>JGI20225J20221_1000019_pt3 | contig 616470 bp, 539 predicted proteins | sample BioMet4_FD_20221 | JGI IMG/M metagenome (IMG submission 20221)
CCCCAGTTGTCGTTTGTAAAGGTCCAGCCGCCGGTGGCTCCGGCCTTGATTTTTTCTCCGGCGAAAATCTTGAACCACTGCATAACGCTGTTTCTGAGCACGCCAGTGCAGAATTCCACGAAGGCGATGGTCAGGATTATGGGGTTTGTCATTATGCGCTTTAACACTTCAAACACGCCTATGGGCTTGTCGTCCTCGCCGCTGGAAGCGTCGCCGGTGTCAAAGTTTGCAAAGCCTGCGTCGCTGGGCCGGTCTTTAAGCATAAGCAGTTCGAATACCGCAAACAGCGCAAGCAGTACGGCCGGTCCGTAGAACACCCACCATACGGCCTCTCCGCCGTTTATGCCCATGCCCGCCGTGGCGTGCAGTATGCGTTCGTTTATGTCGAAGGCGAGAAAAAGACCCGTCGAAATCATTATGCCGAATATGGCAGAGAAAATGCCGCGTTCCCTTATATGGAACCACGGCGCGTTGATTTTTACTATGGAGACCGCGCCGAAGCTCTGGAAGTACATGTTCATCGCGTACAGGAACATGAAGCTTGTCTTTATTGCGGCAGGGTCCGGGTTGGGGGAATGCATGACCGTACTTAGGTGCATACCCATCAGCGTGTTTGCAATGCATGTGCCGGTCAGGCCGACGAGCATGCTTTTTTTGCCGCCGATTCTGTCTGTCAGCGGACCGTTTATCAGAAATGCCAGCGCGTAAACCCATGCGCCCACGCCGAAAATCTCGCCGAAGGTGGCTTTGGACATAAGTCCGCCCAAGGCGGTCTTGCTGACTGTAAGATTGTAACGGCCCATGTAAAGCAGTGCGTAGCTGAGGCCAAGCGGAAACCAGTTGAGGAAACGTCTGAATTTGTAGGAAGAAGAATGGACGACAGGTAAGTCTTGCATGCGGAAGCTCCCTAAAGGATTAGCATGGCCGGCTTTGAAAAACCGGCTTTTTACCGTCACCCATATTCTATTAAATAAGAAAAGGACAGGGAAAGACCCAAAAAAACCGGCGCTTTTGGCGCCGGTTCTTTTGACTGCTTTTTTGCTATTTCTGAAGCGTTTTCACTGCCTCTTCGGCCGCCGCCGCAAAGGGCTTGGGCGAAATGGGCGCGCCCACGGCCTGCTGCATCCATTCGGCGGGCGTTATTGCGCCCTGCACGCACATACGCTGCATGTTTTCGGCGAGCGGATGCTTTTCAAAGTACGCCTCCACCTGATAGGCGATTATGTGGCCGAGCGGATAATCCGGCAGATACAGGCCGGAGTTTATCATATGCGAGTATATGGCCAGTATCGGGGAATCTTTTACGCCGAAGACGGGCGCGTAATACTTGTTCCACACGTCCTTGGCTATTTCAACCGTCGCCTCGCGAAGCTGCGCGGGGGTGGCTTTGGGATTATCGTACATCCAGTGCCATACGCGCATGTCCACAAGGCCGACACCGGCTATTTCGCGCAGGGCCCAGTAGTCGTTTAGCACGTTCATGGCTTTCTGCTTTTTGCCGGATTTTTTCACGCCGAGAATTTCAAGGTCCTTGCCCTGAAACACGAAAGCGAAACCTTCCGTAAAGGCCGTGTTGGGCACGCCCTCGAGCAGGGTGTGGTCGATGCGGTACATGGAAAACACCTGCTCGACGCAGTGGCCCAGTTCGTGCATGGCGGTGTTGAAACCCTGATAGTCCATTCCGCCCTGCGGTACGCGGGTGCGCAGGTGGGCTTTCTGTCCCTTCATGCCGGGACCGAAGGCGTGACCGGCGCCGCGCGCGGCGTCCACTTCGATATGCTCGGCAAGAAATGCCGCCGTCTTTTTATCGAAACCAAGTTCCTTTAATATGTCGGGAATTTCCTCTGCGAAGGCTTCCAGATTGGGGAATTTTTTCGCGGTGATTTTATCGAGTTTCTCTTCCGACAAATCGCCCCGTCCGGCAAAGCCGTTGTACCAGATGTCGAACGGCATTAAATCGCGGCCGAGCTGCTTTTTAATTAGGCCGGCTATTTCTCCGCCCACGGGCACGGTAAGCACCTCGTCAAACATGGCCTGCACGTCGGCTTCGGGAATTTCGCGGTCTATTTTGAAGCGTCTGTCCATGTGGGTGGGCGCGTCCTTATAATAAGGGTCTTCCAGTTTGTTGGCGCGGTAAACGGCAAGCAGGGTGGCGTAGCGGGTATCGGGCTCGCGGTCCTGTCCGCCTTTGCCGACGGTGTTTGCCACCGGCTCCCACGTCGGTTCGGGGTTGTTAATGACGGAGGCGGGAATTTCCTGATTTATTATGCGCTCCATTATTTTGTAAATGGTTTTCTGGCGCTCGAGATTCGCGGACGGGTTTGCGTACATGGCCTTTATTTCGTCGCGCAGTCCCCAGTGTGCGATGAGCTTTAAGCCCTTGCGGAACATCGGGTTGCCCTTTTCGTCTATTACGCGTTCGAGATAGATGTTGTACTGGTTTATATAGGAATCGGCCTGCGCGTAGGCTTTTGTAATCTGCTGGTAAACTTCGGGCGGAACGCGGTGCGCGAATTTCTGCGCAAGGCGGGCCTTGGCCCAGTCCTCGCGGCTCATGGACGAGCCTTTGGCAAGCAGCTCTTCAAGCGTGCTCTGCGGGAAGTTCAGCAGTACCGTGAAGGCCAGTTTGTTTTTGAACATGTCCTCTGTAAAGTGCGCAGAGGGCGCGTAGGAGGCGAAACTTTCGTCGAAGGGATAAAGTTTGCCGAGATTTTCATCGGTCTCGCGGCGCAGGGCCAGTTCCAGTCCGGTAAAGTGGCCGTTTATCTGCTCGAACTTTTCCTCGAAGCGGTTAAAAAGCGTGCGCAAATCGTCGCCGGTGTAGAAATTGGCGGAGCAGAAATCCTCGAATTCGGCTGCGTTTCCGTCGGTGGTCTTCCACATCTGGGAGACCTGCTTTACGCCGGTCTCGATGCGGGCGGCATCGGCGGGATATTTGGCGCTCAGCGCCTTTATTGCGTTTTGAATGTTGCGTTGCATGACACGTCTCGTGGCTGTGCGTTTGGCTACAGGTTTTTCGTCCTGCTCCTGCGAAGCGGCGGGCGACACGGCCGTTCCGGTAAGTGCGGCGCATAACAGCATTGCGGCAAGAGATAATTTTCGCATAGACTGATTTTAGCAGAAAAGGGCGGCCCTATTTAATATAATTCCACTATGGGAAACAAAGCCAAGGTAATGCTGTATGCTCTGAGCACCTGCATCTGGTGCAGAAAGACCCGCGCCCTGCTTGACTCGCTGGGCGTAAAATATGACTACACCTATGTCGATTTGCTTGAAGGGCAGGCCCGCACGGATGCCGAGGCCGAGGTTGAAAAACACAATCCCGCGGGTTCCTACCCCACGCTGCTCGTGGGTGGAAAATGCATAGTCGGTTTTAAGGAAGACGAGATAAAAGAGGAATTTTCCAATGGCGGAAAATAGGGAAATCGCGCAGTCTGCGGTGGATACGCTTTACGACCGGCTGAAAAGCGAGGCGGAAGCGGGCGGGTATTTTTTTAATCCCGACGCTTCATTTGCAAAAGACCTTGTCCGCTCCCTGCTTGTTAACCAGAACCGTTACGGCTATATGTCCTGCCCTTGCCGCCTTGCTGCGGGACAAAAGGAAAAGGACGCCGACATCGTCTGCCCCTGCGAGTACCGCGACGCCGACGTCGCCCAGTTCGGCGCGTGCTACTGCGCGCTTTATGTTTCCTCCGAGGTGGCGCGCGGCCTGAAGCAGGCGGCGGCCATACCGGAGCGCCGCCCGCCCGCGGCAAAAAGAAACGCGGTGCAGTCCGCGCCTTCGTCAGCGGCCGTTAATTCGGGCGCGCTTAAATATCCGGTGTGGCGGTGCAAGGTGTGCGGTTATCTGTGCGCGCGCGACGAAGCGCCCGACACCTGTCCGGTCTGCAAGGCGAAAAAAGACCGGTTTGAACGTTTTATCTGACTTCGTGTTTCAGGGAGGACTTTATCAGCGGGTTTAAGGAAAAGTGGGCCGGACTTCTGGACTCTACCGGCCTTGGCTGTCTGATGAAATTTGACCGGCGCGGCGTGCATATCTGCCTGCGCGGGCGGCTTGCCTGTCTGTGCTGGCTTGAGCGGCCTTTTTCCTTTACCGAACGGCTGGCCAAAACCTGTCTGCGCGAGGGCGACTGCTTTATAGACCTTGGCGCGAACATCGGTCTTGCCAGTCTGCGCGCGGCAAAAATAGTAAAGGGCCACGGCCGTATTATAGCCCTTGAAGCCGACGAGCGCACGGCCGACCTCCTGCGCGAAAATATCGGTCTTAATGCCTTCCGCAATATCTGGGTTCCGTCCTATGCCGCGGCGGCCGATGACGGGCCGGCGTTTTTAAGCGGCAGCGATACTGAAACCGTGCTGGCCGCAAAAGGCCGCAAGACCGCCGCCGACACAATCGATAATATAGTGCTTGTGGAAACCGACCATATTTCCCTTTTGCTTGCCGATGTAAACACCGACCCGTTCGCCGTTTTGTCGGGCGCGCGCGCCGCGCTTGCAAAGACCGATGCCGTAGCCGCCGTGGTGCGGCACGGAAAGTTTTCGGACCGCACGGCGGAGTTTCTTGGCGAACTGGGTTTCACCGTTTCGCCCGTTCAGTCTGAAAAAGACGGGCTTACCGATGAAGATATAAGCGTTTTATACGCGGCCAGAGACCCGCTCGCCTTCGCGGTGCGTCTTGGCTCAAATCCTTTTCAGTCCTGATTATTTTCGCCCGCTCTTAAATTCCCCGCTTTGCTGAAAATGGCTTTTCTGCCCGCGCCTTTTGGCGCGGGTGCGTTTGGCCAGACCCATACCATTGCTTATCTGACAGAAAATCTGAAAGGCAATAAAATATCTGCGGCATGTTTCCGGTGGTTTGGAAACATGCCGCAATTTATAAAAATACTGCCTTATTTAGCTGTGGAGCCGGTTAGAAAAACTTTATTTTCCGCATGGCAAAAAAGCTCATCTGAAGCAGCAGCCAGCCGTGGCGGAAGCGCGATATTTTTATATTTCCATACGCGCGGTTTCGGTAGCGCACGGGCATTTCCTTTATCTCAAGGCCGAGGTGTGCCGCGCCGAAAAGCAGGTCGAAATCGCCGAACGGGTCGAAGTCGCCGAAGTAGACGCGCTGTGCTTTTATGCGGGCGTAATTTTCGCGCGAAAAGGCTTTTGTCCCGCAAAGCGTGTCGCGTATCGGCTGGTCCAGAAGCCACGAAAACAGCCAGCCGAAAAAGCGGTTTGCTATGTTATTTAGGTAGCGCATCGCCTCGCCCTGCATGGGGTAGTTGAGGCGCGAGCCGTTTATAAACTCGCCTTTCCCTTCGGCCAAAGCCAGATAAAATTTCGGCAGGTCCTCGGGCGCGACGGAAATGTCGGAATCAAGAATTATAAAGTAGTCGCCTGTCGCGGCGTCAAAGCCTTTGCGCATGGCGTCGCCCTTGCCGAATTTCCCGCCCTGTTTTATTACCTTGAAGGCAAAGCCCTCCGGCGGATTTTGGGCCGCTTTTTCAAGCAGTTCAAAAGTCCCGTCTGTGGAATCACCGTCCACGAAAACCACTTCGGTTTTGCCGCCCATTTTTGGCAGGCGCGCAAGAAGCGGTGCAATGTTTCCGGCCTCGTCGCGCGTGGGCACGATTACGGACACAACATCCGTTTCCTTAATGGCCTTTATCGCCGGTTCCGGCCGCGCCACGAAATACTGCACAAGGCAGAGGTTTCGTATCAGCGGCAGGGGTGCGATATAGCGGTTCACGAAATCGGAAACAAGCGGAATATAAAATGGCAGGAGTACGCGGCGGCCGCTCTGCACAATGCGGAAGCCGCTTATTTCCAGCAGGTTTATTATGTCCTGCCGCGACAGCCAGTGCTGCAAAGGCTGGGGGGATTTGCACCCCAGTTTTTCGCCGAGGCGCAGCAGCGCTTCCCACAGATAATTGTAATGGGTGATGATTAAACGGCTGTCGTCGTGACAGAAGCCGCGCAGATTGCGAAACGCCCGCCATATATCGCCGAGCGAGCCTATGGTGTCTGTGCAGACGACGTAATCGAACGTGCGCTGTATGCGCGGGGCTTCAATGTCGTCATGCAGAAATTCGTTTGCGGGATATTTTTGCCGCGCCAGTTTTACCGCGTTTTCCGAAAAATCCATGCCGGCCGCGTTTTTGCCGAGTTCCGCCGTCAGGTCGCCGGTCGAACAGCCGGCTTCCAGCACGCTTGCGTCCGGCCGGACGTAGTAGCGGCATATCTGCGCTATCTGCTTATGGTAGTACCAGTTTTTTTTGCGCCATTTGTCGCGGTTTTTTGAGGCGTTGTCGAAATAGGCGCGGCTCTTGCGTCTTATCTCGAGCAGATATTCGTCGGTCTGCGGTTCCTTTATATACTTTGCCAGCGTGTCAGTCATCGTAAAGTGTGAGGGCAGGCGGCCTGTACCCCGAATTCTGTCCGGCGGCTTACGCCGCCTGGAAGGCCATTTATCTCAGCGACCCACTCCGCTATCCCCGCACGAGGCGGGAGGACGGGCAGTCCGTTCGCGTATTTGGTCTTGCTCCGGGCGGGGTTTACCGTGCCCGGCGCGTCGCCGCGCCGGCGGTGCGCTTTTACCGCACCATTTCAACCTTACCGCGGCAAGCCGCGGCGGTATATTTTCTGTTGCACTTTCCATCCGTCGGGGATATGGCCCCGCCGTTCTCGCCGTTTGGCGAGCGCCCTGCCCTTTGGAGTTCGGAAGTTCCTCCCCTCATGGCCTTGACCATGAGGAGCGGCCCTCCGGCCGCCTGCCATATTGTCAGAATAATGAAAGCTGTTCAAACCCTCCGCCCGTTTCCTTTTTAGGCTGGGGTTTTTTCAGGCCGTTTTTCGCGGCCTCGTCGAGCGTTTTGTTTACCAGCGCGTCGGCTTCCTTGTTTTTTTCGCGCCGCACATGGGTCAGCGTAATAGCGCGCAGGCCCCGCGCTTTCTTTTTAATTTCCGCCATCATCTCGGCCAGATGGGGATTTTTTATCTTGTAAATTCCGTTGAACTGGTTGACCAGCAAAAGGGAATCGGAGAAAAGCTCCAGTTCGGTCGCGCCTAGCTTTACGGCGTTTCCGATTATAAGCGAAAGGGCCGTGTACTCGGCGTGATTATTTGTGCATGTGCCAAGAAAAAGCCCTTCGGCCGACACGGTTTTTCCCGTCGCGTCTCTTAATACCGCGGCCGACGCTCCCGGTCCGGGATTTCCGCGCGAGCCGCCGTCTATAAAGCCTTGCAGTTTCATAAAATCCTGTTGGCCGCCAAAGGCGGCACGGTTTTTTAATGTTTGCGCGGATTAGCCCGCGTTTTGCCGCTGTTTAAGCAGGTACTCAACGTCTTCCGGCTTCAGCGCGGCGGTTTTGCCGAGCAGTCTTGCCGTAAGCGTTACTTTCGCAAAATGTTCCAGTGTTTCCATGCGCAGAAGCGCCTGTTCGGGAGTCTTTCCGCAGGTCACCGCGCCGTGATTGGCCATTAAAATGCAGTCGTGCTCACGCGCCAGCGCGGCCACGTTGTCGGCCACGGCCTGCGTGCCGGGCGCGGCGTAGGGCGCGACGGGCACTTTGCCGAGCATCACAACTGCCTCGGCTATAAGCGGCGTGTCGAGCGCGATTCCTGCCGCGGCAAAACCGGTGGCCGTCGGCGGATGGGCGTGGACTATGGCGCGCACGTCCGGCCGCACCTTATAAATTGCCAGATGCATTTTAAGTTCCGATGACGGCTGGCCCCTGCCTTCAAGCACTTTGCCGTCCATGTCCGTCAAAAGCATGTCATCCGGCCGCAGAAAACCCTTGCTTACGCCGGAGGGCGTGGCAAGCACGGTATCGCCTTCAAGCCGCAGACTGATGTTTCCGTCGGCGGCGGTGGTCAGGCCCTGCTGCCAGAGCCTGCGTCCGGCATCGGCTATAAATTGTTTTGCGCTTTCGGGTATTGTCATAAGTGCAAGGCTATATGATATTATTTTCTGAATCTTGAGCACAGGGGGTAATGCAATGGACGCTCTTGAAGCTATTCGGACACGCCGCAGTGTGAGGGTGTACCGTCCGGCCGTTTTAAAAAAAGAAGCCCTTATGGCTATTGCCGACGCGGGCCGTCTCGCCGCATCGGCGCGCAACATACAGCCCTGCGAGTTCGTGGCCATAAACGACCGCGCCCGCCTGCAGGCGCTTGGCGCGCTGTGCGATACCGGCGCCTTTATAAAGGACGCGGCGGCAGCAATCGTGGTGGTCGCCTCGGACACGAAATATTATCTGGAGGACGGCTGCGCCGCAACCCAGAACATGCTTATTGCCGCCACTGCGCTTGGCATAGGTTCGTGCTGGGTCGCGGGCGACAAAAAGACCTACGCACCCAAAGTGCTCGATTTTCTGGGCACGGACGGCAAATATAAGCTTATAAGCATAGTGGTTCTGGGCCTTGGCGCGGAACAGCCGGTAATGCAGAAGCGTACTCTTGATGAAGTGCTTCACTGGGATACGCTTTCCTAGGGCTTTTGGTAAAAGCTATCCGGCTTCATTGACAAGGCCGGACCAAATAACTAAGAATGTAGCTGACGGGGCCGGATACCGTCGGCAATGTCGGGATTTTAATAACAAGGCGCGCTTACGGCGCATAAAAATCACAGGAGAAAAGCTCATGTCAAACAACATCAGCGAAAAAGATCAGGCTTATGCTTCAAGCTTTATGGCGGAAGTCATCCGCAAGAACCCCGGAGAAAAGGAATTTCATCAGGCNGTNAAAGAAGTCNTTNANNCNCTGCNTCCCNTANCTNGNNAAGCANCCCGAATANANNAANGCCAAGATNCTTGAAAGACTCGTCGAGCCGGAAAGAACCATTTCCTTCCGCGTGCCCTGGACTGACGACAAGGGCGAAATTCACGTTAACCGCGGCTACCGCGTGCAGTTCAGCAGCGCCCTCGGCCCCTACAAGGGCGGTCTGCGCTTCCACTCCAGCGTTTACCTCGGCATCCTCAAGTTCCTCGGATTCGAGCAGATTTTCAAGAACAGCCTCACGACGCTGCCCCTCGGCGGCGGCAAGGGCGGTTCCGATTTCGACGCCAGAGGCAAATCCGACGCCGAAGTAATGCGCTTCTGCCAGTCCTTTATGACCGAGCTTTACCGCCACATCGGCGCAGACACCGACGTTCCCGCCGGCGACCTTGGCGTGGGCGGCCGCGAAATCGGCTACCTGTTCGGCCAGTACAAGCGTCTTTCCGACCGCTTTGAAGGCGTGCTCACCGGAAAGGGCCTGTCCTTCGGCGGCAGCCTTATCCGCACCGAAGCCACCGGCTACGGCGCAGTCTATTTCGCGCAGGAAATGCTTGCAACCCGCGGTGAAACCCTTAAGGGCAAAACCTGCATCATCTCCGGCGCCGGCAATGTCGGCCTGCATGCCATCGAGAAAATCAACCAGCTCGGCGGCAAGGTCGTCGCCATGACCGATTACGACGGTTCCGTTTACGACCAGGACGGCATCAATCCCGAAAAGCTCGCTTTCACCAAGGAGCTCGTGTTTGTCCGCCGCGGCAGCCTTAAGGAATACGTGCAGAAATATCCGAAGGCCCAGTTCATCGAAGGCAAGCGCCCGTGGAATGTTAAGTGCGATGTCGCGTTCCCGACCGCCTGCGAAAACGAACTTAACGGCGAAGACGCCAAGACCCTCATCAAGAACGGCTGCATCTGCGTGACCGAATGCGCCAACATGCCCTGCACGCCCGAAGCCGTCGATACCTTCATCGACGCCAAGATGCTGTTCTCTCCCGGCAAGGCTTCCAACGCCGGCGGCGTGGGTGTTTCCGGACTGGAAATGGCCCAGAACAGCCAGCGCCTGAGCTGGACCCGCGAGGAAGTGGACGCTTACCTGCACAAAATCATGAAGAGCATCCACAGCTCCTGCGTTGATGCCGCCAAGGAATACAACACCCCGGGCAACTACGTCAACGGCGCCAACATCGCCGGCTTCAAGAAAGTTGCCGACGCCATGATGGCTCAGGGCCTCGTTTAGTTCCGGCCTTATGTGAAGTGTGTTTTGCGCGGGCTCCGGCATACGCCGGAGCCCGCCTCATTTTAATTACGCAGGTACTCACCCATGGAAAACGCATCCGACAATCTGGTCAGCAATTATGAAATGCAGTTCGGCGGTTTTGAAAAACTCATGCCCCGCAAGATTTCCGAAATCCTGCTGGTGGCCGTGCCGTACGATTCCTTTCTCGTCGCGGACGACGAGCGGCTTACCGAACTGGTCATGGGCGAGTATTTTGACATGCATCTGCGCTACGCGCCGAAGGTGACGCGCGTTTCCACGCCGGAAGAGGCCATGCGCCGGCTGGAAAATTCCAATTTCGACCTTGTAATAATGATGTCGCAGATAGGCAGTTTCGACGTCGGCGGCTTCGCGCGCGACATAAAACGCCTGCGCCCGCGTCTGCCGGTGGTGCTGCTTACCTTCAGCAATCTTGATATCGCCCATTTAAGCGACGAGGACAAACAGAGCCTCGACAAAATTTTCCTGTGGCTGGGCGACCCGCGTCTTTTCGTAGCCATTACAAAACTCATCGAAGACGAGCTTAATATCGAGCACGACATCGCGCAGGGCGACGTGCAGGCCCTCATTCTTATTGAAGATTCCGTCCGCTTTTACTCCTCCTATCTGCCCGTTATTTATTCCGAAATAATGAAGCAGACCCAGAGCCTTATGGCCGAGGGCGTGAACTTCGCCCACAAAATGCTGCGCATGCGCGCGCGTCCCAAAATTCTGCTCGTGTCGGATTTCGAGCAGGCCTACGGCCTTTATAAAAAATACCGCGGCAATCTTCTCGGCGTAATCACCGACGTGCAGTACAGCAAGGGCGGCAAAATAGACCCCGAGGCTGGTTTTAAGTTCGCCGAAATGCTGCACTTAAACGACCCCGATATTCCCGTGCTTATCCAGTCCTCCGACTCCGGCTGGGAGAAAAAAGCCACCGATATGGGCGCGTCCTTCATAAACAAAAATTCGCCCAGCATACTGCGCCAGTTCCAGGCCTTCATGTTTGCGTATCTCGGCTTCGGCGATTTTATTTTCCGTCTGGAAAACGGCAAGGAGGTTGGCCGTGCCGCCGACCTTTATTCCATGGTACAGATGTTAAAGACCGTTCCGGCGGAATCGATACTTTACCACTCAAGCAACAACCATTTTTCCAAATGGCTTATGGCGCGCACGGAGTTCGAGATAGCTTACAGCCTGCGCCCCATAAAAAACACCGAGTTCGCCGACGCCGAAGGTCTGCGCCGCTATCTTATCGAGACCCTGCACCAGTTCATCCACAACACGCAGATGGGAACCATCGCGAATTTCGACGAGAAATTTTACGAGGGTGACGCTCCGTTTGTTAAAATCGGCAGCGGCTCCATAGGCGGCAAGGCGCGCGGTCTGGCCTTTATAAATTTGCTGCTGAGCAAAAACAATTTAAGCCGCCGCTTCGAGGGCGTTAACATGACCGTGCCCAACACCGTCGTGCTGAGCACCGACGTGTTTGACCTGTTCATGGACCAGAACGACCTGCACAGTTTCGTCCGGCAGGAACACACCACAGAGGAAATAGCCGAACGCTTTGCCGCGGCCGAACTGCCCAACTACGTCCGCAGCGACCTGCGCGTTCTGGCCGAGCGCATAAACGGCCCGCTTGCCGTGCGTTCGTCGTCGCTGCTGGAAGACTCGCGCGCCCAGCCTTTCGCGGGTGTATATAAAACCTACATGCTGCCGAACAATCATACCGATCCCGACGAGCGGGCGCGGCAGCTTGGCGAGGCCATAAAATTTGTTTACGCCTCCGTTTTTTCCGAGGACGCGCGCGCCTATCTGCGCATGACGGCCCATTTGCAGGAAGAGGAAAAAATGGCCGTGGTAATTCAGAAAGTGGTGGGAAAGTCCTTTGACGGAACGCATTATTACCCGACTTTTTCCGGCGTGGCGCAGTCCTATAATTATTATCCCGTCCCGCCCATGGAACCAGAAGACGGCGTGTCCTATGTCGCTCTCGGCCTTGGCAAAACCATAATGGACGGTTTCAAATCCCTGCGGTTTTCGCCAAAATACCCGCATAACCTGCACCAGCTTTCAAGCGTGAAGGATTTTCTGTCGAATTCCCAGCGCGAATTCATGGCCGTCGATATAAAGGACTGCGGACAGGAAATGCATTACGACACCGAACCCAACATAGTGGCGCTGGACCTTGCCGCCGCTGAGCGCGACGGGTCGCTTGGCTTTGTAGGTTCCACCTACTCGGCAGAAAACGACGTTGTTTACGACGGAATCGGCCGCGCCGGCGCGCGGCTTGTAACCTTCGCGCCCATATTAAAGGACGATGTGTTCCCGCTGGCCGACATACTGAATTTTATGCTCAGCGTGGGCCGCGAGGCCATGGGCTCGCACGTTGAAATGGAGTTTGCCGTCAGCATGAAAGACGACGGCAGCGTGATTGATTTTTATATTCTGCAGATGCGTCCGATGATTTCGCGGCAGGCCACGCAGAAGGTTGTGCTCGACGGAATCGCGCCCGAAAAAATCGCCTGCGAAAGTCCGCGCGTGCTCGGCAACGGCGTTATAACCGATATCGCCGACATCGTGTATGTAAAGCATGAAAATTTCAACGCGGAATTCACAAAGACCATCGCCGCCCAGATTGGTGACATAAACGACAAGCTGAAGCCCGAGGGCCGCCGCTGTCTGCTGGTGGGGCCGGGCCGGTGGGGCTCGTCGGACCCGTGGCTCGGCATACCGGTAAAATGGAATCAGATTTCCATGTCCCGCGTCATCGTAGAGACGGCGCTGGAATCCTTCGCCATAGACCCCAGCTACGGCACGCACTTCTTCCATAATGTCACGTCGCTCGGCATAGGTTATTTCACGGTAAGCGACCTAAAGCACGAGGGACACATAGACTGGGCGTGGCTGGACTCCCTGCCCGCCATGGACGAAACGGAGTATGTGCGCCATGTGCGTCTGCCCCGTCCGCTGGAAATACGCATAGACGGCGCGCAGGGCAAAGGCGTTATACTAAAAGCCTGAGTTTTTGAGATTTTTTAATATCCGCGAGGTCGCGTCCGATTTGTTGAGCGTAAAAAAGTGAACGCCGGGCGCGCCCCTGCGCAGAAGTTCTGCGCACTGCGCTGTGGCAAACTCGACGCCCAGAGCGGCGACCGCGCGGCTGTCATCCTGCGCGGTGCGCAGTTTGTCGGCGAAGTCCTGCGGCACGCTGGCGCTGCACATCTGCGTAAAGCGCTGAAGCTGTTTGTATTCGGTTATCGGCATTATGCCGGCAATTACAGGAACGGTTATTCCGGCGGCGCGGCACTTTTCCAGAAAGGAAAAATAAGACCGGTTATCAAAGAAAAGCTGGGTTATTATAAAGTCCGCGCCCGCGTCCACTTTCCGTTTTAGATTTATTATGTCGGCCCCGGCCGACTGCGCCTGCGGGTGCACGGCCGGATATCCCGCCACGCCTATGCAGAAATCGCCCAGTTTTACTATGTCGGCCACCAGCTCGTTTGCGTAGCTGTAATGCGCCTTTTCGGGGTCGAGGGTCATGTCCTTTGGCAGGTCGCCGCGCATGGCAAGAATGTTTTGTATGCCAAGTTTTTCAAGCTGGGCCACAACGTCGGAAATTTCCTGTCTTGAGTGCGCTATGCAGGTAAGGTGGGCCATGGGTTCCAGCCCGAAATCGTTTTTAATGCGCGCGGCCAGTTCGGCCGTTTTGAAGGGCATCTGCCCGTTTGCCGGATGGGTGACGGACACAAAATCCGGTCCCAGTTGCTTCAGGTGTTCCAGTGCCGTATAAAGCGCGGGATAGTCCTCCTGCTTTTTGGGAGGGAAAAATTCAAAGGAAAAAGTTGGCCTTCCGGCTGACAGCAGGGCTGAGATTTTCATATCGCTTCCTATTCTATCATTTTGATAGAATGACTATGTGGGGCGGCTGTCCGCCGTTCCGAACGCCTATTATCTGCAGGGATGACCGATGTCAAAAGCTATAGAGTATTACGAAGTCGCCGCCAAGAGACTCTGGACCGCCGGAAAGTATGAGGAGGCCCTGCATCTTCTGCGGCAGGGACTTGCCATGCATCCGCAGAGCGACCGGCTAAAGCTAGGCATCGCCATGACCCAGCTGCGCATGGGCAATTATGTCATCGCCCGCGAAGCTCTTTTATCCCTTATGCCGCAGGCGCCCGAAAGCACCGACATCCTTGCCGGACTGGTCGAAGTGTACCTTAATCTCGGCCGCCGCATGGAAGCCGTCGATTACGCCCTTAAAACCTATAATTCCAATCCCCGCTCCGCCGTTACAATGGAGCATATGGGCATGCTTTTTCTGGAACACGGGATGTTCAGTCAGGCGGCTTTCTATTTTGAAAAGGCCGTAACGCCAAAGGACCGGCCGGTGTCGCGTTTTGGTCTGGCCATATCATACAGCGGGCTTTCCCGCCCGCAGGACTCGGTTGTGCAGTTAAAGCGCGCCATACGCCTGCGCAAACACTATTTCGACGCCATGTCCTATCTGGCGAATCTTCTTTATGACACCGGCAACCGCGAGGAGGCGTTCAAGATTTTTTCCTCCATTCCCGACCGCGGCTTCAACGACCCCATAGCCATAGCCCGCTTTCTGGATTTTTGCGTAAGCACAAAGGCTTTCCCCAAGCGCGTGCCCGTTTTGAAGGCGCGCCTTCAGGCTATAATGTCGTCGGTGGATATATTTAATTACATCAAACAGCTTGAAGTCAGCGCCGATGCCCAGCACCTGCGCGACACGGCGGTTAAAATCGGCAGGCTTGGTTTTCCGTCCGTAAACCGGCTTATTAAATTCAGCGAAGGGCAGATTGCCTGGCTTTACGAAATGAAAGGCTGCCTGCGTAAAATGTTCGGCAGGCTTTCGCTTGCCACGGAATTTTCCGCCCTGCCGAAAGTTAAAAGATTTTCCGAAAAGGACTCCGGCGAATTTTTCTCCGTGCTGGCCTCCTATCTGCGTCCGGCGGCCGAAGGGGCGGGGGAACTGCCTCTTTCGGACTGGAGTTCTTCCTACGGCCTTGAGTCGCTGTCACCGTATGCCTGCGCGCTGCTTCTGCACGCGTCGCACAAGGACAGGCAGGCGGCCACGCAGAGCGCGGTAGACGCCATTTTCGAGAACCTCGTTTCCGTCGTTAAGCAGATGCCCCCCGGCCTTAAAGGTTCGCGCTGGGTTGTGGAACTGACGGCTTTTCTGGCCGCTTTCTGGAAGGGAAGCGACATGCTGGAACGGCTTTTTATAATGCGCGAGGTAATGTCGCAGGGCGAAAAAGTTTCCGTCGAGCCGCTTGTAGAGCGCGCCCGCGCCTGGCGCAGGTGGCTTGGCTACAGCCAGCATGCGCGCTGGCAGTCGGCGGCCGAACAGCTTTTAAAGGAAAAGGAAGTCCGCGCCATGGCGCCGGTGCGCTGCAAAAAATGCGGCAGGATTATTGCCGACGCCGCCGAACTTTCCGACGTGCCGGACAAAAAAGGCCTGCACTGCCCCGAGTGCACGGGACTCGTGCGCTGCCCGCACTGCGGCGGGCCCGCGCGGCAGAAAACCGAGAAGACCAAGCTCTCGTCCCGCACGGTAAACGTCTGCATGCAGTGCGGAAAAACGTTTCCGGTGAAGGCTCCGTCCGCCCGCGCGAAAAAGCGGAAATGATTTAGACGCTTTGAATATGGGGCCTAATTGTATTATCATGGTCTTGCCTGACCGGCGATGCATAATTTCAGCCGCCCTAACGCGGCTTTAATGGACGGACGTCAATCTGGCGTTTATTATGAAATACAACATACTCGTTATCAATCCAGGCTCCACCTCCGATGATATAGGCTATTTTAGCGACGGAAAACCCGTTTTTACCAAGACAATCCGCTACTCCCTGAGCGATTTGAAGGAATTTGAAGGCCAGCCCTCCACCATGCAGTACGATTTCAGAAAAGGCGGCGTGCTCGCGGCCTTAAAGGAAAACGGCGTGGCGCTTAAAGACCTAAGCGCCGTGGTCGGAAGAGGCGGGCTCATACACCCGCTCGTCGGCGGAACCTACACCGTAAACGATAAAATGGTCTACGACCTCGAACACGGAGTCAGCGGCGACCATTCCTGCAATCTCGGCGGACTTATCGCCCGCGAAATAGCCGACATGACCGGCATACCCGCTTTTATAGCAGACCCCGTCATCGTCGATGAACTGGCCCCCGTGGCGCGTTATTCCGGTATGCCGGAAGACCCGCGCGTTTCAATTTTTCATGCCCTCAACCACAAGCGCGTGGCGCGTCTGGCGGCAAAAAAACTCGGCAAAAAATACGAGGAATGCCGCTTTATCGTGGCGCACTGCGGCGGAGGCATTTCCGTAGCCTCGCACCTCAACGGCATGATTATCGACGTAAACAACGCCCTTAACGGCGAAGGCCCCTTTACTCCCCAGCGCAGCGGCAGCGTGCCCGTCTGGCAGCTGGTTAAAATGTGCTTCAGCGGCAAATACACAAAAGACGACATGAAGCTTAAAATAACCGGCCGCGGCGGACTCGTGGCCTACACCGGCACGTCCGACATGGTCGCGCTGGAAAAATATATTCTGGACGGTACGCCGGACCCCGATATCACGGTCAGCCGCGAAAAGGCGCGCGAATGCGTCGAAGCCATGGCTTACCAGATAAGCAAGGAAATCGGAGCGCACTCCGCCGTCCTGCAGGGCAAGGTGGACGCGATAGTTATTACGGGCGGTCTGGCGCATGACAAGGTCATAACAGATTATCTGCAGAACCGCATGGGCTGGCTTGCGCCGCTTATGTTCTTTCCGGGCGGCGACGAAGTCCGCGCCCTTGCGGACGCCGCCATTCACGCGCTTAAGCACCCGTCGGAAATAAAGGAATACATGTAACGGAGAAGGCAAAATGAATTTTAAGGATTTCGACCAGCTGCTGTCTTTGGTGAAAGGAAAATCTAACCGCGTTGTCGTGCCCGGCGCAAATAACGGCGAGGCGCTGGAGGCCATACGCATGGCCGACGACAACGGCCTCATCTCCGAAGGCATTTTGATAGGCGACCCCGCGCTCGTGCGCGCCATGGCCGCCGACAAGGGCCTAAACCTTGCCAAGTTCCGCATCATCGACTGCCGCGACGTGCCCCAGATGTGCGCCGAGGCCGTAAAGTGCATCACCTCCGGCGAGGGCGATTTTCTGGTAAAAGGTCTTGTCGACACCAAGTATTACATGAAGGCCATCCTTAACAAGGAAGCCGGACTGGTTCCCGAAGGCATGCTGCTTTCCCATTTCGCTCTTATCACCTGCGACAATTACCATAAGCCTTTCGGCATGTCAGACGCCGCCATTTCAATTAATCCCGATGCCGAGCAGAAGGCCAAGATTCTGCGCAATTCCGTAAACATAATGCGTATGCTGGGCGTGGAAACGCCGCGCGTGTCCATGCTTTGTCCCGTAGAAAAAGTAAACGAGAAAATCCCCAGCACCGTCGACGCCGCCGCCGTGGTTGAAATGAACCGCGAAGGCAAAATACATAACGCCGTGGTGGAAGGCCCCTACGACGTGTTTATCACTTTCTCAAAAAAACTGGCCGAGGAAAAAGGCATACGCGGCGCGTCCGTTCCGGGCGAGGCCGACCTGGTTATTCTGCCGGACCTCAACTCGGCAAACGTTTTTTATAAGGGCCTGTCGTTTTTCGGCGCGGGCGTAAAAGCCGCAATGGTTATAGCGGGCGCGAAAGTGCCTGCAATACTTCCGTCGCGCGCGGATGCCCCGTCGACGAAACTTTATTCCATAGCCCTGGCGGCTTACTTAAAGGACCAGCACCAGCCGGACTGACATACCGATGATACGAAAAGCGGACAGACATACCGGAAGACCGCTGCGGCGCATTGCCGTATACTCCGCGCTTCTGGTGCTTCTGTCGGCGGGCGTATGGTACTACCGTCATTTGCTGGCGCGCAGTCTCTGCCGCTACGACGCGCGCGTGTGCAGTGTCGACACCGGCGCGCTTTCCGAACAGCCCCTCTATAACATTCTTCGCGATAACGGCATTACCGAACCACAGCTTTCAGCCATTTCCGCCAAACTTGCAACCGTAATAGACCCGCAGGACCTGCGCCGCGGAGACGCGTATTTCGTGTCCGTCTCCACCACGGGCGTTTTTCTGCGGCTTGTCGTTACCCACGGGCTTACGCGCTACTATGTGGCGGGTATTAAAAACGGGCGGCTCAAGGCAGGAACCATAAATATTCCCGTGCTTGAGCGGCGGGTGGAAATTGCCGGAAAAATAAAAAGCTCGCTTTGGGAATCCATGACCTCGCGGGGGCTGTCGCCGCAGGTGGTCATGGGTTTTGCCGATATCTTCGCGTGGAACATAGACTTTCTTACCGAAACGCGCGACGGCGACCGCTATGCCGTTGTCTTCGACGAAAAATACACCGCCGACGGTGACGTGCTTGAACAGAAACTGCTTGGCGCTTACTATGACGGGCACAATACCGGTTTCCGCAAGGCCTTTGCGCAGGACGGCGATTATTACAGCCAAAACGGCGAGGCCCTGCACCGCATGTTTTTGCGCGCGCCGCTTGTGTACCGCCGCATTTCATCCTATTTCACCAAACGCCGCTACCACCCCATTCTGCGCATTTTCCGCCCGCATCTGGGCATAGACTACGCCGCCCCGTCGGGTACGCCGGTATCTTCCGTCGCGCGCGGCCGCGTGGTGTTTATGGGACGCAAGGGCGGTTTCGGCAACTTCATGGAAATACGCCACGACGATAATTACACCTCCTCTTACGGTCATTTAAGCGCTTTCGCGCGCGGCGTGCGCAAAGGCTCGCAGGTCAAACAGGGCGATGTGGTTGCCTATGTGGGTTCTACGGGTCTTTCCAGCGGGCCGCATCTCGATTTCCGTATCAGACAGGGCAAGCAGTTCATTAATTTTCTGACTATAAAAAACCGCAGCGCGGGCGCGCTTAAAGGTTCGGCGCTTGCAAGCCTGCGCAAAAAAGTCGCGGCGCTTACGCCCGTGCTTGATAAAAAAATTTCCGGCATCTAACCTAATGGAGGCTTCATGGACAGGAAAAAACGCATTGTTTTCACGGGAGGACCGTCCGGCGGCAAGACTTCGATTATCGAGGTAGTGCAGCGGCATTTCGGCAAAAAAGTGACAGTGGTTCCCGAGGCCGCGACCATTTTGTACGGCGGCGGGTTTCCCCGCCGCAAGGGCGACGAGGCCATGCGCCATATCCAGAAAGCCATTTATTACGTGGTGCGCGAACTGGAGGACATCACCGACGCCACCACCGACGCGCCCATAGCAATATGCGACCGCGGAACCCTTGACGGCATGGCCTACTGGCCCGAGGAAGGCCCCTCTTTTATCGAGAGCATGGGCTCTACCCTTGGCAGGGAGCTGTCCCGTTATGATATAGTAATTCATCTGCGCTCGCCGAAGGCGGCGTATGCCTATCAGCTTTCGGGCACGCGCATCGAGTCGCACCGCCAGGCGCTGGAACTGGACGCGAAGATTGAACAGGTGTGGAAAGAGCACCCTAAAAGATTTGTGATACCCGAAGACCCCGACTTTCTGCTCAAGGTTAACAAGGTAATCGAAATACTTGAAACCGAAGTGCCGGGCCTTATCAATTCTTAACTTATTCTTGCGGAGGTTTTTTTATGGGATGGGGATTCATCAAAAAGGCGTTCACCAAAAAGGACGGACAGCAGGACGGCAAGCCGCAGCAGACGATTGAGGAGCAGGTAGATTCCGAACTTACCAAACTGGCCCCGCAGATGGGCGACAAGGCCGGCGACCCCGAAATCCGGCAGAAGATTATCGACCTTGCAAAACGCATGGCCGGAGACGGCGTTGACCTTACCAGCGAAAAGCAGATAAAGGCGTGGATACGCAAGCATCCCGAGGCGCTCGGCAATCCTAATGCCGCCCTGCCCGAGACCTTCCGCCGCGAAACGCCCAAGACCGGCCGCAATGAGCTTTGCCCCTGCGGCAGCGGTAAAAAGTACAAGAAGTGTTGCGGCGCTAAGTAGCTTTTTTAACACCTAAACGGCACGTCCGCGCGGGCTTTGTTAAGCCCGCGCACGGGCCGTTTTCTTTTTATTTTAAGGTGTTCTATTGCAGGACATTATAACCACATCAGCCCGTCGGATTTTGGCACACTCTGCATGGGTATGGGCCCGCGTATCAACATTGAGTTGTCATGTGTCCGCATTGTGCGGCGTGCAGCGGTGTTAAAATTCCTCTTGTTCCATAGCCGCCGTGGCGGCCATGTGTCCGCAGTGCAAATCCGTCTTGAGTTATTACTACAGTAAATTACCTTTTCACTACAATTTGGCGCGGGTATTTTTGATGTCCGCGCCTCGCGCGCATACTGGGTGGAAGCTGGCAGATACTGCCTCTGCTGTCATACCTTTTCGTCCATGTGGCCTTTGTACGGGGTATCATACCGGTGATAGGTTCCCGATTCAGTCCGGTAAGGTGCAGACTGGCGGCATGGTGTGGTTTCACGGCACGGCGTCCATGTAAGCCATTAGTGCTGTGTGCTGACGGCGGGGTGGCGGCAGATTTTCGTTTTTACAAACCGACTGGCAAGCACAGTGGGGCGTGTGTTATTTCCTATATATAAATCGTGGCTGGCCCTGTTTATTCGCCTTGTCCCAAGGCAGTTTATGCACTATGTTTCACTCTGCCGGTAAAGCAAACTTTGTGAAATTGGCAACAAACTTTCCCTTGTTTTTCCAATTTTTTGCCTGTTTACCTGATAAAAGTCATTTATGCCGTTTCTTGTGGCATGGACGCAGCTTGTGCGCGGCCTCTGCCGCAGTCAGTGGCAATTGCCTGTTCTCCCCGACGGGATTTATATAATCCGCCCTCAGGCGGACGCTTGTCCGGTTCTGTTTTGTCTGCCGGAGGTTTTTGAAAGGTAACTGTGTCTGCCGTATCTTATTTGCCCCAAGCCAAAGTAAGGTACGTTTTTATTTTGTCTGATAAACGTTGTTTTCCGCCAAAGCCTGAAAAACCATGCCTTCGTCGGGAAAAGTCAGTTTTTTCGCGGCCGGAAAGGCAATCCGCTCAAAGTCCTTTTCAAAGTGTCCGCTTAGTGTTATAATATGTTTGTGAAAAAATTAACGAACCTCGCGGCCGATAACACCAAAGCCGTTCCGCTTGACGCGGTACGGCGGCTTGGCGTATATATGCGGCGCATACGCCAGCTTAAAGCCGCGGGGTTTGACACTATCTCGTCGGAACAGATAGTGGCGCCCTACCGCATTTCCCCCGCGCAGTTTCGCAAGGATTTGTCCTATTTCGGCAAGTTCGGCAAAAGCGGCGTCGGCTATAATGTCGACGTGCTGGGCGACGGCATACGCCGCGTCATAGGCACGGACCGCGTGTGGCCCGTCGCGCTCATAGGCGTGGGCGAACTGGGAACCGCGCTTTTGCGCTATCCCGGTTTTCTGGATTCCAATTTCAAAATGGCCGCCGCTTTTGAAGCCGACCCCGCCAAAATAGGGCGAGTGTGCAACGGCGTGCGCATTTCCGATATCCGCGACCTTAAAAAAATTGTCGCGAAAAACGGCATACGGGTCGCCATGATTGCCGTAAACAAGGAAGCCGCGCAGAATGTGGTTGATCAGGTTGCGGCCTCCGGCATAAAGGCGATACTTAATTTCGCTCCGGCGGGCATTACATTCCCCGACGGAATTTATTTTTCGAACATGGACGTGGCCTGCGAGCTTGAAGGCCTCGTCTGCCGGCTTGAACATCAGCTGGCCTGACAGATAAGAATTTTTGCGCCTACGGGCGTTACAACAAACACAAGGTGAACAACATGGCTCAACAGGTAGAAGAAAAGAAGTATCCGCAGGTTGATTTCGTGATTAGACGCGAAGGGGCCAGCCCCGATTCGCTCATCCAGATTCTGCACGGCGTGCAGGAAGCCCTCGGCTATCTGCCGGAGGATGTGCAGAAGTACATAGCAAAGAAGCTCAAAATCCCCATGACCACCGTAAGCGGGGTCGTCTCGTTTTACAACTTCTTCAAAACCAAAAAGGACGCCGAACACGTCATCATGGTCTGCATGGGAACCGCCTGCTACGTTAAAGGCGCGGACAAGGTGCTGGCCGAACTTACCCGCCTGCTAAACATCAAGCCCGGCGAAATAACCAAGGACGGCAGGTTCTCTCTTCGGCTGGTGCGCTGCATAGGCGCCTGCGGCATGGCCCCCGTCATCGCCGTGGACGGAACCGACGTTTACGGCCGTCTTACGCCCGAGAAACTCGGCGGCATTCTGGAGAAATACAAATAATTTTCCGGCGGCGCGGTAAGCCGCCCCATAATAACGGAGAATCCACATGGTAAAAATAACATCACTGGAAGATTTCAAAAAAATAAGCCGCCAGCTTAAGGAAACCATAAGCGCACGCACCGGCAAGGCAAAGACCACGGTCAGCGTAAACATTTCCGCGGCCGGCGCGCGCGAGGCCCTCAAAGCCCTTACGTCCGAGCTTGAAAAAGCCGGCATTGCCGACGTGGCCATACTGCCCGGCCCCTGCGGCAGCGTCGACGAACCCGTTTTCACCGTCCACACGGGCGCGGAGAGCGTGACCTACAAAAAAGTTACGCCCGACATGGCGCGGCGCATCGCGTCCGAACACATAGCCGGCGGCAAGCCGTTCGGCAAATAGGAGCGCTCAATGAAGATATACAGAATTCACGCATTACTCTGCGCCGGAACACAGTGCGTATCTGCCGGCGGCGAAAGCTTTGAAAAGAACTTCAGGGAAGAAATAAAAAAGAACGGCCTTGAGGACGAAATTCAGATAGTTCATACCGGCTGCGTCGGCTCCTGCGAGCGCGGCCCGCTTATGATTCTCTATCCCGAAGGCGTAATTTATCAGCACCTTAAGCCCGAGCACGCCAAGGCCATAGTGGAACAGCACCTGCTCAAAGGCGAGCACGTAAAGGAACTGCTGTGGAAGGAAGGCGGCAAGGAACTGGCGAAAATGGGCCAGATTCCCTTCTTTGCGAAGCAGACTAAAATCGTTCTGCGCAACTGCGGTCTTATTAACGCCGAAAGCCTTGAGGAATACATCGCGGCCGACGGTTACGCCGCTCTTGCAAAGGTCCTCGGCGAAATGAAGCCCGCCGACGTGGTGGCCGAAATGAAAGCCTCCGGCCTGCGCGGACGCGGCGGCGCCGGTTTTACCACCGGCATAAAGTGGGAACTGGCGGCCCAGCAGGTGTCAGACCAGAAGTACGTCATCTGCAACGCCGACGAAGGCGACCCCGGCGCATACATGGACCGTTCCGTGCTGGAAGGCGACCCCCATTCCGTCATCGAAGGCATGGCCGTCGCGGCTTACGCAATCGGCGCCAGCGTCGGTTACGTTTACTGCCGCGCGGAATATCCGCTTGCAATCAAACGCCTTGAAAACGCAATCAAGCAGGCCCGCGCCGCCGGACTGCTCGGCAAAAACATAATGGGCACGACGTTCTCGTTCGACCTTAAAATCCGCATGGGCGCGGGAGCGTTCGTCTGCGGCGAGGAAACAGCCCTCATCCATTCAATCGAAGGCCGCCGCGGCGAGCCGCGGCTAAAGCCGCCTTTCCCGGTCGTCAGCGGTCTGTGGGGAAAGCCGACCATTATCAACAACGTGGAAACTTTCGCAAACGTTGCCGTCATCATCTTCAAGGGCGCGGACTTTTTCCGCAAAATCGGAACCAAGACAAGCCCCGGCACGAAAGTGTTTTCGCTTGCGGGCCGCGTTAACAACACCGGCCTTATCGAAGTGCCCATGGGAACGACGATGCGCGAAATAGTGTTCGACATTGGCGGCGGAATCCCCGACGGCAAAAAGTTCAAGGGCGCGCTTACCGGCGGTCCCTCGGGCGGCGTAATCCCGCTTGAGCACATAGACGTGCCCATCGATTACGAGTCGCTCAACTCCCTCGGCAGCATCATGGGTTCAGGCGGTCTCATCATCATGGACGAGACCAGCTGCATGGTCGACATCGCCAAGTTCTTCCTCGACTTTACCGTCGATGAATCCTGCGGAAAATGCACCCCCTGCCGCGAAGGCACTATGCAGATGTTCAAGATTCTCGAGCGCATCACCAAGGGACAGGGCCGCGAGGGCGACATTGAAAAGCTTCAGGAAATGGGCACCATGATAAAGAGCTCCGCACTCTGCGGACTCGGCCAGAGCGCTCCCAATCCCGTGCTTTCAACCATACGTTTCTTCCGCAACGAGTATGAAGCGCACATACGCGACAGAAAATGTCTCACTGGCGTATGCAAGATGCAGCAGGTCAAGGAGACTGTCGCCGCGTAGGCGACGGAGGCATAAATGTTCAATATTAAAATCAACGGCAGGAAAGTTCAGGCTCCCAAGGGTTCGACGATTCTTGATGCCTGCAAAAAAGTCGGCATAGCCATTCCCACGCTCTGCCACCTCGAGGGCGTATGCGAGGAAGGCTCATGCGGAGTCTGCGTCGTGGAAGTAAAGGGCGCCCGCAATCTGGTGCGCGCCTGCGTAGGCAAAATAAACGAGGGCATGGAAATTTCCACCAACACCCCCAAGGTGCTTGCCACCCGCCGCATGAACGTGGAACTGCTGCTGGCAAACCACCCGAAGGACTGTCTTGTCTGCGAAAAGAACGAAAACTGCAGTCTGCGCAAACTCTCGTCGCGCCTAGGCATAACGGAAAGCTCTTACGAGCGTACCCGCACCGAGCCGCTTCCTCTGGACTATTCGTCCGATTCCATAATCCGCGACCCAAACAAGTGCATACTCTGCCGCCGCTGCGTGGCCGTCTGCGCTAAAAAGCAGGGCGTGTCCGCAATCGGCATGGTAAACCGCGGCAGCCGCTCCATGGTTTCCACTTTCGGAAATCAGGGCCTCGGCGCGGTGGAATGCACCAACTGCGGTCAGTGCGTAATCGTCTGCCCGACGGGCGCGCTTGTTGAAAAGTCCTCGGTAAAGCAGGTATGGAACGCCATTAACGACGAGAAAAAGACCGTCGTCGTGCAGACCGCTCCCGCCGTGCGCGTTGCAATCGGCGAGGAATTCGGCCTGCCCGCCGGCGCTTCCTGGACTGGCAAAATGGTCGCCGGTCTGCGCGCTCTCGGCTTTGACAAGGTGTTCGACACCGACTTCAGCGCCGACCTCACTATAATGGAAGAAGGCAATGAGCTTCTTAAACGTATAAAGGAAGGCGGCACACTGCCGATGATAACCTCATGCTCGCCCGGCTGGATAAAGTTCGCCGAGCATTTCTTCCCCGGCGTGCTGGAACATCTTTCCTCCTGCAAATCGCCCCAGCAGATGTTCGGCGCGATCGCCAAAACCTATTACGCCGAAAAACTCGGCATTGACCCGCGTAATCTGGTTGTCGTGTCCGTAATGCCTTGCGTGGCCAAGAAATTCGAGGCGCGCCGTCCCGAAATGAAATCAGCTTTTCATTACTGGCAGAAGAAGCTGAACCTGAAAGACAGCGAGAGTTTCCGCGACGTCGATTACGTTCTCACCACCCGCGAAATGGGCCGCATGATGAAGGAAGGCGGCATAGATTTCGTCTCCCTGCCAGAGGAACAGTTTGATTCGCCTCTCGGCATAAGCACCGGCGCGGGCGTTATATTCGGCGCCACCGGCGGAGTCATGGAAGCCGCACTGCGCACCGTTTACGAAGTGGTGACCGGCAAGACCCTGCCAAAACTGGAGTTTGAATCCGTGCGCGGCATGGAAGGCATAAAGAGCTCCGAAGTGGACCTTAACGGCATGAAGGTTAAAGTTGCCGTGGCCCACGGTCTCGGCAACGCGCGCAAGGTGCTTGAGGAAGTGCGCGACGGCAAATCGCCTTACCAGTTCATTGAAATAATGACCTGCGAAGGCGGCTGTCTCGGCGGCGGCGGTCAGCCCTACACGACCAACACCGAAACGCGCAAAAAACGCGCCACCGCAATATATGGCGAGGACGCGCACCTGCCGCTTAGAAAATCGCACGAAAATCCGGCGGTGCAGGAACTTTACAAAACGTTCCTTAAAGAGCCGCTCGGTCACCTGTCGCACGAATTGCTGCACACCTGCTACACGCCGCGCGGCGTGTACGAAGGCGATGTGGAAGCCGCGGCAAAAAAGCCCGTGCATTGAAAAAGCCGTAAAACTGTACTAGACTTAAATCAGACCTGCGGTTTAGGACTTGTTCTGACACCAAGGGAGACCGCCAAAGGCCAAGGCCCGAGGCACATTTAAGAAACATAGTCCCGGTCTCCAGCGAGGCCGGGATTATTTTTTGGAGGTGTCTGATGGAGAAGCATGTAGGCGTGATAGCGATCATAGTGCATGACCGCAAGCAGTCCGCCCCCAAAGTAAATGACGTGCTGTCGCAGTTCGGCGAGCATGTCATCGGCAGGATGGGTCTTCCTTATCATGAGCGCAATATCTACGTGGTTACGGTCATCGTGGACGGAACCAATGACCAGATAGGCGCGCTTACCGGCAAACTCGGGCAGCTGCCCGAGGTTACGGTTAAGTGCACTCTTACCAAATGTGACAACTAGCGGGCCTGTGCCCGCCCCGCGCAAGCGGGGCGGGCGCGCCCCATGGAGGATGATATGGCGGGTAACGGCATTATTATTGAATCCGAAATAGAGAAATACAAGGTTAACGGCAAAGATTTTATTGATGACGAAAAACTGGAGCGCCTTGCTGCGGAAACGTCCGGCAAGGACCCCGCGCGCATACGCGCCATACTCCAGAAATCGCTTTCGGTGGAAACTCTCGCTCCCGAGGAGACGGCCGCCCTGCTTAACGTCACCGACCCCGAGCTTTTACAGGAAATGTTTGATGCCGCAGTTAAGGTTAAAAAGAAAGTTTACGACAACCGCGTCGTTACTTTCGCCCCGCTTTATTCAAGCAATCTCTGCATAAACAACTGCAAATACTGCGGTTTCCGCTGTGAAAATAACGAGCAGAAGCGCCATACCCTCACGCCCGAGGAACTGCGCAGGGAAGTCGTCGCCCTTGCCGGAACAGTGGGCCACAAACGCCTTATTCTGGTGTCGGGCGAACATCCTTCCACCGGCGCGCGGTATCTGGCCGATTCCATGCGCGCCATTTACGACGTAAAAGTAAAAACCAAGCACGGCACCGGCGAAATCCGCCGCGTAAACCTTAACGCCGCGCCAATGAGCATTGCCGACTATAAAATCGTGAAGGCCGCAGGCATCGGAACTTTTCAGGTCTTTCAGGAAACCTATCACCATGAAACCTATGCAAAGCTGCATCCCGCAGGCACGGTGAAGGCTAATTACGACTGGCGGCTTTACTCGCTGCACCGCGCGCAGGAAGCCGGTATCGACGACGTTGCCATAGGCGTTCTGTTCGGCCTTTATAACTGGAAGTTTGAAGTGCTGGGTCTTCTCATGCACGCGCTTGATATGGAAAGACAGTTCGGCATAGGCCCGCACACCGTGTCCTTCCCGCGCCTTGAACCGGCAACCAATACGCCGTTCGTCACGCAGACGGGACATCTGGTTTCCGACGAGGAATTCAAGCGGCTGGTCTGCATACTGCGTCTGTCCATTCCCTACGCCGGCATAATCGTCACCGCGCGCGAAAAACCGGAAATAATCCGCAGCGTCATACCGATGTGCACCCAGCGCGACGCTTCCTCCCGCATAGGAATCGGCGCATACAGCGACAGCTACGAAAAGCAGGAAGGCGAGCGTCAGCAGTTCATGCTTGGCGACACGCGCGAGCTCGACGAAGTAATCCGCGAAATGGCAGGCATGGGCATGATAACGTCCTTCTGCACCGCGGGCTACCGCTGCGGCCGCACGGGCGACCATATTATGAAGATGCTGCGCAGCGGCCGCGAAGGGCGGTTCTGCAAGCTAAACGCCGTGCTGACCTTCAAGGAATGGCTGGACGATTTCGGCAGCGAGGAAACCCGCCGCGTGGGCCAGAAGCTCATCGAAAAGGAAATAGGCGAGATAAAAGCCCGCATGCCGGGAGAGTTTACGCAGGAGATGTTCGACACGATGTCCGGCTATTACCGCCGCATCGAAAAGGGCGAACGCGACCTGTGCTTCTAAACGACTGACAAGCCGCCGGAAAGTCAACTTTCCGGCGGCGTCTTTTTGTGCCGCAGGGGGATTTGATGCAATACCGCACCGAGCAGGACGCTCTTGGAAAACTGGACGTGCCGGAGTTTGCGTACTGGGGCATACACACCCAGCGCGCTACGGCAAATTTCCAGCTGTCGCAGTCGCGGCTGAACCCTTCGCTTATCCGCGCGCTGGCCATGGTAAAAAAAGCCTGCGCCGAGGCTAACCGCGAACTGGGCTATTTAGACGAGCTCAAGGCCGGAGCCATAGCGCAGGCCTGCAATGAACTTATCGACGGAAAACTTGCCGCGCAGTTTCCCGTGGACGCCCTGCAGGGCGGCGCGGGCACTTCGGCCAACATGAACGCCAACGAGGTCATAGCAAACCGCGCCATTGAACTGCTCGACGGCACCAAAGGCGATTACCGCATGGTCGACCCCCTGGCACACGTTAACCTCCACCAAAGCACGAACGACGTTTTTCCCACGGCCGTAAAAGTGGCCTGCGTTGGCCGCGTGCGCGCTTTAAGCGATTCCTGCGCCAAGCTTCAGGGCGCGTTTCAGGAAAAGGAAAGGGATTTCGCGCACATCCTTAAAATAGGCCGCACCGAAATGCAGGAAGCCGTGCCCATGACTTTGGGCGCGGAGTTTTCCGCTTTTGCCGAAGCCGTCTCCCGCGACCGCTGGCGCATTTTCAAATGCCGCGAGCGTATCAAGCAGGTAGGGCTCGGCGGCACGGCCATCGGCACGGGCCTTGGCGCGCCGCGAAACTACATTTTTCTGGTTATAGAAAAATTGCGCCAGATAACGGGCCTTGGCCTTAACCGCGCGGAAAATCTAGTCGGCGAAACCGCAAACGCCGATGTGTTTGTTGAAGTATCCGGCATACTGAAGGCGCACGCCGCAACCCTTTCAAAAATATCGACCGACCTGCGGCTTTTAAACCTGCTGGGCGAAATAAATCTGCCGCCCGTGCAGGCTGGCTCAAGCATAATGCCGGGCAAGGTAAATCCCGTCGTCTGCGAGGCCGTTGCGCAGGCATCGGTCAAGGTGTGCGCAAACGATTTTATTGTTACGGAATGTGCCGCTCGCGGCACTTTCCAGATAAACGAGTTCATGCCCCTGCTGGCCTACAGCCTGCTGGAATCGGCGGACCTCCTTATCAATGCTGATACGATGCTCTCCGCCCATGTCCGGGCCGTATCATGCGATGAGGACGCCTGCCGCCGCCGCACCGACGCGGGAACCGCGCTTATAACGCCGTTTGTGCCGCATATAGGCTACGCCGCCGCCGAGGCTCTTGCTCTTGAATATGCCGCCGAGCCGCGCGGCAGTCTGCGCGATTTTCTTATTGCAAAACTCGGCGCGGAACTTGTAAACCGCGTGCTCGACCCTTTCAGCATAGTCGCGCTTGGATATAAAGATGAAAAAAACTCCTAAGGCACTCCGTCTTCACATAGGCATTTTCGGCAGGACAAACGTAGGCAAATCAAGTTTTCTAAACATGATTGCCGGACAGGACGTGGCCATAACCTCGCCCGTGCCCGGCACTACCACCGACGTGGTGGAAAAGACCATGGAACTGCTGCCCGTAGGGCCCGTGGTGTTTCTTGATACGGCAGGTCTCGACGACACCGGCGTGCTGGGACCGGAGCGCATAAGGCGCGCCAAAAAAGTTTTCGACCGCGCCGACGTGGTAGTGCTTGTTGCCGAATCCGGCGTCTGGCATGAAAACGAGGACGAGATTTTAAGCGAGGCAAAAAAGCGCGAAATTCCCGTCATCGTCGCGGTAAATAAAAGCGACCTTAAAAAGCCCGATGCCGCGTTTACCGAGCATCTTAAAACCGCGGGCGGCTGGTTTGCCTGCGCAAGCACTGACGCCGCAAACGCCGCGCGTTATACCGACGAATTCAAGCGGCATCTCGTGGCGCTGTGCCCCGATGAATTTCTGAATCCCCCGCCGCTTGTCGGCGATTTACTGCCCTCCGGCGGACTGGCTGTTTTGGTGGTTCCTATAGATTTGCAGGCCCCAAAAGGCCGGCTTATACTTCCGCAGGTGCAGACGATACGCGACGCGCTAGATAACGACAGCATGACCCTTGTGGTCAAGGAGCGCGAACTGCGCGAGGCCCTTTCACTTTTAAACCGCAAGCCGGACCTTGTTGTGTGCGATTCGCAGGTGGTGCTTAAAATGACGGCGGATACTCCGCCCGACGTGCCGTGCACTACTTTTTCGATACTTTTTGCCCGCCTTAAGGGCGACCTTGTGGAACTGGCTAAAGGCGCGGCGGCGCTTAATTCCTTAAAAAAAGGCGACCGCGTGCTTATAGCGGAATCGTGCAGTCATCATCCGGCGGAAGACGATATCGGCAGGGTCAAGATTCCGCGCTGGCTGCGGCAGTTTGCCGGAGCCGATATCGAGGTGGATATTTCGGCGGGGCTTGATTTTCCGCCGGACCTGAGCAAATATAAGGTTGTGATTCATTGCGGGTCCTGCATGCTTAACAGGCGGGACATGCTGTCGCGGCTTGCAAAGGCGCGCGCGGCCGGCGTGCCGATAACAAATTACGGCGTGGCCATTTCGCTTTTGCAGGGCGTTTTGCCGCGCGTACTGGGGCCGTTTCCGGCGGCGCTGCAGGCGTATAAGGACGAGGCAAAGCGCTAAACTTCCGTCGGGGGGATTATGAAAAAGAACATAGGCAGAACGGATAAATATATACGGATAATAGGCGGCGTGGTCATTCTGCTGCTGGGTATTTATTTCCGCAGCTGGCTTGGGCTGCTTGGGTTTATTCCGCTTGTGCTGGCGTTTATGGGCTGGTGCCCTATCTATACTTTGCTTGGCGTGGACACCTGCCCGCTTCCGCAGAACGAGGAAATGGAGGAGGACGCGGAAATAGAAAAGGAAAAGGAGGCGGGGAAAAAGAGCTGACCGCTTTTTTTATCCGGTACGCTTTTTATAGAATGTGCGTATGAAAATACTTAGACTGCTGTCGCTTTTGTGCATCTGTTTAACTTCAGCGGCTTTTGCCGAGGAGTCGTTTTCCTTTGTCTACGACAATTACCGCGTCACCAAGAAGGGCCGTGAATTTGCCGCCAGCCAGCTGGTGACTTACAAAAACATGCCGGAGTCCGTGTCGTATGAAATGCTTTCCAGCTCCGGCGCGTTTTCGGAAAAAGTGTTTGTGCAGGCAGACCTTGACGGCATTTTTACCGAAGGCGAGCGCACCGTTTCGCAGGAAGGCAAAACGGACAGCGTGACCGCGCGTCTTGACGACCGCCAGCTTGTAATCGACAACGGCAAGGACGAGACCAAACTTAAAGTCGGTTCCGGCATTCCGGTGCTCGACGGAAGTTTTTACCTGTGGGCGGCGCAGAATTCGCCGGACCTCGAGATAAAGGACGACTTCAACGTAATAAACTGGGACGGCAAGGTGACGAAACTAAAACTTACAGCCGCCGACGAGGAGATTACCGTTCCCGCTGGAAAGTTTGACTGCGTGCGTCTTTCCGGCCAGACCGGCGGAACCTTCGGGTTTATGAAGTCCTCCGTGTCTTACTGGTTTTATAAGGAAGCGCCCTACATGCTTGTTAAGTTTACGGGTGAAAAGGGCGGACCCTTCGGCGGCGCCGACACCGAACTGGTTCTTACCGAGGTAAAGAAACCTCTGCCTGCCGCGCCGAAAGCGGCGGCTCCGGCCGACAACGATGCGCCGACCGAGTAGCAACTTGTTTAACTAAAAAGGCCGTCCGGAAAAATCCGGACGGCCTTTTTATCAATATAGATCACTGACGATTTATCTATTTAGTCATTCTGCTAGTTTTAGCATAGCAGTGATAAATACAAAACAATGGTTTAGTTAGGTAACAGAAACCATATTTTTGATTTTGTGCAATGCTTCAAAACTAAACCTGACTGAAAGGTTTCTTAATGTATACATAGATTTTCTATAACTTGGAGATATAGATATGAAACCAACTGCAGAAGATTTTAGAAAAGCATTAAATGATATCTTTCAACAAGAAACAAATGCTGGCCAACCATATGTCAGTGTTGTTTCTAAAAATCTGCACAAGCTCGTCGGAGGATACCCAGCCGTCAATAGAATGCCTTTGTGCTGTAATATCATGCGGGAAGCCAAGCGAGATGAAGATACAATTATAAGCGAATCACCTAGTGGGCTAAGTACCACGTTGGAAATTAAGTATCTACTTCCCCGCTATGTCGCTGCCGATTATATTGCGGCATTGAAACAAATTGAATTTTCGCTGCATCAGATAAGATTGCTGCAAACACATTATTCTGCGCCACGGCGTACTTTAACAGCCACACAGATGGCCAGGGCCATGGGATACAAAAGTTATACTGCTTCAAACTTGCACTATGGTCATATTGGAAAAATGGTAGGGCAGCGCTTGGTTCCTTCCTTTTTACCAGAACAAACAGTTTTTGTATTGGTTACTTTTGCGAAACCTGGAAAAGAATGGTTATGGACCATGCGGCCTGCATTTGCCAAAGCTTTGGAACAATTGAAATTAGTTAGTCCTGAACCAGTCATCACGCAAAGTTCATCAGATATCGCAACTTTGAGGTTTTTAGAAGGGCATCCCAATACTATAACAGCAACCAGATATGAGCGTAATTCTCGTGCAAGGGAAGAATGTTTATTACATTACGGCCCTATTTGTTCTGTGTGCGGAATTAATCTTGCAGAAAAATATGGCGATATTGCTCAAGGGTATGTGCATGTTCATCATTTAGCGCAGCTTGCCGATATAAATGAAGAATATAAGGTGGACCCAATAACGGATTTACGCCCTGTCTGCCCAAATTGCCATGCTGTTATTCATATGCGAAATCCTCCATTTACTATAGAGGAGGTTAAAAAGTTTATTGCCGATAAAAAACTCCATTAAAGTTTTTGTATCGCTTATCCGTCTGCTTGGCTTTCATTACTTTGCTTTGTCCTTTTGACTTAAAACACTTAATTCAAAAAGACCGGCGCATTATGCGCCGGTCTTTTTGTCTGTTACGTAAATAATTGGCTTGCTGTCACGCGCTAGCGTATTGACTACGGCATAAAAACGTAGGAGAGCATGGCATCGTGGCGTTGCGTGCGGCGGAAGGAGTGCAGCTTTTCGCCAGAACACTTTGTGCAGAACGGGTTTTGGCTCAGGTGCGTTTCAGGTATGCCGGCCTTGGCAAGACGGGCCGCTATTTCGCGCGAAAGGTCGGCAAAAAGTCTGCCGTCTTTTCTGCTTAACGCGGCGGGTGCAAAGCGGTTTTTTAGCTCGGTCCCTATTTCAAAACAGCAGGAGCGTATGTGCGGGCCAAGGTGTGCGGAAAGCGCGCGCCCGTGGGTAAGTTTGCTCATGCGCGCGGCCAGCTTTTCCGGCAGGCCGGACGTTACGCCGCGCCAGCCGCAGTGCGCAAGGCCAAGCACTCTGGCGCTTTCATCCCACATGAAAAGGGGCACGCAGTCGGCCGTCTGTATTACAACACCGCAGTTTTTAAGCGTCATTATCCAGGCGTCGGCGTCGCGGCGCGGGGTGCGGCTGTAAGCCGCGAAATCCTTTTCGTCATGCACTTCCAGTATTTCCGCGCCGTGTATCTGGTGCAGAAAAAGAAAACGGGAACGGTCCAGTTTCAAACCGGAGAAAAAGCGGGTCTGCGCTTCCGGCGATTTCATATCGCCCAGCGAGGAATCGGATGTGCCGTTTTGTATGCCCAGCGCAAGCAGGTGCGAGTTGGTAAATTGCATATCAGCGGAATTTTTTAAGCAGAACCTTTCCGAGCGGTTTTCCTACAATATTTGCGGCCAGCCGGCCGAAACGGGCGGGGTCGTCGCTTGCGTATACTTTTATGCTTCCCTTGCCGCGCTTTTTTTCGAGGCCGTTTTTAATCAGGCATTTAAGCGCCTCTTCGGCTATGGCCTGCGAGGTGTCTATCATGCGCACGTCGTAGCCTATGGCGTGCTGGATGATGTGCTTGATTACCGGATAATGCGTGCAGCCAAGTATCAGTGTGTCTATGCACTTGCCGCGCAGCGGGTAAAAATATTCGTGCGCGATAATTGACGTCACTTCGTGATGCCACATGCCTTCTTCCACAAGCGGCACAAGCAGCGGACAGGCAAGTTCGTAAACCTTTATGCGTCTGTCGAAAGACTTTATGCTGTCGCGGTAGGAATGGCTGCGCACCGTGGCTTCCGTGCCGATTACGCCGATTTTTCCGCCTAGGGTCAGGCGGGCGGCCATTACGGCGCTTGGTTCTATAACGCCTATTACGGGCACGTCTATTTCGCGGCGCAGACTGTCTAGCGCAAGCGCGGTGGCGGTGTTGCATGCCACGATGAGCATTTTTATGTTTTTGCTTACCAGAAAGCGCGCTATTTCAAGGCTGTATGCGGTGACCGTCTCCGTGGATTTCGAGCCGTACGGCACATGGGCCGTATCGCCGAAATAAATCAGGTCTTCCTTGGGCAGAAAGTAATGCGCTGCCTTAAGTACAGTAAGGCCGCCTAGACCTGAATCGAAAATTCCTATGGGACGGGTATCACCAAACATAAAGTAATTATAGCAACTGGCGGGCTTCGCGTAATGGTAAAATAACCTATTCCCGCGCGGAGGTGAACTTTGTGAGCATGTATTTATACGGCGGTATGGCCGTGCTGTTTTGGGGCGCGAGCGTTATTTTGGACAAGCTGGCCCTGCGTTATACTTCGGCGACCGGCGCTTTTTACGGACGCATGCTTTTTACCATGCTCTGTTTCCTGCCGCTGGTGGCGCATAAAATGTACGCCGTAAAACAACCATTTCTGGGTCTTTCAAAAACGGCGGTGCTGTTTGTGTTTGCCAGCGTAATCGTTACAAATATAGGCGTGTTCTGCTACATAAAGTCGCTGAGCCTCGGCGAGGCTTCGCGCATCGCGCCGCTTACTTCCACCTATCCGCTTATCGCCATGCTGCTTGCCATATTCATCCTCGGCGAAAAACTTACCATTTTAAAACTGCTGGGCGCGGGGCTGGTGTCGGCCGGAATCTGGTGTCTGGCGCTGTAATTTCAAGGCAATAAAAAACGCCGCCTTTTTTAAGGCGGCGTTTTTTTATTGGCGATTTTTTACATTCTGTCCGGCGCGTTTACGCCGATAAGTCCGAGCCCGTCGCTTATGACGGTCTGCACAGCTTCGCATATTGTCAGACGCGAGTGTGTCGTTGCGCTGTCATTTTCTTCAATGATGCGGCATGTGTCATAGAAGGTATGATACAGGCCTGCCAGTTCCATGAGATACGTGGACAGGTGATGCGGACTGAGGTCGTTGACGCAGGTTTCCAGTATGGACTGGAACCAGAACATCTTGATAATGACCTGCCGTTCATGCGGCTCAAGTTTGTCTGACAGCACGGAGGCGTCATCGGCTTTCATCCCGAGTTTTTTTGCCGCCGCAAAGACCGACGCTATGCGCGCGTGCACGTACTGCACATAGTACACGGGATTTTCCTGTGTCTGCTTTTTGGCAAGCTCAATGTCGAAATTAAGGTGCGAGTTCGGCGTTCGGGATGCGAAGAAGAAGCGGCACGCGTCCACGCCTACGTCCTGCGCCAGTTCGCGCAGTGTTATGAACTCTCCTGCGCGCTTGGACATTTTTACCGCCACGCCGCCCTTGTTTAAGTGGACAAGCTGGTGGATGATAACCTCGAAGGTTTTCGGGTCCTTGCCTATGGCTTCCATGGCGGCTTTCATGCGCGGCACATAGCCGTGATGATCAGCGCCCCAGATGTCGATTAGTCTGTCATAACCGCGCGCATACTTGCCGCGATGATAGGCTATGTCGCTTAAAAAGTAGGTCGGGCGGCCGTCTGCGCGCACGAGCACGCGGTCCTTGTCGTCCTTGTCCTCGCCTTCGAAATTGGTGGAGCCGAACCACACCGCGCCTTCGCGCTCGTAAGCCTTGCCGGTGTTTTTTAGCATGGCAAGCGTGTCGTTTACGGCGTTGTCTTTTTTTAGTTCCGACTCGCGGAACCAGCGCGTAAAGGGTACGCGGAAAAGTTCCATGTCGGCCTTGTGCGTTGCAAGCAGATACTCGATGGCAAAAGAGGAAAACTGCTCCGCTTTCCAGCCGTCGGCTTCGGCCGGAAGTTTGGCGACCATATCTATAAGATAATCGCCGTGATAGCCGTTTTCGGGCGGCTCTTTGCCTTCCTTGCGGGCTTTGAGCGACTCGCCAAGCAGAAGAGCCTGATTGCCGATGTCGTTTACATAAAATTCAGAATCCGCGTTCATGCCCAGCGCGCGCATTATGCGCACCAGACTGTCGCCAAGCGACGCTCCGCGTCCGCTGGCCACGTGCAGGGGACCCGTGGGGTTTGCCGACACGAACTCCAGCAGAATTTTTTCCTGCGGGGGGTGAGGCAGTTTCAGATAGCCGTAATCTTTCCGGTTATATTTAAGCTGGCGGAGAAACTCTTTAAGTACCTGCGTTTTGAAAATAACGTTTACAAAACCCTGTGTGGCCCAGGCTTTTTCAACGCCTTCGGCCTTTGCTATTTCAAGCGCGAGCGCGGCGGCGGTTTCCGCCGGATTCTTGCGCAGCACTTTTGCCGCGGACATCGCCCACGGCAGGCACAGGTCGGCTTCGACATGCTTTGGCGCGGGCTGTAAAATAACGGCGGGCAGATTTGCTTCGATACCGAATTTATCGCTTATTATTTTTTCAACTAGGTGTCTGAATTGCACAAGGCTGGTCATAGCGCGCCGCTCCGGTAAAGTTTGGCCATGTTAAGCATGTTCTGCGAGGACTGGCTCTTTGACACGGCGTCTTCCTCGGTTATCAGGTCCTGCGAAAGCAGGCGGGCAAGCTGCTGGTCCATGGTCATCATGCCGAGGTCCTTGCCGGTTTCTATGGCGCTGTTTATCATGTGCGGCTTGCCTTCGCGGATGAGGGAAGATATGGCCGTGGTCGCGACCATGAATTCACGCGCCGCGACGCGTTTGGGCGAGCCCTTGCGCGGTATCAGTATCTGCGCGAGAACGGCCTTGAGCGTCATGGCAAGCTGGGTGCGTATCTGGGACTGCTGCTCCGGCGGGAAAACGTCGATTATGCGGTCGATTGTGGAGGCGCAGCTCTGCGTGTGCAGTGTGCCGAAGCACAGGTGGCCGGTTTCGGCCGCCGTTATGGCCAGCGATATTGTTTCCGTGTCGCGCATTTCGCCTACCAGAATTACGTCGGGCGCCTGACGCAGGGCCGAGCGCAGGGCGTGCTGGAATGTTTTTGTGTGCTGGCCCACCTCGCGCTGCATGATGAGGCAGGATTTGCTTTCGTACACGAATTCTATGGGGTCTTCAATGGTGAGAATGGTCTTGTGATACTTTTTATTGACCAGCTCCATTATGCAGGCCAGCGTGGTGGATTTACCGGAACCCGTGGGGCCCGTTACCAGCACCAGACCGCGCGGCAGGTCGGCCAGCGCTTCCATCTGCTGGGTTATGCCGATCTGCTCGGGATTTGGAATCTGCGTGGGAATTACGCGGAAAATAGCGGATATGCCGTATCTCTGTATGAAGACATTGACGCGGAAGCGGGAAACGTTTGGAATGCTGTGCGAAAAATCCGTTTCCCAGTTCTGCTCGAACTTGCTTTTGCTTATCGGCGTGAAAATCTTGTAGATAAGTTCCTTGTTGACGTCGTTTGTCAGTCTTTCCGTGTAACCCGGGACGGGCAGCACCTGACCGTTCTGACGCATCATCGGAGCGGCTCCTGCAACGACCATTATATCGCTTGCTCCGGCTTTCACACCTACGGTAAGAAGCGCGTTGATGTCCTGTATTGGCATAATCCTCTTTTGCCGGTTATTTACCGGCTGCTTTTTTCTTCGCGGCGGTTTTTTTCGCTTTCGGCGCGGTCTTTTTTACAGCGGCCTTCGCCGGTTTTTTTGCGGTTTTTTTAACCGCCGTTTTTTTGGCTGCTGCTTTTTTTACGGCAGTCTTTTTCGCGGCCGGTTTTTTTACCGCCGCTTTTTTCGGCGCGGGCTGCCAGTTTATCGGCTTTGCGTAATGAAACAGCCTGTCCAGTCCGTAAAACAGCCGCGCTTCCGGCGTGGCCACGTGCACCAGCATGTAGCCGTAATCCATCACGCGCCAGTTGGGGCTTTTGCCGCCCTCGCTGTGGAGCATGTAGGATTCATATTCCTTCAGCCGTTTGCCGATGTTTTCGTCCACGGCTTCTATCTGCGGAAGGGAATCGGCGCTGACCAGCAAAACGAAATCGGCCAGAGGGGACCGGCCCTGCAGGTCGAACAGCAGTATGTCGGAGGCTTTCTTGTCGTCCGCGGCGCGGGCGGCTTCTATGGCCAGTTTCTTGAAATACGCGGTGTCTTTTGTCATTGTCATCCTTTACATGTCGTCTTCGGAATAGGCGTTCGCCGCCGCGGCCGCTCCGCCGCTTAGCTGCTTGAACGACTCTTCGCTGTGCACTCTGGAGAGGGCTTCATCATAGGTAACGAGGCCGCGCCGCACCAGATTGGCCAGCGATTTGTCCATCGACATCATGCCGTATTTGGCGCCTGTTTCGATGGCGTTGTAAATCATATGGGTCTTGCCTTCGCGAATGAGATTTGAAATGGCTGGCGTGACCGTCATAAGTTCGCGCGCAGCCACGCGGCCCTTGCCGCCCTTTTTCTGCAGAAGGTTCTGCGATATCACGGCCTGAAGGGTGGTGGCAAGCTGTACGCGCACCTGCGTCTGCTGGTGCGGGGGGAACACGTCGATAATTCTGTCTACGGTCGAGGGCGCGTCCTGCGTGTGCAGCGTGCCGAAGCACAGGTGGCCGGTTTCGGCCGCCGTTATGGCCAGCTGTATGGTTTCAAGGTCGCGCATTTCGCCCACTAAAATAACGTCGGGGTCCTGTCTGAGGGCCGAGCGCAGGGCGTTTGAAAACGATTTAGTCTGCTGGCCCACTTCGCGCTGGCGAAACACGGCCTTATTGTTTGTGTAGGTAAATTCTATGGGGTCTTCAATGGTAAGTATGTTGACGGATTCATGCTGGTTTATCAGTTCCAGAATGGCGGCCAGCGTGGTCGATTTGCCCGAGCCCGTGGGGCCCGTTACCAGCACCAGACCGCGCGGCAGTTTGGCAAGGTCCGTCATCGCGGGAGTAAGGTCGATTTCCTCCGGCGTCGGAATTTTGGAGGGGATTACGCGCATTACGGCTTCCACGCCGTTTACCTGCAGAAAGGCGTTTATGCGGAAGCGCGCAAGTTTGTCTATGCCGAAAGAACAGTCCAGTTCCCATTCTTCCTCGAGGCGCATGCGCTGGTGTTCAAAAAGGACGGAATAAATGAGTGCTTTGGATGCTTCTTTATTAAGCGGCTCGAAACCCGGAATTGGCATTATGTCGCCGTTAAGGCGCATCATCGGCGGTTTGCCGATGACAAGGTGAATGTCGCTTGCCCCCGCACCAACCGCTTTTGTAAGTATTTCTATTATATCGGCCATTTTTCCTCCCTGCCCCTAAAAAATCAGTTTAGCATTTCTTTCTTTTTGGGGTCAGTCAAATTTTCGGGAATAACAAGGTCGTCGCCAACTATGATGGTCACGTCGGCGTAATTGATTTTGCGCTTGTCGGACGTTATCTCGGTCGTTGTAAGGCCAAGCTGACGGGCCATTTCGGCTATTTCGCCAAGGCGGCCGGTGTGGTCCAGAATGCGGCTTTTTGGTTCGCGCTGTTTATAGTTGTCATAGCTGAGAACGTCGATGTTGAGCACATTCTGTTCCCTCAGCGTGCGCAGATAGGTGGTCGCGGCCAGTGCCATGCCTTTTTTACTGGAGGCGTTTAGCACTTCGATTATCAGGGGCTTGGCTTCTGTTTCGGCGGCCTCGGGGGTGGTCTGCTTGTCTTCGTTGTCTGATATCGAAAAATCGTTGAGGCCAAGCTGGCTCAGTTCCAGTGAAAGCAGGGCGAAATCGTAGGCCGATATGTTGCCCCGGTCTTTTTGCGCGGCGTAGGCCGCGAGATAATCTTTTATTTTCAGCGGGTTTTCATGCCAGGACAAAAGCCAGTCTTTTGCCGCACTCCAAGCCAGATGGCGTTCCGCGGATGCTTCCGGCATGTCTATATAAAGAAGCGGCGGCAGGACGGCCGTTGAGGAACTGGCCGCCACCTGCTGAATCTGCGCGGCCTGCGTGGCAAGCGAGCTCTGCATTTTCCCCGCGGTGCGGACAAAGGTTATGGTGGCCATGCGCTGCTGCGGTCTGTAGGTAAGCAGGGCGGGCGGTTTTGTAAAGAAAACTATATCCACGGGCTGGCGGCGGCTGAGGGCCTGCGAAACCGGCGAATTTATGTGCGCGACCAGCGCCGCGCCTGTTATAAACAGCGCGGCCGCCAGAAGAATTTTTTCCGTCAGGCCTTTTGCTGCGCCGTTATTTTGTTCCATATTTTTATGCCCTGAGGGCAGAGCCATTTATCGTTTTTTACCACCCAGAAAAGTTTCGTGCGCGCCGCCGAAAGCAGTGCGGCGTCAAGGTCGGTCTGCGCGGTTTGCCTTATAAGCGCGGCTTCGGCAAAGGGGCGTTCGTAAGAGGATATGTCGGCTACATAAAGTATTTTGTCCAGCGTTGTCATGCGAGCGGCGCCGAGCGTGTGCTTTGCTATGGCGGCAAGGGTTTCCGCGTCGTGCACGCCAAACATGGTCTTTGCCATGTGCGCGCTCGCAAAAGAGTGCAGCAGCGCGGGCGCGTTTTTGCTTATTTCCTCAAACCCCTCCGGCTTTATGCCGTGCAGGGCGCAGTAGCCCGTGATATCTTTTATGCCTTTGCCCGCGTCGTGGAGCAGTCCGGCGGTTATGGCTTTTAGCGGCGGCGCTTTATATATTACGGCCAGTTCGCCAGCCAGACGGGCCACGTTTTTTGAATGTTGGTAACGCTCGGGCCTGAGGTTTTCCGCCAGCCATTTATGCATGTCCAGACCGTAGCGGTTTTCCCGTCTGATAAGTTCCGCGGCCGACGGCGAAACGGTGTTTGGAATTATGCCGGTTATGGCAAGTTCGCGCCGCAGTTCGTTTGACGCAGCCAGCGGGAAAATGCCCGGCAGCAGCTGAAACTCGTATTTCCCGCGAAAATGCTCCGTCGCGGTAAACCCCGGCCGCGTACCGACCAGCAAGGTACAGCGGCGCAGTATTTCCTCATGGTTTTTCCAGAGGTGGAAATCGGGCAGACAGTCGCTTCCAACAAGCAGATAAAGTTTCGCGTCGGGTTCAAGTCCGGCCAGATAGCGCAGTACCTGATAGGTATAGGTTTTTTTGCCGCGCTTTATCTCGAAATCGTCGGTAACCGCGGGCACGGCGGCTTCGGCCAGCGCGGCGGAAATAAGTTTCATGCGCAGTTCGGGCGCGGTGCGGCTTGCTTCCTTTAACGGTGAAAGGAAAGCGGGAAACACGCGTACTTCATCCGGCCGCAGATAAGCGGCCGCGCTTTTAAGAAGTTCTATATGTCCGGCGTGCGGAGGGTCGAAACTGCCGCCGTAAACAAGTATTTTCCGTGTTTCCGCCATGGATATATATATTAAACCAAATTTTTTGCGGACTGTTTATATAATGCGCGCGGCCGAAATGTCCGGTCAGGAAAAACGCAATGTTTTATATACCAATTAAACTATTTTGCGCGCGCGGCAAAACTGATTAAATATAACAATGCCGTTATTTCAGGAGGATTGTTAAGTTAAATGAACAGCCTTTTCAGCACCAAAAGCGTGGACAGCCTTGTAGCGGAAGCAAGCGGGTCGTCAAGCGGGCTAAAGAAGGTTCTGGGAGCTTTCGACGTTACTATGGTTGGCATAGGTGCTATAATCGGCGCCGGCATTTTCGCCATGATAGGCGAGGCCGCCGTCGGCGGGGCAAGCGGTTTTTCGGCGGGCCCTTCTCTGGTGATATCCTTTATAGTGACAAGCGTGGCCTGCGGTCTTACCGCTCTGTGCTACGCGGAGTTCGCGGCCATGGTGCCGGTATCGGGCAGCGCCTATACCTACGCCTACGCAACAATGGGCGAACTCGTCGCCTGGATAATAGGCTGGGACCTTATAATTGAATACGCCATCGGCAATGTGGCCGTGGCGATAAGCTGGTCCGGCTATTTTAACGACCTCCTCAAAACAACCGTCGGTCTGGACATTCCCATGTGGATGCGCACCGACTACCGCACCTTTCTGCAGAAGGGTCTTGATATCGCCACGGTTCCGCATGTGCTTGGCGTGCCGATAATACTTAACCTGCCGGCCGTGGCCGTGGTAATGGGCATAACCGCCATTTTGGTAAAAGGCGTAAAGGAAAGCACCACCTTTAATAACATAATGGTGGGTTTCAAACTGCTGGTTTTGGCGCTGTTCGTGGCGGTGGGCATATACTATTTCGACCCGAAGAACTGGGTTCCTTTCGCGCCGGGCGGCTGGAAGGGCATACAGGTTGGCGCGGCCACCATTTTCTTCGCCTATATAGGTTTTGACGCGGTGTCCACCGTGGCCGAGGAAACCAAGAATCCGCAGAAGGACATGCCAAAAGGCATTATAGGCTCGCTCATCATCTGCACTGTCATTTACATTTTGGTGACCATTGCGCTGACCGGTATGATTCCGCTGGCCGACCTGAAAGCAAAAGTGTCCGAGCCTCTGGTTGCGGGACTTCAGTACAATCACGCGGCGGCATGGATGGTTATGCTTGTGTCGCTGGGCGCGGTCGTGGCGAACACGGCGGTTCTGCTTGTTTTTCAGATGGGCCAGCCCCGCATATTCTACGCAATGAGCCGCGATGGTCTTTTGCCGCAGTCCTTTGCCAAAATCCACCCTAAATACAAAACGCCGCACGTTACCACCATATGGACCGGCGTGGCCGTGGCCGTGCTGTCGGCCTTCTGCAATATTGATGAAATGGTAAACCTGTGCAATATCGGCACGCTTTTTGCCTTCATTCTGGTATGCGGCGGCATTATGATACTGCGCGTGCGCGAGCCTAACCGTCCCCGGCAGTTTCGCGTGCCGGGCGGCCATATAGTGCCCGTGCTGGGCATAGCGTTCTGTCTGTACCTGATGGCGGGCCTTAACCGCATAACGTGGATAGGCTTTACCATCTGGCTTATAATAGGCCTTGTTTTCTACTCGCTTTACGGCTATAAGCACAGCGTATTGCGGCAGACAAAATAGGTCCTTTAGCCCTTTGCGGACTTGCGGGCGGATATTATAATCTCTATATATGAAGATTATTATATCCGCCCTCGTTTTTGTTCTTTCATCTGCCTGCGCGGTCTTCGCGGAAGGCGTAGTTTATTCCATGCCGCTTGGCGCGGCAAAGGCCGTACCCGTCGCCGTTCCTGACGCACAGAGCGTCAAAAAAGTAAAAACCGATAAAATTCCCTGGGGCGTACAGCGCGTAAACGCGCCCGCCGCCTGGGCAAAAGGTCTTACGGGCAGGGGCGTTAAAGTATGCGTAATCGACACGGGCGCGCGCCTGACCCATGAAGATTTGAAGGACAACATCGCCGCCTCCTATAACGTTATTAAACCCGGCAAACCCGCTTCCGATGAAGCCGGTCACGGCACACATGTGGCTGGCATAATCGGCGCCGCCAAAAACGGCAAAGGCGTTGTGGGCGTTGCGCCGGAAGTGAAGCTTTACATAGCAAAGGCCATGAACTCGGCCGGAACGGGCAAGATTTCCGATTTGTCGCTGGCCGTGGACTGGTGCGTAAGTCAGGGCGTGCAGATTATAAACATGAGCGTGGCCGGAGACGGCGTTGACAGCGCGCTTGCGCGCAAGCTCAGCAAACTTTATTATTCCGGCGTGCTTGTTGTGGCCGGAACGGGCAACACCGACGATTCCCATATATGGTTTCCAGCCTCGGTGCCTTTTGTCGTGGCCGTGGGCGCAAGCAATGACCGCGACCGCCGCTGGCAGGTCTTCGGCGATGACAAACCGGCCGGTTCCAACTACGGACCGGAACTCGATTTCATAGCGCCGGGCGAGAATATTTACTCCACCGCCTATTCGGGCGACAGAAGCTACGAGCGCATGAGCGGTACTTCCATGGCCTCTCCGCATGTGGCGGGTCTTGCCGCGCTGGCCGTGCAGGCGGGCGCAAAAACGCCCGCAGCCATAGTAAAGGCGCTTGCGTCCGCCGCCAGAAAACTTCCCAAGGTTGACGCCGAGGAGCAGGGCAGCGGACTTATTGATGCCTCCCTGCTTGTTCCCGCTTCCGCGGCCCTTCCTTATTAGAAACCGCTTTGCCCCCCGCGGGTAAAATGATATATTGACTTATTATTATCATGCCGAGGTAGCTCAACGGTAGAGCAACGGTTTTGTAAACCGTAGGTTGTGGGTTCGATCCCCATCCTCGGCTTTTCACTTTCCGGGGGGAAGGGTACCGTTAATGAAATTATTGCACAGGCTGCTTTTTCTGGCCGCTCTTTTATTTCCTTCGCTGTCCTACGCAGTTCCCAGTTTCGTAACAGATACAACGGTGATAATGTCCTCGGTGGAGGTTCAGCATGTCGAACCCATTACCGGCGGCTACCGCATGTATTATTCCTCCGGCGGGTTTAATATACAGTCCTCCTCGTCGACCGACGGCGTGAACTGGACGCAGGAAGCCGGTCTGCGCATTTCAACCGAATCGCTTAAACTTGACGCCTCATCCGTTACGGCCTTCGGCATGTTTGCCGAACCCACGATGTCCGGCGGTCCCTACCGCGCTTTCTATGTGGGTCTGGATTCTCCCACCTTAAATTACTCCATACTAGGCGCAAAATCGACCGACGGTCTTAACTGGACCAAGGACACCAGCGCCATAGTTACCTACGATTCCTCAACCTATATAAGCTCGCTTAGGCCTTACCGCATAACCGCTACCGATGTGATGCTTTATTATGTAAAGGGCGATATAGACGGAGAAACAGGCGCGGTATCAAACCGCCGCATTTACAGAAGGCTGAGCCAGAATCAGGGTTCCACCTTCGGCGCGGAAACGGCCCTTCTGCCGGATACCACGGCCTACGCGCTGGACGTTTCCTCCGTGACAAGCGGTTATCTGGGCATAAGCGCGCCGGTCCGTCTTTATATAATGGGTCCGCTGTCGGGTGAAACCACCGGCTCGGTCATAACAACGGCGCACAGTTCGGACGCGCGGGCGTTCTATCTCGATTTCGCCACCGCGTTTTCCACCACCTCGGCCACCAACGACCTGCGCACCTTCGCGGTGTTCCGCGCAACAGACAGCGTTCACCTGCGCATGTATTACACCTCGGCTTATTCCACGTATTCCGTTACCGGTGACATGTACAGCGCCTATACCTACACGCCCGCTTTCGATTCCGTTACGCCCAACAAGCTTTACCAGACAGATTCCTCTGAAGACATAACCATACTGGGCGAGGTTTTCGATTCCTCGCCGACGGTAATTATCTCCAACGGTTCCGCCCTGCTTACGGTAAACAGCGTTACCAGAAACAGCGACGTATCGCTTACGGTAAACGTAAATCCCAACGGCGCGGCGCTGTCCAAATACAGCCTCATAGTCGCCAATTCAGACGGCTACATGGTCAGCGCGGACAATGTGCTCAGCATAGATTACCGTCCGGGCGAGGTTGCCACTCTGGACAATCTTTTCCGTCCCAGAAGAGGCGGCAAGGTCACTTTCGACGTAATGCTTTATGTGGCGGGTAACCTCACGGCCAAGATTTACACTACCAACGGCCAGCTTGTGAAAACCCTTTACGACGGTTCCGTATTGCCGGGCAAGACCACGCTTCAGTGGCCGGGCGATACCGGCGAGGGAAACACCGTGGCCAGCGGCGTATATCTGGTGCAGATATCGGGACCGAAGCTGGATACCATTGAAAAAGTCGTGGTGATAAAATGAGAATACGCGTAATCTCCCTTTCAGCCCTTCTGGCTTTTTTGCCCGCCGCGCTTTTTGCCGAAGCGGGAACCTCGGGCGGACAGACTCTCGCAAGACCCATAGGCGCGCGCGCCGCCGCCATGGGACAGGCTTTTACCGCAGTCGGCGGCGACCCCGAATCCCTTATTTATAATCCCGCCGGAACGGGTTTCGTTTCCTCCGCGACCATTTCACTTAGCTATCTGCGCGGCTACGCAAAAGACGGAACCGGCCTGCTGGCGGCATCCTACCGGCTTGGCCGCGTGGTGCTTACGCCCGCCCTTCTTTATTACAACGCCGGTACAATAAACCTGAACCTTTCAGACGGCACGAAAGGCGAGGTTACGGCGCAGGAAGACAAGGTCGGCATGATGAACGTGGCCGTGAACCCCTTTGATTTTCTGTCCGTGGGCGGCACGCTTAAATATTCGCAGTTCCGCCTTGCCGAGACGGCGTCGGCAAAGGCGGTCAACTACGACGTGGGCGCTATCGTTTCCATGTGGGGCCTGTCTGCCGGCATAGCGCGGCAGAATATGGGCGGAAGCATAAAGTTCGAGGAGGAGTCCGATCCTCCTCCGACGGCAACCCGTCTGGGCCTTGCCGTGCGGCAGAATTTCGAGCCGCTGTCCTCGTCTTCCATTGAACCCGAGTCATGGACCCTGCTTGTGTCCGGCGACATGGTTAAGCCCGACAAGGAAAGCACCTATTACCAGACCGGTCTTGAAGTGAACATGACCTACGACCCCGGCAGCACGTTCGCGGTGCGCGGCGGTTACCTGTTTAACCGCTCCGATGAAAACTTCACCCTCGGCTTCGGCACTATTCAGGGCAGCTGGGGTTTTGATTACGCACTGGGCGGGTCCAGCAACCTGGGGTCGCGTCATCAGATGACGCTTTCCTACCATTTTGCCGCGCCGTCCGATGATGATGAAGTACAGCTTCCAAGCATATCCGTAGCCCAGTAACCGCAAGCATTGCGGCGTAAATTTGCTATAATAACACTGTTGCCTCTTTTTACATGGCCTGTTCGTCTAGCGGCCTAGGACGCTGCCCTCTCAAGGCAGAGATCACGGGTTCAAATCCCGTACAGGCCGTGTAAAAAGAGGCATATTTTATTAGAGCCTGCCGTATCCGGCCTAGCTGTCCGAAACAAAGCCAAATAAGGCAGACTCGCGGAGCCAGCCTTTTATGGAAATAGGAATAATCGGCCTGCCCAACGTGGGCAAATCCTCGCTTTTCAACGCGCTGACAAATGCCGGCGCGATGTCTTCAAACTATCCTTTTACAACCATTGAACCGAATGTCGGCGTCGTGCCGGTGCCGGACAAGCGGCTCGACCGGCTGTTTGATATTTTCAAACCGCCGAAGAAAACCCCGTCGGCCATAAAGTTCGTCGATATCGCCGGACTTGTCAAAGGCGCCAGTCAGGGAGAGGGGTTAGGCAACAAATTTCTGGCAAACATCCGCGAAGTGGACGCCGTAATCCACGTAGTGCGCCTGTTCAAGGACGACGACGTCGCGCACGTCATGGGCGAAGTGGACCCCGTCCGCGATATCGAGGTTATCGAGACCGAGCTTATGCTTTCGGATCTTGAGACCGTCGAAAAACTTTACACCAAATGCGTGTCCAACGCCAAGTCCGGCGAAAAGGCCGCCAAGGAACGCCTTGCCGTCGTCGAGAAGATAAAGCAGGTGCTTAGCGAAGGCAAACCCGTTTCCACCCTTGGTCTGCCGCCGGAAGACCTGAAGGACATCCAGCTTCTTACCACAAAGCCCGTGCTTTTCGTGGGCAACAACTCCGAGCACCGCAACGAAGCCGCCGCCGAAAAAATGCGCGAGTTTACCGCCAAGCGCGGCGCGCCGTTTATCGAACTGTGCGTAAAGCTCGAAGCCGACATAGTGGATTTCTCGCCCGAGGAAAAAGCCGCATTCCTCGCCGACGCCGGAACGGAATATACCGGCCTTGAAAAAATCGTAATCGAGTCCAAGAAACTGCTGGACCTGATAGTGTTTTTCACCGCCGGACCGGAAGTGGAGGTGCGTTCGTGGATAATACACCGCGGCTGCACCGCTCCCAAGGCCGCCGGAAAAATCCATTCCGATATAGAACGCGGTTTCATCCGCGCCGAAATCTACTCCTACGAAGACATAGACAAGTACGCCGACGAAAAAATCCTGCGCGAAAAGGGGCTAATCCGCTCCGAAGGCAAGGAATACGTCATGCGCGACGGCGACGTCTGCGTATTCCGGTTCAATGTCTGATTCCTCCGAAACCTTACCGGTCTGTCCGCACGACGGCGAGTGCGGCGGCTGCGCTTTGCGCGCCATGCCCTACGGCGCGCAGCTGGAGCGCAAGCGCGCCAAAATGGCCGGACTTTTCGCCGACCTCTGGCAGGGGGAATGGTACATGACCCCCTCGCCGGAAACACTGCGCTACCGCAACAAGCTGGAACTGTCGTTTTCTCATCAGGTTGCCTCGAAGACCGGCAATCCCGAACAGCCGTTTATTTTTGAAAACCGCGTGGGCCAGAAGGCCAAGGGCCGCTGGGACAAGGCCTTCGACATGAAGGACTGTCTGCTGTTCGACGAGAAAATCGGTCCGCTTGCCGAAAGCGTGCGCCTGTGGGCGCAAAAAAACAATTATTCCTATTACGACCTGCGCCGCCACGAAGGCATGTTGAGGCATCTGCTTTTGCGGCGCGGCATAAACACCGGCGAAATGCTGGTTACGCTTTTTGTCCGCGAAATGCCGCGGGACACGGCGGGTTTTGTCGCCGCCGTAACGGCGGTGTATCCCGACGCCACGGTCTGCATTGGCGTAAACGCCGCGCTTTCGGACGTGGCCTCCGCGCCCGAAATAATCGCCCTTAAAGGCTCCGGCCGCATAACGGAAAAGCTGACCATAGGCGGTTACGGCGAGCCCGTGACGATGACGGTAAGCATTTCCCCGCGCTCGTTTTTGCAGACCAACACAAAGGCCACCGAACTGCTTTACGGCCGCATACGCAGTTTGGCCGCGGCGCTTTCTCCGTCGGTAATTTTCGACCTTTACGGCGGGGCTGGCACAATAAGCATGGCCTGCGCGGGACTGGCAAAAAAATACGTCTGCGTGGAATCCGTGCCAGACGCGGTTGCAGACGGCAAGGCAAACGCCGCCCGAAACGGAAACGCCGCGATTGAATTTGTCTGTTCCAAAATGGAGGACTATATAGGCGGCATGGAATTTCCGCCGGACGGCCTTGTGATTCTCGACCCGCCGCGCTGCGGTCTGCACCCCAAGGTGACCAAGCGTCTGCTTGAACAGAAGCCGCGCCATATCCTCTATATTTCGTGCGGTCCGGCAAACCTCGCGCGCGATTTGAAAGCACTGGTGCAAAGTTATAGAATTGACGGTATAGAGGGGTTTGACCTGTTTCCGCATACGGAACATTTTGAGGTTGTCGCCCGTCTGTCCGCGCTGGACGCCGCCTAGGCTCCGCCGGACCAGCAGGTGTATCTTTTTCGGAGACCGTATGGAAATCCCTTCCCTTCACGCTAAAATTAACGACGCAGTAAGCAAACTTAATCCCCGCCAGCGCGAGGCCGTTGACTGCGCCGCCGGACCAACTCTTATTATCGCGGGCGCGGGAACCGGCAAGACCAAAACCCTTACCTGCAAAATAGCCAAACTTATAGCTGGCGGCACGCCCGCTTCGCGTATACTGGCCGTGACCTTTACAAACAAGGCCGCCGGCGAAATGCGCGAACGCGTCGAGGCGCTCGTTCCAGGGCAGGGCTCCCGCGTGTGGATTTACACTTTCCATTCCTTCTGCGTGCGCCTTCTGCGCCAGCACGCCCGCGCCCAGCATGTGCCGCAGGACTTCGTGATTTACGACGACAGCGACCAGAAGAAAATCATCCAGATGGTGCTTTCGGAAATGGGCAAGGAGGACGAGAAAAACCGCGCGGGTCTGTATCTGAATCTTATCTCCCGCGCAAAGGACGATTTGCTAGACGCCGAGTCCTATTCCATTCACGCGCAGACAAATTACAACAATCCGCACCGCCTGCCGGTGGCCGAGGTTTATACCCGCTATCAGGCAAAGCTGGCGCAGGCGGGCGCGCTCGATTTCGGCGACCTGCTTCTTAAAACCGCCGACCTTTTAAGCAACAACACGCAGGTGCGCGAGTATTATCAGGACTTCTTCCACCAGATTCTTGTAGACGAGTATCAGGACACGAACCGCGCCCAGTACATAATCACCAAACTGCTGTCGGCAAAGCGGCGCAACCTCTGCGTGGTGGGCGACCCAGACCAGTCGATATATTCGTGGCGCGGCGCAGACATCCGCAACATCCTTGAGTTTGAACGCGATTTTCCCGACGCGCAGGTTATCGCGCTGGAGCAGAATTACCGTTCCACCGCCAACATACTTAAGGCGGCCGACAATTTAATCCGCTACAACTTAAAGCGCAAGCAGAAAACCCTTTTCACAACAAAGGAACACGGCGAACCCGTGCGCGTGGAGGAACTGCCCTCCGAAGGCGAGGAAGCCCGCTGGGTGGCCTCGAAAATAAATTCGCTTATCGACGACGGCTACAGCCTTAACGACGTCGCAGTTTTCTACCGCACCAACGCGCAGAGCCGCTCTTTTGAAGATTATTTCCGCCGCGCGCAGATTCCCTACCGCCTTATCGGCGCAACGCGGTTTTATGACCGCGCCGAGGTCAAGGACGCGATGTCTTATGCGCGTCTGCTTGTAAACCCTTATGACACGGTAAGCCTTCTGCGCATATTAAACGTGCCCGCGCGCTGCATTTCAAAAATAACGCAGGGCCGCATGGAGCGTTACTCCGCGGAAAAGGGCCTTACCATTTTTGACACCTTAAAGGCCGCGCCCGAAATTCCCGATATGACCACCGGCGCAATTCGCGGCGCGACGGATTTGGCGAACCTTATCGAAACCATCCGCCTTGAAGCAAGCAACGGCGCCGCGCCCGCCTATGTCCTTCAGCGCATTCTGCTTATGTCGGGTTACTGGAAGAGCATTGAAGACGGCATGGACAAGAACCCCGACGACACCAAGGCCCGTCTTGGCAATTTGCAGGAACTTATAAACGCCGTAAAGGAATACGAGGAACGCAACAAGGACGCGGAAAACCCGCCAACGCTTTCGGGCTGGCTGCAGGAAGTGTCTTTGATGTCGGGCTCGGACGACGTGTCCGGCGGCGACAGCGCGGTGACCCTGATGACCATTCATCTGGCAAAGGGACTCGAATTTCCCGTGGTGTTTCTGACCGGTCTTGAGGAAGGACTTTTTCCGATAGGCGCGGGCCAGTCCACGGACGACGAGCTTGAAGAGGAACGCCGCCTGTGCTACGTCGGCATGACGCGCGCAAAGGAAATTCTTTTTCTGACCTACGCCGCCACGCGGCGCATATTCGGCAAGGTGTATTCAAACCTCGCCTCGCGCTTTCTTTTTGAAAGCCACCTGATGACGCGGCAGGAGGAAGTGCCCGCCAAGGAACAGGTGGATTTTGTCGCGCCGGCCGCGCCGAAAATTCTGCCCACCGCCGGAACAATGTCGGGCCGAAGGGTGCGGCACGCGGTGTACGGCAACGGAAAGATTGTCTCGGAAAGCGGTTCCGGCGACAACAAGAAAATTACGGTTTTGTTCGATCAGGGCGGCAGGCAGACCTTCATGGTGCGCTACGCCCCGCTTGAAATACTATAGGAGAAAATTCCATGGCGCTAAGCAGACAGGACGTTGAAAATATCGCCGAACTGGCGCGGCTTGAGCTAACCGACGCCGAAAAGGACATGTACGCCAAGCAGCTCGGCTCCATACTGTCCCTGATGGACACGTTAAACGAAGTGGACACCTCGAAGGTGGAACCGACCTCGCACGTGCTTAAACTTGAAAACGTTTTGCGCGACGACGTGCCCTACTTCAGCGACACGCGGGAAGATATTCTCGCCAACTCGCCGGACAGAAAGTTCGATTTTGTGAAAGTTAAAAAGGTGATTGACTGATATGAAAACCGCTTTTGAAACAGCCAAGGCAGTCAGCGCGGGCGAGCTTACCGCGCGGCAGTCGGTGTCGGCGGCGCTGGCCGAAATAGCAAAACGCGACGGCCAAATAGACGCTTTTCTGGAAGTTTTTGAAAAGGCCGCTCTTGCGCAGGCAGACGCCATAGACGCCAGGAAAAAAGAAGGCAAAAAGCTGGGCCGCCTTGCCGGAGTCTGCGTCGCAATAAAAGACAACATGACCTACAAGGGCCAGCTTTGCACCTGCGGCTCTAAAATTCTTGCGGGCCACCGCGCGGTGTATAACTCCACCGTCGTGGAACGCCTGCTTTCCGAAGACGCTGTAATAATCGGCCGCGCGAACATGGACGAATTCGCCATGGGTTCGTCGAGCGAAAACTCGGCCTACAAAGTGACCAAAAATCCGCGCGATACTTCCCGCGTGCCGGGCGGCTCAAGCAGCGGTTCTGCGGCGGCGGTCGCGGCGGGCATGGTTCCCCTTTCACTGGGTTCCGATACGGGCGGTTCCATACGTCAGCCCGCGTCGCTCTGCGGCGTGGTCGGACTTAAACCCACTTACGGCCTTGTGTCGCGTTACGGTCTGGTGGCCTATGCCTCCAGCCTCGACCAAATCGGCCCCTTTTCGGCCGACGTGCGCGACAGCGCTCTGATTCTTTCCGTAATCGCCGGACACGACAGCAGGGACACGACGTCCGCCCCTGCCGAAAAGGAAGATTACCTTGCCGCGCTCGAAGGCGGCATAAAGGGCATGAAGCTCGGCCTGCCTAAAGAATATTTCGTCGAAGGCATGGACGAGGAAACCTCGCGGCTTATCCGCGCGGGCATAGAAAAACTTAAAAAGCTCGGCGCGGAAATTGTGGATATTTCCCTGCCGCACACGAAATACGCCATGCCGGCTTATTACATAATTGCGCCCAGCGAGGCCAGTTCCAATCTCGCCCGCTTTGACGGCATACGCTACGGCCTCAGCGACAAAAACGCTCCCACGCTCAAGGATACGTACTCCAAGTCGCGCGGCGAGGGTTTCGGCGGCGAGGTAAAACGCCGCATCATGCTTGGCACATACGCCCTTAGCGCCGGTTATTACGACGCGTATTATGCCAAGGCGCAGAAAATCCGCACCCTTATACGGCGCGATTTTGACCGCGCCTTTGAAACCGTGGACGCCATTGTAACGCCCACTTCTCCGACGACGGCTTTCAAAATCGGCGAAAAGGCAAACGACCCCGTGGCCATGTACCTGTCCGATGTCTGCACAATTCCGTGCAACATGGCGGGCATTCCCGGCCTGTCGGTGCCGTGCGGCGATACGGCCTCCGGTTTGCCCGTGGGCATACAGTTTCTGGGACGGCCGTTCGGCGAAAAAACGCTGTTCAAACTAGGCCGCGCGTTCGAAACCGCATAGCCTTAAAACAAGTTATCCGAAAGACCGGCGCATTCAAAGCGCCGGTCTTTTTTTGTCAGTTATCCCGAACAGGGAAACACCTTCGGTTAGATTTTTAACAGACTGATGGGTGCTGAAATATCAGTAGCGTTGCGCATAAAGCGGAGTTTTCCCGTATGGCGAGCATCGCGGCAGATACGCAAGACCAACACAAACGTTTACTGAACTTTTTTGAGTTGATTCAGAGCCACGCCGCTTTGGCTTGTCGGGACTATTGCCGGGCGAACGGTCAGCCTATGCATCCGCCTCAAGCATTTGCGCTGGCAGGCTAAGGCCGGATTCCGCGTGAAGCAGCCTCCCCGTCCGGCGGACATGATAACGGGAAACAATTGGCGTTTCATTCCTGCGGCATATTTTGCAAATTTCCCGCAGGTGTTTTTGACGTACAGGCGGTACATATGTTTATGGGGGGAAAAGCGGCACTGGCGGCGGTTTCTTAAAACAGCGGCAAGTGCGGCCTTATGCCGTCAGCAGTCATTGTGGTGAAAAAGCCCGCCCTGCTGCACTGATTTTTCCGGCTGGTTTTACGCGGTATCCGGCACTTTATTTTCACGTCCTGAAAATAATCTGGAATGTCCCCCTTGACAAATGAGAAACATGGGGTAAACTATCCCCTGTCGGACCGGAGCACACATTGGCCTGGGTTGTTTGCAGGCGTGCCCAAGTACCCGAATCGGGTTAACCGGTCCGCCTAGATTTGGGGTTGTAGGAATTACGAGGGAGCAGATTAAGCAGTGTGCTTGTCTCTTAGGCCTCAAGTGGGTTCGGGCCATAACCCCGGGAGTGTGCGGACAGCGGGTTTTGGCCATGTAGGCAGCGGAAGTGGTCATAAGCGGAGAGCAGTAATCCGGCGCGGTACGCCGGGGCAGTTGAAGGCGGTAAATCAGCGGTGGCAGTACGCGGGCAGTTGCGGTTGCCGCACGCGGCAGTTGCAGTAAAGGCAGTATGCGGCAGAGGGCAGTTGCAGTACCGCAGTAAGCAAAGCGGGCAGTGGCAGTGTAAAGAGCAGGTGCGGTTGTCGTGCTGTTTAGGTGAAGAAGTGCAGTGTTGAAGTATGGGAAGCGGCGCAGTGCTGGCCGCAATGCGCGGGACATGCGGAGGCAGTGAAACCCCGGTCCATTAAAGCGCGGAGGAAAAGTGAGAGACGTATCAGACTGAAACCCGGTCAGGCGACCAAAAGCCAGACCGGGTTTTTTTATGCCCTGAGTCGGCGCGGGCTAAAATGATAAGATTTACTGGCGGCGTAACGTGCCTTTCGGGCGGTCCGTTTTCCCGCATATTCCGTAGTGAGGATTCTCCTTAATATGGCCAAAATACACTTTGTAGGCATAGGCGGCAGCGGCATGAGCGCGCTGGCCCAGCTGCACGCAATGGCGGGCGACACCGTGTCCGGTTCGGACCGCTATCTTGACGGCGGCAATACGGAACTTGGCGTATGGCGCAAACTAAAGGACCTGAAGATAACCCTTCTTCCGCAGGACGGCAGCGGCATTACGCCGGACCTTGAAAGCGCGGTATTTTCCTCAGCCATAGAAAAAACCAATCCCGATTATAAACGCTGTGCCGAACTTGGCATTAAAATGGTTCACCGCTCCGAACTGCTTGCCGCTCACGCGGCCGATTTCGACACCGTTGCCGTGGCCGGAACAAGCGGCAAATCGACTGTGACGGCCATGATATTTGAAATTCTTGCCGCCGCTGGAAAGGACCCCTCGGTTATAAACGGCGCGCCGCTTCTGTCTCTTGCCGCGCGCGGCTATTACGGCAATGTTTATCTGGGCAAGTCCCGCCTCATGGTAATGGAGGCCGACGAAAGCGACGGAACCATAGTTAACTACAAGCCGCGGCGCGGTCTCCTGCTTAACATGTCGCGCGACCATAAGGCCATGTCCGTAATAGAGGATTATTTCCGCCGCTTCAAGGCCAACTGCGGCGGATTTATTGTAAACGCGGACGAGGCTAACTTAAAAGGATTTTTTGAAGGCAGTCTTACTTTCGGTTTCAAAAACGGCAAACTGCGCGGCATGAATTTGAAAACCGACGGTTTTGGCAGTACCTTTACGCTGGACGGCGTTGAGTTCAAAATACCCGTGCCGGGCCTTTACAACGCGCAGAACGCGCTTGCGGCGGTTGCGGTGTGCCGCTCGCTGGATGTTAGCCTTGAAGACTGTTCCGCCGCTCTGGCCCATTTTGGCGGCGTTTACAGACGCTTTAACAGCATGGGCAGCGTGGCCGGAGTAGAGGTTATAGACGATTTTGCTCATAACCCAGCCAAGATAGCGGCGGCGCTGTCCGCCGCAAAACTGCGCGGAAAGCGCGTTATTGCCGTGTATCAGCCGCACGGGTTTGCACCGGTGCGGATGTTCAAGGACGAGCTTATCGAATCCTTTTATTCCGCCTTGGGCGAAAACGATACCGTTATTTTCCCCGAAATATATTACGCCGGAGGAACTACGGACAAAACAATTTCCTCCGACTATCTTGCCAGGGGTCTTGCCGCCAAAGGGCGCAGGGCGTATTTTGAACCGTGCAAGGACAAAATTCCCGCGCGGGTTTCGTCCATGGCGCAAAGCGGCGACGTGGTGCTTGTAATGGGCGCGCGCGACCCAAACCTGCCGGAATTCGCGAAGCAGATTCTCGGAACGATTAAAACAAAATAATGAAGAAGTTTATCGACGCCGAAGGCATGGAGATGACCGCCTTTTACAAAGGCGACAGCTCGCTTGAGGTTATTGAACGCGACGACGGCTACATTGACGTGGCTGACGGCAAAAAGTGGTATCTGTCCGATTACAAAAACTGGTCCGGCCGCGAAAAGCGCGCCCTGAAACTTGCGCGCGGACGCGTGCTCGATATCGGGTGCGGGGCCGGCCGGCACAGTCTGTATCTTCAGCAAAAAGGTTTTGACGTTACGGGCATGGACTATTCGCCGCTTTCCGTGCGGCTGTGCCGCGCGCGCGGGCTTAAAAAAAGCCTGTGCCTGCCTGTTGAAAAAATCGGCGGATTCAAAGCGGATTCCTTTGACAGCATAATCATGCTCGGCAACAATTTTGGCCTGTTCGGCGGATTTGAAAAGGCGCGGCGTCTGCTTAAAAAAATGCATAAAATAACATCGCCTCGGGGCCGTATTATAGCCGAAACGCTGGACCCTTATAAAACGGACAGTCCCGACCATTTAAGCTATCACGCGCGCAACCGCAAAAGGGGGCGCATGGGCGGACAGGTGCGTATGCGGGTGCGTTATAAAAGTTATATCGGCCCGTGGCGGGATTATCTGTTCGTGTCGCAGACGGAGCTTGAAAAAATCGTGCTTGGAACCGGCTGGCGGCTTGGAAAGATTTTTACCAGCGGCGGGCCGCAGTACATAGCCGTGCTTGAAAAAACTTGAGCCGGATAATTGGTCCCTTGGTCGAAATTTGATAATTTAGGTAAGGGGAATGCCCCATAATTTGGCAATAAGGAGAGTTTATGAAAATATTGGTCGCCATACTGACCGCAGTCAGCGCAATTTTTGCAGTGCCCGCGCAGGCACAGGAAGCAGTGCCCGCGCAGAGAAATTATATCGCGCAGTTTGATACCAACAGCGACGGCGTAATGACCGCCGTTGAAAACAATGCCGGTCTTTCCAAACGCTTCATGGAAATGGACACCGACGGCAACGGTAAAATCAGCAAGGACGAATTTGTTAAGGGCCATTCCAAGTGGCTGGATAAGATGGACGCCAATCAGGACGGCATGGTGGAAATTGGTGAATATCTGGAATTTTTCTGCGGCCAGCCCGTCAAGGCCGAAGACACCGGCAAGGATGCAAAGGCCAAGGACCAGCGCGTGTCCTGCGTGGCTTACCGCAGCAGACTTTTTGCGGTTATAGACACTAACAAGGACGGCAAAATATCGCCGGACGAAAAGAAGAAATTCGACGAAGCCGCTTTTGATAAAATGGACAAGAACGCCGACGGCGTGCTTGAAATAGACGAACTGTACGCTTTCGACATTGTCGCCGCACCCGTTAAGGGTGACGCAAAAAAAGCGCCGAAGGCAGGCAAGGCAAAAATGAAACATGCCAGAAAGGCCAAAGCCGCAAAGGCGGTAACGCCCGCCGCTGACACGGCCGCAACGCCCGCCGCAAAATAAAGTTTCAGCTTACAGCAAAAAACGCCGCCCGCGCAAAATCCGCGCGGGCGGCGTTTTTTTGTACAAATCCATACTTGATGACAAAAGTAATTATCTGAAATTGTACTTTGATTTTATTTGTTCATGGAGTTGTTCGACTGACTGATCTATAGTTGGGTTGTCACCTAATTTCGGATAGGCTTTAGTAATCCAATTGGCAAAATCCACATAAGGGTATTCTGAGCTTTTCATGTATTCTTTGAGATATTTATTAAGAGGGATTCCTTTTGTGTGGTTTCCGTTGCCCCATTCTTCTAGGTCAAATATGTTTAGAAATAATAATTCTGGTGTTTGCTTAAGGGCAAGTGTGGATTTTATTGTTTCCATTTCAGTTTTAAACCATCCAGCGTTGCGAATAAATGTATTGATATGCCAATGATATGGGGTAACTACTATAAAGCTCATTTTCTTGATATTTGGCGTCCATATATTTGAATTACTTTTTAATGATGCCGAAAATTTTACTATTTGTTGTACAATTTTTTCTCCTGCTTCTTTCATGTCTGCTTCAGAGGTTTTGTTCCATTTTAGGCAGTTTTGGCGAGTTAGTCTGCGATTTTTGAATTCAAAAAAAGTTGCAGTTTCATGCAGTATTTCTGCCGCATCAAGCGATGGTTTATTTTCGTTTCCAAGATATCTTAAATCCTTAAAAAACTTTTCCTTTGCGATTTTTCTCAAAAGTTTTATTCCATACTCTTCAAATGCTTTCCCAAACCAGATTGTAAATGTATTATCAGGACGTCCATTCTCCTTGTTTTTAAAATAGTCAAAACACATCCAATAAAAGGTGTCTTCCATATGTGTAAATAGTAGTTTTGGTACAGGGATTGAATATACCTCCTCGTTCTCAATTTGTCCTAGATGAACTAATGGATATCTGTATAAAATTGGAAGTCCGGACTGTATATCATTGCATGTTGGTTCCTGCGTCCATGGTCTTTTGTATTGGTCAATCTCTGTGACAAAATTTCTAAGAAAAACTTCTGTGCTACTTCCTGACCAGTTTGTTATATTTCGGAATATGCTTGGCTGAAGAAAAGGATTTTTCAGCTCTCCTACGATCCATAGTAACATTATGCAATGTCCTATTTCGGATAGTGGAATACCGTAGGTTTGGTTTACGAAATCATTTAGTTCCTTAGGCACAGATGCTTTGGGAGTACAATACCATTCATAGATTCGTGATATATGGAATTTTGGAGGTACAATAAATTTTGCTTGATTATATTTTGTAGGCACAAGTGCATTCGCAAGCACGTTTTCCTTATCGTCCGAATATGCCATGCCCATATTAGCTTCATCGTTGTAGCATAACGAGCATGCAATAACTGTTTCTTTTGCGTTATTTATATGGTCGGTATCTGGCCATGCAATAGTATGCGGTTTGTTGGCCTGTATGGACAAAGCATAGCTTGCGGTTACTACAAGGGAGTTTAAACTTATGGTAACTTTTTGCTGATTATCAACTTTAAACCCACCGAATTCAACATCCTTATTTTTTGCGTATTGAAATATAGTCGAAAGGCAAGCCATTAGAGGAAGGTTTGATAATAGATTTATAATTTTTTCTTCTGAAGTGGTACCAAACGTGTCGAATCGCCCATTTGAAAGACTCAATTCAGCACTTCGGTTAAGTATGCTATCTAATTGTGCATTTTCGCGCATTGCTGGACCTTATGGATTCCCCATTGGAATGATAATTAGGCTATCGCAAATCAAAAAGGACTTTGGCTAATTCTATGCCAAAGCCCTGTCTATATGTATTGTATTTCTTTATAAAATTTTCTCCCGGGCATGGATTCGAACCATGAATACCTCCTCCAAAGGGAGATGTGTTACCTTTACACCACCCGGGAACTCGGTTTGTAGCGTGATTTATCTGCAATCTGCTGGGGAGTTATTGAAGCTCCATGTCCTGCACCGCAGAAACGGTACGCTCGTCCGGAGATTTTTTGAGCTCGGTCCCGTATGCTTCCAGCACCGCGCCCTCAAGGTACTTCCTGAAATCCTGATTTATAGGATGCACCATGTCCTTGTGCGTACCGTCAGGAAGCTTTCTCGAAGGCATGCACAGAAAAACCCCCTTGTTTCCCTGTACAACCTTCATGTTCCTGACCACGAAGCTCTCATCGAAAGTGACGCTCGCGAAAGCCTTGAGTCTTTCCTCATTCATCAGATGAATGCGGATTTCCGTGATTTTCATAGTTTTTTACCCCCGTCGTGTGAAAACGGGTGGAGAACACCCGTCTTCCTGTAGCATTAACACGCCGCGCTATACGGGACGCTTCTGCAGCGCCGCCGACGAGAGCAAAGGAACTGGAACCGGAGCCGGACATAAGTACAAACACACAACCTTCACCCCGCAGCTGGCTCTGCAATGCCGCAACGCGGTCATTGTTAGGCAGAACACTTTGTTCCAGCCTGTTGTAGAGCAACTGCCCCCACGCTGAATAAGGTTTGCCCTTTTTCAGCAATATAATGAGTCTACGAAGACTCTTTTGGCTTGTCAATAGTTCTCTGGGTCCGCCGAGGCGCAGGTCTTTATACACCTGCGCGGTAGGCACCGGCACGCCGGGAAAGGCAACCACAAGCCGGGGGAGCTTTCCGCAGCAGGCAAGCGGGGTAAGCCGCTCGCCTATGCCTCTTCCGAGGCAGAAGGTTTCATCGTAAAGGAAAAAGGGCACGTCCGCGCCCAGCTTTGCCGCCGCGCGCAGAAGTTTTTTATCTTTCGGATTTTTGCCGAAGGCAATGCACAGCGCGCGCATGGCCGCCGCCGCGTTGGACGAACCGCCGCCCAGGCCCGCGCCGATTGGTATGCGCTTTGTAAGGGTTATATGCACGGCGTTTTTTAGGCCGAAAACGGAAAGGAAAACCCGCGCGCCGCGCACGGCAAGATTGTTGCCGTCGGCCTTCAGTTCGCAGCCGCTTTTGTTTATAAGGCGGCAGGTTACCGGGCCGTCTTTTTTATCCGCGCGCACGGTCAGCCGGTCGCACAGGTCGATTTTGGCAAACACCGTGGCCAGATTGTGATAGCCGTCCTTTCGTTTCCCCGTTACTTCAAGAAACAAATTCACCTTCGCGGGCGAAAGCACGGAAACGGCTTTCATGACTCTTTTTTGGGTTCTTCGGCGGGAGGTTCCGCCATGAAATTGAACAGGTCTTTTTCGTCGCCTTTTTTGACCTTGCGGGTCATGTTCTTCCACTGCTGATAGGACTTTTCGTCCCGCACGGCGAAAAATTCCGGCATGGTAAACAGACTGCGCCGCGCGTGCTTGGCGCGGTCGGCCAGCTCGTCGCTGAAGCGCTTGCCGGACCACGGATAGTCGGCGAAAATTTCGGCGTTGGCGTCGTTAAGGCCCAGCAGGTAGTAATCGCCGTCCTGCACGGGACCCAGCACCATGTTCTTTTCGTGCAGGGTAAGGAAAGCTTTTTCAAGCCACTCGGCCGGTATGCCGGGCGACATGGGCGACACCACGACCACGCGGCGCGCGCCTGCGCAGAAAGTCCAGCTGACGGAATTTATGAAATGCTCCGCGTCAATATCGCCGCGCACGGCCAGAAAACCGGGGTCTTCGTGGTCGAGCCAGCGCAAATCCTGAAAGCGGCTGTCGGCGCTGTAGGCCAGCACCACGCCCGCGCCGGCTATTTTTTTTGCCGAGGCGAACACGCTGCGCGCCATTTCAATATACACGTCTACCGCGCGCTCGGGCCCGAAGGCCGCGGTGAGCGCGGGGGATATTTTGTCCGGCAGCGGTGCCGTAAGAAAAATCAGGATGCTGTTTTCTTTCATAGCGTTTCTTTATTATACAAAAGTGCGGGCCTCGCGCGTCATTGCTTGACAAGGCAGGCCCTATTACAATAACATTTTTATGGTTTAAATCCGTATCATATATTTTACATCGCGGATATAACGGCCTTTACAGCCCGGGGCGACCCGTGCCGCGGCCGGTTTTTTATATAGCGGAGGATTAATGAAAGAAGAAGGACATCCAAAGGGCCTGTACCTGATGTTTTTCGTCGAGATGTGGGAGCGCTTCAGCTACTACGGCATGCGCGCCCTGCTGGTGCTTTACATGACCAAGTATCTGCTTTTCAGCACAGCTCACGCCAGCAAGGTATACGGTCTTTACACCGGCATTGTTTACATGACTCCGCTTATAGGCGGCTATCTTGCCGACCGCTATATCGGCGCGCGCAAGTCCATAATAATCGGCGCAATTCTGATGGCTCTGGGCCAGTTTGCGCTGAGCACTCAGGCTCCCTCGCTGTTTTATATAGCGCTTGGCATGCTCATTATAGGAAACGGTTTTTTCAAGCCGAACATTTCAACCATGGTCGGCCAGCTCTATGAAAAGAACGACCCCCGCCGCGACGGCGGTTTCACCATTTTCTACATGGGCATCAATCTGGGCGCGCTCTTTTCGCCGCTTATCTGCGGCACGCTGGGCGAAAAAGTGGGCTGGGGCTACGGTTTCGGCGCGGCAGGTGTCGGCATGGTGCTGGGTCTTATGCTCTACCTGTGGGGACAGAAAAGGTTTCTCGGTGAAATCGGTTTGCATCCCGTGGCCGTTTCCTCCGACCCTAACGACGCCAGCAACAAACCCCTGACGCGCGAGGAAAAAGAAAAAATCGCCGTCATCTTCATTCTGGCGTTTTTCGCGGTGTTTTTCTGGGCGGCTTTCGAGCAGGCGGGCAGTTCGCTTACCCTGTTTGCCGATCAGGCCACCGACCGCCGCATACCGTTTACAAACTGGATTTTTCCCGCCAGCTATTTTCAGGCGGTCAATCCGCTGTTCATCATCATGCTTGCGCCGCTGTTTTCGAAAATGTGGATTTCGATGGCGAAAAAATCAATCGAGCCGTCCACCCCGCATAAATTCGTCTGCGGTCTTACCCTGCTTGGCGCGGGCTTTGTGCTGATGATTTTCGCGGCGCACGCCTATCAGCAGACCGGTCCCGTCAGCTTCCTGTGGCTGTTCGGCGCGTACCTGCTGCACACGCTGGGCGAGCTGTGCCTGTCGCCTGTCGGTCTGTCGCTTGTCACGAAACTTGCTCCGGCAAAGTTCGCCTCGCTTCTTATGGGAACGTGGTTCCTGTCCACGGCGGCGGCAAACGTCGTCGGCGGCATGCTGGCCGGCAACTACGACGTAATGGACAAGGCGGTGTTTTTCATGATACCGACCGCCACGGCCTTCGGCTCGGCAATCGTACTGCTGCTTCTGTGCAAGCCGCTGCGCAAGTGGATGCACGGCATCAACTAGAAAAGTTTGTTTTGCCAAAGGCGGGGCCCATGCGGCCCCGCCTTTTTCATTTATAAGGGGCGCGGTAATTGCTATATTAAAGGCGGTGAGATTATGAACGACGACGAGATAAAAAACGAGTTTGCCTACCGGCAGCAGTGTCAGCGCAAATTGTCCTACAGCGCGCTGGGCGCGGTGCTGCTTTTGCTGCTGGCGGTCTGTCTGCCCGGCGCGGTGCGCACATTCGTGTTTGCTCTTGTCATCTTTTACGCCGCGCTTATAGTGTTTGCCACTTCCCGCAACTGGCGCTGTCCGGTCTGCGGTAAACTGCTGGGCATGCATATTGAAATCGACGAATGCCCGCACTGCAAAACAAAACTTAAATAGTGACGACCATGGCCGAAAAAAACGAAAAAGCCGAAAAAGCTGAAAAGACAGTACCCATGAATATCGCCCTTGTGGCCCACGACCACAAGAAACCGGACCTTCTTGCCTGGGCGCGCTACAACAAAGGTTCCCTGCAGGGGCACAGCCTGTGCGCCACCGGCACGACGGGCGCTTTGCTTGAAAAGGAACTGGGCGTGAAGATAAAAAAGCTCAAAAGCGGTCCGCTGGGCGGCGACCAGCAGGTCGGCGCGCTTATTGCCGAAGGCGCGGTGGACATGCTTATTTTCTTCTGGGACCCGCTTGAGCCCCAGCCGCACGACCCCGACGTAAAAGCCCTGCTGCGGCTTGCCGTGGTCTGGAATATTCCCGTCGCGTGCGACAGGGCGACGGCCGATTTTCTCATTTCCTCGCCGCTTATGAAAAACGGCTACAGGCGCATCATGCCGGATTTCAAAAGCTATCTTAACCGGCCGGCCGCGCAGACAAAGCAGTAAAAAATGCTATCTTTGCACTTATGACCACAGCCGTTAAAATATCCTACGCACTGATGGTCGCCTTCATGCTGGGCATCATAGTGTTTCATATGGGCCATGTGCTGCTGGCGGCGATGTTCTCCTTTCTTGTCATGGAGGCTATTTTCCGCGCCATAAGAAGACGCATGCGCCCCGCCGTGGCCCGTCTGATTGCGGCCTGCGGTTTCGTGGTGGCGGCTTCGGCGGTAATCGCCATTTTCGCGCATTTCATCGCCCAGACCGTAAAGACATTTCCGTCCATTGTCGAAAACAGCATGCCGCAGATTTCCGCCATTGCCGGACGGTTCGGCTTTTCCCTGCCTTTTGAGAATTTTCAGGATTTGCGGGAGTTTTTAAACGGCAAGCTGGTGTCTCATGCAATCGATATAACCAAGGCCAGCTCCCTGCTTACGCGCGAAGTGTTTCATATGGTTATTGCAGTGTTCGCGGCGGTGTTTTTCTTTGTAAGCGGCAAGCCGCCGGAATATAAGCAGAACCTTTTTGACGCCGTGCGCAAGGAAACCAATAACCGCATCCGCAAATTCACTTACAGTTTCGAGCGCATTTTCGGCGCGCAGATTATAATATCCAGCATCAACACGGTGCTGACCATTACGTTTCTTTATATCATGGCCATACCGCATCTGGCTTTTCTGTCTTCCATGACATTCATCATCGGCATAATGCCTATTATCGGCAATATCATCACAAACACCGTAATTGTGTTTACCGCCCTTGGCATTTCGATAAACGAAGCCGCGATAGCCCTGCTGTTTCTTATAGCCATTCACAAGCTGGAATATTTCCTTAACAGCAAAATAATGGGTTCCAGCATAAACATTCCCATGTGGCAGATGCTGCTTGCCATTTTAATAGGCAACGTGGTCATGGGTATTTCCGGCATAATGCTTGCGCCCGCCTTCCTGCATTACATAAAGAGCGAACTGCAGGCCATTCCGTGGGCTTTCGGAAAGACCGAGCATCAGAAGGCTTAGCTTTTTTCGCGCGACAGGCGCCGCGGCAAGAAGCCGCGGCGCCTGTTTTTTATGCCTGAAAACGCTTGGCTAGCCGGTAAGTGTATTGTGAAAATGTGTATAGGACAGGCTTAAAAGGGCATAAAAAAACCGCCGAAACGAATTTCGGCGGTTTTTTCGGTATCCTTTGTAAATCTTGCGGGGGTTGGATTTGAACCAACGATCTCAAGGTTATGGGCCTTGCGGGATACCGGGCTTCCCTACCCCGCAACAACATTATATCACAAATGACCGGGTTTGTTTAGCAATATCGTATTTTCCCGTCGGAATTGCCGCTCTTTTCTTGCCTCTGCCGCCCGCAACTATGATAATATAGACATATACATTTTCCTCTAACACACGAGGTCGCCATGACAGACACCAAAACAATTGCCTATGAACCGGTGATAGGCCTTGAAATTCACGTTCAGCTCGACACAAAGAGCAAACTTTTCTGTTCCTGCCCCTCCGGCACGCAGGACAGGCCCAATACGGCCATTTGCCCCATATGCACGGGTCAGCCCGGCGTTCTGCCGGTGTTAAACCGAGCCGCCGTGGAATCGGCCATGAAAGCCGCCATGAGCCTTAACTGCCGTCTTAATCCGCGCAGTGTGTTCGCGCGCAAGAACTATTTTTATCCCGACTGTCCCAAGGATTACCAGATTTCACAGTACGAACTGCCGCTTGCCGAACACGGCAGCGTGACGGTTGAACTCGACGGGGAAAACGGTATTGAGGAACATAAAATCGGCATTACCCGCGTGCATATGGAAGAAGACGCGGGCAAGCTGATGCACGAGGAAGACGGTTCGCTGGTGGATTTTAACCGCAGCGGCGTGGCGCTTGTCGAAATAGTGTCCGAGCCGGACATGCGCTCCCCCATGGAAGCCTATGAATACCTGACCACGCTCAAAAACACTCTTCAGTGGGCGGGTGTTTCCTCCTGCGACATGGAAAAAGGCGAACTGCGCGTGGACGTAAACCTTTCCCTGCGCCCCAAGGGCGCGGAAAAATTCGGCACGAAAGTGGAGATTAAAAACCTCAACTCCTTCAAGGCCGTCAAGGATTCCCTTACCTACGAAATAGGCCGTCAGGCCGCCGCGCTGGACGCGGGCGAAACGATACATCAGGAAACCCGCCTCTGGGACGACAAGGCCGGCAGCACCACGGTTATGCGCTCAAAGGAAAAGGCGCACGACTACCGCTACTTTCCCGAACCGGACCTCGTGCCGCTTGCCCCTTCTCAGGAATGGCGCAAGGCCGTGGCCGACGCTTTGCCGGAACTTCCTTCCGCGCGCAAAAAGCGTTTCATAAAAGATTATCAGCTTTCCGCCTATGACGCCGGAGTAATGACCTCGCAGAAATCCGTGGCCGATTACTTTGAAACGGCCATGAAGCATGCCGCCGGTTCGGCCAAGACGGTGGTGAACCTTATTTCAAACGACATCATGGCCCGTCTTAACGCCGAAAAGAAAGATATTTCAGCCGCACCGGTCCTGCCCGCCAATCTCGGCAAGCTGGTTGTCCTTATGGGCAAGGGTACGGTGTCCAGCAAAATGGCAAAGGATATTGTCGATGCCATGTGGAAGACCGGAAAGAGCGCGGAGGAAATAGTCGCCTCCTCCGGCATGGCGCAGGTTAACGACGAAGCCCAGATAGCCGCCTGGGCGCGTGAGGCTATCGCCGCCAATCCAAAGGCCGCGGCCGATCTGCGCGCCGGAAACGACAAGGCCGCCGGTCCGCTTGTGGGCTTTGTTATGAAAAAGTCCAGGGGCAAGGCAAATCCGGCGCTGCTTAACGGCATTATAAAAAAAGTCGCCATGGAGTAACTTTAAGGCCCCCGTAAAACGGGGGCCTTTTTTTGTTATACTTTTGCCATGAGCATAAATTGTCCCAAATGCATTATGACCCCTATGCGCACCATCACCGACCACGGCGTGCAGGTTGATGTGTGCCCGAGCTGCAATGGCCGCTGGTACGACCTTGGCGAACTGCGTAATTTTGTTGTAAAGACCGACGTGCTTGAAAAGCTGCTTAAAGAGGGGCTTATGAAGCCCTCGCCCAGCAATATCAAGTGCCCGCGCTGTGACGGCGCAATGACAAACGGCGGACTGGCCAGCCAGTTCCTGCGCGTTGACATGTGCAATTCCTGCAAGGGCATCTGGCTCGACGCTTCCGAACTGCGCGTGCTTACGGAAGTGCTGGGACTCGGCAAAAAATAAAAACGTCTTCAGCCAAAACCCCGTCGGCAGTGACGGGGTTTTGTTTTTCCCCTTTTAAGCAGCTCTGCGGTTTTCTAGAATCTATATATGGGCCGGAAATCATCGGAAAATATCGTAAGGGTAATGTCCAAGCTGGGCGTATGTTCGCGCAAGCAGGCGGTTGAGTATGTGCAGGCCGGAAGGGTGCATCTCAACGGACGCCTTGTAACCGACCCCGGCGCGCACGCCACCCTGCGCGATAAAATCATGGTGGACGGCAAACCGCCCGTTAAAAAAGAATACCTTTATATACTGTTTCACAAACCGGCGGGCTGCGTTACCACCCGCAGCGACGAACTGGGCCGCAAAACTGTATACGACTATCTTGGCGATATGGGCCAGTGGATTTTCCCCGTGGGCAGACTGGACCTCGACTCTGAAGGCCTGCTGCTTTTTACAAACGACACCGAACTCGGCAATCGCCTTACCGACCCCAAACATAAAATTCCGCGCACCTATAACGTTACGCTGGACGGCCCGCTTCCGCCCGAAGCCGTGGGCGAAATACGCCGCGGCGGCATAGACATAGGCCGCGGTGAAAAAACCGCTCCCGCCCATATAAACGAACTGCCGCAGGAAGCGGGTTTCCCGATTTTCCGCATCACCATAACCGAGGGCAAGAACCGCGAACTGCGCCGCCTCTTCGAGCATTTCGGCCGCACCGTAACCCGCCTTGTCCGCACCAATTTCGGCATACTCAAACTCGGCGATATCCCCTGCGGGCAGTACCGCAAATGCCCCAAGCCCGAGATGTAAAACCAGCCTTACCCCGTATTTTTGCCGTAAAAACCCCTGTTTTTTCAAAAATCGTCCTATTTCTGGGCCCAATGGGCCCTTGCCGCCGAACGCTAATCACTGTAAAAAATAGAGTACTGCCAGATTTGGAGATTGCTTATGAATAAACTGATTTACTCTGTTGTATTTTTACTCACCTCGGCGGTTTCGTTTGCCGCCGGCACACCCATGGAATCGGCAAAAGCGGAAGCCGAAAGACACGCACCCGAGTTCATGGATTCACTCGCCCAGTCCGTCCGGCAGGGCATAGTTGTTCCTCAGGCCGTTGCGGCCTATGCCATTCCGCGCGAACGCACCCATTTCCGTCCTGTCACGAGCGTTCCCAAATATTTCAACGGTTACGTCCTCAAGGCTGTCGATTACCTTTATAAGAACTACCGCCTGCGCGGATACGACATTCATTCCGCTCTTACTCACGATATCAGCTATTACAAGTACGGGAAAATAGCCGCCATCAACGCGCCCCAGACGATGTGCGTCGCGGCCCAGCTTGAAGTAATGCTTACCGCCATGGACATTTACGCCCATGAAACCGGCGATTACGGCTTGTACGATTATCTTCCCAAGGAAAGCTATGAAGGCCTTGACGCCAACGATATACGCGGGCATGTCTGGGTCAACCATGCGTTCGATTCATGGGGCACGGCCGACGCGCTCATCCATTTCGGCATGGGCGAAAGAGTCGCTTTCGACCAGCTTCGCCCCGGCGCTTTTATAAACATCAACCGCACCAACGGCACGGGCCACGCCGTAACCTTTCTCGGCTACATAGACGCCAAGGGCGCCATGGTGCAGACTTACAACCCGTCCACCGTGGTCGGCTTCAAGTATTTTTCATCGCAGGGCAAGGCAACGGCCGGTGAAGGCGGTTTCGATTTCCGCTACGCGATTTTTGCCAAGTACGGCTGCCCCAACATGCCTTACAAGCGCGACTGCGGCGTAATGCTTTCAGCCGACCAGCGTTTCCTTAACACCGGCAACATGCTCAGCCCGCGCTACTGGAAACATCCGTCCGTTTCGAAGTCTTACATAAATGTGCCGCCTACGGTCTTCAACGGCAAGTACTTCAACGGTGTGACCACGGACGATTAGGAAAAAGATTTATCCCCGAAAGCCCGTCCCGAAAGGACGGGCTTTTTTCTTGACAGGGCGGACGGTTTTTGGAACAATATCCGCTCTAGATCAGGCGGTCCGCTTTCGCGGACGCGGCCGGGCCACGCGCAGCGGTGTTGTTCCCGCGGGACTAACGACAGGAAGATTTCACGCTTCCTGCGGACTGTTATCCCGCGTTTTTCATGCGCGGGAATTACTCGGAGCATACGCCATGACAGCCTTCCCATACGTGACTGACGGCTTCCGCCGTTTCACAAAAAGCAGTTTCCATATCCTTTTGGCGGAGGCGCGCAATGACTGATATAAGCGACCTTCTTGCAAGCGAGCGCGGTCTTTCCGACGCCGAAGCCGCCCGCCGCCTTTCAGCCGAGGGCTATAACGAACTGCCCTCCCAGAAAAAACAGACCGTTTTCGACATAATACTCAACGTGCTTAAAGAGCCAATGCTGCTTCTGCTGCTTGGCTGCGGCGGCATTTACCTTGTTTTAGGCGCGATGAAAGACGCCATGATGCTGCTGTCCTTCGTGCTGGTCGTAATCGGCATAACGTTTTATCAGGAACGCAAAACCGAAAACGCCCTTGCCGCCCTGCGAAATCTTTCAAGTCCGCGCGCGCTTGTAATACGCGATGGCCGTCAGGTGCGCATACCGGGACGGGAAGTGGCCCGCGGCGATATTTTGTACCTGCAGGAAGGCGACCGCATACCGGCAGACGGCACGGTTGCGGCCTGCGTAAATTTTTCGGCCGACGAGTCACTGCTTACCGGCGAGTCCCTTGCCGTGCGCAAAACCCCGTGGGACGGTTCCGCCCTGCAGGCAAGACCCGGCGGCGACGATTTGCCCTTTGTCTACTCCGGCACGCTCGTCGTGCAGGGCCGCGCGCTTGTAAAGGCCACGGCCACGGGCCCCGCCTCGGAAATGGGAAAAATCGGCAGGGCGCTTGAGTCCATTACCCAGGAAGAAACCCCGCTTAACAAGGAAACCGGCGCGATAGTAAAAAAATTCGCCATAATCGGCGCCATAGCCTGCGCGGTCATAATCATTACATTCGGCCTTACGCGCGGCAGCTGGCTTAACGGTTTTCTCGCGGGTCTTACACTTAGCATGGCAATGCTGCCGGAGGAATTTCCGGTCGTTCTCATTATATTTCTGACTATCGGCGCGTGGCGCATATCGCGAAAGAACGTGCTTACCCGCCGTCTTCAGGCCATTGAGACCATGGGCGCGGCAACCGTCCTCTGCACGGACAAGACCGGTACGCTTACCCTAAACGCAATGCGGCTCTGCGAACTCTGGAGCGGCGGGCGTTTTCTGCGTCTTGCAGACGGCGGAACTGACCTGCCGGAGGATTTTCACGACCTTACCGAGTATTCAATCCTTGCAAGTCAGGCCGACCCGTTCGATCCTATTGAAAAGGAATTAAAACGTGTCGGCGCGCAGCGTCTCGGCGGGACCGAGCATCTTCACTCCACCTGGAAGATTGTGCGCGAGTATCCGCTTTCAAAGGAACTGCTGTCGCTTTCCCACGTGTGGCAGGCGCCTGACCGCAGGAACTACATAATTGCCGCAAAAGGCGCGCCGGAGGCGATAATAGACCTCTGCCACCTTGAAGGAGCCGCGAAGGACGAAGCCATGAAGGCGGTGCTTGAACTGTCCTCGCGCGGACTGCGCGTTCTGGGCGTTGCGCGCGCGGCTTTTGCAGAGGGCAGTCTGCCCGAAAAACAGCATGATTTCAATTTTGAATTCTCCGGCCTTGTCGGCTTCATGGACCCCGTGCGCGAACAGGTTCCAGCCGCCGTGGCCGAGGCGCACGCCGCAGGCATACGCGTGGTTATGATTACGGGCGACTATCCCGGAACAGCTTCTTATATAGCGCGGCAAATCGGCCTTAAAAATCCCGACCATGCAATTACCGGCCCCGAGCTTGCCGCCATGACGAAGGATGAACTGCGCGAAAAAATTAAGGACGTGTGCGTGTTCGCGCGCGTTGTGCCGGAACAGAAACTGGCGATAGTTGACGCCCTGAAAGCCAACGGCGAAATAGTAGCCATGACCGGCGACGGCGTTAACGACGCGCCCGCGCTTAAATCCGCGCATATAGGCATTTCGATGGGCGAGCGCGGCACGGACGTGGCGCGCGAGGCCTCTGCCCTTGTGCTGCTTGATGACGATTTTTCAAGCATCGTCCACGCCATAAGGCTTGGCCGCAGGATTTTCGACAATCTCAAAAAAGCCATAGCCTATATTCTGTCGGTGCATGTGCCTATAGCGGGCATGTCGCTTCTGCCGGTGCTGGGCGGTCTGCCGCTGGTGCTTTTGCCCGCGCACATAGCGTTTCTGGAACTGATAATAGACCCGTCCTGCTCGGTGGTGTTCGAGGCCGGAGCGGAGGAAAAAAACATCATGTCCCGCCCGCCGCGCCGCATGAGCGAGCCGCTGTTTTCAAACCGCCTTGTAACGGTAAGTCTTTTGCAGGGCGCAAGCGTGCTGGCCGTGGTCTTCGGGCTTTTCCTTCTTACCCTGCACATGGGCAAGGGCGAAAACGAAGCCCGCGCCATGGCTTTTTCCGCGCTGGTCTTTGCAAACGTCCTGCTTATTATGACCAATCTTTCGTGGCGGGATAACTGCATTGCCATAATGCGTAAGGCAAACGCCACTTTCTGGTGGGTGTGTTCGGGCGCACTGGGCGTAATGCTGGTTACGCTTTATGTGCCGTTTTTCAGAGGCATCTTCCATTTCGGCGTGCTGCATCTGGATGATTTGTTCTACGCCTTTATAGCGGGCGCGCTCAGCCTTGTGTGGTTTGAAGCCCTTAAAATGCGCTCAGGCGCGGACGTTTCCGTCCGCGCCTGAGGCTGTTAATCTTATAATACTGCTTTAGCTTTTTTGCGCCGCAACCAGTTCCTTGAACTTTCTGCCGCGGTCCTGATAGCCTTCGAACTGGTCGAAGGAGGCGCAGGCGGGGGAGAAAAGTATAACGTCGCCTTTTTCGGCCGAGCGGAAACATTCGGCCACGGCGTTTTCCAGCACGTCGCAGTCCCGCACGGGGGCCGCGCCTTCCAGTTCGCGCGCCAGCCTGCCCGAAGCCTGACCTATGGCCATTACCGTCTTTACGTTTTCGCTTATCAGCCGCACGAGCGGCCGGTAGGGCGCGCCTTTGTCCTCGCCGCCCATGATAAGCCAGATGTTCTTTCTTCCCGAACCCAGCGTTTCAAGCGCCACTGCCGTGGAATTTACGTTGGACGCTTTTGAATCGTTTACGCACAGAACGCCGTTAACCTTGCCGAGGTTTTCCAGGCGGTGTTCCATGGCGCGGAATGAAGTGAAAGCCGCCGACAGCGCTTCTTTTTTAGCTCCGGCAAAAAGCGCCAGCAGCCCGGCCGCCATGGCGTTTGTTATGTTGTGCGCGCCCGGAAGAAGCGGCGGGTGCATGCTGAAGGTTCCCGCTTCCGTCTGAAACACAATCTCTCCGCCGCGCAGAAAGGCGTTCGCGCCGTCTGTCTTTTCGGCCGAAAAATATTGTTTGCGCGCGCGGCAGTCTTTTGTCATATCCGCGCAGGTCGGGTCGTCGGCGTTAAAAACGCAGAGGGCGGTTTCGTCCTGCAGCGCGAAAATCTTTTTTTTGGCCGCCACATATTCTTCCATGTTGCCGTGATGACCGATATGGTCGGGTGTTATATTTAACACGCAGGCGGCGCGGGGTTTGAAAAAGCGGCTGTCGGCCAGCTGGTAGCTGGACATTTCAAGCACTATGATATCGCCGGCGTGCACGTCGTGCACTATCTGCGATACCGGCGTGCCTATATTGCCGCATACATGTATTTTCCTGTCGCCGTACTGGCGCTTTAACACTTCTCCGGCAAGACTTGCCGTGGTGGTTTTTCCGCTTGTGCCGGTAATGGCCAGCACGGTGCAGTCGCCCACGAAGGCCAGCGCGGTTTCCACTTCGCTGAAAACGGGTATGCCCTTTTTCGCCAGCTTTTCAAGCACGGGCGCGCTCGGCATTATGCCGGGGCTTTTTACCGCGAAGGCGCACTCCAGCACCCTGTCGGTGTGGCCGCCCCATTCTATTTCAACGTGCATGCCGGCATCGACGGGCGAACCGGCGTTTTCCTTCTGTCTTGAATCGCTTATGAAAACCCTGAAGCCTTTTGCCGCCAGCAGGCGGGCGCAGGCCGCGCCGGAAACGCCGCAGCCCAGGACGCAGGCTTTAGCGCCCCTGTAATCATCGGGATTAAATCTCATCTTTACCTCCGCCATAACGCTTACATTATATCTTTTGAAGGGGCGGCCCGCCCGAAAAAAAGGCCCGCTTTCGCGGGCCTTTGAAATTGCGGCTTACATGGTTTCCAGCCGCGCGATTCTTTCCTCGAGCGGCGGATGCGTCGCCAGCAGGGCAAGAAAACCTCTTGAGCCGCCGCTGGAAATTTTCAGCGTGGCAAGAGAGGGGTGTTCGTTTGCCTTGTCGATTATATGCGTTTGCTGAAGGGCGCGCAGGGCGGCAATCATCTTGTCGCGTCCGGCAAGCATGGCTCCGCCGCGGTCGGCGCTGAACTCGCGTTTGCGTGAAAAGGCCGCAACGGCCATGGAACCGAGTATGCTAAGCAGGATGTCGAGCACGATGACGACGAGAAAGTTTACCAGCGGGCGCGATTCTTCCTTAACCTGCTGGCTGACGAAAAAGCCGATGACGCGCGACAAAAACATCACAAACGCGTTGATTACGCCCTGAATAAGGGTCATCGTCACCATGTCGCCGTTTGCTATGTGGGTTATTTCGTGGCCCAGCACGCCTTCCACTTCGGACGGATTCATGTTGTAGAGAAGGCCGGTCGAAACCGCCACGAGGGCGCGGCTTTTTGTAGGGCCGGTCGCGAAGGCGTTAAGCTCGGGACTGTCGTACACGCCGACTTCGGGCATTGCCGGAAGGTTGGCCGCCTTGGCCAGATTGTGCACCGTGGCAACCAGTCTGGAAAGTTCGGGCTGCGTCGTGGCGGGGTCGATAACTTCCACGCCCATCATCCACTTGGCCATCATGCGGGAAATGCCCAGCGAGATAAAGGCTCCGCCCATACCCCACACCAGACAGAAAATCATCAGGGAACGGTAGTCTATGCCGCGTGCCGTAAGATAGTGGCCTACGCCGAGAATGCTCAGCACTATCGAGATTGTGGCTATTACAAGGATGTTGACCAGAAAGAATATGCCTATGCGTTTGAGAAAACCCATATCGGTCCTCCGGTGAAAAATAGGGCGCTTTTCGCGGCCCTGTATAATTCTAGAATAAATGACCGCCATTTTGCCATGCCGGCGGACAGGGCAATCTTTATATAATCTGTGTATGGCCAAACCGCTGGCAGTTTTGAAACAGCATGTCCCCTTTTCCTCCAGTCCGCTGGCGGTTTTTTTGCTGCTTTTCGGTCTCAATCTTTTTAACTATATCGACAGGCAGGCCCTCTACGCGGTGTTCCCGCTTATAAAGACCGACCTGTCGCTGAGCGATTCCATGCTCGGCATCATCGCCTCGGCTTTCATGGTCGTTTACATGACCTGCGCGCCCTTTACCGGCTATTTCGGCGACAGGATGCGCCGCCAGTTCTGGATAGGCGCAAGCGCGCTTGTCTGGAGCGTGGCCACGCTTTGTACCGGCTTTGCCGGAAATTACGCGCACCTTTTAATGGCCCGTTCGGCCGTGGGCGTGGGCGAGGCTGGGTTTACCGCGATAGCGCCGTCCTTTGTGTCGGAACATTTCAGCCGCATGAGCCGCGCGCGCGTGCTGGCGCTTTTTTCGGTGGCCCTGCCGCTTGGAAGCGCGCTGGGCTATCTTCTGGGCGGACAGCTGGGCCAGCATTTTGGCTGGCGCGCGGCTTTTCTCTTTGTCGCCGTGCCGGGTTTTATTCTGGGTCTTCTCGCTTTTTTCTTCCGTGACCCGCAGCGCGACTGTCCTACGCCCGAAAAGCCGCCGTCTTTTTCGCAGTACAAGGCGCTTCTCAAAAACAAGGTTTATGTAAATACCACGCTTTCACAGGCGATGTCCACATTTACGCTGGGCGCGCTGGCGGCGTGGATGCCGTCCTACTTTAACCGCTACTTCGGCTACAGCGTGGCCGAGGCCGGTCTGGTGTTTGGCGGGCTTACCATTTCGGCAGGAGTAATCGGCACTCTGCTTGGCGGGTTTTTGTCCGACCGGTTTTTGAAGACCAACGAAAGCGCGTATTTTACGGTTGCCTGGATTTCGCTGGCCCTCAGTCTTCCCGTTTGCGTTGCGGGCGTGTGGACGCATGTGCCGACCACGGCCATAGGCTTTTTGTTTTTAAGCGAGATTCTGGTTTTCATGCAGTCCGGTCCGCTTAACGCCGCGCTTGTGACTTACACTCCGCTTTCCATGCGGTCCATGGCTTTTGCGGCGAACATCTTTGTAATTCACGCGCTGGGCGACGCGCTGTCGCCGACGCTGGTCGGCATCGTGTCCGACATGTCCGGTCTGCGCATAGCTGTTACGCTTGCTTTGCTGTTTTTGGGGATGGCGGCGTACTTTGCAAAAAGGGCGGAGAGATTTTCCGCCGGCGCGCCTACTGCCTGAAGGCCATGCCCACCGTGGCCGTAACTTCCGACCTTTTATTTTCAAAACTGTATGTGTAGCTTAAACCGAGCGGCAGGGGAAACCGCCAGAAGCGGTAATAGAAATTTATGCCCGCGCCGGTCTGGCTGCGCGGATGCGACTGGTCCCATATCCGCGCGTACTCCGCAAAAGGTTCGGCCGCCAGCAGGCCGCGTTTGCTTTTGCTGAGATAGTAGGCAAGGGAAAGCGAATTGCCCACTCCGGCCGCGCCTCGGTATTCCTGCGCGTAAGTGCCTATCAGCGAAAGAGGTCTGTTCGTGGGTATATATTGTCCGGCGGGCAGGCCGAAACCTTTTATGGCCTTTAGCCGGTAGCTTATAAGGTGTCTTTGCGGCAGTTCTGCCTGAAGGGAAAAGCCCGCTCCTGCCTCGGAAAAAGTAAAGTCCGAACCGGTCTGCGGTCCGCCGTAGGAATAATAGGTTTCGTAATAGCGGGTGTATTGCGTTGCAGAAAGCGGCCGCAGTTTCTGCGAAAGGTCGGAAAGCCCGAGCCCGAAAAGCGCGCCGAAAGACTGGGCGAAATTGCGTCCCCCCTGCTTTTTGCCGGACGGGCAGTAGGCAAGGCGCATGGTCAGGTAATTCTGCTGGCCGCCGTCGGCTGGCAGGGCGGCTATGCCGTTTTTATATTCCGTTTTTATGGCGTCGAAACTCATGCCCGTGCTGAGACGCTCGGTAAGCTGATAGAAAAGATTTGTGCGGAAGCCCGTGCGCAGACGGTTGTAATAATTGACCTGCCGGCCAAGTTTTGCCGCCTCGTCATAATCGCCGGAGGTGTTGAAAAAACCGGGGGAGGAATAGGAACCGTCGGCAAACTGCCGCTCTATGTAGTCCTCGTCAAACACCATGAAGCTGGTAAAAATCTTGTTGCGCGAAAAGCCCAGCATAAGGTTTTTTGCGCCAGGTCCCGTCGAGCCGAACAAAAAGGCGTTCTCCGCGCCCTTTAATATGTTTCCTTCCACCAATACCAGTGAAAGCCTCTGCCCGCCGCTGCCGTTTGCGTAAAACGGAAGCGGAAACACAAACCACCCGTCATTTCCCTTTATGGTCAGGCTTACGGAATTTGCCGTGCCCGTGCTTTCGCTTATGGAAACACTTTTGAATATGCGCATGTCGTGCAGGGCGGTTTCGGTCTGGTTTCTTAGCTCGGGCGACCACTCCATTCCCTCTTTTGCGGGAATGCGGGCGCGCACGGCGTTTTCGGACACGCGGGTAAGCTGAAAATCTATTTTCTTTATTACAGGATAGGCCCAAAGAAAATGCGCCGTGCCCAGAACAATCAGGGCCGCGGCGCATATTCTTTCAGGTAAATTGCGCATCTAGTCTACGTGATAATACTGCGTGCCGTCCCGGTCGGTGCGGAAAACCTTTACGCCTGCATCCTGCAGCAGGCCCATGGCCTGTTTTGTGGGAAAGCCGTAGGTGTTGGGACCGACTTCGATGTAAGCCACTTTGGGCTGTACCGTGTCGATGAATTCCTTGGTCATGGCGTACTGACTGCCATGGTGGGGAACTTTAAGAACTTCCGCCTGTATTTCGGGACCGAATTCCTGCACTATATTGGTAAGAACGGATTTTTCGGCGTCGCCGGTAAACAGAAAGGAGTGTCCGTTATAGGTCATATGCAGGACTATGGAGCAGTTATTTGCCTCGGACTCGCGCGACGTGGCCGAAGGTAAGGGACAGCCGTTTAACACGCGCACCTGCACGTTTGCGTCCCAGTCGAGCATCTGGCCCTTGTCGGGAAAGCTTACATGACAGTTGGGTTCGGCCGCCGCTTTTTCGCGGATTGTCTGCACACCGCCGCGCAGAGCGTCGGTATACTCGCGGCCGTAGAGGCGTTCCATTGTGGAAGTGCGGGCCGCGGCGTTTTCCTCGGTGGAGGAGGTGTTGCGGTTTTCCAGCATGGTGTCGTAGAAATTGTTTACCTGCAGATTATCGAAAACGTATGCCAGACCGCTGAAATGGTCGGCGTGCGGATGCGTCAGTACCAGATAATCAATGGTGGAAACGTTCTTGCTTTTAAGAAAAGCGGAAACACCGGCCGAGTTGGGGCCGCCGTCGATAAGAACATTTTTGCCGTTGGGCAGTTCAATGTATTCCGAGTCACCCTGACCGACGCTTATGAAGTATGCGGTCATACCGCGTGTGGCCCTTTGCTGGGCGGCAAAAGGAATCTTCAGCGAACGGACATTTACACTATCGGGCTTGTAGGAAAAATTCTGCAGGGCCGACTGGTGAAGCTGTTCCGGCGTAGCGCACTGCACATAAGCGCCGGAGGCGAGGAGGAGCAAGGCTGACAGTAATGGCTTTACTGCTGACCTGAGTGTTTTCATATCTACCTTAAAGCTACCTTTTGGAGGGCCAAATTGCAAGAGCCTAACGGCCTATAAATACGGGCTGTTTCTTAAGCAGGAACGACGAGACGCCGTTTTTGAAATCCACGCTTTGCAGTACCTCTTTGCGGAAGGCTTCCATCTCGGCAAGTTCGGCGGGTGTCGGAGGGACGGCGCGGGACAGCGCGCGGAAGTATTTTTTAGCGGCCGTTACGGCAAGCGGCGCGAGGGAGGAAATATCGCCCGCGAGCGAAAGCGTGAAACTTTCAAGCTCTGCCGCCTTAACCAGCCTGTTTAGCAGACCGCAGGCAAGCGCGCGTTCGGCGGCTATGGGCTTTGCCGTAAAAAACATTTCCTTTGAAAGGGCAAGACCCGCGCGGTCTATAAATCTTTTTATGCCCGCCGCGTTATAGGGCAGGCCTATTTTTGCCGGCGTTATGGCAAAAGCGGCGGTTTCGTCGCCTATGGCAAGGTCGCAGGCAAGAGCCAGTTCGCAGGCTCCGCCCCACGCCCCGCCGTGGAGCATTGCAATTACCGCGCCGGGGTAGTTTTCCACCGAAAGCAGGGCTTTTTCAAGCGGGCTGTTTTCTGCCAGCGGGTCTTTGTTTGCCAGTTCGCCTATATCGAAACCGGCAGACCAGACGGGGGAATCTTTTTGCGCGCGTATTATTACCGCAAAAATATTTTCCGCCGCCATGTGAGCCATGGCGGCGGAAAATTCTTCCAGCAATTGCGATGAAAGCGCGTTGCGCTTTTCGGGATTATTGAAGGTTATGACACCGGTCCTGCCGGTTGTTTTCGTCAGGACCTGCGGCATCAGATTGCCGTTTCGAGCGAGAGGGAAGGCATCTCGACGTTTTTTAGAAGCGGCGTTTCGTAAATGCGGTACTTTTTGTAGAGCTTGCCGCCCGCTTCCTCGATGATGTTGTTGATGAGGTCGTTGTCTTCCAGCGTCCAGGAAAGTTCCGCGTGCGTCCAGTTGCATTTGCGGGCGGTCTCAATGATGCGCTTGATAAGCAGCAGTTCGAGACCGCGCTTGCGGTAGGCTTTCTTTACGCCCAGAATCATCAGGCGGCCCTGCCGTATTTTGCTTAAGCGGAACAGGAAGGGCACGACGTTTAGGACATTAAGACTGCCGCCCAGCGGTTTTATGGCCACGTTTATGTCGGGTATGATGAGGGCGAAGGCAGCCGGTTCGTTGTCCACTTCTATAAAGCAGGCGTACTCGGGCTTTAGTATGGGCCGCAGTGTTTTGCCGAGGACGGTTATTTCCTCCGGCGTAAGCGGCACGAAGCCCCAGTTTTCGCTCCACGCATCGTTATAAATGGTGCGCACGGTATCAAGTTCGTGCTCTAGCGAGGACAGCCGGATATCGCGCATGCGGATGTTGGGTTTGGACTCGGCGCGCTGAATGATTTTTTCAAGCCGTTCCGAGGTCCTTGCTTCGGTAAAGCGTATAAAGGCGTACAGGTCCTTTGCCTTGTAAAAACCGGCCGCCTCAAGGTGCGTAACATAATAGGGCGGATTGTAGGGCATCATCACGGTGGGGTCGGATTCAAAACCCGAAATGAGCAGGCCGCAGGACTCGTTTGTCGAGGGGTTCATGGGGCCGCGCATCTTGTCCATGCCGTGCTGGGCCAGCCAGGATTTGGCTTCGTAAAGCAGTTTGTAGGAAACTTCGCTGTTGTCGATGGTGTCGAAGAAACCGAAAAAGCCGCAGCGTTCGTTGTGATACTTGTTGTGGTTGTCGTTTATTATGGCGGCTATGCGGCCTACGGGCTTTCCGTCCTGCATGGCCACGAACAGCTTGCGGCTGCCGTGCAGCCAGAAGGGGTGGTTAAGCGACAGCAGGGCCTTTACGCTGTCTTTCAGTTCGGGGACCCAGAAAGGGTCTTTCGCAAAAATACGGTACGGCACGTCTATGAATTTGTCCAGCTTCTTTTCGCCTATAGGCACTATTGTGATTTTTGACACGTTATTTCACCGTTTGCTCGCGTTTTATGCCCACTTTCGTGGCGCATTTGTCAAAAGCCCGGACGATACGGTCAACCTGCTCGTCGGTGTGTGTTGCCATTAGGGTAACGCGCATTAGCGAGCCGCCTGGCGGCACCGCGGGGGAAACCACGGGATTCGTGAATATGCCTTCCTCAAACAGGGTGCGCCACAGCGTGAAGGCGGCGGTATCGTCGCCAACATGCACGGGCAGAATGGGCGTCTGGCTCTTGCCGAGGTTGAAACCAAGTTCCTCAAGGCCTTTGCGCAGGCGCGCCGAAGCGTCCCACAGGCGCTGTCTGCGCTGGGGTTCCTGTTCGATTATGTCGATTGCCGTGGAAATGGCCGCAACGCTCGGAATGGGCAGCGCGGCCGAGAAAATCATTGAGCGCGCATTGTGGCGGATGTAATTGATAATATCGGCGTCGCCGACCACAAAGCCGCCTACGGAGGCGAAGGATTTTGAGCATGTTCCCACCACGAGGTCCACTTCGCCGTGCTCAAGGCCGAAATGCTCGCAGGTCCCGCGGCCGTGTTCGCCCAGCACGCCGGTTCCGTGCGCGTCGTCAACAATAAGGCGTGCGCCGTGTTTTTTGCAGATTGCCACTATTTCGGGCAGGGGGCATATATCGCCTTCCATGCTGAAAACGCCGTCAACGATGACGAGCTTGCCGCGGTGCGCCTCGATAAGAGAAAGCACGCGGTCAAGGTCGGCGGGGCTGTTGTGGCGGAAGCGCTTCATTTCCGCGCCGGAAAATTTTACGCCGTCCAAAATGCTTGCGTGGTCCAGTTTGTCGACCACGGCCACGTCGCCTTTTGCCAGCAGGCAGGAAACCGTGCCGACGTTCATCTGATAGCCGGTTGCGTAGACAAGGGCGGCCTCGCGCTGCTTAAAGCGGGCCAGTTTCTTTTCCAGTTCCTCGTGAAAAATAGTGTTTCCGTTAAGGAAGCGCGAGCCGGCCGAGCCGGTCCCGTATTTGAGGGCGGCTTCGCTGGACGCCTTTTTCATGCGGGGGTCGTCGGCCAGACCAAGATAGTTGTTGGAGCCCGCCATTATGTATTTGCGGCCGTTTAAAAGGACTTCGGGGGCCTGGGCGGATTCTATGGCTTTAAAGTAGGCGTAAATGCCGTGTTCCTTAAGCTGTTTGTCCTGCGTGAACTTTCTGCACTTGTCAAATATGTCGGCCATCGGTTGTTCTTATCCTGCCTTGATTGTGACTTCGTTTATATTTTATATAACTGCATTACGGCTGTTCAAGAAACTACGCGCCGCAGCGTTTGATGATTGAAGTGGTCGATTTTCCCTTCACAAGCGGTATGCGCACCACCTTCGCGGCGTACTCTCTTCCAATAATCTGGTCCTTCCTGTAATCGGCGCCTTTAATGAGCACGTCCGGTCTTACCGCGCTGAGCAGTTTAAGCGGAGTGTCCTCGCCGAAAATCACTATGCGGTCCACGGCTTCCAGCGAGGCCAGCACAATGGCGCGGTCCTTCTGGCCGTTTACCGGACGCTCGGGGCCCTTTATGCGGCGCACGGAGGCGTCGGAATTAAGACCCACTATAAGCGCGTCGCCTTTTGAGCGCGACGCTTCCAGTATGCGCACATGCCCGCTGTGGAGTATGTCGAAACAGCCGTTAGTAAAAACCACTTTTTTGCCCGCTTTTGCCTGCGCCCTGCGCCAGGCAAGCAGTTTGGAAAGCGTCACTATCTTGCTTTTTGTCGGCAGCATGACTATTTGGCTCCCAGAAATCTTTCCATGAAGCCGGTGTCGATGTTGCCGGAGGCAAATTCGGCATTGTCCAGAATACGCATATGCAGGGGAGCGGTGGTTTTTATGCCGCCGATATTAAGTTCCCCCAGCGCCCTGCGGCTTCTTGCAAGCGCGGCCGCGCGGGTGGGCGCCCAGACTATGAGCTTTGCTATGAGACTGTCATAGTAGCTGGGTATCATGTAGTCCTGATATATATGCGAATCTATGCGCACGCCGGGTCCGCCGGGCAGGTTTAATGCCGTAACCGTGCCGGGATTCGGCGCAAAATTGTGGTCGGGGTCCTCGGCGTTTATGCGGTGCTCTATGGCGTGGCAGAGGATTTTTTCGGCAGTGTCTTCGCTAAGCGAGAGCTTTTCGCCCTGCGCTATTATAAGCTGTTCCCGCACAAGGTCTGCGCCGCTTACCATTTCGGTAACGGGGTGTTCGACCTGAAGGCGGGTGTTTACTTCCATGAAATAGAAATTGCCGTTTTTATCGAGCAGGAATTCCACCGTGCCAACGCCCGTGTAGCCGGATGCTTTTACAAGGCGCATTGCTGCGGCGGCCAGTTTTTGCCGCAGCTGCGGCGTTACCGCCGGTGATGGCGATTCCTCGATAAGTTTCTGGTGACGGCGCTGCACGGAGCAGTCGCGTTCGGGAAAAGCAACGACGTTGCCGTGCGTGTCGGCCGCTATCTGAATTTCAACGTGGCGGGGCTGTTCCACGTATTTTTCCATGTAGACCGAACCGTCGCCGAACGCGGCTTTGGCTTCGGACTGGGCCATGTTGAGTTCGTGCTCGAGGCTTTTTTCGTCGCGCACTATTCTCATGCCCTTTCCGCCGCCGCCCGCCGCGGCCTTTACCATTATCGGATAGCCTATGGCCTGCGCGTGTTTTGCGAAATCCTTTGTTATGCAGCCTTTCGTGCCCGGCACTATGGGAACTTTGTATTCCATGGCAAGGGCGCGCGCGGTGGACTTGTAGCCCAGCTGGGCTATGGCTTCGGGGCGCGGACCTATAAATGTTATGCCGGCGTCTGAAACGGCGCGTGAAAATTCGGCGTTTTCGGAAAGAAAACCGTAACCGGGATGCACGGCGCTTGCGCCGGTAAGTTTTGCGGCTGAAATGAGTGCGTTTATGCTAAGGTAGCTTTCGCGCGCGGGCGCTGCACCTATGCAGACGGCCTCGTCTGCCTCGGCCACGTGCAGGCTCGAGCGGTCGGCCTCGGAATAGACCGCCACGGAACCAATGCCCATTTCGCGCAGGGTGCGGATTATGCGCAGGGCTATTTCGCCACGGTTGGCGATAAGAACTTTCTTGAAGGGTTTCATAAATCTCCGTCCGGCCGAACGCGCCGGTAAAAGGGGCGTCAGTTGGGTTCTATGAAAAAGAGCGGCTGGCCGTATTCCACTGGCCTGCCCTCTTCCGCCAGAATTATTTTGAGCGTGCCCGCCGCGGACGCGGTTACGGGGCGTTTTTCTCCGGCCATGTCCACATAACCCATGGGCTGGTCCGCCGCTACGGCTTTGCCCTCCTTAAAGGAAGGGGCCTTGCCCTTTGCTGCGGAATGATAAATTCCCACTGCGGGCGCGGCAACCACGGTAAGCGAGCAGGAGGGCACATTGCTTTTAACTTCGGCCTCTTCGGTCCGCAGTTCAAAGCCCTTGCCGTCCTTTTTATAGGAGGCTTCGGCCAGATCGGTGGTCTTCAGCCATTTCGCTATTTCCGTAAGTGTGTTGGTGTCCATGCGGCGCTCCTTTGCAGTAAATTTACAGGCCGGCTTCGGAAGACGTGAAAGTAAACGGCAGCAGCTCGTCCAGAGTAAAGGCGCGTACTGTCGCTTTTTTGCCGGCTTCGGCTATGTAGACGGGGGCGGTGGGGGACATGAATTCAGCCATGACCTGACGGCATGCGCCGCAGGGCTTTGGTGATTTGCCCGCCACACAGATTGCGATTAAGGATTTTTCCCCGGAGGATATTGCCTTGAAAATTGATATGCGCTCGGCGCAGCAGGTAAGCCCGAAGGAGGCGTTTTCAACGTTGCAGCCGTCGTAAATTTTACCGGAAGCGCCAAGCACGGCGGCTCCCACCTTATATTTGGAGTAAGGTGCATAGGCGTTGCCGCGCGCTTTCAGCGCGGCCTGCACAAGAGCCGTTTTTTGCTGCGGTGTAATCGGCGATTTTTTGCCTGCCATAAAATAAGTCAAGGCTAGTAGTATAGCAAAAAATACTGAGGTTAGAGAATACCTTCAAGCAGCGGACCGAGTTTCCGCGCTGTTTCTGGGGGCAGCAGTTCCTTTTTTGTGAGTATGGCGCCCTTCATCATTCCGGCGCAGTGGCAGTCGCGTTTTGCGGCGGCTATCTGCGGCACGGCCTTAACAAGCAGGTTGCGTATTGCCTCGGCGTTGTGCTGAAGGTTGGAGACTATCTGGCCCGGCGTTACTTCCTCGCCTTCCTTCCAGGAGTCGTAGTCGGTAACCAGCGATACGGGCACAAAGCACATCTGCGCCTCGCGCGCGAGTTTCGCTTCCGGCGCGGTGGTCATGCCTATAAGGTCGTAACCGAGCTGCCGGTGCATAAGGGATTCCGCTTTTGTGGAAAACTGCGGGCCTTCCATGGTCACAAGCGTGCCGCCGCGGTGACAGGTAATGCCCAGTTCCACCGCGTATTTGTAAAGCATGTCGCCAAGCCGGTCGCAGAACGGGTGAGCAAACACCGCGTGGGCCACTATGCCGTTTCCGAAAAATGTCGATTTGCGCAGAAAGGTCTTGTCCACAAGCTGGTCGGGAAACACCATGTGGCGGGGCGCGAGTTCCTCGCGCAGGGAGCCCACGGCGCTTACGCTTATGAGGGTTTCCACGCCCAGCGCCTTAAGTGCGTAAATATTTGCCCGCTGGGGAATTTCCGTCGGCGTGTGCACGTGGCCGCGCCCGTGGCGCGGCAAAAAGGCCACCGGCACGCCGCCCAGTTCGCCGCAGACTATTATGTCCGACGGGCGGCCGAACGGCGTTTCCGGTGTTATTTCGTGAACGTTTTTAAGTTCCTCTATGTCGTAAAGACCCGAGCCGCCGATTATGCCTATGCGGATTTTTGTCTCTGGCAGAGGCATGGCTTAGTTCTCGTAGCCCTGATAGACTGGGAACTTGGAGCAGAACGCCGTTACCTTGGTGGAAATTTCCTTGAGATAGGTTTCATTATCCTTGTGGGTAAGCGCGTCGTCCATAAGTTCGGCCACCACTTCCATGTCGGTTTCCTTCATGCCGCGCGTGGTTATTGCGGGCGTGCCGACGCGGATGCCGCTGGTTATAAGGGGCGGCTGGGGGTCGTAGGGAATGGTGTTTTTGTTGACCGTCATGCCGGCCTTGTCGAGTGCGATTTCCGCTTCCTTGCCGGTTATGTTCTTGCTTCTGAGGTCAACGGAGAACAGGTGGCAGTCGGTTCCGCCGGAAACTATGCGGTAGCCTTTTTCCTGCAGAACGGCGGCCAGTTTCTTGGCGTTGTTCATAACCTGCTGCTGGTACTGCTTGAAAGCGGGCGTAAGCGCCTCGCCGAAGCAGACGGCCTTTGCCGCTATGACGTGCATGAGCGGTCCGCCCTGATTGCCGGGGAAGTTGGTGCGGTTAACGGCCTTGGCATGTGTTTCCTTGCACAGAATCAGACCGCCTCTGGGGCCGCGCAGTGTTTTATGGGTGGTTGTTGTCACGCAGTCGGCATACGGTACCGGCGAGGGGTAAAGACCCGCCGCGACAAGACCCGCGTAATGCGCGATATCGCAGACNAGGNANGCGCCCACGCTGTCGGCCATTTTGCGGAAGCGTGCCCAGTCGAAAATGCGGGAGTAGTTGGAAGCGCCCGCCATGATGAGTTTGGGGCGGTGCTGCTCGACGAGCTTTTCGGCTTCCTCGTAATCTATCGCTTCGGTGTCCTGACGGACGTTCATGGCAACGATTTTGAAGTATTTGCCGGAGAAATTGAGCGGGTGGCCGTGCGACAGGTGGCCGCCGTGCGAGAGGTTAAGACCGAGCACTGTGTCGCCCGGGGAAATAAGGGAAAGGTAAGAGGTGATGTTTGCCTGCGTGCCGGAGTGCGGCTGGACGTTGGCGTGTTCCGCGCCAAAGAGTTTTTTCGCGCGTTCAATGGCGAGTTTTTCAACGATGTCCACGTATTCGCAGCCGCCGTAGTAGCGTCTGCCGGGGTAGCCTTCCGCGTATTTGTTGGTCAGCAGGCTGCCCTGCGCTTCCATTACCGCGGGAGAAGTATAGTTTTCAGAGGCGATAAGTTCCAGCTTGTTTTGCTGGCGCAGTATTTCGCCGCGCATCGCGCTGTAGATTTCGGGGTCCTGCTGTTTGATATGTTCGTACATTGCATCCTCCTGAAAATACAATCAGCTGCAACGGAAAAATCCGCGCGGCCATGCCGCTTATTATATGAGTATAAACATTTTCGGCGGTTTTTGAAAATGATTAGGCTTTTGCCTTCAGACCACGCAAAAGCGAAACCGCCTGTTTAGGCCCGCCGCCGCGCGTTTTTTGTCCGCCGTACTTATTTTCCCGCTTAAGCCTGCCGCGCCAAAAAACTCCGGTTGCGGCGAAGGAACTATTTCCCCGCCGCCGCGTCCAGCACGGCCCGCGGGTCGGCCGCGCCCGCGCGCAGTATGGCGGGCTTGTCTTTTGAAAGGTCCACTATGGTCGAGGCCAGCCCGCCGCAGGTCTCCGCCAGAAAAATATAATCGGCCTTGCCGTCGAATTCGGCAAGCAGGCGCGCGTTGTCGCTTATTACGGGCGAGCCGCTTATATTTGCGCTTGTGGCGTTTAATGGCGTGCCCATCGCGCGTATTAAACTTCTAAGCCATTCGTGGGCCGGCACGCGCACGGCGACAGTGCCGTTATCTGAAAGCGGCATTCCGTAGGGCGACGCGCGCAGAATCATCGTTAATGCACCGGGCCAGAATTTTGCGGCCACGGACTTTGCCTCGTCATTAAAAAGGGTAGCCTTCGCGGCCTGCGCCTCGTCAGAAAAAAGCACGGGCAGGGGCTTTGAATTCGGCCGCTGTTTTATTTCAAACACGCGGCGCACGGCCGCCGGATTAAAAGGGTTTGTGCCTATGCCGTAAACCGTGTCGGTGGGAAAAACAAGCACCGCGCCGTTTGCGGCGTCCTTTGCCGCCCGCATCAGCTGCTCGCCGGAGGCCTCGTCAATCCTCAGTATCGTCGTCTTCATCGGGCTCCTCGGGTTTGCGCGGGTTTATAAGCAGAACAAATTCGCCCAGCACCTTGTCGCGCTTTGCAAGTTCCGCGCCTATTGATGTCAGCGTGCCGGTCAGCCATTCCTCGTGCACTTTTGTAAGTTCGCGCGCTATGGCGGCCTGCGTGTCGGGGCCAAGGGCCTCGGCCGCAAGACCAAGCAGTTTTACTATGCGGAAAGGAGATTCATAGACCACCATGGTGGAATTTAATGTCGCGGCGGCGGTCAGTGCCTTTATTACGCGGGAGCGTTTCCGCGGCAGAAAACCCAGAAAAACAAAAGGACCCGACGGAAAGCCCGAACCCGCTATGGCCGTAGTCGCGGCGCAGGGGCCGGGCAGGGACTCTACCTTTATATTGCTTGCGCGGGCGGCGGCCACCAGTTTCCAGCCTGGGTCGGAAACGCAGGGCGTGCCGCAGTCCGAAACCAGCGCGGCGTTCTTGCCGGAAAGCAGAACGTTGTGGGCGTAGGCCACGGACTTGTCGTCGTGTTCGTTGTATCTTTCTATGCGGGCGTTGAGGCCGTAATGACGGGCCAGAATGAGGGTGCGGCGGGTGTCCTCCGCAAAAATAACGTCGGCGGATTTCAGCGCGCTCAGACAGCGTAATGTGATGTCGTCAAGATTGCCCAGCGGCGTGGGCACTATGGTAAGCACCGGCTTAATGTACCGTTTCGGACACCCACTCGGTCTTTTCCAGCTGGAGGAAAACCTCCACTACGGTGGGGTCGAACTGCTTGCCGCAGCCGGCGCGCAGCTGCTTTATGGCGAAATCGCGCGGCAGGGCCTTGCGGTACGGGCGGTCGGAAACCATTGCGTCCCACGCGTCTATGGTTGAGACGATGCGCGAGCCAAGCGGTATTTCCGTGCCGGCAATTCCGGCGGGGTATCCGCTTCCGTTGTACCATTCCTGATGGCAAAGCACCATCTGCGCGACGTTGCGCAGGGTTTCAATGGGCCAGAGAATCTGATAGCCGATTTCGGGATGCCGCTTTATTTCCAGATATTCCTCGTCGGTAAGCTGGCCCGGCTTCAGCAGTATGGATTCCTTTATTCCTATCTTTCCTATATCGTGAAGAAGTGCCGCGAATTCAACCTGTCCGGCCTGTTCGGGCGGCAGTTTCATGGCCTCGGCTATGCGGCGCGCCTTTACTCTTGCGCGGTCGGCATGGTCGTGGGTGTAGGAGTCCTTGGCGTCGATTACGCGGGTAAGGGTCTCCACCATTTTAAGGTTGAAATCGCCCATGAGCCGGTAAAGATTCATGTTTTCTATGGTCAGGGCGGCCTTGTCTGCGAGAATGTTGAGCATGGCAAGGTGATACTGCGAGTTTATTTCCTCTTTGTTGGGCGAGTGGATGTTTAATACGCCCAGCACCTTGCCGCGGTTTTTAACGGGCACGGAAACGAATGATTCGGTATGTTCCGGCAGGCCCGGAAAAGTTCTGTAATTGGGGTTTTTATCGGGCGAGGCTGATATGAGCAACTGGCCGGTCTTGTAGACCATGCCCGCCACGCCTTCGCCGGGACGCAGCTGCGTCTTGCTTATGGTATCGGCGGAAAGACCTTTGGCGGCGACAATATCGAGAGTGTCGGTTTTGTCGTTATAAATCATCATCGAGCCGCGCGGCGAGCCCATTATCGAGCAGGCACTGCGGAGTATTTCCTCGCCGATGATTTGCAGATGTTCCTGCGTGTAGCCGGCGTTGCTTACACCCTGTATGGTAACGAGACTGCGAAGCAGGCTGTCTAGCTGATTGAGCGGGTTGCTTTGTGCGGCTTTTTTCATAAGGTCCCCTTTGTTAAAGTCGCCTTAGGGCGGGTCGCGTCCGATAGAAATAGGGTAGCAAATTAATGGTAAGGGCGGCAATCATAAAAAGTGTTTAATCCCGCGCCGCGATTTCCTATAATATAGCCAACACACTAAGGACGGAGGATTATCAGCAATGGCCAAGTTAACCAAGAAGGACTTTCTGAAGGAAACGATAAATCATATCGATATCAAGAAGCACAACGTCGTCAAGCTCGTCGAGGACATGAGCAATATGGCGTATACCGCCCGCGACCTCGCCCGCGCCGCAGAAATTTATGACATGATGCTCAAGGACAAAAAATGCTCCGTCATCCTCTGTCTCGCCGGTTCGCTGTTTTCAGCCGGTCTCAAGAAAATCGTTGTGGACATGATCCGCAACAACATGGTTGACGCCATCGTTTCCACCGGCGCCAACATCGTCGATCAGGATTTCTTCGAAGCCCTCGGCTTCAAGCATTATAAAGGTTTCTGGCACGGCGCCGACGATAACATCCTGCGCGACCTGCACATCGACAGAATTTACGACACGTTCATCGACGAGGACGAGCTCCGCGTCTGCGACGACACCACCCGCCTTATCACCGACAGCCTCGAGCCCCGCCCCTATTCCTCGCGCGAATTCATCAGCGAAATGGGCCGCTACCTCGTAAAGAACGCCAAGACCAAGGACTCCGTGGTTCTGGCCGCCTATGAAAAGGGCGTTCCCATATTCTGCCCCGCTTTCTCCGACTGCTCGGCCGGTTTCGGTCTCGTACAGCATCAGTGGAACAACCCCGGCTGCCACGTATCCCTCGATTCCGCCAAGGATTTCCTTGAACTGACGAAGGTCAAGATTTTCGCCCGCGAAACCGGCATTTTCATGGTCGGCGGCGGCGTTCCCAAGAACTTCACGCAGGACACCGTTGTCGCGGCCGACGTGCTCGAGCACGAAGTGCCCATGCACAAATACGCCATCCAGATAACGGTTGCCGACCAGCGCGACGGCGCGCTCTCCGGCTCCACCCTGCAGGAAGCCTCGTCGTGGGGCAAGGTCAACACCACCTACGAACAGATGGTTTTCAGCGAAGCCACCGTGGCCCTGCCGCTTATAGCGGGCTATGCCTACCATAAGAAAAACTGGAAGACCCGCAAGGCAAGAAATTTTGCCGCGATGCTCGCCAAGGAAGACGCCAAAAACCAGCATTCCTGCTCCTGCTGCGGATAGGCACAACGGATGAAAAAACTCATCCTTCTGGCAGCTGCCGTTCTGTTTCCGTTCGGGTCCGCCTTCGGTTATATCGACGGCGGACTCGGCACGGTCTCCGGCGCCAACGGCTATAACGGCCTCAAAGGCTACGCCGAACTGGGCATAGGCGACGGTCTGTACGTCCGTCCCGCCTTCGATACCTACAAGGCGGACGGTACCGACGGTACTTTTGCCACCTACTCCGGCCGCGTCGGCTATGACGGCGCTTTCTGGGGGACCGGCGTGGAAGCCGGCGTTACGCCCAAGCATAACGGCTACGGCAACAAGTACGTGGGCGGCGACGTTACGTTTTCGCTTACCCCGTCTGCCGGCCGCGCGGCGCGCCTTACCGGCCCGCGCGCGGGCGCAAAGGCCGCCAAAGGCGACGGCGTTGCACGTGTCGACGTGGGTGCGGGCCTTACTGCCACCATGCACGAAAACGACAAGGACGCCTCCGGCGTCACTCTGGCCGATCCGTTTAAGGTAACGCAGACCGATATGTCGCTTTTTGCCGGTGCGATGGCTTTCGGCACGCAGTTAAGCGCCAGCTACCGCAAAAATCTCGGCTACAGCAAAACCTTAAATCCTACCGACGCGGAACCGCAGAAAGTCGGTATTGAGGGCTCGCTTATAAACGGCGTCGGCTATGTTAACCAAAGCTGGAACGCCCGTCTGGACTGGGTGTCCTTTCCCATGGTCGCCCCGTTCGCGTCGTATACCTTTACGCAGTACAAGCTCAGCCGTCCGTCGTCGAAATCCTACATGCTGGGCGCGTCCGTCGGGCTTAACATGCTCAACGTCAACGTGGCCTATCAGATATTCGACCCCGGCGAAGGGTATTCGTCCAAAAACTATATATCGCTCGGCGCGGGTCTGAACTTCTAAGCCGCTTTTGCAATGCAAACAATGCTTCGCACACTTGGTCAGCACAACGGCGATACCGTAAAGATAGGAAAAATTGCCTCGGCGCTTCTTCTGGCGGGACGGGTGCTTATCGCGCTCGCGTTCATGTCGGTGGCGCTGGGGCAGATTTTCCATTATGAGGACGTGGTTTCCATGCTCTCGTCCAGAATGCCGGCGGCGGGCTTTTTTATCGTCGTCATGGTGCTGTGCGAATTTTTCGGCGCGGCCTCCCTTGCCGTGGGTTTTTTCACGCGCACCGGCGCGGGCGTGCTGCTGGCCTCGCTTGTTCCGTTTTTGATACTGTTTTATTCGTCAGCCGCCAACAAGGTTTTTATGGCGGCCGCCTTTGCCTTTGCCGGCGCGCTGCTGCCGTATCTGGCGGTGGGGCCCGGACCGCTGAGTCTCGACCAGGTGAAGAAGACCGAGGCAAAACCGAGAAGGGGCATACGCAGGTATGAACGAATCTGAAAATTACCGCAATCTGGCGCGCAAATACCGGCCAGAGGATTTTAACGATGTGGTGGGCCAGACTACAGTCACGAAAACGCTGGCAAATTCCCTTAAAATGGGCCGCGTCGCCCATGCCTATCTGCTTTACGGCCCGCGCGGCTGCGGNAAGACCACCTCGGCCAGAATTCTGGCCAAATCGCTCAACTGCACCGGCAACGGCGCTACCGCGCCGGTGGCCGAGCCCTGCGGCAAATGCCCTTCCTGCCTTGAAATAGCCTCCGGAAGCGACCTTGACGTTCTTGAAATCGACGCCGCCAGCAACACGCAGGTGGAAAAGGTCCGCGAGGTAATCATAGACACCGTGTCGCTGAGCTCCACCCGCGACCGCTACAAGGTTTTTATTCTCGACGAAGTGCACATGCTTTCCGCCAGCTCCTTTAACGCGCTGTTAAAGACAATAGAGGAGCCGCCGTCGCATGTGGTTTTCATTCTGGCCACGACGGAGCGTCACAAGGTTCCGGCGACCATACTTTCACGCTGTCAGACTTTTCGCTTTAAGCCAATTTCCGTTTCCGATATCTCGGCCCGTCTTGCCGGTATAGCGGCCAAGGAAAATATCGATATTACGCCGGACGCGCTTACCATAATCGCCAGGGCCGCTTCGGGCGCACTGCGCGACGCGCTTACTTTGCTTGACCGCGCCGTGTCCTACTCTACCGGAAAAATAGACGGCAAAATGGTGGCCGAAATGCTCGGCTACACGCCCGAGGAACTGGTGCGCAAGGCCGTGTCCGCCCTGCTTTCAAACGACGGCGCGTCAATGCACGCGGTTTTTGAAACCCTGCGCGAGGAAGGCTACGAAACCATGGCTTTCCTGCGCGATTTGCGCAACTCTTTATCCGACCTCTTTTTCTTTGCCAGCGGCTTTGGCGACGCGCCCTTTGCGGGCGCCAAGGAACTGCTTGCCTCCCGCGGTACGGCGGCCGTGGCCATTATCGCCCGCCGTCTGGGAAAGCTCATAGACGAAGTGAAGTTTTCCGACATACCTTCCCTTTCCGCCGAAATCGGCGTGTTCACTTTAATGGAATCCGGCTACGACCTTGACGGTCTTGTGCGCCGTCTTGAAGACCTTGAAGGCCGTCTTGCTTCCGGTCAGGCGCCGGCAGTTTCCGCGCCGAGAAGACTGGCCGAACCCGCGCCACGCCGCGTGTCGCCGGAACCTGCGTCCGCGCCAAGACGCACTGCGTCCGCGCCCGAGCCGGAAAGACCCGCGCCAGTGCAGTCAGCCTCGCCCGTTTTCTCCGACGGCACGGCCATGCCCGACGGCGTTATCTGGAAAAAAATTCTCGATTCCTTTGTAAAGGAAAGCCCCATGCTTTTTGGCATGCTTTCATCGTGCACCGTGCAGTTTGACGGCGACCGCTGGACGCTGGGCTTTACCGATACTTTTAACCGCGAGGCCGTTGAGCGCAACGCCAAAAAACTCGAGGAAGCCGCCCGCCGCATAGCAGCCCGCAGCATAAAGTTCGCTTTTTCCTCGGTGGAAAAAAAAACTCGTTTTGAACGGGTAAAGCCCGTTTCCGCGCCGACTCCCGCCGACGAGGAACCAGCAATCAGCTCGGAACCGCCGTTTGTCGAAGGCAATTACCAGTTTCAGGACGCCGAAACGACCGAGGCCAACGACGCCTCGTTTGAGCGGGTGCTCAAAATCATACCAGGCAGGATAATAAGGAAAAATTAAAGATGAAATCTTTCGGTCGGCTCGTGTCGGCTTTCCGCTGTCTGCCCGGTGTGGGGCCAAGACAGGCGGAGCGTTTCGCCACGCATTTTCTGAAAGCCCCGCTTTCCGAAAGCGAGGAATTCATAGCCGCCCTGCGCGAACTCAAGGAATCAGTCCGCCTCTGCCGCACCTGCTTTAATTACTGCGAGGACGAAATCTGCGACATCTGCGCCGACGAAAGCCGCGACTCCTCTCTTATCTGTGTCGTCGAGGAACCGCACGATATCGAAGCCGTTGAAAAGACCGGCACATATAAAGGCATGTACCACGTTCTGCACGGCGCAATATCGCCAATCGACGGCATGGGCATCGATTCCCTGCGCGTGCGCGAACTTGTCTCGCGCATAAAAAACGGCATGGTGAGCGAGGTAATCATCGCCACCGACCCCGACACCGAAGGCGAGGCCACGGCCCTGTATCTGGCCGATTTGCTGCGCGGCCTCGTGCCTAAAATATCGCGCATAGCCTACGGCGTGCCGCTGGGCGGGGATTTGGACTACACCGACGAACTCACGCTAGGTTACGCCCTGCGCGGCCGCACAAAACTCTAGTGCACCCTTCCTACTACCGCCGGCCTCTTTTTATTTTTTTACTGCTGTACATGGCTTTTCTCGCGGCCTTTCCGCGCTATGCCATGCGCCGCGGCCGTGCGGCCGATGACGTGGCGGGATTAAGCGGACAAACCTGCCCTGTAACGGGAACGGTTACTTCGTTTCCCAGACGTTCCGGCGATAAAACCTACTTTACCCTCTCGGCCGTTTCGGCCTGCGGCAGAAAAGTTTCCGGCAATATAAGCGTTTCCGCGCCCGTATCTTTCGAGCCGCGCTGGCGCTCCGTGGTCACATCATCGGGCGCGGTCAGCATTCCGCCGGCGGGCTTTGTGCCGGGCAATCTGGACTGGCGGCAGTATCTTGAAACCCGCTCGGTGTTCTGCGAGCAGGCGGCCTCTTTGGTGCGTCCGCAAAAAACTCCGCCAATGTGGGCGCGCGCCGTTACCGCGCTCAGGCAAAAAGTGCTGGACGCGCTTTACCTTACAGGCCAGCGCAACGGGGCCGTTGCCGCCGCCGTAGTGCTTGGTGAAAAGGAAGGCATAACAGGCGAGGTGTCCGACACTTTCCGCGACAGCGGGGCCATGCATCTGCTGGTTGCTTCCGGCTCCAACGTGGGCTTTGTCACCGTGCTGGTTTTCTGGCTGTGCCGGTTCCTGCCTCTTCGGCGGGGAACGCGGCTTCTGGCGGCGGTTTTCGCGGCCGGGCTTTACACGCTGTGCGCCGGTGCGGACCCTCCGCTTACGCGCGCCTATCTGATGTACTGTTGCGCGGCTGCCGGTTATTTTTTCGGTCGGGAATCCGGCGTGTTTCAGGGCCTTGTGGTGGCCGCCGCCTGTCTGCTTTTGTGGACTCCTGCGGTGTTTTTTCGCGCAGATTTCCAGCTCTCTTTCGCCGCTTCCGCCGCGCTTGTGCTGGCGGCGGCTTCATACACTTTGCCGCGCGGCGCGCTGGCGCGTTTTTTTGCCGGACTTTTTTTAGTAAGCGCCGCCGCGCAGCTTGCCCTTTTACCTTTGCTTATTAACGCCTTTCACCGCGTGTCCCTGATAAGTTTTGTGTCGAACATGGTGCTTGTTCCTTTTTCAGCCGTGGTCATGGGCGCGGGCTTTCTGCTCGGCGCGGTATCTTTTCTAAAAATCGGTTTTCTTACCGCGCTGTGCGTTAAAATCTGCGCGGTTATCGTCGGGCTGTTTATAAAATGCGCGGAATTTTTTGCCGCCCTGCCTTTTTCAAATATCGCGGCCGCTTCGTGGACGGGCTGGTTTATAGGTCTTTATTACAGCGCGCTTTTTGTCGTGCTCAACGGCACGGTAAGACTGCCTAAAAAACTCTGCGCCGCTTCCGCCGCGTGCGCGGCGGTGTTTTTGCTTTACGGCATTGTGTCGCCGCGTTCGGGCGAGTGTACGGTTTTTCGTTACGGCGGCAAGAACTGCGCGCTTATAAAAACTCCGTCCGGCCAAGTTATTTTGTCCGAGGCCGGAATTCCCGGCGACAAACTTGCAAACGCCGTGCTGTCGCGGGGCGCGGGCCATGTCGAGGCAATTTTTCTTTCATCGCGCGAGGCCGCTTCTTACGCCGGTGTGCCGGATTTGCTGGCGCGCATAGGCGTAAAAAATATTTATGTTCCCGCCGCGCTTTACGGCAGTGAGCCGCCGGATTTCGGCGGCAGTGTTCACGTTACGCCCGTTCATGCCGGAGATGAAATAAAGCTTAAGGATGTTTCCTGCCGCGCGGTATGGGGCGCGGACGGATTGCGTCCCGTGCAGGGATTGAGCGGGTGGGATTTTTCCGACAGGCTTGCTTACGCCTGCCATGCCGGAAAAACCAATTTTACACTATACGGAAGCTATGTTAATATTAATAGTATATACAGGGAAACGCCGGTTCAATTTGATATAATTCCACGGCGGGCCGCCAATGCGCGGTTCAGCTTCGGCTCAGAGGCGATAAATGCAGTCTCACTTTAAAAAAGTTGCGGTTTTTCACAATCAGCGCAAGGATATGTCCGTTCAGTGCTGCAGCGACGTGTCCGAGTTTCTGCGCGCCAAGGGCCTTTCCGTCGAGCCCGTGCCCTGCATGGAGCACGGACCCTGGAGCCATGAGGCCGACCTCGTAATCACGGTCGGCGGCGACGGTACGGTGCTGCACGCCGCGCGCGACCTTGCCGGTCATAACATTCCCATTCTGGGTCTTAACAGCGGCACGCTGGGTTTTCTGACCGCCGTTGAAATGCGCGATTTCCGAGCCCGCATTGAATCCGTTCTCGCGGGCGAATTTGTAATTCAGGAACGGTTCCTTTTGCAGGCCGAAGTTTACAAAGACGGCGTGAACGTTTCCGGTCAGCAGGTGGCGTTTAACGACTGCGTAATCCGCACCATGGAGCCGCGCGCCATGATGCTTTCCGCCCGTCTTGGAAAGGCGCTCATTAAAAACTATCTTGGCGACGGGCTTATCGTCGCCTCGCCTACCGGTTCAACGGCCTACGCGCTTGCCGCGCTGGGCCCGATAGTCTACCCCACTCTGGACGTTATGGTGCTTGCGCCTATATGCCCGCATACGCTTCGCTTNCCCAGCGGCCGCTGGTCGTTCCCGCCGCAGAGGTAATCACCGTAGTGCCGAACATGGGCCACGGCGATTTTCGCCGTCATCCCATACTAAGCATCGACGGGCAGATAAACATTACCCTTAATCCCGGCGACGAGGTACGGGTGTCGCAGTTTCCGCGCAAGGTGAAAATGCTCATTCCGCCGGATTACGACTATTTCAAGGTGCTTAACGACAAACTCAACTGGGGCGACCGCTGACCATGCTTGAAAAATTGTCCATAAAGGATTTCGCCATCATAGACGAACTGGAGCTGGTCCCCCGGGCCGGCCTAAACGTTTTTACTGGCGAAACCGGCGCGGGCAAATCAATAGTTATCGAGGCTCTGGGTTTTGTGCTTGGTGAACGCGCGAGCGCGGATTTAATACGCGGCGGCGCGGCCCGCACGGCGGTGTCGGCGGTGTTTTCCTCGGACGACCTTGACCGCGACGCGCGCAAGACTTTCGGCATAACCGGCAAAACCTTTACCCTGCGGCGCGAACTTGATTCGCGCGGCAGAAACCGCGCCTTTATAAATTCGTCACCTGTTGCCGTTTCTGCGCTTGCCCGCGCGGGCGAAAGCCTTGTGGATTTTCACGGCCAGCATGAACACCAGACCCTTCTTAACGGCAAGACCCAGCTTGCTTTTGTAGACCGCTACGGCGGGCTTGAAAAGGCCGCNGNGNCTNGNCAGCGCAATGTACCATGAACTTGCGGCCGTGCGCGCGAAACTCGAGGCCGTGCGGCTGTCCTCGCAGGAAAAGGAACGCCTGCTCGACCTTTACCGCTACCAGCTTGCCGAGATAACGGACGCGCATGTTGCGGTCGGCGAGGATGCCGAGCTTGAACAGCTTTTGCCGCGCGTAAAAAACGCGGGCAAGTTAAAGGCTCTGGCCGAAGAGGCCTACACTCTGCTTTATTCCGGCGAAGGCTCGGCCGAGGAAACGCTTGGCAAGGCCGCGCGTCTTGCGGGTGAACTTAACGCCCTCGACCCTTCCGTGGCCGAAACGGCGCAGGCCGTCGAGCGGCTGGCCGCCGGTCTTGACGACGCCGCCGCACAGCTTGCCTCCTACAAGGATTCCATAGACATAGACCCCGCCCAGCTTGACGAGATGCTTTCACGCCATGAAAAGCTGCTGCGGCTTAAAAAGAAATACGGCCCCGAGCTGGCCGACGTGCTCGACTCCGCGGAAACGCTTAGGGCAAAAATCGCCGACCTTGAAGGCACGGAGGAAAAGGAAGCCGAGCTTCAGCAGCAGGCCGACAAACTTGCGAAACAGCTTTCCTCCGCCTGCGATAAACTGCACGATGACCGCTTTGCCGCCGCGAAAAAACTTTCCGCCCGCGTGCTGACCGAAATTCGTCCGCTGGGCTTTCCCGACGTGCGCTTTTCAATCGCCGTCGAAATGGACGCCGACTCCATAGGCCCCGACGGCGCGGACACGGTGGATTTTCTCTTTTCGTCAAATCCCGGACAGCCGCTTAAATCGCTTAGGCACATAGCCTCCGGCGGTGAGATTTCCCGCGTCATGCTGGGCCTTAAAACCGTGCTTGCGGGCGCTGACAGCGTGCCCGTCATGGTCTTTGACGAGGTGGACGCCGGTATCGGCGGCGTGGTGGGTCGGCTTGTCGGCGCGAAACTAAAAAAGGTTTCAGCGGGCAGGCAGGTGTTTTGCGTTACGCATCTGCCGCAGGTCGCCGGTTTCGGCGACGAACATTTTCACGTCTCCAAGTCGGCTTCCGGCGGGGAGACTTTCACGAAAGTATCCGCCCTTTCGCCTGAAGAGCGCGTGCGCGAAATCGCCCGTATGCTGGGCGGCAGCAGGGATTTGTCCGAACTCGGGCTCAGTCACGCCCGCGAACTCATAACAGAATGCAGGGAGAAATGACAATGGAAAACATGGAAAATAACGAAAACAAGGAAAACCAGACCGCGGCTCCCGCCGAGGAAAACAAGGAGTGCTGCTGCTCCTGCTGCGGAGGCAAAACCATGGCCCAGAAACTGGAGGCTTTTTTCAAATCCATGTTCTGGCTCTGCGGCGTTTATACCATAGGCATGATTGCCTTCAACTGGTATATCTACATTAAAAATTCCGGTCTAGGCCTGCCTAACGGCATGATAAACGCCGTGTCGGCCACGCTTTACTACGTCATAGTCGGCGCGCTGTTTGCCGTTATTTTCTACGCCTTCGGCCACGTCATAGCCGCACTCGACCGCATCGAGCAGAAACTGGATAAATAATCATGCGCAGACTGGCGGCGGTCCTGCTTTTTGCCTGCTGCGTTTGCGCGCGGGCCGAAACCATCGTGCTCAACGACGGCAAAACCGTCGCGGGCTCGCTGGTCTCGTCCGGTGAAATGACCGTCCGCGTAAACACGGGCGGTCAGACCATTGATATCGCCCGTTCCCAGATAAAAAGCATCGAACCAGACCGCTACCTGTTCACGCTCTCCGACGGCTCGTCGGTCTCCGGCGTAATAAAGGATATCGACGAGCAGTCCTTCCGCGTCGGCACGGCTTCCGGCGAAAGGCTTCTGCCCCGCAGTCTCGTCGTTTCAGTGTCGTCTTTCATGCCGGTCGCCGCTGCACCGGCCGAACAGAGCGTGTCATCGCAGACAGTGACGGCGCTTTCCACCGCCGCGCCGTCGGCCGTTGTGTGCTCGACCTGCGTGGCGCAAAGTTCGTTTACCGTCGTGCCCGCAGTGGCGGCGCAAACGCCGGTTATGCAGCCCGCCGCACCCGCGCAGGTTGCGGTTTCTCAGCCGGCCGCGCAGGAACCTTCGCCTCAGAATGAACCCGCCGCCGAAACAACAACGGCCGCGCCCGTTTCCGCCGCGGCCGCGAAAAAAATGTTTTCCGTTCAGCTTGGCGCGTGGCAGGCCCCGCTGAAACTGGACCTGACCGCCCACGGCGGACCAAACGACGCCGGTATAGGTTCCGCTGGCGTTGCCTACGGCGCGAAATACATGTTCAGAAAATTCGGCATGTGGCTGGGCGCGGAACTGAACTTTTATTCCATAGCCTCGAAAACGCAGAGCTTCGCCTCTTCCGACGTAAAAACCTCCGGCGAAGTCGTCAGCCTCAGCGTTTCCGGTCTGTACGATTTGCCGTCCGCGAAGTGGTATCATCCGTATTTTTCCGGCGGCGCCGGTGTAAGTTCCACAAAAGTTAATTATAATGTTACAGATAACGCCACTCAGGAAACGAAGGGTTACTCCGTGTCCGCCCAGCAGCCGGTGCTGTATGCCGGAGCGGGTCTTGAGGGCGCTGTCAGGGACGCGATTGTGGGAGCCGAACTGCGCTGCAATTATATTTCGCAGTCCGAGTCCATGCTTTCAAATTCCCGTCCGTTGTTTATTTCCCTGCTGTTGAGAATGACATGGAAGTTCAGATAAAAAAACTTTTTCTGGCCTGTGCGCTGACGGTCTTTTCCGCCGGCTGGCTCTGCGCGCGGGAAAAACCTGTCATCATAGGCGGCAATTATTCCGCCGTGCACGCTTCTCCTTCGGCAGGACTTGCGCCCCATGCCGTAGCTGCGGAAGAAACGGCCCCCGCGCCCAAAACCGCCTCCGCCGCACAGCCGGTAAAAACGGTTCAGCCCGTAAAAGCCGCTTACGCGCCCAAGGCCGCCGTTTCCGAAAGGCGGGACGCTCCCGCCGTGCGCACCTCGGCCGAATATCTTGAAATGGCGAAAAAAGAACTTATCGCCAAGGAATACGAGGCCGCCGTCACCGACGCCACCCGCGCCATACAGCTTTCGGGTTCAAATCTTAACGCCTATCTGGCGCGCAGTTCAGCCTACTCCATGCTCGGCGCGTATGAAAAATCAGCGGCCGACGCGAACTTTGTAATTTCCGTCGACCCCAATAACGCCATTGCCTACAACCTGCGCGGCTGGAACAGTTTCCAGACCGGCGCGACCGACGCGGCCATGCAGGATATTTCCCACGCGCTTGCCCTTAATAAATCGCTTGCTTCCGCCTACTATAACCGCAGTTTCCTGTGGGAAAAACAGGGCCAGTACCGCCGCATGGTTGACGACCTGCGCGCCGCCTCCCTTTTTAACGCCGGCTACACCGAAAAACTTACCCTTGCCATGAATAAATATGCCCTGCAGCTTCAGGCCGAGCCGGAAACCCAGCAGCCGGCCGCGTCGTCCGAAGCTCCGGCTCCTAAAAAACAGCCTGTTAACTGGACAAAGATTTACATAATACTGGGCAGTCTTGCCGTCGGCGTGTTTATCGCCATGCAGGTGCTGGCGGCCATGGCGGCTAGAAAAAAACAGAAACAGCGCGCCGACATGCTGAAGAACCAGTACCAGATAGTGCGCCAGCTCGGCGAAGGCGGCATGGGCCTTGTCTACGAAGCCATAGACAGCGCCTTAAAACGCCGAGTGGCCATCAAGCAGCTGCGCAGTGAAATAGGCATGAGCGAGGCCGCCAAGGAACAGTTCCTCGACGAAGCCCGCACCGTCGCTTCCCTGCGTCATCCAAATATCGTCGAAATATATACGGTTTTCGAGGAACGCGGCGACCTGTTTCTGGTGTTTGAATACGTAAGCGGCCAGACTCTTGAAACCCGCCTCGACCTTGAAGGGACCATGAGCTTTCGCGAGGCCAAACCCATTTACGAAGCCGTCTGCAAGGCCCTTGCCTACGCCCACGCAAACAACTTTATTCACCGCGACCTAAAGCCAGCCAACATAATGATAAGCGACGCGGGCTTTATCAAAGTCATGGATTTCGGCGTGGCGCGCAACATCATAAATTCCTACGGCACGAAAAACGTTTCCGGCACGCCCGCCTACATGGCTCCGGAACAGGCAAAAGGCCTTATCCGCAAGGAATCCGATATCTTCTCGCTGGGTGTCTGCCTGTATGAAACGCTCGTCGGCCATGTGCCCTGGGAAATAGACGGCTACGATGCCGCCGCCGGCCGCATAGTGCCGCCTTCCGCGATAGTCTCCTCCGTCCCCAAGGACGTGGATAACCTCATCGAAATGTGCCTCCAGACCGACTATAAGCGTCGTCTGCCCACCGCCAACCAGTTCTGGCAGATTCTCAATTCCATAAAGGCGTAAACCTCCGCGCCTTTATTTGATATTATTCTATATATGACTACCAGAGTTAGATTTGCACCCTCGCCAACCGGCTATCTGCACATAGGCGGAGCCCGGACGGCGCTGTTTAACTGGCTTTTTGCCCACAAGACAAAAGGCACCTTTATCCTCCGCATAGAGGATACCGACGAACTGCGCTCTACCGCGGAGTTTGAAAAAGCGATTTTCGAAGGCCTTCAGTGGCTCGGCCTTAACTGGGACGAAGGTCCCAAGCCCGACGGCACTTTCACCGGCAATTTCCCGCCCTACTATCAGGCCAAGCGTGCCGAACTGGGCGTTTATAAAAAATACATCGACCAGCTGCTTGCCGAAGGCAAAGCCTACCAGTGCTACTGCACGCCCGAGGAACTCGAGCAGATGCGCGCTCAGGCCACGCTTGAAAAGCGTCCCCCGCGCTATGAGGGCAAATGCCGCAATCTTACCGCCGAACAGAAAAAGGCGCTTGAAGCGCAGGGCAGAAAGCCCGTCATCCGCTTCCGCATGCCCGACGACGGCGTGACCATGTTCAAGGACGGCATTCGCGGCGACGTGAAGTTTGAAAACAAGCTGCTTTACGATCCGATAATCATGAAGTATTCCGGTTATCCGACCTACAATTTCGCCTGCGTCATCGACGATCATCTCATGGAGATGACCCACGTAATCCGCGGCGACGACCATGTGTCGAACACGGCCTTTCAGCTAAACATTTACAAGGCATTAGGCTGGAAGCCGCCCGAAATGGTGCATCTGTCCATGATTCACGGTCCCGACGGCACCAAGCTTTCCAAGCGCCACGGCCACACCAGCGTCATGGAATACGCCCGCATGGGCTTTCTGCCGGAAGCAATCCGCAACTATCTGGCCCTGCTGGGCTGGTCCACGACCAACAGCCAGCAGATTTTCGCCAAGGGCGAACTGGAAGAGAAGTTCAACATCGAAGGCTGTCAGAAGAACCCCGCCATTTTTGACGTGGTCAAACTGACATGGATGAACGGCGAATATATCCGCATGAAAACGCCGGATGAACTGCTCGACCTGGCCATGCCGTTTCTCAAGGCCGCCAATGTCGGTCAGAACGCCGACCGCGAAACGCTTAAAAAAATCGTCGCGCTCGAGCAGGAAAAATATAAACTGCTGGCCGAAATTCCGCATCTCGTGGACTTCTTCTTCGTAGACGAAGTCACCTTCGACCAACAGGCCGCCGAGAAGGTTTTCAAAAAGCCCGAAGCCGCCGCCGTGCTGGAAGGCATTGCCGCGCGCTACGGCGCGCTTGCAAACTTTACCGATGCCGAACTTGAAAAGGAAGCCCGCGCCTTTGCAAAGGAAAAGGGCTTCAAGGCCGGTCAGGTGTTTCACCCCGTGCGCGTGGCCGTAAGCGGCCGCACGGAAGGTCCGACGCTGTTTAAGATGCTCGAGTATCTGGGCAAGGATGCCGTGGTCCGGCGTCTTAACCGCGCCGCAAAAAAACTCGCCGCCGGTGAGTTTTAACAAAAATCTGATTGGAGAAAAAACCGGACGGCCCCAAAAAGCCGTCCGGCTGTTTTAAATGCGCTACTGGGTTTACGCTTCCGGAGAGATAAAAGGCCCCTACTCGGTAAAGGAACTGCTGCTCCTGCCGGGGTTTGGTGCCGCGTCACTTGTCTGTCAGGAAGACAGCGAGGGCCGCGCCGACAAGGACTGGGTCTGCGCCGGAGACGTGGCGCGTCTTTCTGCGGAATTTACCGAACAGCAGAAACTCGAAACCCCTCCCGAACCGGCCGCCGAAGCTGACGCAGCCGAAAAGCCGCAGAAGGACGAAATCTCCTCCCTTCTGCGCGGCATGAATTTTTCCGAAAAGGAAGTGCGCCTGCTGGAAACGGAATCGCCCGACGAGGACGACAAGCGTCTTGATGAAATAGAACAACAGCTTGAAGGGCTCAGACAGCAGCTCGGCGGTCTGCCGTCCGACGGTTCCGCAATTGCCGGCGGTGTTGAGGAAGACCGTCCTTCCGACCGCAAACTGCACAGCTTTGACGACGGAAANCCCCGCCAGCCGCGCTGTCTGGGTGAAGCCGCGCCCGACTGGAACAAACGTTTTGACGTAAACGAAAATCTGCAGGCCGTCGCTTCCGACCCCTCATATTTTTCCGACGAAGACGAACTGACAGAAAACGCTCCGGCCGCCGCGCAGGCACAGCCTGCCCAGCAAATTTATGCCGCGCCTCAGCCGCAGTATGTTTCGCAGGCTCCGGCCCAGTACGCGCCCCAGCCTTCGGCCGAACCGTATGCGCAGCAGGCCCCCGGCGCGCAGTTTGTGTCCCAGCCCGCCGCGCAACCCTATGCCGCTCAGGCTTCCGCGCAGTACGCGCCGCAGTCGGGCGCGGAAGGACAGCTGCCGCTGGCTCAGCCTGCGGCGTCCATTGATATTTCCCAGCCTTCACCCTTTGAAGTCGAGGAACCATCCGCGTCCGAAGTACCTGCCGCCGAAGCACAGCCCGCCGCCTATGGCGAGGCCGCCGCATCTGCCGCGTCGTCACAGCAGGCAGCGCCCGTGGTCCCCGCAGTCATGCCGGAGCAGTTTGGCTCCATAGATATCGCAAGTCCTTTTGAGGAAGCCCCTCAGCCCGCTGCCACGGTGGATTTTTCCGACCTTAAAAACAAGACCACTGAAACCTATGCCGAAGGTCAGTCCCAGCAGGCTGCGGCCGCGCCGCAGCAGGAAGCTTCCCCTTCGGAGACCGTGCATTTCGGCAGTCTGGATTTGGCCTCCGCCGCCGCGCCCGCTGCCGATGCGTCAGCCGCCGAGGCCGAGCCGGAGTTCAGCGGCGTTGAGAAACCGCCTGAAAGCGGTGATGCCGCGTCTGAAAACGCGCCCGTTATGGAATCCGCCGCCGAAAGCGCGGAATCCGCCTCACCGGCACAAAACGCCGCCGCGCCTTCTTTCGGCTCCATGGAATTTGCCGTACCCGAGGCTTCGTCCCAGCAGTCCGCCGGTCTTAATATTTCGCCGGAAATGCCGGCCCTTAGAATAGCGGGTACTGAAACTCCGTCCGCCGCTGCGGCTTCTCCTGAAACGGCCGCGCCTGTCATGCCTTCGCAGGACGGCGCAGTTTCCGCCGACACACTTTCCTTTTCAAAGCGCAATTTCGACATGCCGCAGGGCGCGGCCATATTGCCTGCCGGCGCGGGCGGTGACAATGCCGCTCCCGCGCTTAACGTGCGGCAGGAAAGCGCGCCTGCGGCCTCGCAGGATTTAAATTTACAGCGCTTCGCCTCCGGCGGTACTACCGGCGAGGCCGACTATTTCGCCACCATAGTAAACGAAGGCGGCGGAGAATCTTCGCCCGAGCTAAACCGCACTGGCGCGGCCGCGCGCGAGACCGTCGCGGTGGCGCAGGCCATAAGGTCTTCAAGTCCAACGCTTACGGCTTTCGGCGCAAAAAAAAGCGGCAGTAAAATGAAGCCCGTTCTTATCGTTCTCGTTCTGCTTGCCGTGGGCGGAGCCGCCCTTATGTTTCTTGGCGGCGGCGGAAAGAAAAAAATTCCTGCGGCAGAAAAAACTGCCCCGGCCGAAACCGCCGCGCCTGCCGCTTCAGCACCCGCGCAGACGCCCGCGCCGTCCGCTTCCTCCATGCCCATGCCGCAGACTCCGGCTTCCGCTTTTGCCTCTACCGACGCGCTGCCTTCGGCGGGACTGCCTGCCTCTACCGAGTCCGCGTCCGGCCTGCCGCAAATGCCGTCGTCCTCACTGCCGCCGTCCGGTCAGCTGCCATCCGCTCAGTCAGCGTTTCCTGCCGCGCCGGATAACGGCCAGAAACTTGAGCAGCAGGCTATTGATATCGTAAAGAACCACGACCTTGGCGGCGGCCGCGGCACCATACTTCAGTGGTTCCGCAACGCTTTTATAACCGCGGGGGCAACGGCCGAGCAGGAGGAATGGACGGCCACCGTGCTCAGCGGCAGCACCTATGTGGTAAAGTACCGCCTGCGCGTGCCGCAGGCCGACCCGATTGTGTATCAGTTTGAAGTGGACGTTACCGCCGGAAAGATTGTCCGCGGCGTCGATAACGCGGCCGTGGAACTGCTGTCGGCCGCGCCGGCCCCGTCGGCGTCGTCGGCGACAAAAGCTCCGGTCTATAAGGAAGTAAAACCCACTTACGCCAAAAAGCCAAAAACGGCCGCCAAAAAAACCTCGGCCGTCAAAAAGACTAAAACGGTAAAGCCGGCTTCATCCGCTCTGCCGCAGCTGGCGCTGCCGGAAGACCCCAATCCCAGACGTGTAAACAAACGTCTGCTGGACCCGGAAGCGCTGGATGAATAGGCATATGGTAGAATGTTCAGGTTTTAAGAGGATAAAGCCATGGTATCGATGAGTGATTTGTTTCTGCTTATGCACAGCAAAAATGCGTCCGACCTGCATATAACGGCCGGCGCGCCTCCCGTTCTGCGCATAAACGGCGAACTGGTGCAGACGCAGACCGAGCGTCTGACCGGCGAAATGACGCAGGCTCTTGTGTTTTCCCTTATGACCGACGCGCAGCGCCAGCGTTTCGAGGCCGCCAACGAACTTGATTTCGCGTTCGGCATAAAAGGCATGGGCCGTCTCAGAATGAACGTGTACCGCCAGCGCGGTTTAGTAGGCGCGGCCATACGTTCCATTCCGTCGAAGTTCAAGACTTTCGAGGAACTGAACCTTCCGCCGGTCGTCTACGACCTTATGAAACTGCGCAAGGGCCTTATCCTTGTGACCGGTCCCACGGGTTCCGGAAAATCGACCACGCTGGCCAGCATGATGGACTACCTCAACGAGCATTTCACCTATCACATGGTCACGGTGGAAGACCCCATTGAATACGTGCACGGCCACAAGCGCAGCATTATTAACCAGCGCGAGGTTGGCGCGGACACCGATTCGTTTGCCAACGCCCTGCGCCATATACTCCGGCAGGACCCGAACGTAATACTGATAGGCGAACTGCGCGACCTTGAAACCATTCAGGCCGCCCTTAACATAGCCGAAACTGGCCACCTTGTGTTTTCCACTCTGCACACAAGCGACGCGTCCCAGACCATAAACCGCATTATCGACGTGTTTCCGCCGCATCAGCAGCAGCAGATACGCATTCAGCTGTCCTTCGTTTTGCAGGCCGTCGTGGCCCAGCAGCTTATTTCGGCCGTAAACACGGGCCGCACGCTGGCGGCCGAAGTGCTTATAGCAACCTCCGCCGTGCGCAACCTTATCCGCGACCAGAAAATCGAGCAGATAGCCACCGCCATGCAGACCGGCGGCAAGTACGGCATGGTAACGATGAACCAGTCTCTGGCGGATTTGTACCTGAAGCAGAAGATAACTTTTCAGGAAGCGATGTCGCGCTCGTCGGATCAGGAAGACCTCAAGAAATATCTTCAGCGCGGCCTTACAAGCGACGGGGTCAGCTGACCGTTCGCCGGCGACTACGGGGCAGGGGGATAAATGCAATTTGCCTATAAAGCGAAAGATTCCGGGGGGAAAATGGTCGAGGGCCTGCTTGAGGCTCCCGACCAGCGCGCCGCAACCGACAGATTAAGGGCCATGAAAATGACCCTTGTGGATATAAGCGAAAAGCAGGTCAGCGGCTTTTCGGCGCTGCTGTCTAAAATAAATCCGTTCAAGCCCAGGGTAAAATCCAAGGAGCTGGTCATTTTCTCGCGCCAGCTTTCAACGCTTGTGTCGGCGGGCGTGCCTATCGTGCAGGGGCTCTCCATTCTGGAAAGCCAGTGCGAAACGGTGGTCTTCCGCAATGTCGTAATTTCCATCCGCGCGGATATTGAATCCGGCCTCGGCATAGCCGACGCCATGAAAAAACATCCGCAGGCTTTTTCCACTCTTTACGTTTCCATGATACGCGCCGGCGAGGTCGGCGGTATTCTGGACGTGATTCTGGAACGTCTGTCGGGTTATCTGGAACAGTCGGAAGCGCTGAAGTCCAAGGTTAAATCGGCCATGATGTATCCTATCGTGGTCAGCGGCATAGCCGCGCTGGTTACGGTGTTTCTGATGATTTTCGTCATCCCGACCTTCAAAAATATTTTCGGCAGTTTCGGCGCCGAACTGCCTTTACCCACGCGCGTGGTAATCGGCATTTCCGACGCGATGAAATCGCACATATTTTTTGTAATCGCCATTCCCGTCGCGCTTTATATAATGGGCAAGCGCTATTATAACAGCGAAAACGGCCGCGCCATGGTGGACGCAAAACTGCTTAAACTTCCGGTGTTCGGCATACTGCTAAAAAAGGTCGCCATCGCAAAGTTTACAAGAACACTGGGCACGCTTATAAAATCCGGCGTGCCGATTCTGCAGGGTCTGGAAACCGTGGCCGCCACGTCGGGAAATATAATAATAGAAAGGGCTATTCTTACCTGCCGCGAGTCTGTGCGCGAGGGCGGACGGCTTGTCGAGCCTTTGCGCAAGGCCGATATCTTTCCCGCCATGGTCACGCAGATGATAAGCGTTGGCGAGGAAACCGGCAGTCTCGATACCATGCTCATCCGCATAGCGGATTTCTACGATCAGGAAGTAGACACCGCCGTGAAGGGCCTTACCTCGATGATTGAACCGCTTATCATTCTGGGTCTTGGCGTGGTCATCGGCGGCATTGTCATAGCGATGTTCCTGCCCATGCTGTCGCTGGGCGAACTGGCGTCCCGTCAGGGCTGACGCTGTTTTGGCAAAGCAAAGCCGCGCCGCGAAATTTTCGCGGCGCGGCTTTTTAGTTTAAGCAGATTGACCATGCTGTTTGCGTGCCAGTCAGAAACGTCAATATGTTACGTTACTGTTTAAGTCTGAATATTGTAAGGTGTTCCGTGCCTGCGTGCACGGCGTAGTCATACGACGAAACATACAATGGATGCAGCAATTGCCCATTTGCTGAACACTCCGGCCATGGCTGCGGCAGAGGGTATAGCTGCCTCGATTTGCCTTGCATTGTAACCTCGATGGAATAACCATAATAATCATCAGGGCTAAAGTTACACTTAATGGCTGCCTGCTTGCCGCTATCAACAACTTTCTGATCTTTCAGGTCAATAAAGACAAATCTATTTCCCGTAAGGTCCCAGCCAACAAAGTAATTATCCGTCAAAATTGGCGTATACTCGGTATGAATTCCGCTGCGCTCAGGATCTCCGACTGAAAAGATATCGAGTGGTCGCATGTTTATCATGGTTTTAGGTTTTAAATCGCCTAGGACTTTTCTTGCGGGAACATCTATAAGATAAACCGGCCATGTTATTGCCTGTGGCATATGGATAGGTTCTGCTTCGTTTTCGTCAGAGCCAATGCGGGTATAATTAGTGAAATCCGCGGCCGCCGAGGCATATGCTACTGCATATTGTCCGCTTGGTGAGATCGCGGTAAATATGCTGGTTTCAGGTAAGCCTGTGATGCTCAATTTTTCAGGTTTATCTTTGCCTGCTTGCCATAGAGCGTTGGCAAATAAAAAGTATTTTCCGTCTTTGGAAAAAGGACCGTGCGACTCAAATCGTTCTCCGAGCAAAAGTACTTCATGCAGTTCTTTTTCGGTGGCAATAGGCTTTGCAGCTAAAAGGTTTCCATGCAAATCAAAAAGCTGCCATGAAGCAGGTTGTAGCTTAAATACCCCAGTATCAAAAATGGTATCTGGCATTACCATAATATACTTCCCGTCCGGGCTTATCTTGATTCGTCCTCCGCCGGGTCGTTTCCATAACAGCTGGCCTTCTCTGTTAAATAAAGCCACTTCCCTCCGGCAAAAATAACGATAGTAGTCACCTAGGACCCCTGAAGTATATTCTTGGACGTCTCCGCATGGTTCGGAAAACAGCTGTGCTGCGATTAAAGAGGCATTATCGCTTACGACAGCGTTTAATGGAAACATGGTTTGAATATTTCGCATAGGATATCGCCATAAAAAATTCCCATTCCCATCTAAAACATCCATGGTGCCATGGAACTTAACAGAAGATGGATTTTTCATGTTTCCGGCATACACAGGTTTTCCGGTCAGGACTATTATTGATAAGTCGGCACTGGCCGATACTGTTTCCAGTTTCTCAAAACTGATGTCCGTCAGCTTTGCATACTCTGGCCCGCCGCTTTCCGCATAGCCGCTGCCGGGATTTAGCAACAGGGCAATTCCAAGTGCCAGACCAGCAAGGCAATACACAAACAACAGTTTCAACGCATACAATTCATTTGTGCTGTGTGAACTGCTATTCATAAAAAAATATGTTCTTCATCGTTCTGGTGTTACTTAAACCTTTCGGTTTCATCCACGGCATTTTCTTTTATCAGCATGGCCAGTTTTGCCGCCGTACCGCCGGGGCCGGAATAACCGCCAAGACCGTTTTTCGCCACCACGCGGTGGCAGGGCACAAGCGGCGCAAACGGGTTTTTAGACAGGGCGCGCGCCACGGCGCGCGCGGCTTTCGGACTGCCTATTTCCGCCGCCAGCTCGCCGTAGGTGCGGGTCTTGCCTGCCGGTATGCGCGCGCAGGCAAGCCACACCTTTTGGTAAAACGGCGGATACTTTTTCATGGCCTCCGTAACGGAGGCGGGCAGGCTAGTCGGCTTTAAGTTCATGCACTTCACCGAACTCGGAAAGCGGCGAGGCGAAAAGTTTCGGATTGCCCACCACGAAAATCATGGCGTTTTTTATGTCGAACCATTTCCGCGCGGCATCCCGCACCTGCGGCGCGGTCACGGCGGCTATGTAAGACGGATACTTTTCCAGATAGTCTTCTGGGTAGCCAAAATACTCCTCATATATGCGGTTTACATTTATCTGATGCGGTGTCGTCTATCGCTGAATATATAGGAGTTAAGTATGCCGTCTTTTGCAGTGCGCAGTTCGCCTGAGGTAAGCGGCACGTTGCGCATTATGTCATACTGGCGCAGCGTCTCGCGCGCGGCCTGCGGAACGCTTTCGTTTTTTGTCCCGTAATAAGCGCCCACGATTCCTGCCAGGTCGTTTTTGGACCAGAAGCTGCTTACGGAATAAGCCAGCCCGCGCTTTGTGCGTATTTCCTGAAACAGACGGGAATTCATGCTTGAACCGCCCAGCACGTAGTTGCCGATTTCCAGCGCGTACTCGCTGGGGTCGTGGCGTTTCGGGCCCGGCATGTAAATGCGCACTGGCGCGTTTTCAACTTCCTTGCTTACCAGATAAACTTTTCTTTCCGCTTTTGGCGCGGCGGCCTTTGGCGCGGCCGGAGCGGGCGTGGTATTGTTCCAGTCGCTGAAGGCTCTGGTAACAAGGTGCACCATGTCGTCTAGCTGAAAATCGCCGGTTACGGCGATAATAGTGCCCTGCGGGCGGTAGTTTTCAGCGTAGAATTTTTTTACGTCGTCTATCGTAATCGATGAAACTCCGGCGGCTTCCACCCGTCTGCCGTAGGGATTGTCCGCGCCGTAAAACATGCGGCGTGACTCTCGGCCAGATATGGCTTCGGGGTTATCGTTGCGGCGCAAAATGGCCTCGAGCAGGTCGGATTTTTTCAGTTCCAGTTTCGCGGGGTCGAAAGCAGGCGCGGTCATAAGAGAGGAGACGATATCAAGCAGTTTCTCCGTATCCTTTGACAGACCGCTTGCCGAGAAGCCGGCGTTTTCCTCGTCCACGCCCGTTTCCGCCGACGCGCCCATGTATTCCAGCGTTTTGTTGAGCTCGTCGCTTGGATATTTAGCGCTGCCGCTTTCGCGTATCGTCGCGGCGGTAAGACCGGCAAGGCCGACTTTGTCCTTCGGCTCATATATCGTGCCGGTTTTAAGCAGCGCGGTTATTTTTATTACGGGCAGTGTATGGTCCGGCATAAGGCGGAACACAAGGCCGTTTGTCAGCACATAGCGGTTGCCTTTTGGCGGGTTAAAGTTTATTGCCTGCGGCGTTGGCAGGTGGGGAACGGCGGCGGCAAGCTGTGACGCCGGAAGAAACAAAGCCAAAGCGAAAATTGCGTATTTTATGTTTTTCATGGAGTTATCCTATTTGGCCGGTTTTTCAATCCACGCGACGGTGCGCGTATCTCTGACAAACAGCTGTTTGGCCGTGTCCATTATTTCCTGCGGGGTCACTTTGGCCAGTTCATCCAGCAGTTTCCAGTTGCGCGACCAGTCGCCGTTTATCGTCTGGTTATAGCCCAGAGTCCAGGCCATGCCATAGTTTGATTCCATACCCTGCAAAAGGCCCGATACCAGCTGGTTTCTGAGTTTATCCAGTTCCCACTGCGTCACGGGTTCGGTTTTAAGTTTATCGACTTCGGCGTAAAGGGCGGCTTCCAGTTCCGCAACGGTATGCGGAGCCTTGGGCTGCGCGGACAGAACAAACAGCGACGGGAAGCGTTCTCCCGGTTCGTTGTCGTAGGTGTCGGCATCAAGGGCAAGCTGTTTGTCCTGCACGAGCGTTTTATAAAAACGGCTGGTGCGGCCGGATGAAAGTATGCCGGAGATAAGCTCGACAACCGCATCGTAATGCAGGTCGCTGCGCGCGGCTTTTTTGTAGGCGATAAGCAGTTCTGGTTCCGCGTCAAAGACCACCGCCGTTCGGCGTTCGCCTTTTTGTATTTCCTCTTTTGTGTGGGACGGATAGATTACGGGCCGAGCGGGTATGCGTCCGAAATATTTTTTAAGCAGTGCGGCGGTTTTTGCGGGGTCCACGTCGCCTACTATTGCCACCGTCGCGTTTGCGGGAGCATAAAGACTTTTATAGAAAGCCTCGGCGTCGGGGCGGGTCAGGCTTTCGACGTCGCTCGTCCAGCCAATTACCGGCGTGCGGTACGGATGGCTTATGAAAGCCGTGCCGAGCAGGGCAGTCCACAGCGCGTTATCGGGACGGTTTTTTGCGCGGCGCATTTCCTCCAGCACGACGGAGCGTTCCTTGTAAAATTCACGGAACACAGGGTTCTGCATCCTGTCGGATTCAATTATCATCCACGCTTCAAGCCGGTTTGCCGGAAGCGAGACTATGTAATTTGTGTAGTCGTTATTCGTGCTGGCGTTGAGGCCGACCGCTCCCATTGCTGTATAGGCTTTCTGCAATTCGTTGGTGACGACGTATTTGCCGGCTTCGGTTTCCAGCGCGGAAAGTTTGGCGTTTAAGTCAGTCAGGGTTTTTGTGTCCGGCTGTTCCTTCGCCTTTTCCTTATTTATAAGGACGGCGATGTTGTCCATTTTGTCGAGCAGGGGTTTTTCCCCGGCGTAATTGGACGTGCCGATTGTTTTGGTTCCCTTGAATATCATGTGCTCAAGCATGTGGGCTATGCCGGTTTTTGCCGACGGGGAGTCCACGTCGCCCGCGCGTATGAACATGTCAAAGGAAATGACCGGCGATATCTTGTTTTGCATAATCAGCGCGGTCATGCCGTTTTGAAGTTTGACCGTTACCACGGTCGGCGGTTTAACCGCTGGTGCTGCGGTCTGCGCCATGGCGGGCGCGCCGCAAAACAGCATTACTGCCAGAAGCATCATTCTCATTTATCCTCCAGAAGTTCCCTGTCCCTTAAAAATCTATGATACTTAATTCCGAAGCGGTGGGTTTCATCGCGTATTTCCATTAAAAGCCGCAGTGCGGCGTCGGACTTTTCAAGCCTTATGCTTTCGCGGCGGCCGGGCACGAAAATCTCCTCTTCCTCGCGCTTTGCAAGCGAGGCCATGGGTATGTGCATTTTCTGCTCGCTCGCGGCCTGCATGGCGGCCGCAAGCTGGCCCTGTCCGCCGTCGATAAGAAACAGGTCGGGGCGGTGCTCCTCGCGCGCCAGCGCGCGCAGGCGTCGGCCCACTATTTCCTTTATCATCAGAAAATCGTCGCCGCCCGTAAGCGGCAGGGCGCTTTTTATTTTGAACCGTCGGTAATGCCGCTTGTTGCTTTTGCCGTTTACAAAGCAGACCATGGAGCCGACGGCGTGGCGGCCGAAAAGGTTCGACGTATCAAACGATTCTATGTGCAGCGGGTCTTTTGCCAGCCCCAGCACCTGCCTTAGCCGCGCGGCGGCCGCCGCCTTTGCCAGGGCGGTGGAAAGTTCGTCGTCTTTATAACGGCTTACGGCCACGCGCTGGGCCATGTGTTCCATGGTGCGGATGAAGTTGCGGTAGGCGGCCGCGTCCTCGTATTCCATTTTGTCGGAGGCGCGGCGCATGAGCTTTTCCATTTCTTTTTTAAGCGCGGCAAAGCCGCCCGCAAAAAACTTTTCGGCACGCCGCGCTATGGCTCGGTAGTCTTGCGGGCTTATGTCGCCCGCGCAGGGCGCTGGGCACTGGTGCGTGTTATAGTACACGCAGGAATTTATGGTCTTTTCGGGCAGGGGTTTTGTTTCGGAAAATGTCCACTTGCACGGGCGCAGGGGCAGGGCGCGCGTGCGCCAGAGGTGGTGCAAAAGCTGTCTTAAAGCGAAGGCTTCAGGATATGGGCCGAAGTAGCGCGCCCCGTCGGACATTTTGCGCCGCGTCATCAGCATGCGTGGAAAATCCTCCAGCGTTATTTTCACATAAGGATAGGACTTGTCGTCCTTCCACATGCTGTTGAAAAAGGGCTGGTGCTTGTGTATGAGCTGGCGTTCCAGTACGAGCGCGTCTCGTTCGCTTTCGCACGGTATGTAATCAATGCGGCGGATGAGGGCGACAAGATTAGGAATTTTCCACCCGCTCTGCGAGCCTGCGCGCGAGGTCTGAAAATACTGCGCCACGCGCTTGGCGAGGTTTTTTGCCTTGCCGACGTAGATTATCTTCGAGTCGGCCGCCCGCATAAGATATACGCCCGGAACCTGCGGCAGGGAGGAAATGTCCATTTTATTTTTCTCCCGACGGCAGGTAGTCCGACAGTTTAATTCCTGTCAGTTTGGCCACAGCGAAATATACACCCGCGCCGACGGCAATTGCCGCGGCAAGCGTAACGTAGCGGCCCGAGGCGTGCACTGCCCGCACTGTAAGCGCGCAGGCCGCGCCCATTGTGGCGGCGCAGAAAACAAAGCGCGCTATTTCCGCCAGCATGGATTTTTCCGGCAGTATGGTTTTGTTAAAACAGTAAAGAAGTCCCGCCGCAAGCCACGCGCTTATGGCGGAGGCCAGAGCGACTCCGGCAAGTTTCATCGACGGAATAAGCAGTATGGCCAGCGCGCATTCGGCGGCGGTCTGAATGAAAATTACCTGCGCGGGAAATTTCCAGTCGCCTCGCGCGTAAAAGGCCATGACGGTTATTTTGTTTAGCGCGTGCGCCGCCAGCGCAAGCGCGTAAAAGCGCAGCGCTCCGGCCGTAAGCGTGCCCTGATCCGGCGAAAAACTTCCGTGCACAAAAAGCACCTGCACTATCTGCGGCGCCAGCACAAGAAGGCCGACCGTCGCCGGAATAAGCAGAAAGCCCGCCGCCAGCACGGCGCGCGAAAAGATGCCGCCGGCTTTTTTGTCGTCTGCGCCCGCAAACTGCGCCAGCGCGGCGGTCGCGCCCGCCGCGCCAAAAAGCGCCAGCGGCATCTGCATTATGCGCATGGAATTATACACGGCCGTTATGGAGCCCGCGCCAAGAAAACTTGCAAAGGCCATGCCGATAAACATGGAAATCTGGTCGCCGGCCGAGCAGAAAAGCGCCGGTCCCATCATGGCGGCGGCGCGCTTTGTGCGCTCGCATTTGAAGGGATTTATAAGGGAAAAGACATGTCCTGTCCGGTGAAGCGCGCGCATTAAAAGCGGTATCTGCGCCGCGCTTCCAAGCACGGCCGCGACGGCAAGGCCTGTTATGGCGGCTGGCGAGGGCTGTGCCTTAATAAGGATTAAAAAGGCCACGTACGCTATCATCACGACGGAGTATGCAAGCGGCGCGGCCGCCGCGCGGAAGAATCTGTCGCGCGCAAGAAGCGCGGACTGCAGGGCGGAACTCAGCAGTATGAAAAAAGTCTGCGCCAGCAAAACGCGCGTCAGTATTACGGCCAGCTCAAAGGCCGCGGGCTGGGCGGTGAAGCCGTAGGAAATGGCGGTTACTATCGCGCGCGTCCATATAAGTCCGGCCGCAGTAAGAAGGGCCGCTAAAATTACGGTCGCGCAGAAAACGCTGTTTAGAAAATTCTTTCCGCCGTCAAAATCTCCGGCGGATTTTTTCATGGCCGGCAGGAAGGCGGCGTTAAGCGCGCCTTCGCCGACCGTGCGGCGCAGAAAATTTGTTATGCGCAGTGCGGAGTAGAAAATATCGCTTAAAAGTCCGCCGCCAAAAAACGCCACGACGGCGGCGTCGCGCACGTAGCCCAGCACGCGCGATAGTGCCGCGGCGGCCGTAAGTTTTGCGGTATTTTTACCAAGTTCGTTTTCTGTTGACCTTTTCGGCATAAAAAGTTAAACTAAGACATATTCGCAGTAACATAAAATATTATGGCAAAACTGAAGACAGGAAGACATACAGGCGCTATCAAAGCTAACCGCCAGTCTGAGCGCAAGGCCCAGCATAACCGGGGCATCCGCAAGCAGCTTAAGACGGTGGTCAAGGATTTTTTAACCGCTGCTGCGGCTAAGGATTCCTCAAAAACCGGTACCACTCTGAGCAAGACGGTTTCCTCACTGGACAAGGCCGCAAAAAAAGGCACTATCCACTGGAAAACCGCAGCCAGAAAGAAATCCCGGCTCGCGAAAAAGGCCAACAGCCTCGCGAAATAAGAAACCGAATTTGCGGTTTTTACGGCACGGCAAATGCAGTAAATTTGCCGTGCAGGTTTTTTGTCAAAAAGGACAGTAAGGCTATTCTGATTCATGCCGCCCGGCATCTTTGCACGGCACGGGAGGCTGTTATTTTGCTGTAGTATACTGTCGTTGGCCTGCCGGCGGATTATTTCCGCTTTCTGCCGTCCTTAATAATACGGTCTGCCTTCTATTACCTTAATCCGCTGCCCTGCTGTTACACAGTCTTTCCTTACCCTGCGCACTGCCCCTGTAAACCGCATGTGTTGCGTTATGTGTGACCGGATGTAATTTGTATCCTTGCCGCTTTATGGGACAGAACTTATTTCCGTATATTTCCCTAAATTTTTTCGGGGCTTTGCGGTACAGATTAAACAGTCTGAATGTTTAAGAGGAAAGCGGTCTGTCCTTTATTTCCCATTAAAACGCCGGTACGAAATAGCCGCTGATTTCTCCAACACTGAATAGGCCAGTCGCCCATATCCCGCCTAACGGCGGCGGCCGCCCGTGGTCATTATAACTATGCTCTTTAGCAGGCTTGAGGGTTCCGTGCCCGATGAGCTTTTAAGCAGGGCTTCGGCCTCGATAACTTTTTTAAGCGCGGCCACAAGCGCGGTCTCGGACGGAAAATTTCTCGCCTTNGCGGTAAGTCCGCGTTCAAACCAGTTAAGTCCGGCAAGTCCCGCAATCTGGGGGCCTGCAACGCCGGCCGCCGTAAGGCGTATTACCTTTATAATCTTTGTAAGCGCGCCGGATATGCGGTTGAGCAGAAAAAGCGGCTCCTCGCCCGATTCCAGCAGTTTATCTATCAGCCTTGTGGCGCGCGCGGGGTCGCGGTCTATAATGGCGTTGGCAAGTTCAAACGGATTTTCCTCTTTTGAAAACCCCAGACTTTCAACCACATGTTCCGGCGTAATCTGCGCGACTTTTTCATCGGCCAGATACATGAGTATTTTGGTAAGCTCGCGTTCCAGCGCGTTGAGGTCGGTGCCGACGGTTTCTACTATAATGTGCACGGCCTCGGGAGAAATCTTCGCGCCGTTTTGCTCGGCGTAATTTTGAACCCATCCGCAGGCCTGCTCGGGGCGCAGTCCGGCGAAAGCAGTCAGCGCTCCGGCCTGCGCACAGGCCGCCGGAAGCGGGTCCTTGCTCTTTCTAAGGTCCTCGTCGCAGATAAAAACCAGCGTGGTCGATTCAAGCGGGTTGGCAAGATATTCGCCGATGATTTTCTTTCCTTCGGTCTTTATCTTGTTTGCCCGCTTTACAATGATGAGCCGCCTCGCCGAAAAAACCGGCAGGGTTGAAGCCTGCGAAACTATCTCGCCCGCGGGGCAGGCGTCGGCCTCGGTTTCGAAGTAATTGAAATCGTCCGGCTTAACGACATCTTTTAACCGCCGCACGGCTTCCTGCTTGCGAAACAGCTCCTCCCCGCTGAAATAATAGACGGGGCGCAGTGTTCCTTTTTGCAGTTCCGCAAGCAGTTTTTCCGGCGTAAGTTCTGGCATTTAAGGATTTACCTGTGTGGTGCTGGGCTCGTCTGTTGGCGCGATTTTGCGCGACGACTCGCTCGATACCGAGCCGAAGCCGTTTATCGTGCGGGTCACAATGTCGTTGGCAAGCAGGGCCCACACCTGTTCGCGGGCCTGATCTTCCGTCATGCCGCCCGGCAGGGTGGAAGCGGAATAAACCTGCACGCCCGACAGCGCGGGTTCTTCCCACAAAAAGGCGTTGGATTGCTTGTCGTAAAAGCGCACGCGCACAAGCACTTCCAGCTTGTAGGCCGTGGGAACCATGGACGAGTCGTACTGAATCGGCGTCAGTATGTAGCGGCGTATCTCTCCGATAATATAGGCGTCGGCATTCTGGTCGGCCACTATGGGATATGTGCCGTTCTGCATGAACTGGTCGATGACTGCTTTTGTAAGTTTGTCCTCCAGCCCGAAGTATTCGGTCTGGTTAACAAACGGCTGTACCGACAGTTTTTTTACATGCTGCGGCATTATCTGCGGATAAGGCCTGTACACCACGCCCGGCGCGTTGGCGCAGCCCGCAGCAAGTGCAAGACCGGCCGCCAGCGCCAGCAGAATATTTCGTGCTTTCATCACTACCCCCTGTTATCCCGCGACGACGATGCTGACCAGTTTTTTCGGGATTACTATAACCTTTTTTACCTGCTTGCCTTCGAGATGTTTTTTTACGGCTTCATTGGCCAGCACGGTCTTTTCGACGGCGGCGTTATCAAGGCCCGCCGCTATGGTGATGCGCGCGCGCATCTTGCCGTTTATCTGCACGCCTATTTCAATTTCGTCGTCCTGCAAAAACGCCTTGTCCGCGACGGGCCACTGTGCCTGAAGCAGAAAACCCTTGCCGCCGATTTTCTCCCACAGCGCGTCGGTTGCGTGCGGCGCGAACGGGTGCAGGAGTTTTAGCAGGGTTTCGGCCTGTACGCGCTGTACGCTTTCGCGCGGCTGGAGTTCGTTAAAGTAAATCATCAGCGAGGATATGGCCGTGTTAAAGTGCATGGCGTCGATATCCGCCGTTACTTTTTCAATGGTCTTGTTGCGCAGCACTTCCAGCTTTTTGTCCTGCGCGCCGGCAAGACCTTCGGGTTTTGCGGCAAGGCCTTCAATCCAGAACCACACGCGTTTTAGAAAGCGCGACACGCCCTCTATGCTCTTCATGTCCCACGGCTTTGACGCGTCAAAGGGGCCCATGAACATTTCGTAAAGGCGGAACACGTCGGCCCCGTACTCGCGGATAATCTCGTCGGGGTTTACGACGTTTTTCTTTGACTTCGACATCTTCTCCACCATCGAGGTAAGCGGCTCGCCTGTCGCGGCCAGACGGGGCTGGGCCTGCGAAAAGTCTATGTCGTTATAAGGGTGGTAAACGCCGCGCGGGTCGCGGTAGGAAAAGGACAGTATCATGCCCTGATGGCGCAGTTTCTGAAAGGGTTCTTCCGTCGATACCAGACCGAGGTCGAACAGCACCTTGTGCCAGAACCGCGCGTAAAGAAGGTGCAGCACCGCGTGCTCGGAACCGCCCACGTAGCAGTCCACGGGCATCCAGGCTTTTTCCAGTTCCTTGTCGCAGAAGGCCTTGGGATTTTTCGGGTCTATGTAGCGCAGGTAGTACCAGCAGGAACCGGNCCACTGCGGCATGGTGTTTGTCTCTCGCTTGGCGGGACGGCCGCACTTCGGGCAGGTGGTGTTTATCCATTCGGGAACGTTTGCAAGCGGCGACTCGCCCGTGCCGGAGGGCGCGAACTTGTCCATTTTCGGCAGGCGCAGCGGCAGTTCGCTTTCGGGAACCGGCTGTATGCCGCAGGTTTCGCAGTGCACCACGGGAATAGGTTCGCCCCAGTAGCGCTGGCGCGAAAATACCCAGTCGCGCAGACGGTAGTTTACCGTCGCTTTTGCGGTTGCGGAACCGAGTATCTCGATGATTTTCTTTTTTGCCTCGGCCGTCTTAAGCCCGTCGAGCGCGCCGGAGTTTACCGCCACGCCTGCGCCGGTAAAAAGTTCCTCGCCGGTCTTGTCGTCTTCGGGCCGCACGACTTCGATAATCGGCAGGTCGAATTTTTTTGCGAAAGCATAGTCCCTGTCGTCGTGCGCGGGCACGGCCATGATTGCGCCCGTGCCGTAGCCTGCCAGCACATAGTCGGCAATCCAGACGGGGATTTTTTTGCCCGTCGCGGGGTTTATGGCGTAAGAGCCGGTGAATACGCCGGTCTTTTCGCGTTCCGCGTCCGAGCGTTCAAACTCGGTTTTTTTGCCAGCGGCGGCTATGTAATCGAAAGCGGCCTGTTTGTTGTCGCCGACGCACAGCTCTTTTGCAATGGGATGTTCGGGCGCGATTACCATGTAGGTCGCGCCGAAAATGGTGTCGGGGCGGGTTGTGAAAACGGTCAGTTTTTTGCCGTTTTCAAGCCCGAAAATAATTTCCGCGCCCTCGGAGCGGCCAATCCAGTTGCGCTGCATGGCAAGCGTTGATTCCGGCCAGTCCAGTTTGTCGAGTCCGCTTAAAAGTTTGTCGGCGTATTTGGTGATGCGCAGCATCCACTGGCGCATGTTCTTGTGCTCTATTTCCGCGCCGCAGCGTTCGCACTTTCCGTTGAAAACTTCCTCGTTGGCAAGGCCGGTTTTGCACGACGGGCACCAGTTTATGGGTATGGTTCCCTCATAGGCCAGACCGCGCTTGAAAAGCTGGAGGAAAATCCACTGCGTCCACTTGTAGTATTCGGGGTCGGTGGTGTTTATTTCGCGGTCCCAGTCGTAGGATATGCCGACGGCCTTAATCTGATTCCTGAAATTGCTGATGTTTTTCGTGGTGGTGATTTCGGGATGTATGCCGGTCTCGATGGCGTAGTTTTCCGCCGGAAGACCAAAAGCGTCCCAGCCCATGGGGTGCAATACTGAACAGCCGCTCATGCGGCGCTGGCGGGTGAGGATATCGGAGGCTATGTAGCCTTCGGGGTGTCCGACGTGCAGGCCCTGTCCCGAGGGGTAGGGAAACATGTCGAGAAAATAGAATTTCTTTCCTGAGGGCAGGCGCGGCGAGCTGAAAAGTTTTGCCTTGGCCCAGCGCTCCTGCTGTGCTTTGTCGATGTCATAAAAAAAGGAATGTTCTGTCGTCATTAATGTAATTATAGCAATTAGCGGGCGCGCTTCAGTCCGCTATCGTCCCGCCGGAGAATTTACGCTTTTCGCGCTAATGTGATAACCTAGTACCTATGGGCAGGAAACAAAAGCGGCCGGCGGCCGCGAAAACCGCGGGAAAACAGCAGCATATTTTCGCTTTGGGCGACGTGCACGGCGAGCTTGACGGCATGCTTGCCATGCTGCTTCACGCCGGACTTGTCGACGGGAAAGGCCTGTGGAAAGGCGGAAAAAAGATTTTCGTGCAGATAGGCGATATCGTGGACCGCGGTCCCTATCCGCTTGAAAGCGGACGGTTCCTTTCCCGTTTCCAGCAGGGGGCGGCGAAAGCGGGCGGCAAAGTCGTGCGCCTGCTCGGCAACCACGAACTTGAAATACTGCGCGGCAATTTTGCCGTTACCACCCTTCCGCCCAGCCGCGCGGCCGATTACCGCGCCCAGCTTATAGACGAAATAAAATCCTCGGCCATAACCGCGGCTTTCGCGGGCGGCGGCTACCTGTTTACGCACGCGGGACTTACCGGCGCCATGCAGGATATAGTTTCGGCGGGAAAAAATTTCGGCAGGCCTAAAAATACCGAAGCTGCTTTTGCCTCGGTCTTAAACGCCATTTTAATGAAGGCCGTCACCGACGGGGATTACGGCCATCCGATTTTTAACGTTGGCTATTCGCGCGGCGGCAACGACCGCAACGGCGGCATTTTCTGGGAAGACGTGCGGGAGCTGTTCGCCGACGAAAAAGCCGACCGGATAAAACAGATATTCGGTCATACACCGCTTAAAAAAATAGTTATCAGCGAAAGCGGCCGGCTGGCCGCCATAGACGTGGGACTTTATAAAGGCTACGGCGGAGGCCGCTCTTATGTCGAGCTTAAAAGCGGCCGTCCGCCGGTGTGCGTGGATTTTTAATCAGGCCTGCCGTTCGTCGAGCAGGTCCATGGCGGCCTTGTGCCAGGGCGTGGCTTCCTGATAGGCGTGCCAGATATCGCCCTGCCGGAAGGCCAGCAGAATATATTCGACGAATCCGTCGTACTTCCTGAAAAGCTGTGTCTGCCGCTTAACATCCTCATAATCACAGTCATACTGGCTGGTATCGGTTTCGATGCAGGAGTAAAGGTCCTTCTGCCACGAAAAGCGCTTTGCCTTCATGTAAATTACCGGCGTTTTCATGGCTTTTGCGGCCTGCAGAAACTGCATGTACCCGCCCTGATTGCGGTCCCATTCAAGCACCAGCTGGGGCACGGAAACCATCAGGTTGCGGTCCGGCGTGTCCACTCCGCTGTCGGCCCACAAGTCCTCGAGATTTTCACAGTGAAACGGCATAAGTCCGAGCGTGGTTACCTGCTCCTCGATTTCCTTAGCCGCGTCGTTTAGCGTGTCTACCATAAGGTCTCCTTGCCGCGGGTTTGCCGCCCCGCGGATAAATCTTTTCCGTTATGCTTTCCGCCAGGCCGTTCATCTCGTCGCGCTGGGCCTTGGTCTTGTCGTCCATTCCGGCCAGATGCAGCGCGCCGTGGGCCGTTACCGTAAGCAGTTCGGCAAGACCGTCCTTGCCGTAATCGCGCGCCTGTGAAAATGCCTGCGGCACGCATACGTATACGTCGCCGAAAGGCAGTTCCTCGCCTGAGCGGGGGGCGTTCTGCGGATAATTGAAAGCTATGGTGTCGGTCAGCCTGTCCTTTCCGAGAAAGCGGCGGTTGATGTCCTTTATGCCCCCGCCGTCGACGTAGATGATGTTTACCTCGCCTTTTTTTCTTGCCAGCGAGCCAAGGGCCAGCGTGACAGCTTTTTTTGCCAGCCGCGTCAGCGCTTTTTCATCTTCCGCCGCAGTATGGAAAAAAACGTTTATTTTCATGCGCAGCCTTTTTTTGCTCTTGCCTTGTCCCAGTTTTCATAGGCGTGGATTATGTGTTTAACAAGCGGGTGGCGCACAACGTCTTCCTTGGTAAAATGCGCGAAACTCACACCCGGCGCGTTTTTCAAAACTTCAGTGGCCTGCACAAGGCCGCTCTGGCTTTTTTCCTTCAGGTCTATTTGCGTTATGTCGCCGGTTACGACTATTTTTGAATTCACGCCCATACGCGTAAGAAACATTTTCATCTGTTCTGGCACGGTGTTCTGCGCCTCGTCGAGTATTATAAAGGCGTTTTCAAGCGTACGTCCGCGCATGTAGGCAAGGGGCACTATTTCAAGAATTTCGTCGTTTCGCAGCGCGTGGAATTTTTCGGGGCCGAGCAAGTTATAAAACGCGTCGTAGAGCGGGCGCAGATACGGGTTTACTTTTTCGTAAAGGTCGCCCGGCAGGAAGCCGAGTTTTTCGCCCGCTTCCACTATCGGCCGCGTAAGTATTATGCGGTCAATCATGTTAAGTTCCAGCGCGCGCAGCGCGGCCGCCACGGCCAGAAAGGTTTTGCCCGTTCCGGCGGGACCGACGCTGATTACCAGGTCGCTTGAAAAAATGGCTTCTATGTAGGCTTTCTGCCTTTCCGTGCGCGGCTTTATAACCGTGCGTCCGGACTGGAACAGCACGCCGTTTGAAAAGGGTTCCTGCGGCACGGCCGCGGCGGTTTTCCCGCCGACGGCGGGGGCTATCTGCTGTTTAAGGGAATTGATTACATGCAGCGCGCGGTCCGCGTGGCTTGTCGTTCCGCGTATGGTAACGTCCACGCTGCCGTCTTCCTCGTGCCGGACGAAAATATCCACTTTAAGTTCGCGCTCAAGTCTGCGCAGACCGGAATCCTGTATGCCCAGAATGGCCACGGCCTCGTCGGCGTTATCAAGTTTAAGTCTTTTAGTAATCATTCGGCGGCTCCGCTTTCCGCCAGCGCAAGAAATGACGCGGCGGTTTTTTTATCTTCCGGTTCAAGCATTTGCGCAAGCGCGCAAATGTCGCGGCGCAGACGCCAGAATCCGCAGTATCTGCGTCCGGCCAGAAATTCCGTCCAGCCCAGCATGAGCGGCAAATTCTCTTTGCCGGCCGGTGTGTACCGGTTCATTTTCGCGGAAAGCAGGCGGCTCATCACGTCCAGAAAAGGTATGTCCTTGCCGTCTTTTTTATCTGCGGCGAGGGCTTTTGCCGCGGCCAGCGTTTCTGGCGAAAGTTTGTCCGGCCTCGGCGCTTTCAGGGTTTCAAGCCACAGTTTAAGCGGCGTGTTTTCCGCCTGTGCCAGAGCCTCCGCAAGCCGCGCGGTCTCAGGCGGAAAATCAGCCGTTTCAAACTGCGTGAAAGCGCGTTTTTTTAGTTCCGCTTCAAGTTCTGTCAGCGGGTTTGCCATAAGCGGCAGAAGGGTATTAAAATCCTCGGCCTGGGCTGATTTTATGAAGACGCGCAAAGCCCCGTCCGCCTTTACGGCGAGCGCGCAAAAGTCCATTTGTTCCAGCGTCGTGGTATTTTCGGCGTGCAGAAGCTGAAGTGCCCGTGCCCCGTCGTTTTGGTAACTGCGGCTTTCCTCGGCAACCTTGAACCTGTAAACGCGGCCGGTTTCCGCCGGCAGGCCGGAAAGTATGCTTTGTTCGGTGCAGAAAATGGCGGCCATTTTATCGGCTCCGCGCGCGGCGGTTTTTGCCAGCTTGCGGTAGACGGTGCGGCCGTTCGCGAAACGTTTTATATTCGAGGGAGCGGCCAGCAGCGCGGCCTCGAATTTTTTTTCGGCCGCTTTTCCTTCCTCTCCGGCAAGGCCGCAGGCGCAGGCGGCGTATTTCATCAGCTGGACGGGTTCTATGCGCGATATCTCGTCGAAAAACCACCCGCAGCTTGTAAACATGAGGTGGCGCATTTTTTCCATTTCAAGCAGTTTAAGAGCCTGAGTAAGACATTCTCGGTTGTTTTTTTGCGTGAGTCCGGTTTCGGAAAGGTGCTTTATAAAAAGGGGTTTTTGCGCGGCGGTAAGTCCGCCGTATGCTTCCAGCGTGGCGGCGGGATTTTGCATAAATTGCGGCGCGCGCTTTTCATACAGCGCGTCCAGCGTGTCGGCCAGCGCGCGCAGACTGTCGCGCAGGGGGCCGCGCCATTTCTGGTTCCACCCGCGTTCCTGCGCGGGGTTGCAGCCGCAGTCTTCCTTCCAGCGGCCTACGCCGTGGCGGCAGCTCCAGGCCGAGGGCGACACGATTTCGGCTTCGCTTTCCGGCGGGTTTTCCGCCAGAAACTGCCCGTAATTTGTCAGGCGCACGTTGCCCAGGGCCGACAGGCTTTCGATGATATAAGTAAGCGCCTGCGAGCCGGTCTTCATATGGTGGCCGTATACTTCTCCGTCGGTGGCGGCGTGGGCCAGTCCGCCCTTTGCCGCTTCCTCGAGCAATGCCGCTTTCAAAATTGTCGGGTCCTTTAGGCTTGGCTGGCAGTTTAGGTGTTTTGCGATTATTTCGGAATAAAAGAAAAGGTCTATGTATTTGCCCGAACCTGTTTTTGAAAACCAGCGGTATGGGCGGCTGGTGTCTAATGTGGTTTCGTGAACGTGCTGCCAGAGGTTTCCGCCTATTGCGCGGACGGTTTTTGCCTGCCAGGATGCCAGCACGGTAAAGCGTATGCCTGCGGCTATAAGGGCTTCAAGCGTGGCGTCGTCAGCGGCGGTTTCGGCCAGCCACATACCTTCTGGTTCCCGGCCAAAGCGGGCAGTGAAATCGGTGATGCCCCATGAAATCTGGAGCTCTTTTTCGCGGGCGGTGGCAAGCGGCATTATGACGTGATTGTAAACCTGCGCGATAGCGTTTCCGTGCCCGCCGCGTTTTTTCGCGGACACGCGGTCCGCCTGAATTATGGAAAGGTAAATTTCGGGTTCCTTCTGCTCAAGCCAGCTAAGCAGGGTGGGACCGAAGTTGAAACTTATATGCTCGTAATTATTTTCAAAACGCTCGGTTCTGCCGTGGCGGTCGGCCACCGGCGAAAAGGCGTTGGGCCCGTAACATTCGGCGGACACTCGGCAGTTCCAGTCGTGCGCGGGCAGGGCCGTGTCTTCACGGTCAATCAGCCCCGCCCAGGGATTTTCCCGGGGGGGCTGATAGAAATGACCGTGAATGCAGATATTGCGCATGGCTATTCCGAGAACTTCGAGCGGCCGCGCGGCAGAACTATTATGCCAGACGGGTCTATGTAATAGCGCTGTGCGTCGTCGTCGGAGTTGAGGCCGATGTTCGTCTTGGGGTTGATGACGTTGAACCGGTCCATGATGACCTTTTTAAGGTGACAGCCCGACTTTATTTCGCAGCGGTCCATGATTACGCAGTCTTCTATAACGCACTTGTCGTGGACTATTACTCCGCGGCCCAGCACGCTGTGGCGGATTGTCGACTGGTTTATAACGCAGCCGTCGCTTATCATGGAATCGTGTATCTCCGCGCCGACATATTTAGCGGGGGGCGAATTGAAGCTTGCCGAGCGGATTGGCCACTGCGGATTATTAAGGTCCATTTTGGGCTTTGCGCCCAGCAGGTCCATGTTGGCCTGCCAGAAGGACTGTATGGTTCCGACGTCGCGCCAGTAGCCGCGCTCCTCGGTCGGGGTGACGCCCGGCAGTTCCTGCGACGGGAAGTCGTAGGCGAACACGCGGTAGCGCTTGTGTATGGCCGGCAGAATGCCCTTGCCGAAGTCGAGGCCCGGGGTGTCGGCGTAATCCTCGTGGAGGATTTTTACAAGCGCGTCGTAGTTGAAAATATAGTTGCCCATTGACGCGTAGCACTGGCCCGGCATGCCCGGAATGCATTTTGGGTTTGCGGGTTTTTCGTCGAAGCCGTTTACGCGGTTTTTGCCGTCTACCGACAGTATGCCGAAACCGGTCGCCTGTTTCGCGGGCACGGTCAGGGCCGAAATGGTCACGTCGGCGTTCATCTCCTTATGGAAATCAATCATCTTGCGGATGTCCATGCGGTAGATGTGGTCGGCGCCGAAGACGGCGACCACGTCGGGCGACAGATCGTTGATGATGTTTAGGTTCTGGCGCACGGCGTCCGCCGTGCCGCGATACCACACCTCGCCGAAGCGCATCTGCGGCGGAACCACGGTGATGAAGTGGTCCTGCGTAATGCCCGACACGCGCCAGCTCATGCGCAGGTACTCAATCAGCGACTGCGACATGTACTGTACGAGCACGTAAGACGAAAAAATGCCCGAGTTAACGAAGTTCGACAGCACGAAGTCGATGATGCGGTACTTTCCGCCGAAGGGCACGGCGGGTTTGGACCTTTCTTTTGTCAGCGGGTAAAGGCGTTCGCCCTTGCCGCCCGCCATTACTATTCCCAATACTCTCATGATACCTCCTATCCCAGACTGTCTAGTATGTCCCTCAGATCCGTGCCCACGCACAGCATGTTGGGCGTGTCTTTTACGGTAAACATTTTAAGCCGCTGGTCGCGCAGTTCGCGGGACGCGTCGGCCAGATCGGGCAGGCTGTTTGCCTCGCGCACCACCAGCAGTTCCTGGTCGTCAAGCCCGTAGGAGTGGAAAAAATGCTCCGACATGGCCTTGTACTTGTCGAGCGTGCCCGTGCGCTCCGACATGAAGCGCAGGCGTTCCTGCTCGGACAGCTCGTACCAGGTGTGGGCGCGCACTATGGGGTGCAGCAGCATGTAGCGGTGCTTGCCCATGAAATTTTTAGGCGCGCACTCCGCCTCTTTTTTCACTGCGGGGTAGGTGGAGTGGTAAAGCCCTATGTAGCTCTGCGCTATCGAAAGGTACTTGCCTGCTCCTGCCGTTGATATGCGCGTCCAGCATTTCTGCAGGGGGCGCAGGTCGGCGGCCATAAGCCAAAGCAGCATGTCGCAGCCGGCCTTTAGGCCCTGCAGCGAATAGGTGCGCAGGAACAGATTCTCCTCGAAATGCGCCACCTCGTTTTCAAACTCCTGCTTGGCGGCTATCTTTTCGTTGGAAAGCAGGTGGCGGAACTTCGCGTCCATCTGCAGAAAAAGGAAACTTGCGTAGCGCAGTTCCTCGGGTTTGTTTTTTTCCATTATTTTTCACCTCTTGCCGCGCGGATGAGCGAATCGGGATACACGAACACCTCGCCGGGATAGACGTCGTCCACCTCGGTGTATTTTTCATTACGTATGCCGGTGCGCACTTCGATGAAAGTCAGTATGTAGGTCTTGCCGTCCTTGCGGATAAGGGCGTCGACCGGAACCACGGAAGCGTCGGGCTTTTCGGCTATAAGCAGTTTTCCGTCAAACACCACGCCGGGGCGTATGCGCTTGTCCGTGCTTACTATTTCAAGCAGCACCTTGAAGCGGCCCGTAGCGCCCAGTTCCATGGCCTTGCGCAGAATTACGCTGGCCTTCACGTCGCCTTTTACCGAGAGTATTTCGCCGGTCATGCCGGGCGTAAGCGGCGTGTAGATTTTTTCGGCCGTGATGGCGTTAAGGTACATTTTGCTTGCGAGCGTCAGTATGCGGTCGCCCTGATAAAGATAGTCGGTGTCGCGCGCGTTAAGGCCGACCACAAGTCCCGTGGCGGGCGCGCGCAGTACCTGCTGGGGATACATTTCCTGCCAGCGCTTGCGCAGCCGGTCGCGGTTTGCTTCAGACGAGGCGTGCAGCATGGCCGCCATTTCCTGCGAGGCCATGAAGCCCAGCACGTCGTCTTTTTTTACCCACTGGCCTGGCTGTACGCCTATGTCTGTTATGCGGCCGTCAAAGGGGGCCAGCACCTCTATAAGTCCTTCCGCCGTGGCAGTACCTACCACGCGCGTGAAAACCTGAAAGCCGGGACCGCCCACTTCGTCGAAATCGAGTTTGGAAAGTATGGAGCCTATCGGCGTTCTTTTCTGTTTTTCCGGTACGCCGTTAGCCGGAGCCGCTGAAGCCGTCGCCGTGGAAACGGCCGGAGCCGCCGGTGCTTTAAGCGGGGTTTTCTTTACGCCCTTGTGCTTTTTTACGGGCTTCTTTTTTTTCTTTACGGGCTTTTTTGCCGGAAGCGGCGTGGCGGGGGCGGCGTCGGTCATTACTGGCGCGGAGCCCTGCGTCGGGTCAAGCGCTGCCTGCTGGGGCTGCACGGGCTGCTGGACCGGCTGGGCAGGGACGGCCATCTGCACGGGGCCGGCGGGAGCCGGAGTCTGGGTCTGCGCAAAAAGCGCGCCGCAAAACAGCATGGCGGCGGCTAATAAAGCGGTAAGCTTAAAGGTTTGTTTTTTCATAACTAAAATGCCTTGAGGTTCTGGGAAAAATCCGCCTCGCCTTCCTCGGCGGTGAAATGCTTTTTGAACGACTCATGGGTCCACGGCATTTTCGCGCGGAACATTTCGCCTATGGCGTCGGCGTAGACCCGTATTTCGTACTGCGCGTGACCGTCCGTGCGCAGTGACAGAAAATTCATAAGACTGCGGGCGTTGAGCGTCCAGTAAAACTGCGTGTACTGCGAAACGGGCAGGGCCATGCGCGCCATTTCGCGGGCCACTCCGGCCTCGATAAGCGCGTGGTATGCCTGATAGCTCTGGTGCAGGGTCGCGCGGTAGGTTTCAAGCAGTTTTTCCTGCGGCAAATCCGCCGCCACGGACCCCTGTTTGTTTACCTTGTCCTGCGCGCGGAATTTTTCTGGGATGTAAAACTCCTCTTTAACTTCCGTATAGCGCGCGCTCACTTCGTTATAGGAACCCCAGCGATGGCGCATCCACTGCCGCGCCACGAATATGGGGCACTTTATCTGGAACTGGAAGGTGGAGTGCTCAAACGGCGAAAGGTGCGCGTGCGCAAGCAGATAATCGATAAGCCTGCGGTCGCGTTCCTCGCCCTTTGACACCGAGCCGAAAGTAACGCGGGCGGAGTCGAGCACGCGGGCGTCGCCGCCCATGAAATCGATGAGGCGGACAAAGCCGCTGTCCAGAACTTTCTTTTCCTGAAAAATGTTTTCTGTCATTAATAGTACCTGCGGTTTGAACGGGATTTTTCCGCTTCGGCAAAACGCTTTTTAAGAAAGGATTCAATGGCTTCCTTTCCGGGGCGGATAGTGCCGCAGCGGGAATAGAAAACGCCTTCGAGCGCGGGCTCGGCCGTTTTGTCGGCTATGCCCTCGTCCGTGTCGTAGAACGCCACGCAGAGTCTGCCCGCCTGCGAGTATGAGCGGGCCTGCGTTTTAACAAAAATCATGTCTTCCTCGGGCAGGGTGCGCACGTCTTTAAGCAGTATGCCCTGCGCCTGCGCAAGGCCGAGGTCGGTCTTCATCTGCAAAACGGTTTCGCTGAGGTCGGACTGCTGCTTGCTGTCGTTTTTTTCCGCGGCGGAAGAGCGCGCGAAAACCAGCAGGCGGGAAAAAGAGGACGTTTTCTTTTTTGCCTTCAGTTCCTTTTCAAGCGAGGCCAGCACGCTGTCGTCGCCGTCCATGGCCTGCGTAAAAACCACGTCGGTCCTTGCCTGCGCGCGGGCAAGGCGGAGGCCCTTGCCTGAGTCTTCCGGCATTCTTTCTATTACGCCGAAATAGTAACGCGCGAAAGCTAGAGTCACATCGTAAGAAGACAGGAAAAGCGGAACCACGGCTATTTTTTTAGGCGTCATGGCGGAGAGTTTTGCCATGGCGGCGTTAAGCGCGCGGGTGTCCTGCGCGCCGACTACTATTTCCGCCCCGTCTTTTACGTTTAGCGCGGCTACTGCTTCCTGCACGTCCTTGGTCCACGCGCGGCCGCCTTCCTGCGCGACCACAAGCAGGGCCGTGCCTTTTTCCGCGTGCGCGGCGCAGGCGCACACACAAAGCAGAACGGCAAGAAGGAGTCCGTGTTTTTTCATTTTAATAACCCAGAACGCGTATTATGCTTTTGTCGTTTAAGTTTACGCTGGCGGCTATTACGCCGTCGGGCAAATTGGCCAGACTGCCGTTATCTATGTCGCAGGTATAGCCGTGCAGCAGCAGGGAGCCGGAGTTGTCGAGCGTGGAGCCGTTCCAGTGAAGCGTTACCATATTGCCGTCCTGATAGCGGCCGAAGGTTTCCGACATTATGCCGCTGCGGTGGGTGTTCGATATGGCGTAAACGTCCAGTTTGCCGTCTTTTTCGCGCAGGACAAGACGGGAGTAGAACTTTACTATTGTGTCGCCCAGTTTAAGGCGCACGGGCGTGCGGCCGTAGGTGTTATCCGTTTCCCAGTGGGCCGATTTCTTTTCAAACTGCACGCTTATCTTGCCGGATGTGGTTGTGTAAAGCAGGTCCTCGCTGCCGTTGCCGTCGAGGTCGGTAAGCGTGAAGCCGTAAAGCCAGTCGAGCCGCCGGTTGCGCAGTTTATCGCCGACCGAGTATGTTCCGTTTTCCCAGACAAGCGGTTTCACCGTCGAAAAGGAGGGTTCCTGCTGGGCCGTGAACATTTCCTGCGCAAAAATGCGGCGTTTGCCGTCCTTGCCTGTAAAGCCCTTTACCAGCCACTTAACCGTTGTTTCTTCCGAGCAGGCGGTTGCCGTGCAGGTGTAAACGTGTGTGTGGAGTTCCTTGCGGAAATTGTCGTAGTAGGTGGCAAACACCTTGTCGGCGCCCTGCCAGCCAAGATTGCCGGTTTCAACGCTTACAAGCCTTTGCAGGTCGGGCAGTTTTACTGCGGCTTTTTCGGAAAGCTTGCCATCTTTTACCGTGTAAATTTTAAAGCCCTGTTCGTCCGCGCCTACAAGTTCCTTTTTGCCGTCGCCGTCGGTGTCGCCTAGCGCGATGCTGATTATCTGTCCGTCAAGCTGCTGGGAGGCCCAAAGCACTTTTTCCTCGGCGGGTTTTGCATCGGCAGGGGTTTGGACCGCCGTCTGGGGGGCCTGAGTAAACGCGACCTTCTGCCCGGCTTTCGGCATTGCGGCGAGACCTGTTATTTTGCCTTCTGCAAATTTGGGCTGGATATCCGTAAGCGTTCCGCTTGCAATAAATACGGAGACTTTGCCGAGCGATTCCTTTGTCACGGGGCTGAAAAGTTCCTCTCCGTCTTCGGCCACTGTAAACACTTCTCCTGCGAAAAGGGGCGTTTTATACTGTGAAATGTCGATATAGATTGTATTGGAGTCGGCCTTTACGACATAGGCGTTTTCCTGCGCTTTCAGCGGAACCGCCGAAAGGGTTAATAACATCGTTAAATATATATATATAAATTTACGCATGATAAATTGTATATTTTTACCTGTAACAGGTCTATCCTTATCAGGAGCCGCTTATGAAGAAGAAAAGAACCTATAATTTTGCCGATCTGGCCCGCATAATGGACCGGCTTTTGTCCGACAAAGGCTGTCCGTGGGACCGCAAGCAGACGCATAAATCCCTGCTTAAGTATCTTTACGAGGAAGCCGACGAAACCGCCAGCGCGGTGCGCAAAAAAGACTGGCCGAATCTGCGCGAGGAGTTGGGCGACGTTTTGCTGCAGGTTGTTTTTCATGCCGCGCTTGCAAAGCGCGACGGGCGTTTTACCCTTGCGCAGGTGGTAGACGGCATAGCCAAGAAAATGGTGCGCCGCCACCCGCATGTTTTCGGCGGCAAAAAGCACGTAGATACCGCAGGCAAGGTGCTGGTGCAGTGGGCCGAGATAAAGGCTAAGGAAAAAGCCCGCAAAAAGAAAAAATCCGCGTAGCTTTTGCGGTTTTATCGCTGTCTTGCGGATTGTTTCCTGCTTTGTTTAATAACTGCCGCGCTTACCGCAATGACAGCCGGAAATATTGCCGGCGGCCTGCGTAAGCTCTGCGAAGTACGGTGATTGTTTGATTTGAAAAAACTGAAAAATTCCGACAGGCCTCGTTGTCCGGTTCGTGCATAAAGGGCATGGCTGGTGCGCGCGGGTTTTCGGTTTTTTGCCGGACGGTGAATTTTTCGCGGCTAATCCTCAGGACACTTAATGCCGCGCAAAAGTCAGGTTTGTCCTGCTGCGGAAAAATCCCCGCAAAACGGCGGTTTCACGCAAAAATAAACAGGCTCAAAAATATTTGAAGACACATAAAAATCCCCGCGTTTTGCGCGGGGATTTTTTTGTGTTAACGGCTTCTGTCAGAAGCTGAATTTCGGCAGTTTTATACCGCCTGCGGCTTTTGAGAGTTTCTCTTTAAGCTGGCTGGAAATACCGTCGAGCGATTTCTGCGCTCCGGCGGTTTCTCCGGTGAGGCTTTGCGCGTTTTTGGCGGCAATGTCCTCAAGCTCTTTTTTGGCTTTTTGAGTCTCCTCGTTTATGCGCGCTTCAATGGCGGCTTTCTGCTTTTCTATTTCCTGTCCGAGCGCGCTTTTAACGGCGTCGGAAGCTATTTGTCCGACATTGGATTTAAGGTCCATTTCGCCGCCCGCGAAAGCTATCTCCACGGTTATTTCCTTTACCGAGGCAAAGGCTTTTTCAAGCGCGGACGAAAACAGCGCGGCCTCTGCGGGCAGGGAAACCTTCACCGTCGGTTTTGCGAGCGCGGCGCGAATATTGCCGCTGAAATCGCCGCCGGTTATTTTTATTTCGCCCGAGCCTTTTGCCGTTCCGCCGTCGGTTTTTATTTCAACCGAACCGGGCGTGCCGAAGCTGTAGGCCGGAGCGGGGAAACCGTCGGCTGAAAAGGAAAAACTGTCCTTTGCCATGTCCGTGGTGCGGTCCATTTCAGCAAGCAGGGACACGGCCCTGCCCTGCGTCTGTCCGGCCAGTTTTGCCTCAAAGGGCCGGCCGTAGACTTTGGGCTGGGTGGTGATGCCCTGCAATGCGCCCTGCACGTCGAGCGGGGCGCCGAGTCCGCCGAACTCGAATGTGCCGGTAAGGGCCATGTTGTCGATTGCAAAGGACGGGTAATGGTCCTTTTTCGGAAACTGTATGCTGATGCCCTTGGCGCGTTTTGGCGGGGCGATTTTTTCAGATGACGAAGGCATGAACTGTTTTGATTTCTGATACCACGCCGACGCCGTTTCAACTTTTGACGACACGGCCGGGCCAAGCAGATAAGCTGTCAGCGAGGCGGGGTCGGTGGCTGGCAGTTTCAGACGGTCGGATATGGAGCGGATGTCGTCCTTTTTTGCCTGCTCGAGTTTTGCGTAGGCCGATTTGAGCGTCGAGGCGCTTTGTTCTGCCAGCTTTTTGGCTTCGTCGATGGAAGACTTTATGTCGGCCAGCTGTTTCTTTATATCGTTAGCCAGCGCGAGCTTGTTAAGCGGATTTGATTCCGCGTCAAAGGCCTTCATCTTTTCCTGCACGGCCTTTATTTTGTCGTCGAGCGCGAGGGCCTTTATTTTGGCCTGCGTCTCGGCGGCCTGCGCGGGCAGCTGGGTCTTAAGCTCGTTAGTCACGCGGAGGGTTTCCACGGAAGCGGCGGAAAAGTCTATGCGCTTTAAGGCGTCGCCTTTTACTGCCGAGAAACGGTCCAGCGCAAAGCCCGAACCTGCGGCTTTAATCTTGTCCAGCTGTTTGGAGACTATGGTCGGTTTCTCGTCGGTTTTAGGTTCCGCCGGCAGCGCGCCGGAGGTCTTGCGCTTGGTTGCAAGGCGCAGGCCCTCAAGCGAGGCGTCCTCTATAATGAATTTCTTTTCAAGCAGCGGGCGGCCGCGCAGTTTAAAGCGCAGGGTCTTGAACTCGAAAATATTTTCCATCGGCTTGTTTTTGTTTGCCAGCGCGAGGTCCGATATCGTCATCGTCGGCGGAAATATCGTGGTGTGCACGCGGCCGATGTCGGCCTTGGCTCCGGCTGCGGCCTGCAGGCCCTTTCTCATGCCCCATTTTATCGCGGGGTCCATGCCGAAGAAAAGCGCGGCCCAGATTACTGCCAGTATGGTAAGACGGGATATTATATATGACCAGCGCATATCAGCTCACCCTGAAGTACCACTCGCACAGCCAGCTCGATTTCAGGGCTTTGACGAACTTGGAACCGAGGATTTTCTGCCGGTAGGTGGAATCGTACAAGACGGCGGCTTTTTTCGCCGCCACAAACACCGGCGCGAAAAGCAGTATGCCTATAAGCAGACTGCCCATTACGATAGTGTTGTTGAAATCCGTCCACGGCACGACGGGCATGTTGTAAAGTTTCGTCCACATGCCGTTTAGCGCGGGGGCCTGCAAAACGGCAAAGCCGAGCGGATTTGCCGCCAGGTCGGTAAGCGGCGTAATCAGCGTTACCAGCGTTGCCGTTACAAGCGCGACGGAAACATTTGTGCGGAATATCATAAGAAGCACAAGCAGTATTTGCGCCGTAAGGTTTGCCTTCGGCACGAGGCCTATTATAACGCCGAAAGCAACGCCGCCCGCAATCTGCCCGGGGGTGGTGTTTTCGCTTAGGCCGCTTATCAGTTTTCTTAAAAGTCCTAATGGTGTCATATTAACGATAAAGTATTATTTAACCCGTTATCCAGTCAATAAAAAGCGCCGCCCGTAAGGAGCGGCGCTTTTGCTGTAAGACTAAGTTATTTAAGGCGCATCGCAACGGCCGCGAACACCTGCGCGTCGCCGACAAGGTTTGTCAGCGTGCAGGATTCGTTTGGCATGTGCGCGGTGTCGTCGAGCTTTGAAAACACCACGGCGGGGTAGCCCGCTTCGCGGAAATAGGCCGCGACCGTGCCGCCGCCGATTCCCATGGGTTTTGCCTTTACCTTGTATATTTCCTTTACGGTCTGCGTTACCAGCTTCACGAACTCGCAGTCGGGGTCGGTGGCCTTGGGGGCCTGCACTTCCTGAATGACCTCGATGGTGATTTTAACGCCGCGCTTTTTCTCCACTTCGTCGGCGAGACGGCGTATTTCGGCCTTCACGTCGCCAAGCAGGTACTGCGGCAGGACGCGGCAGTCGAGATAGAACACGTCGTCGCCAGGCAGGGTGTTGATGTTGGGAACGTTGGCCTCTTTCTTGGTCGGCTCGAACGTGCTCATGGCGGGCGTATAAAGTTTTTCTTTCGCGTTAAACTTGCGGTAGAGACCGTTGAGTTTAACAACCAGTTCGCTGGCCGCGCGGAAAGCGTTTATGCCCTGTTTCGGCATGGAGGCGTGGCACTGTTTTCCGGCCGTGCGGATTTTGAGCCAGAGCAGGGATTTTTCGGCTATCTCCACCATGGTTCCCTCGGCGTTGCCGCCGTCGGGAATAAAGAACATGTCGTCCTTGCCGATTATGTCGGGCCGGTTTTTAAGCACGTAGCCCGTGCCGTAAACGCTGCCGGTTTCCTCGTCGGCGTTAAACAGCAGGCCGATGTTTACCGGCGGGCGCATGCCCAGGTCCATGAAAGCCTTTACGCACAGCAGGCTGCTTACAAGGCCCTGCTGGTTGTCTTCCACGCCGCGGCCGTAAATCTTGTCGCCTTCGCGGTGGACTTTATAGGGGTCGGTCTTCCACAGCGAGCGTTCGCCGGGAGGGACGACGTCGAGATGCGTCATTATCCAGAGCGTCTTGTTCTTGTTCTCGCCGTAATACTTGGCGATGATGTTGGGGCGCACGCCGTTTTTCGCGGTCGCCTGCGGGGCGTCTATTCTGTAAAGTTCGTCGAACTTCAGCTTTTTAAGTTCGCCTTCCAGCCATACGGCCTTGTCGTACTCGCCTTCGCCGCCGCTGGTGGGGTCGAGCGCGGGAATGGCCGTGAGGCCGGTCTCGATTTCTACGGCGTATTCCTTATACTCGCTTATTTTTGAAAGAAGGTCTTTTAGCATGGAATTCCCTCCTTTGGGAATTAGAAGCATTATATATCTTTCCCGGCCGGAAATCGGCCTGCGCCCGTTCAAAAAGGGCGACGGTCTCGATATGCGCCGTCTGGGGAAAAAGGTCCACGGGCTGCACGCGCGAGAGGCGGTAGCCGTTTTCGCAGAGGTAGCGCGCGTCGCGGCCCAGCGTGTCTGGATTGCAGGAAACGTACACAATCTTCACGACGGAATGATGCGCTATGCGCTTTAGCAGGCTTTCGGCGCAGCCGGTGCGCGGGGGGTCTACGACCACGGCGCTGTCCTTGTCGAGATTGCGCGCCAGATAGCGCGAGAAAATCTCTTCCGAGCGGCCCGCCAGAAAGCGGATGTTCTTTATCTTGTTTTTCTGGGCGGTCTTCCACGCGCAGGCTATGGCTCCGGCGTTTTCCTCAATGCCGGTTACATGCTGAAAGTCCTTTGCCGCTATCATGCCTATCGTGCCAACGCCGCAGTACATGTCGTAGAGGTCGTGCGCGGGACGTCCGCGCGACAGAAAATCAGTCACCACGCCGTAAAGTTTTTCCGTCGCCGGAGTGTTAACCTGCATGAAGGAGCCGGGGTAGAACAGAAAGTCTATACCGCATATTGTTTCGGTCATCAGCGGTTTTCCGGCCAGCAGTTCCCATTTCGGGCCCAGTATGACGGAAGTGTGCTCCGGCTGGATGTTTACGTATACGCTGGCCACTTCGGGCATGGAGGCGCAGAGTTTCTTTACGTAGTTGTCGATATCCGGCCGCATTCTTGAAACGAAGGTAAGCTGCGCTTCGCCGCTTTCCGTTGTGCGCACGAAAACGTATTTAAGCCAGCCGCGGTGCGTTTTTTCGTCGTAAATCTCCCAGCCGGCGCGGGCGGCTTCGGCCCGCACGTGGTTGAGCACCTTCATGGACAGCTCAGACTGCACTGGGCAGTCGTCAAACGGCACGATGTCGTGCGTTCCGGGGTGGAAAAAGCCGGAGATGATGCGCGTGCCGCGCGGAGCGAAAGGAACCTGCATTTTATTGCGGTAGTGCCATATCTGCGGCGAGGGAATTACCGGCTCTATGCGCGTATGGCGCATGCCGTGATGGGCAAGGCTGTCGCGCACTATGGCCATTTTTGCTTCGAGCTGTGCGGGATAGGTGGCGTGGCCCATGTCGCAGCCGCCGCACCAGTGGGTCTTGCCCGGCTTGAAATGCAGCGGGCACTGCGGCTTAGTGCGGCCCTCGGCGGCCTTCAGCACTTCTTTCGGGACTGCGTCGTAAATCTCTTTCGGACCGGGTACTTTTTCGGCCAGAACCACAAGGGATTCGCCGGGCAGTGCGTAGTCGGTAAAGAAAACTTTTTCGTCGTGGTGGCCAAAGGCTATGCAGCGGCCCTGCCGCACGAAACGCTCGGTGACAATCTGCTGTTCAAACTTGGGCTGTTTCTCCATGCGGATTGTGGGCGTATGGGGGCGCGCGCCCTGTTTTTCAAAGCGCGGTTTGCCGCCGCGTCCGCCGCTGTAGGCGCGGTTTCCGAAGGGCTTGCCTTCGTAGCCTCGGCCTTCGCCGCCCTCGCTTTTGTAGCGCGGGCGCTCGCCGTAGGGTTTTCGGCCTTCATAGCGGCCTTCGGACTTGCCGAAACTTTTGCGCTCGCCGCGAAAGCCTGCATCATCTTTATGCCACGTGCGTTTTTCGCCGTAGGGCTTGCGGTCTTCGTAACGGCCTGCGGGTTTGCCGAAGCTTTTGCGCTCACCGCTGAAACCGGCGTCGTCTTTTTTGTGCCAGGTACGCTTTTCACCGTAAGGCTTGCGGCCTTCCGAACTGCCGCCGTATTTGCTGAAGGGTTTGCGCGCGCCGAAATCCCTGCCTTCATGGCTGGCTGCGCCTTCTTTTTTATGCCACGGGCGGTCGCCGCCGTACGGGCGGTGTTCGCCGTCTTTTGAAAAAGATTTTTTCGCGCCGTAGGGTTTGCGGCCCGCGCCGCCTTCCTTGTGCCAGCCGCGTCCGCCTGCCGCGCCGCGCGCGGGCCTGTGTTCGGGTCTATTCATCGTCATTGGGTTGTCCGTTCTCCTCGTTTTCCTGGGGACCGGAAACCCCGCTTCCGGACATCAGTTCGTTTCTGAATTCCCGCAGCCACTTGCGGTGTGATTTGTATTCGGGGCACCACAGCCCTACCGTGTTCCAGAAGTCCTGACTGTGGTTCATGTGGATTATGTGAGACAGTTCGTGCACTACAAGATAATCGATTACCGGCTCCGGCGCTTTTATTACGCGCCAGCAGAAATTGAGATTCGATTTGTTGGAACAGCTTGCCCACAGGCTTTTCTGGTCCTTCACCGTTATGCGGTTGTAGGTAAGGCCCATTTTCTGCGCCCATGTCTGCACTTTCTGGGTAAGGGTTTCCTGCGCGCGGGCGCGCATCCAGCCGTCCAAAAGGGCGTTTGCGGAGGGAATATCCTCTTTCTTTACGCTCATTATTATTTCGGTTTCGGTAAGTTTGGGGCAGGCGGCCGTCTGCTCGGCTTCCTCCACGCGGACTATGTAGGGCAGGCCTAAATAAAGGGTTTTGTCCGACGAGGCGGCGGCGTTCTCCCCGTCTTTTACGGGCGCGCCGTTGGCGTCGAAAATCTCGGGCAGGTCCTTGCGGAGTTTTTCGATGAAAAGCCGTATTTCGCTTATGGTGGTGCTTGTCTGGCTTAACTGTTCGTCGGTTATGGTCGTATTATTTGACATATATACATATTAGCATTTATATATGTGGGCTAAAACCCGCGCGGGAGGTATTTCAGGCGGCTTTGCCGAAGCGTTTTGCCGTGGCGTCTGCTATGGCTTTCTGCCTGTGCCATATGCCGTAAAGGCGGCCGGTGGCCGAAAGGGTGCGCAGTTCCTTGATGTCGTAGGCAGAAATGTCACCGCATTTTTCCTTCCAAAGCGGCGTGCCCGGAAGCGGCATGAAGGTGTGGGCGTGTATGCGCGCGCCTGCCTTGGCAAGGCGGGTGATTACGGAAAGGCTTTGGCGCGCGTCTTCGGCCGTTTCGCCGGGCAGGCCGAAAATAAAATCGAAGTTCGGGATAATGCCGTTTTTAAGGCACAGTTCGGCGGCCGTGAAAATTTCAGGCACGCCGTGGCCGCGGTTTGTACGCGTCAAAATGCGCTCGCTGCCGGACTGCGCGCCGATTACCAGATTGTCGTTGTCGGCGTATTTGCGGACAAGGGCTATGGTCTGCGGGGTTACATGCTCGGGCCGCACTTCGGAGGGGAAAGTGCCGAGGAAGATTTTCCCTTTCTGACCGAGCACGGCGCGCAGTCCGGCAAGCAGGCGTTCAAGTTCGGACAGATTCAGCTTTTTACCGTCGGGCGAGCCGTAGGCGAAGGCGTTTGGCGATACGGCCCTAAAATCCCTCATGCCTACCTGGGCCATTATGTCTGCGGCCTCGCAGATTTTTTCAACCGAACGGTAGCGCGGCACGCTTCCCGCCAGCCGCGTGACCTGACAGAATGCGCAGGCGTTCGGACAGCCGCGCGAGATTTCGATTGCGCTGTAGCGGCCGCTTTTCGGCGCGATGGGGAAAAACTCGTCGAGGTTTGTTACCGGCGCCCTGCCGGTGAAATGAAACCTGCCGTCTTTTATAAAAGCGAAACCGGCGCACTCCCGCCAGTTTTCACCGGCAATAAATTTGCGCAGAAAAGAGGGGAAGGAAATTTCACCCTCGCCGATACCTGCGGCGTCAAAGCCAAGTTCCAGCGTCTCTTGCGCAAGCGCGGTGGCGTGCGGGCCGCCCGCCATAAGGAAAATTTTATCGCCGAAGCGTTTGCGCAGGTCCAGCGCGGTTTTTTGCGCGGACGGCGCGTCGGCCGTAAAAAATGAAAAAGCGCAAATAACCCGTCCGCCTTCATTAAATGCTAAAGCGGCTTCAGCCGCCATGTCCTCAGGCTGCGGAAAACGCATCCGCACGGCGGCAAGCGCCGCGTCGTGTTCAACGGCGGCGGCCAGCGCGGTCACGCTGAATTTGTTGTTTTGCGTGCAGCAGAAAAGCAGACTGAGCGGCTTCATAGGGTTATGTTATCAATTATTTACTATACTAATATAATGCGGCTGAGCTCTAAACCCACGGTGTATTTTATCGACGGACTGAACATGGTCCGCCGTTACCTTAACAACCCCGACCCGCGCGAGAACAACCACATCGACGTGTTTCTGGACTGGCTTTCACAGTGCGCCGGAGCCGACGCTTTCGCTGTGTCCGATTTCCGCGTTATTTTCGACGGGGTTTACCGCGGCGTGGGACCGCTCGTGCGCAACAATGTCACCGTGCATTTTTCCGATGAGCGCACGGCCGACGAAATGATACACGAGCAGGCTGTGTATTATCAGGAGACGGGCCGCCGCTGCTGCGTGGTCACCTCCGACCGCAGACTGGCGGAAGGCGTTCGCGCCGAGGGCGTAAAGACCATCGGCTGTGACGGCTTTATCGATTTGCTTGAACGCGGCGGCTGACGTGTTCAATAGCTGACGGCTTATTTTGTATCATATCGGATAAATTTACCGGGCTGGTGGCGGAATTGGTATACGCGACGGACTTAAAATCCGTTGGCCGCAAGGTCTTGGGGGTTCAAGTCCCCCCCAGCCCACCAAGAGGTTTTCATGCTAAGCGACGTAAAACGGTTCATCGTTCTTCTTATCGACGGAATGGACAATATCGCGGAGGAAGGAAAGAAGCTGGTCTGGATTGGCGCATACGTCGCGCTGGCCGGACTTTTTCTTGTCCTTTTCGGCGTGCATTACGGCGGCGGGGACGTGCTGCTTCTTGGTCTTATCTTTGCGGGATTCAGCGCTTTTTTCTTCCGCAACCCCAAGCGCGAACGCCCTTACCGCGAGGATGAAATAGTCTCGCCCGCCGACGGCCACGTGCTGTCCGTCCGCACGGAAGGCAATCCCGACGTTGTGGTAATCCGCATTTTCCTTTCAATTTTCGACGTGCACGTTCAGCGCGCCACCATATCCGGCACAATCGGCCAGACGCAGTATACAAAGGGTTCCTTTCTCTGCGCCAACAACAAGGACGCCGATAAAAACGAACGCAACATGATACCGATTACCAGCGGCCAGCGCTTTGCGCACGTCGAGCAGATAACCGGCGCAATAGCCCGCCGCATAGCCTGCTGGGTAAAACCCGGCGACGAAGTTAAAAGCGGTCAGCTTATAGGTCTTATTTATTTCGGCTCGCAGGTTGCCGTGTACCTGCCCGCCAAGACCCGCGTTCTGGCCACGGTCGGTCAGAAGGTCGAGGGCGGCCTTACCGTGCTCGCCCTCTGGGACAAATAAAAATGATAGACATAGACAAGCTCAAGCATACGGGACAGGTTACTCTGCCCTCGCTGTTTACTATCGGCAACATGGCGTTCGGTTTTTTCGCTATTTTCGCGGCTTTTAACAAGGAATTTTCCATGGCCGGCTGGTTTATAATCGGCTCAATGGTTATGGACGCTTTAGACGGGCGCATTGCCCGCCTTGTAAACGGCGAAAGCAGCTTCGGAGTGGAGATGGATTCTCTGGCCGATTTTCTTTCCTTCGCTCTCGCGCCCGCCTTTATAATGTACATGTTCCACCTCAAGGATTTCGGTTTCTGGGGCTATCCCGTGGCTTTTGTTTACGCGCTTTGCGGCGCGCTGCGGCTTGCCCGCTTTAACGTGCTTTCGCACGAGGGCAAGGCCTCCAAACAGTACTTCGCGGGCCTGCCGGTTCCGGCCGCGGCGGGCATACTGGCGTCCTTTGTAATCCTCTATTCCATTTTTGAAATTAACGACGGAAACTCCATAGACATCGTGTCCCACCAGATGCCGCTTATGTACAACATCATGCCGTTTGTGATGATTGCGCTGGGCCTGCTCATGGTCTCCACGATTCCCTACGCGGCGTTTAAGCAGAGCAACCTGTTAAAACCCAAAACCCTGCGCGGAATGCTGTTTATCGTCGCCATACTTTTTGTGATAATCCGCTATCCGCAGGATTCCATTTTCCTGCTGTTTCTAGGTTACGCGGTGTCGGGCGTGATAGCGCTTTTCTGGCGGGCGTTTAAGAATATCGCCGAAAAGCGACGGAACAAGGAAACGCCCTGCACCTAAAAATATTTGTCTGACGAAAGCCCGCCGAAACTTCGGCGGGCTTTTTTACTGGTGCGAAAATTAAGGGGTATACTAAAGTATGGGACATATGATTCTGCACGACAGGGACGTAATCGAGCGGTATTTGCGGCAGGAGCCTCAGCTGCACGTTTATGAACTGGGCGACCTAGGCGGCGCGGGCTGGCCGCTGACCTGCTGGCACGGGCTGGAGGAAGACGGCGTGCTGAGCGCGGTCGTAATGCTGTATTACGGGTTTTCAACACCGACCCTGCTTGCCCTTGGCGATACCGCAAAGCTGTCACGTCTTTTGTCGGATATGGGGCGTCTTCTGCCGGAAACGGTCTATTGCAACCTGTCGCCCGGACTTGCCGATGCCGTGTCCGCCACGCATACGCTTTCTCCGCGCGGCCGCCATTATAAAATGGCTATGACTGACCGCGCCAAGGCGGCCTCGGTCGATTCGGAATTTGCAGTACCTCTTACCCTTAGTAAAGCCTCGGACATAAAGACTTTTTATGACCAGTCATTTCCGGAAAACTGGTTTCAGCTGCCGCTTCTTGGCACGGGCAGATATTTCGGAATATATGAAAACGGCAGTCTTGCCTGCGCGGCGGGGGTGCATGTGTTTTCCCCTAAATACCGCGTGGCGGCGGTCGGCAATGTAACCACGCGGCCGCTTTCGCGCGGCAGAGGCTTTGCCACGGCCGCGACGGCGGCTGTCTGTAAAAATCTGTTTGCGGATGTCGATATCATCGGCCTCAATGTAAGGCAGGACAATGCTACCGCCATAGCCTGTTACCGCAAGCTCGGTTTCGATGTGGTGGGGGAATTCGAGGAGTATCTGGCCGTGCGCAGGTAAGTTTAATACGCGGCATGTCATGCGCGCCGCTTTGCCGTGAAAATAAAAAAAGCCCGCCAAAATTCCGGCGGGCTTTTTGCTGAAGCGGTTTCAGGCGGTTTCCGCGTATGCGGTCTTAAATTCCTCGTCGGACATATAGAGGATTATAAAGCCTTCAATTGTTGCGAAAATAAGCGGCATCAGCGTCCATGAAAGAGCCAGATATATAAACCCGAGTTTCGGCCTGCCAAGATAGAATTTGTGTGCGCCGAAATCGCCCAGAAACAGCGCAAGAAGGGCCGCCGCTACCCTGCTTTTTTTACAGGGCATTGAGGTGTTGTCTGCTTTGGGCATGTGTGTTTTCAGACAGTCATTGCACAGCACCCTGTTGGCTGGAATGCTTGCCCCGCAGTCCCTGCAAAAATGTTGTTCGATTGTTTCTCCCGTCATTTAGTCCCCTGAATGCATGGCGGCTTTGTCCCGTCTTGTCCGTCGGTGTAAATTCTATAAGGTTTACCCAAAAATGTCGATACTGCCCCGCCGTGTTTGAATTTTGCATGGTGAGGCCTTTCGTCCGGTGCGGAGGCATCTTCATCTGTCGTGCGCCTTGCCTGTGTGGATAACCAGCGCTTTTAATTACGGCTTAAGTAATATTTTAGTGCATATTTAAGACGGCTAAAACTTAATCAATCGCGTAAAGCCATGCCTGTTTTAACAAAGGGCAAGTAAAGGTTAATGAAAGATTTTGCCATCTGAAAAACTGTTAAAAATATGTGATTTTTTGCTTTTGTCAGAAAACAGTTCTGTAACTGCGTTATGCAGTCTTTGCGCGCAATAAAAAACCTCCCGCCAAAAGCGGGAGGTTTTTTGTTAAGGTTTTTTGCTTACTGCTGGATGCGGGGGAAAAGGGAATTTCCCTTGTGCACCTTGCCGCCGTCAACAGCCAGCTGGTCGCGCATGGCGGCCGCCGTCGTCGGCATGAAGGGCTTTATCCAGTCTGCCACCCGGCGCAGGCCCCAGACCAGTTCGCACAGCAGGGCTTTAAGCCCTTCGGGGTCGGTCTTGGCCATGGCCCACGGTTTTTTCTGGTCGATAAGCTGGTTCATCATCGTGTTGTAGGCCCAAACGCGGTCAAGGGCTTTATCAAATTCCAGCGCGTCCATGTGGGCGGTTATCTGGTCGTGCAGTTTGTCGCCTTCGGCAAGCAGGGTGGAGTTTTCGGGCTTCGGCCCTATCTCGCCTGCCAGATATTTATCCACCATGTTCGTGGTGCGCGAAAGCAGGTTTCCGAGGTCGTTTGCGAGGTCGGAATTATACCGCTGGCGGAAGGATGCCATGGAGAAATCCCCGTCGCCGCCAAACGGCACTTCGCGGAAAATGAAGTAGCGCAGCGGGTCCACTCCGTAGGTGTTTGAAACCTCGGTCGGGTCGATGAAGTTGCCGCGCGATTTGGACATTTTTTCGCCGTTTACCGTCCACCAGCCGTGCGCGAAAACCTTTTTAGGAAGCGGCAGGCCCAGCGCCATCAGCATGGCTGGCCAGGTTATGGCGTGGAAGCGGTAAATTTCCTTGCCAATAAGGTGAATGTCGGCGGGCCAGAGCTTTTCAAAATTCTCCGTGCCCTTTCCTGCCAGCACGTCGGCCACGCCGGCGGCGGTGATGTAGTTTAGCAGTGCGTCAAACCACACGTAAACGGTATGCTCCGGCGCGGACGGAACCTGTATGCCCCAGCTTACGCGCGTGCGGGAAACGGAAATATCCTGCAGACCGGATTTCACGAAATTGATGATTTCCTGACTGCGGTTTTTAGGCGCGAGAAAACCGGGGTTTTTTTCGTAAAACTCCAAAAGCGGTTTTTCGTATTTCGACATCTTGAAAAAGTATGTCGTCTCGCTTATCTTTTCGACGGGCTTTTTGTGCATCGGGCAGCAGCCGTCCACGAGGTCGTCTTCGTCGATGAAATTTTCGCAGGGATAGCAGTACCAGCCTTCGTAGCTTCCCTTGTATATGTCGCCGGACTTGAGCAGTTTTTCAAAAACGGTCTGCACTACTGACATATGGCGGGGCTGGGNGGTGCGGATGAAATCGTCGTATTCCACGCCGAGGGCTTTCCACATGTCGGAGAATTTGGCCGATGTCTGGTCGCACCACTGTGCGGGCGTTATGCCGGCGGCCTTGGCGACTTTTTCAATGTTGCCGCCGTGCTCGTCTGTACCGGTCAGAAAATGCACGTCTACGCCCTGCGCTCTTTTATAGCGGGCAAGCACGTCGGCGGCAAGCGTCGTGTAGGCGTGGCCGATATGCGGCGCGGCGTTTACGTAATATAGCGGGGTGGTGATGTAGAATTTCTTGGTCATCTCATTCTCCTGTACTGCCGGCCGGACTGAAACCGGCGAAATCTTTAGGCACGAAAGGCAGATGCAGCCCTGCCGTTTCAAGCAACGCCGCCTCTATAAGCAGGGAGGGTGTCACGTTGCGGCCGATTAATCTGCGGTACTCAAAAAATTTTTCCATGGCGTTTTTAAGCCGTTCCTGCCTGTCCGCGTCCTGCTCGGTTTTCCACTGGGCATGAGCGGACTCTATAAGCAGTTCCAGCATAAGGCCCGCCTGCGTGCGCGCGGCGGCAAGTTCGCGCGGAAGCAGTTTTGACACGGCAAACGGATAAAGCGGGTCTGTGTCGTCTATGTTTGCCAGTTCGCTTAACAGGTCGCGCACGCGCAGGGCGCGCGTAACCGAACCGGCCGAAAGTCTGGCAAGCAGGGCGGCTTCGTTGCGCGGGAAAGACTGCCGCATTAAAATTTCCTGCACGCTTTCGGCGTTAAGCGCGGAAAAAGCCACGGCCTGCGAGCGGGAGTTTATCGTCGAAAGCATTGCATCGCGGTTAGCGGTAAGCAAAAGCCACAGCGTGCGCTCCGGCGGTTCTTCCAGAAGTTTAAGCAGGGCGTTACCAGCCGCGGGCAGCATGGTCTCGGCCTTATCAACTATGAAAATCTTGTAGCGTCCGCCCGATGATTTTTGCTGGGCCATGGTGCAGGCCTGCCTTATCGTGTCCACGTTTATGTGCTGCTGTTTTTCCACTTCTTTATCTTCCAGCAGGGCCTGAAAGGCGAAATCGACGACGGTGATATCGGTGTGTATGCCCTTGTCTGCCTGCACGCAGCTTGCGCAGACGCCGCAGCTGTCGAGGTTTTCATTGGCGGTTTTATCAAGGCAGTTTAACGCTTTAGCAAATTCCTTTGCGGCGGGCATTTTGCCCGTGCCCTCCGGCCCGTAAAAAAGCAGACCCGGCGGCACGCGGCGCGTGCGCAGGAAATCTTTTAGAAGGCGGACGGCGCGGGGCTGTCCTATTATCGAATCAAGACTCATGTGAAAGCAGTTTTTTTACCGCCTGCATGGCGGTGACTTTTTTTATAAGTTCGGCCGTTATTTTTTCTATCGGCCGGTCGGCGTTTATAAGCATTGCGCCTTTGGTGGTTTTTGCAAGTTCGCGAAAGCCTTTTCTCACGCGCAGGCGGAAAGCGTCGTTTTCCCGTTCAAGCCTGTCAGACGGGAGGTTTTTGCCGCGCGTGGTAAAATTTTTATCCGGCATCGTAAAAACCACGGTAAGGTCCGGTTTTACCGACGAGGTGGCGATGTCGTTAAGTTTTTTTATTACCGCCATGGACAGGTTTCTGCCGTAGCCCTGATAGGCCGCCGTGGACATGGTGTAGCGTTCGCAAATTACTATTTTACCGGCCTCGAGGGCGGGTATTATTTTTTCGTGCGTGTGCTGGGCGCGCGAGGCTTCGTATAAAAGCAGTTCGGCGACGGGGTGCACGCTGTGCGCGGGGTCTAAAACAATCTTGCGCACGGCTTCGGCAAAGGGCGTGCCGCCGGGCTCGCGGGTATGCAGCACGTCCGCGCCCGACTTTTGCAGGTAATCGGCCAGCGCGGCGGCCTGCGTCGATTTGCCGCAGCGGTCCGCGCCCTCAAACACTATAAAAACGCCTTTTGCTTTCTTCGCCATATAAGGCAATTATACAGAAATAAGAAAGGACTCCCTAGGGAGTCCTTTCGGTTATCGGTTTAGTCCGGCTCTAGAATTTCGCCGTAAGCATTACGCCGTCCGTAGTAGGGATAATCCATACGGTGCGGTCCTTGTTGCGCGGCTTGTTGGAAATCCAGTAGCCGACGGACCAGCCTATGCCCGCGCCCAGAATTACGTCGGACAGGTAATGCGTGTCGTCATATATTCTGGAGGTCGCCGTGCCTACCGCCATGCCGTAGACTATCGGCGTATGCCAGTAGCCGAACTTTTCGCGCAGGTCCTGATCCAGCACGGTGGCCAGCGAAAAAGCCGCCGTCGTGTGGCCGGACGGATAGGAATAGCGCATCGGCACGAAGGGGCGGAACTTCTGCGGGTCTTCGTTTGCGTTTGGCAGGGCGCGGCCCGTGCAGTAGACAAGCGTCGGGGTTATTATGCCCGCCGCGATTATGCTTGCTTCCGCGCCGTCCGCGGCTATTTTATTTAGCGTTTCGTTTCCCGTGGCAAGACCGGCAATCCAGGTACCCATTAATATGGGAACCTGCTGTTTATAATCGCCGAAATGCGTCGTCACGTCGCTTACGCTGGTAAAAAAGCCGCTGCGGTGATCGCGGTAGTAAGTCTGCACCTTGCCGTCGAAGGCTATGGCGGTAAGCGACGCGCCAAGCACGCCGCCCGCTATAAACCACTCCTTCTTTTCCCAGTGGAAAGGCTTGGTCGGCAGTTCCTTAAGGTCGCCCCAGCCGCGTTTGAAAAACGCCGGAGTAAACAGCTTGTTTTCGTCGGGCTGGCCCGCGAACACGCGGACCTGCGGGGCGGCCAGCAATACTGCGGCCAGTATAAGGGCGTAACGTTTCATCTGTGTCTTTTCTCCTAGGAACATTCCGAATATCCGCAGTCGTGGCATGTGGGGCCCGAACAGCCGGACTGGTAAATTACGTTGGGCGAGTAGCACTTGGGGCAGTAGAGCGATTTGGACGCGTCCCACAGCTCCAGCTTCTCCTTGCCTTCCTCTGCCGCCGCTCCGTCTTCCAGATGACCGGTCTTTTTAAGATGGTCCCTGAGGGCCACGGCCAGCGCGTGCGGTATGGAATTTATATGGTTGGCGCCAAAGCCGATAGGCCTGTCGCCCTTTACCGAGTTGAGGTGTTTTAGCACCTTAACGGGGTCGCCGCCGGCCTCGAGATACTTGGAAAGCAGTATGCCCACAAGCGAGGTCAGACCGCTTATTTCCGTGCCGAGCGGCGGGATGTTGGTAAATATCTGGTACGGGCCCTGTTCGTCGTAATTTATGTGGACGTGCAGTGGACCGTAGCCGGTGTTTATCTGATAATACTGCGACGATACGCCGAAGGGTTTTGCAAAGCGCGCCGCTTCTTTCTGCTTTTGCTGGGCGGCGGTGTTAAGCACCTGCTGGCTCTTGCAGCCGTCGCGGTAAATAGTAACGCCCTTGCACCCCAGTTCAAAGGCCATGGTGTAAGCGTGGCGCACATCGTCTACCGTTGCGTTGTTGGACATATTGATGGTCTTTGAAACCGCGTTGTCCATGTGCTGCTGGAATGCCGCCTGCATACGCAGGTGGTAATCCACGGAAATGTCGTGCGCCGTCGGGAAAAGCTTCTGTATCGTTTCCGGAATCTCGGCTATGCCGCGGATGGACTTGTGGTTTTTATCCACCTTCTTCCACAGGTCTTCCTCTTTAAGGCCGAAGTAGGAATGGCGTTTTGCTATTTCCTTGAACAGCGGATTTACTTCAAAGAACACGTCCTTCGGGTCGGGGTTGGAACCGTTTTTGAGTGCGTCGAGCGCGCGGGCGTTGTAGCGCGTGTAGGCGATTGCGAAAAACGGCTCTATGCCGCTTCCCTGCAGGCCCGCCGCTATGGCTATGGTCCCCGTCGGGGCGACGGTCGTGCGGGCGCAGTTTCTGGGCTTTGCCGCGCGGCCGGAGAAGTGTTTGCCGTCCTGATCGTAAATGGAGTTTTTCCAGTTCGGGAAAACGCCGCGTTCCTTGGCGAGGTTTTCGGAGCATTCGAGGGCCTTTTCGTTTATAAAGGACATAAGCTCGCGGGCCTTTTCGATTGCTTCCTCGCTGTCGTAGGAAATGCCCAGCATGACCAGCGTTTCCGCCCAGCCCATTACGCCAAGGCCGATGCGGCGGTTGCCTTTTGCCATGCGCTCTATTTCCGGCAGGGGGTAGTTGTTGACTTCAATAACGTTATCGAGAAAGCGTATGCCTGCCATTACGGCCTGCTCCAGCTGTTCGTAATTGATGTCGGGAATGGCGGCGTCGCGCTTTACAAAATGCGACAGGTTTATGGAACCCAGATTGCACGGTTCCCACGGAAGCAGCGGCTGTTCGCCGCAGGGGTTGGTGCTTTCAATCTGACCCAGTTCGGGGGTCGGATTTGAGCGGGAATTGTTCATCTTATCAAGGAAGACCACGCCGGGGTCGCCGGATTTCCACGCGGACTGCACCAGCATGTCAAACACCTCGCGGGCGTTAAGACGGCCCTGCGGCTTGCCTGAATGCGGGTTAATAAGGTCGTAGTCTTCGTTGGCGTTTACGGCGCGCATGAAGTCGGAATCGAGGGCCACGGAGATATTGAAATTCTCCATGAAGCCTTCCTTATGCTTCATTTCGATAAAGTCTTTTATTTCGGGGTGACGCACCGGCAGCACGCCCATGTTTGCGCCGCGGCGGGTTCCGCCCTGCTTGACCACGTCGGTCATCTTGTCGAAAATCTGCATGAAGGAAATGGCGCCTGAGGCCACGCCCTTGGTCTTTTTTACTATGTCGCCTTTCGGGCGCAGCCGGCCGAAGGAAAAGCCCGTGCCGCCGCCGGATTTCTGGATGAGGCTCTGCGCGTGCAGGGCCTTGGAAATGCCCTCTATGGAATCGGGAACCGGCAGCACGTAGCAGGCGGAAAGCTGCTGCAGGTCGCGGCCGGCATTCATAAGGGTGGGGGAGTTCGGCAGAAAATCGAAAGCCGCCATGAGACCGTAAAATTCCTGGTCCCAGTAATCGACGAGTTCCTTTACTTCCTTATTGTTTAGGTAGGTCTGTTCCAGATTGGAAATCATGCGGGCGAAATTGGCGTCGCGTTCGGGCGACTCGTGCATGTTTTCGTGAAAAAGTGTGATGCGGGAAACGCCCGCCTCGAAATCGGTGTGGCCGTGCTCGGCGCGGCTGACGCCGGTGAAGGCGCCCCATTTTTCGGCCTCGGGGTGAAAAAGAATCTCGGCCAGCGCGATGTTGTGCGAAACGTTTTTAAGCCACTGTTCGACGGATGCGCTGTCGCGGAGATATTTATCCTTTATAACTTTTTCCTGATTCGCGGTAAGGCGGATCTGGTCCTGCTGCTTCCTGGTTTTGGTCATACTGCTGCTCCTTGTGCCGCGCGGAAGGCGCGGTTTTGCGGACGACAAATTAATTGTTTCGGGATTTAGAGCCCTTAAATATTGTATCAACCATTTTTGGAAATTAAGTCAAATGTGCACGGTACGGGGTTCGGAGCTGGGCGGCTTGGGAAAATGGTTTTTCCGTCGGTGGAATTGCCTTAAATCCGCCAATGTGCTAAGATAATCAAGCTATGTACGCAATTATTCAAACTGGTGGTAAGCAGTATTGGGTGACTCCGGGCGAAACCGTGCGTGTTGAAAAACTCGACGCGCAGGCCGGTTCGGAGCTGGAACTCAACGCTCTCTGGTCCGCTTCCAACGAAGACAAAGCCGGAGACAAACTTCCGCAGGCCAAAGTGGTAGTAAAGGTACTGCGGCATTTAAGAGGCCCCAAAATCATCGTTTACAAGAGAAGACCCAAAAAGGCCTACGAAAAAACACAGGGCCATCGTCAGGAACTTTCTGAAATCCAGGTGAAGGACATTCACCTCTCTTGATTCGCTGAATACAGGGTTTTTTAACAGCAATATATTGGAAGTGGTAAAGTTATGGCACATGCTAAAGCTCAGGGCTCTTCCGTCAACGGAAGAGACAGTAACGGCCAGCGGCTTGGTGTAAAGCGCTATGGCAAGCAGTTGGTTAATGCCGGTGAAGTGCTGGTTCGCCAGCGCGGAACCAAGTTCCATCCCGGCAATAACGTAGGCAGAGGCTCGGACGACACCCTTTACGCAAAGGTGACCGGCCGCGTCGCATTTGAGTGGTTTAAGCGCGATAAGCAGAGAATCTCCGTTTATCCCGAAACCGCAAACAAAGCCTAAACTAAAGACCTGCGAATTTGACAGGCGGCATTGAAGCAGCACCAATGCCGCCTTCGGGTTTTGTGGATATATTATGGCACAAAGACATGGTTCTTTCATAGACCGGGTTAAACTTTTCGTAAAGGCGGGCGACGGCGGCAACGGCTGTCTTTCCTTCCGGCGCGAAAAGTTTATTGAGTTCGGCGGACCCAACGGCGGTGACGGCGGCGACGGCGGTGACGTGTTTTTCATGGCCGACCGCAATATCACCACTTTGCTGGAGCTGTCATATCACCCCCATATAAAAGGCAACGACGGTACTAACGGCATGGGCAGTCTCAAGGCCGGAAAGGACGGCCACCCCATTACCGTAATGGTGCCCTGCGGAACCATTGTCAGAAGAGACGGCGCCGTTATAGCCGACATGACCGTGCAGGGGCAGAAACTTCTTATAGCAAAAGGCGGCAAGGGCGGACGGGGCAATGCCTCGTTCAAAACAAGGTTCAACACCGCGCCCAAACTGGCCGAAAACGGCGGCAAGGGCGATGAGATCGTCCTTGAACTGGAACTGAAGGTGCTGGCCGACGTGGGTTTTGTGGGCCTGCCAAACGCAGGCAAATCCACATTGCTCGCCCAGCTTTCCAGCGCGCGGCCGAAGATTGCCGACTATCCGTTTACGACGCTGGACCCGAATTTGGGCATGGTGTCGCATAAGGGTAAAAGCTTTGCGGCCGCCGACATTCCGGGTCTTATCGAAGGCGCGTCCGAAGGACGCGGCCTCGGTCACGATTTTCTGCGCCATGTGGAACGCACACGCGTGCTGGTGCATCTCGTGGACCCGTCGGGTTTTGCCGATTACGATGCTGTAAAATCCGTGCGCGTAATCGCGGACGAACTTAAAAAATTCAATCCCAAGCTTGCCAAACGCGAGCGTATAATCGTCGTAAACAAGGCCGACCTTCCCGGGGCGGACGCCGTTTACGCGAAGATTAAAAAGACTTTCAAGAAGAACAAGGTATTCCTGCTTTCAGCCGCCACCGGCAAGGGCGTTGCCGCCCTGCTTGACGAGATAGTGCGCCTGCTTAACAAAATGCCGTATGAAGAGGAAGCAAAACCGGCTTCGGGCAAAAAAGTGGTGGTGCGTCACTCCATGGCGCCGGCCTACAGCATAAAGCGCGGCGTCGACGACGTTTTGGAAGTTGAGGGTAAGGAAATACTGCGGATGCTGGAACTTACCAATTTCTCACAGCCCGAGGCTCTGGCGCGGCTGCTGCACATGTTCAAGCGCATAGGCCTTGAAAAGGCGCTTATAAAGCACGGCGTGGCCGAAGGCGAAAGCGTGCGGCTGTGCGGAAGGGAATTTGAGTGGAGTCAGGCGGCTTTCGACCCGAGACCGCAGAAAATGGTCTCGCGCCGCAGGCGGTAGCCTTTTATAAAAGCCGTATCGCTTGCCAGAATTAAAGGCGTTTGCGCTATTGTGCCGTATATGCGCGAACGCCTTATTTTTGTCCTTTTGGACGGGTCCAGCAGATTTTCGGCCGCGGCCAGCTGGGCAAAAGTGTCCAGCGACCAGAACACGGGCCATATGGTTGCCGCGCGCACGCGCAGTTCGCGGGCGGGCAGGGCTAAGATGTAGCTTTCCGCGCTGGCAAGCCGCTGTGCGCCCCAGCGTATCCATTTGTCCACGACCGGTTTTAACTGCCTGTAGGCCGAGGGGTCCAGCAAATCTTTTGCCGTGAGTTTTACTTCTTTCAGGTCTTCTTCCGGCAGGTAACAGCGGCCAATGCGCAGGTCCTGCGCCATATCCCTTAAAATGTTTGTTATCTGAAGCGCGTCACCTATGTTTGCGCCCTGTTTTGTAAGCTCGCCGTCCATGTCTTTAAGGCCGGTGTGCAGACATATGGCCTTGGTCCAGAAAATGCCGGGGCCGCCGCCGATATCGCGGCAGTAGGTTTCCAGCTCCGAGGCCGAAGCCATTGCCTTTATTTCCGGCGCGGGCGGAAAATACTCAAGGTCCAGAAGCATGCCGCGGCAGACGGAGTCCACGGCCTCAAAGGTTATTGCGCGGTCCTGTTCGGGTAAATTATCGGCGGCCGCGAAACAGTCGGAAAGACTTGAAAGAAGATTCTTTTCGGCCTGAAGTTTTTGCGCGTCGGCGGCCTGTGCCGCTGCGGCAAGAATGGCCTGCCTTTCGGGGCCGTTTGCCCGGCAGGCCCGAGGAAACAGGCGGATAAGGCGGCCGCGCGCGGCGCGTTCCAGCAAATCGGTGTCGGCCACGGTGTCGGCCGCGCGGCAAAGCAGATAGGCCGCGCCGAAAACATCCTGCAGTCCGGCCGGAAAGACCTTTATGCTGAGATAGAGCGAACGTGAAACCGGTTTTAGTACCGCCGACAGATTTTCTTTCATGCCGTCCCCGAAATGCTTATATAAAATGCTATATTGATTTTACTATATTGGAAGCTGCGGAAAGCTAATGGAAAACATGTCCGAACTTGCGGTGCTTGCCTGGAACATTGCCGGAGCCGAGGCTCTGAGCGCCGATTTTGAATATATCGAAAAGGAACATCTGCTCATCAGCATGACGGAAATCGGCAAGCTGCTCGATATCACCGCCGATAAAATGCGCTTTACCCGCGAGCAGACCGACCGCGCCGCCTCCGAAAATTCCGTAATAGAAAAGGTTTTCCTGCAGCTTGGTCTGGACCAGAAAAAACTCCGCCGCGACATACGCGACCTTATCGGCGAGGGCAAGGATTCCGCCGCGCGCGGAGACATTCACCGCAGCAAGTCCTGCCGCGCGGTATTTAAGCGCGCCCAGGAACTTGTGGCCTCCAACGAGCAGATTAACGGCATACACCTTATGCGCGCGCTAATGGAAGACCCGGGGCCTGTTATCGGAACCGCTCTTTCAACGCAAAACGTAAAACCCGCGCAGTTTCTCACAATCATAGACACCATACGCCTTGGCCTTACGGGCGACCGGCCGGACAGCGTGCTTGCCGTGCCGCGCGTATATGTTCCGCCGGAGGGCGCCGAACTGCTGGAAAAATACGGCACCGACCTAGTCGAGCAGGCAAGCCGCAGTCTTCTGCACGAATGCGTCGGCCGTTCGGACGAACTTTTTCATGTAATGGACGTTATCGACCACGGTCTGCACCAGCCGCTTTTAATAGGCGACGAGGGCGTGGGCAAAAGCATTATAGTCGATACTGTGGCCATAAAAATCTGGACGCGCCAGCATTCCGGCGCGCTTGCTGGCCGCACCATAATCGCGCTGGATGCCGAGGCCATATGCCGCCAGCCTTTTCCCGAGGAGTCCCAGCGCATCATGTCGGCCCTGCTTGCCGAGGCCGCGCGCAGCAGCCGCGTCATCCTCTACATAAACGACATACACAAATTTTTCGACCCCGAGCGCACAAACGGCGTTTACGCGGGCGTACCTCTGCGCAAGGTTTTGGCCGAGCGCACGGTCACGGTGATAGGCGGCACTTCCGGCCGCTGCTACGAGGAATACATTTTGAAGGACCAGAAGCTTGCGGCGGCTTTTGAAAACGTCGCCGTGCTGGAACCTACGCCCCAGCAAACCGCCTCCATTCTGCGCGAGTGGAAATCCAAGTTCGAGATATCGCATGGCGTGCGCATAAACGACAGCGCGCTTTCTGCCGTGGTACGGCTTTGCGGCAAGTTCGACATTCCGGGCCGTCTGCCTAAGAAAGCGGTAAAAATTCTTGAACGCGCCTGCGAGCGCGCCAGCGTGCCCATAACAAGCCTGCCGGATGAAACGGTAAAGCAAATGGCCACCGCCGCGCGCAAATACGCGCTGGACATGCACCCCGACGTGCACGAACTGTGGATAGCCTGGGTCGTGGCCGACATGCTGCATGCGCCGCTTGAGCTGGCGGCCTCTTACCTCAGCCAGATTTCGCCTGTCAGCCGGCCAGACGTGGCGGCAAAACTTTCCTCCGTCGTTGTCGGTCAGGCCGACGCGGTCAAAACACTTTCCGAAAAACTTATCGCCAGCAAGGTGGCCGAGCATCAGAACAACAGGCCGCTTGTGTTTATGTTTGCCGGTCCAATCGGCAGCGGCAAGACCCTGCTTGCAGGCGCGGTAAGCGGAGCGGTGTTTGGCGACAGGGACTGCTTTACCTCTTTTGACATGACGCAGTACGGCCGCGAAAACGGCATGCGCAACCTGCTTGGCATGCGCGACGGAAAAGGCGTGCTGCGCAAAACTTTGTGCGAAAAACCTTTTAACGTTGTTCTTTTTGAGGGCTGTCAGAACTGCGAGCCTTCCTTTTACGAGCATTTCGCCGCTTTCCTGCACGGCGGGCATCTTCAGTCGGCGGGTGGTTTCGTTTACGATCTGGACAATACGATTTTCCTTTTTGAAACCGACTGGCCGCCTGAAAAAAAGTGCGACGCAAAAACCGTTCTGGAAAAACTGCCGGCCGCTTTTGCCTCGCAGGTGACGGCGGTTCTGCCGTTTAAGCCGATAAGCGAGCAGGCGGCGACAAGACTGCTGCTCGCCTGGATTGACGCCGCGCGCACGCGCCTGCTAAATTCCTACGGCATAGAGCTTTCCGTCAGCCGCGAGGCCCAGCGGTTTCTTGTTGAAAAGGGACTGAAGGACGAGGGGGGAATACGGGGAATGAAACTGCTTTTTGACGATTTGTTTACGGGGGCTTTGCGCAATGTGGAACAGCAGGGCCTGCTTACCGGCCACGCCCAGTGGCTTGCCGCGCTAAAAGAAGGCGCGATAGTCTTTCATCCAAAAGCCTGAATGTCCCGCCGTTTCCTGCCAGAAACGATAATCTCCGGCGGTCAGACCGGCGCGGACCGCGCGGGTCTTGACGCGGCGCTTTCCCGCGGTATTGCCGTGGACGGCTTTATGCCGCGCGGCGCGCTTGCCGAGGACGGCCGCGTGCCGGCGCATTACGGCCTGCGGGAAACGTCCTCTTCCAAATATTCCGCGCGCACGCTGCGCAATCTGCTGTATGCCGACGCCACGCTGATTCTTTATTTCGGCGACCTAAGCGGCGGCACTCTGCTTACCTACGTTAAATGCCTGCAAAATTCAAAGCCAGTGCTTTTACTGAACCTGCGTGAAAGCCGTACTTTCTGCCTGCGGCAGGCAAGGGCTTTTTTGCGCGCTTACCGTCCAAAACTGCTTAACATCGCCGGTCCCAGAGAAAGCAAAAGCCCCGGAATTTACGGCTCAGCCTTTGACTTTCTGCTTGAACTTCTTGGCTGAACCCGTTTCCGGGGCTTTGCTTAACAATACTGTTTATTTACCGAGCGGTTTCGGCGCGGGCGCTTTCACGGGCGTGCCTTTTTTCGCGTCGTAGTAATCCAGACCCGAGTGATCAATCACTTCCTCGCCCATAAGCAGGCGCAGGGTGTTTTTGAACTTGATGTGCTGGATGAACAGGTCGTGTTCCGGCAGAAGGTCCGGCCGGCACATAGGCGACTTGAAGAAGAACGACAGCCATTCCTGAATGCCGCTGAGACCTGCGCGCTGCGCCAGATCCGTAAACAGGATGAGGTCGAGCGCCACGGGGGCGGCAAGTATGGAATCGCGGCAGAGGAAGTTAATCTTTATCTGCATGGGCATGCCCATCCAGCCGAAGATATCGATATTGTCCCAGCCTTCCTTTGCGTCGCCGCGCGGCGGGTAGTAGTCTATGCGGACCTTGTGGTAGTACTTGCCGTAAAGGTCGGGATAGAGTTCCTTGTCGAAAATGGAATCGAGCACGGACATTTTGCTCTTTTCCTTGGTCTTGAAGGATTCGGGGTTGTCGAGCACTTCGCCGTCGCGGTTGCCGAGGATGTTGGTGGAATACCAGCCGTTGATGCCCAGCATTCTGGCCTTGAGTCCCGGGGCGATTATGGTTTTCATCAGCGTCTGGCCGGTCTTGAAGTCCTTGCCGGAAATGGCTACGCCGGTCTTGGCGGCCAGTTCCTGCATGGCGGGCGTGTCCACGCAGAGGTTCGGCGCGCCGTTTGCAAACGGTATGCCCGAGCGCAGCGCGGCGTAGGCGTAAATCATCGCGGGCGAAATTTCCTTGGCGTTTTCGCGCAGGCCTTTTTCAAAGGCGGCCAGGCTCTGGTGCACCTTGCCCAGCGGCATGTAAATTTCAGTCGAGCCGCACCAGATCATCACGTTGCGGCTGATGCCGTTTTTCTTGTTGAAATCGGCGATATCCTTGCATATCATGTCGGCGTAGTCCATCTTGGTCTTGGCTTTCTTGACGCAGACGGGCTTGAGGTTCTTGACGTAGTACTGGTCGAAAACCGCGGGCATGGGAACTATGGCTTCCAGTTCCTTTTTTACCGGCTCGAGCTGGGTCGGATGCAGAACGCCGGCCTTGAGTGCGGTAAGGTATATGGAATCGGGAAAAATGTCCCAGCCGCCGAAGACGATATCGTTAAGGTCCGCAAGCGGAACGAAATCTTTGATGAGCGGGTTGCGGTTTTCATAGCGCTTGCCAAGACGGATGTGCTGCATCTGGGAGACCGAGCCGTAAGGCTTGCCCAGACCTTTTTTTGCGAGTTCCACTCCGGCAATAAGGGTGCTGGTCACAGCGCCCATGCCAGGAATGAGAACGCCTAGTTTGCCCTTTGCGGGCGCCACTTTCTTTGTTTCCTTTGTCATTTAACAGCCTCCAGTAATTATTAAATCGTTGCGGGCAGCGTTTCAGCCCTGCCGCTTGCGGCGGCCTTGTAGCCGTATTCCGTAAGCAGCACGCAGGCCAGTGCCTCGCGCAGGTTTTCGGCGTGCAGACGGCGGTTTTCAAAACCGTCCAGAAAATCCTCCAGCGACAGCTTCATCCATGTGGGATGGGCCGAACCGCCGGAAAGTTTTTCACCGCTGTCGAACACCGTAACGCCCTGCGGCGTTTGCGTAAGGACCTCGTTATCGCGAATTTCCAGCAGGCCCTTCGTACCATACACCAGTATATGATTTTTTCTGACCGGACTGCGCCATGTAAGAAAAACCAGCGCGCCGCTGCCGCCGAAATCTATATGGCAGGACGACTCGTTTTCCGCCTGTCCGGCGGCCGGAATGTTATTGCGCACGTCTATGCGCTTCGGCATTTTGCCGGCCAGCACGCAGGCCAGATAGAAGTTGTGCCAGCCGTGGTCGGCCATTATGCCGCCGCCGGCAAGCTTGGGGTCAGTGCGCCAGTTCTTTCCGTCGGCCGTAACCGCCGCCTGCGAGCGCAGCACATGCAGTTCCACATGGGTTATTTCGCCCAGCGTTCCGGCGGCTATTATCTCCCGGGCCTTTAAAAGGGGCGGGGCTTTTTTCCAGTTATGCACGGTAAAAAGCGTCAGACCCTTTTTTGCGGCCAGCGCGCGCAGCTGCTCAAATTCCGCGTGCGAAAAAACCAGCGGTTTTTCGCACAGCACGTTCACGCCGTGCTCCAGCGCGTTTTTAACGTCGCCGAAGTGAAAGCGCGGGGGCGTGGCAATGTCGGCGAAGTCCAGATTATGGACTTCGCCGAACAGCGCTTCTGCCGAACTAAACAGTTTCGCGGACGGAAAATGCTTCCTTGCCGCCTCAAGACGGGCGGGCAGCGGGTCGCATACCGCGACCACCGAAATCCTGTCCGCCAGCGCTTTTAGCGCGGGGACATGACCGTTTTCCGCCACCTGTCCGAAACCTATAAGTGCGCAGTGCCGCATATTACAGGTGGAAGGTCTTGGTTATCGCGGCGAAGGCTTCGTCGAGTTTGCCAATGGCTTCGTCCGCCTGCTTCTGGGTGAAGGTAAGCGGCGGGTTGATGCGGATGGTCTTTGAGTAGCACATGGTCATAAGACCGCGCTTCAGGCATTCGTCAAACAGGGCGCGGGTTATTTCCTTTCCAAGCGGCTCCTTGGTCTTTCTGTCGGCAACCATTTCCACGCCGATCATAAGACCGCGGCCGCGGACGTCGCCGATGAAGGAGTACTTGTTCTGCAGGTTCTTGAGCTGCTTGAGCAGATATTCGCCGACCACGCGGGAATTCTCGACGAGGTTCTCGTCTATGATGGTGGAAAGCGTCGCGTCGCAGGCGGCGGCGGCCATGGGGTTTCCGCCGTAGCTCGACGAGCTGCCGCTGGGGTTTGCAAACGGCTTGGAATTGATGATTTCGTCGGAGGATATGACGCCGCTGACGGGGAAGCCGCAGGCTATGCCCTTTCCTACGGTGATTACATCGGGGACCACGTCTTCGTGCATGCAGCCGAACATCTTGCCGGTGCGGCCGAAGCCGGTGATCATTTCATCGCAGATAAAGAGCGCGCCGAACTCGTGCGCGAGGTCGCGTATCGCCTTAACGTAACCGGCGGGCGGGACGATGTTTCCGTTGGTGCCCTGAATGGGTTCCATTACGAAAGCGGCGATGTTGTTGCAGGTCGTCAGCTTAAGCTGCTGGCGCGCGAATTCCACGCAGTGCAGACCGCAGGACGGATGCTGCATTTTGAACGGGCAGCGGTAGCAGTAGGCGTGCGGAATGGAGTGTATGCCCGGGGTGATGGGGCCGAGGTCGTACTTGAAATTGTCGCCGAGCAGGCCGATTACGCCCATGGTCTTTCCGTGAAAGCCGCCCCAGAAGCCGACGGATTCGTACTTCTTGGTGTAGCTCTTTGCAAGGCGCAGGGCCGCTTCAACCGCTTCGGAACCGCCCGAGTAAAGCTGGGCTCTTTTAAGGTTTCCGGGGGTGACGGTGGAAAGCTTTTTGAGGAAGTTAAGACGGTGCTGGGTCACGAAGCTGCCCACGCCGATTTTGCCCACCTGCTCCTGCAGGACCTTCACATATTTGGGGTGCGCATGGCCGAGGCTGGCCACGCCCACGCCGGCATAGAGGTCGAGATAGCGGTTGCCGTCAACGTCGACGTAATAGCAGCCTTCGCCGTGGTCCATGGCAATCTGCGAAAAAAGTCCAATCTGCTGCGTTCCGGGGGCGATGTATTTCTGCTCTTCCTGAAAAATCGCCTGCGACTTCGGGCCGGATACGAATTTCTCGTGCTTCACGGTTGCTGTTGTCATTTAACTTTCTCCTTGATTGCGGCTTTTTTCGCCGCTCTGTCGAAAACGTGCTTCGCTATGTGCGTCTTTACGGTGTTGCGCACGCGCGCAAAGCTGGGCCAGCTGTTTATGTCGATGACATAAATGCGTCCGGCGGGCGTTACTATGGCGTCGCCGCCGTAAACTTCCAGCCCGACGGCGTCCGCCACCTTGGCGGCGTACTGCTCAAGCTGTTTTACTGAAAAAGGATATTTCGCGGCCTTGTCGCCCTTGTGGTAGAACCAGTCGAACCACTTCATGGGGCCCACGCCGTAAAACTTTATCAGGTCGCCTTCAATGTGTTCCTGTATGACGACGCTGGTTATTTCGCGGCTTTCAAAATCTTCCTTAACGGCCGCGCAGTCTTCCCACTTGCCTACGTATACCACGTCGTGGTCGCAGGTGTTGTGCACGTCGCCGCGCTTGAGCCACACGCCGTGTTCGCCGCAGAAAGCGGGTTTCGCGCCGGGCAGGCCGCGCAGGTTGCGTATTTCGGTTCTGGGATGTATGCCGGGGCAGACTTCCATAAGCGGCGTCATGTTTACGCGGTAGCAGTTTAGCACCGCGTCCATGGTGTTTATTACCATGGGGCCGCTCCAGGACTGTATCATCCGCATGGCGGGATAGTTTTCACACATGGGAATTACCACGTCCCAGTCGGAGGGGTCTATTTCGGAAAGCAGACGGGGCTCTATTATGCGCACCTGCGCGCCGAGCTTCTGCAACTCCTCGCCCACCGCGCGCAGTATCAGTTCGTCGTCCTGCTCGTGATTGGGGGAATTGGTCGTTTCCCTTAAAACGCCTAGGCATTTCAGCATGAGGTCTCCTTGAAATACGTCCTTACGAAATTTTCGGCCAGAGCTATGTCATCGGCGTCGTCAACGTCCACGCCGTCGTTCATCGGCACGGAGCCGATTCTTTCGCCGCTTTCCACCAGTCCGGTAAGATACTGCCGCAGGGCGGTGAATTTTTCCGCCTCGGGCATGCGCGCGGCAAGGGCGGCTGTGAAAAAATACAGGCCGCTGGTGGCAAATTTATGGTCTTTGCAGGCGGGGCCCATGCGCTTTATAACGCCGTCGGAGTCCAGATCGGTCCAGAGGGGTTTTTCGTCCTCTATGCGGTCGGTGACGGCCAGCGTGGCGGGCAGAGAGTAGTTCTGCGCCTGCTCTATGAATTTTTTAAGGTCCTGCGGCGGATAGAACGCGTCCACCGTGCTGAGAATAAAATTTTCCGTCTTCATCGCCATAAGCTGTGAAAGCAGACTGAAACTTTCGTAGGAGGAGGCGGTGTCGCGCGAAATAAAAATAAAGCGGGTGGAGGGAAAAGTTTTTTTAAGGTGTTCCTTCGCTGGTTTGCCGGATGAATTCAGAAGAACGGTGATGTCTTCCACTCCGGCGGATATCAAAAGCCTTGCAGTCCATTCGATGAGCGGTCTGCCCGCCACCGGAACCATGGGTTTTATGGTGTTTGGAAAAAGAGACTGAAGCCGCGAACCGTGGCCCGCCGCGAAAATACCCGCGTGCCGCTGGAAAATCATGCTTTGACCTCCGTCAGGGATTCGACGGCGTGTTCCAGCTGGGCGAAATTCTTTATTACGGCAAGGTCGGGGCGGGGGGCCGGTTTTTCATCGGTGTCAAAGCGCGAGCCCATAATATAAACCTGCTTTATGCCGATATTCTGCGCGCCGACAATGTCGCGCTTGTAGGAATCGCCCACCATGGCGGCTTCGGCGGGTTTCATGCCGAAGTTGTCCAGCACGTGCATGAAAATTCCCGCGTCGGGCTTATTGGAACCGACGGCCGTTGAATCGGCCACGCAGGAAAAGTACTTCAGCATGTCCTCGGATTTGAGCACCGAGTCGATATTGCCGTAAAAATTGGAGACTATGCCAAGGCGGTATTTCGCCGCGAGCCGCTTCAGGACCGGGCGTACCAGAACGAAGTTTTCGCGCGAACCGGCCACGAAGTCTTCGGCTATTTTATCGGCCAGCGCGGTGTCGGTCAGCGAAAGGTTTGTAAACACGTCGCGCACCTGCAGGCGGACGGTCTCGGAAAGGCTCAGCCCCGCCAGTTTATAGCGCAGGTGCAGGTTGTCATCGGAATCGTAGAAAGCGCGGTCAAATTTTTCCTGACCGATCTGGAGGCCGTTTTTTTTGTATATGCCGTAAAAGCGGTCCTTCCATACTATGCCGTCGCTGTCCAACGTGCCGCCGTAATCAAAGAGTATGGCTTTCATCGGTTAAATAGTACCAAATACATAATAACCTAACAATATTAATATAGGGGGGCTGTCTGGCCGGAACATAATTTAGTAACATCGTTACTGGTTCAGATTTTATTTCCAGCTCAAGAGGTGGACAATGAAAGCAGACAGGAAGATTTATCTGGCGGCCTGTGCCGTATTGCTGTGCTGCGGCACGGCGTCGGCGTTCTGGCCGTTTTCCTCCGGCGATGACAGCAAGGCCGCGCAGACCGCTCCCGCAGCCGATGCGGCGGCAGCCGCCCCCGCGTCCGATGCCGCGCCCGTTGCCATGACGGCCCCTACCGGCGCCGCGACCGATGTCGCTGCCGCGCCGGAAGAAAAGAAACATGGTTTTTCGCTGTGGCCTTTCGGCCGCAAGAAAAAGGCGGATGATAAGCTGAAAGCCGCCGCCATTCCCGATATTTCAGCCGACGGCCGCACGCTTGAGCAGAAAATAGAGGCCAACAAGCCGCCCAAGCCCGTCTCGCAGTTCGACAACGACATAAAGCCCGCCATTGAAAAGCCGGATTATGACAAGATACTTGCCGACCTCAAGGTTAAACTTAACCTGACCAAGAATCAGATAAAGCGTCTTGAGTCCACATTCAAGGACGACCAGAAAAAGTTCGACCAGCTCGGTTCACGCTACGCCGAAACCGGCGCCCTGCTTACCACCGAACGGCAGGGGCTGATGAAAATACGCGAACAGATTGAAAAGACCATAGACGGCATACCCGAGGTCGTGATGCAGAAGCTCGAGCCAGACCAGAAGGACGATTACAACGAACTGCTTGACCGCGAGCAGAAAGCCGCCAAAAAGGCCGTGGCCGATGCCGCGCCCGCAACGCCTGTGGTGATTGCCCCCGCAAAGGACGAGCCCAAGCCGCTGCCCTCGCCGTTTAAGAAGAAAAAGAAACGCACATCGTTAAAAAAGAAAATAAAACTGCCGAAAGCCGAGGCTCCAGCCGTCCAGTCCGATGCTCCGGTTGCGCCGGATGCGGCGGAAAACTAAAGTTTAGCTGACATAAAAATAGAGCCGCCGCGGTTTTTGCCGCGGCGGCTTTTTTGTCTGTTGGATAACGTGTCCGTGCCAAACAACTTTTTCTCGCACTTCCCGTTCTGGCAGAGGGGCGCGGCGCACCCGCGCAAGTGCCGTCGCTGTGCGCGTGCTTGGGCGCGGATTGTCCTGCCACGGATTTCCAAAGGCCTGCCGCCCCAGCTGAACTTTAGTTTAGTCATACTGCTTAATATTGCCGTATCGTTTCCGCTTCAGCGGCCATGAGGGGTATAACCGGTTTTTTACCTTGCTGTGCCAGCCAGTCAAGCTGATGCCGCGCGGCGTTCATGGCTGGGCAGTTTGCCTATGCGAAAATCCTGGAGAGTGTAGTGTTTGACCGGAAAGGTACATCCGTGTTTTACCGGCAATTCCGTTTGTGACATGACGTGGTGTTATCGTGCTGCCCGCTCTGCCAAGACGTGTGGCAATGTCGCGCAAACTCGCACCATCGGCCAGACCACGACTTATTTCTTCGCGTTCCCTCAATCCTAAACGCCGGTACTTCAACGGCATCCGCGCTTCCTTTGCCGGCTTGTTCAGCTTATCAAAGTGTTGCGCTAAATGTTGGAGAGTAAGTAAGCAATAGCTTTTGTGAACTTTTTGCGCTGTGTCTTTGCTCAAGGCGGGCTTTGATATTTTTACCGCGCAATAAAAAAACCCCCGCTTTGGGGCGGGGGTTTTTATCGGTTATTTCAGTTTGGAACGGAAGTAAGCCAGCGTTTCCTCAAGGCCTTTTTCAAGCGGTACTTTAGGTTTCCAGCCAAGCTCTTTTTTCGCGCGGCTAATGTCGGGCCGGCGCACGCGCGGGTCATCCTGCGGCAGGGGCTTTAACACTATTTTAGACTTGCTGCCCGCCATTTTTTTTATCATCTCGGCCAGCGCAAGCATGTTAAGTTCCTGCGGATTTCCCACATTTACCGGCGTGTTTATGTCGGACATAAGCAGGCGGTAAATGCCGTCCACGAGGTCGGAAACATAGCACAGACTTCGTGTCTGCGTGCCGTCGCCGTAAACGGTTATGGGCTTGTTTTTGAGCGCCTGCGTCATGAAGTTCGGCACGGCGCGTCCGTCGTTAAGGCGCATGCGCGGACCGTAGGTGTTGAATATGCGTATGATGCGCACCGGCATTTTGTGGTAGCGGTGATACGCCATGGCCAGAGCCTCGGCAAAGCGTTTGGCTTCGTCGTAGACGCCGCGCGGGCCTATCGGGTTTACATTGCCCCAGTAGCTTTCCACCTGCGGATTTATTTCGGGGTCGCCGTAAACCTCGCTTGTGGAGGCCAGCATGAAAATGGCGCCTTTTTCCTTGGCAAGACCAAGAGCCTTGTGCGTGCCCAGCGCGCCCACTTTCAGCGTGGGAATCGGGAATTTCAGATAATCGTCCGGACTGGCCGGACTGGCGAAATGAAGTATGGCGTTTATCTCGCCCGGCACGTGGATGTAATTTGTCACGTCGTGCCGGATGAAGCTGAAATTCGGATTGCCGAACAGGTGTTCAATGTTTGAAATGGAACCCGTAAGCAGGTTGTCCATCACCACCACGGTGTGGCCTTTTTTGAGCAGGTAATCGGAGATATGGCTGCCCAGAAAACCCGCGCCGCCCGTTATCAGTATTCTCATCTTCTGCCCACCGATTTGTAAACGAAACCGGCGTCTCTGACGGCCTGCGGATCGAATATGTTGCGTCCGTCGAGAATTATCGGGTGCTTGAGCAGTCCGTAGAGCTTTTCCAGATCTAGCTTCTTAAACTCCGGCCATTCCGTGACTATCGCAAGGCAGTCCGCGTCTTTTGCGCAGTCGTAGGCGTTCTTGCAGTAGGTCACGTCTTTCAAAACTTTCTTTGCGTTGCTGGTCGCAACGGGGTCGAAGGCCTTTATTTTCGCGCCGCGTTCCTGAAGCATGCGCACTATGTCGATGCTGGGTGCAAAGCGCATGTCGTCGGTGTCGGGCTTGAAGGCGAGTCCCAGCAGCGCCACGGTCTTGCCGCCGAGGTTCCAAAGTTCTTCCTCGGCCTTGCGGATAATCCAGCTTTTCTGGTCTTCGTTTACTTCCTTTACGGCGCGCAGCAGGGAAAAATCATAACCCTTGCTTTTGCTTATCCAGTAAAAAGCCTCGAGGTCTTTCGGGAAGCAGAAGCCGCCGAAACCTATGCCTGCGTGCAGAAAGCTTGCGCCTATGCGCTTGTCCATGCCCATGCCGCGGGCGACGTCTTCGACGTTGGCTCCCGTTTTTTCGCAGATTACCGACACGGCGTTAATAAAGGAGATTTTCGCCGCCAGAAAGGAATTGGAGGCGTGCTTTATAAGCTCGGCGCTTTTAATGTCGGTCACCATTATGTCGCACTTGAGCGGACCGTAAACTTTTTTAAGCAGGGCCGCGGCCTTTTGCGAGGAAACGCCCACTACCACGCGGTCGGGGTGCAGGAAATCGCTGACGGCGGAGCCTTCGCGCAGAAATTCGGGATTCGAGGCCACGTCGAAGGGAATATTTTTTTTGTTGAGGCGGGAGGCAGTCTTGCTCACCCATTCGCCGGTCTCTACCGGCACGGTGGATTTTTCCACTATGACGGTGTACCCCGTCATGTTTTTTGCTATTTCGTGCGTGACGTTTTCAACGTAGGAAAGGTCGGCCGAACCGTCGGAGCGGGGCGGCGTGCCCACGGCGATAAACACCACTTCCGCGGCGTGCTTTTCGTGATTTATTCCGGCTGCCACCGAGCCGGTGAAAAAGAGTCTTCCTGCCTTGCGGTTTTTCGCGACGAGTTCGTCGAGTCCCGGTTCATAAATGGGTATTTTGCCCTTTTGCAGGGCGGAAATTTTGCTTTTGTCGGAATCGACGCATACGACGCGGTGTCCGATTTCCGCCAGACATGCGCCCGTTACCAGACCTACATATCCTGTTCCAACCACACAAATGTTTACCTTTTGGCTTTTGTCCATAATGACATGATATTAATATTTATATTACTTGTAAATTGCGCGGCAAGAAGGATAGAATAAAAGAGGGAACAAATTTTTTATCGGCGCGCGCTCGCGCCTCCCGCACGGAGGACTTGTGGAACTTGAAAAACTTATCAGCGGCTGCAAAGCCCGCATCGGTCTTATAGGCCTTGGCTACGTCGGACTGCCGCTGGCCGTTGAATTTGCAAAAAAAGGTTTTACCGTAACCGGTTTTGAAGTGGACACTTTCAAAATAGGCGAAATAAACGCCGGCCGTTCCTATATAAAGGATGTTTCCGCCGCCGACGTGGCCGCCCTCGTTGAGAAGGGCAAACTTTCGGCCGACGGCAATTTCGCCGGTCTTGCCGAAATGGACGCCATAATAATCTGCGTGCCGACGCCGCTGCGCAAAAGCAAGGACCCCGATGTATCCTACATCGTTTCCTCCGTCGAAAAAGTGGCCCAGACTCTGCGCGAGGGCCAGCTTATAATTCTGGAAAGCACCACCTATCCCGGCACCACCACCGAACTGGTAAAGCCCATGCTGGAAAAATCCGGTCTCGAGGCCGGAAAGGACTTTCACCTTGCCTTTTCGCCGGAACGCGTGGACCCGGGAAATCCCCGCTTTAAAATTTCAAACACGCCAAAAGTCATGGGCGGCTATACCGCCCGTTGCGGCGAACTGGCGGCCCTTCTTTACGGTCAGATAGTGGACCGCGTGGTGCGCGTGTCTTCCACCGAGGCCGCCGAAATGGCAAAGCTCGTCGAAAACACCTTCCGCGCCGTCAACATCGCGCTCGTTAACGAAATATCGCTCATGTGCAACAAGCTGGGCCTCAACGTCTGGGAAGTGCTCGACGCCGCCGCCTCGAAACCGTTCGGCTTCATGCCCTTTTATCCCGGCCCTGGAATAGGCGGACACTGCATTCCGCTTGACCCGCATTATCTGGGCTGGAAGATGAAAATGCTCAAGTTCGAGCCGCGCTTTATCGATTTGGCCGAGGCCATAAACTCGTCCATGCCTTCGCATGTCGTTTCCCGCGTGGCCGAAGCGCTGAACCTGCATAAAAAGGCCATGAACTCCAGCCGNCTGCTGGTCGTGGGCGTGACCTATAAACCCGACGTGGACGACCCGCGCGAATCGCCCGCCGCCGACGTTATTTCCCTTCTGAAGGCTACCCGCGCCAACGTCGATTACTATGACCCGTACGCCGCCAGTTTCGGTATTGAGGGCGACGTGATGAAGTCCGTAAAACTTACCGAAGCCGCGCTGGAAAAGTACGACTGCGTGATTATCGTTACGCCGCACAGCTGCATAGATTACCAGTGGCTGATACGGCACAGCAAACTCGTGTTCGACACCAGAAACGCAACCAAGAATATCCAGTCGCCTAAAATACACAGGCTATGACGAAGGAAACGGGGAAGGGTGAATCGTCGCTTCACTCGGCAAATCTTTACCTTGAACTTCTCAAGATAATAGGCCGCGCCGCCGGACAGATGAGTCTTTACGGCGCGGCGCATCCTTCCGTGGCCGCTGCCGTTGAACAGGCGCAGACCAAACTTGCGCAGATTTTCAGCGAGACCGGCGAAAGCGAAATAGCCTTTTCCGTGGACGGCGGACACACTCTGGCAAACGGGCTGATAGTTTTTTCAGTCGAAAAAATGCCAAGTTCCATCCGCAATCTGTTTACCAGATTCAAGCTTACCAGCATCACCTTCAAACCTGCCGCCGATAAAAACGACATCGCCGCCTTTTGCGGCCTCGCTCTTGTAAAACCGCAGGGCGTTTCCGGCGAGGCGGCGGCCTACGTCGCCGAAAAAAACATCCGCGGCATTACCGTAAACGAATCCGTTTACACCAAAATAAAGTCTGGCACTACGCTGAAGATCGACCTGTCCTCGGCCGCAGCCGCCGGCGTGGCGCTGGAAAATAAAAAAAGCAGTCTGGCCGACGCCCTGACCGGAAAAAGCGTTGAGGATTCCATAGCCGCCATAGTTGGCGCAATGGATATAAGTCAGGACGAGCGCCGCAAAATAATTGAGCTTGTCCTTGCGCAGGTGCGCCGCGAACTGGAAGCCCGCGTAAAGGAAGCCACGGCAAAACTCCAGCAGGAAAATCAGGAAATTTCCGAAGATAAAACCAGAACGGAAAACGTCATTTCCTCATCGGCCGAAGGCGTGGTGGTCGTCGACGAGGGCGGCCATATAATGATGATGAACGCGCAGGCGGAGGGAATTTTCGGCAAAACACTGTCCGAACTGGCTGGCAAGGCTCTGGCCGATATCGAGCCCGCGCAGAAAATGATTTCGCTGGCGCAGGGCGCGAAAAAAGAGGATGTGCAGATTTCCGGCGACGGCGAAGCCGCCGAACTTATTAAAAAGTCCACCGCCATTATTAAGGACGACAGCGGCAAAATCGTCGGTTCCGCGTCCGTGCCAACCGACGTTGCCAAACTGCGGCAGGTGCAGCAGATGCAGCAGGATTTCATAGCAAACGTCACGCACGAACTGCGCTCGCCGCTTACTTCTCTTACGGCCGCGCTGGATATTTTAAAAGACAGTCTCAAGTCCAAGTTTCAGGCCGATGACGACCGCTTCTTTACCATGGCGCAGAGTAACGCCAAGCGCCTTGGCCTGATGATAAGCGACATACTGGATTTTTCCAAACTCCAGTCGGGAAAACTTGCCGTTCATCCCGAGGATAACGATCCCGCGGAGATAGCGCGCGACGCGGCCGACTCCATGCTGCCGTGGGCCAAATCGCGCGGGCTTAATTTGGTGTTTTCTCCGTCCGCCGGTCTGCCGCATGTGATGGCCGATAAAAACCGCACGGTGCAGATTCTGGTAAACCTGCTTTCCAACGCCATAAAGGTTACTCCGGCCAAGGGCAAAATTGAGCTTTCGATAGGCAAGGAAAGACGCACCGCCGGCGATTATGTGATTTTTTCCGTTAAGGATACCGGCCCCGGCATAGCGCCGCAGGACCAGAGCAGGATATTTGAGCGGTTCGAGCAGATTGCCGCCGGAGAAAAAGCCGGAGGAACCGGCCTCGGCCTGCCGATAACAAAGGCGCTGGTGGTTATGCAGAACGGCCAGCTTGAACTGGAAAGCGCCGTGGGAAAGGGCGCGGAATTCAAGGTTTGCCTGCCGATGTCTGCCGAGCAGACTGAAATAGATGTTCCCTTGCCAGCTGCCGAAAAACCGAAAAAATGGTGGCAGGCTTTGTTTGGAAAATAGTCTTTTGACGCTTGGTTTACAGTGCGGGCCTTTCTTTGGAAAGGCCCGCTTTTTTGTTAATATAAGTTTTGTCCGTAAGGGACACGGCAAACGCTTAAGCGATATCCTTTGAATGAATCGGCAGGTGCAGCTATGCCGCGCGGCTAAAGTATAAGAATTTATCGGGGGCGGGGTCTGGTGGTCGCGGGAATACTGTTCTATTATCAGTGGAACCAGAATTACAAATATGTAAGTGTCAGTTCCCTTTCGCCCGCGGTGTTCGCGGCCCCGCAGACCGAGGACATGTCTTCGGCGGATCCGTTTGTGGCCAAATCCAAGGATTTCGCACTGAAAGTCTAGCCAAAACTGAAATATACGGCGGCGGGTCTTGTCATGGCCGTTTATAAACGCAGTGCTTTATGGGAGTTCGGCGGCAGTATAAAAAATGTCGCTCCGGGAAGTGCTGTGCTGGCTTATTCGGATGAACTGCGCGGCGGCGGCTACAAGGACGTTAGCAGACATTATGACAGCCTTACCTGGGACAGACATTCTGCTTTCAACAATACACCCATGCAGAGTATATGTTTTGTGTCGGCGGATAAGGACGCGCTTGCTAAAATAAACTCTCTTGACGCGGGTGACCAGATTGCACTGACGGGGCTTGCTGCCGATATAAAGTTTTATGAGGCAGGCGATAATCTTAACGGCGAACCGGTTGCTTCCGTAAATGCGGCTCCGCACGGCGACATACTTTTTATTCGCCGTGCAGACGATATAAAAATACTGCGGCGGGCCACCCGTATATGGAAATATCTTTTTTATCTGAGCTTGGCGGCGATTGTTGCTTTGTTTGGCCGTAAACTGTTTTCCTCAAATGCCTGAGGTTTTATGAAAAGGTGGCTTTTGTACGGCATGGCCCTGTTTGCGGGTCTGGCGTTTTTTTACGGGGTCAACAATTTCAGACATCTGCGCACGGACGAGCTTTCCTCCGCCGTTTGTTCCATGCCTGAAACGACGGATATTTCCGACATGCCGCCTTTTGTAGTTCACATGGGCGCGGTCAGGCTTAAGGTTTTTCCGCGTGCGCGCTACAGGGCGGCCGGTCTGGTAATGGGCGCGTTCAGAAATCACCTGTTTGCGTATACGGACGGAAACATAATTTCCTCGGAGTCAGGCCTGTCCCCTCTGAGAGTTCCTAGGCCGGAGAGCAACGGGTGGCTGGTGCTGGTCGCGCCGGGCGGCGCGACGCTGGCTTTTTCAGAGCGCCTGCGCACTGGCTGTTATAAAAATATATTCAGGACCGGCAGACATCTGGACTGGTATGCCGGACAGCGCGCCGAAGGCCTGCCCATGCAGAACATGTATTTTATAACGGCCGATGCCGGAGCGTATGTAAAACTGCGTTCGCTTTCATCCGGCGATCAGGTCAGTGTAAACGGCATTATAGGCGAAATATGGTTTTACATGCGGGGGAGACCGCTGACGGCAAATCCGACTTATTATGCGCCGGCGACTCCGCGCGGGGACGTGCTGTTTATTTCCGGCGCGGATGACATAAAAATACTGCGCCGAGCGGGCCATGGCTGGCTGTATGTATTTTACGCCGGCGCGGCGGCATTCGCCGCTTTGTTTTGGTGGATAGTTTTATAACATAATTGCGGGGAATTTATGAAAAAATGGATTTTTATCGCTCTGGCATTACTGGTCTGCGGGTATTATTTCGGCAGGGTTAAAAACGCGAAGTGTCCGTCAATCACATATACAGACGTCGCTGGTGTTCAGCATGATATCGGCGGGTGCGACAAGCCCGCCATAGTCGGTTTCGGCGTAGCGGATTCCACGCCTACCGCTCGCGCCATGTATCTGCTGTCGGAAGTGCGCAAGGTATATCCTGAAAACAGGGTGGATGTTGTGGGTTTTTATATTAACGGAATTACGCAGGAGGAGCTCACCCGCCTTGGCGAGGAAACAGCCGCGCCTTTTACCATAGCCTCGGCACAGACCTCGCCGGAACTGCTTGCACAGCTTATATCCGCCTTCAAATTCGGGGAGCCGGGACGGGAACTTTATATCGTAGACAGAAGAGGACACATAACGGCCGTGCCCATAGACAATATTGAAGAACCGGTCCCGCAGGTTTTTCTGCGCGTGCAGAGAAAACTTATACTGGCCCTGCCCAATAAATAAGAGCGCGGCAGTGTCCCGTCGGCGGAAAATCCGCCCACACTGCTTATGCGGCGACCTTCTCAGGCATTACACAGAGTTTATGGCTGGTTCTGTCCGGCCGTGCTAAAATTTCTGAAAACCAAAACCGAATTTATATATTCCGGTAAATAATTGAGTTAAGTAAACTTTCCTGCCCGCCGTGGCGCACATGACGGGAAAAACTCCGCGTTATGTGTAACGCCGCAAAAGGATTTATTAGTCTGTCGAAAGTCTGACCGTAAGGACTTTCCCGTCGGGAAAACCATTAAACAGCCAACGAGGTTTTTGAGTTAAGTAATATTTCGTGTCGGTAATTAAACGGTTTTTCCGACGGGAAATGGCGTCAGATTATACTTTTAATAGTCTAATCGGGTCCCAAACAGGCATACAGCTAAGTAAGTCATTTAGTTCTGCCAGTCTAAACCATCTCCAGCAAAGCAGCGCGAAACGGTCACAAAAAACCAACATGAAAGTTTACATAACTCCGGTTTTTTAATTAACGCAAATAATTGTTCCGTGCTTTGCCGTATATAAACTGCTTTTGGGGGGGCATTGTGTTGCGCTGGTTTTTACGGCAGGGGTTCACGGGCAAAGGTAAGGCCGCATACGGCCTTTGCGCCCGCGCCGCGCAGTGCGGCGGCGAAAGCCTCTAGCGTGGCGCCCGTCGTCATAACATCGTCAACTACGATAATGCGTTTGCCTTTCACCTTTTTTATGTCGGTTATTATAAAGGCGTCTTTAACGTTTTCAAGCCGTTCTTTTTTGCCAAGATTTATCTGCGACAGTGTGCCCGCCTTTTTAGCGCAGCAGTTTTCCAGCAGGGTCTTGCCGGCAAGTTCCGCCGTTTTTTCTGCCAGCAGGTGCGCCTGATTATATCCGCGTTCGCGCAGGCGGCCTATGTCGCAGGGCACGGCAACCATACACTCAAACTGCTTGTAGCGTTCGTCTTTGGCGGTGGTATCGGCTAGAGCGCGGGCCATGTAGTCTGACAGAAACTGCCTGCCGTGAAATTTTAGTCCAAGCACCAGACTGCGCACCGGCGGAGTGTACTCGAAAACCGAACGCGAGAATTTGTATTTTTTAAGACCGGCCTTGTAGCCCCGGCAGTCAAAGCAATGCGCCCCGCCGTCGGGCAGAGGCAGGCCGCAGGTCCGGCAGAACAGGCCGTCTATCGGTTTTGCCAGCGTCAGACATGTTTCGCACAGCGGCTCTTTTGCGCCGCGCGGCAAATCCGTTCGGCAGTGCTGGCAGGTGCGCGGCAAAAGGACGTACAGCGCGGTTTCCTCGCATACTCCGATAAAGTGTTTCCAGCCTTTTTTCTCTTCCATATCAAAATTGCAGCGTAAGCGTGGTTCCGGCCTGATAGGAAATGTATTCCTCCTGCGGCAGGTACTTGTGCCACAGGCGTTCCACCATGGCGTTTATGGCAAGGCGCAGATTTTTTGACAGTTCGTAATCGGCCGTGCTGTTTAGGTTAAACGTGCTGGAGTTGTCGGTTTCCGTCACCGGCGAGCGCTTTATGGCGAAGCTGGCGTTTGTCGTCCAGACCACGCGGTTTGTAAAGAGAAGCGGCTTGCTCATAAACGGCAGGCGCAGGCCTTTGGGAAGGTTTAAGTCCGCGCGCACGAGCAGGGACGGCTTTATAGTGGTCACCTGCGCGGTGGCAACGCCGTTGCCCTGAAGAGTTTCGTCGTAGGTGTAATCCATGCGCGGGGTAAGGCGCGCCTTGCCCGCGTCAAAACTTACCTGCGCGCTGGCGTCGCGGTGCATGGTGGAGCCGGATATTATGTCGGTTGTCAGGTCCAGCGTTTCGGTGGTTTTCATGTTGAAGCTCAGTGAAGTGTCGAGCTTGTTCTTTATCATAAAGCGCGTGTCCGCGCCGTAGGATTTCTCCGTGGCCAGGGTCGCGCCCACCGTTTCGGTTTTGCGCAGTGTGTATTTTATGTTGCTGGTCATGTTGCTTGCCCAGCTTTCCATGTAGAGCATTTTTTCCATTTGCGAGAAGGTGGCCAGCATGTCGGGCAAAGTGGTCGTCACCGTTTTGCTGTATGTGCCGGTGGTTTCGGAACGCTGTATGGCCTTGCTGTAATTGTTTGTAAGCGACATGGCGCGCAGGGCGACCAGTCTGCCCGAAAGTCCGTAGCCTTCCAGCGGCCGCCACCGCTGGGACGAGGTGTATGTGTCGCGCAGGGTAAGACTGCTTCGCGATGCAAACGGCGACTTTGGCGCAAGCGAGTTGCGCAGCCAAAGCGCGGGTTTGGTGTTAAGGTCCTTTTCCACATTGAGCCATGTGTCGCCGTCCTGCAGCTGGTAGTTGTTTGACACAACCATGGACTGCAGCAGGCGCGAGCCCGGCGCGAGGTCCTTTATGTTTACCGTCAGGCCGATAGTGCCGTTTGCCGTGCGGTTTACCGTTTTTATCTGACCGACGGCGTAGGTCGTGGTATCGGTTCCCAGCGTCGCGGTCGAAACGGTGAGGTTATTGGTTTCAATGGTCGTCACCGTATAGTTTACCGACGGGTTAAGCCACGACGCGAAACGCAGATTGCTTGTAAAACCCGCAGTCTGCTGCATGGATTTAGGGTACTGGAAAGTATCGGGCGAGCCGGTGGAATAATCCGTGCGCTTTTCGTTTACCTGCTTGAGCAGATACTGCGGCGAGAACTGCGAGTCCTTCCACGGAGTGAAGGCCAGTTTCATGCTGGCGTCGTGCGTTATTTCCTGCGCGTTGTAATAGCCGGAACTAAGCAGCACGACCATTGAATCGTAATTGGTTTTGCTGTCGGTATAGGTGTAGCTCAGGTCCACGGTCTTGGGCATGAGGCGCGTTTTCTTGGGCGCGGTGTATTTCAGCGTCGAGCCGTAGGCCCGCGTGTCGTCTTCGCGCGTAAGCAGGTCGTAGCTTGTCTTGTTTAGATTGTAGCTAAGGCCCAGCACCGGCATGTTGGGCAGCTGCAGCGTGCCCAGCGCCTTGCCCGTCTGCGTCGTCACCCTGCCTTTTGCAAGCAGGCTGACCAGGTTAGTGTTTGTGACCGCCAGCGTGTTTGGCGTGGTGACCACCTGCCGCGAGTAATCGGCCGTTATGGGGAAATACCTGAGCCGCGTTATTTTCAGGTAAGAGGTGGTCTGCTCGTTGTCCTGTTTTGTCGAGGCCGATACGGGGGTTTCAAAGTTCCTGTCCACATAGCGGTACTTGCCGCCGAACTCCGCCCAGCCGGCAAGCGAGAAATCGGCCTGCGCCTTTGCGGCCGTGCCCGTGTAGCTTATGGGCGAACCCAGATGAATTTCATCAAACCATACCTCTCCGGCGTGCGTGGTTCCGTCGGTGTGAGTGGTCAGTATGCCGGCCGTCATTATGCCCACCTGCGACAGGTCGGGACTGCCGGCCGAGGACAGGTACATGGTGTAGTTGGACGCGTTTTCCCAGGTGTCGGCCACCTTGTCGTTGTCGCTGTCAACCTGATTTATCGTGTACAGCCGCCAGCCTGTAAAGTTGAGCGGCACGCGCACTTCATGGTAATCGGTGTCGGCGCCGACGCGCAGGTAGAAGAACGTTGTCGTAGAAACTTCGCTGGTTACGGGGTTGTTTAACAGAAACTTAAACTGCCCGTGCTGCGCAATGTTTATGGCGTTTGTAAAACGCCGCTGCGTGGCCATGCGCGCCGGACCCGTGGAGGTGTAGACGAGGCTTAGAGACTGTTCGGTAAGTGTGCTTGTATTGTTTTCCTGCATGAGTTCGGAGGCCGAGCCGTAAAGGTCGTTAAACACCTGCGTGGCCTCGCCGCCCGCCGAGAAAATGGGGGAGTAGTTAGGGTTGTCCTCGTTATTTATGCCGGAGGCCTGCAGCACGTTGCCCGTGCTGTTTGAGGCCTTGACCACTTCCCAGGTGTTTCCTATGGCGGAGAGCTGGGCTATCTGGATTGTACCCTTGCTCTTGCCGCCGGGAACCTGCTTCAGCGATATGCGGACCTGCCCGATGGCCGCCCATTTGTAGGTGTCGGTGGAGGAAATGTCGATATTTGCCTGCAGGGTATGCCAGCCGGTGAAATCGAAGGTGTTTTTTATTGTCCCGCCGGTCACGTCGGTAAAGTAGGAGGCGTTGTCGTAGCCGAAATCTCCGCCGGTGTAGTCCTGCGCGTCGAGAATACCGTTGGCGTTTAAGTCCTGCGTGTCGATTTTTCCGTTATTCGCGCCATAGCGCACGGATTGTCCGGCGTTATAGGGCCAGCCGATATCCTCGCTGCTGCTTAACGAGCCGTCGCAGTCGAGGTCTTCCGTCTTCGGCACGCCGGTAAGCACGGTTCCGCTCTTGCAGTAAAGGGTGGTTCCGCCGCTGTTATCGGAGTCTTCGTTTATCTGGCCCAGATGGACGTTTATCTGGGGGCCTGGAGTGCCGGGCGTGCCGTCACCGTAGGCCACGAGCTGAAGCATGTTTTTCGTGGACATATCAACGCCGGTGGTGCTGAACGGGTAGACTATCGAAACTTCGGATGACACGCTGAGGTCATAGTTTATCGTCAGCACGCGCTGGGTCGCGCCGGAGGCGGCCTGCGAGTTGGGGTTGATGTCTAAAATCTTTACGTCCTGACTCTGCCACGTTATTGCGCGGGCGTCGGCGGGACCGTAGACGCTGTCATCGGGGTTTGAGGCTATCTGCCAGTCGGTCGCTTCCATGGAGGCCTGCGTCTGCTGTTTGATGCTTTCCATGTTGTCGACGATTGCGAAGTCGTTCAGGTTCGGGTTTGTGTGGCTCTGCGCGCCTTCAAACGACCAGTTGCTGTTTAAGCCGGGGGCGAGCTTTATGTTTTTGAACTGCACGTCGCCTTCGTATACCACGAGGCTCTTTGCCAGATCGGTCACGTTTGGCGCGGTACGCGTTTTCGTGGCCGTTTCATACATCAGTGTCCCGCCTATGCTCATGTGCGAGTTCACGTCGTAGGAAAGCCGCGAGCCCAGCAGCGAGGACGAACCCAGACCGCCGTAGGGCGAAACATCGTATGTAATGTCCACCGTGCTGTTGCTGCCTATGCGGTTTTCATTATAGAAGGTGATGAAACCTGAATCGTAGTCTATGTAGTAGTCCACGTTGCGGGTGAGTTTTGTGCCGTCCACCCGTACTATTTCCGACTGCGTTACTATGTTTGCCTCCAGCGTGAAAGTTTTTACGCGGGCGCGGTATTCAACGCGTATTATGTATTTCGACACGGGGCTGGTGGCGTATATGTCGGGGTCTTTCTGCGACGAATCGCTGGTGTTTGCAAAGGGGTTCTGCAAATGGAAAACGCCCTTTTCAAAGTCCACGTCGATAGTCGAGGAATAGACCTGTTTGGGGTTTAGCGAACTGCCTATTTCGGTACGGTTTAAGTTCTGCACCTGAAGGGTGAAATTGCCCTTGCCGTCGTCGCGGACTATCTGGGTCTGGCCTATGTTGTAATAGGTCTTTATTTCGCGCTGATAGCCCATTTCCGCGGAAGTGGAGATATAGACGTCGTTCTTTGTCTTTAACAGTTTCACGTTGCCGGTTCCGCCCGCGCTGGCGGGGTCTGGAGTGGAATTAGTCGACAGCTTAGTGCCGTTTGCGTTTGTAAAGTCTATGGCCACCACGTCGGTGGCGCTGCGGGCCGAGGTGAAGGTGAGGATACCCTTGTTATAGTCGATTGTATAGTCCACGCCGGCGGTAAGCAGTTTGAACTTGCCGTCGTATATCGAGGTCTGCACATTGAGGTCGTCGGCCGTAAGCGCGTATATATTGGTGTTGTTGGCCGTTATATAGTTCTGGTTATCGACGTAGACTTTTTCCGAGCCTTTCACGATAGGCAGACGGCCGGTGGAGCTTGCGAAAGTAAGGTCGTAGTACTGCCTGCGGGTGTAGGAGGTGTCCAAAATATCCTTGCCCTGAAACAGGGTGTTGCCTACGAACTGTTTTGTTTTCGTGGTACCTTTGGTGCGGCTGCCTATGAAGGTGGCTTTAACGCCCTTGTATTTGAGGTCCATTCTTATGCCGAATAGCTGTTTGTTGTAGGAGATGAATTCGGTTGACGGCAGGGACAGGTCGATATCGCCGAATGAGGCGGACTGCACGACCTCGCTGGAATCGCCCTGATAGACTATCGATATGTCCTGCTTGTCCTGTTTTGTGTCGTCATAGTCCACGTTGACGTTTACTTTAGGTCCCACCTTGCCCTGCATGCGCACCTGCATTTCCTGCTTTATGTCGAACACGCTGGTCGACTGCGCGCGGGAGGTGTTTGTCTGGCTGCTAAGGTATTGTTTCGAGGTGTAGTTGAACCCGATGATTTTTCTGCCGGTTACAGACATGGAGGTTCCGTATGCGGGCAGTTCAACCGATGGCGGCAGGTTGAGCGCCGTTTCGGTGGCCACTACCACGGAGGTTTGCGGCAGTTCGGGCATGGGGGCCTCTATCGTACCCTCTTCGGTGGCCTTGCGTGCCTTGTTCCATTTGTCCTGTGAAAAGTCGAAGGCGCGCGTTTTTTTGTCCACGGCCTCTTCTATTGTCTCGTATTTTTGGGTGTCGTCTTCCTGTTTGTCGCTGAAAATGGGGGAGTCTTTTGTAAACAGCGAAAATCCCCCGTCAGGGGGCGGGGGTACGGTTTGCGCGAAAGCGGAATTTGCGGCAAACAAACAGAGAAATGCGAGAATTTTCCTAAACACTGCCTCACCGGAACCGGACCGTTTCGCGCGCCGCAAAGGCGCACAGCAACACACCGCGCCCGCGGCGTACGCAAAACGGCTATATATTTATTAAGTATACAAACTTTGCGTGATGACCAAGCTATATTCATATTTGATAGAATGAATACAATAAATACGTTTATATTATGATACCGCTGATTTTTCCCGTTTACTTTCTAAGCATACTGGGGCCTTATCTGGTGATGGCTCTGGGTATCTTTTCGGCCGTGCTGTTTATGAACCAGTTCGTGCGCGTTTTTAACACCGCCGTAATGGTGGGCGCGTCAATGGACTGGGTGTTTTACAGCCTGCTGCAATTGCTGCCCATGATAATGGCGCTGGCTGTGCCGATGTCCTTTCAGCTTGCCCTGCTTCTTACGCTTGGCAATCTTTCCGATACAAAGGAAATGCTTGCCCTGCGCGCGGCAGGTTTTTCCGCGCGCGAGATAATATGGCCGGCCGGTGTCGTGGCGGTGGTGCTCAGCCTTATGCTTTTCTGGGTAAACAGCTGGGTAAGTCCGCACGGCTTCAAGCGTTTCGAGCAGTCAAAGCGTCTGCTTGCCGCCAGCATTTCAAAAGTGCAGATTGAGCCGCAGTCCTTTTTCGAGATAAACGGCTGGAAACTTTACGCCGAGGAGGTCGATTCCTCCACCGGCGAAATGGAAGGCGTGCACATGGTGCAGCAGGACAGCGGCGGCGAATATACGGTAAAAATAAACGCCCCGCGCGGCAAGTTTTCCCTTATGCGCGGACGCGGTTTTACCATTTCGCTTGAAAACGGCGAGTTCCAGCGCGTAAACGCCGCCGATTCCGGCTCCGCCATAATGGCGGGCTTCAAATCCTACAAGGCTTTCATGCCGTTCGACACGAAGGCGGTGCTTAACAGGGAACTGTCGCTGACCGAAATGACCACGCCGGAAATTCTGGGCAAAATAGGCCATGTCAAACTGGTTCCAGTGCGCGAGGCGGAGTATAAAATCGAGGCCATGTCGCGGCTTGCCTTTGCGCTGTCGCCGATAGTGTTTTTTATTATAAGCTGTCCGCTGGGTCTTAGCATGATGCGCGCCGGCAAGGTGCGCGGAATGCTGCTCAGCATAGTCATACTTTTTGCTTATTACGGGGCCATAGCTTCGGGGGCGAGCCTTGGCAAAAAGGTGCTTTCTCTTGCGTGGTACTCGCCGTGGCTGGCCGATATTCTGGGCCTTGGCGTGGGCGCGTATTTCTGGAAAACGAGGCTTGAACGCTGATGGGTATTTTCTACCGCTATATCGCCTCCAAATTCTGGCCGCCGTTTTTCTTCGGCATGGGTATTTTCGCCGTGCTGGTGTTTCTGGGCGATATGTTCGACCGCTTGAACCAGATATCGCGCAGTTCCGCCTCCATGCTGGTCATAATTCAGTATTTTCTTTACACGATACCTTACTGGACGCTGGTCATAACGCCGGTGGCGATTTTGCTGGCGGCGCTTTTTGCGCTGTCTGAAATGGTCAACAGCGGCGAGTGGATTGGCGCGCTTGCAAGCGGCTATCATCCGCGGCAGGTGCTTATGCCGATAGTTGGGTGCGCGGTGCTTGTGTCCTGCGTAAATTTTGCCCTGCAGGAAACCGTTTCCCCGCGCCTTCACCTGCGGGCCGACACCATTTTCCAGCGCGATATACGCGGCCGCAAGGACTGGCAGCATACGGTAAAGCAGAACGTGGCCATAAAGGCCGGACCTGGCATGATTTTGTCGGCCAGCCTTTTTGACAGCGGCGCGGGAGAAATGGAAAAAGTGGTGCTTGACGTCGCATCCAAAGGCCGCATAGCCATACAGGCAAACGCCGTGCGCGCCGTGTGGGACGCCGGTCATCAGACATGGGTTTTTGAAAAGGGCGTACGCCGCATCTTTACCGCTCAGGGCGAGATAAAAGAGGAAAAATTCGACCGCTGGGACGCGCCTGTCTCCATAGGGCCGAAACGTCTTGTGGTTGAAAAGGCCGAGGCCGAGGATATGGCCATTTCGGACCTTTTGCGGCGCATAGAAAATCTTAAAAAGACCAATTCGCCCGTTACCAAGGAACGGGTGTATCTGCAAAGCAAGCTGGCCGCGCCGTTTAATTCCATAATAATCTGCCTGCTGGGCATACCCTTTGTAATGAAGGTGCGCCGCGCAAACCGCATGGTGCATTTTGCATCGGCGCTGGTAATAACCTTCGTGTTCTGGTGGGTCATTTCCATTTTCCAGACGGCCGGCGAAGCCGCCATGGTTTCGCCTTATACCGCGGCCTGGGCGCCGGTTTTCATTTTCGGTCTGATATCCGTGGTGGGCATAAGGCTTACCGCAAAATAAAATTTTAGAGTTAAGTAACATTTCGTGTGGGTTTTTGTGGCGCATTTCTGCTGTTTAAGAAGTGCGCCACTAGCGTTTTCTTGTGCTTCAAATTCATGCCGCGATGCCGATGCAAAAGCTCTTTCAACCGGCTGTTTATCCCGCCTTCAACCAGATTGGTTGTTGCCGGGATTCGTGGTCAATCAATAAACACAAACAGGTTCGACAGTGCTTGTTCCAATGTGCGTTTTAGTGCTCTTATACNCTTATACGCCTGTGAATGTACCACCAACTGCGTCTGCCGGATGGATGTTCACCATACGTCAGTTCTTTCAGAAATGTCTGCCAACGGCTGCCCCAAGCGGTGAAAGATGCAATCCAATCGTTCCTGTCCTGTGCCGTTTTGGTACTGTGCAGTGCATAGACCAGCGCCAGCAATTCCTGCCCCGCTGGCGTGTGCGGACGTCTTGTAAGTTTCTGTATCCCGAGCCGCTGAATATGCGCCAGACAACGCTGCACCGGCACATCCGGCCAACGCGTTTTTAAGACGGACAGAAGCCCACTTTACCCATCACAAATAACCGCCGCCGGCTTTGGCAGTTTGCTCAGAAAGGCATACCACGCAGCAAATGTTTCTTGCTCCGCAAACAGCCAGAACACATGACCTTTACCGGTTCGCCCTATGAGTACGCATTNGTGATGCCCTGCAAGATAAACAGCGTCAACTACAAGATATGTGTCGGAAAGTAATTTGGGATATATGGGCGCGGGCGGTGCTGCCCAGAAGCGAATGAACCAGCCCGCCAAAGTCTTTCTGGTACGATTGTTATGTTTTGAAAGAGAGCTTAGTGTATCTGTTCCGCAAAGCCAGTTTCTGAATAAATCAGACTGATGTTTGTGCGAGACATCTGCCCGCTTCAAACTGTTGGTAGTTAAACAAACGGGACATTTCCAGCGTTGTTTCCCTGTTGATGTTCGGCCCCAGCGATGAAGTATCGCACGACAAATTTTACAGTGCTTTTTCATCAAGTTAAGGTATAAAACCTTAACTTGAAGGGGTTTCTCGTATAGGAACCCCTTTTAAAACCCACACGAAATGTTACTTAACTCAAATTTTTACTGTTTTCGGACAAATAAAAACGCCGTCCCTTACGGGACGGCGTTTTGCAATTGCGCTTTTGCGGAAGTTTCAGGCCGCCAGCAGTTCCTTTACGGTCTTGACCAGTTCTTCCGGTTCGAAAGGCTTGTAGAGAATGGCGTTTGCCCCGAGGGTTTTTGCTTCCTCGTTTACCGCTTCCTGATTTATGGCGGTCACCATCATCACCTTGGGCGCGTTTTCAAGGGCTTTTACGGATTTTAGTATGTCGAGTCCGGATTCGCCCGGCATCAGCACGTCAAGCAGCACCAGGTCCGGTTTGTGCTGCTCTATTTTCTGCATGGCTTCCGTGCCGTTTCCGGCTTCGGACACAATGGTGTAGCCGGCATGTTCCAGTACCGCGCGTATCATGCTGCGCAGGATTGGCGAGTCGTCTACTATTACGATGTTTTTCATTGATGCGTACCTTCCTGCATTGAGCTGGTGAATTTGGAAATCATCATGCGGAGATGTTCCGGGTCAAAGGGTTTGTATATTATGCCGTTCGCGCCGAGGCTGGTGGCCTCGTCGTTTACCGTTTCCTGATTTACCGCCGTCAGCATTATTATGACCGGTTTTGCCGATATTTTGCGCATCTGCTTTAAGGTTTCAAGGCCCGATGCTCCGGGCAGGATAATGTCCAGCAGGACGATATCGGGCGGCTGTTTGGAATATTTTTCAAGAGCTTCGCGGCTGTCTCCGGCTTCGATTATTTCGGCCTCGCCGTTTGAAAAAAGCGTGCGCACCGCCGCGCGGATTATTTCCGAATCGTCTACTATCAGAATTTTAGGCATAGTCACTTCCCCCGTTGTACGGCTCGCTTATTTTTGCGGCAGCCCCATGGCGCGGTTTATGGCGTACTCCAGTTCGGAAGGCTCAAAGGGTTTGTACAGGATGCCGTGCGCCCCCATGGCGCGGGCCTCCTCGTTTATCGCTTCCTGATTTACCGCCGTAACCACCAGCACCCGCATATTGGGGCGCATCTGCAGCAGTTTGCGCATTATCTCAAGGCCCGACTTGCCCGGCATCAAAATATCGAGCAGAATAAGTTCGGGATGAGTTTTTGGCAGGTAGTCGAAAAACTCATCGGCGTCGCCCGCCTCGCCGCATACCTTGTGGCCCATTTTGGCCAGCAGTTCGCGCATGGTTCCGCGAAAGACCGGCGAATCGTCGACTATAAAGCAGTTTGCCATATCAGAACACGCGCTTGTTGGTGCTGTTCCATGCCTGCGACTCATGTATCCGGCCGATGAGCGCCTGCAGCGACTTGGTTTCAAACAGCAGACAGAAATTTACCGACATTGAAAGGTTTTGCGACTCAAGGCGCAGGTCGTTTGAAAGTATGTATTCCGCCCTGAGGTTTGCCCGCGCCATGGCCTTGTTAAGCAGATAGCCGCGCGAACCGACCAGCACTCTTGGCGCGGTCGGCAGTATGCGCATTTTTATGGTGTTGGCGATTACGTTTAGAAAAGTGTTTGCCAGAATGTTGGAAACCTCGGCCACCGTAAGTATTTCCAGCGAGGACTGGTCGGCCGTGGTGCGCTTTCCGTCCGTCAGCGAATGGGTGAGGTTTATGGCGCTTTCCTGCGGGAAAACGCACATAAGGGAAAAGGGAGTTTCCCCGTCAAAATAGAGGTCGCCGCAGAAACGCGCCGCCTCCTGCTGCGGGAAAAGCCGCGCGGCCTGTTCCGCTTCCAGTATTTCAAAGCGGCGGGGAAACCCCGACCAGTCGCGGCCCGACAGTTTAGACAGGGCCTTTAAGGTATGCAGGACGCCGGTGTCGGCTATATCCTGAAAAATCAGTTTTTCTTCCTGCGTGAGTGAGTTTGCCATTTACCGTGCACCGTCCCTTTTGAACGGGCCTCTTTTATTGTAAAACCTTGTTCCAAATGATAGCACTGTGCGCGGGCCCCGCGCAACAGCTAAGACGCGTCCTTAGCCCAGCCGCGTAAGCGTGACGGTTTTAGAATAGCCGCTGACCAGTTTTTCACCGGCGTCCAGCAGCTGCTTGGTCTTTGCCGCGGAGTCGCTTTCCGCGTAAATGCGCATGAGCGGTTCCGTGCCCGAGGGCCGCATGAGCAGCCACTCGTCGCTTTCCAAAATCACCTTGAGCCCGTCCTGCGTGTCGGCCGTGGCTATTACCTGTCCGGCCAGTTTTTTGGGCAGTTTCTTTTTGAGCTTTTCGGCAAATACCCTGACGTCCGGTATGGTTTTGTGCAGACGGTAATCCCGCCGCAGATAGACCGACTTGCCGTAGGTTTTTTCTATATCGGCTATAAGCTGGGAAGGGGTCTTGCCGCTCTTTACCGCCGCTTCCAGAAACAGCAGGGCCGTAAGTATGCTGTCGCGCTCGGGCAGGGTTCCTTTCCAGGCAAAGCCGCCGGATTCTTCCGCGCCGACTAGCACGTCTTCCTTCAAAATCTTTTCAGCCAGATGCTTAAAGCCCACCGGCACTTCCTCAAAGGGCAGGCCGCTTGCCTTTGCTATGCGTTTTGTAAGGTAACCGAGCGACACGCACTGCACCACCTTGCCCTTTAGCTTGCGCTGGGCTATAAGGTGTTTTAGCAACACGGCGAAAAGCTGGCAGGGTGTCAGATACTCGCCGTTTTCGTCTATGACGGCTATGCGGTCGCCGTCGCCGTCGAAAGCTATGCCCGCGAGGGCCTTTTCCTGCGTAACGGCCTGCGTAAGCGCGGCAAGATTCGCCTTTATCGGTTCGGGCTGAACGCCGCCGAAAAGCGGGTCGTGCTTGGTGCGGATTTCCTTTATTTTGGGCGTGGCCAGCAGGGCGGGCATAAGGCCTGCCGCGCTGCCGTGCATACAGTCCACCACGACGGTTTTTTTAAGACCCGCCGCTATGGCCTTGGTGTTTACCGCGCTCTTTACATAGTGCAGGTAATCCTTTTGCGTGTTCTCGGTTTCAAGGCGCATGCTGTGGATGAGCAAGGGTTCGTTTTTGCCGATCTGCGCCTCGATAAGCGAGGTAAGCGACTGGGGGGCCGAGCGGCCGTCGAGTTTTATTTTTATGCCGTTATACTGAAAGGGATTGTGGCTTGCCGTAACCATTATGCCCAGCCAGGCTTTCTTTGCCGTGAGCAGGCTTATCTGGGGCGTGGTAACGGGCTTGTCCATAAGGATTACATCAAATTTGTTGGCGCGCAGTATGCGGGCAATGTCGGCCGCGAACTGGTCGGAGAGAAAGCGGCGGTCGTAGCCCACCGCTATGGCGTTTTTTTCGGGCGGGATTTTGGGGCACTCCTCGCTGCGGGCGTAATCCGCCACTGCCTGCGCCAGCATCTGGACGTTTTCAAACGTGAAATCCCACGCCATTATGCCGCGCCAGCCGTCCGTGCCGAATTTGATTTCTGAATTGCTAGCCATAGATTGTTTTCTCCGCAAAAATGGGAAATATGCTCCCGCAAAAAGCCGCGCTCGCGTGAATATATTAGCAAATTGCCGTTTCTTTCTTAATAGGGGGTTTTTGCTAGGCCGCCACGACTTCCGGTTCTGGCCGGTTTATGCGCTCAAGATGCGGCTGCTGGCGCACCAGTTCCAGCACGTCCTTCTGGCTGAAAAGCGGGTTTTTCGGGTAAAGGTTCTGGTATATGGCGCGCAGAAAGGAATAGTCGTGCTGGGTCTTTAATGCCCACTGCTTCTGCGAAAAGTCTTCCTCGTAAGGCGGCAGGGCCGCCTGCGGAAACAGCAGGGGGTACTGGCGCATGTAGGCAGTCACGGTGCGTCCGCCCTCGGGCGTGTTCTCCCACGCCTTTTTAAGCGCGGCAAAGGTAAACACTTCCGCTTCCGCGCCCTGCGGGGCGTTTTGCGGTCCGCAGGCGTAGGCCGTGCCTTCTTTAACGTGAAGGCTTAGCACGCGGTCTATGGTGTCTGCGCCGCAAAGCGGGCAGTCCGCGTTTATCTTTACGATGTTCTGCGGACGGATTAGCTTTGCAAGCTGATAAAAGCGGTCCAGTATATCGGTTTCGCTTCCGCAGAAAATGCCCACGCCGTTTCTGGCGCAAAGTTCCGCCACGGACAGGTCCTCGCGGTTTATTGTGGCGGCGACAAACACCGCTTCTATGTTCGCGCAGGCCTGCACGCGCAGGACTGTGTGTTCGAGCACGGTCTTGTCGAGCAGATTTTTAAGGATTTTTCCGGGCATGGAGGCCGATTTGGCCGATGCCTGTATGATTGCAATGTTCTTCATAGCATGTAGCAGGGATATGATAGTAATTTTGGAAGACGGCTAACAACCGCCGCCGTCGCAGGTGCGGCGGCCGAGAAGCAGAAGTTTAAGGCCTGTAAGCGCGTGCGCCATGAAAAGCACACTGTTTCCCGCAAGGCGCAGCCGGCCGTTTTCACTTATAGCCTGAGCGTTGCGCACAAGGCGGCCAAGGCGTATTTTCACAATTTCGGCGGCGTTATAGCGGGAGAGTATTTCCTCGCGCGTAAGACCCTGCGGCGCGGCGGCGAGTTCGCGCATTATGCGTATGCGGCGCGCGGTCTCGCCCAGATTTACAAAGTGAAAATAGCAGTAGCCAAGCGCGCCGTAAATTACAACGTTTGCCGCCGCGTCCCACAAAAGCGTTTCCGCAGGAGATACCGCCCACTGCATTATGAGCACGGCGCACAACCCAGCCGCAAACCCCGCGTATACCGATTTAAGCAGGCCGGTGACTCTGCATAAAAGCAGTTGGCACAGCACGTTTGCCGCCAGCGCGGCGGGGGCAATAAGAAAGTTTTCCATTTAGCCGCCCTTGCCCGCGCCCATTATTTTGCGGTAGGTTTCAAAAAGTCCGGCCATGAACCGGCCCTTGCCGGTAAGGCTGTAGCGGTTGTTTTCCAGCACGGCCATTTTGTCCGTAAGCAGGTCGGCAAGGCGTGGGTCTATTAATACTTTATCGGATGCGAGGGCAAGCAGTTCATCCTCGGTAAGTCCGCGCGTTCCGGCCTTTTCAAGCGTAAGCACGATAACGAGCGACGGACTGTCGGCCTCGACGGCCGAGTAGGTTATCATGTAAGCGAGAATGAGCGACGTGACATAAAGCGCGATGTGGGCAAGCTCGTCCGCCGCGGCCTGCGTACGCAGAAAAAACAGACCCGCGGCCAGCACGGCAAACATCAGAATAAGCAGGGTTTTTGTCTGGCGTTTTGGCAGGCTTATCCGCCACCACAAAACGTGCAGTATAAAGCCCGCCGCGAAAATGCCGCTTCCCCACAGCATGGTTTTCATTGAGAAGACTGCTCCCGCCGCGCGTCGCGGTCGCTTTGCCATTCGGCGAAAAAGCGCGCCAGATTTGCAAATTCCTCGGCGGTCTGGTAGCGGGTGTCGGCCTCGGACACCACAAGGCCGTTATAGCCCGTGCTGTCTAAAAGGTCCAGCAGATATTTGTTGTGCAGCGGCGCGTGGTGCGCCGGCGTGTGCCACAGGTGCGAGCCGTGCGTGTAGCCCGTCATGTGAATATGGTTTGCCATTTTCATTATGTTTAGCACAGCCTGTTCGTAAACCCCGCAGCATTCCATTTGAATATGCTCTAGGTCCAGACACATGCCGAAGCCGTAGCGGCGCATGAATTTGAGCGGTTCGTGCGCGCTTACCGTGTTTTCTATGCAGAGTTTTACATCCGAACCCTTAAACACTTCGGCGGCCTTTTGCCATTCGTCTTCCCACAGCGTGTTGTGCGCGACCACTACGCCGGCGTCGAGGTCGTTTGCGAGTTTTTCCATGTCGCGCGGGTCGTAGCCGTCGTTAGGCGAGTGGATGGCGTAGCGCAGGGGAAAAAGGTCGCACAGTTTTATGATGCCGAGCGGTTCCTTCATCATCTCGGCGTCCAGATAAAGTTCCACGGCCTTTATGCCGCTGTCCTTTATTATGGTAAGCAGTTCCTTTGACGGGGCGCATTTGGCCGCAATTGTAAGTTCGTTTTTAAGCATGATCAGATGAAGTTTATATGCTGGGGCTTTCCGCCCGACGGCTCGGTAAGTTTAGCGCCGTGTTTTATCTGCCACAGGAATTCGTTTATCTTGTGCTGGAGGCAGAGCGTGCCGCACATGGTGCGCGCGTCGAATTTTTCGGAGGCTATAAGGTCCATAACCTCTTTATAGCGCGGTCCCTGCCAGATGTCCTTGAACGACTGTTCGGCTATATTGCCGATGTGGTATTTGGCGTAATCGTCGTTAAAAAACATCCCGCACGGCGCGACGAGGCCGGAGCCGGAAATCTGCAGCATGAAGGCGGGGCCGAAACACCGGCTGTAACAGCGTTTGCCGCCGCTCATTATTTTGGACCATTTCGCCCGCACGAGGTAGTCTTTGGTCGAGAGTGCCTCGGCTTCCTTGAGCAGTCCTTCCAGCTTGAAATAGCCGTCGTAATCGACGTGCAGACTGCCCTTTTCGTCGTCGCTGCAATGCTTGATTACAAGGTAGTCCGCGCCGAGCTTTTTACCCAGCTTTGAAAGCGGGATAATCTGGTCGGCAAACTGCGGCATAAGCACCATCTGCATGCCTATGGTGACTGGCAGGTTGCGGCGTTTTTTTATTTCGGCGCATTTGGCTATAAGGCCGGTTACTTTTTCAAAACCGTCTTCGGGCGCGCCCATTATTTCGCGGTAGCGGGCGGGTTCGCCCGCCGAAATGTTGAAGCGCAGATAGGTAAGCGCGGGCAGAATTTCCTCAAGCCTGTCTTCCTTCAAAAGATAGCCGTTTGTGCCCAGCGCCATATCAAGGCCGTTTGCCTTGCCGCGCAAAATAGCGTCGTAGAGATGCGGCGAGCAGGTGGACTCCCCGTCGCTTACAAAGCTGACGGCTTTTACGCCTATTTCGGCCGCGTCGTCGAGAAAACGGAATATGACCTCTTTTGTCATGCGCTTTTCGTCGTTTGCCTGCAGCTGGCCGTAGCAGTAAACGCAGCGGTAGCTGCAGCGGCGCGTAAGGGCGCAGTCGATTGTAATGGGCGCGACGCGCTCGCCCCTAAGCCAGGCCTGCACGCGGTCGGCGTGCCAGGCGAGTTTGTGCCCGTCCAGAATAAGTTCGCTCATTTGTTTTCCTGCCTTCTTTTAAGTGTTTGGGAATCGCTTGTAAACGACGGCCCGCTTTTGTCCTTTGCAAAATATTGGTCGCGGACAAGGCGTATATAGCCTTTTATTACCTGCATAAGCGAGGGGAAACTTACGGCTTTAGACACCCCGTCGCGCCGCTTGCCGAGGTGATACGGCACTTCGGCAAACAGGTAGCCGCCTTTAACCAGCCGGATTAGAATATCGGTCTGAAAGAAAAAACCCGTGTTTCGGTGCGTAAGGCCCAACAGCATGGAGCGGCGGTAAATAACGGTTCCGTTTGTGTAGTTGAAATAGACCAGAAACGTCGTGTTTATTATAAAGCGGTAGAGGAAAGAAAGGCCGTTTCTGAAAAGAGAGCGCGCCTGCTTGTTGAAGATGAACGGGATGACGATATCGACGTGCTCAAGCAGTTTGTAGTAGCGGAAAATCTCCCACGGGTCGTTTTCGTTGTCGCCGGGCAGCATGACTACCGCTGCGCCGCGCGCCTGTACCGCGCCGTCCCAGAAGGACGCGCCTATGCCGCAGGGTTGTGCGTGCGTGATGACGCGCACCCGCGCGTCCTTTTTTGCCCAGCCGTCGGCCACGGCCTGCGTGCCGTCGCGGCTTCCGTCGTTTATCACCACGACCTCGCCGCTTATGCCGCCTTCGTCGAAGGCTTTAAGCGAGTTCTCTATGGCCTGCCCCACGTTGTTTTCCTCGTTTAGCGCGGGCATTACTACCGATAGCTGTATGTCATCCATGTAAGTGACCTGCCGTAGAATGAATTTTTAACCGGCTTTTACAACCTGTCTCGCGGCCTCGGCGATTGTTTCCGCCGTGGGATAAAATACCTTTTCAAGCGCGGGGCTTGCGGGCGTCGGCGTGTCAGGCAGGCAGACGCGTCTTGGCGCGGCTTTAAGCGAAGACAGCGCATGCTCGCACACAAGCGCGGTTATTTCGGCCGCCGCGCCGTTTGCGGTCGCCGCGTCAGCAACTATAAGCCGTCCGGTCTTTTTTACCGAAGTAAGCACCATATCCTCGTCGAAGGGCTTTAACGTGCGCGGGTCCACAATCTCGGCGTCTATGCCTTCCTTTTCAAGAATTCTTGCGGCTTTTACTGCCTCATAGACCATAAGCGATATGGCCACTATGGTAACGTCCGCGCCCTTGCGTCTTATCACTCCCTTGCCGAAAGGCTCGGCGTAAATTTCCTGCGGAACGTAGCCCATGAAATCGTACAGCCAGCGGTGCTCGCAAAAGAGCACGGGGTTTCCGTCGCGCACGGCCGAAATAAGCAGGCCCTTCGCGTCGTACGGAGTGGAGGGCACGGCCACTTTAAGGCCCGCAAACTGCGTAAAAAGTCCGTGCAGGGCCTGCGAATGCTGCGCCGCCGAGCCCCAGCCCTTTCCCACCAGATGCCGTATCACTATCGGCGCACCGGCGGTGCCGTTTGTCATGTAGCTCCATTTGGCGGCGTGGTTTGCAATCTGGTCAAGACACATGGGCAGAAAGTCCGAGCGCATGTGCACGAACACCGGCCGCATGCCGCAAATCGCGCTTCCGACCGCTATGCCGGTAAGGCCGTTTTCGGCAATGGGCATGTCCATCACGCGCGGACCGAAATCCTTTGCAAGGCCGGAGGTTGAGCCGAAAACGCCGCCCACGTCGTCCACGCCTTCGCCGATAATATACACCCTGTCGTCGGTTTCAAGCAGCTGCCGCTGGGCTTCGTTCAAGGCCTGCTTATAGGTTATGCCGCGCAGACCCTCGCGGGCCAGCGTGTCCTCGAATTCCTTGTGGTCAACCATTACTTTTGTCCAGGGCATGTTTACGCTCCCCTGTATACGGCGGTAAAAAGTTCTTCCGGCTGAGGGTACGGCGCGGCAAGGGCAAAGGCCCACGCGTCGTCGAGCTCGGCCTTTATTTCGGCCGTCATGGCCTGTTTTGCCGCCTCGCTTAAAACGCCGGAGGCAAGCAGTTTCTTTTCGTAGCAGGCGAGCGGACATTTCTTTTTCCACTCGTCCAGTTCCGCTTTGGGCCGGCAGCCTTTCAGGTAATCTTCCTCGGGGCCGACATGGCCTTTCCAGCGGTATGTCGTAAATTCAAGAAAAGCCGGACCCGCGCCGGAGCGGACGTGCGCGAGCGCTTTCGCGGCCTCGTTGTAAACGGCCTCGGCGTCGTTTCCGTCGGCCTTGGCCGCGTACATGCCGAAAACCGCCGCGCGGCTGCACACATCTTTCGCCGCATGGCGCGAAACACTGCGCGAGTTGGTGGCGTAAAAATTGTTTTCGCAGACAAAGAGCGCGGGCAGTTTTTTTAGAGCCGCGAAATTTAAGGTTTCCTGAAACACGCCCTCGTCGCTTGCCCCGTCGCCGAAAAAGGAAACGCCAACGCGCCCGTCCCCGCGCAGTTTGGCGGCGAGTGCCGCGCCCGCGCCAAGGGGTATGCTTCCGCCCACAATGGCCGTAGTGCCCATGCAGCCGCAGGAAACGTCCGTAATGTGCATGGAACCGCCTTTTCCGCCGTCACAGCCCGCGCTTCTGCCGTAGAGTTCGGCTACCATGCGGCGCATGTTTGCGCCTTTTACAAGGTTGTGGCCGTGGTTGCGGTGGGTGCTGAAAATATAGTCTTCTTTTTTTAGCTGGAGGCCTACTCCGGCGGCCGCCGCTTCCTGACCGATGCACAGGTGGACCGGCGTTTTCATGTCCTGCCGCGCGTAGACCGACACTATGCGCTCTTCAAACATGCGCACTCTAAGCATTGCGCGGTAAAGGACCAGACGTGTTTTGTCGTCCATAAAAATCCTCAGATGAAGTTTACATGCTCCGACGGGTTTTTGAGTTCCCACAGGTAGCGGTTTATCTCGTCCATGCGGCAGTTGAGGCGGCACTTGCCCGCGTCGAGACAGTCGGCTACGTAAGCGAGCGATTTTTTGCGCTTCTCGCCTTCCCATATTTCGCGGAAAGGCGTTTCGTTGATATTTCCGTAGCGCATGCGCTCGTCGCCCAAAAACATGCTGCAGCCCCAGACATTTCCGCCCGCGTCTATGTAAGTCCAGAACGGCAGGGCCAGACAGCGCTTGTAGGGCTTGTCGGCCTCGTCCCACTTGTGCATGGTGTTTAGGCGGAATATGACGGAGAAATCCTTGGTGTTATAGCCGCGCAGTTTTTCGGCCAGCTCGGCGTATTCGGTGTATTTCACGCTCTTGTATTTGTTCGTTTTGCTGAGCGGATGCTGGGAGTAAGGCTTTATAACCAGATAGCTCATGCCCGCGGCTTTTGCCGTTTTTGCGAGGGTTTCGGCCTCGGCGGCGTTATCGGGCAGTAGTATCATCTGCATGCCGAGCGTGCAGGAAAGTCCGCGCTTTGCCTTGAGTTTTGCCGCGTATTCCATGTTGCGCAGGACTATATTGAAATCCTCTTCCTTGGTGCGGTGCATGGCGGCGTAGGTTTTGGGCGTGCCCGCGTTTATGCTTACTTTAAGCCACGCGGTTTTTTCGAGGCAGATGTCGGCCTTTTCGGGAAAGAAAAGCGCGGCGTTGGTGGTAAAGGACACGTCGATGCCGCTGTCTTTCGCGTGCACGGCAATCTGGGGCATGTCGCGGTGCAGAAAGGGTTCGCCCTCTCCCGCGAACATCACGCTTTTAAGGCCCAGTCCGGCCAGTTCGGTCAGGCGGGTTTTAAGCATTTGCGTGTCTAAAAAGCGCGGCTTGTATTCCATGAAATCCAGCGCGCAGTAGACGCAGCGATGATTGCACGCGCCCGACGGCGACATTTCGGCGTAAATGGGGTAGATGTTTTCGCCTTTGAGCCAGTCGCTTACGCGGGCCGGATGGAACATCAGTTTATGACTGTCTATGCGGAATTTATCCATGTTATTTCAGCAGGGTCGTTATGAATTTGTAGAGCGCTACCGGCGATACCGCGCTGCGGTTGCAGACTATGCCTATTTTAAGCGCAGCCACCGCGTTGCCAACAAAGCCCGCCACTTTCATGGGCGCGCCGGAGCAGACCAGCGGGGCCGTAAAGGACAGGTAAGCGTCGCCCGCGCCAACGCGGTCGACGACGTTGGAGGAAAAAACGGGCACTTCGGAAAAGCCCTCTTCTGCGTCGTATACCAGCGCGCCGAGGTGGCCGCGCGTTATGGAGATTTTGCGCGCGCCGCTTTTTTCCGCCAGCGTTTTTATGAGCTTTTTCATGTCGCCGTACTTGCTGTGGCTGGCAAGGCGTATTTCCGGCTCGTCGATGCAGATATAGTCGGCGTGCGGATATTTTGTGATTAGGTTGTAGCCCGTGTTGGCGCTGTTTGTCTGGCTGTTGACGGCCAGAAATCTGGCTTTTTTTAGCGCGTTTATTATGTCCCCGTTTATGAAGCCGTGGCCGAAATCGGAAACCAGCACCATGTCATATTCCGGCGCGGTCTTTTCCAGATAGGCGCAGACCTGCCGCGACAAATCGTCGGGGAGTGGAAAATCGTCGAGATACGACACCTCGAAAAGTTTCGTTAAAAACACGGGGTCGACGAAGCGGCGTTTTACCACCGTGCAAGTGTCGGTGCGGCGGAAAAGGTGCGGGGTCACTTTCGGCTGAAGGCTTGAAAGAACGAACTCCTCCTGCGGGTTTTCCGCGCCGAGACAGGTAACAAGGTGCACCTCGCCGCAGATGCCGGCCAGATGGTTTGCGCAGGCCAGCACGCCGCCCGGAAAACGCTCGGCGCTTACGAACTTGGTGGAGATTATATTGTCCTTCGGCGACTTGCCCATGCCCTTGCAGTAGTGATATTCGTCGATGATAGTGTCGCCTACGAGCAGCACGCGCATTTTGGAAAGCGACTGCATTTTATCGATGACGGATTCGGGCGGGTTCTGTTTTGAAAAATCGGTAAGAAAGCGGTGCGTTTCGGGCGGGTAGGCGCTGAAAAAGCGGTTTAAAAGAGTGGTGGAACTGAAGGTCACTTCGTCGGTGAAATGTATGTGCCCGCCGACTTCGTCCATGGCCTCTTTTTCGCGGGTTATGCCGCCTGTTACGTCCTTTTCCGGCGCGGCGTAGTCCGAGCCCTTCACATAAACGTTCGGGCGTATGGAGCGTATGGTTTCTACGGCGGTTTCCCATTCGTTTACGGCCACGTAATCGACGGCGGCAAGCGCGGCAATCGACTCCGCGCGCAGGTGCTGGTTAAACACCGGCCGGCCTGGGCCCTTGTTTACAAAACGGTCCGGCGTAAGGGTCACCATCAGTATGTCGCCGTGCTTTTTTGCGGCCTCGATGTGCTTTATGTGGCCCGGATGCATCAGGTCGAAAACACCGTGGCAGAGCACGACGGTCTTGCCCGCGTTTTTAAGTTTGGCTGAAAGGGCGGAAAGCTCGGCTATCGTCTTTATTTTTTTGCTCGTCATGTTATTTTGAAAGGTACTTGAACCAGTCTTTTGTAGCGTCGGCTATGGTTTCGGGCGTCCAGACCGGCGCCTTGCGCCAGTAGTCTATGTTTTTCACCACTTCGGCCACGCCCTGTTCGAAGGAGACTTTCGCCTTCCAGTGCAGGAGTTTCTGAATTTTCGTCACATCGGCGAAAGTGCAGTCCGGCTCGCCTGGGCGTTTCGGCACGAAAATCTTTTCGCCGCCCAGCAGGTCGGTCAGGCGGTTTATGCTGTAGGTCCCGCCGGAGCCAACGTTCATGGCCTCGCCCGCCACGGAGGATTCGGAGGCGGTAAAGAAAGCGTCGGCCACGTCGGTAACAAAAACGAAATCGCGCGTCTGCGTGCCGTCGCCTACCACGGTAAAGGGTTTGCCGGCCAGCTTCTGCGCAAGAAATACGCCGAACACAGCGCCGTAGGTTCCCGACGTGCGGGAGCGCGGGCCGTAGACGTTAAACAGCCTCAGCGCCACCACCGGCAGGCCGTAAACCTTGTGCCAGTGCAGTGCCGTCTGTTCGCCCAGATACTTTGTAAGCGCGTACGGATACATTGGGTCTATATCGGCCGTCTCCGGCGTGGGGGCGACTTTCGCAAGCCCGTAGCACGACGAGGACGCGGTGTAGAGAAAGCGTTTTACTCCCGCAAGGCGGGCCGCTTCCAGCACGTTCATGGTGCCCAGAACATTGGAGCGGTAATAGGCCACGGGATTTACTATCGACGGCACGATGTCTGCCAGCGCGGCAAAATGAAATACTCGGTCCGCGCCCTTGAAAAGCGGCTTTATGGTTTCCAGATTTTCGGGTCTGCCCGTCGAGAAATTGTCTATTACCACGACCTCGTGACCCTCGGCCAGAAGGCGGTCCGTCATATGGCTGCCGATAAAACCGGCTCCGCCGGTAACTATGGATTTTGTCATTTTACTCCCCTTAAATTTTTTTCGTTGGCCAGATACCATGTGTAAGTCATTTCAATGCCCCGCTTCAAATCTATTTTCGCGCGCCAGCCTGTGCTCTCAAGGCGCGAAACATCCAGCAGTTTGCGCGGCGTGCCGTCGGGTTTTGACGCGTCGAACTTTATCGCGCCTTTGTAGCCGGTAACTTCCGCTATTATCGCGGCCAATTCGGCTATGGTCACTTCCTTTCCGGTTCCCACGTTTGTAAGGTCGTTGTAAGCGTCTTTTCCAAGCAGGTGGCAGACCGCGCCGCCCAAATCGTCGGCGTGCAGAAATTCGCGTTTCGGCTTGCCCGTGCCCCAGAGGGTCACTTCAGGCGCGCCGGATTTTGCCGCCTCGTGAAAACGGCGCAGCAGGGCCGGAAGGACGTGGGAATTTTTTGCGTCGAAATTGTCGCCCTGCCCGTAAAGGTTCGTGGGCATGAGGGGCAGATAATTCATGCCGTACTGACGGTTATAATACTCGCACATTTTAACGCCGGCTATTTTTGCTATGGCATAGCCTTCGTTTGTGGGCTCGAGCGGGCCGGTGAGCAGGTATTCCTCTTTTATCGGCTGGGGGCAGAGTTTCGGATAAATGCACGAACTGCCAAGAAACACCAGCCGTTTTACGCCCGCCGTATAGGCGGCGTGAATTAAATTGGTTTCGATTGTAAGATTTTGGTACAGAAAATCGGCCGGACAGGTGCTGTTTGCCATTATGCCGCCCACTTTTGCCGCCGCGGCTATGACGCAGCCGGGTTTGGTTGCAAGCAAATATGCGGCGGCGGCTTTCTGGTCGAGCAAATCAAGTTCGCCGTGTGTCGGGGTCAGCAAATTGGTATAGCCCGCGTGTCTCAGGGCACGCAAAATGGCCGAACCGGCAAGGCCGGTATGACCCGCCACGTAAACAGCCGAATCCTTATGCATAAAAAAGATGATATATAATTATATTTTCTTTTAACAGGCGTTGACTTGCCGAGGGCATTAAAGTTATTCTATTAAGACAACTATATTTGTCCCGAATTTCGGCGGAGGATATTTTGCCTACCACACTGCATCCCGATTTTGAAAGGGTTTTAATCAGCGAAAAAGAGCTTCAGGCGCGCATAAAGGCGCTGGGCAAACAGATTTCCAAGGACTATGAAGGACGTCAGCCCGTTCTGGTCGGCATACTGCGCGGCTGCGTGCTTTTTCTGTCGGACCTGATGCAGAATATTACGGTGGACTGCTCGCTGGATTTCATGTGCCCGTCCTCCTACTCGGGCCAGAAATCGACCGGCGTTGTGCGCATACTGCTCGACCTGCGCGAAAGCATAGAAGGCAAGGATGTCATCATAGTCGAGGATATCGTCGATTCCGGCCTTACCATGAGCTATCTGCTCGATAACCTCAGCACGCGCCGTCCGCGCTCGCTTGCCGTGTGCACCCTGCTTGAAAAACCCTCCCGCCGCAAGGTGCATGTTCCCATACGCTACAGCGGCTTTAAGGTGCCGGATGAATTCGTGGTCGGTTACGGCCTCGACTACCGCGAACTTTACCGCAACGTCCCCTATATCGGGGTAATGAAATCTTCCAAAATTAAAGGCTAAATATGGCAAACAATAAAAAGAACAGACCAAACGCTTTCCGCCAGCTTCTTTTGTGGGCGGCGGTTTTCCTTCTGCTTATCGTGGTGTACCAGAAAACGCAGACCGCGCCGGTGGAACAGGATATTTCCTATTCCGATTTCAAACAGCGCGTGCAGAACGGCTCCGTCGTAAAAGTGCAGATAGCCTCCGACCTTATAAAAGGCGAGTACAAGGACGGCGAAAAGACCATAAATTTCCGCACCATGCCGCTTAGCGACCCCAAGCTTATCGAGGAAATGGAACAGGCCAAGGTGCAGTTTGCCGGCGTGCCTGACCGCAGCTGGGTAACGAACCTGCTGCTCAATCTGGGCTGGATTGCGCTGTTCTTCTTCATCTGGTGGTTCCTGTTCATCCGTCAGGTGCAGAGCGGCGGCAAGCAGGCCATGTCTTTTGGCCGCTCCCGCGCAAAACAGCAGGACCCCACCAAGCAGAAAGTCACTTTTGCCGACGTGGCCGGCTGTGAGGAAGCAAAGGAAGAACTGCGTGACGTGATAGATTTCCTCCGTGACCCCAAAAAGTTTCAGACGCTCGGCGGCGTACTGCCAAAAGGCGTGCTGCTTTACGGAACCCCCGGTACTGGCAAGACCCTTCTTGCGCGCGCCGTGGCGGGCGAGGCGGGCGTGCCGTTTTTCACCTCCTCGGGTTCGGAATTCGTTGAAATGTTCGTGGGCGTGGGCGCGGCCCGGGTGCGCGAACTGTTCACCCAGGCCCGGGAAAAGGCGCCCTGCATCATCTTTATCGACGAGCTCGACGCCATCGGCAAATCCCGGGCCGGGGCTATCGTTGGCGGTCATGACGAACGGGAGCAGACGCTAAACCAGCTGCTTGTCGAACTCGACGGCTTCGAGGCCAAGACCGGCATAGTGCTTATCGGCGCGACAAACCGCCCTGACGTGCTTGACCCCGCGCTTCTGCGCCCCGGCCGCTTTGACCGGCACGTAAACGTTCCCACTCCCGACCTTAACGGACGCACCGCCATACTTAAAGTGCACGCCAAAAAGGTGAAAATGGATACTTCCGTTGATTTGAGCGTAATAGCCCGCCACACGCCGGGTTTTGTCGGCGCCGATTTGGCAAACGCCATAAACGAGGGCGCGATACTTGCCGCCCGCCGCGGCAAAAAAGCCGTAACCATGGCCGAAATGGAAGAAGCCGTGGAACGCGTAATGGCCGGTCCCGAACGCAAGAGCCGCGTAATAGGCGAAAAGGAAAAGAACATCATCGCCTACCATGAAAGCGGCCATGCGCTTATCGCAAAACTGCTGCCCGGCTGCGACCCCGTGCACAAGGTTTCAATTATTCCGCGCGGTCCCGCGCTCGGCTACACGCTGCAGCTTCCGCTTGAGGATAAATACCTCACCACCAAGACCGAAATCATCAACAAGCTGTGCGTACTGCTCGGCGGCCGCGCCTCCGAGGAAATTGTTTTTAACGAGGTGACCACCGGCGCGCATGACGACCTGTCCAAGGTTACGGCCATGGCGCAGAAAATGGTTTCCGAACTGGGCATGAGCGATATTCTGGGCCCCGTCTCCCTCAAAAAAGAGGACGGCGAGGTGTTTCTGGGGCGCGACCTGTCGCGCCAGAGCCATTATTCCGAGGACACCGCCCGTCTTATCGACACGGAAGTCCACCGCATAATAGCCGACTGCTACGCCCGCACAAAACAGCTTCTTACCGCAAACCGCGCCGCGCTGGACGCCTTAAGCGCAAAGCTGATTGAAAAGGAAGTGGCGGACGCCGCGGAAATAGATGCCATAATAAATCCCGGTCAGCAGCCCGGACCGGCCGCGGACGCACCCGCGCCCGAGCCTGCTCCCGCACCGGCGGTGTAACAAATGTTTACGATAATCTGGAACATTATCGACGTATTGCTGGTTGCCTTCATTATCTATAGGCTGGTGCTGCTTATAAAGGGCACGCGGGCCATGTCGGTGATGTGGGGACTGGTTATTCTGGCCATACTCACGGTGCTTGTGCACGCGCTGAAACTGCAGGCGACCGAGTGGCTTTTCCAGCGTGTATGGCTGGCCGGCATGGTACTGCTGGTTGTTGTGTTTCAGCCGGAACTGCGCGTGGCTCTTGCCGAACTGGGCTCGCGGCCGCTGGGCCGTATTCTGGAATCGCACGAGTTTGATTTCATCTCCGAGATGATGGGCGCGGTGCGCCAGTGCAGCAAGACAAAAACCGGCTTTCTGGTGGTGCTTGAACAGGAGACTGGCCTGCGCGATATCGTAAAGACCGGCACTACCTTAAACGCCGATATTTCAAAGGAACTGCTGCTAACCATTTTCTTTCCCAACACGCTGCTGCATGACGGCGCGGTGATTGTTGCCAACAGCCGCATAGTGGCGGCGGGCTGTATTCTGCCCGTCGCTTCCGACGACCAGATTTCCAAGATTTTCGGCATGCGTCACCGCGCGGCCATTGGAATTTCCGAGTCGTCCGACGCAATCGCCATCGTCGTGTCCGAGGAGACGGGTTCCGTCTCGCTCGTTCGCGGCGGAAAAATCCAGACCGAAGTGGACCCCGACGAGATAGAAAAACGTCTCTACGACCTCTATAAGTCCAAGGCGGAAAAGGGCCTGCTCAGAAAGAGCCCCCGCAACTGATATGAAAATATCCGAACTGATAACTAAGAACTGGCAGACAAAACTTGTTTCACTTTTTCTTGCCATACTTATCTGGTATCTGGTGCGCGCACCCAAGTGACGGAGAAAAAATGAACGAATTTTTTGGTACTGACGGCATTCGCGGAATCCCCGGCAAACATCCGCTTACGCCGGAATTTATTGAAAAGATAGCATACGCCTCGGCGTGCGAAATAACCGCCGGGAAAACCGGCTGGACCGCCGTTATAGGCCGCGACTCCCGCGCCTCCGGCGAGCGGATTTTGGAAGCTCTTGCAAAAGGCATTACCGCCGCGGGCGGCTCCGTCGTCGACATGGGCATAGTGCCCACCCCGGGCGTTTCCCATATAGTGCCCAAACTAAGCGCCGCTTTCGGCGTGGTAATTTCCGCCAGTCATAACCCGCCGGAATTCAACGGAATAAAATTTTTCTCGCAGGAAGGCATAAAGCTCGACGAGGGCGTGGAGCGCCGTATTGAGCTCGCGCTCGCCGGACTTGTCGGTGTGCCGCAGACCGCGCCGCGCATTACGCGCAGACCGGAGCTTGCGCACGAATACGTCGCTTTTCTCGCCTCGACTTTCCAGAAGGGACAGGACCTTAAGGGCCTGCGCCTTGTAATCGACTGCGCCAACGGCGCGGCCTATGAAATAGCCGGAGAACTTTTCAAAAAACTTGGCGCCGAGGTTTTCACAATCGGCTGCTCGCCCGACGGTACGAATATTAACGACGGCATAGGCGCGCTGCATACGCAGAAAATGCGCGCCGAGGTCGTGGCCCGCAAGGCGGCCTGCGGCTTCAGCCTTGACGGCGACGCCGACCGCGTTATTTTTTCCGACGAAACCGGCGCCGAACTTGACGGCGACGATATCATCGCCATGGCCGCGCTGGAACTTAAAAAAGCCGGCCGTCTCAAGCACGATAAAGTGGTGCTTACAGTCATGTCCAACCTAGGCCTTGTAGACAGTCTGCGCGAGCGCGGCATTGAAACCGTGTCCGTGTCTGTCGGCGACAAGAACGTTTCGCAGGCTCTTGAAAAAGAGGACCTCAGCATTGGCGGCGAGGCCTCCGGCCACATTATCATGCGCGACTTCGCGCCCACCGGCGACGGCCTTCTTACCGCCGTGCAGGTGCTGGGGCTTCTGCGCCTTTCGGGTAAACCGCTCAGTCATTTCCGCCAGCTCTGGACCCGCTACCCGCAGGTTCTAAAGGCCATAGACGTAAAAAAGAAAACCCCGCTTGCCGACATCCCCGGCTTTAACGGCTTTTTGAAAAAGCTGGAGGAACGCCTCGGCGGCAAGGGACGGATTTTTGTGAGATATTCGGGCACGGAACCGAAACTGCGCGTTCTGGTTGAAGGCCCGCGTCAGGCGGTAATTGAAGCAATCGCCGCCGAAATCATAACCTGTTACAATAAATCGGCAGAGGGGGTCTCATGTCAGTAAGACTCGGGGTGAACATTGACCATATTGCGGCGTTTCGCGCCGCCGGCGGGCAGGAAGGGCCGGATATAATGGCCGCCGCGCGCGAATGTCTGTCGTCGGGCGCGGATTTTATCTGCGCCGGCAGGACTTTCCTGCAGGACAAGGACCTTGCACAGCTGGCCAACGAACTTAAAACCGGTTTCTGCCTGCTTACGCCCTGCACAAAGGATTTTGAAAAAGCCGTGCTGAAAATGCGCCCCTCGCAGGTCTGCCTGTTTAGCGGCGGACGCGAACATGCACTGCACCTTAAACTTAAGGAAGCCGACGCGCTTGCCGCGCCGGTAGGCAAACTTAAAAAGGCCGGAATAGAGGCGGTGCTTTACATAGCCCCTGACGCCGAGGCCGTGCGCAACGCCCACCGCGCAGGCGCGGACGCAGTGTGCCTGTGCTCGTCTATTTACGGAGCCGCCCGCACGCAGAAGCAGCAGGTTGCCGCGCTGGAAGATATCGCGGTGGCCGCAGTGCTTGCCCGCGAACTGGGACTCGACATTTACGTTTCCGGCGGACTTGATTACCGCAACACCAAGGCCGTTGCCTCCATAGACGGCGTAAAGGGCGTTCTGTCCGGTTTCTCCGTAATATCCCGCTCTATTTTTTCGGGTCTTTCGGCGGCCGTGCTGGAATTTAAGGAACTTACCGTATGTGCGGCATAATCGGCTACGCCGGTTCCAAAAACAGCGTTCCCTATTTAATCGGCGGGCTTGAACAGCTTGAGTACCGCGGCTACGATTCCGCCGGTCTGGCGGTAATTTCGCAGGGCGCGATTCAGACTCGCCGCAGCGTTGGCAAGGTAAAACTGCTGCGCCAGCTGGTCGCCGAAAAGCCCATTTCAGGCACTACCGGCCTCGGTCACACGCGCTGGGCGACACACGGAAAACCCAGCGAGGTAAACGCCCATCCTCATACCGACTGCTCCGGCAATATCGTCGTGGTGCATAACGGCATCATCGAAAATTACATACAGCTTAAACAGCAGCTTATCGGCCTCGGCCACATTTTCCAGTCCGAGACCGACACCGAGGTGCTGGCCCACCTTATCGAGGAAAAAGTAAAGGCCCTTAGCGCGGGCGGCCGCGCTAACCGCGAAGGCATACTGGAACCCATTTTATTTGAAGCCGTACGCAGAACGCTTGCCGAGGTTGAAGGCTCTTTTGCAATCGGCGTGCTCTGGGCAAAATGCCCCGGCACAATAATCGGCGCGCGCAAGCAAAGCCCGCTCGTGGTCGGCCTTGGCGACGGGGAAAATTTCCTCGCCTCCGACGTGCCCGCTTTTCTCGACCATACCCGCAAGGTGATTTTCTTAAACGACGGCGACATGGCCGTTATAAAACCCTCTGGCGTGGCTGTGTTCGGACAGGACGGCAAAAAGACCGAACCGACCGTAACCACCGTGCAGTGGGACCGTTCCATGGCTGAAAAGGGCGGTTACCGCCATTTCATGCTGAAGGAAATACACGAGCAACCCTCGGCGGTGGAAGACACCCTGCGCGGACGCCTTGCCCCTGTTGACGGCGAAACGCTTGAACGCGAGTTCGGCCTTACACCCGACTACGCAAAAAAGATTTCCGAAATACAATTAGTTGCCTGCGGCACGGCCTATCACGCCGCGCTGGTGGCAAAGTACGTGCTGGAGCATTTCACCAAAATTCCGGTCAGCGTGGACGTGGCATCCGAGTACCGCTACCGCGAACCCCTGCTTGACCCCAATACCCTTGTAGTAGCGGTCAGCCAGTCGGGCGAAACGGCGGACACGCTTGCCGCATTGCGCGAGTCTAAAAAGCGCGGCCTGCGCACGCTTGCCATATGCAACGTGCTGGGCGCGTCGATAACGCGCGAGGCGCACCACACTTTCTACACCCACTGCGGGCCCGAAATAGGCGTGGCCTCCACAAAGGCTTTCGTCGGCCAGCTTACGGCTTTTTACGTTCTGGCCCTGCACCTTGCCGCCGCGCGCGGCACCATGGACCAGACGCAGTGCATCGATTACGCAAAGCGTCTCATGCACGTTCCCGCGCTTATGCGCAAGGCGCTTGAACTTGAACCCAAAATAAAGGAACTTGCCAAAAAGCTGTCCGCGCGCGGTCATTACCTTTTCATAGCGCGCCATGTAAATTATCCTATCGCGCTTGAAGGCGCGCTCAAGATAAAAGAAATTTCCTACGTCCACGCCGAAGGCTTTGCCGGAGGCGAGATGAAGCACGGACCGATAGCCATAATATATCAGGGATGCCCTGATATATTATGGCTATCGGTCCGTGCTTCATCTCGCCCGCGGCATAACCCTCGGCGTGAACATAGGAGATCTCCTATGTTCACGCCGAGGGTTATGCCGCGGGCGAGATGAAGCACGGACCAATCGCCATCATCGAGGAAGGAATGCCGGTGCTGGCCGTGGCCGTGAAGTCGCGCATACTGGATAAAATGGTTTCCAATATTCAGGAAGCCAAGGCGCGCGGCGGACATCTCGTGGTCATAACAAACGAGGGCGCGGAACTGCACACCCGCGTGGACGATTTGCTTGTCCTGCCGGAAACGGACGAATATTTTTCGCCCATGCTGGCCGTGCTGCCGCTTCAGATGTTTGCGTATTACGTCGCCGTGGAGCGCAAGTGCGATATCGACCAGCCGCGCAATCTGGCAAAGAGCGTGACTGTTGAATGACGGCTTTTTCCGCCGGCGTGGATATAGTAGAAATAGCGCGGATAAAAAAGTTTCTGGCCGCGCACGCCGGACGGCTTGAACGTATTTTTACGCCGGAGGAAATAGCCTACTGCCGTTCCTCCGCCGTGCAGAGCGCGGCGCGTTTTGCCGCCCGCTTTGCCGCCAAGGAAGCGGTGTGGAAAGCCGCCGGCGTTGCCGGACTGGCCTTTAACGCCATAAACGTAAAACGCGATGAAACAGGCAGGCCCTTTGTGGTCTGCGCTGATAACAGACTTAAAAATCTTTCTTTTGAAATCTCTCTTTCCCACTGCGGAAAGTATGCGGTGGCAAGCGTGATTGCCGTGAGGAAAAATGCTGCCCGCCCAAAAAACAACCGCAGGAAACCTTCCTGAAATTCTGACGCCGAGAAAGCCCGAGTCGCATAAAGGCGATTTCGGCCGAGTGCTTGTCGCCGCCGGTTCGCGCGGCATGGCGGGCGCGGCCGTAATGTGCGCGCACGCGGCGCTAAAAAGCGGGGCGGGCCTTGTCACCGTCGGCATTTGCGGTTCCATGCAGTCCGCTTTCGTGGCGGCCCTGCCCGAGGCCATGACCATTGCCCTGCCCGAAAACGCCGAAGGTACTGTAACGGCAGGTGCGGCGGCCGTACTTATAGCCGCGCATAAAAAGAAATCCTTTGATTTGCTGTTAATCGGTCCCGGTCTTGGCGGGAGCAGGGACGCGCGGCAGTTTGTGGGCGCGCTTATCGCCGGCCTTAAAATTCCCGTGGTCGCCGACGCCGACGCGCTTAACGCTTTTGCCGCTTCGGGCTTTGGTCCGCTTTCAGGCCTTATGTCTGTGTGCACGCCGCACGCCGGTGAAATGGCCAGACTGCTTGGCTGTGCCGCCGCAAAAACTGATAATGAACGCCTTGTGCAGGCCGAAAAACTCTGCCGTCTTACCGACGGCGTGTGCGTGCTCAAGGGAAACAAAACCGTGGTGTCGGACGGCGTGTCCGCCTATATAAACACTACGGGAAACCCCTGCCTTGCAAAAGGCGGCAGCGGCGACGTGCTTGCCGGTATGACGGCAGGCATATGGGCACAGGCGGGCCATGCGGCTGGGTTTGAAAAGACCGCCATGGCCAGCGCGAGGCTGGCCGTTTATCTGCATGGTCTTTGCGGCGATATTGCCGCCGCCGAGCTTGGCACGCGCGGCGTTTTGGCGCGTGACCTTATTGCCCGCATACCGGCGGCTTTCAAAAAAGCCTCAATTCTTTAATTGTCCTGTTTTAATCGGCTGTCTTGCGCGTCTTGTTCCTTTTGACGGGCGCGTAGTCGCGTTCCAAGTCCACCGGCTCCGTGTAAGGGGCCTTCCACGAAATATTGAAAACATCCTTTAGCGCGGCGGCGAATTTTTCCGACTGCACGCACAGTCCCGCGTCACGGCTGCCGTAAAAATAATCATATTCCCAGTTCGATGTGCTGACGAGCGATGTGTCATCGTCGGCTACCAAATATTTGCAGTGCTCGACGCGCGCGAATTCTATAAAGCCCGAGGCTGACTGGGGAACGGATGATATCCGCACTTCTATATTTGGAACCTGCGAAAGCGCCTTTACTTCGTCCTGCGATTTGGCCATGGTCCAGTTTGCAAATATCGCGCGCACTTTTACGCCGCGCGCGGCGGCCCTGCGCAGGGCGTCGTCTATTTCCGTCCAGCCGCCGCCGGGGCCTTTTGTCGAATAGTTCATTACATGTATGGCCAGTTCTTTTTTTGCGCCGTCTATGGCAGATATTATTTCGTCCAGCTCCCATTCCGCGCCGGATGGGGTAAGCTGGGGAGGGGAAAAAAACGGATATATTTCCGCGTCCTCCCCGTCGTATTTCATGGTGACGGAGTGCTCGAAGTTCGTTTTTATTTTGCGTTTGTCGGCATTAAACGACCCTCCGCCCGCAAGTTCCCAGTCCGTTTCAAATACTGCCGAAAAGGCCTGCGCCAGCTGGCGGCTGCGCGCGAAAATGCCGGTTTCGTGAATCTGGGACAGGGCGCGCCAGTCCATGTTCTGACTGCCCACGAAAAGCGTCTCCCCGTCGGCAATAAAGTATTTCGCGTGCATGATTCCGGAACCGGAAAATTTTGAAAAGTATATAAGCCGCACCGTTATGTTTTTACGCCCGCGCAGGTCTTTTATGTCATCGGGCATTTTTTTGTAAAACACCGCGTCTGCAAGCAGGCGCACTTTTACGCCGCGCGCGGCGGCCCTGCGCAGTTCGGCAAGCACGGGCTCAAGCGCTTTGCCCTTCTGACTGGAAACATAAAATACCTCAATATCGAGCGTGTGCCGCGCGCCTTTAATCATGTCCAGCCATACAGCCTGCGGACGCAGTGTTTGGGTGGAACCGTACACTGTACCTTCCGGCACGCTTTCCACAAGCGCAAGGTTCGGCAGTCCGGCCGCGTTTGCCGCCAGCGGCCACAGCAGTAAAAAGGCAATTTTCAGCAGTATTTTCACCGGTCATCTCCTAAAACGGTAAGTCAATAAATTATATACTATGGATACAGAGGAGAATATGCCCGCTCAAGGCTCAAAAGAGGAAACAATACTTACGCTCATCGAAAGCCTGTCCGGCAGGCAGAAAGACAGCCGCCTAGTTATCGGCCCCGGTGATGACTGCGCGGTGCTTAAAACCTCGCCCGGCAGACAGCTTGTCGTTACCACCGACGAAATGGTGGAAGGCACGCATTTCATCACCCCCAAGGGCTGCGCCGGTCCGCTGGCCTCCAAACTTTTAAGAATAAATTTAAGCGACCTCGCCTCCATGGGTGACGTAAAGCCCCTTTCGGCCGTCTGCGCCGCGGGGTTGCCGCGCGACATAGGTCTTGAATGGGTGCGCGAGTTTATATCGACCCTTTTTGATGAATGCGCCGCTTTCGGCATTACCCTTGCGGGCGGAAATCTTGCCCGCTCGGCCACTACGCACGCCGGTCTTACGGTGTTTGGCGAAATACGGCCCGGTGCGGCCGTTCTGCGTTCCACGGCAAAGCCTGGCGATTTGCTTTTCGGCGTAGGCAGCGCGGGCGAGTCCCGCGCCGGTCTTGAAATGCTTTTGGCAAAAGACCTTGCCGCGCAGAAAAACTACCCATCCCTTTTAAACGCCTTCTGGAAACCCACGCCGGAACTTTCCGCCGGAGCCGCGCTTGGCAGCAACCGCCTTGCAACGGCCATGCTGGATAATTCCGACGGACTGCTAAACAGCGTACAGACCCTTGCCGCGCAGTCAAATTGCGGCGCGGTGCTTAGCGTGCCGCCCTCGGCATGTTCGTCCGCGCTGGCCGACTATTGCCGCGGTCTCGGCCGCGACTGGAAGGAATATGTGCTCGACGGCGGCGAGGACTATGGTTTAGTTTTCACCGTATCGCCTAAAAAAGCCGACGCGCTTTTAAAGGCTTTGCCGCGCGTCTATCCACTCGGCGTAATGACCGAAGGAAATAAAGTAATCTGCGACGGATATGAACAGCGAAACTCTTTCGAACACTTTCAAAACTGAAAACGCCGCCCAGACGCAGGAACTTGCGGCGCGCCTTGCCGCGCATATGCGCGGCGGAGAGATAATATTTCTTTCCGGTCCCATAGGCGCGGGCAAGACCACCTTTGTTCAGGGCATGGCGCGTTACTGGAAAATGAAACGCCCCGTAAGCGCCAGCTTCAGCATAATGCGGCAGTACCGCGGCGGCGGTTTTCGCATGGTTCACATAGATTTGTTCCGTCTGTGCGAGGATGAAATTTACAACCTCGGCATAGACTCGATTCTGGAGGACCCACGCGCCGTTATAGTGGCGGAGTGGCCAGCGCCGATGGCTTCCGTAATCGCGCCCGACAGACTGGAAATAGAAATAAACCTTCTGCACGGCGACGGCCGCGAACTGGTTTTCAGGGCGGGCGGGGAGAAATCGCGCAAACTTCTGGAGGCTCTGGGGTAATATATGGCAGAAAACAAAGGCGTTGCAGTCGCTTTGGACACTTCCGAAACCCCTATGCGGCTTGCGGTGCGTTTTGCCGACGGCAAAATACGCTCGGTGCGCAAGGCGGGGCTCAAGCAGGAAAACTATTTAATCGACGTTATAAACAAGACTCTGGCTTACGGCGGAGCTTCTCTTACCGACGTGGGACAGGTCTGCGTCGCGCGCGGCCCCGGCCGTTTTACCGGCATACGCATAGGCCTGACCTTTGCCTCCGTTTTGAAGGCCATAAGCGGCAGCGAGGTTTGCGCCGCCACGGTTTTTGAAATGCTTGTGCACGAGATGCGCAAAAACGCCGCCTGCAAAAAATGGCTGGCCGCAAACGAAGGCGGACTTATAGCCTGCGTAATACACGCTTTCCGCGAGGAATATTTCTGCCAGCTTTTCGACGCGCGGGGCGTTGCAGTTGCCGCGCCGTGCTGGCTTGAAAAGGGTCGTCTGGGTGAGTATCTGACCTCCTTTAAAAAACCGCTTTACTGCTGCGGCTGGGGCGAAAAGCACACTCCGCTTTCCGTAATTCCCGCCGGTTACGAGGTAAACCTGAAGGTCGTGGCCGTGCAGGCAAAAACGCTTTTTGAAGCCGCCGCGCCGTGCCATGCGCCCGTCGTGGAACCGCTTTATCTTAAACCCGCAAAGTTCGAGCTTCCCGCAAAATGAGACTTAAAATACGCAGGGCTGAACCGGCCGACGTGCCGGAACTTGTCCGTCTTGACGGCTACAGCTATTTTGCCGCCGGCTGGAATGAAAAGAATTTCACGGAGGCTTTAGCTCAGTCCTCCTACAGGATTTTTCTTGCGCAGGAAAAGGAAAAAATCCTAGGCTTCATCTGCTGTACGCTGGTTCCGCCGCAGGTGCAGGTGCTGGACCTTGCCGTGTCGCCTAACCATTTGCGGCGCGGTATTGGCGCGAAACTGCTTATTGCGGCCGTGACCGAGGCTTACCGCTGCGGCTGCGACACGGCCACGCTCGAGGTCAACGAGCTTAATTCCTCCGGTCTCGCTTTTTACGACAGCGCGGGTTTTACGCCCGTCGGCCGCAGACCGAAATTCTACCACGGCCGCGAAACGGCTATTTTAATGGATTTGAAATTTGTAAACGGAGCCTGACATGAACAAACTGATTTTGGCGGCCGCTTTCTGCCTGTCGTGCGCGCCGGCTTTTTGTGCGCCGCAGCAGGCGTATCTGGATTATATGGAGGGCGCGGCCTATGAAAGCGACGGGAAATTTTCCGATGCTCTTTCAAGCTACCGCAAGGCCATAGCCGCCGACCCTCAGGCCGAGGATGCCTACGTTCAGGCGTTGAAGCTGGACCTTCAGTCCGGTCAGGTGGACGAGGCCTACAAGTTCGCGGCGGAACTGGTAAAAATGGATGCTTCCAGCTCGCGTTACTGGACTTTTTATGCCGCTGCAAACTGGGCCAAGGGCGACGCCGCCGAGGCCGAAAAAGCCTACGAAAAAGCGTTAAAGCTGGACCCTAAAAACACGGACGCCATATATCAGGTCGCGGCTCTTTTAAAGCGCGCCCAGCCGGAAAAAGCCGTAAGCTATCTGCGCCGCTACGCCATGCCGCTTGAAGAGGAAAAGGCCCGCGCTTCCTATGAAATAGGTCTTATCCGCTTTTCGCAGAAAATGTATGCCGAGGCGGGAACATCGTTTGACGATGCCGTAAAACTCGCGCCCTCTTATTTGCCCGCGCGCTATGCGCGCGCCCAGCTTTTCGAGGTGCAGGGCGACACCATAGCCGCGCTCGGCGCCTATGCCGAAATAGAACCGCTCGATCCAACCAACGCGGGAATGCTTTCCCATATGGGCGAGCTTTATCTGTCGGCCGCGAAAGCGGCCGAGTCGGAAATATATTTTAATAAGGCGCTCGCCGTAGATTCCTCCAATCCCGAAGCCTGTTTCTGGCTGTCGGTATTTGCCGAGGACCGCAAGGATTACGCGCAGTCTTTCGCCTATATAAAGCGAAGCGCCAATTTTGAAAAAGACCCCGCGCTTTGGCTGCGCGCCAGTTACAGTCTTACGCAGAGCGGCGACTATTCCGGCGCGGTGGACCTTATGGAAAAAGCCTTCGCCAAGTGGCCGGACAATTTTGAGCTGGGTTATTTCCTTGCGCTTGGTTTTGACGACACCGGCCGCACCGACAAGGCGCTTGCCGTGCTCAAAAAAATGCTGGACGCAAAGCCCGATTACGACAAGGCGCGCATTCAGTACGCCGAACTGCTTGTAAAGGCCGGACGCGATAACGAGGCCGAACCGGAACTGCGCATGCTTCTTAAGAAAAATCCCAATGACCCGGTTCTTCTTAACTTTCTGGGCTATCTGCTGGCTGATTCAAACAGAAAGCTCGACGAGGCGGAGGCCCTTATAGGCCGCGCTCTCGCGCAGGACGGGGCCAACGGCGCATATAACGATTCAATGGGCTGGCTGTATTTCAGAAAAGGCGATAAGGAAAAGGCCTTTAATTATGTAAGCAGGGCCAGTGTGATTTTGCCGAAGGACGATTCCGTCTGGCTGCACCTGTGCAAAATTGAGCAGGCCCGCGGAAATTTCGGTTCGGCCATAAATGCCTGCCGTCACTCGCTGGCCGCGAAACCGGATGCCAGGCAGGCGCGCGAGGCTTTTGCCGATAGCGACAAAAAGCTTTCCTCCGCCGCGCGCGCGGATGCCGCTCTTTCCTATCTCTCCGGTGTGTACGGCGCAATGAAAGGCTATTCCGCCCTTACCAAAATAACATTGGGCGCGCTCGGAAAAAGCGAGACCGTAAACGCGCTTTTCCAGTATAAGGCCGACGGAACGGTTAAGCTGGAAATTCTCGGACCCATGTTTACGCCGCTGTGCACCATGCGCCTTACGGACAAGGGCTTTGAGGTGGATACCGCCGCAGGCGAGCCTGACCCGCGCCTGCGCACTTCCGCCGAGGAACTGCTTGGCGTTCTGCGCGATTTTTATTCCGCCGCTGTTTTTACCCACACGGCCGGAGCTGAAGGCTATCCTAAAATCAAAACCGCCGCTTACGAACTGGAGACGGATAAATACGGTCTGCGCCTTGAATCGGCAGAAAAGAAAGGCGGCAAACTGACGCTTTCCTTTGGCGGGTTTGAAAGCTCTACCGGCCGCCCGATGCCTTCCACCGTTCGCTTTTCTTCGGGCGGCGTGTCGGTTGAAATGCAGTTTATTAAAACCGCCGCTTCGCCCATTTCTGCTGAAAAGGCGGACTAGCGGTTAATGTGCGGTTTTACAGGGCGTTCCCGTAAAACGGGAACGCCCTTTTTGTTTGCCTATGGCGCGTGAATACCCGCGCTAAAATAGTTTTCTGGCGGGGGTATTCAAATCACCCGCGCCCAAATTTATTATGGTGAAGGAAAAATGTGCCGATATATTAGTTTACGTTCTGCCATGGTGCACGGATTTGCGCGTACACCAACGTGGCATGAGGATACTCTGAGTAAAAGTGGTGTCAGTTTATTTGTGTGTGGCCTCTGATGCGGGTATTTATGTTATATAGTCAGCGGTATGGGCTCGCGTTTTGTCGGCAGCGGCATGGCGGCTGGAACTAAACTTACCCGCGCTTATTTATTGATGAAGTTACGGGGGGGGCTATTTCGTACGCGATATGGCGGAGGGTGGCATGGCATAAAATCACTCCTCGCATACGCATTTCGGGCTCAGTTGTGATGTTTTATGCTGTCAGGGCTGAATGGATATATTGGTAGTAAAAATACCCGCGCCTGTTTATTTGCAGTGCAGCTGGTACTGGTGTTAAGGCCTTAGTGTTATCAGGCCTTCATGCTATGGTGCGGGTATGTTCGGAGAAAAAGCACACGTGCCGATTTATGCGCATTGAAAATGTCCTGTACGACGGCCTTCTTGCTGGCATGGCCTAGGTCGGAATCTTGTTGCTAACCGCATTAAGTGGCGGGGTTGAAATCAAATTATCCGTGCCTGTTTATTAATACAGAGAAAAAAGTGTTATGCCTTTGTCCTAGTGTTTACATGGCTTAATGCTATGGCGCGGGTATGTTCGGAGAAAAAGCACACGCGCCGATTTATGCGCATTGAAAATGCCCTGTACGACGGTCTTCTTGCTGGCATGGCCTAGGTCGGAATCTTGTTGCTAACTGCATTCAGTGGGCGGGGTTGGAATCAGATTATCCGTGCCTGTTTATTAATACAGAGAAAAAAGTGTTATGCCTTTGTCCTAGTGTTTACATGGCTTAATACTATGGCGCGGGTATATTCGGAGAAAAAGCACACGCGCCGATTTATGCGCATTGAAAATGCCCTGTACGACGGTCTTCTTGCTGGCATGGCCTAGGTCGGAATCTTGTTGCTAACTGCATTCAGTGGGCGGGGTTGGAATCAGATTATCCGTGCCTGTTTATTAATACAGAGAAAAAAGTGTTATGCCTTTGTCCTAGTGTTTACATGGCTTAATACTATGGCACGGGTGTGTTTGGAGCAAAATTACCCGCGCGGTTTAGTACCACGGATCAACGCTAAGCTGTAAGGGTTGTAGCTGGTGCTTACTGTTACGGTATTGTGCTTGCGGTGTTTCTTATTGGCTCTGATAAAGTCTGCCTGTCAGGGCGATATCGGTGCGGGTTGTAAATAAATAGGCGCGGATTATATCCGCGCCTTATTTGTTGCCTTTGCAATATATTTACGCCTTGCGACGGGGCAAAGTGCAATTGCTTTTCTGACACCCACCCGCGCTTAAATACTGGGGATGGCTTTTTGTCCCATTATGCCCCTATGATGTTTTACTTATCAATCAGTCCTGTTCCAGAGGTTCGGGTTCGGTCTTTGGGGGCATATGCTCGTATTTGGCAAGCAGCATGCTTACAATAATCGTTCCCGCCGTGCCAAAGAGTATAAGCCAGCTCCAGCCAAGACCTATAAGATGTTTTTCACTGAGCACCAGCAGTATGGTCATTACGACGGAGTTCAGTATCATGGACACCACGTTCATCTTGTTTACGCGTACGCCCGTAAGCATGCCAAGCAGGAACACGCCGAGCATGCTTCCCGCTGTAACGGCCGTTATCTTGAACGCGAACCACAGTATGCCTTCCAGCGCCGAGCACATGTAGGCAAGCACCGCCAGAATAAGACCGAATACGCCAACGCTTATGCGCGAGACCAGCAGGTAATGCTTTTCCGATGCGCCGCGCCTTATAAGCGTACGGTAAATATCGGTCACGAACGAGGAACTCAGCGAGCCAAGCGGCGAGTGCATGCTGGCAAGTATTATGGCCGCAAGCACAAGTCCGCGCAGACCGGCCGGCAGTACCAGATTGGTAAAGTGCGCCAGTATCTTGTCCGAGTTGTCAGGCAGCGGCAGGGCCGGATGCTGGGTAAAGTACATATATATGCCGGTTCCGACAGCCATATAAAGAATGGTCAGCGGAACGGAGCCCAGAATTGTCGAGACCAGCGCCTTCTGGCTGGACTGTCTGGTTTCAACGGTAAGCATTCTCTGCATCAGTTCCTGATCGGTGCCGAATGAGGCCATGGATACCAGCAGGCCGTTTAGCACCGCCATCCATACTATGTTGGGGTCAATTATGTTAAAGCCCCAGTTTATGAAGCTCAGCTTGCCAGCCGCCGATGCCGCCGCGAAAAGCGAGTGGAACGACCCGTGCAGATTGAACATCAGAAAGCCCAGAACGGCAAAACCGGCCAGATAGAAAATGAATGTGGAAATGACGCCCGTCCACACCACGGCTTTTATTCCGCCGAAAGCTATGAAGGCTATGCTGAAGATTGTAAAAAACACTATTGAAAGCCATAGGTTCCAGCCCAGTATCAGCCCTACGGCCAGACAGGCGGCGTAAAGCCTCACGCCCGAGCCCAGCAGTCGGCCGATAAAGAAAAAGGCCGAGCCCGTGTACTGCGTTTCCGGTCCGAAGCGGTGGCGCAGATATTCATAAATAGTCACACAGCGGTATTTATAGAAAACCGGTATGAACAGATAGGCTATGACCACGCGGGCCACGGCCGAGCCGATTACAAACTGCATATACTGCCAGTTTTCCTTGAAGGCCGTGGCAGGTACGCCGACAACGGTAAGGGCGCTTACTTCGGTTGCCACGAAAGACAGACACGCCGCCCATGAGGGGATGTGTCGCTGGCCGACGAAGAAATCGTTGGTGTCGGTCTGGCCCCTGCCGGAAAAATAGGTTATTACGCCCAGCAGCAGAACCGACGCCGCCAGAATGATGTAATCGGGCGCGGTCAGAGCGCAGTGAAAATTCTGTGCAAAGCAAAACGTGTTCATATACTCTCCCGCGCCGGTGTTTGCTGGACGCGGCCAAAAGGGGCCTGACGGGTTGTCTGCAAAGCGGCGGTTATGTGCGGCTTAAGCGGTAAAATGCTGTGCTTGGTCTCTATGTTATCAATTTCTTTTGCGGTGATACAGGGCGCGGGACATAAAAAAAACCCCGGAGCTGAGCTCCGGGGTTTTTATAAGAGGCTTTTCGTTATTACGCCTTTCTGACGTTGACGGCCTTCGGGCCTTTGTCGGAATCTTCCATGTCAAATTCGACAGCCTGACCCTCTTCGAGGCTCTTGTAGCCTTCGCCGGGGATTGCTGAGTAATGGACAAACAAATCTTTGGAGCCATCATCAGGGGTGATGAAACCGTAACCCTTCTGGTTATTAAACCACTTCACTTTTCCTTTTGCCATTTGCTTCTTCTCCTGTTGACTTCTAACTATCGAGGGGAATTCCTTCTCCTCATCTACATTCTAGCAAATCTTTTTGAAATTACAACATCTTTTTTGGGCTCAGGCAAGCAAAGCCAGCGCGGCCAGCACGAAAAACTGTCCGTCCACCAGAGTGTCGGCCCACAGGCCGCGCGGGTATTTCTCCATCGCATAGGCCGCCACGCAGGCTATTATGTACACAGTTCCGGCAAGCAGCGCGCCTGCAAGTTTTGTCTTCCAGCCCATGGCGTGCAGAAGCAGAAGCACTATTACTATGCCGCCCGAAATGCAGACCAGAAAAGCCTTCGTGGCGGACGGCCCCAGCGCCTTGTAGAAATTTTCCCGTCCTACTATAAGGTCGGTATGCACCGCGCTTATGCCGAGCATTACCGAGCGCATGAACACAAGAAGCACCGCCAGAATCAGCGCCAGATAGTTTGCCTTAGTAAATACCGAGTGCTGGTAAAGCGCGGGTATGCAGGCGCAGACAAAGCCCCAGCCGAGGGCGGTTACTATGTCTTTCGAGCCGGGCAGTTCGGCAATTTTTACCGTGCCGAGCTCGTTTCTCAGCGGATAGATTATGCCCGCCAGCAGGCACAGCACTATTATGGCTGCTATGGTAAGGCTAAGGCCGGCGGCAAGTATGACCGATGCCGCGCCCGCTATGAGACCAAGCGTTATCATCGCGCTTTTATGCCGGCGGAAAAGCAGCATTTTGTGGCGTTCCGAAGTGCCGCTGTCTTTGTCGGCCGCGCGGTTTATTATGCTGAGGCTAAACACAAAAAGGAAAGTTATGCCCAGAAGAAGCGGGCGTATGGCGTCGCCCTGAAGGCGCATGCAGACGTAGTTTAGCGCCGTGGCCGCAAGCGCGGCGTAAAGATAGCTGTTTATCACCAGATGCCACATGCGTTCAAGCCGGCCGAGCGGTGTTTTGTATGCTGCGGCGCGCGTCTGCGCAATCCAGCGGCTTACGCGGTCGGTCATCCAGCTTGGCGTCGACGCTCCTGCCGTTATGGCTATGCGTCGGGGGGAGGAAAGGTCTTTGCTCAGCAGTTCCTCCTCCTGCTCGATATGCACGGTGTTTTTGCAGAGCGCCGCGCACAGTTTTGCCAGCCGCGCCGTGTTGGCGCTGTGTTTGCCTCCGACTATTATCATCATGTCGGCGTTGCGGGCAAGTTCCACTGTTTCGCGCTGGCGGTCCTTTGTGGGCTGGCAGATGGTGTTGGAGATTACGGCTTCGCCGCTGTTTTGCTTTACAATGGCGGCCGCTTCCGAGAAAATGTCCTCTTCCTGCGTGGTCTGGGAAACTATGTTGACCTTGTCAAAATGCGGCAGGCTTTTTGCCTCTTCGGCGTTTGCTATTACGTGGCCTTTTCCGCGTGCGTAGCCCATGAGGCCGATTACCTCGGCGTGGCCGCTGTCGCCCACTATTACCGTGCTGTAGCCCTGCGCGGCGTACTGGTCGATTATGCGGTGCGCGTGCTTTACAAGCGGGCAGGTGGCGTCCACTATTTCAAGGCCGCTTTCGCGCAGGGTTTTTTCAAGCTCCGGCGTTATGCCGTGCGCGCGGATTACCAGCACGCTGTTTTTGTCCGTTATTTCGGCAAGCGACTTTACGGCGTGTATGCCCTTTTCCTCGAGTGTCTGTATTACCTGCGGGTTATGTATGAGGGGGCCCAGCGTGTAAATTTTCTTGCGGCCGGACTGTGCCAGCGCAAGCACGGTGTCTATGGCTTTTTTCACGCCCGGGCAGAAGCCGGCGGTCTTTGCTACTATAACGTCGTTTTCTTTTTCCGTCATCGGTAATCCGGTGCTTTTTTGAGTTTCCTTACGCAATTTTAGCATTTTGCCTGATTAGGACGATTTTACCTAGGCTCTAAAATAATTAGAATAAAGGTAACGCTTTTTTTCCACGGCGGTTTACATTATATTTCTTCCGCCGCCATATTAAAGGAGAGCATCATGGGTTACAACCTCGCGAAAATACAGGGACCGTATCACGCCGATATTCTCGGCCAGCCTAAAGCGCTGGAAGATACCGTAAAGACCTTCGCCGTTTCAAAGGAACTGGCGGCCATAGTAAAACGTCTTAAGGCGGGGGAATTCTCCCGCATACTGCTTACCGGCATGGGCGCGTCCTATCACGCGCTGCACCCCGTCTACATACGCCTGACCGCCGAGGGCTTTTCCGTGGTCATGGCCGAAACCTCGGAACTGATACATTACGAGCCCAGACTTATCGCCAAGGACACGCTTGTTGTTGCGGTTTCACAGTCCGGCGAAAGCGCCGAAATCGTGCGTCTTCTTGACCTTAATAAGGCCGGAGCCACCGTCATCGGTCTTACCAACGAACCCAAGAGCACGCTTGCAAAGCGTGCCGACTGCTGCATTTTCACCTATGCCGGAAGCGAATTCTCCGTTTCCTGCAAAACCTTCGTGACCGCCCTTGCCGCTCTTGAGTGGCTGGGCGCGGTGCTGTGCGGCGAAAATCTTGAGCCCGTCTGCGCCGAACTTTCCAAGGCCGCTGGCCTTGTGGCCGAGTATCTGAAAGACTGGCAGGCCCACACCCTTGAACTGGCCGAGGTGCTTAAAGGCGTTCACCACGTTTTCGTGGTGGGACGCGGACCCTCGCTGCCCGTCGTCGGCGACGGCGCTCTTTTGATGAAGGAATCCTGCCGCTTCCACGCCGAGGGCATGAGCAGCGCTTCCTTCCGCCATGGACCTTTTGAAATGTTAAACAAGGAAATGTTCGTGCTGGTGCTGTCGGGCAACGAAAAGACCGCCGCGCTCAACGCCGGTCTTTACCGCGACATTAAAAAGCACAACGCCAAGTGCGCGCTTTCAGACGGCAAGTCCGACATGAAGGCTTTCCGCCTGCCGCATGCGCCCGCGCGCCTGCTGCCGATAATGGAAATACTGCTGCCGCAGATGATGTCGCTTGCGCTGGGACTGCTTGCCGACCGCGAACCGGGACGCTTTGAGCAGGCCACGAAAGTGACCACGATAGAGTAGTTTGCTTTATATAAGGAAATCCGCGCCGCGAAATTTTCGCGGCGCGGATTTTTTGCTGAGCTGAAGTTAGACTGAGAGGAATCGTTAAATTATAAAACAGGACTGTTTGACCGTTTTGCCGCGCAACCGCTATAATTCAGAAAAAGGGGAGATTCCGTGTTCGGAAAACTGATTTCAAAATTTCGCGGCAAGGGCTTTGCCGGAGTGTGTGCCGCCGTGGCCGACCGGCTGGTCCCTTTTCCTACGCGGGTGCGCTGCCGCCGCCTTGTGCGCGGAAAGCGCGGTATTGAAATCGGGGGGCCCAGTTCAATTTTTGCGCGCGGCGGGATGCTTGCCCTTTATGACGCCGCCTCCAACGTGGACGGCTGCAATTTTAGTGCCGATACCCTCTGGGCCGGGCATATTCCCGAAGGCATGACCTACAGGTACATGGAAGGCAAAGCCTGCGGCAGACAGTATGTAAGCGAGGCCGCGAATCTGGGTAAAATTCCGTCGGATTCCTACGATTTTTTTCTTTCCAGCCATGTGCTTGAGCATGTGGCAAATCCGCTGAAGGCTTTATCTGAATGGCGGCGCGTGCTTAAGCCTGGCGGCTGGCTTATAATGCTTTTGCCGCTTAAAGACATGACCTTCGACCACAGGCGGCCGGTTACTGCGCTTGAACATCTTATAGAGGATTTCTCGCGTGATGCGGGAGAGGATGACCTGACCCACTTGCCGGAGATTCTTGCCCTGCACGATTTAAGCCGCGACCCGCAGGCCGGTACGCCCGAGCAGTTTGCCGCGCGTTCCCGCGAGAACTTCAAAAACCGCTGTCTGCACCAGCACGTTTTCGATGAAAAACTTGCCGTGGCGGTCTGTCGCCGCGCCGGTTTTGAAGTGACTTTTTCCTCAACCTCGCGCTGTCTGCAGATAGTGATAATTGCCTGCAAAAAGGCATAAGTCACTTGCGATACTGAAATTAAAAGGACCCGAAGCACAAAGCTACGGGTCCTTTTTTATGCGGATTTCAATACAGAGTCTGCGCCGGTGCTTATGAAGCCTGTCCGTCCGCCACGGCTGTCAGAATTTTTTCCATGGCCCCCGCAGCCCTGTCCCATGTATAGGCGGAGATTTTTTCCTGTCCCGCGCCTGCCAGTTTTGCGCGCAGGGCTTTGTCGTCTAAAAGCCGGCAGACGGCGTCGGCCATTTTTTCAGGAGAGCGCGGCGGCACCAGCAGGGCGGTTTTCCCGTCGTCTGCAAATTCTGACAGCGCGCCCACGTCGGTGGACACGCATGCGGTGCCGCAGGACATCGCCTCCATGGGCGGCGAGCACCAGCCTTCCACCCATGTGGGCGATACGAAAATGTCGGCCTGCGTATAAAGCCTTCTTAGTTCCGCGTCCGATATGCTGCCGCGGAAATCTATGCCCGCCGGCACGGCCTGCCGCATGCTTTCATGACCGAAAAGTATTACTTGAAAATCGTTTCTTCTGGACTTGAGTATGCGGATTAATTCAAGGACATCCGCACTGCCTTTCCAGCCGAAGCCCCGGAAAGGAATAAGGATTACGTTCCGGGCGGCCTTCGCTCCTTCGGGATAGAAAATAGCGGTGTTGTTGCCGATGGGGATTCTGCCGAAGGAAGGCTGGCGAAAACAGCCGGTAATCAGTTCTTCCAGCACCACCGAGGTCGTGAATTTTGCAAGCGGCAAGGAGTAGGAAGCATCCACGAGTTTTTTGTGGCGGCGCAGAATGGCCGTCGGCGGCGTTATGCCGGCCATGGACCTGAAGATGCCGCGCGGCGCGGGATTTTCCTGAAGCGCCAGCCGCCAGCAGTCCTCATTGTTCCAGAGGCCCATGGCTTCGTAGTGCTGGACGAAATAGGCTTTTCTGCCTTTTGACGGGCTCAGTCTGGCAACGCTGTAGGCGCTTTCCCAGGTGGAGGCAACGACTACGTCCGCGTCGGGAATTTTATGTTCAACCAGTGAAATCAGTGGAGAGTTCAGAAAAGGCACGCGGCAAAGTTCCGCCTCAAGCGGAAACCAGTTTATCCGCGGTTTATGCGATAGTTCCCTCAGGGCTTCCTTGGCCAGCATGGTCATCGTGTCCGGTTCAAAGCGCGACGGCTTTGTAAGCCGGAATGAGGGGTATACCACCGTAACCTTATGCCCGCGGCGGCGCAGACCGTTGGCGCATTCAAAAAATGTACGCACCCCGCCAGAGAGAAGCAGACAAGGCAGTACTAAGGTTATTTTCATTTAGAAAAGTGGTACTTGAAAAAGGCCGCGGTCAGTTCTTTTACGAAAGGCACGGGGTTGGACTGGCAACTCCAGTCGGTGGCCCAGGTATTGGCACAGCCCATGCAGGAACGCACTTTCTTCCGGGTATCCTGCGCGGCTTTGCTGCGCCAGATTTCGGATGGCGCGGTTTCGCGCACGTTGCCTATTTTAATGTCGCACAGGCGCAGACAGGGCATTACGTCACCGTTGGCGCGCAGTATGAAAAACGAGCGCATGGTGAAGCAGTCGAACTTGATGATCTTGTTTTTGAGAATGGTAAGCAGGGTTTCATTATGGAAAGAAGGTTCCTGCTGACATACCTTTTCAATCATCTGCTTGTTCTGTTCGTCTGATATTTTGGTGCTGCCTTCGTTGTGGTAGTACGGGGCTTCATCGTAGAGCTGCACGAAGTAGGATAGATTTTTTTCCTTGGCGTATTTCTGCGTTTCGTCTATGTAGGGCAAAGTCAGCGGATGCAGGGTTTGTCCGGCTACATAGCCCAGCTTGTCGCCGTACTGCTTTTTGAGAATGGCGAGCTGGTCGATGAGATATTCGGTCTTCTTGAAATTTCCGGGTACGCCGCGCACCATGTCGTGATGCTCGCCTACTCCGTCGAGCGAAATGCCCACGTCGATGCACAGACCCTTTTCGAGCATGGCTTTTACAACGCCCAGCACGCGGTCGGGCAGCAGACCGTTGGTGCTTATTGTGGGGCGGGCCTTGGGCATTTTTTCATGCGCGAAAAGCAGAATGTCCAGAAGGTCGTCGCGCAGAACGGCTTCGCCTCCGGTGATGAGCAGGACTTCAAGGTCTTTGAAGAGGGGGTCGCTGAAAACCTTTTTGATTTCCTCGAAGGTGAGGACGTCGGGGCTTTTGCCGTGCTTCCAGATGTTGCAGGTCTGGCATTTGGAGTTGCAGGCGTCGGTTATTTCCCAGGTCAGATATTTGACTGCCGGCAGCTTGCCGGTCGCTTGCATGTATTTACTGTTTATAAAGGCGCCGGTTCCTTTGCCTATCCTGCCTAGCAGTCTGAATGCCTTGCCTAAAAATGTCATGTATTTTCTCCGTCATTTGCCGGGGATTTATCAATAGCCGTTTGTGTGATTATACATTATTAGCCGTCAGGGCTTTTTCAGCTCCGGCAGAACCTGCCGACCAGTCCGGCCATAATTTTAGGCAGGCATTGCATAATGCGCTGGCAGTCCCATTCATCAAGCGGCTTGGCTTTGGCAAGCAGGGCTATATATATCGCGCAAAATACCACGCATTGCGTTGCCAGTACGGCCAGTCCGCCAAAACGGTTTTCCGGCGTTACTCCGCCAAGCAGCAGTCCGACACCAAAAGCCGCCGCGCCCGCCGCAAGGCATATGCCGGTAAGCTGCGGAAGCCACGCCCGCGTATAGAAAGTCCGGTCCACCTTAAGTTCCCTGTTGAGCCGCTCAAAGCCATACCATCCCGAGGCCGCAAGTGCTATGGTTGTGCCGAGTGCTGCGCCCGAAAAGCCGAAGGTTTTTATAAGGATTATGCTGAGAGGAATATTGAATACCGCCGCTATAAGGCCCGCCCGCATTTCTATGCCGGGGCGGTTGATGGCCTGCAGTACCGCCGAGCGTACGCCGGAAATCACTGCCAGCGCCCAGCCTACGGCCAGTATGCGGACCAGGATGGCGGCCTGACCATAGCCCTTGCCCATCCACGCCAATAACAGCGGACCGGCAGATACTATCAGCATGGAAAATAGCGGAAAGGACAGCAGGGTCACATATTTTGTGCCGCGTATATAATTGTCCGTGATTTTGCCGTGTTCCTGCCGTGCGTCAAGTTCGGCAAAGGCGGGTATAAGCGCGCCCAAAAACAACAGGGGTATTGCTTTGGCTTGTTCAATAATCGCACTGGCAAGCTGGAACATGGTTACCATGCCCAGCGTAAGGTAATATGTGAGCAGGATCTTGTCTATCTGCATTGACACGGTGGATGAAACGCGGGCTATCTGCAGTTTTGAGCCGTAGGAAAACAGCGTTTTGAAAGTGTGCCAGCTGTAATATTTTGGCGACAGCTCAAGTTCCGGCAGCAGCCTGAATGCCGCTATTGCATTTGCCGCGCCGGCAAGCACCATGGTGATTGCGCTTACAACTATCAGGCCGCGCAGGCCGTAGCCCATTTCAAGCGCCAGTACAGTTCCCAGCGCGTATGGTATGGATACGGCAAGCGACACCTTGTTATAGATGTCCATTCTCTGCAGGCCGCTCTGAACGGCCACGAAACTGCTGGCCGCGTTGGACACGCAGAAAGTAAAAATGCCAACCCAGAAAACAAAGGTGACTTCCTGTGACAGTGCGGGGGGGATTTTTAAAATCGCCAGAATCTGCGGCATGAAAAAATAGGCCAGCGCCAGCACCACGGCCATGAACACGCCGTAAAACGCCAGACCGGAATTTACTATGCGGTTAATCTGCAGGCAGTCGCGCTTGGTGTGATACTCGGCTATGTACTTTACATAGGATGAGCCTATGCCGAGGTCCAGCAGGCCGAAATAGCTTGTTACCACGCTTACCAGTGCCCAGACGCCATAGCGTTCCACGCCTATGCAGCTGATTGTGTAGGGCGTAAGAAATAGGGCGATTATGATGCCCCAGCTTTTGCCCAGTATATTGAAGGCTGTGTTGGTTATGACTACTTGTGTGAGACTGCGTTCGCTTTTGGCGGTGGTCATCGGCTGTCAGTCCCTTTCGGCGGCCCACCAGCGTTTGTGCATGGAGCATGCAACGCGCCAGCTTTTTGGCAGTCTGTTGTGTGCAAGCCCCAGCCGGTAGCCTGAGTATTTTGCCAGCACGCGCAGGAAAAACCCCGGATACAGCCACAGTCTCGGCCACAAAAATTTGAGCGCTGAAATAACGTATCGCACTCCCTCGCCTTCAGCGCGGCCAAGCTGCGAGAAAATGGCGGTTTCGCGGGCGTGAAAAACGCCTATGTCAAAGTAGCGGGCAAACTCCTGCCGCGCCGTGTAGTTGTGCGAATGGCGCACGGCGGCATCCGCCTGATAGGCAAGTGCCCAGCCGCCTTTTAAAATGTCCAGACCCGCGCACAAATCCTCGCCCAGTATAAGGCGCTGCCGAAACCAGCCCGCCTGCTCGAGCGCGCAGCGGCGGTATGCGCAGAAACTGTCGGACAGAAAAGCCGTTTTTATGCCGTACTTCTCGCGGTCTTCGTAAGTCCTTTTATATGAGGCGGCCGGATAGTTAAAAAGGCGCAGATGTTCGGCCAGCGGCTCCGCGTTTTCCGCCGGAAGCTGGCGGCCGCAGGCCGCGCCGATTTTCGGGTCTTCAAAGGCCGAAAGCAGTTTCTTGAAAGAGTCATTATCGGCGGGCAGGGCGTCATCCGTCATATAAAGGAGTATTTCGCCCGTCGCGCGTTTGCCGCCAAGAGTGCGGGTTCCGCCGTGGTCGAAATCCTGCCGCGGAATTTCCAGCACCGACGCGCCGAGCGACCGCGCAACCGCGGCCGTGTTATCGCCGGAGCTGCTGTCTACTACTATTATCTCGTCCGGCTTAAGCGTCTGCGCGTTTACAGCCGCCAGCAGGCGGCGCAGTTTTTTTGCGCTGTTTAGCGTCGGTATTATCAGCGAAAATCCCATAAGGCACAGTATACCTTTTTAGCGCGCAAACGGCCCCGCCGTGTTTGCACCGGATGTCCCCTATAAGTAAACTAACATGATATACGGAGGGAAAAAGATGAAAGGAATTATTCTTGCCGGCGGCGCGGGCACGCGCCTGCATCCCGTCACCATTTCAACAATAAAACAGCTTTTGCCGGTCTACGACAAACCGATGATTTACTATCCCCTCGCCACTCTTTTGCTGGCGGGCGTGGACGATATTCTAATCATCTCGACCCCTTCCGACCTGCCGCGTTTCGAGCATCTGCTTGGTGACGGACGCCAGTGGGGCGTGAAGTTTACTTATAAGGAACAGGCCGAACCAAAAGGCATAGCGCAGGCGCTTACCATCGGTGAGGACTTTATAGCTGGCGAAAGCGTCTGGCTCATTTTGGGCGATAACATTTTCTTCGGCCACGGCCTGCCCGAAATACTGCGCGCCGCCGCAAAGGAAAAAGAAGGCGCGACGGTTTTCGGCTATTACGTTTCCGACCCCGAGCGTTACGGCGTCGTCGATTTCGACGCGCGGGGCCGCGCGCTTACTATCGAGGAAAAGCCGCTGAAGCCGAAATCAAATTATGCCGTCACTGGCATTTATCATTACGACAATAAGGCCGTGGAACTTACGAAAAAGCTTAAACCATCCGCGCGCGGCGAACTGGAAATAACTAGCTTAAATAATGTCTATCTTGAAGCCGGACAATTGCGCGTCAGGCTTATGGGCCGCGGTTTTGCATGGCTCGATACGGGCACGCACGACTCGCTGCTTGATGCGGCCGATTTCGTGCGCATCGTCGAGCGCAGACAGGGACTTAAAATAGCCTGCGTCGAGGAAATAGCCTACCGCAACGGATTTATTGACGCGAAACAGCTGGAACGTCTCGCCCAGCCGCTGGCAAAAAGCGGTTACGGGCAGTATCTGCTTAACGTGCTAAAGGAGAAACGCTGATGCCATTTGCTTTCAAACGCCTTGCCCTGCCGGAAGTGGTGCTTGTGTCGCCGAAAGTTTTTCCCGACGACCGGGGTTATTTTCTTGAAATTTTCAAATCCGGCGATTTCGCCAAAGAGGGCCTGCCTGAAGTTTTCGTGCAGGACAACTGCTCCCGCTCAAAGCGCGGCGTGGTGCGCGGCCTGCATTTTCAGAAGAACCCTTCCGCTCAGGGAAAGCTGGTGCAGTGCCTGCGCGGCCGCATTTTCGACGTGGCCGTGGATTTACGCAAAGGCTCGCCAAGTTACGGCAAATGGGTTGGGGAATTTCTGGACGAGGAAAACCACCACATGCTTTATGTGCCGACCGGTTTTGCCCACGGCTTCTGCGCCGTCGGCGATATAAACGACGTCAGCTACAAGGTCACCTCGCCTTTCGCTCCGCAGGACGACCGCGGCATGCGCTGGAACGACCCCGCGCTGGGCGTGGACTGGCATTTGCCGTGCGATGCCATAATCTCCGGCAAGGACGCGGCCCTGCCGCTTTTTAAGGACATAGACTGCAACTTTACCTTATAGGAGAACGACGAAATGAAAAACTTCGCCCGTGATTTTTTTGTGCGCCTTGCCGACGCTTTCGCCGGAGTGGAAAGCGACATCGCCGGTAAACCGGCCGACACTTCCTCCGCCGTGCACGCGGCTTTTCAGCACATGGCAAAGGCCGCCGCGAAAGGCCGCAAGGTCATGGTGATAGGTAACGGCGGAAGCGCCTCCATAGCAAGTCATATCGCCGTGGATTTATGGAAAAACGGCGGAGTGAAGGCCCTCTGCTTCAACGATTCCTCGCAGCTTACCTGCCTTTCAAACGACTGCGGCTACGAGCACGTTTTCGAGATTCCGATAAACATGTTCGCCGAAAAAGGCGACGTGCTTATCGCCATAAGCAGTTCCGGCAAATCGCCGAACATTCTGCTTGCCGCCGACGCGGCGCTCAAAAAAGGCTGTGTCCTTATAACCATGACGGGCTTTGGAGAAAAGAATCCCCTGCGCAAAAAAGGCGGGGTGAATTTCTTCGTTCCGTCCGACGGTTACGGCTATGTGGAGACCGTGCATGCCGCCCTCTGCCACGCGCTTGTCGACTGCGTGATCGAGCACGGCAGACGCACCAAATAAGGCATACGGAGCGCGGTTTTGCCGCCGCGTAAAACAAACATGAAAGTGTTTATAACCGGCGCAAGAGGCCAGTTGGCCCGCGCCTTTCTGGACCGTTTTGAAAAGGCGGGCGACGAGGTTTTTGCCTGCGATATAGACTCGCTCGACATTGCCGATGCCGAAGCCGTGGAGAAGGCCTCGGCGGCTTTTAAGCCCGAGCTGTTTATAAACTGCGCCGCCTATAACCTTGTGGACAAGGCCGAGCAGGATTACGACTGCGCCCGCCGCGCAAACGCGCAGGGACCGCGCAATCTGGCGCTGGCCGCGAAAAAGCGCAATGCCATGTTCGTTCACTTCGGCACCGATTACGTTTTTGACGGCGCGCTGCACCGTCCTTATACGGAAAAGGACACGCCGAACCCGCTCAACAACTACGGCCGCACGAAACTGGAAGGCGAGGAACTCTCGCTTAACAGCGGGGCGCGCTGTCTTGTCCTGCGTTTAAGCTGGGTCTACGGACAGGGAAAACAGAATTTCATTTACAAGCTTTCGCAGTGGGCGACAACACAGCCGGAACTGCATATTTCCGACGACGAAATTTCCGTGCCTACCTCGACCGAGGATATAGCCGACATTACCCTTAAAGCCGTAAGCCGAGGCCTGACCGGCCGCTGGCATATGGTAAACGGCGGGTACTGCTCGCGTTACGAGTGGGCGAAGAATTCGCTTAAATGGCTCGGCATAGAAAAGAAAATAGTGCCCGCAAAGACGGCGGATTTCAAACTGCCCGCAAAGCGGCCGCTTTTCTCGGCCATGGACAACTCGGCCTTGAGCCGCGAGCTGGGCATAAGTATACCGCAGTGGAGCGAGTCGGCGGAGAAATTCGCCCGCGCCATGGCGGCCACATAAAGCTATCTTCAAGGTAAAGGGGCGCAATGCGTTAATCGCATTGCGCCCCTTTTTATGCGGCAATAGGATGTGGCCCGCAACTGCACCGGTTATGGCAAAGCAGTTGTCTGTAATTACAGCTCCGGCGGCAAATATGCATTTAACATCTTGCGGTTTGTGGCGAAATCATGGCCAGCTTCACGCCATACCCACGGATTGTTGATAGAGGCTACTGGTTAAAATTGCGGCGATTCATGCTTAAGGCGCGGAGGCATGGGCAACTTCAAAAAAAGGCTGTCAGGAAGTCTTTCCAGAGAACTGCAAAAAAATGAGAGTTAATGGGCATTTCGTGTTGGTTTGTGTGTGGGCCTCAGACAGTAAAGTCCGTTCGGCTATATTTTTGCCGGAGTAATACATTCTGAAATATCCATGGCCTCACACATAACGCGGAGTTGGTTACGTCTGGTACACTTAACTGAAAACATTACTGGTTGGCACGAAGTACCAACACCAAAGGTTACTTAACTAAAAAAAATCCGCGGGTAATTTTTAATTATCCGCACGCAGAAAAGCCGCCGCGCAGGCGGCGGCAAACAGCGCGCTGAAGGCTATGACCGCATGCTGGAATGAAGTCTCCGTCAGGTTCATCACATAAAAGCCCGGCAGCAGGCACAGCGCCCAAGCGGTAAACGGCGTCGCGGCTTTTTTGTATGCCAAAATAGCCAGCCGCCACATAAGAACGAACACCGCCAGCAAAGCGGCAAGGCCCGCAATGCCGCGCTCGGCAAGAAACTGAATATACAGACTGTGCACGTTGCCCCAGCCGTGATTGCCTTCTATTTCGGACGGATGATAGTAATCAAAAACCCGTACGAGATTGCTCTGCCCCACGCCTAAAACCGGATAATCGCGCCATATTTCCATGCCCGTATGCCACATTGAGATACGGCTGTTTACCGCCGTGGCCGAAACATCCTGTGGTCCGCGCGATGCTGCCAGCGGATTGCGAAACCGCGCCATAAGCTGAGGCCTTGCCGCTACCGTGCCGATGCCAAGCAATGCAAGCATTGCTGCAAGAACGAGAATGCGTTTTCTGCCGTAGCCACAGGCTATAAGAAGCACCATTGCTACGCCAAGGCCAAGCATTGCGCCCCTTGTCTGCGAAAGCAGAAGGGCAAGGCCAAGCAGGGCCGATACGGCAGCGTAAATAAAGGTTTTTTTGCGCTCAGCCGCGCCGGCAAAAAGGCAAAGGGCAAGGACGAGTGCAGTGGCGATTAGTTCTCCGTATGTTACGGGATGCACTGTCGCGTGCGCCCTGCCGCCGACGGTGATTACCTGATAAATTCCAAAGAGCGCCGCCGCGCAGGCTCCTGCAAGGTAGATGTTTCCGAGGCGCGGCGCGTCATCCTTTTTCAAAGCCAGCAGGAAAATGAAAAAGCCCGCGCACTTAAATAAATCAGACGGCATGTAGCCAAAAGCGCGCGCCGGAAAAAGCGCGAAGGACGCGGTTACAATCGCGACAATAAAAAACGCCAGCCAGGCATAGGCAAGCGGTTTGCCGAAAGCCGGAAAGGCCGGAGCTTTACGCTTTCGCGCGGCATTAATTATCAGGCCCAGCAGGGCAAGGACTATACCCGCCTCGCATAACGATACGGACAGATTTACCGTGGCGGCAAAAAGCGTCAGCCCCCAAAAGGGAAGTTTTTCCGGAATGGATTTGAAATAATCGGCGGTCATCGTTTTCCTTTTCTGCGGACAAGTTTTAAGAATTTTAGCAAATAGCGCGTGCGGGGACAGGGCATATGAAAATAGTTTATAATGATTTTATAATACTGCCGGGGGGCTGCATTGTCCCGCGTAAACGGACAGGCTAAAAATGATAATAACCAAAACACCGTTCAGGGTAAGTTTCGTCGGGGGCGGTTCCGACATAGAGGATTTTTATTCGCACGAGCAGGGCGCGGTGCTCAGCACTTCAATAAATAAGTACATGTACGTCCTGTCCCACCATTTTTTCGATAACGACAAGATTCGCGTAAAATACGCCCGCACCGAAACCGTGGACAACGTAAACGAACTCCGTCATCCCGTGGTGCGCGAGGTGCTCAAACAGTTCAACATAACCGGCGCGCTGGAAATCAGCTCAAACGGCGACGTGCCGTCCGGAACGGGGCTGGCTTCATCCTCTGCGTTTACGGTCGGCCTGCTCTATAACATCTACTCCCGCATGGGGAAATTCGTCACCAAGGAACAGCTTGCCGCCGAAGCCTGCGAAGTGGAAATTGAACGTCTCGGCGAGCCCATAGGCAAGCAGGACCAGTACGCCTGCGCCTTCGGCGGACTAAACGTTATCACTTTCAATTCAAACGGCACAGTTGGCGTGGAGCCTATACATCTTCGCCGCGACACTTTTAAGGAACTCCAGTCCAACCTGCTTATTTTCTACACGGGCCAGCAGCGGCAGGCCTCCGGCATTCTGGCCGAGCAGAAGGACAATTTGAAGGCGCAGGACAAACGCGATATAACCAAGGAAATGGTGAAGCTCGTATGGAAACTGCGCGAAAGCCTGCTTAAAAACCGTATCGATGACATGGGACCGATTCTGCACGAAAACTGGCTGCTTAAAAGGCAGCTGGCCTCGAAAGTCACCAACAGCGCCATAGATGAAATGTACAAACGCGCCATGGATAACGGCGCAACCGGCGGCAAACTGCTGGGCGCGGGCGGCGGGGGCTTTCTGCTGTTTTACTGCCCGCAGAAAAATCAGGCCCACCTGCGGCGCGTTTTTGCCGACGCGCGCGAAATGCCTTTCAAGTTCGACAATGAAGGCACCAAGGTTATTTACGCGGCTGACGAGTATATAAAGCACTAGGCGGTTCAGTCATATTTTTCCCAGAGAGGTTTGCATGACCGTACTTATTACAGGCGGCGCCGGCTATATCGGCTCCCATATAAATAAACTGCTTTCCGCCAAAGGGCGGCGCACCGTCGTCTATGATAATCTTGTGACCGGCCACGCCGAAAACGCGCGGTGGGGGAAATTCGTTCAGGCCGATGTGTGCGACCGCGAAAAACTTATCGCCGTGATGCGGGAGGAAAAAGTCACCTGCGTAATGCACTTCGCCGCTTTTATAGAGGTTGGCGAGTCCATGCGCGACCCCGACAAGTATTACCGCAACAATCTTACCGGCATACTGTCCGTGCTGTCTGCCATGAAAGAAACAGGAGTAAAGAATCTGGTCTTTTCCTCGACCTGCGCAACCTACGGCGTGCCGCAGAGCGTGCCCATTGCGGAAACTCATCCTCAGGCTCCGATAAACGTTTACGGCCGTACCAAACTTATGGCCGAAAAGATGATGGCCGATTACTCGTCCGCCTACGGCATGACCTACGCCGCCCTGCGCTATTTTAACGCCGCTGGCGCGGACCCCGACCTTGAAATAGGCGAGTGGCACACGCCGGAAACACACCTTATTCCTAACGTCTTGGCGGCCGCCGCCAACGGCACGTCCGTAAACGTGTTCGGCGGCAATTACCCCACGCCCGACGGAACCTGCGTGCGGGACTACATACATGTAAACGATATAGCGCAGGCCCATCTGCTTGCGGCCGACTATCTGGCCGCCGGCGGGGCAAGCGAGTGTTTTAATCTTGGAAACGGCAAAGGGTTTTCCGTTAAGCAGGTAATTGCCGCGGCGGAAGCAATCACCGGCAAAAAAGTGTCCGTAATTAACGCCGAGCCAAGACCCGGCGACCCGCCAAGGCTTGTCGGCGACGCCGCCAAAGCGCGGCGCGTGCTTGGCTGGAAGCCGGAATTTGCCGATATCTCCCCGATAGTTTCCACCGCCTGGAACTGGTACGGAAAACTGCACGGCCTGAAAGGGGCCTGAAAACTTTTTTATGACTAAGAAAAAAAGCAGACACGCATGCGGCGGCGAAATGGGCCGGCGCATGGTACAGAAGTTTATGAGAAAATTCTTCCTGCCTTTGGCGGGCCTTGCACTGGACGCGGCGCTTGTCGCGGCGGCGTTTTACGGCGCGTTTTTGCTGCGCTTTTATTTCGCGCCGCTGTCGGGGCTGTTTCCTCCTCCGCCGGTTATGCAGACTTTCTCCGTTTACGCCGAACTTCTGCCAATGGTGATTCCGCTTTGGCTGCTTATTTTCTTTTATTCCGCGCGGCTTTATTCAGATCCGCACCTTCCGCCCGAAGACGTAGCCGTGCGCTGCATTCAGGGCGTGACGCTTGCAACCCTGCTTACCTTTGCAATTAGTTTCATGCTCAAGCAGTACGGCAATTCCCGCCTGATGCTGGCGTTTGTGCTGCCCGTAGCCTTCGTGCTGGTGTTTGCCGGCAATATGCTGCTGCGCCGTTTGCAGGCTTTTCTGCTTGCGCACTGCGGCATGAAAATGCGCGTGCTGGTGGCGGGAACCGGCAAGGCGGCCGAACTTGCCAAACTGCGTCTTAGCATGGCCCCGTGGCGGCAGTGCGACAGCTGCGCCGGCACTTCGGCAGAAGACATTCTGGATTTTGCCCGCGCAAATGGCGTGCAGCATGTAATACTGGCAAACGCCTCGCTCGACCAAACCTCGCTGCTTCACCTTGCGGACGCTTTGGATTTGGAAGGCGTGAAGATTTCCATAATGCCCGGCATGATGGAACTGCGCACGGGTGAGGTTCAGCTCGACGCCTCGCTCGGCCTGCCAGTGATGACCTTGCACCATACCTCGCTTACGTCGTCAAATTATGTCAGCAAGCGGCTTTTTGACGTGGCTTTCAGCCTGTTCATTATAATAGTAGGCTTGATACCGTTTCTGATAATCGCCATGCTTATTAAGCTAGATAGTTCCGGCCCGATTCTTTACCGCCAGAAACGCTACGGCTATAAAGGCTCGGTGTTCGGTGTGTATAAATTCCGCACCATGTACAGCGACGCAGAGGCCCGCCTGAAACAGTTGCAGGCCAAAACCGAAAGCAGCGGCCCGTATTTCAAGATGAAGGACGACCCCCGCATAACGCCGGTGGGCAAGTGGCTTAGGCGGCTGAGTCTTGATGAATTTCCGCAGTTTATCAACGTACTGCTGGGTGAGATGAGCGTTGTGGGCCCGCGCCCGCTGGCTGTTTCAAGCGGTGAAAAGGAAGCCCTTGAAAGCGAGTACGGCGACACCGCGCTCAAGGTGTTTAACGTGCTGCCCGGCATTACCGGTTTGTGGCAGGTGAGCGGCCGCTCCGACCTGCAGGATGACCAGCGTTTTACCCTTGATATGTACTATATCGAGCGGTGGACGCTGGGTCTCGACCTCAAGATAATCCTTAAAACGCCGCTTGCCATGCTTTCCATACGCGGCGCGTATTAGCGGACTTTTGTTTGCGTAAAACGAAACCGGCAGGAAAATTTCCTGCCGGTTTTTTATTTGTGGTTATATAGAATGCCGTTGAGAGTTTTATGCAAGGCACTGTCCATTACATGACAGAAATCAGGTAAAGGCATGGCTATTTAAGGATCTCTGCTAACAAAATTAAACTATAAAATAAAACAGCCGCCCTTTTAGGCGGCTGTTTTTGTTTAAAGTCCGTAGCCTTGTCACTTTGAATGGGTAATTACAAGACCGCCTAACTGCATACGGGCTGTGCCGCCGGAAGAAAGGCGCAGTTCATTTGTAACTCTTTTGCTGCCTTTGGGACATGGATACCCGATTCCTGCATCAAAAGTTTTTTTCACCGTTGTTTTCATGGACGCTAAATCCAGTTCAATCTGCATTTTTGCGCCCAATGCGTCGTCGTCTTCCCATAATTCATCCTCGTGAATAGATGGACTTTGGGTATAGATTTCAACTTTACCATGGCTTTTGTCATAGTAAATACATCTGGCCTCGTCTCCCATATTGAATCCTGGCTTCGTGAAATATTTGATGGTATGTGAACTGGTTGTCAGCACGGCGAAGGTTTCATTTACCCGCAGCAGCAGTTTCCCGTTCTCAAGTTCCGCCAGAATTTGCGAATACCTCATTTCAGGCAGCATTGTTACCTGTCGTGCAATAGGTTTTTCAAATGGCGTTCTTCTTATAAACAGAGTGTTTCTAAAAATGTAATTCGAAAAGCCGTCATCATTTTCCTGTATCGTTTTTCCCTTGATAACCCTTGTGACTGTTTTGTTGTAGGCTTTGCATTCTGGGTTATTCCCGCCGCACAATGTCATGACAAAATTACCGTTCCATGCCATCTCCGGCAGTTCGGACAGGAAAAGCTGTCTTGTTTCGGCACTGTCGTTATCTGTGAGAATTTGCGGTCGTCGGTCGGATTTATCAATTGTAAACATATGTGTTCTGGGAGGATTATCCACAGAGTTGAACGCGAAAACATGTTTTTTGCTGACAGCGGCAAGCTCGAAGCGCGTTTCTGTTGATATGGTGTCATAATCCGGCTGCAGAATGCCGGAGCGTTTATAAAACATCAATGCCTTGTCCGAGGCATACAGCCATACATGGTTGATGTCAAAAACAATCTTGAGGTTCTCAAGCTGAGGCGGGCGCTGTTTTATGAGCGGCAGAGCCGCTGCCTGATTAAGTGGCTGGCTCCAGACTTTTTTTGCGGCGCTGAAGTAATTTAGTGTGCAGCAGTATTCAGGAAACCAGAGGTCGCCGGTATAGGGGTCCTGTACAATTATGCCGGGGTTGTCGCCGTCAAATAAAGGTTTAGTGAACTGCCTTGTCTTCATATTGAAAACAAGAAGATTGCTGCCGCCGGATATAAAAAGTTCGTCGCCAATATTCGCTATATCCTGCCGCAATAGCCGGTATGGGTTTACAATGGCCAGACTGTACATGGTGTAACTGGCGCTGGTTTCATCGTACTCCACCAGCGTGCCGGGCAGTGCCCAGTACCAGCGGCTGGCGTATTTTATGGCGCGGCTGGCAGTGCTTTGCCATGTATTAGGCAGCCAAAGGGCGGACGGGGCCTCTTGCGCATAAACATGCTCTTCTGAGGCTGTTGCCGTTTGCGCTGGCAGAGCAGGCGATGAAAGCCCAAGCACCAGTCCTGATATTGCGGCGATATAAGCTGTTTTTTTGCGCATCAGGCCCCCCCAAGGCGTTGTTTGATGATGTTTTATTTAAACATTAAAGCCAAATGCGGGGCAAATGAGGTATGGCAGGCAGTAAAACAAAACAGCCGCCCTTTTAGGCGGCTGTTTTTTACTTAAATGGCGGGGACGACGGGATTCGAACCCGCGATCTCTGCCTTGACAGGGCAGCGTGTTAACCAGGCTACACCACGTCCCCAAAACCTGACAATGTTATTGTAACTAAATGCGCGGCTTCCGTCAATCTTTTTAACTGCGCGCACTATAAAAACTGGGCCGGACAGGGATCGAACCTGTGACCTCCTCCTTGTAAGGGAGGCGCTCTACCGCTAAGCTACCGACCCGACTATATAGCAGATTTTACCACATTTCAAGACAAAATGCTTTCCCTGCCTGCGCATATGTGGTCCCATCAAGGTCGCCATGCAAGTGACCGATGCGAGTTTGCCTTCATCGGGTCTGCAACAGCGTGGCACGTCTAAACGCAGTGATTGTATAAGCGATTGACGCTTTAACGCAGAAGACGGTACAATTTTACATGGCGTGATGAAGTGCCGAGTTTATTGCCGGTAAAACGTTTTATATAAGGTCTGAATCACAATTATGAATTCACTCAGTGTAATTATCCCTACTTATAACGAGGTGCAGGTTGTTGAACGCGTATTCCGTTCATGGCATGCGGTCATTTCCGCGTACATAAAGGATTTTGAAATCATAGCGGTCGACGGCTCAAGTTCCGACGGAACTTTGGAAATTTTACGTGAACTGGAAAAGAAACTGCCGGGCGTGAAAGTTGTAATACAGCCCAAAAACGCGCGCGGTCACGGACGTGCCCTGCTGCTTGGTTATCGGGAGGCCTGCAAGGAATGGGTGTTTCAGACGGATTCGGACGAGCAGTTTGACCCTGCCGATTTTGTCAGGCTGGCGGCGCTTGCGGATAAAAACGATTTTATAACCGGCATACGTTCAAACCGCAGCGACCCGAAGCCCCGTCTTGTTCTGACCAAAATCATCAGAAGCCTTATGCGCCCGTTTTGCGGCGCAAGCATACGGGACGCAAACTGTCCTTTCCGGCTTATGAAGACAAGTCTTCTGCGCGAACTTTTAAAGGATGTTCCCGATAATTTTCTGGCCCCCAATATCGCGCTCTCCATTCTGGCTAAAACCGGCGGCGCGCGTTTTGCAGACACTCCGGTTACTCACCGCATGAGAGCCGGAAAGCAGGACGGACGGCAGAGGTTTCTTGGCATAGCGGTAAAAGGTTTTTTTCAGCTTCTGTGGCTTAAGCCTGTAAGAGAACGTCTTTTTGTTTTCCTTGCCGTGGTGCTGCCGGTTCTTATTCAGCAGATTCCGAATCTTCTTGGCACGCCGGGGCGCGACGTTGGCGGTTATGCCTATGGCGGCTGGCGGATATCGCACGGGGAAGTGCTCTACCGCGATGTCTGGGACCACAAACCTCCGCTTCTTTATTTTGTTTATGCCGGACTGTTCAGGATTTTTTCGCCGGAAATGCGCTGGGCCGCGCTTTTTGAGCTTGCATGGCTGGTTGGCGCATCGGCGCTTATGTTTTCATTCCTGCGGCGGTATTTCCGTTATGCCGCAGCGCTTGCCGGCACACTGCTGTTTTCATTTTATTTTGCCACTCCGCAGGTTGCCGAATCATTCGGCATGACCGAAGTTTATTCTGCGGCCATGGCCCTTGCCGCGCTTTACTGCGCCCTCACTTATGGCGGCAGGCTTAAAAATATTTTCTGCGCCGGAATGCTTGTTTCGGCCGCGTTTCTGTTCAGGCAGACGGGCTTGTTCGTGCTGCCGTCAGTGCTGCTTGCCGTATTTTTGTACCGTAAGGACAACGGCGGGAAAAAACCTCTTGGAGCCGACCTGCTTGCCTTGTCTGCCGGAGCGGTTATTCCAGTGGCGTTTTTCGCGGCGTATTTTGCGGCGCATGGCGCGCTGGGTGACGCGGTTGACCAGATTTTTCTATACAATTTTGCCTATTCAGCAGGTGCGGCCCGTGGATTTATAAACGGATTTATAAACGCCGCATACCATATGGTTTTCGTCTCCCCGCTGCATGACTGGCCGCTGTTTGCGGCGCTTGCGCTTGCCGGAATTGTGTTTGCGTTTTTAAGGCCTGTGTCCGCGCGCCGCAACGCGGTGTTTTGCACGGCCTTATGGTTGCTCTTTGCATTGAAGGCTGTTGCGCTGAGCGGCAGATTTTACGGGCATTACTATCTTGAATTGTTTGTTCCGATGGCTTTCTTTGCCTGTTTTGCCATGGAAGCTTTGCTGGAACTTAAAACCGCAGCGGCATCGGTTCTCATCGTCAGCCTGATGGTGTGCGCAACTCCTTTTCTGACCAGCGCCGTTTCCGCCGGTATGTATATGTCCGGCAGGTATGAGAGTCCCTCTTCCCCGTCGGATAAAAGGCTTATGGCGCACTGGCTGGGGGACAACACCTCGCCGGATGATTATGTCTATTTCTGGGGCGCGGAATCGGGAATAAATTTTACCTCGCTGCGTCGCTCTCCGTCTAAAATACACTATATTTATCCGCTGATTACGCCCGGCTGCGACAATTCGGAAGATGCCGCACGGCTTATAGGCGACCTCAAACGCAATCCGCCCAAGTTCATAATAGACTGCAGTATCGTTAATCCGGCCGTTCCGCCGCTCGGCTTTAATTTTGCGGGGCAGCCGCAAGCCGGAGCCGACGGCTATCTCTGGCATGGGGCCGCGCCCGCGGCCGGTTACATACTGTCAAAATATGCGCTATATGCGCGTCTGGGCTCGTGGATAATATATCGCCGCAGACCGGAGCAAATACCGTCCTGATGCCGGTTCCTTCCCTCTAAAATATTCGCCCGCGCGGACGCGCGGGCGAAATTTGTAAACGTACCCGTTCTGCCTGTGCCGCATGACGGAGCGGCAGGCGTTTTGTGTAAATGGGTGGTTCAGGATTTTTTGTTTATCGGGAAATCGAGGTCCAGGGCGGTCAGTTTGCCGTCGCCGTCCAGATCGCCCTGCATAAGGGTTCCGGCGCACTGGTGACAGTAATAAATGGTTTTAAGATATTTCTTTTCGGCCAGCGGCGGAATGATGTCGTAAAACTTTTCTTCATCGGGGTGAGCGAGGTGGTAAAAAGTGTACAGGCCCTTGTCGCCTTTGCCTTGCATGCCGTTGCAGGCGGCGCAGGCGTAAATCTGGTTGTGTATGCCGAGTATCCGCTCGCAGTTTTCACATTCCGGTTTGATTTTTATGGACTTCGGTACGATGTGTTCCTTCTGTAAATGCTCCGTCGAGCCGCAGTAGATGCAGCGTTTTTCGGACTGAACGAACTGCCAGTCCTCGCGGGTAATGTCGGACCACGAAATTTCACCGTCGCGCAGTTCATGGAATTTCTTTTTTATAAAGCCGTAATATTTTTTCTTGGCCTCTTTACCGTTTGCGCAGTGGCGTGCACTGCATACGATTATTTTGGCGTACTGAAAGAAAATCTCGTCCCGTATGGTTTTTACCTCGTTGTCCGGCATTATGCCCCCCTGTAGTGTGCTTAGTTCTGGCCGATAGTGGTTGTGCTGCCGCCGCGTCCCGCCGCATTGAAGGCGCGTACTTTTATTACGCTTTTTGCTTTTACCGGACCTTTGTAAAGCGTACTCTTTACCGACGGTTCCTTGCCGTTTGTCGTGTAGCGCAGCACAAAGGACGGAAATTGCACGTTGGCGTAAAGTCTTCCGTCTTTAATTTCCGCGCCCGGCGGCGGTACGCGGTAGGCAAAGCCGCCCGACATATAATCAAGTCTCGGCAGTTCGCGCTTTGAAAGCACGTTTACAAATTCCGACCAGCTTTGGTTGTAGAGCTTCTCGCTTTTTTCCTTGTCGCTTTCCTCGGCCCACAGCGGGCTTGGCGCCCACGCGCGTTCGGAAAGCGCAATCAGTTTGGGCAGCAGCATGTATTCAAAAGCGTCGTTGCTTGTCATATTCTCGCCCCAGAGCAGGCCTTCAATGCCGTCGATATGCGCTTTGCCGTAATCGGTCAGCCTGTCCTTGCCTGTAAAAAAGGCGGGGTCGGCGGGATTTCCGGCGGCGTCCTCGCGCGTGGTTTTATAGTAGTCGAAAGGCGAGAAGTAGAACGGTTTATCTATGTCTTCAAACCCGCCCCAGTAGTAGCCTATTTCGTCGGGCGATTTCATGTAGGCAAGGTCGAAATAATTGTTGCTTACGCAGGAAAGCACCACGCGGTAACCGGCGTTTGCAAGACGGTAGGGCAGGTCTTCCGCGCCCCAGCCTATCATGTTGTTCCACACGTGGACACGGAAATTCGCGTTCGAGAAAACGGGGTTTGGTATCATCTTCTTTTTCCCGTCGAGCATAGTGCCGCGCAGGCCAGCTTCCTCCCAGCCTGACAGGTAGAGCCCGCGCGCTTTAAGCAGGTCCGCGGCCTTTGAAAAATAATAGTCCCACAGACCGGCGGTGTCTTTTATATAGGGGTTATCCTTTATAAGTTTCTGGCTTGCTGGCGACTGCTCCCATGTGCCCGCCGGTACTTCGTCGCCGCCCATGTGTATGGTGGCAAGCGGCGCGCCTGCCTCGCGGTACATGTCCTGCACCGCGCCGATTACAGTTTCAAGAAAACGGTAGGTCGAAGGCAGGGCCACGCAAATCACATTGTCGTTCCAAGACTGGGCTGAACTGTACTGCGATTTATCGTCCAAGTCGCGCAAAAGATAATCGGCCGCGTGCGGGTCGCCGCGCTTTTTTAGCCGCTTATAGCGCATGTCCATAGCCTTTATCGCGGCGCGGCTGTGACCAGGCGATTCTATTTCCGGTATTACCTGTATGTGACGGACTGAGGCGTAGCGCAGCAGGTCGATAAAATCCCTGCGTGTGTAAAAACCGCTTGCCAGTGTTTTGCCTGCTTCGGGCCCCGCGCTGAATGAGGGCGGAAGCATATCGCCGAAAATTGAGTGCCCGCGTCTGCCGCCTACCTGCGTCAGTTCGGGCAGGGCGGGTATTTCAAGCCGCCAGCCTTCGTCGTCAGTAATATGAAAATGCAGGGTGTTGAGTTTATAAAAAGCCATGAGGTCCAGAACTTTTTTCATCTCCTCCGGCGTTTTGAAATTGCGTGCCACGTCGATAAGCAGACCTCTGTAGGCAAAGCGCGGAGCGTCCTTTATTTCGGTCGCTTCTATGGCAATTGCCTGACGGCGTTTGGCCCAGTCGGCGGGGGGTATCTGCGCGCGCAAGGACTGTATGCCGTAAAAAATTCCGGCCGCGTCTGCCGCCGTTATCGTTACGGCCTGCGTGGTAATAAGCAAAGTGTAGGCCTCCGGTGCACCGTCTGCCTTGCGCAGATATATTTTGGTTGCGGGGGCTTTGGGTTTGTGCGTAAGCATTTTGGCGAGTTCTGTTTGCAGGTAGACGGCTTCGGTCATAAAAGCCGTGTCGGCGAGCACTGCGGTTTCGGAGGTAAGAATAAAATTTCCTTCCAGTTTTTTATAGCTGACCGGAGTGGGGATTATCTTTTGCAGGCTGTTTTCGGGCAGGTCGGCTATAAGGCTGTTTTTTGCGTAAATCTGTTCTGGCGTTACAAAGCCCGCCGTCGGGTCTGTAATCGGGGCCAGCGAAAAATCTTTTATGGCAAAGCCCTTGTCGGGGCGGTCCTCCCACACGATATACATGCCGGATGGGGCCATTGAGCGGTTGTATATTCTGCCTTCGGATGCGTATGTAAACAGCACACTCTTTCCGGGTGCGGGCGCGGCAAAACCGTCTGCGGGGTCGAGGCGGTATACGTCGCCGTTTATGTGGGTTATTTTTATGCCGCCGGTCGGCGATTTTGGGTCAATATCGCCGGGATAGCTGAAGTATATTGTCCAGCCGAATGCTGGAAAGGATTTGCGGCTTTTGTTTGTCAGGGTAAGCTGTTCGGTATTGCGCGGCTTGCTTGTTAGCAGTTCCCAGCGCAGGCTTATTTTGCCAGTGTCAAACTGCGTTTTTTGCGCCGCATGGCAGGGCATCAGCATGGCAAGCAGGCAGGCAAGGCCAGCGCCGAATGTCCTTAAAAAATTTTCAAAGCCGGTAAAGCCTGTTTTTTTCATAATAATCCCCGCCGGACCGCGTATTTTGTGCCGTCCGGTATATTGTACAAGAATGTACGCGGGTCAGCGGTAAAACAGCATTATAAGAAGCTGGGCCGAGGTGATGCGCATTATAGTCGTCAGCGGGTAGACAAGCGCGGAGGCGGCGGCGCAGGCATCCGTGGAGGTCAGCGAGTTCGCGTATACCATCGCAGGTGGATTTGTCGTCGCTCCGGCAAGCATGCCGCATATGCGCAGAAAATTAATTTTAAGGAATATCCGCGCAAACGCGCCGATTAGGGCAACCGGCACGAAGGCAACGAAAAAACTGCACAGCATCCACTTAAACCCTTCTCCGGCGGCAAGGGCGTTTACAAAGGCCGCGCCGCTCTGCAGGCCGACGGCCGCGAAAAACAGCATAATGCCCACTTCGCGCAGCGTCATGTTTGCCGAGGCGGGCATGCGCCACACAAAGCCGCGCGTACTGCCCAGTTTGCCAAGCAGTAGGGAGACGATTATGGGACCGCCCGCGGGACCAAGTTTTATAGGCAGGGGCAGGCCCGGTATGGGTATGGGCACTATGCCGAGCAGAAGGCCCAGCGACACGCCGCAGAAAAGGGCGGCGTAATCTGTGCGTTCAAGAAGGCTTTTTTTGTTGCCGACCATGGTCGCCGCCAGGGCGCGGGCGTCGGAGGGACCGACTACGGTTATAACGTCGCCAAACTCAAGCGCCAGCGGGCCGTGCGCGGTTATGTGCTTTCCCGCGCGCACTATGCGCGTTATTATTGCGCCGCAGTTCGCGGGCATGTTAAGTTCGGCTATGGTTTTTGCAATCGCCTTGTCCGAGGTAACCACCATGCGTTCGGCGTCTATGCCGCATTCCTCGTTGCGCAGGTCGGTTTGCGAGCGCGAGCCTATGGCCTTTGCCGCTTTTTCCGTTGCGTCGGCGGGACAGAGAACTAGGACCAGATCGCCTTCCTGCAAAATTTCGTCGCGGCGGGGAACCCATATTCTGTCACCGCGTTTAAGGCGCGATATGACGAACTTGTTGCGAGACATTAACTCGCCCGAGCTGCAGTCCACGGCCGCTTTGCCAACTTCGCAGTTTATTATTTCCAGTCCGGCCGAGGCCGTGCTGAGGTAGTCTTTTTCCTCGGATGCGAGGCTTATGCCAAATGTGTTTAACAGCATCTGCACGACAAGCGCCACTATGAACATGCCAGGCGGATAGGCCGCCGCCGCGCTGGCCACGAGTTCGCCCGCGTGCAGTGCGCCCGATGGCATAAGGGTAAGCACGTCACGCGCGGCCGCAAGGCTGGGAAGATTTGTGACCGAACCGCACAGCACGCCGGTCGCGCCGGTTATTGTTGTAATGCCGGTTTTATAAAGAAGCAGGGACGCGCCCACGCCCAAAAGCACGACGGCCGCCGCCAGAAAAGACAATACCGCGCCGTCTTTTTTCAGCGAGCCGAAAAAGCCGGGACCCACTTCTATGCCGAGCGTGTAAATGAAAAGGACAAGGCCGAGGTCGCAGACCGCGTCGCATACCTGCATGTTGACGCTTCCGGCGGCCCAGCCGAAAAACAGCGCCGCAAACAGCACCCCGCCCATGCCGACCGAGAAGGTGCGGATTTTTATCCTTCCTATATAAGCGCCCAGTCCTACCGACAGCGCCAGCAGGATGAGTAACTGCATTACGCCCTGCGTGCTGAAAAATGAATGGAATATGCTCATAGCGTGGAAACTCCGTTTACATGGCCTGATGTGCGGCCCGCGCAAAATGCGCTGGAACGTACGCGGCGAATGTGTGCGACGGCGGCGACTGCCCGTCCGCCCATATAAAAATTATACAACACTGCCCATAAGCCGGCGCGGCTGCCGTCACTGCGCCTTGGCTGCGGTTGGCTTGTATGCGGACGTTGAACGCGCCGTGCGGTAACTGTTATAGTAAATATGCAATTGCGCGGCGTTGCACGGATGTTTTTTCCAGGCGGATGGCCGGTTACTGGTCCGATGTTCGCGCCGGAGTTACTCGCATGTGCTGTATCTTATCAGGAGGAGTAAATGAAGAAACTGCTTTGTTCACTTATTTTCTGTCTGTGCGGCGCGGCCGCTTTCGCCTCCGGCAAGGCGCCGGTTCCGACCGTGGCGCAGATAGATTTACAGCGTTACATGGGCCGCTGGTACGAAATCGCCCGCCTGCCAAACCGTTTTGAAAAAGACTGCGTGGGCGTTTTTGCCGACTATACCCTTTTACCGGAAGGCAAGGTGCGCATTGTTAACAGCTGTCACAAAAAGCGGCTGGACGCGCCCATGCAGGCATCCGAAGGCAAGGCCTGGGCGGCTGACAGGACAAACGCAAAACTTAAAGTGCGCTTCTTCTGGCCGTTTTACAGTCATTACTGGATAATGGACATCGGCCCGTCCTACGACTATGCCGTGGTCGGACATCCCAGCCGCAAGTATCTGTGGATACTTAGCCGCAAGCCCTCAATGGATGACAAAATTTACTCCGAACTGACAGAAAAAATAAAGGCGGCGGGTTACGATTTGTCCGAGTTTCAGAAAACCCCGCAGTGGCAGGAATTGGAAGCTGAACCGGGGCAGGCCGCGTTTTAAGTTTTTTACTGCCGTAAGTCGTTTTCTCAGGGGTGAGTAAAAGAGTTGCAGATGTCCCGTGCGGGTTTACGGACAACTTACCTACTGACAAGTGCTTTTGTTTGGAATGTCGCTGCAGTGTTTGAGCTGTGGGGCGTGCCATGTTTTCCTGCGCAGGTGTTGGCAAGGGACAGTAAAAAAACGCCGCATCTGATTTAGCCGTACAAATAATTAACCAGACAAAAAGAGAGTTCAGTAAACTTGTGTGTTGGTTTTTGTGACCGTTATGCATTGCTTTGCTGGAGATGGTTTAGACTGGCGGAACTAAATGACTTACTTGGCGGTATGTCTGTTTGGGACCTGATTAGACTATTAAAAGTATAATCTGACTCAATTTTCCGTCGGGAAACCATTTAATTACCAATACGAGATGTTACCTGACCCAACAAAAAAGCCCTCCGTTTAGCGGAGGGCTTTTTTGTTTGTTAAGCGGCTTATTTCATCATCGGAATCTTTATGCCTTTGGCTTTTGCCGTGGCCACGGCTTCGTCGTAGCCCGCGTCAACGTGACGGGCGACGCCTATGCCGGGGTCGTTGGTGAGCACGCGCTCAAGGCGGCGGTCCATTTCGGCGCTGCCGTCGGCTACTGTCACCTGTCCGGCGTGCAGCGAGTATCCCATGCCGACTCCTCCGCCGTGGTGGAACGATACCCAGCTTGCGCCGGAGGCGGTGTTAAGCAGGGCGTTTAAAACGGCCCAGTCGGCTATCATGTCGGAGCCGTCCTTCATGGACTCCGTTTCGCGGAACGGGCTTGCGACCGAGCCGCAGTCGAGATGGTCCCTGCCTATTACTATCGGCGCGCTTATGCGGCCTTCGCGCACGGCCTTGTTTATGGCGAGGCCGAATTTGGCGCGTTCGCCGTAGCCCAGCCAGCAGATGCGCGAGGGCAGGCCCTGATAGGCGATTTTTTCACCGGCCATTTTTATCCAGTGGGCAAGGTGTTTGTTTTCGGGGAAAAGCTCCAGCGCCAGCTTATCGGTTACCTCGATATCCTTCGGGTCGCCAGAAAGCGCGGCCCAGCGGAAGGGGCCTTTTCCTTCGCAGAAAAGCGGGCGGATGTAGGCGGGCACGAAACCGGGGAAATTGTACGCGTCCTTTACGCCCATCTTGAAAGCCATGGTGCGGATATTGTTGCCGTAATCAAACGTTATCGCGCCCGCCTTCTGAAGGTCGAGCATGGCGCGGACGTGAATGGCGATTGATTCAAGCGCGAGCTGTTCGCACTTTTTAGGGTCGGACTTGCGCAGTTCGGCCGTCTGCGCGGCGCTGTAGCCTTTGGGGATGTAGCCGCCTAAAGGGTCGTGGGCCGAGGTTTGGTCGGTAAGCAGGTCGATGTGCACGCCGCGCTTTACCATTTCCGGCAGTATTTCGGCGCAGTTGCCGAGCAGGCCTATGGAGAGAGGTTCCTTTTTTGCCATTGCCTCTTTTGCAAGAGCGAGCGCTTCATCGAGCGTGGTTGCTTTTTTATCGAGATACCGCGTTTTCAGGCGGCGTTCAATGCTTACGGGATTTGCTTCCACGGCAATCATCACGGCGCCGTTCATCGTAGCGGCAAGGGGCTGGGCTCCGCCCATGCCGCCGAGTCCGCCGGTAACGACCAGTCTGCCGCGCAGGTCGCCGTTAAAATGTTTTTTCGCGGCGGCGGCGAAGGTTTCGTATGTGCCCTGTAAAATACCCTGCGCGCCTATGTAAATCCAGCTTCCGGCCGTCATCTGGCCGTACATGATAAGGCCCGCTTTTTCGAGCTTGTCGAAAACATCCCAGTTGGCCCAGTGGCCGACGAGGTTTGAGTTGGCGATAAGCACGCGCGGGGCGTATTCGTGCGTTTTGAAAACGGCCACGGGCTTGCCGGACTGCACAAGCAGGGTTTCGTCGTTTTCCAGTTTTGTCAGTTCCTGAATTATGGCGTTAAGACAGTCCCAGTTGCGGGCGGCCTTGCCGCGACCGCCGTAGACCACGAGGTCTTCCGGCCGTTCGGCCACCTCGGGGTCAAGATTGTTTAGAAGCATGCGCATGGCGGCTTCCTGCTGCCAGCCCTTGCAGGAAAGTTTATTGCCGCGCGGGGCGCGGAGCTTGTCGCCTCTTTTGAAAGTCTGCATCGTTATTCCTCCTAAATTATTACGAACTGACCGTCTAAAATTGCCTGCCGTACCGTTTCGATGGGTTCGGCCAGCGAGGTGTCGCCGTGTATTTCGGGAACCAGTTTGCGCACCAGCGCGCGCGCCCGCTCAACACCTTTTCCGCCTTTAAGCGGTTTGTGCATGTCGAGGCCGTGGGCCGCGGCTATAAGTTCTATCGCGGTTATGGCGGCAGTGTTTTTTGCCACCATGCCGAGCTTTATCGCCGCCCACATGCCCATGCTGACGAAATCTTCCTTGTTTGCCGAGGTGGGGATTGAGTCCGCGCAGGCGGGATGTGCGAGTGTTTTGTTTTCCGAGGCAATGCTTGCCGCCGCGTACTGCGCAATCATAAAGCCCGATTCAAGGCCGGAGTTCTTTGTAAGGAAAGGCGGCAGAATATGTGTCGGGTCGCTGATAAGCTGGAAGATGCGGCGTTCGGAAATATTTCCGAGCGCGGTCATGGCCGCGCAGGCCGAATCGTAAGCTATGGAAAGCGGCATGCCGTGAAAGTTTCCGCCGGAAATAATCTCCAGTCCCGCGAAGTTGGGGGACTTTTCATTCCAGATTAAAAGGGGATTATCGGTTACGCTGGTCATTTCGGTTTCGACGGTGTCGAGCGCGTATTCAAGCGCGTCGCGCACCGCGCCATGCACCTGCGGTATGCAGCGCAGGCTGTAAGGGTCCTGCACGCGGGTGTCGTTGGTCAGGTGGGTCTTGCGTATTTCGCTGTCTTCAAGAAGTTCGTTAAGAAACTGCGCGGTTTCAAGCTGTCCGGCGTGTGGTTTAAGATAATGTATTTCGGCGCGAAACGGGGCCGGCGTGCCTTTGAGCGCTTCAAGCGTCATGGCCGAGGCCGTGGTCGCGGCGTGCCATACTTTAAGCGCGTCCATAAGCGCCAGTCCGCCCACGGACTGCATGGCCTGCGTGCCGTTAATTAGGGCAAGGCCTTCTTTTTCTTCCAGCTCTATGGGCTTTATGCCGGCTTTTTCAAGCACTTCCGCCGACGGCAGCCAGCCGGAGTTTTTGTACCGCGCCTTCCCTTCGCCGATAAGCATGAGGGCCACATGTGCCGACGGGGCGAGGTCGCCCGACGCGCCGACAGAGCCGCGCGTGGGGACAAAAGGAATTACGTCCTTGTTTATGCACTGCACCAGTACGTCGACAACTTCGGGGCGCACGCCGGAATGGCCCTTGGCCATTTCGTTTGCGCGCAGAAACATTATGCCGCGCGCCTGTTCGGCGGGCATGGGCTCGCCGACGCCGCAGGCGTGGCTGCGGATAAGGTTTACCTGAAGGGTTTTGCACTGCTCGCGCGGTATGCGGTGCGAGGCCAGATCGCCGAAACCGGTATTGATGCCGTAGACGGCTTCGGACTTGGCCAGAAAATCGTGGAGGGCTTTGCGCGCGCCTGAAAGTTTTTTGCGGGTGGCGGGCGTCATGGCCACCTTTCTGCCGAAAGAGCAGATTTCCAGCAGGTCCTGCAGATCGGCCTCGGTTCCTAGTTCAAAAACTGATTCTTTCATTTGTCCTCTCCTTGTTGATGCCGGCCTTTTTGCCGGTCTGCAAATCGGTAAGCGCGCCGAGTGTTTCCGCTCCGCAGGCGCGGAACTTCCCGACGAAGTGCATGAACAGTTTCTCCGTCATGGCGGCGTCGTTTAAGGCGCGGTGCCAGCCGTCGTTTGAAAAGCCCAGTTCTATGGCTATGTTTCCCAGCCGGTTGCTTTTAAACTTGGCGTGCTTGCGCGCGAATTTAAGCGTATCGAGTATGGTAAGCGGCGGAAAGCGCAGGCCGATGGCGGCAAATTCGTAGGCCATGAACGGCACGTCGAAATCGGCGTTATGACAGACCACGACGCTGTTTTCCAGAAAATCGAGCATGGCGGGAGCGGCCTGCGAAAAAGCGGGCTTATCGTTAACCATGTCGTTTGTTATGCCGTGTATGCGGATTACCGCCTCGGGTATGAGGCAGCGCGGGTTTATAAGCTGGCTATAGGTGTCGAGCCTGCCCGCCGTGCCGCTTTTTATTATCGCCACTTCGCAGATTTTTCCGCCCGTGGCGGGGGAAAGGCCGGTGGTTTCTATGTCGAGAAAACAGAAGGCCAGTTCGTCAATTTTTGTTTCAGGTCCGTAAGATGTGGTCATGTTAAAACGCGTGTCAGCCGTAGCAGATAAGATGGGAGATTATGCCCACCGTCACCGTCATGGTCATGCCCAGATAAAAGCCCATGCGGGAAAAATCCACCAGCCGTCTCTTTTTGAGATATACCGCGTATCCCGCCCACGCCGCCACGAAAGGCAGCCAGGCAAGCCCCGGTATTAGAAAGAACAGCCACAGCACTATGCGTATGCCCATGCCGAGATATTTCGCGTGGTCGGCGGGAAAAGACGCGCCGTAGGTGTCTTTCTCAATAAAGTATATAAGAATTGTCCCCGCGTGTGAAATAAGCACGAAGGCGCTTATGAGCACCACCCATTTTTCGGGGAAGAAATCGCCGTTGAACGTAAATCCCAGCACCGGCGAAAAGGCAAACAGTATGCCGAAATGCACGAACTGGTCCCACAGAAAATGCAGGGTTCCGTCCTTGGTGTGATAGCGCGTTATGGTAAACACGCGCCAGTGGTCCTGCAGGTAGTGAAGCAGCGTGATGACGATGAGGCAGACCCAGCCTTTGATTTTCACGGAGTCGTAATTTACCCAGAACATGTTCAGATAATTCCAGGTAAACAGCAGATACATGGCCAGATGCGTCAGGCAGTGCAGCACAAGACCCCAGCGCGAACGGCGCTTGAGCCGGTTTATAAGATTTGTCTGAAGCGTAAAGTCCGCCAGCAGATGAGCGGCCGCAAGCCGCCAGAAAATAATCATCGTTTCACCTTATTTCGACGTAAGATTGTACACCCCGTCCCAGTCCTTTGGAACGGGCTGCGTCATCAGCGTTTCAACGCGCTTTATCTGTGTTTCGCACACCGCGTCGCCGGGTACGGCTTCAAGCGCCTGTTTATAAAGCGTAAGCGCCTCGGCAAATTTTCCTTCGCGGTAGAAAGTGTTGGCCTCGCCGTAAAGCTTGCACAGGAGCACCTGCGCGGGGGTGGCGGCGGCGCGGGGGGCTATCAGTTCGTGCACCAGAATTGGTATGGATTTTCCTACTACCCGTATGTAGCCGAGTTCGCGGGCCAGAATATGTTGCCTCGCGCCGCCGTATACGGCCTCGCTGGCCATTATGCGGCTGCCGAAATATTTGTTCGCGCCCTCAAGGCGGGAGGCGAGGTTTACCTCGTCGCCGATGACGGTGTAGGAAAAGCGCACGTCCGAGCCCATGTTGCCAACCACCATATTGCCGGCGTTAAGGCCTATGCGCACCGCCGGTTTTACGGGCAGGGTGCTTTCCCTGTTTAAGCGTTCCACTGTCTCGATGCACTCCACTGCGGAAAGTGCCGCAAGCATACGGTGCTCCGGCAGGTCAAGCGGGGCGTTCCAGAAAGCCATTATGCAGTCGCCTATGTACTTGTCCACCACGCCTTCGTTTTTAAGTATCACGCCGGTCAGGGCCGACAGATATTTATTAAGGAAAAGCGTAAGCTGTTCGGGGTCCATTTTTTCCGAGATGGTCGTAAAGTGCGCGATATCTAAAAAGAACACGCTCATGTCGCGCTTTTCACCGCCGAGCTTTAGCTTGTCGGGGTCTTTCATCAGCACTTCCACGACTTTTGGCGACAGGTACTGGCCGAAGGTGTTTTTTATCCAGCGTTTTTCGCGGCCTTCAACCACCACGCGGTAGACGGTCAGATAGAGAAAGGACATCATCAGTCCGCCCATGGGCATGGCGAAATATATTTTGACGCCGCGCATGTTAAGCCAGCCGTAGAGTATGCTCCAGCACAGGGCCGCGGCGGCCGTTGCCGTCGCGCCCATGTAGGGCGACTTGCGGAAAAAGACCAGCGGCAGCAGCATGAAAAACAGCATGGCGGCAAAAGACCAAAGCGGACTGGCCGGCCGCATGTAGTTGTTGTTTAACAGGTTATCCAGGCTGTTTGCGTGCAGTTCCACGCCGGGGGCGGTCATGTGAAAGGGCGTCGGGTAATGGTCGAATGTGCCGAGGGATGTTGAGCCTATAAAGACTATGCCGTCTTTTATGCGGGCCTTTTGCACGTCGGAAAGCGTGCCGTCAAGAATGTCGAGTACCGAGACATGCGGGTAGGAGGCGTAAATTAATTTGTCCTGCGCGCTCTTGCGGCCCGGATGCTGGGGATAGGTGTCGGGCAGGGCGAAGTTTATCCAGCGGATGTTTTTGGCGCGGAGGCTTTGAAAAAGTTTTTCGACCGGCTCGCCAGTAAAATTTGCGTAGGCCGCCACGCTTAAAGAGGCGATTTTTATGCCCTTGCAGTTTTTGCAGCCCGTGCCCGCGCGGCCGTCGTAATAGGCGCGGGGGTAAAACAGCATGATGCGGCGTATGTGGCCGTCGCGGTCCACGACGTCGTCAACGTTTGGGTTTGCCAGAATGAAGGCGTTATCGCCGATAAGTCCCGTCGGGCGGCGGAAGGAATAGCTGATGCCGTTTTCCAGCACGGAGGCGTTTACAAGACCAGCGTGAATTACGTTTCCGGCCCGCTTGGTGGCCTGCTCAAGCAGGCGGTCGCCGGCGGGGTCTTCCTGAATCTGGTCCAGAAACATCACATCGAAAACTATGGTTTTCGCGCCAAGGCTTTTAAGGCGGTCTATCAACTGCGCGTGGTAGCGGCGGGAAAACGGCCAGCCGAGTTTTGTGACGGTTTCATCGTCTATCGCGCCGATCGAGATGCGCGCGTCGGGTTCGGTTCCGCCTATGCGGGCGACCGTTATATCGTAGACGATGTTTTCAAGCCACTGCACGGGCGGGGGAATGGTGGACAATACGGCCTGCGGCAGGACGCGCTGCTCGTAAAGCGCCCAGTCAAACCAGAACAGCAGCGACATCAGTCCAATCATCGCCGCCAGCACTGCCGCGACTATTTTGGGAAATCCCTGTTTTTCAGCCACGAATGCCCCCGTGTAATGAAAACATTGTAACTATTATCTCCCGCCTTGCAAACGCCGGTTCAGGCACGGTTGTTCTGCGGCAGGGTCAGGCCGATTACGGTGCCGGGGCCTTCGTCCAAAACCGCTATGGTCCCGCCGTGCAGTTCGGCTATGTGGCGGCATATGGCAAGGCCGAGACCGTAGCCGTTTCTGCGCTCGGTGTTTTCGAGCTGGTGATATTTCCTGAAAAGTTTTTCCGCTTCCTCCGGCGATATGCCGGGGCCGGTGTCGGCTATTCTGATGACGGCGGAGCCGTTTTGGCTGCGCGCGGAAAATGTGATTCTGCCGCCTTCGGGCGTAAACTTTATGGCGTTGGAAATTACGTTATAAAACACCCGTTCTATAAGCCGCTCGTCTGCCGTGATTTCGGATACGGTGTTTTCGCCCAGCTCAAGTGTTATGCGCTTTTCCTGCGCAAGCGGGCGCAGGGCTTCAAACGCGCGTTCGGCGCAGTCTGACGGGCTAAACACCGAGGGCAGAAGTTTTAGCGTGCCGGACTCCATGCGCGCGATATCCAGTATATCCTCCACGAGTCTGAAAAGCCGCTGGCTCGACTGCTTCATGGCCTTTATGTATTCCGCTTCCTCGGCGTTTTTGCAGGAGTGCTCAAGCAGTTTAAGGTAGCCCTGCATGCCCAGAAGCGGGGCGCGCAGGTCGTGCGCGACGGAGTTGAAAAAGTCTTCCTTCATGGCGTCTATTTCGTGTTCGAGCGACACGTCGCGCAGAACAAGAAGTCTGACGGGCTCGGAGGTTTCGGGCCTAAACATTTCCTGCACAAGCCTGTAATGCGCGGGCTTGCCGCCGTCCGCCATTATTTCCAGCGAGGGCGCGTCGGTCTTCATTGCCAGAAGGGCGGCTATGGCCTCTTTGTGCGTTTTTCCGGCGGCGAGGCCCGCAAGTATTTCGCGCGCCGCGTGGTTCATGTAAAGGGGGGTGCAGTCTTCGCCCGCCAGAATTATGCCGTCGCGCATAAGACCGGCTATAAGGTCGTTCTTGTTTTTTTCATCCAGCAGTTTATCGACCTGCACCGCGTGGTAACTGCGCAGTTCCTCGGTCATTGAATTGAAGGATTCAAGCAGGCCGCGAAACTCGCCCCAGCCTTTGTTTACATCTAGCGTGCCGGAATAGTCGCCGCGTCCTATGGCGTCGGCGCCGTTTAGCAGTTCGGCCACGGGCGCGCCCATTCTGCGCGTAAAAAACAGCGCGGAAAAATACGCGGCCGTCATTATGGCCAGCAGGAAAAAGGAAATATAAAGAGTGGTAAGGCGAATGTCCCAGAACGCCTCGTCGCGCAGCTGCATGGTGAGCACGTAAAGGTTGAGGTCCGGCACTTTGCGGAAGGCTCCGGCAAAGTCGCCTTCCTCCGCGGGCAGATCGGCAATAAGGCCCTGCTCGCCTTTTAACAGGCCGGTCAGTTTGCCGGTGTCAACGGTAGGCGGACGGTAGCCCGCGAAGTGAAATATATGGCCGTTTTCATCGGCCAGAAAAATGCGTCCCGTATGGCCGATTTTCTGGGAGTTTATGGCCGCCCAGAGGTCGGAAAAATCCACGGTAAGAAAAAGATAACGGTTCTGCTTTAATGGGAAAACTATGTTTGCGGAGGGGGTAAGTCTGGTCGCGTCGAACTTGCTTAAAACGACGCGGCCGGAAATTTTGGACTCTATGAAAACGGGGTCATCCGAGCGGTCTAGCCGTCCCGCGCCGCTCAGCGCCTGCGGCAGGCCTTCCTTTATTATTTCGCGGCCGTTTTTATCGAGCAGCGCGGCCAGCGTGAAATCGGGATTTGCCCGCAGCGCGGCTTTTAGTTCGCGCCCCTCGGCCGCGCGGGTATGGGCGGCTTCGAGGTCCTGCGTAAACGCCAGCCGGTGCGGCAGATTGTCCAGATGACGGTTTACCGCCGTGGCGGCGACGGCGGCCAGATTGTCGTGCAGACCGAGCGTGTTTACCTTTGCCTGCGACTGGTAATAAAACAGCAGCGCGCCCGTAGGAATTACGGGCGCGATGCCTACAATGCTCATCAGCAGAAACAGTCTGGTAAATACCGACACGTTTTATTTCCGTTCTTGCTTTTTAAGTGATTCCGTAACGCGCGGTATTATCTGCGAAGCGTCGCCGACCAGGCCGAACTTGCAGACATTGAATATGGGGGCGGCGGGGTCCTTGTTGACGGCTATGATGATATCCGAGGAACTCATGCCCACAATATGCTGTACCGCGCCCGATATGCCGCAGGCGACGTAGAGCTTGGGCGATACCGTCGTGCCGCTCTGGCCCACCTGATGCTTTTTGGGCTTTAGACCGAGGTCAACGGCCGCGCGGGACGCGCCGACGGCTCCGCCGAGCGTTTCGGCCAGCTCCTGCAGAAGGGCAAAGCCTTTTTTGTCCTTCATGCCGCGTCCGCCGGAAACTATTATGCGCGCCTCGTCGATTTTCTCGCCCGCGTGAATTTCGTCGAGCTGTTTTTCGACCACATGCACGCGCACTATGTTTGCTTCGATGCTGACGTTTTCGCGCACGACAACGGCTTTTGCGCCGGCGATGAGTTCGTTTTTCTTCATCACGTTGGGGCGCACCGTGGCCATTTGGGGGCGGGTGTTGGGGCTTAAGATATCGGCCATGATATTGCCGCCGAAGGCGGGACGGGTCTGGAGAAGATTGCCGTTTTTAATGGAAAGGCCGGTGCAGTCGGCCGTAAGGCCGACGTAGAGTTCGCTTGCCACGCGGGGCGCTATATCGCGGCCGACGTAGGTCGACGGATAGAGCACCGTGCTGGGCTTGTACTTGTTTATAAGGGTTACGAGCGCGGTGGCGTAGGCGTCGGTGTTGAAATCGCGGCAGTGCTGGTTTTCAACCAGATACACCTTGTCCGCGCCGTATGCGGCCAGCGTGTCGCAGAGGCCGGAAACATTGTCGCCGATAAGCACGGCGCAGAGTTCCTCGCCAAGCTCGGCGGCCAGTTTTTTGCCGCAGGAGAGCAGTTCGTGCGTAACGGGGCGCAGTTTGCAGCCGGCTTTCGTTTCCTGAAATTCGGCGAAGACCCACACGCCCTTGAAGGCCGACAGGTCGGCGGCGGTGTCCTTGCGGATTATTTCGATGGCGTTTACGGGGCAGGACTGGGCGCACGCGCCGCAGAGGGTGCAGGCCTCGCTGACCTTAGCCATTTTGTTGTCGACGCTTATAGCGCCGAAGGGACAGACTTTAACGCACTTGCCGCAGCCTATGCAGGTATGAAGTATCTCTATCATGACTTGATAAAACTCTCCTGTTTAAGGATTTCGACTATCTTGTCGGCCAGTTCCGCCGCGCTGCCGGTGTATACCGTGCCTTTTTCGCGCTGGTGCGGAGGATAGATTTTGTCGACTCTCGTCGGCGAGCCTTCCAGACCCAGATACTGCGGCTGCGCGCCTATGTCCTGCGCGGTCCACACTTCAATGGTCTTTTCCTGCGCCTGCGCTATCTGGCGGAAGGAGGGGAATTTGGGGGCGTAATCGGCGGGGAGGTTGGCCGTGCACAGCACGGGCAGGTTTGCCTCAACCACTTCGTGACCGCCTTCAATGGTGCGCTTGGCGCGCAGTTTGCGGCCCGTAACAGATATGCTGTCGCAGAAGGTAATCTGCGGAATGTGCAGCTGGTGGGCCATGGCGGGACCGGTCTGGGCGGTGTCGCCGTCGATTGCCATGACGCCGCACAAAATAAGGTCCACCTTGCCGATTTTCTTTACGGCTTTTGACAGCGCGTAGCTGGTGGCCCAGGTGTCGGAGCCCGCGAAAGCGCGGTCGGAAAGCAGTATGCCGCGGTCGGCGCCGAGCGCAAGGGCAAGGCGCAGCACCGAGGTGGCCTGCATGGGGCCCATCGACAGCACGGTTATGGCCGCGCCGGTCTTTTCCTTTATTTCCAGCGCATGTTCAAGCGCGCTGTGGTCGTAGGGATTTAATATGCTCGGCACGCCGGCGCGGATGAGCGTACCCGTCTGGGGATTTACTTTGACCTGCGTGGAGTCAGGAACCTGTTTTATACAAACCACTATATGCATATCCGCTCCTTATTTAGCCTTGAAGACTTCGCTGAGTCTGGCGGCAATGAAATCCATATCCGCCGTGATGCCGCGCTGTTTATCTTCTATTTCGGTAAAGCGCAGGGCCTGCGAAAGTTCCGCCGCCGACTGCGTCCCCGCGCCGAGCACCAGCTTCATGCCTTTTGACACCACGTCGAAAGCCGTTTCCCGCGCGCAGACGCGCGCCATGGCGGCCAGCGTGTCCTTGTCGTACTTCACGCCTTCCGGCATGGGGCCTTCGCCCACGGTCAGGCAGAAGCGGGCGGAAACTTCGGCGTTTGCTATAAGCTCGCCGAGCTTGAAAGTGACGAACTGGTGGCGGGTAAGCCGCTGTACGCGGCACTCTTCCAGTATGCGCGAGAGAGCGCGCAGGGCAAGGGCCGCGCTGTCGGCGCCAAGCTGGGGATTTTTGCCGTTAAGCTGTTCAAGCGCGTCGGCCATGGACAGGTAATACTGGCCGCGGCTCTTTAAATGCTCCTGCCAGCGCCCGCGGTAAATGGTCATTTCCATTATTTCGCTGGTGCCTTCGTAAATGCAGGTGATTTTGACGTCGCGTTTAATTTTCTCGACGGGGAAGTCCCGCGTGTAGCCGTAGCCGCCCAGCGCCTGAATGGCGTTTTCGGCGGCCTTGTTGCCTTCTTCCGTGGCGTAATATTTGGCTATCGCGCCCTCGGTCTGGAGGCCGTGCTCGTTGCTGTCGAGGCACTGCGCCACGTGGTCAATGTAGGCGCGGGCCGCCTCGAAGCGGACCGCGTGCGGAACCAGAAATTTATGGGTGTAGCCTTCTTTCTGCGACAGGGGGCCGCCGGCCTGAATTCTCTGCTGGCTGTAGCGGACCGCCGTTTCAAACGCTTCCTCTCCGCCGCCCAGACCGAAAGCCGCCACCATGAGGCGGGTGTAGCCGAAAACGGCCTGCGCCTGCAAAAGGCCCTGTCCTTCGGTCATGCCTATAAGCTGGTCGGCCGGAACGAAAACCTCGTCAAGCGACAGACCCGCCGTGTTTGAAAGGCGTATGCCGTGCTTGTCCTCGTGCTTGTTGGAGGAGAAACCCTCGGTCTTTTTTTCGACTATGAACCACGAGGGGCCGCCCGGAGCCATGGCCAGTATGGTGTAAAGGTCGGCCACGCCGCCGTTTGAAATCCACTGTTTATTGCCGGTTATTTTATAACCGACGAGCTTTCCGTTTTTTACCACGTGTTCGGCGCGGGTGCGCAGGTTTACAAGGTCGCTGCCCGCGTCGGCTTCGGTCGCGCCGTAGGCCACGAGGAGGTCTTCCTCGGCTATGCGGGTCATCCATTTCTTTTTCTGGTCTTCAGTTCCGCCAACGCGCAGGGGGTCGGTGCCCAGAAATGTGGCAAATACCGAGGTCGCTATGCCAAGGTCTATGCGGGCAAGCTGTTCGCAAATGCGGTAAATATCCACCGTGCTGCCGCTCAAACCGCCGAATTCGCGGGGAATCAGCAGCAGATGCAGGCCCAGAGTGTTCTTGTCGTACATCTCCTTTAATATCTGGGCGGGGAACTCGTTCTTTTCGTCGTGTTCCCTTATAAAATCGAAGGGAATCCTCCGCTTGGCGTACTGTCTGAGGCTGTCGAGCATCAGATTGCGTGACACTGCGTCAATTGTCGGCATTCTTCTCTCTCCCTTTATACGTACGTAGGGTTTCTAGTATATAAGAATATATTACCAGTTTAAGCCCCCGCCGGACAACTTACCGGGGCATCATATATATGGTATTATCTGTATACATTTAGGGAGAAAGGGACCAATGGACATCACTTACCATAAAATTTACAGCAAACAGCTGGGACAGGATTTCGAGTTCAAGGCCTACGGCCACGCCGGCAAGCCCGTGCTGGTGTTTCCGACCTCCTGCGGCAGATTCTTCGATTATGAAAATCAGGGCATGATAGCCACCCTCGCACCCTATATAGACGCTGGTGACATACGGGTTTTCTGCGTGGACGGCCGCGACTGGGAAAGCTGGTACAAGCCAGTAAAGGACGAGTGGATTGGCATACGCCACCACCAGTGGGAAAAATGCATTGTGCTGGAAGTAATACCCTTTCTGGCACAGACCTACGGCCTGGACGAAAAATTCCTCGCCACCGGCGCCAGTTTCGGCGCTTTCCATTCGGCCAATTTCTTTCTTAAATATCCCGGTGTCGTCGATTCCGCCATCTGCCAGAGCGGCATTTACGACGTGCGGGCCGAGTTCAACTATTACGACGAGGGCATTTACCTCAATTCACCGGCCCTGTATCTGCCGAACATGAACGACGAAAAATTTCTCGACAGGGTGCGCGACGGCTACATCATAGTCTCGCACGGCAGGGGCGCGTGGGAAACCTTCAATCATCAGGCGTGGGAACTGTCTCAGAGCCTTGGCGCAAAGAACATCCCGCACTGGTACGACGTCTGGAGCGAGCAGTGGCCGCACGACTGGCCCACCTGGCACGCCCAGCTCAAGGTTTACCTGCCCATACTGCGCGACGGCGTGCTTTACAAAAACGGCGTGCGGCGCATTACCGGTCCCAAGCGGCATATGGCAAAGCTGGAAGTGCCCGCGCTGGACTGATTTTCCAATAATTCACTACGGAGGTTGTATGGCTGACGAATACAGTTTCGACGTGGTTTCACAGGTGGACCTCAACATTATAGGCGAGGCTATAAACATAGCCATGAAGGAAGTTGCCAACCGCTACGATTTCAAGGGCAGCAATTCAACCATTGAACTGGACGTTAAGGAAAAGCAGATAAAGCTGGTATCCGGCGACGAGTTCAAGATAAAGGCCCTTTACGACGTGCTGCTTACGCGGCTTGCAAAGCGCGGAGTGGCTCTTAAAAACCTCCAGCCGCAGAAAATCGAGCAGTCGCTGGCGGGCACGGTAAAGCAGACCGTTAAAATACAGCAGGGCATACCCACCGACAAGGCCAAGGAAATGGTGCGGCTTATAAAAGATTCCAAGCTTAAAGTCACCGCTTCCATACAAAGCGAGCAGCTGCGCGTTGTGTCGCGCTCGAAAGACGCCCTGCAGGAGACCATGAACCTGCTGCGCGGCAAGGACTTCGGTCTGGAGCTTCAGTACACCAACTATCGCTAGCCGTTTTAAGGACGCAAAAAAGGCGGGGCTTTTTAAGCCCCGCCTTTTTTATTGGACTAAAGTGAATCAGTAACCTGCCATCCAGCGGTAGAACTGGCCCCACTTGCTGACCTGCACGAAGGGCAGGCTCTGGTAGCTGTTGCCGAATTCCACATCCTCCACGGCGGCTTCGCTGAGTGTTTTGTCGAGGCGCGGCAGGTTTATGGACATGCCGTGCGCGCGGCGGTAATCAAAAGGCTGGTCGGGACCGGTGGCCACGCCGCGTCTTATTATGGTGCGCTGTATCTGGGCCATGAGGTTCTGTCCGGCCTGCTTAAGTTCCGGCGACTGGGTGGAACCGGTCACGACATATATGAAGTCGTAAAGATCGGCGTAAGTCGAAACCGAGCGGTCGGGGTCCATGGAGCCGAACAGGTCAAAACGCAGACTGTAGCGGCGGCCCTGCTCAAGCGCCTTGCTGTCGTTTACCTGCATGGCGGTAACTGCCCACGTGTCGAGAGCGCGCATCAGGTTTGGTATTTCGGCCGTGCGGATTGCGGAAAGGGTAGTGCCTTCGTGCGTCTGGGGATACTGGTTTATATAGTATCTGGTAAAGGTATCCACCATGAACACGCCAAGCTGTTCCGGCGTGGCCTGCGGGTTGCGGGCAAGCAGGTCGAGGAAGGCGGCGTAGTCGTAGCCGTCGGCCGGTTCGGTTTCCTGCGAACCCACTATGACTTTTGCGTAACGGCCCACTTCGTAATCTATTTCCGCCATCTGCATAAGGCAGGCGTCGAAGGCAAGCACGTCGGCCCCGCCGGTGGTGCGCAGGGCGTCGGCCAGCTCGCTCGTCGAGATGAACTTGCCGTTTGCGTCTATTGAAATCGCCTTTACATTGCGCGCGGTGTCGGCCGCTGGCATGTCGTTAGCGGCGGTGTCCTTTTTATAGACGCGTTTGGGGTCCATTATGCCGCTGCCGTGGTTCCAGATTATAAGCGCGTAATGCTTGGCAGGATAGTGTTTTTTTACGTAGCGCACAAACTCGATAAGCCGCTTGTAGTTGCCCATGTTTATGTGGTCCGGCTGAAGGGTCGCGGGCGAGCTTATGTGGCTGAGCGCCTGTTTGTAAACCTGATCGCGGCGGTCGGCGGGAATGTTTGCGGGATTAAAGTCGCGCTTTATGTAATAAAGTTTCGCGCCCACCCAGTTTCCGTCGGCGTGGGTATCGCCCTGCTGACCGTTTGTGCGGCCCAGATAGGCAAGGATGTTTATGCGGTCGGTGGAGCCCACAAGTTCCATCTGGTTTACGTTGCGGAGTCCCTCTGCCTCAAGGTTGTTGCGGGCGTTCATGTAAGCCATGACCGTCCATTCCTTTAGCTGCACCTGATTCTGCGCGGACGCCGGCATCCGCGACAGGAACAAAACGGCGGAGATGACAAGCAGCAAAAGCTTTCTCATAAAAGTATTCTCCTCTGCCTTAGCATAGCCGGAAGCGTCATTTCGCGCAGGGGCCTAAGGTCCCATATATTCCCGTGCCGTGCTATAGGTTATAATAGTATAAAAGAGCCGTATGTTTCATCTCATCCGGCAAGGATAACCGAAAATGACACCGCTTGCAGCGTTGTGGACCAACTGGCTTTTCACCTCTACATGGCCTATCGTGGGAAAGATTGGCGTAAGCGCGATTTCCGCCGAGCTGCTGGCTTTTTTAGGCGCGGTGCTGGGCTTTATTTACTTTCTTCCGTGGCTGGTGCGCAATCACGCTTTTTCACAGCTTACCGAGAAAAAATACGTCCCTAACCTGCTTATAATGGGCGCGTTCGGAAGCGCTTTTCCCATTGCGCTTTTTACCATGGGCCTTCAGTACACAACGCCCGCAAACGCCGCCATACTGGCGCAGGTGGAGGTGGTGTATTCGCTGATTCTCACCCATTTCATGCTGAAGGAAAAAATAACCCGCAAGCAGCTTATGGGCACGGGCCTTGTGGTTTTCGGCACCCTGCTTATACTTTATAATGAGCGTTTTTCTCCGCGCTGGAAGGGCGATTTGCTGATTCTTTCGATGCCGTGGATGTATCAGGTGTCGCATATTTTCGCCAAGAAACTGCCGGCGGATTTTTCGCCCGAGCGCATTGCCTCGTCGCGCGCTTTTTACGCGGCGCTTGTTATGATTCCCATAGTGCTGTGGCGGCTCTTTTCCGGCGGAGCGCATTTCGCGTTCAAGGCGGGGCCGGTGTCGGCGCTGCTGTTTTTCGGGCTGTGTCTTAACGGTTTTGTAATGGTTTTGTGGTATCGCGCCATACGCCATATGGAGCTTTCAAAGGCCACGGCCATAATACTGTCCTATCCGGTGATGACCTTTATTATCTCCGTCTTGACCGGCATGGAGAAAATGCATATTTACCAGATCGCGGGTCTTGCCTGCGCCATGGGCGGAGCCTACTGGGTGACCACCATGGTAAAAAACGGGGGAACGGCCGATGAACGGAAAAATCCTTCTTACGGGTCTTAAACAGCTGCTTACTTTCGACGGACCGGCCGCGCCGCGCGCGGGCCGGCTGATGTCGGAAACCGGACTTATAAAAGACGCCGCCGTGCTGGTTGAAAACGGCCATGTTGTCATGGCCGGAAAGCGCGCCGAAGTGGAAAGCGACGGGCGTTGCGCCGACGCCGAGGAACTGCGCGTAAGCGGTGTGGCCGTGCCGGGCTTTTGCGACAGTCACACCCATCCCGTTTTTGCCGCGTCAAGAATAAACGATTTCAGCCTGCGCCTTGCCGGAACCAGCTATCAGCAGATAAAGGCAATGGGCGGGGGGATTGTTTCGAGCATTAACGGCGTGAGGCAGGCAAGCGAGTACGAACTGGAAAAACTTGCCGTTTCCCGCTTTAACCGTTTTCTGCGCTGCGGCACCACGAGCATCGAAGCAAAAAGCGGCTACGGCCTTTCGCTGGAATCCGAAATAAAAAGCCTGAGCGCACTTTCCCGCGCCGGCAAAAAAACGCCCGCCACGATAGTGCCCACCCTTTTGGCCGCGCACGGCGTGCCGCCGGAATTTACATCGGCCGACGATTACGCCGAATATGTTATAGCCGACATTCTGCCCGAGGCCGCCGCCCGCCGTCTGGCGGTGTTTTGCGACGTGTTTTGCGAAGAGGGGTATTTCTCGCCCGAAAAGACCGTGCGCATACTTTCCGCCGCGAAATCCTGCGGGCTAAAAGGCAAGGTTCACGCCGAACAGCTTTCGCATTTCGGCGGGGCGCGCGCCGCGGCCGAAGCGGGCGCGGTGTCGGCCGACCACGCCGACTGCTGTGACGAAGACGATATAGCCGCCCTGCGCGGCGCGGGAGTGATTGCCACCCTGCTTCCCGCATCCAACTACTTTCTGGGTCTTTCAAAGTATCCGCCGGCCCGCGCCATGATTGACGCGCGTCTGCCCGTTGCGCTTGCGACCGATTTCAACCCCGGCACCTGCCCGTGCTGGAACATGCAGTTTGTAATTTCGGCGGCCTGCACCCAGATGAAAATGACCGCGGCCGAGGCGCTCTGCGCCGCCACCGTAAACGGCGCGTGGGCCATGGGCCTGGGCGGACAGCGCGGCGTTATAGCGCCGGGCCTGCCCGCCGACATTGCGGTTTTCGCGGCCGACGATTACAACGAAATAGCCTACTATTTCGGCGATAACCAGTGCGTTCTGACGATGAAAGACGGAAACGTACTGCCCGCAGCCAACGGATAGTGGTTGCGCGGAAGTCCTAATATATATAGCATTAAATGATTACATTGCCGGTCAGCGACCGGCCGACAGGAGTATTTTATGAAGGCTATACTTTTCGATATTGACGGTACATTAGTAAAGGCCGGCGGCTCCGGCTGTCTGGCGCTTAACAAGGCGCTGGAAAAGCTCTACGGCAAAAAGAACATCTGCGACGGCGAGTTTCTTGCCGGCAGCACCGACAAGGACAATTTCAGCCGCGCCTATACCGTGGCCACGGGTAAAAAAGCCAGCGCAAAGGCTATTGCCCTCATACAAAAAACCTATCTGGAAATCCTGCCGGGTGAAGTGGCGCTTGCCGTAAAAAACAAGCGGTACGAACTCATAAACGGCATTTCCCGCCTGCTTGCCACGCTCTCCGGCAGAAAGGACGTCATGGTCGGCCTTGGCACCGGAAACGTAAAGGAAGGGGCGCTTGTAAAGCTGGCCCCGTCGGGTCTTTCCGAGCATTTTACTTTCGGCGGTTTCGGCTGCGACGCTTTTACCCGCACCGAAATGCTGCTTACCGCGGTTGAACGCGCCTCCGCCATGGCCGGTGAAAAAATTCCCGCCACGCGGGTGTTTGTAATCGGCGATACCCAAAAGGACGTTTCCTCCGCCAAGGAAGCCGGTTTTCATTCCGCCGCCATAACGGGCGGTTTCGGCTCGGAACGGGAGATTTATTCCTCCTGCCCCGAACTTATCCAGAAGGATTTTTCGGACATAGACATATGGCATCTCTGGTTCGGTCTTACGGCCGATCCGCGCGGCATAGAGCGCGGCTGCTACATCTGTCCCGACAGCCCGATAGAGCATGTGCATTTTTCGCGCACGGGCATGGACGAAACCCAGATGCGTCTGCTGAAGCAGGCCAAGGAAAAGGCGCGCAAAAGAAATGTCCGCTGACAACTGGATAAAAAAATTTTTCGACGATTCCTTTTATAATCCCGCCGAGTCCGGTGCGGTTGCCGCCGCGCACGGCGAGGCGGCGTTTATCATAAAGGCCGCCGGTCTTAAAAAAGGCATGGCCATGCTGGACCTGTGCTGCGGTCCCGGCCGCCATAGTGTTGAGTTCGCGGCAAAGGGCATGAATGTCTGCGGACTCGACATAACGCCCGCCTACATTAAGCAGGCAAAAGCGCGCGCGAAAGAGGCCGGCGTGTCCGTGGCTTTTGAAGTGGGCGACATGCGCCAGCTTCCTTACAAGGACGGCAGCTTTGATGCCGTGGTCTGCCTGTTTACGAGCTTCGGCTATTTTGCCCGCTTCAGCGACGACATGCGCGTTTTAAAGGAAGTCCGCCGAGTGCTGAAGCCCGGCGGAAAATTCGTGCTGGACGTGGTGGACAAAAAGTGGCTTCTCGGCAACATGGGGGCCCGCAACTGGCATGAACTCGACGACGGCGGCGTAATGCTTGAAGACATTCAGTATCATCCGGCAAAAAGCCTTCTTCTCAACCGCTGGATACGGATTTATCCCGACGGCACGCGCCGCGAAACTCCTTTTACCCTGCGCCTTTACGGCCGCCGGGAAATGCGCGCGGCGCTTGAGCACGCGGGCTTTCGCCCGTTAAAATTTTACGGCACTCTCGGCGGGGACGAGGAAAACCGTCTCGTGACCGTGGCGCGCCGCTAGTTTCCCGATAACCGGAGGAAAAATAACATGAGCAGGATTGTAGAATGCGTTCCCAATTTCAGCGAAGGAAAAGACCTTAACAAGATAAACGCCATAGTGGCGGCCGCGCAGAGCGTGTCCGGCGTCGTGGTGCTTGACGTGGAAAAGGACGCCGACCATAACCGCTCGGTGCTGAGTTTCGTAGTTCCCGTGGAAAACGCCGTCGAGGCGTGCTTCCGCGTAATTAAAAAATCCTCCGAACTTATCGACCTAAATTTCCATAAGGGCGAACATCCGCGCATGGGCGCGACCGACGTATCGCCGTTTATTCCCGTAATGGGTTCCACCGTGGCCGAGTGCATCGAACTGGCAAAACAGCTTGGCGCGCGCGTGGGCGCTGAACTAAATATTCCCGTTTATCTTTACGACATGGCGGCCCAGCGGCCCGAGCGGCAGAATCTGGCCAATGTGCGCAAGGGCCAGTTTGAGGGACTCCGTGACATTATCGGCAAGGACGAGGCCCATGTGCCCGACTTCGGCCCCAACCACATACACCCGACGGCCGGCGCAATCGCCATAGGCGCGCGTCAGCAGATTGTCAATTTCAACGTAAACCTCGCCACAAACGATATGGTGTTTGGCAAGGCGCTGGCAAAAAAAATCCGCACCTCCGGCGGCGGACTGCCCTGCCTGCGCGCGAAGGAAATTTTTCTTGAAACCAAAAACGAGGTCCAGATTTCCACCGTGCTTACCGACTACGCCACCACTTCCATTGACCGCGTGATAAAGGAAATTGAAAAGGAAATCGCGCCCAAGGGTATAAAAATAACGGGTACGGAACTTATCGGTCTTACCACGCAGGACGCGCTTGTAAATTACGCCGTCGATTCACTGCATATAGAAGGTTTCAGTCCCTCTGCCCAGATTCTCGAAACCCGTCTTTCCGCCCTGCTGGGCACCTGGCAGGCCGGAGCAAATAAACTTGTTGACGCTCTTGCCGACTCCGCCCCCACGCCCGGCGGCGGCAGTGCCGGNGCAGTATCTGCCGCAATGGGCTGCGCCCTCGGCGTAATGGCCTGCGAAATAAGCGCGAAAAGCAAAAAGACCGACGAGCATAACAAGGCCCTGCTGGCCGAAAGGTCATCCGTGCTCAAAAACATAAAGGCCGAACTTCAGGCCTGCGTGGCCGAGGATTCCCGCGCCTACGATTTGTTTACCGCAGCACGCAAGCTTGCCAAGGACGACCCCGCGCGCGGGGCCGCCATGCAGAAGGCCCTGCTTTACGCGGCCGAAGTGCCGCTTAAGACCGCCATTACGGCTGCGCGCGCCATAAAGGAACTGGCGCCCGCCNCCCCCGCCATTATCGGGGCGGTGGATTCGGACTTCAAGAGCGCGCATTACCTGCTTGAGGCCGGCATAAAGTGCGCGGCGGAAAACGTCCGCATCAATCTCGGTTCCATACAGGACAAGGCAGCGGCGCAGCGGATGGAAAAAGAACTTAACGCGGTACTATAGGGGCTATTTATGCCAAGAGGAAGAAAACCTAAAAAAACGGATGCGGCAGGAGCCAAAACGCCCAGAAAACGGGCCGTGAAGGCCAAGCCTAAAACTGACGAACCCGCCGTAATGCCCCTGACCGAATCTCAGCAGACAGCGCCAAAAGCGGAAGATATTCTGTCCGCGCTGGATGCCTCGCCCGCCGTGCAGGAATCCGCTGTTGCCCCTATGCCGGTTATGCCGTCGCCGGAAGTTACTCCCGCGCCGGAAGTTAAAACGCCGGCCGCACCCGAAGCTGAAACGGTGTCCGTACCGGAAGTTAAACCTGCGTCCGCGCAGGAACAGCCCTCTGCCGAAGCCGAAAAGCAAACCGCGCCCGAAGCTGAAACGACATCCGTTCCTGAAGGTGAAACTTTAGCCGCGCCGCAGGAGCAGGTTCCCTTGCCTGAGCCGGAAGTTCCGGCCGAGCAAAAGCCCGCGCCAAAAGCTGTTTACTCCCCGTCGTTAAATTCCGCGCCGGTGCGCAATCCCGCCACGCTTGACGATATTTTTTCAAAACTCGACCGTCCCGCCGAAAAAAAGGAAGCCCGCAAAGTCCGCGTGATAATTCCCGACGACAAGGACGATAAGAAATCCATAAAGCGTTTCCGCGAAAATCTGCTGGCCTATGACTGGTCCCGCCGCGACGTGTACCGTTTGTCCGTCAAATTTTTCGGCAAGCGTTCCGCCGCCGAACTGGACGCGCAGTTTCAGAAACTTTTAAATTCCCTGCATTATCTGCAGACGCCCGATGAAAACAACGAGCTGTGCCTCAAGGTTCTTCTCGACGAAATAACCAGCACCGAGGCCATAAAGAAATCGCTCATCCGCAAAAACACCGGCGATATGCAGAACGGCCTTTCTCAGGCCGGCTGGGCGGCCGGTTACGTGGAGCCGCTTGCCAAAAAATATGTCGGCGACAAAACCGCCGAGGAACTGGAAGCCCGTTTTAAGATAATAATGTCCGAACTGCCGGATTCCGGCAACGCCGAGGAAAACCGTCTTTCCGCCCTGCAGGTTCTGCTGGACAGTTCGCGTTTTGACGAGCTTTACGGCAAGGCTTTCCGCGCCAAATACGTGCGCCAGCTTTCGTCCCTGCTGGGACCGGACGTGGACGGAGAGTATATAGACATGCTGGCCGACAAATTCGCCGGCAAGGAAAAGCCCGAGGCCGTGGCCGCCAAAATAGACGCGCTGGGCGCGGAACTTGGCCTTGGCGGCGACGCGCGTTCGCACATGGTAAAAGTGCGCGTGCTTGCAGGCGACATGACGCGCGAGCAGGCGCAGATGTATCTGCGCGGCGTAAAAAACGAGGATATTATAGGCCGGCTGACTGAAAAACTCGGCATGTCCGAGGAAGACGAAGCCGCCCTTATCCGCCAGTACGCCGACCCCGCCGGAAACTGCTGGTTCGACGAGGAATTTCCGCGCGTGTATTCCTTCCTGCCCGCCGGCAGCGACAGCGTGCGCGCCAATTCCGAACTGGCAGTGAAGGTGCTGCTTGGCGAAATGACGCAGGACCTCGCCATAGCGCAGGCCGTGTCGGTCAAGAACCGTGAGGATATCATGGCCCTTTCCGACCGCATAAATCTTTCCGCCGCCGATACCGCCAGCCTGCTGGCCAAGTTTGACGGTCACAGCGGGCAGGCCTTCCGCACTGAAATGGAGCTGATAATACGCTCCATGCCGGCGTCCCCGTCCGTGGAAAAATTCGGCGACCGCGTGGCAGTCAAGGTCATGCTGGACCAGCTTTCCGCCGACCTTGCCCCGCAGTTTGCTGACATTCTGGAAGCCTTCTCCCGCTACGCCATTCCCGAAGAGGACGTGGACCGCATAGCCGCGCAGTTTCTAAGCCGCAAAACCGCGCAGGAACTGCTGCTTGAGTTCGAGGCCATACTGGAAAAACTGCCGTATGTGGATTCCAAGGAAGAAAATCTGGGCGTGGCGATAAACGTCCTGCTCGATTCCACTCCCGCCGCGCTTGAGGCGGCGCGCGAGGCCGCGCTGTTTAAAAAGGACCGCATAGATTTTCAGCGCGCGTTAAACTCCTACGGCTGGTTCAGCGGTTTTGCCGCGGATATCATAGAAAAGTACCAGATGAACAAGGACGTCCCCGCCATTATCGCGGAGTTCGAGGACATAATGAAGCAGCTGCCGCACAGCGCCCGTCCCGCCGAGAATCACGACATAGCCATGAAGGTGTTTCTGGGCCGCATGTCGATGGCGGAGGGCATGAAGCTTGCCGAGTTCCGCCGCGAACTTGCGGGCACGCCGTGGGGAAAGGATTTTGTGTCGGAAATAACGGACGGCTATCTGGGGTCGCGCAACGTGCATGAGGTGCTGGAGTTTTTCACCCTGCGGTTTAACGATTACCAGTTCTGGAAAAACGACGTAAGCCGCCACCGCTATATTCTGGACCGGTTTCTGAAAGAATTAAACGGCCTTATCACCGAAGAACAGTCGCGCTATCCGGCCAAACTGCTTGAATGCGGAATGCCGCTTGCCGCCGTGCGCGGCATTGCAGACAGCGAGGCGCATGGTAAAATTAATGCCGAGCCGGAACAGCTTTGCGAGCGTTACCACGCCATACTCGACGAGGTAAACAATCCCGACAAAGCCGCCGCCCAGCTTGTGCGCGAACTTACGCCGCCGCAGGTGTAAGACTTAGCCGGAGTGCGGCTGTGGGTGTTTGTTCTCAAGTCGTGCCGCGCCGGACAGGCGCAGTTAAATAAAGATAAATTTCCATGCAGCTTCGCGTGTGCAGGACATGCGCGGTAACTGCGGCGTTTGTCTGTTGTCGGACGCGTTGGCGCGATATTGGCAGGCAATTATAGTTTGCCTTGCTGTGGGTTTAAGCTCAACATAAGCAATTGCCGCCCCTCAAAAGAGGGGCGGCTTTTTTTGCGCCGGATGAGTTGCAAGCGTTGATGTCCAGTCGCTTTATTAGAGTGCCGATGGAGTACACTTTAACAGAATTAACGTCAGAAAAATTTGAGTTAAGGAAACTATCGTTTCTGCCCGCGATGCTTTGACTGGAGTGCCCCAGGCTTGAAAAACTCCGCGTTATCCGTAATGCCGGATATTTCAAAATGTATTAGTCTGGTAAAAGTCTGACCGAAATCTGAAAAGCCCATTAAAAACCGACAGCACACAGCACTGAATTCAAAAAACTGTAAGTTAAGCGGTGTTGCGCGCCGGTTTTTAGGGAGGCGCGCCAGTCTGGAAAGCATATAAATCACCAGTATGTTTTGCTGATTAACTTTTAACAATAATTTCCTTGATCTAAACCTGCGCGGGTGCGTGAGGCAAAAGGGCGCGGGCGGTAGTTGGTTTGTTTACGGCAGGCGAAAAAATATCGGCAGGGATGTAAAGAGCGTGCACGGTATTTGCGCCTTGAAATAGTGTGTCAGGCGGCGGGGGGGATTGGGGATGAAAGGGCTGTGCGTATCATGTCCGCGCGAAAAATATCGATGTCCGCGGCGGTCTTTATTGTCGGGTTTGCCAGCCGCAGGTGCGCGGCGGCAGAACGGGCAATAAGCGTTTGCGCAAGCGCAAGGGGACAGGTCTTTTCCATGCCGGATGTTATGAGCATGCGCAGGCGCGAAAGGTAAACAAAAGCCTCGCCCTCTGGCATGGTACGCGCGTTTTCCAAAATGGCTTTTGCGCGGTAAAGGGTGTCTTCGGTCTTGGCGCGGTTTGGCTGGGCAAAAAGAGTTTCGCGGGCGTTGCGTTCGGCGGCTTCAAGCATGGCCGCGCCGGATTTTAGTCCGGCACAGGTTTCCTCCTGCGTAAGGCCGAATTTCTGCGTGGTGTATACAAGGCACAGTCCGCCGGAGGTTTCCAGCGTTTCGCCGAAAGCGGGTTTCCACCCCAGCTTCCAGTAGGAAAGCGAGCCCAATGTCTGCGGCAGTTTCTGCGCCATATCTACGGCGGGAAGGTGCAGCAGACAGGACATTTCAAGCCCAGTTCCCGCGTTAAGCGGATTAGCCGCAAGAAAGCCGAAGTCCGGACTGAAAGCGTAATCCATGAAATTGCCCAGCAGGGTTTCCTTGCGCGAGCAGGCCGAAAAGGTCTGTTCCGGTTCCATCCCCGCCATGAAGCAGGCAAGGCGCAGGTGCTCATCGCCGCCTACGAGGGCGCAGAAATTTTCGTCCTTGTCCGTAAGCAGGCGTATACGGCCTTCCTCCGCGCTGTTTGCAAGCAGGTGTCTTTCGGCCAGAAGATTTTTGTGCGCGGTCGAGGACACTGGCAGTTCCGTCGAAGAGGATTTTGCGAAAATACGGCTTTGTGAAAACGCGGCGCGCAGGGCGGCCGCCAGTTCGGAAACTTCCTCTTTGCCGCAGCGGGAGGGAAAATTGAAACCTGCCGGATTGCGCGTTACCTGCGCTTTCGTCCACAGACAAAAGGACTGCGCGGGACTTGCGCTTTGGTAACGGGCGGGAATTTTGCGGGCAAAGTTTCGTATGTTCATTTGCCCCTGCCCCTTAACACCTGCCGGATGACGGCGGCTTTTTCAAAATCCTCCGCCTGCACGGCGGAGTCGAGTTCCGAGTTAAGCGCTTCGTCTGAAAGCGCTATGTATTTCAGACAGGCGTTTTTGTCGGCCGGTTTGTATGCACGGCCTTTATAGGGCGCGAGGGCGGAACCGGTTTCGTCCTCAAGCTGGGTTTTGAAATATTTATAGCACTGCGGACAGCCGAGTTTCAGCGTAAGCCTAAACTGCGCGTAGGACGTGCCGCAGTGGCGGCATTTGAGGGCGCGGGCCATGCGCGGCGGTTTGTCCGGCTCGGTCACGGGCAGGGCGTAGAGGGCAAGCTCGCCTTTTTTCAGGCCCAGTTCCTCTTCTTTCAGGGCCAGACAGTCGGGGCAGAGTTTAAGTTCGGAAAGTTTGTTGTCCAGCGCCAGCCGGACTATGAATTGCGCGCGGTTTTTGCGGCATCTGGAGCATTTCATTTCGTTTCCGGCAAGGGCTCTTCCGTTTCGGTGATGCGGTTATGGCGTATGCGCAGAATGCGGTCGGCAAAAGCGCCGGCCCTTGTGTTGTGGGTCGCCATAAGCACGGCGACGCCGCTGTCGGCCAGTCTGCGGAAATCGTTGAACACGACGGCGGAATTGTCCTCGTCAAGATTGCCGGTCGGCTCGTCGGCAAGCAGCAGGACGGGTTTGTTGCGCAGAGCGCGGGCTATGGCGGCGCGCTGTTTTTCTCCGCCGGAAAGTTCCGACGGCATTTTTTCGGCCAGGTTTTTCAGGCCAAAATTTTCCAGCAGGGCAAGCGCCTGTTCGCTGTCCGGCCTGCCGGCCAGCATGGCTGGCAGGTCGACATTTTCAAGCATCGTGAATTCCGGCAGCAGGGAGTCGAACTGAAAGACGAAACCGATTTTTTTAAGCCGCGTTTCCGCGCGGTGCTTTTCGTGCAGGTGGCGCATGTCGCGCCCCTCGAAAACTATGTCGCCGTGCGTGGGGTGGTCAAGCAGGCCCGCGAGGTTTAGCAGGGTCGATTTGCCCGAGCCGCTGGGGCCCAGAAGGACGACAAACTCCCCCGGCTTTACGCCGAAGCTTACGTCTTCCAGCACGCAGATTTTGCGGTCGGCGTCGTTATAAATCTTGTATATGCCTTTAAGTTCAAGAATGTTGTCAGCCATAACGTATAGCGTCCACGGGGCTTACGCGGGAAGATTTCGTGGCGGGATAAAACGTCGCCACGAAGCACAGCAGGTAACTGCCCAACACGATAGCCAGCACGTCGGTAAGTTTTATGGCCACGGGTACTTTCGTCAGGTAATAAACGTCGGCCGGCAGTTCGACTATGTTGAAAGTGGTGATGACCCAGCACAGCCCGAAGCCAAGCAGCAGACCGCATACTATGCCGGTGGTGGCGATTAAAAAGCCCTCCCACCAGAAAATGCGGCGGATGTCGGACGGGGTCGCCCCCATGGCGCGCATAATGCCGATATCGCGCAGTTTTTCGGTGCTGAGCAGTATCAGGTTCGAGGCGATGTTTAACGCCGCAACCAGCACGATGAGCGCAAGAATAAGGAACATGACGAACTTTTCAAGTTTCAGCGCCGCGTAAAGGGTCTGGTTCATCTGGGCGAAAGTTTTTACAACGTAGGGAAAGCCCATTATGCCGGTTATTTTTTTTGCGGTTTTTTGCGCCAGTTCAATGTCTGTAAGGCGCACTTCCATGCCGGTCATGGAACCGTCGAGTTTGAGAAAATCGGCGGCGTTATCGAGCTTCATGTAGCCTATGGTGTTGTCAAATTCGTAATAGCCTGTCTTTATAAGGCCGGAGACGCGGAACTTTTTCATCGTCGGCATTATGCCGAGGCCGGTCGCTATGGATTTGGGCGAGATTAGCACCACGTCGTCACCCGTCCAGATGCCCAGCGATTTTGCCAGTTCCTCGCCCAGCACTATCGGCGGGGGGGGCGTTTTTTCGCCTGCGCGCGGACGCGCGTTCCAGCTGCCCTCGGTAATCGATTTGTGCAGGGAGCTTACGCCCTTTTCCTGATCGGGGTCGAGGCCGCGCACTATTATGCCCATCGAGCGGTCGCGGAAACTTACAATTGCCTGCCCGTAGACCATGGGCGCGACTGCCGCAACGCTTGGCATACGCTCGATTTTTTCGCGGAAATCGTTGTAGGTGGAGCGGGACATCTGTCCGAAAACGATGATATGCGACTGCGCTCCTATTATTTTTTGCTGAATGTCCTGCTGAAAGCCGTTCATCACCGAAAGCGTGGTCAGCAGGGCCGCCACGCCGAGCGCCACCCCGGCCACGCCGATAAGCGTGGTTATCATGGCGAACAGTCCTTTTCGTTTGGCCCGCAGATAGCGTTTGGCTACGAAGTAATCAAAGCGCATGTTGTCCCTTTTGTGAAACAGCCGGCGCTAGGGCCGGCTGTCCCGTTATCAGCTTGCTGTGATTTGTTTGCGGCTACTTCTTTTCCTGCGGCTGGTCTTCCTTGGGCAGTTCGGCGCGCAGTGTCGGAAACAGTATTACTTCCTTTATCGAGGCCTGACCCGAAAGCAGCATGGTCAGACGGTCGATGCCCACGCCTATGCCGCCGGTCGGGGGCATGCCCATTTCCATGGCTTCAACGAAGTCCTTGTCGATGACGTCCACTTCCTCGTTCTTTTCGGCCTGCTTCTGGCGCATCTGCTCCTGCAGGCGGGTCATCTGGTCCTCGGGGTCGTTAAGCTCGGTGTAGGCGTTGGCCAGTTCATTGTTGCCGGCAAAAAACTCGAAGCGTTCCACTATCGACTCATCGCCCGGCTTGCACTTTGCAAGCGGGGTGATTGCGGTCGGATAGTCCATGACGAAAGCGGGCTGTACAAGCAGCGGCAGTATTTTTTCGTCGAAAATGCGGTCGAACACCTTTGCCGACGGCGTGTCCTCGCCGTGTTCCACGGCCAGTTTCTTGGCGAGTCTTAAAAGGCTAGGTCGGTTGAAGGTTTTGCCGTCCAAAACCTCGTGTATGTCCTCGCCGCAGTTGTCCTTCCACAGTTCCGGCAGGTATAGGCGGCGGAACGGGGTTTTGAGCGAAATTTCCTGCCCGCGGTAGTTCACGCTGTCCTTGCCGAGCTGTTCAACGCAGTTTTCAACCATGGACTCGAACAGTCTTGCCATGCCCTCGTAGTCGGTGTAGGCCTGATAGGCTTCCAGCGTCGTAAATTCCGGATTGTGGCGGGTGTCTATGCCTTCGTTGCGGAACACCTTGCCGATTTCGTAGACCTTCTCAAGGCCGCCGATTATAAGGCGCTTGAGGTAAAGCTCGGTCGCGATGCGCATGAAAAGCGGCATGCTCAGAGCGTTATGAAATGTTTCAAACGGCGTGGCCGACGCGCCGCCGGCGCTCGGGCAGAGTGTCGGGGTTTCCACTTCGAGGAAACCTTCGCCGTCCAAAGTATTTCTTATGGCCCGCACTATTTTCGAGCGCAGTATGAAAATGTCGCGCACTTCCTTGTTTGAAAGCAGGTCGAGATGCCGGGCGCGGAAGCGGATTTCCGTGTCGGTCAGGCCGTGCCATTTTTCCGGCATGGGGCGTATGGCCTTGGAAAGCAGGGTGACGGCTTCGGTGTTTATGGTCACCTCGCCGGTGTGGGTGATGAAAATCTGTCCGGTCACGCCCACGAAATCGCCGACGTGGACGTGCTTTTTGAAAAAGTCGTACTGCTGCTCGCCCATGTTGTCTTTTTTGACGTAAATCTGTATTTTCTCGGTCATGTCCTGCACGTGCGCGAACGCCGCCTTTCCCATTAGGCGCAGCTGCACCACGCGGCCCGCGCAGATTACGCGGCTGTCGGCGGGGGATTCCTTCGCTTCCTGCGCGGTGTGCGTAACGGCGAAGCGCGGCGGGAACGGGTCTACATGTTCGCTGCGCAGGGTTCTGATTTCCTCGTAGCGTCTGCTGATGATTTCGGAGAGTGTGCTGTTTTCCATAGTTGCCTTATTTTTTGATTACCTTGTCCACGATGTCCTTTAGCTGTTTGGGCTCGAAGGGTTTTTCAATGAATCCCGCCAGATTGGAAGACTGGAACAAATCCCTGGTCTGGCCCTTGGCGGTCATTATTATTACGGGAATCTTGCGCGTGGCGGAGTGTTCCTGCAGCTGGCTTACCAGCGTAAAGCCGTCCATTACGGGCATCATCACGTCGGTGATTATAACGTCGGGTTCAAAGGTGTTGGCCTGCGGCTTGGTTACGCCCAGCAGGTCAAGCGCGTCCTGCCCGTCGTGTGCTTCCGCCACTTCATAACCGAATTTCTCGAACACGAACCGCAGCAGTGTCGACAGGTCCTGTTCGTCCTCAACTATCAATATTTTCGCGGCCACTTTGGACTCCTCGCCTTCTCGTTTTTGCGGCAGGCTGCCGTACTTGAACGCCGCCTAGATTCTACCAAGATTGCCCGCTATGTACAATATTGGTAACATGAAAACATGGCAATAGAAAAAACTTTCGTGCTTATCAAACCCGACGCGATGAGCCGCCGCCTTGCCGGTCTGGTGCTGGACAGACTGCTTTCAACCGGACTGGAAGTGGCGGGGGCAAAAGTCGCCGTCGTGACCGACAAACTGGCCCGCGAACACTACCGCGACCTTGCCGCCCAGCCGTTTTTTGAGGAAGTCGTGACCTTTCTGCGCGGCGACGCCTACGGCAGCAATAAAGTGCTGGCTTTCGTCCTGCGCGGCGAAAACGCCATAGCCGAAGTCCGCCGCCTTGTCGGCGCGACAAATCCCGAAAAGGCCGCGCCCGGCACCGTGCGCGCCAGTTTCGGACGCATCAATCAGGGAGTTATGGAAAATGCCGTGCACGCCTCCAGCGACCCCGCCGGAGCCGAGCGCGAAATAGCCCTCTGGTTCAGACCCGAGGAGATAACCGCCTGAGTATGAAAAAACTTCTGCTTGCAGTATTGGCCAGTGCCTGCTGTCTGCCGGCTTTTGCCGCCGAGGAAGTGCCGCAGACCGTCGATTTTACAACCAGCGACGCATGGAAAATCCATGCCGTCTATCTGCCGCCCCAGCCGGAGAGGCCGCTTGCCCTGCTGCTGCACTCTATGGGCGCATCCCGCGCCGAATGGGACACGCTTGAAAAGAAGCTTGCCAAGGAAGGCATGGGCTATCTCGCCCTTGATTTTCGCGGACACGGCGAAAGCGTGACCGACGCCACCGGCGCGGCCGTTACCTACAAGACTTTCCGCAAGAGCGGTCAGGACAACGAATATAACGCCATGCTTAAAGACTCCGAGGCCGCGCTTGCTTTTGCCACCGGCAAGGGAACCGAGGAAAGCCGCATAGTGCTTGTGGGCGCGGGACTGGGCGCCAATATCGCCGTAAAGACGGCTGCCCTGCATAAGGGCGTGGCCATGCTGGCCCTGCTTTCGCCCTCGCTTAACGCGGGACGCGACGTGCTGAGCGTCAACCCCCTGCGCGAATACGGCAAGCGGCCCGTGCTTATTGTAAACTCCGTCGAGGATTCCCGCCTGCACCGCGAAGTGGAACTGCTGCGCGGCGTGGCCAGAATATCGGCGGGAAAACATAACGTGACCTACATAACGGCCTATTCCGGCAGCGGCACGGAACTGCTGACACCGGAAGTGACCGCCCGTTTTATGCAGTGGATTAAGACGCCTTTCATGCCCAGGGAAAACGCAAAGCCCGAGGCTGACAACGGCGCCGCAACCGAAGAACCGGAGGATAAATAATGAAGATTCCGCTGTCGAAATATGCAGAGCTGCCCACCGAGCAGCAAAACCCCAGAACCACCGACCTTGACCGTATTCCCATGCTCAAGGTCATCGAGCGCATAAATAACGAGGACCAGGCCGTGGCGGTCGCCGTGGGCCGCGCCAAAAAAGAAATCGCCCGCGCTTCCACTCTTGCTGCCGAGGCTTTCATGCGCGGCGGCAACATCATTTTCATCGGCGCGGGAACAAGCGGCCGCATAGGCGTTTTGGAAGCGGCCGAATGCCCTCCCACTTTCGGCATACGCCCCTCGCGCGTAATCGGCATCATGGCCGGCGGCAACTCCGCCGTGTTCCTTTCCAAGGAAGGAGCCGAGGATATAGCCGAAAACGGCGCGGCCGACGTAAAGAAAAAACTTTCCGGCAAGGACTGCGTGGTCGGCATAGCCGCCAGCGGCGTTACGCCATACGTCATGGGTGCGCTTAAAGTGGCCAAGGACCAGGGCTGTTCAACGGTGCTGGTCACCTGTTCCGACAAGCCGGTAAACGTGGGCGTGGACGTAATCGTTTCCCTTAAAACCGGTCCCGAAGTGCTGTGCGGCTCGACCCGCATGAAGGCCGGAACGGCAACAAAGCTGGCGCTCAACTCCATAACCACGGCGGCGATGGTAGCCTCCGGCAAGGTTTACAAAAACTGGATGGTCGACGTGCGTCCCACCTCGCGCAAGCTGGTGGCCCGCGCGCAGCGTCTGGCAAGCGGCCTCGGCCGCATTCCCGCCGCAAAGGCCGCCCGCATGTTAAAGGCCACGCGCTACAACGTAAAAGCCGTCATAGTTATGGCGCGGCTTGGCGTGGATTACAAAAAGGCCGTCGAACTGCTTGACGGCGCGAAGGGCTTTTTAAAGGACGTCATAGAATGAAAAAGCTGGCGCTGGGGCTGATGTCGGGCACGTCGGCCGACGGGTTGTCCATAGCCGCCATAACGGTAAAACCGTTTAAGGTTGTGGCCTACGGCACGTTCGACTACACGCCCGAAATGCAGAAGGAGATTTTGTCGGCGCGGGATATGAAGGCTCCCGCGCTGTCGCTTCTTAATTTCCGGCTGGGCGTGTTCTACGCCGCCTGCGTGGAAAAGTTCTGCCGCAAAAACAAAATTCCCTGCAGCGCTATTTCCGTAATAGGTTCGCACGGCCAGACCGTCTGCCATTATCCCGAGGATAAACCGGGGCATACCCTGCAGATAGGCGAGGCGTCGTTTATCGCCGAAAAGACGGGCGTGCCCGTGGTCTGCGATTTCCGGCCGCGCGACATGGCCGCCGGAGGCGAGGGCGCGCCGCTTATTCCGTTCATGGACGATTATCTTTTCGGCGGCGGAAGCCCAGTGCTGTTGCAGAACATCGGCGGCATAGGAAACGTGGCCGTGGTCGGGCGCGATGTAAAAACGCTCGGCTTCGACACCGGCCCCGGAAACTGCCTCATGGATACTGCGGTGCAGAATTATTCCGGCGGAAAGATGAAGTTTGACACCGACGGAAAACTTGCCGCGCGCGGCAAGGCCGACATGAAACTGGTGGAAAAATTTCTGAGCGCGCCGTTTTTTGCCCGCCGTCCGCCGAAGTCTCTGGACCGCGATACTTTCAGCGCGGCTTTTCTTAAAAAGCACTGGCGCGGAATCGGCGCGGAAAATATCGCCGACGTGGTTGCCACGCTTAACCGCTTTACGGCGGAGTCGATTGCCCTGTCCGTAAAACGCTTCGTGCCCGCGAAATACGCCTGCCGCGAAATGATAGTAAGCGGCGGCGGCGCGCTAAACCCCGTGCTGATGAAAAATCTTTCCGGACTGCTGCCCTTTGCCGTGTCGCCCAGCAGCGCGCACGGCATGCATGAACTGGCCAAGGAACCGGCCTGCTTCGCGCTTCTGGCCGCGCTGGCGCTGGAGGGCAAAAACAATCACTGCCCCGCCGCCACGGGCGCGCGCCATAACGCCGTGCTGGGCAAGATAATTCCGGCCTGAAAAAGGCCCCGCCCCCGGGCTTACCGAAGGGGCCAAATGGAGAAATGTATGGACCTTAAAGCCAAACTTATAAATCTGGTAATGCCGGCTTACCGTTTCGGTCAGAACGATATCGAATACGCCCTTGAACTTTCAAAACGCGGCGTGGGCGGTTTCTGCCTGTTCTGGGGAACGCCCGGCAGCGTGTACGAACTGACCAGCACGGTAAAGGAACGTTTCGGCACGGACATGCTTTTCTGCGCCGATTACGAGGAAGGCGCTGGCCGCTGGGTAAACGGCTCGACCGAACTGCCGTCTAACATGGCAATCGGCGCGTCGGGTCTTGAGGCGCTGGCCTATGAAAAGGCGCGCATCACCGCCGCCGAGGCGCTTGCCATGGGCGTGGACTGGGTGTTCGCGCCCGTAGTGGATTTGGCCGACAGCGCGGAAAACCCGATAGTAAACATTCGCTCTTTCGGCGACCGGACGGAGCTCGTCTCCCGTCTTGCCGGAGCCTACAGCCGCGGCCTTACAGACGGCGGAGTGCTAAACTCCCTCAAACACTTTCCAGGCCACGGCGCGACGGAGACCGACTCGCACATGGCCCTGCCCGTCCTGCGGCGTTCGCTTGCCCAGCTGAAGGCCACGGAACTCGTGCCCTACGCTGACAACCTTTCCCGCGCCGATTCCGTGATGATTGGCCATCTGGTGTTTCCCGATATCGACGCCGAAAATCCCGCCTCCCTTTCGCCCAAGATGATAAACGGTCTTTTGCGCAGGGACATGGGTTTTGAAAAGTGCGTGCTCACCGACGGCCTTTCAATGAAGGCCATCGGCGACGAAAACGAAGCCGCGCTAAAGGCCCTTGCCGCCGGAGCCGACATACTGCTCGTTCCCGATAATCCGACGCGTCTGTGCGATTTCCTTTCAAAGGCTTTTGACGAGGGACGCATAAAGCACGCCGACATCGAGCGGGCTTACGCGCACCTTCAGCAGGTGCGCCGCCGCGCCGCCGAAATACGCCGGCAGGCCCTGCCGCTTGAAACCGTTGGATGCGACGAGCATCACGCTTTCTGCCGCCGCAGCGCGGCGCAGTGTCTGAGCTGGTATCAGCGCGAAGGCTTTAAGTCGTTTGAAGACGGCGAAACCGTGGCCTATATCGAGGCCGGAACGCAGGATTTTACCGCCATAAAGGGCCGCCGGTTTGTGGACGCCCTTGAACAGCACGGCGTGCGCGTCGTGCCGTGGAGCGAGAGCGTTTCTCATCTGCGTCTGCTGGTTGCGTCGCTTTCGCGGCCGCAGGCTTTTTCGGGAAAAATAAATCTTGAAGATACTGAAGTGGCCCGCATAACCCGCGCCTGCAAGGGCAAAATGACCATGGTGTCTTTCGGCAGTCCGTTTGTGTTCGGACGTTTTGCCGGAAAGATTGCCGGAGGTCTTTGCACCTTCAGCGCGATAGGCGAGTTTCAGCAGGCGGCCGCCGCCGTTTTGTGCGGCAAGGCCGAGGCGGCGGGAAAAGCGCCCGCGGGCGGACTGTGAAGGGGCTGAAAATATACTGAAATCAAAAGGGGCTTTCCCGACGGGAGGGCCCCTTTTCTTTTAGCTAGGTAAACTTTCGCGCTGGTTTGTGCGTGGGTGACGGGAAAGTCCGTTCGGTTATGCTTTTGCCGGAGTACTGCAGTCTGAAATGTCCATAGCCTTACCCATAACGCGGAGATGTTTCCGTCGGGTACACTTCAGTGAAAGCATTGCGGGTCAGCATGAAATACCAACACCAGGGTTTAATTAACCCTTTGCTTTTATTGCCGAGCATTGCCTTATGGCGTTTTGGTTTAAGGTTAAGCATCCTGCGTTGCGCGCGGCATCTCTTATGTCTTAGACTGTGCGAAAACGGCATAATCGAAAGAGCTTCGCCGTTTGGAAAGTAATTGAACTACCGATATGTTTTTGGGGGGAGCTAAGTTGTTGTTTCCTGCTTTTTATGTAATGCCGCAGGGGAGGAGTATGAAAAAATATCCGGCTTTAAGTCGCGTCATTATGCTGACCGCCGCATGTCTGTTCTGCTCGCAGTGCTCACACGCTTCCTATCATCGCTTCTGGCGCGGTTTTATAAAGCCCGCGCTTACGGCCTCGGGTTTTGCCGCCGCCATAAACCGCACATTCATACCGGCCACCATAGCAAACGGCGCGGGCAGGGGCCTTACCGCTTACCAGCCTTTTCTGACCGGCGGAGAGTATGGTCTGCCCGATGAAGTCGCGCTTGTCACCTATTCGGGCAAGACTGCTTATGCCGCGATTGGCGCAACCGCAAGCGGCAAACGCTATGGCGCAATGCACTGGGATTATTTCGACCGTGACAGGAGTTCCAGTGTGGTGGCTCGGCCTTTTACCGGAACGGCCGAATTTGAAAAGGCCTACGACCTTTTGCCGCCTTATGCCGGCTGGATGAAAAACAAAACTACCGTGCTGGTTTTCCCGCGGGGAAAAACGGAAAGCGAAGCCGCTTTTCTGGAACGCGTGTCGCGGCGCATGGGCTTTTGTCAGCGGCATGACCCCGCAGACGGTGTGTTTGACAGGGTTATTTTTGTAAGCGCGCGTTACTGGATTGAGTATATAAGCGCGGCCGAGTTTGTTAAAGGGGAAAGCGCAATGAGTATTTTAATGCTTCAGCCTGCGGCGGGAACGCCGGTTATTCATGCGGGTGAAGGGCTTAATACCTGGTTTTAGAACTTCAGTACGGACAATAAAAAAGGGAGCGCGTTTGCGCTCCCTTTTGTTGAAGAAAAAACAATTTAGGCTTTATGCTGAAGCGTGTGACCGAGCTTTTCAGCGCCTTCCTTAAGTTTCTCTCCGGCGGCGGCGAGCTGTTTCTTGCTCTTTTCCATGGTGTCTTCAACCCATTCGCCGATATCTTCGCGGGTTTCCTTTCCGGATTTCGGGGCGAACAGGATACCGATTGCCGCGCCGACTATGCCTCCGACGAGAAATGCCGCCAGTATGGAACCGTCTCTGTTTTCTGACATGTAAAGCCTCCCCTGCTTTAAGATTCTTTATTGATTATACATCATTCAAAAAGCGGCGCAAGGCCGCTTTTGGTATCATTTGGTTGCTGACCATTTATGCGTAAGATTATACTGGGCATACTGACACTGGCTCTTATGCCCGCCTGCGGTTTCGGGGCGGAGCTTGGCACTTTGCTGCGGGACGAGTTTGCCGCCGCCATAAGCTCCTATCCGGCGGGCCGGCAGGTGCTTTCCGACCTGCGCGAACATCTGCGCGCCGGAGCCGATTTGCCGGAGATTGAAATCATCGACGACAAATCCTCATTTCTGGGCTGGTTCTACGATTCCGACTGGACGGTAAAGCTAAACAGCCGCTTCGCGGCCTCATTCCTTCATATGAAAGGCGGCGCGCGCGCCGTCTCCGCCAGACTTGCGGCCGACCCCGCCGCGCGCCGCCGCCTTGTAGCCGCGGCCGACGTGCTTGTGCTGCACGAACTTGTCCACGCCTATCAGACGGTCAAATGCCCCGCCTGCATGCTCAGGCTAAACGGCAAAAAGCCCGTCGAGTTCGAGTACGAGGCCTACCTGCGGCAGGCCATGTATCTGCACGAAAAACTGCTGTCGCGTCCGCGCCTGCTGCGCAATTACCTGAACTCCGGCGCGGTAAATCCGTATCTTGAAAGCGCGCTGGTAAGCTACATAACCCTTTCGCTTTCGCGCGAGGAATATAAAAAGAGCATACTGGAGCGGTATTCCGCCGAGGAAAATTACTCTCTTGTAACAGTTTCTTCCGAAACGGCGGTAAGCGAGTATTCGGCCTATGTCGACGATTTTTATAAAAGCAAATGGCCTGCCTTCAGCGTGCAGGCTCTGGAATTTCTGGGCGATAACGCGGTAAAGACGCGGCACTACCAGCTTGCGCTTAAATGCCTTGCCGTGGCCGAGGCCACTGCCAAGGAAAACGGCGTGAGCGCCGAGGAACTGCACGGTCTGCAATTGCGCGGCGTGCAGGCCATGATGACGGTGCGCGACTATTTTAAGGACAACGGAAAATATCTGCGCGCGCCGGATGCAGCCGAGCTTTTGGTCGCCCTTGAGCAGGCCCATGAAAAGACTTCCCGCCCCTTTCCGCGCGATTTGCAGGGCTACCGCAACAAAATATACCGCCGCGCCCTGCCGGTGTTTGCCCGCCGTCTTGCAAAGGCAAAAGACCCCGACACTAAAAAATATCTGCGGGAACTGCACGACTATATCGCCGCGCATATTCCGACTGATAAATCCTGACTGATTACGCTTGAAAACGTGGGATTACTCCGCTTGCCCGCTGTGGCCTTAAACAGTAAGGCGGCAGTTTCGCCCGATGTAATGCCAAACGGCATAAACACCGAGGCCGGATTCCGGAGTTAAGTGAATGTTTGTGTCGGTCTTTTGTGGGTTTTCCCATCGGGAAAGTCCTTCCGGTCCGACTTGAAATTACAGGTATCGCGGAGTTTTTCCGGCGCACTGCGGCAGCAGGCAACGCAAGACCGATAAGCAATGTCGCTTAACTCAAATTCCAGCCGACCATGAAGAACCTGATTAATATTTCATTTTGTTATGCCGGCGGTCGGAACTTTATGGAAAAATAAGCGGTAATTGTTTGGAACTTAAAGGTTTATCAGGGCAACCGCTGCAAACAATTTCGATGACCGGCTGTATAAAAAAATACGGCCCGCGCCGCAACGCTTTGCCCTTTGTCGGGCGGAAGGCGTTTTGGCGCGGGCCGTATGTCTGCTGGGCTTAGTAAAGCAGGTACTTCTTTCTGGTTTTCAGAAAAGGCTTTGCGGACTTATTAAAGGCCTTTACTATTTGTTTGTAGCCCGCGCCTTTTACGTATAGTTTTTCCATGACGTCGTTTCCCGTCATGCGGCCCATGGCGGGCCACTGTATTGCAAATTCCTTCGGGTGCTGGGCGCGCAGTGCGCAGGCCATGGCCGCGAACACCGTAAGCGGACGCACCGCCCTGGGATTTGTAACGGTGATTGTTATGCCGCCGCATTCCTTTCCGGCGTAAACGTCCTCGGAGGGGATTTTTGTCTCGGCTGAAAATTTCACGCCGGCAAGTTTAAGGGCGTTAAGGCGTCTGGCGAGCTTTTTGCCGTTGAGCCACGGCGCGCCCAGCCACAGAAAGGGATTGTCCGTTCCGCGTCCGACGGAAAGGTTCGACGCCTCGAAACAGCCCGTGCCCGCGTACATTATCGCGGCCAGCGGGTTTCTGATATTGGGCGAGGGGTTTATCCACGGCAGGCCGGTATCGGAAAAAAGCATTTTGCGCTTCCAGCCGCGCATCTTTATTACTTCGGGCTTTAGCCGCAGTTTTTTTGCGTCCGCGTGCATGAGCGCTATTTCGCCGGCCGTCATGCCGTGGCGGGTGGGTTCGTCAAAGTACGCGGTAAGGGCAAGGTATTTGTCGTCAAGCAGGGGGCCTTCCGTAATTCTGCCGCCCAGCGGGTTGGGCCGGTCGAGCACGAAAAACGGTATGCCGTATTTGTCGGCCTCCTCCTGCACATAGGCCATGGTGCCGAGATAGGTATAAAAGCGCGTGCCGATGTCCTGTATGTCGAAAACTATAATGTCGAGGTCCTTTATCTTTTCAAACGGCGGACGGCGGGTTTCGCCGTAAAGGCTGATTACGGGAATTTTGCCTATGGCGGAATCGCCCACCAGCTCTCCCGCCTCGGCCTTGCCGTTAAGACCGTGTTCCGGCGAAAAAACAGCCGCCAGCGTAAAGTTTTTAGCGGCGGCGAAAATTTCCGCCGTGGTGCGGCCCGACGAATCTATGCCCGTCTGGTTGGTGACAAGGCCTACGCGCTTGCCTTTAAGGGGGGCGAAATTGTCGGCTTTAAGCGCTTCAAGGCCGGTGATGACTCTGGCCTGCGCCGCGGGGGCAAACAGCAAAAGCGCGGCGTTCGCCGCGACGAATATGAGTTTTTTCATGGTTTAGTTTACGGAAGGCTTGGCAAGCAGGATGTAGAGTTTGCCTTCGCTCCAGGTATTTGACGCCACTTTCTTGGCGCGGTGGCCGGTTCCGGCGAAATAATCCACGCGGCCCGCGCCCTTTATGGCTCCGCCCGTGTCCTGACAGAGCACGAAGCGGCTTTCTTTCTTGAAGCCGGTAAGTTTGTCCGCCGAGGAGATGTCCGGCTTCTTGTTCATTTCAATAAAGGCTATCGAGCCCAGCGGCACGTACTGCGGGTCCACTGCCACGGAGCGTTCGGCCGTAAGGTTGAAGCCTATGGTTCCGACGGGGCCTTTGTCGTGCGGCAGAACGGGCAGCAGTTCAAAGAAGGTGTAGCGCTTGTTTACCGAGAGCAGTTCCGCTTCCAGCTCGGGGTGTTCGTTTAGATATTCGGCGGCTTTTTCCTGCGACATGTCGTCCTTGGGTATTGCGCCGATGTTTATCATGTGACTTATGGGACCGGTAAACTGCAGGCCGTTTGTGCCGGCGTAATGGGCGCGGCCTTCGGTTCCGTCTGTAAAGCGCAGGCGGCCGGAGCCTTCAATGTGCAGGTCCATCACTTCAAGACGCGATTTGAGCCACGCTATTTCCAGCCCGCGGCCGGAGAGAACGTGCTTGATGTCGATTTTCTTGCGGTCATGGTAGGGAACAAGGCGTTCGCCTTGCACCATGCCGGCGATTTTCTCTTCCTTGCACTGGGCGTTGAAATCGGAAAGACGCACGTCGATTAAGTCCGACGGGCGTTTGTACAGCGGAAACTGGTATTTGCCGGTCCTTCTGTGGCTGGCTTCAAGCACCGGTTCGTAATAGGAGCTGAAAATCACCTTGCCCTTGCCGTCGGAGCCGACGGAGCGGAAAATATCGAAGTCCCGCTTTATGGCGGCGGCCAGATCTTCCGGCGATTTTTCATTCTCGCACAGTTCGATGAAATGCTTTACGGACTTTTCCATTTCGGCCAGCGGAACCTGCCGCCCGCCTACTTCGTAAAAGGGCGTTTTGCCGTCCGCCATGGCCTTCTGCAGATAAGCGAGGTTCTGCTTTGCCGAATCAAGCAGCATAACCCTGTCGGCCGTATCTATAAGCGATGGGTATTGCGCGGCGGACAGCTGCACCAGCGGAGTTTCCGCCATGGGCCGCTTGCGAAACATTACGCAGCCGTCAAACATCAGCAGCAGGGCCACGCAGCAGACTGAAACATATCGGAACTGTTTTTTAATCTCGCTCATTTATACATTATACCTAATATAGGGGCTAAAAAACCGGACAAAGAGGCTTTCCGTGCTTTTTTTCGGTATATAAGGATATTCATTTAATGAATTAATAAAGGGCACGGAAAGTTTTTCCGTTGCGGCGGCGTGACGGAGAACGACCTGTCATGACAGCGCGCGGCAGCTGAGTACCTTGCCGGAAACAGGCCGCCGTTGCGCGCATTTGCCCTTTCCGGCGCGTCTGCGGCGGAAGATAAAGGGGAATCATTGCCGGTGCGGAGAATCTGAAAAAACGCTATTGCAGAGCATGCATACGCCTTATTGCTTGTGTTCGCTTGCCTGATTTTTTGCGCGGACTTTTGGTAAAACTGCCGCCGTGTTTTGCGCGGCGCGAGGCTGGCTTGTGCTGGCGCTGGCTTAAATACTGACGCCAAACTGAATGCGGAATGCTAAAAGGCGGGAGGCTTACTTCCCGTCGATAGTGCTGCCGCTGCGAAATACCGGAAGGGGCTGTGTACCGACCAGCTTACCGTCATGTCCGGGCACGGTTATGGCTGCCGCGAACGGGTGCTTGTGTCCGGCATCTGGATTTCGGGGTGCGGTGCTTTGTTGCGGCCTTGGCGGGGCAAGGCTGCCCCGCCGCTGAAGTTTTTGCGGCGATTGAGGGAATCCATCACGAGGCATTGCCTGCCGCTTTGCAGGTCATTACAGTGCGTTTTGCCGCAGGCGGCAAAACGCGGCAAACGGCCTGGCGATACCGGCGGAGCGGTATGGCGCGGGGGAAAATCTGACTATAAAAAAACAGGGCCTTCCGTTTGGAAAGCCCTGCCGTGTCCGCAAATATCCTGCCTGCTAATACTGGCTGAAAACCCGCTGTATATCCTTGCCGCTTAATCCGCGCTCAAGTGCGAGCATGAGAAGCACGCGCGCCTTTTGCGGCGACAGGCTGTCGCTTACGGCAAAGCCGGACGCATCGTCGTTTTCCTCGCCGTTGCGCGTAACGGGGCCGGAACCGGTGCGGCTTGCGCGTACTACGGCTATGCCTTTGGCGGCGGCTTCCGCAAGGGCGGGATACGCGCTTTCGGCCACGCTTCCGTTGCCCGCTCCGGCGTAAATAATGCCTTTTGCTCCGGCCTTGACGGCGGCGTCTATGCCGTCGCGGCCAATACCGGCGTAGCCGTAAATTATATCCACGCGCGGCAGGACGGTCTTTTCGTTAACCTTGAATTCGCTTTCCGTGGTGTGGCGGCGCAGGGGGACGCGGTAAAACATGGGAACTCCGTCGCGCACGTAACCCAGCAGGCCTAGGTCCTGCGGACGGAAAGTGTCTAGCGCGTAGGTACTTGTTTTAGACACCTCGCGCGCGGCGTTTATCTGGTCGTTTAACAGCACCAGCACGCCTTTTGCTTTCGCGCTCGGGCTGGCGGCAAGGCCGACGGCGTTGTAAATATTCATGGGTCCGTCCGCGCTGAGCGCGGTTGCGGGGCGCATTGCGCCGGTAAGCACAACGGGCTTGTCGCTTTTAACGGTGAGATTCAAAAAGTAGGCAGTTTCCTCCATGGTATCCGTGCCGTGGGTGATTACTATGCCGTCCGTTTTTCCGGACAGCAGTTTGTTTATGCGGACGGCAAGTTTTACCCACACGGCGGGCGTCATGTTCTTGCTGTCTATTTGGGCGATTTGTTCGCCGGAGACCTTTGCGATATTGTTTATTTCCGGCACTGCGCCAAGCAGGTTATCCACCGGCATTACGGCCGCCGTGTAGCCCGTGGTCTGCGTGTCTTTCGCGGCCGNGCCCGCTATTGTGCCGCCCGTTGCAAGCACGGTTACGGCGGGTTTTGCGGCCATGGCTGTTGCGCAGAGCAAAGTCATTACTGCCGATAAAAACAGTTTTTTCATATTCTCCTTTCCTTCCGCCGCATGCGCTTTCGGCCCTTAAAGCAGGGCATTGCGGACGGCCCTTCCTAGGTCATCTTAGCAAAAAGGCGTTTTGCGCAATGGCGGCGGCCCGAAAATTTTTGTATTTAATATGTGTAGCGGCGTAATCCGCCGCGACCGGAGATTTGCAATGAAAGCACTGATCAAGAAATTCCCTAAAAGAGGTCTCTGGCTGGGCGACGTGCCCATGCCCGAGATAACCGAAACCGACGTACTTATAAAGATTCACAAAACCGCCATCTGCGGCACCGACATCCACATTTACGAGTGGAACGACTGGGCCCAGAAGACCATACCCGTGCCGATGCACGTCGGCCACGAGTTCGTGGGCGAGGTAGTTGAGCTCGGCAAGGCCGTGCGCGGCCTCAAGGTCGGGCAGATAGTGTCCGGCGAAGGCCACGTGGTCTGCGGACACTGCCGCAACTGCCGCGCGGGTCTTCGTCACCTGTGCGTAAATACCAGCGGCATTGGCGTTAACCGCCCCGGCTGTTTTGCCGAATATCTTTCCATGCCCGCCGAAAACGTGTTTCCCATTCCCGCAGGAATTACCGAGGACGAGGCTTCCATTCTGGACCCCCTCGGAAACGCCGTGCATACCACGCTTTCCTATGACCTCATCGGCGAGGACGTACTTATCACCGGCGCGGGTCCGATAGGCATTATGGCCGCCGCCGTCGCAAAGCACGTCGGCGCGCGCAACGTCATCATCACCGACATGAACGAGTACCGCCTGGACCTCGCGCGCAAAATCGGCGCGGAGCATGTGGTAAACGTCCGCACCACCACGCTGGAAGACGTCCGGAAGGAACTGCACATGACGGAAGGCTTCGACGTGGGCCTTGAAATGTCCGGCAGTTCCGCCGCGTTCAACGGCATGATCGAGAACATCCGCATGGGCGGAAAAATCGCCCTGCTCGGCATTCTGCCCGACAACACGCAGATAGCGTGGAGCCACGTCATATTCAAGGGACTGCGGCTCAAGGGCGTTTACGGCCGCGAGATGTTCGAGACCTGGTACAAGATGTGCGCCATGATACAGAGCGGCTTAAACGTCCGCCCCGTAATCACCCACCACTTCCCCATAGATGATTTCGCGCAGGGCTTCGAGATTATGTCCGCCGGAAAATCCGGCAAGGTCATACTGGAGTGGTCCAAGTAGTTTTTTGACACGCGGGGCTGCCGCCAAGCGGGCGGCAGCCCCTTTATTTTTGAGAAAATGAAAACCTATATAGTCAGCCTCGGCTGTCCCAAAAACCTTACCGATACCGAAGAAATAATGGGCACTCTGCAAAACGCCGGCATTGAAATAGTGACGAGCGAGCAGGACGCGGACGCTCTGCTTATAAACACCTGCGCCTTCATAAAACCGGCAGTGACCGAAGCAAAGGCCGAAATACGCCGCGCGCTGAAACTTAAAAAAAACGGCAGGATAAAGCGCGTCGCCGTGGCGGGCTGTCTTGTGCAGCGCGAGGGTTCGGCTTTGCGGGAACAGTTTCCCGCGGTGGACGCGTTCATCGGAATAGGTTCTCTTGAAGACGCCGCAAAGGCGCTCAAAACCGGCCGCGACCGCTTTGGCAAAATGCCTAAAACGCTGGCAAGTCCCAAGGCCAAAATACGCGCAACCATGCCGCATACGGCCTATCTGAAACTTGCCGACGGCTGCAATAACCGCTGCGCCTACTGCACCATCCCGTATATACGCGGACCCTTCCGCTCAAAGCCGCTTGAGGAAGTCGTGGCCGAGGCCAGGGCCCTTGCGGAGGCGGGGGCACGGGAGCTTTCGCTTATCGCGCAGGATACCACGTCTTACGGGCAGGACCTTTACGGCGGCTCCGCGCTGTGCGCCGCCATTAAAAAAATCGCCCGCATAAAAGAGGTGCGCTGGATACGCATAATGTATGCCTATCCCGAACGCGTCACAGCCGAGCTTATAGCCCTTATGGCCAGGGAACCGAAAGTGTGCCGCTATCTGGATATTCCGCTTCAGCACATTTCCGACCCCGTGCTCAGGGCCATGAACCGCTGCTCGACTGAAAAACTTATACGCGAAAAAATAGCCGCGCTACGCGCCGCCATGCCCGACATTGCCATACGCACTAATTTCATTGTCGGCTTTCCGGGCGAGACCGCTCAGGATTTTGAAAAGTTAAAGGCTTTCGTGCGCGATATGAAGTTTTCCAACGTCGGCGTTTTCGAGTATTGCCGCGAGGACGGAACTCCTGCCGCCGCCATGAAAAAGCAGGTAAGCACCGCTGTCAAAAAAGCCCGCGCCGAGGAACTTATCGGCGTGCAGAGCCGCGTCGTGGACGCGCTTAACAAAAAACTGCGCGGCAAGGTTTTGGATGTGATGCCTGACGGCGAACGCTTTGGCCGCAGTTACATGGACGCGCCGGACATTGACGGCGGCGTGGTGGTTGATACCCCAAAACCGCTTGAGGCGGGAAAGATAGTGCGCGTGAAAATAACCGGAGGCGAGGGTTATTTGCGGCGCGGCGTAATTGCCAAAAGATAGTTTTTTAGACGGCTGACCTCCGCCTGCTCCATGTCGTAAGTTCCGAGCGCGGCGGTCAGCCGTCCGTATTTATCGATTTCCTTCATTACGGCATCCCTTGGCAGGATGCCGTTTTTTACGGCGAAATACAGATACTCCATATTGTCCGGCAAAAGGTAGGTAAACTGGCGCTGCGAAAGCCATTTCTTGTCCACGGCGTCGCGGCGCACGGCAATTACCATTTCGTTGTCCCAGTAGACTACGCGGTAAGTATTTTCCTCGGCCATATCGGCATACAGCGAACGCGCCGCCATTACGGTTTTACCGTCCGGCAGTTTGTACTTTATCCAGCGGTAGTCGGAGTAGGCGCGCATCAAAAGCAGCTGGCCGAAGCGGTATTTATCCAGCCAGCCTTCATTGCGCAGCGTTGTCCAGCTGTTTGCCTGACAGCAGGGGATGTAGCCGTGAAATATGTATCTGCCGTCGACAAATACATGATAGTCGGGATAAAGCCGCCAGCCCAGATAACCGCCCCAGTGCCACTGGTTGAACATATTAAGCGGGCCCAGCACACGCGCGTTTTGCCGCAGATAGGCGATTGTTTTATCCTTTATGCTGTATGGTGAAATCGGTCTGAAAAGAAACTGGCTCAGCGGGCGCGTAATACACATTGCGCAGGCAAAAAGCAGGGTCAGTGCCGTGCCGGTGACTTTTGCCGAACGGTCCGAATCCGCCATATAGCGCGAGCACAGCAGGCCGAGCAGCACCGTGGCGGAAAAGGAAAAGAAAATCTGGTGGCGGAAATGCTGTGCCGACAGGGACAGAAAGCACAGCACGCAAAAAAGTGGCGACAGCGGCAGGTCTCCCTTGCGGATAAGTCTGTGCAGTGCCAGCAGCGCCACGCCTGTAAGCAGCACCCAGTATGCCGACTGGTAGACCGAGGTGATATCGGCGGGCATCCACTCCACAATCCAGGCCGAAATTTTTGCCATGTCTGCCGAATGGGCAAGCGCCACGCCAAATACCTTATAGCCGTACGGGTTTATAAGCAGACCTAGTGTAATGCCGAGTCCAGTAACGAAATACAGCTTTAGCCTGAGCGGGCTGAAGGAGAGTTTCGGCACATAGCGGCGCAGCGATGAGACAGCTTCTCCGATAAAATACAGACCTGCGGTCAGTATGCCGTAAAACACTCCGGCGTGCATGTTCACCCACAGCGCCGAAAGGGCAAGCGCGGCAAGACCGGTTTTGCATAGATTCAGGTTCCAGCGGTCAAGGCGCATGCGCTCCAGCACGTAATAAAGGACGGCGAAAAAAAGCAGGGTCGCGTTATCGGCGCGTATGGCCAGCGAGGAGTAGGAGGCAAGCATCCACAGCGGCGCAAGCACGACGAAAAGCGCGTGGCGGCCGTAAAGTTTCAGCAGACGGTAAAGAACAAAAAGCACCCCCGCCATGAAAGCCGGCGCTATCAGATAGAGCGCGGTGTAACCGCCCATGCGGTAGAGTGTGTAATAGATGACCTGTGTCAGCCACTCAAAATCCACCCACGGGCGGCCCTGCTGTGTCCATGAAAGGAAATCCGCGTGCGGCAGGGTGTGGTGCGCCAGTATGTATTTGCCGGCGGAAAGATGCCAGTACAGGTCGGGATTTACCAGCGGGCGAAACAGGAAAAACACGCAGAATGCGGCTATGGCTGCCAGCGCGCCGTATGGCGTTTTTTCTGGGCCGAAAAAATCGGCAATGGCCTGACCGATGCGGTTAAAAATTTTTTGCATAAGTTTTGGTTTTGTGCTATTATAACAGTATAGCAATGATTTGTACGGGCCTGTAGCTCAGCTGGGAGAGCGCCTGCATGGCATGCAGGAGGTCAGCGGTTCGATCCCGCTCAGGTCCACCACTTTGGGAAGATGCCCGCCGGAAGCACTCAGGCGGGCATCTTCTTTTTCTGCCGCCCGTCGAGAAACTACCTTAAAGAGAAGTGGAATGTCAGCGGTTCCAACTTTTTCCGGCGTTATTGTAAATCCTGCCGGGAATAAGGTTGCTTGGAACCGCTTCTGGGTGTGTATGTCGCCGTTTTCCCAAATTTGACGGGCATTAGTAAGAAAGTTTTTGCAGTATTCAATGCAATCCTCAAAATCTCCGGCATCAGTTTGCTTGGACGCCAGTTCCTGTTCTTTAGCCGTTATTGCGGTTCTGATGGCCTGTGTTTGAGTTTTATAGGTCTCTTGGTCGAATGTGCCTGCAATGACCAAATCTTCAACCTTGGTCCGCTTTGCCCTCAATTCTGCGATGGCGGTTTCGATATCTTTGCAGGACTTTTCATGCTCTGTAATGCGGGCCTTTAGCTTTTGGCGAATTATGCTTGTAAACAGTTGCAGTATTTTAGGCTCCGGTTCCAGAGATGTCAGCAAATTATTAAATTCCTTCTGCAGGTCATCCCGCTTTATTCGGAATTTGCATCCTTCGGCGATGCAATGGTAATAGGCATACCGCTCTTTCCTGCCTTTGGACCAACTGCCGGTCAGCAGTCTGCCACATTTAGGGCAAGTTGCGAAGTGTCGTAATGGAAAATCTGGATGGTCTTTTTTCACTATGACCTTGGGTCGCTTGCGCCCGCCAAGAATCGCCTGAACGCGCAAGAACAAAGCCCTGTCTATAATAGGCTTGTGATTACCCTGAATTTCTTCTGGAAACCATGAGCAACGAATCATACCGCAGTAGGTAGGATTGTGCAGTATACAGCCAACCTGATTTTTACTTAATGCCACGCCTTTTTCTTTTAATTTGTCCCGCAGTTCGTCCAGACAATAAATATCTTTTGCTGCCAGTTCAAACAACTCACGTACCAGCAACCTGTCCGTTTCATCCGGGATGATAGTAGACTTCCCCTGAGCATCCTTGGCGTTTTTGTAGCCGAATGGGGCCAGCCAAACCCAATGGCCTTCTTTGACTGCCTGCTTCATGCCGCTGACGGTGCGCTCACTTTTTATATCATTCTCAAATTGCGCCAAGGCCATGACAACATTGCCGGTTAATTTACCCACAGGAGATTCGTTGATTTGCTCGCGTACAGACTCAATTTTTATGCCATGGGCAATAAAGTAGGCCTGCAATCCGGCAAAATCAGCCATATTGCGGCTCAAGCGGTCGAGACTGTTCACTATAATTGCGCTGATTTTTTTAGGGTTTTGCTGTATTAACTTAAGCAGCTTTTGCAATTCCGTTCTGTCTACGGTTTTTGCGCTTTCGCCGTGTTCAATAAACACCTGCAGAACAGAATAACCATGCCTTGCTGCAAATTCTTTGCAGGCTTTATCCTGAGCTTCAAGGCTGAACCCGTAGTCCGCTTGCTCTTTAGTGGAAACGCGGCAATAAATTACTGCCTGCTTCGGCGTGTCATTTGCTGTTTCGTTTATTGGCATAGTAGGACTCAATGGCAATGTCTTCCAGTTTTTCCAACTGCGCTATTATCTGTTCTTTTTCAGCATCCGAGTATTCATCGCCTAAATAGGCTTTGTACGATTCCTGCAAGGGCATAATGCCACCTGTGCAGGAATTCGGAGTATGCCGTCATTCCCGTGATTGGATTGGGTATTGCCTGGTTGCCGAAATCGGATGCGTTCCGTCAATCAGAAACCAGTTTGTTTGCCTATACTTTGAAGCTTTTTATTTGTTTGCAACGTATAATTTGGCCATGCTGCTTTATTACCGTTACTTCTCCAAATTGAATCTGCTCCGTAAGTTCTAATAATTTGCGTATATCATCGATTGTGGATATCTCTGTCCCGACCATGCGTTCTATTCGTCCGTCGCACATTTCTATATTGATTTCCTCAAAATTGCCATTACGCAACATTTCAAGTAACTGAACTTCTTCTGCTCCAAGTACATTCTGTGGCATTGTAAAAGGGATTAGGTTTTTATTCATGACTTTTGAGCAGATATGGTTAAAATTGATGAGAAATGTTGATGAGTATCCCATCATTACAGTTCCACAACTTGGAATCATTGGGAGTACTCGCCTACCGTATTCCTGAAAGGCTTGTGCGAGTTGCTTGTCGCTAGGTTCAAAAATATCATGTTCATCATCTAGCTTCCCTATGGAGTATAAAAGTAGTGCTTTTATGGCAAGCTTAGGAAGGTACGTACACTCGTTTCCAAAATAAAATTCCATCCAGCCGTCGGGATATATCATTAGTGACACGGGCATTCGTAACATAGTCATATATTGCGCTGCTTCAAGATAAGACCATGACGGGTTCTCCTCGTCTAGGCAAGTGGCAAAAATAGAGCGTCCATTTAAGATTTTCGCCCTTGGCATACCGTAGAGTTGTAGTTCCTTGATTATCCGTATCCAAAGCCGTTCGTATAGGTTAAAAGTTCGGTTCAGTACGGCATCTGGCGTAGTTTTCCCAAAAAGGCCAGCATTAGCCCACTCTGCAAGTTCTGTGTTTGATGCATCTGATTCAGTAATTCTTACCTGTTTCTTGCGGGTTGAAACATTGAAGGTTTGCCGAATCAATGCTTCTTGGCATAATTCTCGGAATATATGCGCATTCAGTGAACGTACTTTTTGGGTGTCCATAATCATCATCCGGTGCTGTCAAAAAAATTTCAATGTATACTTCCTGTAACCGACAGCATTGTACATCTTGAATCAAGAGTTTTGGTAATTTACCGGTTAATTGTATTGGAGAATTTTTTATTGACATCCAATGGTTTTGCGGGTTCTGCGGTCATGTTGCAAACTTATACATGATGCTGTTAAAAAAAGCGCATTCCAACATTGGCCGTTATTTTTGAATATGTTATGTCCCGCTGGGTCGGGTAATAAGTATATACGTAACGATTGGTCCCGTTATCAATTAGCATGGAGGTGTAACCGGAATCAGTCACCGAGGCATGGTGCTGAGTCGCCAGGATTTCAAAGAACCAGTTTTTGTAGGATATCCCGCCACCAAAGGCTGTATATAACCCGCCCGACATAAAACTTGTGTCTGGTTTAAATGTGGAGTCAGGAAAAACCAAATTATAGCCAAGCTGGCCCAGAAGGTAGGGGTGAACCTGTTTAATTGTAGTTCGTAATTTCATCGTGTAATAGAGTGGCAGAAAATTAAAATTTCCATCACAGGTTCTGGGCAATTGGTATGTAAGGCCAAATCCAACGCCCAAATGCTCATTTATTGGATATCCTAAACCTTCTATTGATAAGGATGTCCCTTCTGTAACACGGGAATTGGTTTCCGGTGTGGTAATTGTTGTATAGGTGTAAACTGGGTAACTTGGTACATTCACCTGTGTTTGTGATTTCTTTAAATTGCCACTAAAGTCGTAGCCAAGTTTTACATTCAATTCATACCTATCAGCTGGTGGTTCTGCATAATCCAAATCTGTTGCTGCTCCATTAGTGGTCCAAATAAAAAGGAACGGAATTGCATATACATAATTTAAGATGCTATGAGATATATATTTCACAAGAATTTCCTCTGGATTGTTCCGGCCGGTTAGGAAACTAAGGGCAAAAACTCTAAATCAAGATGGTAACTGACAATACTTAGCCCTAAATTCATGGTTCACTTAAGGTGTTTTATCCTATGCGCTCAGACACAAATAATGCGATTCTTTGCAATCCATGCATAATTAGATAGCCAGGTACTATCATTATGAGGCCCAAGGGCAAAAGTAAGATGAAGCCGAGAGGTATTCTCCAATATAAATGCTGGGAAATTAATCCTGCAATTAACCAGGCACCCCAGATAGTTGCCCATTCATTAATCCAAATATTAAGCTGTATTGTGATTCTCTTAATTATCATGCTTCTGCCGACCTTTGAGAATCTCGATAATCTGGCTATTCCCAGCGATTCAGCAAATACCCATGTAAATACCACGAAGAAATAGACAGATATTGTGGGATTTACTGCCCATCCGGGTTTCTCAAGTGGCTGCGCATGTAAACACTTTGCAGCATATTTGACACCATTCCTAAGGTACGAAAACACGCCGCATACTATTAATGACAACATTTCTTATCCTCCCCTATATAGTTTTTGCAAACATTGGTGCTGAGTTTGAGCAAAGTTGCAGTTCAGGCATGAATCCCTTCTCGGCTTAAGTTGAGATATTTGGCATTTTGGGACAAAAAAATAGCGGCCATCAATCCCGGCCACTCTAATAACCAGGACGACAGCCGCCATCACTTGGCCCGAAAGCCAAGCTATTTGGCGGCTTCAATCCAGTTTAGAGTGTGCCCCATCTATGACTTGCGTCAAAGAAGTGAGCTCACCATGCTCTTATGCATGGTCCCGGTGAAGCCAAACAGCTCAAATTTTGTACAGCGATACTGCTACCACATCGTAGAAAACACGATTCAAACTGTCAAATACAATAAAGCTGGGTGCATGTACAGTGCAACCATTCTAGTCGCGCATGCTTGTATTTCTGATTATTAACATGCTTTAACAGCATCGGGTATTGAATGTATTCTGCGGGGGTATATTAAATAATGCGGTACATTGGATGAAGCAACAGCAAAATAGGAGAAAAAATACGATTTTTTAACCGGAAATGTTAATTCTTTAACAAAAACCAGCAAATATTTGCATGAATAAAACACTTTTTTAACAATCGAAGGCCTGGCGTGCGAATATACCGATTATGTTTATGCCTTATCTGTCCAGTCCTTGCAAAGCGTTTCCGCCTGTTCAAGCACTGTGTCCGTTGCCTTTTTCTATTTATTCGGCGAAAAAGCTAACTGTGATTGTGATACCCGCCAGCTGATTTATATTTTATACAATAACTCTACAAGTTCAGGCTTGGATTAGACTAGGCGGGGACAAGAATGACCGGTTTTCAGGACAAAATACAGCTTATCTGGAACATCGCAGAACTCCTGCGCGGAGACTACAAACAATCAGAATACGGCAAGGTTATAATACCCTTCACCGTGCTTAAGCGTATTGATTCTGTTTTGGCTCCGACAAAGGCTAAGGTTCTGGCTAAAGCCGAAAAGGCAAAAAAGGATAAACCCCTTGCCGATATCGTCTTTAACCGCATTGCAGGGCACAGCTTCCACAACAAAAGCAGGTATGATTTCAATTCGCTTAAAGCAGACCCAAATCATCTAGCCTCCAACCTCAAAAACTATATAAACGGTTTTTCTGGCAATGTTCGTGCCATTTTCTCTGATTCTTTCGAATTTACGACGCAGATAGAAAAGCTTGACGATGCTAACCTGCTGTTTCAGGTCTTTTCTGAATTTTCCAAGCCAGACCTGGACCTTCATCCAGACCGTGTAAGCAATCTTGAAATGGGCTATATTTTTGAGGAGCTTATCCGGCGCTTTTCAGAACAGAGCAATGAAACCGCCGGAGAGCATTTCACACCCCGTGAGGTCATACGCCTCATGGTCAATATCCTTTTCAATGATGACACCAAGGCGCTTACTAAAGGCGGTGTGATACGCAGCCTGTATGACCCTGCATGCGGCACAGGCGGCATGCTTTCTGTAGCGGAGGAATATTTCCGCGAGCTTAACCATGGCGCGCAGCTGGAAGTTTTTGGCCAGGAATTGAACCCGGAATCATACGGCATTTGCCTTTCCGATATGCTTTTGACCGGACACTCTTCTGACCACATTGCTTTTGGTAATAGCTTCACCAATGACGGTCATACTGCGAAACATTTTGACTATATGCTTTCCAATCCGCCGTTCGGCGTGGAATGGAAGAAGTATGAAAAAGCCATTCGGGATGAACATGCAAAGCTTGGACATGATGGCCGCTTTGGCGCTGGTTTGCCTCGTGTAAGTGATGGTAGTTTGCTTTTCCTTCAGCACATGATTTCAAAGATGAAACATACCGAAGGCGGGTCAAGGCTGGCAATCGTCTTCAATGCGTCACCAATGTTTACCGGCGGCGCTGGGAGTGGTGAAAGCAATATCCGTAAATGGATTATTGAAAATGACTGGCTGGAAGCTGTTATAGCTTTACCGGACCAGCTCTTTTATAATACAGGCATTTTTACATATATATGGGTACTAAGCACTCGCAAGGCTAAGGAGCGAAAAGGGAAAATCCAGCTCATCAATGCCACTGGCTTTGTTGAAAAAATGCCAAAGAGCCTTGGCAACAAGCGCAACCGCATTTCAGAAAGCCAGATTGGGGAAATAACCCGCATCTATGGCGATTTTCGCGCGGGAGAGTTCTGCAAGATTGTTGATAATGACGATTTCGGATATCGTCGGGTCACCGTGGAAAGACCGCTTAGGATGAAATTTCAGATAACACCGGAACGGGTCAAAGCGTTAAAGGACCGTGGAAATTGCGCTTATATCACATTGGAAAAGCTAGTCTCTTCCAAGGTCTACAATGACCGTAATGAGTTCATGGCGATGTTAAAAGCTGCATTCAAAAAAGAAGGTCCTGCTTGTTCAAAAACTGTGTTGCGGCAACTAATTTATGCGCTTGGGGAACAGGATGAGAGTGCCCCTCCAGTCCTTGATGAAGATGGTAAACCCGAAGCAGATTCCAGCCTCCGTGATTACGAGAGCGTGCCAAAAAAAGAAAGTGTTAAAACATATTTTGAGCGGGAAGTAAAACCATTTGTTCCAGACGCCTGGGTAGATTGGGAAAGCGAAGTCATTGGCTATGAAATTCCTTTCACAAGACATTTTTACAAGTACAAACCGCTTCGCCCACTTGCTGAAATAGATTCAGATATCGCCAAAGTGGAAGCCGAAATCCTGGACCTTTTGAAGAAAGATGCATAATAGCCAAGGGGGAATGGCATGACCGAAAATTTACCTGACAAACCCAGCAATTCTGAAATACTGTTTTACCAGACTGAGGGTGGTTCCAGCCGCATCCAAGTGCGGCTGGAAAACAATACCGTTTGGCTCTCCCAAGCGCAAATGTCTGAACTGTATCAGACATCAATCCCCAATGTAAATGTCCATATCAAGAATATCTATGCCGAGATTGAATTGAGGCCAGAGGCAACTATTAAAGAATATTTAATAGTTCGAACTGAAGGTAGCCGTACTATAAAACGCAGGGTTAAGTTTTACAATCTCGATATGGTTTTGGCTGTTGGCTATCGGGTAAAATCAAACCGAGGTACGCAGTTTCGTCGCTGGGCTACTGAAAGACTGCGGGAATACCTTATAAAAGGTTTTGTGCTGGATGATGCCCGGCTAAAAAACCCCAAGGACTTTGGCGATGACCATTTTGACGAACTGCTTGAGCGTATCAGGGACATCCGCGCCAGCGAAAAACGTTTCTATCATAAAGTTTGTGACATCTATGCGCTGGCGGAAGACTACGATGCAAAAGCGGAACAGACACATGAATTTTTCCAGATAGTCCAGAACAAGATGCATTGGGCCATAACCGGCCATACTGCGGCGGAGCTTATCAAGGAGCGCGCAGATGCCGATAAGCCACATATGGGGCTTAACACCTGGGAAGGGGCTAAAATCCACAGCAAGGATGTTACCATAGCAAAAAACTATCTGACTGAAGACGAATTAAAACAGCTTAACAAGATTGTTACCATGTATTTGGACTATGCGGAAGAACAAGCCAAACGTCATCAGGCGATGTATATGCGGGACTGGCGTGATAAGCTGGATGCGTTCTTACAGTTTAACGGACGCGAAGTCCTCAAAGATGCCGGACATATTTCAATGAAAATCGCCCAGAAGCTGGCTCTGGCGGAATACGACAAATTCCATACGGCGCAACTTCATCAGGAAGCCGTAGATGCGGAAGCCGAACTTGAGAACGAAGTTAAGCAGCTTGGCTATAAACCGGACAAATCTGACAAAAAACAGCATGGCTAGACCCGAAGTTTTAGCTAACCCCGCCGTATACCGCCCTTACCCGGAATATAAAAATTCCGGGATAGCGTGGTTGGGGAAAGTACCAAAAAATTGGGATTTAAAACGTCTTAAATATTATTTTACTCAGGCACAAGGTGGGGTTTGGGGTGAAGAATCTATCGGCAATGATAATGACATGGTTTGTATCCGTGTCGCGGATTTCGATTTCGAATCCCGCCGGTGTGATACTAGTAATCTGACAATGCGCAATATTCCACCCCACCAACATAACAGGGTTCTAAACAAAAACGATATCTTGTTGGAAAAATCTGGTGGCGGTGAACAACAGCCTGTGGGCCGGACTGTACTTTTTAACTTACCACTCCGGGCCGTGTGTTCAAATTTTGTAGAACGCCTTGTTATTAATAAGAGATATTTCCCAGATTTTATAGCTTATTTGCTATATGCTGTATATGCAAACGATTGGAATATCCGCGCTATCAAACAAACGACAGGCATTCAAAATCTTGATGTGGATTTTTTTCTAACAGAACATGTGCCTTGTCCAGAACTATCCATACAAAAAGGCATTGCTTCATTTCTTGACCGGGAGACGAGGAAAATTGATGCGCTTATTCATCGGCGCGAAAAACTGATTGGGTTGCTGAAAGAGAAACGGCAGACAATTATAACCCAGGCCGTGACCAAGGGTCTGGACCCCAAGGCTCCAATGAAGGATTCCGGCATCCCCTGGCTAGGCAAAATCCCTAAACATTGGCCATTATTGCGCTTGCGCTTTGTCATGAAGCTCAATCCGCCGAAAAGTGAACTTAATTCACTGGCTGATAATACAGAAGTTTCTTTTGTACCTATGAATGCCGTTTCAGAAAATGGACAAATTACAACAGAAACAACAACTAAACTTGGAGATGTTAAACAAGGCTATACTTATTTTCAGGATAAGGATGTAGTGTTGGCTAAAATTACACCATGTTTTGAAAATGGAAAAGGTGCATTTGTTCAACACTTGGTTAATGGTATAGGTTTTGGTACAACAGAATTTCATGTCTTGCGTGCTGGGAACAAGATATTACCACCATATTTATATTTGATTACTACACTGCCAGAGTTTCGGAATATAGGAGAATCGGAGATGCGCGGTGCTGCCGGGCAAAAAAGAGTCCCAGAAGATTTTGTTAATGATTTTGCATTGGGAATACCTCCTATAGACCAACAAAAAAATATTTTGGGCAGTGTCTACAATAAAATGCTGTATATAGAATCGCTAATTCAGAAAAATAATCGCTTTATCGACCTTCTCAAAGAAAAACGGCAAGCATTAATTTCCGCTGCCGTAACGGGTAAAATAGATGTTCGGGGGGAACAATGAAGCCACAATTCAGTGAAGGACAGTTGCAAATCTTGTGTAATATGGAGATAGCTGACTTAACTCAAGCTGTCCCAATTATTCCATCCTTACGCTATGAACATACCGGTGGGTATGACACGAAATTTTCCATTCCGAATAGTAATATCCCTGCAGATGCTGAGGGATATAATTTTTTTGTTCAGTATAAATTGGCAGAGCTAATAACAAAACATCCTGCTGTGCGTTACCAAAATGAACGTGCGATTCAGTGGGCACATTGGAATGAAAACTTTTTCAGTTTTAATTTTCATTGGCATAAAAATTATCAACAACGTGACACATTGGCTGACTTAAGTGCATTAAAATACCTTGTAGTTTATATTGCTAATCATACTTTGTCCCAAAAAGAACTGACGGACGATTTTAGAAATCACCAATTGAAGAACAAAGCCCCAGTATTGCAAGTATCACCTTCTATTAAGAATCACAGATGTGTTTCTTTTACAAACCAATCGAACTATTTTCTGTTGACAACAGAACCGGAACAAAAACCATTGAAGAGTGTTGCTGAGTTTTTCACGAAAGACTTTCAATTCAGATTAAATAAAAAAACCTTTGGCGAAAGTCTAAAAGATATCTTAGATGTCATGAACAGATATCAAGATATTGATAATGGGTATGCGTACACAGATGCTATAGCTGTCGGATTAAAAAAGCAAGGTATAACTTGGTTCTGGTTGCAAGCAACTAAAGAGGCAGGAAATGCCAATTAACTACAAGGAAATCGTTTTTGAAGCTGCCATTGAACATGCGTTGCTTACAGAAGGTGGCTATGTTAAGGGCAACAATGCAAATTTCAGACGGGATATCGCGTTGGATTCCTGTACGCTCATTTCATTTATAAAAGCCACCCAGCCGCAGGAATGGGAAAAGCTTTTATCCGTTCATGGTACTGGTGTTGATGAAAAATTTCTGGCCCGGCTATGTAAAGAGATTGAAGCCCATGGAATGCTTCATGTGCTGCGACATGGGATTACAGACCACAGCATAAAATTCCGCCTTGCCTATTTTGCCCCGGCAAGCGGGCTAAATCCGGAACTGGAAACGCTGTATCAGGCCAATGTCCTTACTGTTACCAGGCAAGTCCATTTCAGCCCCAAGACAGAACAGTCCATTGATGTACTGTTGTCGCTCAATGGTTTGCCGGTTGTTACATTGGAACTAAAGAACCCATTGACCGGCCAAACCTGGGAAAATGCCATAACCCAGTATCAGAATGACCGTGACCCGCGCGAGCTTCTGTTTCAGTTTAATCAACGCGCACTAGTACATTTTGCCGTTGACCCCGATGAAGCCTACATGACCACATGCCTGAAGGGACAGCAAACAACTTTCCTGCCATTTAACATGGGCAATAATGGGGGCAAAGGAAATCCCGACAATCCAACCAACTACAAGACTGCATATCTATGGAGTATTCTCAGTCGGGAAAGCATTCTTGATATCATTGGCCGCTTTATGCATCTTCAGGCCAAGCAAATACGGGTTGATGGCCAAAAAGATTTCATTAAACGCGAGAGTTTGATTTTCCCGCGCTATCATCAGTTGGATTGTGTGCGCCGTCTGGAAGCCGATGCAAAGGCCAGCAAAATAGGCAAAAGCTATCTGATTCAGCATTCAGCTGGAAGCGGAAAGAGCAATTCCATAGCATGGCTGGCACATTCCTTGTCGTCGCTGCATAATGCTGATGATAAACTGGTTTTTAATAGCATTATAGTGGTCACAGACCGCATTGTTCTGGACAGACAGTTGCAGGACACTATATATCAGTTTGAGCACAAAGAAGGCGTAGTCGTAAAGGTGGACAAGGGCTCCAAGCAGCTAACGAAGGCTCTTCTGGAGAAATCTAAAATAATTATTACTACCCTTCAAAAATTTCCTTATGTGCTGGAACAGGCTGGCAGCTTTGAAGATTCAAGATATGCGGTTATTATCGACGAAGCGCACAGCTCCCAAAGCGGCGAAAGCGCTCAAAAGCTAAAAGAAGTTTTGGCGGCCAAGTCTCTGGAAGAGGCTGCAAATGTGGAAGAATCCACCGATGAATACGATTCGGAAGACGAAATATTGAAAGCTATTGAGGCGCGCCAGCGTCCGGCTAATGTCAGTTTCTTTGCATTCACGGCAACGCCAAAGGCAAAAACATTGGAGATGTTCGGCACAAAAGGGGAGGACGGAAAACCGCATCCGTTCCATCTATACAGCATGCGTCAGGCAATTGAGGAAAAGTTCATTCTTGACGTATTGGCCAGCTACACGCCATATAGTATTTATTACAAGTTGGCCAAAGCCATTGAAGATGACCCCAAGGTAGACAAGCGCAAGGCGGCGCGTGCTATTGCGCGTTTCGTAAGCCTGCATCCGCATCATTTGGCGCAAAAGACGGAAGTTATCATTGAGCATTTCCGTCAGTATACCAGTAAGAAAATAGGCGGACGGGCAAAGGCCATGGTTATCACAAGTTCCCGGCTGCATGCGGTCAAATATTACCATAGCTTCCTTAACTATATCCGCGAAAAGCATTATACTGATATCAAACTGCTGGTTGCGTTTTCTGGCAGGGTTATCGACGAAGCCGGACAGGAATATACGGAGCCAGAGCTTAACGGCATTTCCGAAAAACAACTGCCGTCTAAATTTGCCACTTCGGACTATAACATGCTTATCGTGGCGGATAAATACCAGACCGGATTTGATGAGCCTCTTCTGCATACTATGTATGTGGATAAGCGACTGTCCGGCATTAAAGCCGTGCAAACGCTTTCCCGTCTGAATCGGACGTATCCCGGCAAGGAAGATACTTTTGTGCTGGATTTCGTCAATAACATAGATGAAATTCGCGAGTCTTTTCAGCCATATTTTGAGCAGACGGTCATTGCTCAGGAAAGCGACCCTAATTTGCTTTTCGACCTGAAAACAAAGCTTGAAGGCGCACAGATTTACTGGCAATCCGAAGTGGAATCATTTTGTAAAGTATTCTTCAAACCAAAGCAGCAGCAGTTGCCAAAAGACTTGGCCCAGCTATATGGATATCTGCAACCTGCACTGGACCGATTTGCCCATGCAGACGAGGAAAAACAGGACAAATTTAAGGAAGACTTGGGCAGTTTTGTCCATCTTTTTTCATACCTGTCCCAGCTTTTGCCATTTGGTGATATTGAGATTGAAAAGCTGTTTGCCTTCGGTAAATGTCTGCTGAAGAAATTGCCGCACAAGACAAGCGAACCTTTCCAGCTTGGTGATGATGTGGCATTGCAATATTATCGGCTGACTAAAGGCAATGAAATTGCGATATCCCTTCAAGAGGGGGCGGCAGCGCCGGTGCATGGCCCGGTGGAAGTCGGGATGGTGAAGGTCAAGCCGGAAAAAGAACTGCTTTCGCGGGTTATCGATGTCCTCAATGAAAAATTTGCGACAGACTTTACCGATGCGGACCAGCTTTTCTTTGACCAGATTGAGGCAAAAATGTACGAGGATGCCACCTTGCGTGAACAGGCGTTAAACAACACCGAAGAACAGTTTAGCTATGGGTTCAGCCGCGCATTCATGGACAAAGCGGCAGATAGATACGACGAGAATGAAACTATCTTTAACCGTCTGGTCGAAGACGAACGTTTCCAGTCGGTTGTCAAAGAAATCATCTGTAAAAAGGTTTATAAAAGATTCCATGGAGAATCGGCCTTGCCGAAACAATAGGTTTGTCGAAGACATGCTAATTGGGGGCCATGTTTGTGGATGCTACCGATATAAAAGATGCTTATAAGAAACTCAAACAAGATATTTATTACGAGAATATTAATCTTTTTTTGAGAGCCAAACTTGCCGAGTTCGAAACTCATGCAGACATGGATGAAACATTTTCCGCAATTGCAACTGTTTTGTCTGGCAAGAATAGTAAACTATTTGATGAATGGTTGTCCGAAATTGATTATCGGATGCTACCAAAAGAAATTCAGAAGCCAGAAAAACATGATAAATCTGGCGAACATCCTTCCGTTATAAGCAACAATCGAATTTACTCTAAATATGTTGTCTCAGGTATTCGCTACTTTATTGATGCTCCGATAGAAATATTAATTATTGATGCATACTGGGCACATAAAGTTGGCCGAATCATCGACGGACAATTATCTGAATCTTGTTTCGGAGCGCGATTGGCAGAGTCATCGCATGTAGGCTCGTTTAAATACTATGTTTACCAATACAAGACTTGGCGTGATAATGCCATTGAAACAGCACGAACGCTGTTATGTAGGCATCATAGAGATGTGGCAATTCTCTCCCTAGATATAAAAAAGTTTTTCCATTGTATCGATATTGATTTCAATGCATTAAATAAAGAACTTAATAATCAAGAGCACATTCGTCTGACAGAGTTTATTCAACAAATCTATAGTGCTTATAGCTCGGTTGTTAAAAGTTCTATTCAACAGATATATCCCGATATTCAATATAAGGATTTCAAACATGTGCCGGGTATCCCAATTGGATTAGCATCTTCCCATATATTGGCGAATTGGTATCTAAAATCATTTGATGCTGCTATAGTAAAACAAGTCCGCCCAGCTTATTATGGACGATATGTCGACGATGTTTTAATTGTGATTGGCTCTCCAGATTCTGAGGCAATGCTTAGCGTAAAAGCATTTATCAAAGCGTATTTCAAAAATATTTTTAGAAAAACTTGTGGGGGAAGTGAATATCTCATCATCGGTTATCCTACCTTACGACTGCAAACAAAAAAACTCATACTACATGATTTCCGAAAGGACCAATCGGTTGCTAGTTTGAATAAGTTTGCGAAAGAACTTGAGCGTGTTAGTAGTCTATTTAGATTTTTACCCGGTGATTCTGTCGAGTGTGAGCTTGATGATGCTGCTTATAGTTTATTGGGGAACGGCTCGTCGAACAAATTTAGGGACATTGTTGGTGCCAAAGAAGACGCTTTATTGCTATCACGGTACCTGACACTACAAATAATTGCCCATAGATTGACTGATGATAATATCGGCAATATGGATATAGTTCCTCAACTTCTTCGTTTTTTTACTGGACAAAACATCTTAGACTTCAATCGATTGCAAGAAAAGGTCTTTGCTTTCCTTGTTATCAAAACCAAGCACGACGCTATCCGGAGTTTTTATATAGCGGCTGTTGGCGAAATTAATAAACTGGTTTGCAATTCATCTCCCCGAAACCTATCTGCTGCTGGTATTGAGCAAAAATTAAAGTGCGACCTCGTAGCCCATTTAAATTTGTCATTGGGAATATCATTGTCGTTGCTGGATAAAGTGACTGTAAAGGCTATATTAGCTCAAGTGCCAATTAAGAATGTGGATGGAGCCAATACCTTGCTTCACATGTGGAATTCTTTTAGAAAAAGCAATTTAATGCGGCAACAATATATATTTTATCCATTGTTGAATTATATTGAGGGGTACAATGGCAGCCTTATTTCACAAAACTTTGATAGCTGTCAATGGCCAATAGTAATAGATGCGACCAAGCGCGAATACTCTCCAAGATATATTCATTCCAATGAATATGAACTTATTTGGTTTTTGAATTCATTATTTACTGAGGAAACTTTGCCGGATGATTATTTTCGCAACGCTGCTAGGTATTCAAATTGCAGCGATTTTGTATCAATCCCTCCAGGTGATTTTAACGAAAAGGACTGTTGCATACGTATACACAATAATAATTCGCTGAATTATCCAGAGACCATTAAAGTTGCGATTGCTAATATCAAAATATCTGAGGATGATATCTATAAGAGTTGTTCGCCATATTCCAAACCAAATATATCGTTTAATCGCCAACACAGACTTTATCAACTATTAAATATGGCAGAACGTGAAAAAGTTGAACTGCTGGTTTTGCCGGAATTAGCTATTCCCCATTCTTGGTTACCGTTTATGGTAAATCATGCGCGTAAACATCAAATTGCATTAGTTTTTGGTCTTGAACACTGGATTATAAATAGCAAGGTTCATAATCTTCTAGTTTCAGTATTCCCATTTCAGCAATCAGATAAATATAATTCTTGTTTTTTTATTGCGCGTGAGAAAAATTACTTTGCACCAAAAGAAAAAGAAGTGATAAAAAGTTTTGGACTTATTTCTGCAGAACCAGCATCTCCTGTGTACTATTATGTCGATTGGAACGGTCTAAAAATTGCCTCATATAATTGTTTTGAACTTACTAACATCAAACATCGTGGCCTTTTTCGCGAAAAAGTTGATGTTCTCACAGCGTCAGTTTATAATCCAGATGTAAATTATTATCGGCATATTATTGAAGCTACGGTCCGTGATGTTCATGCTTATACCATTCAGAGCAATACTTCCGATTATGGCGGTAGTTGTATTACTCAGCCAGCTGAAACTGAACTATTGAATATCGTTAGCGTAAAAGGTGGAGATAATTGGTGTATTTTGACTGCCCAGCTAGATATTAAAGCACTCCGTAAATTTCAGGTTTCTAATGGCTATGGAAGTAAAATGTTCAAGCCGTTGCCCGCCGGTTATGACATAGGTGAAGCAAGAAAACATAGGGCCCCTTAACTGTGGCATGGATTTCGCATCCATTGCACTCTGTTCGCTAGATGATGGTGCTTTCTGCCCAGATGTCGTATGCTTCGCATTTTGTTGGTTGCATCATTGTGTCGCTGGTCCCTAGGCCAGTGGGTGGTTAATATTGGTGGCCTCTTGGTGTGGGGCGGCCATTATTATTAGTACTGTTCTAACAGCACTGGGGAGGTGGTTCAACTCTGCCACTAGCCAGTTTAGCTATTACGGGTAGGGGCAAGACCTCCCGCAGTCTATAGATAGACTCCATTTCCCGCCAAATCTGGTTCATGTTTTTTGCGATGAGGTCCACCACTTTCAACCCCCCTTTCATAGGGGGTTTTTTATTGCCTGTCCGAATGGGAAAAGGTGCAGTCTGTTGTTTGCGTTAATGAGCAGGGTTTTTCGGTGCGTAAGACTGTCGGCTATACTAGTTTGCCGCGTGGCGTGGCTCCAAGACTGGCTCCAAAAGCGGGATGCGGACTGAAAATGAATTAAGCCATGCCTTTATGAAATGAGGGCCGGCCGCTCAGCTATATTTGTTGGCCCCGGTAACCTCCGCCTTTGGGTGTCAGCCTTATATTTAGCGGCAGCAGTCGGCGTTTCCAATTGACCTGCATGCCGCTCCTGCGCAGCTGGTATCCAAGTATGGTGACGGCCATGGCATAATCACGGTATTGTGTGCCGATATTGCTGCTGTCCATGGGTTCCCATATTCCGGAACTTGCGATGCTGGTGTTTCCCGTTATAAAACCGATTGGTGTTACCGCCCCGCAGAAAGTGTCGTCGTTTACGATATAGGCTAAGCCGTTCGCCTTTCTTTCGGCAAGAGGGGAACCGAAAAAATCGTCTCCAAGCGGACCGGGATTTATGCCGCACATCTGAAGTATGGTGGGCGCTATGTCGAACTGGGATGCCAGTCTGCCGTCCTGTCGGTGTACTCGTATCATCGGCGAATAGACCAGCAGTGGTATATGGTATTTTTTCTGGGAAAAAGGGTACATTCCGTGCGGTGTGTGGTCTGCCACCAGAAAAAATACCGTATTGGCGAAATATTTCGATTTTTTTGCCTGGTCAAAAAAATAGCCTAGCGCCCAGTCCGCAAAGCGGAGCGAATCGGAGTTGCCGTATTTTTTATAATAATCCGGAACATTTCTCAGCGCCTGATGGTTTGTTTCTGTAAAAATCACGGAGAGGAAGGGCTTCTTCTCTTTTGCGAGAACGGACTGCACGGCGTCAAACAATTCCTTGTCCGTGTGATATTTCCTGCCGGTGGGGCTCATCTGAAGCAAAGTTTTTTCACCGTATTCCCTCTGAAAACCATCCGCTTTTGCATGGTCTATAAACCCTCCCTCATCCGCGGTGTACATAAAATACATGGTGTCGTATCCGTCCGCGCCGAGATAGTCGGCCAGCGTGTGCAGGTGCGGGGTGTCGGACTGGTAATCTGGGAAAGGCGGGAAAGGCCACGATGCCATAATGGCCTGCAAAGCCCTGTCACTGCCTATGGTGTTGGCATAAAAATTTGAGAAGTAAACGCCATTATGCGCCAGTTTGTCAAAAAACGGCGTGGCGCTGGGAACCGCCCCCAGAGTGCCTACCCGTCCGGCGAAACTTTCCATTATGATAATCACTATGTTCGGTTTTGTGAATTTTGCGCCGCCGAACGGGTCATCTTGCGGAGCCTTGCCGTATTCGGCCCTGCGGTCAATCAGACAGGCAAGTTTTTTTTCATCATAGGAGCGCATGCGTGTTTTGAATGGATACACTCCCGCCTGATATATAAGATTGAACGGGCCGCTGGAGGCATTTTGGGCGAGAAAATTAGTTTTGAAATCAAGCGCCATGGATGGGGCCAGCGGCTTTGCATGAAATCCGTGCATAAGCACAAAAGCCGTCAGCGCGGTAACAGCTGCGGTCTGCAATCGGCTTGGCAGTGATGTTTCATCCCAGTCGGACAATTTCCATGTCATCTCCCACACCCATTTCCCGATTATCAGCAGCGCCGCGCACAGCAGGGGCAGCTGTATGCGGATATTTGTCACTGCTCCTGCCTGCGTAAGCATGTAAGCCGGCCATTTAAGATAGTCCAGTATAAGGTGATTGAGTTTTGCCCCTACTTCTTTATAGAACGGGAATTCGATGACCAGCGTGAATGAGAGTGTTACGAACAGTCCTGCCCCAAGCAGCGCGGCTGTTTTGCGGGTTAACGAGCGGAGTCCCTTTATGCTTCCCGCGGCATATAATACCGTAGCCGGCAGTATCACCAGCATTGCGCACAGAGCCATATCGAACTGTATTCCTATAATGAACGAGCGGAATATATCGTAATTGGTTGCTGGCTGTTCACGGAAAAGCAGAAAAAATATGAGGCGGGCAAATATAAGAAGTGCCAGCAATAACCCGGAGGCAGCGGCCGTTTTTTTTATGAAGTTTTTATCGGTCTTCAGCATAAGTACTTGAAGCGTGGCGGTTGCTGATACTTTATATTTTACGGGATGCCGCAATGTATAATTCAGCGCCCGCAATATTACAAAGTCTATAACTTTTCTCCGTGTTTTTCCTTATTCCAATTTCACCCCCCTCGAGAGTTATTGCCTTCCCGAAGGAAAAACTGTTTCGGCAGTGCCCATGCACACACCACCGCAGCAGTTTGTCGGTTATTGTCTGGCCTTGCCCTGTGCTGATTCCTCAGGTCGTATCAATTGGTGCAATTCGGCCTATGCCGCGCTATTTGAAAATGTATTTGTGCCTCTAGTCTTGCAATTTTGCAGGCCTGCCGGGTGAATTGTCTGACCAGCCTTCCGAAGCTGGCATTTTTCTTAACTCATTTTTGCGCGGGGTTTACCGGAGAATCGCCGGACGGCTATCCTTTATTTTGAAATTATGAATCCTTTTTAGCATCCGCCGCATCTAATTAGTGACAGCAGATATTTAAAGGAGACATGATGATGCGACCGGCGTATGCGCTATTCCAACCTGAAGTGTATCCCAAACTTTTGTCAGGCAGGCTTTTAAATGAATTCGTTCGTCCGGCTGATTGAATCAGGCACTCGGGTTAAGGCTGTACATCTTAAAACCGGGTGTCATCATATCGGCTGACGCAGGAGCTATCTGTCTGTAAATGTCTGGTCGTATGTCTGGGTGTTCCGTGCATGAGATAAAAGGAGTTTTTGTATGAACAGGGTAATATTGATTTTGGCTTTTGTGTTAAATGGAGTGGCTTTCGGGCAGGATGCGCCGCTTACTCCGTCCGGTGCTGCAAAAGCGGTTCTTGAACATAGCTATCAGGTGAAAAGCCGTGACGCGGCGATAGACGCCGCACAGGCCGCCGTACGCCGAGCCGACGCCATGAAACTGCCTTCCGTAGGTTATGAATCGCTGGTGACGCGCGGCAATGATCCGGTTTATGTGTTCGGCTCGCTGCTGCGCCAGCATAAGTTCACAATGGCCGACTTTGCCCTTGATAAACTTAACACTCCGGATGAGCATGTGAATTTTTCAAATGCCCTCACCGTGGAACTGCCGCTTTTTACCGGTTTTAAAATACGCGATTCGCGCCGGATGGGCGAACTTGCCCTGCGTCAGGGGCAAGCGGTGCGCGACTTTACCGCACAGGCTGAAATTTTCGGCGCGGTGCAGAACTATCTTATGCTGGCTTTGAAAACCGAGCTGGCCGCTATCGCGTCGGAAACGGAGGCCTCGACCCGCGCGGAAGTAGCCGTGGCGGACCAGCTTCGCGCAAAGGGCGTCGTGCTCGGTTCCGATTATTATGCTGCGCTGGCGGCTCTGGATTTAATAACGGTGAGCAAGACCGGTTTTGAAAAAGACGCCCAGGCCGAAGCGTCTTCCCTTAATGTGCGCATGGGGCGTTTGCCTCAGGCGCGGATAACTCTGTCGGCGGTGTTTGATGCCCACGCATACGCCCTGCCGGATGAAGCCGTTCTGCTTGCCGGTCTGGACGCGCGGCGCGGAGATATCAGCGCGGCACGCATGCAGGCTCAGTCCGCTGAACTGGCTAAAACGCTGGAGGCAAATTCACTGCTTCCGCAGGTGGGGGCCTTTGCCCGTCTTCAGACCAATACGGAGAATTTCAGCGCCAATCCATTTAACGATATGGTTGGCGTGTCCCTGACCATACCTTTCGGCGATTTTACGCGTCGGGCACGCATGGACGGGCGCGCCGCGCAGAAAGCGCAGGCGGAAAACGAGGCAAAGGCCCTGCGCGACAGCGCTGCCGCCGAGCTGGTGCGTTATCTGCGGGCTTATGAAAACGCTTTGGCCGTTTTGCCGCAGGCGCGTTCCGCCGTGGTGAGCGCCCAGCGTTCGCTGGCGTTGTTCAAGCCCATGTTCCGTCAGGGCCGGCAGAGCGTGCTTGAAGTGGTGCGCGCGGAGTCTGCCCTTATGTCTGCCCGCGCGGCGCTGGCGGAGGATATTTTCAAGCTGCATTCCTATTATGCCGCGGTAATTTTTGTTTCTGGAAAATTCGATATGACAGCCGTATCGGCCATCGATGCCGGGCTGGCGGGAGATGCAAAATGAAAGAAGGGAAATTCGGCCTTGCCGGAACTATAGCACAGGCTTTCGTACGCTCCAAAATCACGCCGCTGCTGGTGGCTGCCAGCCTGCTGCTTGGCATTTTTGCCACGGTTAAACTTCCGCGCGAGGAAGAGCCGCAGATATCGGTGCCGATGTTTGATATCTTCGTTCCGTTTCCCGGCGCTTCCGCGCCAGAGGTGGAGGAACGCCTTGCCGCGCTGGGGCAGCGCAAGCTGATGGAAATTCCCGGCGTGGAATATGTCTACACCACATCCGAGAGCAATGCCGCGCTGTTTATAGTGCGCTTTAAAGTCGGGATGAACGCCGACGAAGCCATGACGCGGCTTTACACAAAGGTGTCCGCCAACGGCGATTTCATGCCGCAGGGCGCTGGCCAGCCGTTTATCAAGCCGCGCAGTATAGACGACGTGCCTATACTGGCCCTCACCTTTCACGGCGCGCAGGTCTCTCCTTTGCAGTTGCGGCGCGTGACCGCCGCCGTGCGCGATGAGATAGCTTCAATCCCCGAGGTGTCCGAAACCACGCTTATCGGCGGACGCAGACGGGAATTTCTTGTCAGGTTTGACCCCGCTAAAATGGCCGCCATGCGCATTTCGCCGCTGCAGCTTGCGGGTGTAATAAAACAGTCCAATCAGAAAATGCCTGCCGGCAGGGCCGATAACGGCAGGGAAGGCCTGCTGGTTGAAACGGATTCTTATATCCGCAGCATCGATGACCTGAAAAATACCATAGTGGGTCTTTGGGACGGCAGGCCTGTGCCGCTGTCTGCCGTGGCAAGCGTGTCCGACGCGCAGGATGAAGACGAAAACGACGTGCGCATTTATACCGGCGGAAAGCCGCTTGCCGCCGTTACCCTTGCCGTGGCAAAGCGCAAGGGAGCAAACGCCACGAAGGTGTCGCGGGAGGTGCTCTCCCGTATCGAGAAGCTGCGCGGTACGGTCATTCCGTCGGGTATAGACTGGACAGTCACGCGCAATTACGGTCAGACCGCCAAGGAAAAATCCGACGAGCTGCTGTTTCATATGCTGCTGGCCACGCTCTCGGTGACCCTGCTTATAGCCTTTGCGCTGGGAGTGCGGGAGTCCATAGTCGTGCTTGTGGCCGTGCCTGTTACGCTGGCTCTTACCCTGCTTATCTATTATCTGTCAGGCTATACGCTAAACCGCATTACGCTGTTTGCGCTTATTTTCTCGATAGGTATTCTGGTCGACGACGCTATTGTGGTTGTTGAAAATATACACCGCCATTGCTCGGTTGACCCGGAATGTCCCAAATGGCAGGCGGCGCTGCGCGCCGTTGACGAAGTCGGTAATCCGACGATACTGGCCACCCTTACCGTTATCGCCGCCATACTGCCGATGGCTTTTGTAAGCGGCATGATGGGCCCCTACATGATGCCTATCCCTGTGGGTGCTTCCGCCGCCATGGTCCTGTCGCTGGCGGTGGCCTTCATAGTCAGTCCGTGGCTGTTTGCGAAGATACTGGAAAAATGGCCTCCGTCTACCCATTGCCCCAGACCCAAACAGTCATTTGCCGACCGGCTGTATGTGCGGCTTATGCGCAAACTCTTTGCCAGCCGTGCCGCCATGTATGGTTCGCTTGCTCTCACGTTCGGTCTGGTGCTTTTGTCGGGCGTGCTGCTGGTGACCCGCAAAGTGCAGGTGAAAATGCTGCCGTTTGATAATAAAAACGAGTTCGAACTCGTGCTCAATATGCCGGAGGACGCGTCCATTAGCCTGACCTCGCAGGCCGCCGCCGAGCTTGCCGAAGCCGCGCGCAGACTGCCGGAGGCCGCCGATGTCGAAACTTACGTCGGCACGGCCGCGCCGTATAATTTTAACGGTCTTGTGCGGCATTATTTCCTGCGCGGCCGTCCGTCCCAGGCGGACATACAGGTAAATCTGGTGGACAAAAAACTGCGCAAACGCCAGAGCCACGAGATAGCTTCCGCCGCGCGTCCGCTGTTTCAGACTATAGCGGCTAAATACAATGCCCGTCTGCAGGTGTCGGAGGTCCCGCCGGGGCCGCCGGTTATGTCCACGCTTCTGGTTGAGATTTACAACGATGACGCGGACAAGCGCAACGCGCTGGCCGCGGACATAAAGAACATACTTCGCGCAACGCCAGGCATTGTGGATGTGGACAGCTATCTGCCCGCGCCTCAGCCGCTGGAAAATCTGCGCGTTGACCGTGTGAAGGCCACGCTTAACGGCATTTCCTCCGATGAAATAGTAAAAACGGCCGGTATGGCTTTAAGCGGCAGCGATATAGGTCTTGCCCATGCCGAGGGGGAACGCGAGCCCGTGCGGATAAATCTGCGTCTGCCTGCTGACCTGCGTCAGTCTGAGGAGGGACTTTCAGCCATAAAACTCTACTCAGGAAACGGTACGCCGCTTGCCCTTGGTTCACTGGTAAGCAAGGAGCGCACGCGGCAGGCTCTGCCGCTGTATCAGAAAAACCTTCAGAAGGTCATATATGTTACCGCCGAGGTTTCGGGCGTCATCGAAAGTCCAATCTATGCCGTTATGGACCTGCGCGGCAGAATAGACGCGCTTGCGCATGAAAAAGGAACCGAGATAAAACAATACTACGCCCGCCAGCCCGACAGTATAGGCGGGACCTCCGTAAAATGGGACGGGGAATGGCAGATAACGTATGAAGTGTTCCGCGATATGGGCATTTCGTTTGCCATGGTGCTGGTGCTTATATACGTGCTGGTCGTCGCCTGGTTCGGCAGTTTTATAACCCCGCTGATAATCATGGTGCCGATACCGCTGACGCTCATCGGCGTGCTGCCCGGTCATTGGCTGGCGGGATCGTTTTTTACCGCCACATCCATGATAGGGTTTATAGCCGGAGCAGGCATCGTGGTCCGCAATTCGATAATACTGGTGGATTTCATTGAACTGCGCCTGCGCGGCGGCGCAACTCTTGCCGACGCATGCATAGACGCCGGTCTTGTGCGCTTCAGACCCATGCTCCTTACGGCAGCCGCCGTGGTGGTGGCCGGAGCTGTGATATTTTTCGACCCGATATTTCAGGGTCTGGCCGTGGCCCTTATAGGCGGAGCGATTGCCTCTACTCTGCTGGCCCGTACCTCAGTGCCCGCGCTGTATTATCTGTTTAATAAGGGAAAGAAACACTAGCCATGCATGTGACAATAGACGTTATGTTTTCGCCATAGGGTGCAATCAAACCGGCCGGACAATTGTCCGGCCGGTTTTTTTATGGCGGGAGGCGGCTTGCCTGGGACGGATACCGTATCCGTCCCGCTTCTGTGCATGGCTGCATCACCGGACCAGCAAGCGCATACTTCCGCTTCGCCATGGATGTAGTATACTCAGGTATCAGTGGTTCAAAGCTTTGGGGAAAAAAATAAATAAGGTAATACGAGCTTTTATCGCACTTTCTATGCTTTCCGGCGCGGTTTATGCCCTGACCGGCGATGCCGCGTCCGGCATTCAGCCGCGTCTGGTGTTTAGCCGTGCCGCTGCCATGAAGTACAGCGCCGGACATACTCCCATGGCCGTCAGTCCCGACGCGGGAAAAATTTATTACGGCGATGAAACCGGCAATATGTACTGCCTTGATAAAACCGGAAGGCAGTTGTGGCGGTTCCATGCCTCGGTTGCAAAAGACAGATGGGCCGGATGTCGTAATTTTAAACAGGAGGACATCCCTCCTATTTTAATATCGCAAATCCTTGCTTCTAAGGACGAGTCGGGAGTGATGGTTTTAATCGGGCCGGGACAGGACAGGACTTTTCCCGACGGATGTTCTTATCCCCTGCGTGTCGTGCGGCTAAGTGCCGAAGGCGCCGTTATGTGGGAGCGAGAAATCGGCATTGAAGGTCTTACCATGGCGGCATCGGATAACGGGGACAGGACATTGCTGATACCCTGGGCCAGAGAGCACGATTGGTCAAAATCCGCCGGTAATTACGTTCTTTTAGGCGCGGATGGCCGGACGCTCTGGACCGCCGCTCCCGATAAGTATATGAATGACAAACCTTCCGGTCCGGATGATTATTATACGGAAACTCCGTCCGGCGAAATTTCCGGCGTGTACATATTTGCCGGAAACAAGCTGCTGGACCGTTTTGGCAAACCAATATGGGTGCTGCCCAAAAATGAGTTCTTTTCAGGCGTCAGCAAGGAATTTGCCGCCGTCTCGCATTTCGACAAAACCACAAGCTGTCTGAAGATTTTTGATATGCGGACGCGGAAGGTGCTTTGGCAAACGCGGCCGGAAAATTATGAGATGCCGCTTGATTTTGGCGGTTCGTCCGTGCAGTTTCATAACGGAGTCATGGAATATGACGGCAAATATCTAAACCCAAAAAACGGGCATCCGATAAAGAACGCGGACGCAGGACAGACAGTACGGAATCATTACTCTATTAAATGGAAAAGCGACGGCTTGGCATTAATTGATATCCGCACAAATAAAACACAGTGGAATCTGTCCGGTGTAACGGTGGGCGATTCCAGTTCCGACCACCGGTATATTTTAGTGTCTACGGATAAGGAAATACAGCTTTACGCTCTTTGGTAAAACAGCCTGCGCCTATTAAAGGACTGAATTTATGGAATTTGCGTTTGTTTTAATTATGATACCGCTCTCCCTGCTTTTCATTCCTTGGGTGAGTTTAAGTATTTCGGCACTTTTTCTGATTGCCTATTATTGCCTAAGCGCTTTGCGAAAGGGGGAAAAAGGCAAACGTCCGCTCTGGCCGCTGGCCGTGCTTTCCGCGCTCTGGTTTATAAGTGCATTGTGTATGCTTGCTGGCAGCAATCCACTGCTGGTAACGTTGATGATTGCTGTTCTCGCCGCCAATGTTATTTGGCTCGTTTGGTTTATTTTTGGCCGTTTTCTGTTTCCTGTGGAGGATACCGATACCTCTTCCGCATTACCGCCGAAGACGGATGCACCGGCGGTTCCTGCCCCTGAACAGCCTAAACCGGCAGTTGCGCCAGTCGGTAAATCGCCGCTTTCCATTTTTGCCTTTGCCGCGGCTTTGGCTATTATTATCGGCATTGGCGTATTTTCGGCGTTTAAAAAAGAATCGCTTTTTGACCGGCTGATTACGCCAAGTTACTCCTTTTACCGCTCCGAAGCGATGAGTGAGTTAAAGAAACTTTCGCTTCAAGACCAGCGCGCACTTATACCTAAACTTATAAAGAAGATGAAAAACGGCAGTAATAAGTATGAACGGCTTAACGCGGCTGGTACGCTTGGTTTTATGGGACCGGACGTTGCCGCCAGTGCTATACCGGACCTGAAAATTGCCGCTGAAAAGGATGAGGATGCCGACGTGCGCAACTCCGCCGTGGAAGCGCTGGCCCAGATGGGTGCAAACACGCAGGAAACGATAGACAGGCTGATTGGCGAACTTGAGAAGCCGGATGCCGAAAAGGCTTTTTATTTTACTCTTAATGCCATAAATCGTGTTGCATATCATCAGGCTGACAAAGTGAAAAAATATGAGCCGCGCATTATTAAGGTCCTCATCAGTCATCTGTCGGACAAGGATTCACTGGCACAAACCATTGCTATCGACCATCTTCGTGGCTATGCCTCATCAAAAAAAGAGGTGCTTCGTCCTGCCCTGCCCGTTGTAATTCGTATGCTCAACAAAGGCGCGCCGGACGGCAGGGACTATGCCATTTTGGATATTTTCGAGGCCATAGCCTCGCTTAATCCAAGTGACCCTGCGCTTAAAGAAGCCGTGCCGGGACTAAAGCGTATCGGAGATGACAACTATCCGCGACAGGAAGATTCAAAACAGGCCAGAGATGTATTGCGGATGATTGGCGTTCCTGTAAAGGAACCGGACCCCTGTGAAAAAGCCGGAATAAAAATATATGAGATGTCCCTCGGCAATGAGACTAAGAGCAGTGTCGATGTAACGGTGAAGTTTAATATGGCCAGGCCCTATTCAAATGCATATATGGGTGCCGATATTTATAAAGGGGATGCTCCGCTAAGTTCTGGCTATAAGCCAGTGGAGATTTCCTCCTGCGGGAGCAATCGTAATATGACCGCGACCACGCGGGTATTTTTCATAACCAATGGTATATATGCTGCGCCTTTGACTGGTGCTGCTATACGCGTTGATATGTATTCCGGCGGCCGGTCGTTCTGCACCAAAACGTTTCCATATAAGAAAAAATGGAAACTTGATAAAAACAAAACTGCGCAATGATTGCTTGTACCGCGCTTTTTGTCATCAGTAGTAAGTTTCCGATTTGCCGCCTTTCGTTTTGCCGTTATAATGCCGATTCGGATATTACTGGTTTATTGCCGCATCCGGCGATATTGGATAACATATTGCTATGAGCAACCTGTGCAATCTCTGCGGCGGCGCTGAAAACCGTGTGCTGGAAACCTCGGCCGACGGCGTGCGCGCGGTAAAATGCCTTTCCTGCGGTCTTGTGCGGCTGGACCCTTTGCCCGATTTGTCCGCCGTGCCCCAGCATTACGACGAAAGCTATTTCAGACCGTGGATGGAGGAACAGTCCTCCCCGCGCGGTCTGCTGTGGAAAAAAAGACTGGCGCTTCTTGCGTCGCATAAAAAATCCGGCCGCCTGCTTGATGTGGGCTGTGCCGACGGCGCGTTTTTATCCGCCGCAAAGGCTTCCGGCTGGCAGTGCACTGGCACGGAAATATCTGACTGGGCTGTTAAAAATATTCCGGCAAAGCTTGGCATTGAAGTAAAGGCGGGGGACATTGTGTCGGCCGACCTGCCCGCCGCATCTTTCGACGCTGTTACCATGTGGCATGTTTTGGAGCATACGCAGGACCCGCTTGCAAACCTTAAACGCATACGCTCTTTGCTAAAACCCGACGGCGTTTTCATAATGGCCGTGCCTAACGAGCGCAATATGTTTTTCCGCGCGCTTTACCCGCTTGCAAGAGGGAAATTCCTGCGCTATTACACGCCCGGCGAGCGGGAACTGCACCTTTTTCACTTTACAGAAACCACCCTGCGCCTGATGCTGGAAAAAGCCGGTTTCAAGGTACTGCATTTGGGGCTGGACCGCTCGGCCCTGCGCCCAAGCCGTATAGTGCTTGAACAGCTGGCCTCCGCGCTGATGAGCGTCGGAGGACCGAACTGGGGCGAGGCCCTTGAAGCCGTTGCGGTACTAAAATAAGCCGCTTGATATTTTGTGCCTGAGATTGTAGGAACAATACTTGGAAGTTCGTATACACTGTCGCGCTAAAGAGTAATTTCAGTTTATTGCCGCATTGATTAAGTTGTCCCTTCCGCAACAAAAAATGCCGCCGCGCTTTTTTAGCGCGGCGGCTTTTTCCTTGCTTAATCAAACGTTCAGGCGGCGGTAAAGGCCGGTCTAAGCTGTTTCATCATGTAGCGGATGCAGATATAGAAAATCGCACCCACCAGACATATCACCATGGCTGAAAGCAAAGCCAGCAGGTAGTGACCGGAGGGAATGTAATTGCCGAATATGTTATCCAGTCCCGCCCATACCGTTATGACCGCAATAAACGCCGACGGAATTGCCGTTACCCACATATAGCGCACCTTGCCGTGTTTTACAAGCAGTACTGTCGCTATTAAAAGCGCGGTTCCGGCAAGCAGCTGGTTACTGATGCCAAACAGGGGCCATATCGTCGAAATATTTCCCGTAAACACAAGGTAGGCCCATGTAAAGGTAAAAAGCAGGCTCGCGCCAGCTATGCCGGGCAGCCAGTGCGGGTCGTTAAGGCGCGGCCACAGCCTGCCGAAAAGTTCCTGCAAAAGAAACCTGCCCACACGTGTTCCCGCGTCCACGGCCGTTAGTATGAAGAGCGCCTCGAACATGATGGCGAAATGATACCAGTAGCCCATCATGTTTTTCATAAACGGTATGGAGGAAAATATATATCCCATGCCCACGGCAAGCGATACGCTGCCGCCGCTTCTGCCGGCCAGATTTTCACCCGTAAGTCTGCACAGCTCCGGCAGATTCTGCACGGCCATGCCCATGGTCTTGAAAACTTCCGGCCGCGTGTTTATGGCGAAATAATCGGCCGGTACCAGCACGCAGGCCGATATGAGCGCCATGATTGCCACGAAACCTTCCAGCAGCATCGCGCCGTAGCCGATAAAAAGTATGTCGCCTTCGCGCGCTATCATTTTAGGCGTTGTGCCGGCGGCAATGGTTGCGTGAAAGCCAGACAGCGCACCGCATGCTATGGTAATAAAAACAAACGGTATCACCGAGCCCGGTATCACCGGCCCGCCGCCGTGTATGTATTTGGTCAGCGCGGGCATTTGCAGGTTTGGATGCAGCCACAATATGCCGACGGCCAGTCCGACCATGGTTCCCACTTTAAGGTAGGCTGACAGATAGTCGCGCGGGCACAGCAGCACCCATACGGGCAGTACCGACGCGATAAAGCCGTAGACCGCAATGCATATGGCAATCTGGTTTTTGTTAAGCGTAAAAATCCACGAAAGCGAAGGCATCGCGGCAACATGCGGTCCCGCCCATATGGCAACGCCCATAAGCACAAGGCCTATTATGCTTGCGCCCAGCACGTCGCCGGGGCGTATGCTGTGCAGATAAATACCCATCAAAATGGCAATCGGCATGGTGGAAAACACCATGAACGTTCCCCATGAGCTGTCGGCCATGGCGTTTACGACCGCAAGCGAAAGGCCCGAAAGGGTAAGTATCAAAATGGCTATTACGGCAAGCGAGGTAACAAATCCTGCTTTCTCGCCAATCTCCTCCGTGGCTATCTCGGCAAGACTTTTGCCGCCGTGCCGGACCGAGGCAAACAGCACAACCGTATCGTGCACCGCGCCCGCAAGCACAACGCCTATAAGTATCCACAGCGCGCCGGGCAGGTAGCCAAACTGCGCGGCAAGCACTGGGCCCATAAGCGGCCCTGCCGCTGCTATCGCGGCAAAGTGGTGACCGAAGAGGACGTAGCGGTTTGTGCTGTCGTAATCGCGGCCGTCGGGGGTCGCCACGGCGGGGGTGGGGCGGGAGTCGTCGACCCCCAGAACCTTCGTTGTCAGAAATATTCCGTAATAGCGGTAACCTATCGCCAGTACGCACAATGAAACGAAAACAAGTGTAAGGGAATTCATAGGGCAATTCCTTTATGGCTTAGTTTACTGATGTTCATAACCTTGCTCCTTGGCTGTAATGAAATACGGCGCTGGCATCCGGCTTGCGGATTGCGTATGGAAATTTGCGTGTACTGCGGTTCTGAAAGTTAAAGCGGATAACCATGGCAGTATGCCGTCGCTCTGATTAATGCCGGTATGCCTAGATTTTACGCCTTAATTGCCCGCGCCGCAAATTCTCGGTCCTTTCCTTGCGGGCTTTCTAAATATATACTGAAGCATAGCGAGGTAAGATAATTTATGAACAAACGCATTATTTCCGCTGCCGCCGTTATTTTCAGCGCGTGCGCGGTCATGGCAGGCGCGGCGGAAATGCCGTCCTATGTAAATCATTCAGGCGCGCAGGGCAGGGCGCGTGTGCTGATAATCGGCGATTCCATTACCTACAGCAACTGCTCGTCCAAATCCTCGGGTCTTTGCGGCTGGCGCGCGGCCGCGGCAAAGCACTGCGGTCAGCCCGACGGCGCTTATGTTTTCGATACCCTTTCGCAAATAGGCATTTCGGCCTATAAAGTGAATTCCGCTTTTCCCGATACTTACGGCCCGAATGATTCTTCCTTTATAAAAAACGAAAATTACGACGCGGCGTTTATCATGCTTGGTATAAACGATATCGGCAACGGACAGGGTTCTTTGCCCCGTCTTGAAAAAAGCTACACCGCACTGCTTTCAAAGGTTTCGGCGCTTAATGTCGGGCGGATATACATGATAAGCGTTCTGCCGAACTGCCGCTACCGCAATGATTTGCGCCCCGCCGCGGCAAAGAAGGTTGTGGAATTTAACGCTTTTCTGAAAACGCTGGTTTCGGATAAGGTTAGGTTTCTTAATGTGTACGGTGAAATGGAGGATTCTTCCGACAGGGGCTGTTTGAGTTCCGCCTATGCGGGCCCAGACTACCTGCATCCTAAAAACGATTTACGGACGCAGAGCGTTCTTTCCGGCTTTATAATGAACGAGCTTAAAAAGGATTCCGACAATCCGCTGACCTGCCGCTGATATTTTTTTCGGCCAAAGGTTTTTGCATAAAGTGTCCGCCGCTTTCGATACACCGAAAGCGGCGGATATTTTTTTGAGGCGGCTGTATGCCTGTTGTTATTGCGGCAGGCTTACTCGGAACGTGGGCGGAATTATTTTTAGACGGTGTGGAAAATGCCTGCGGAATTTAAGCCAATACTGGCAGCCATAACTAAACTGCCTCGGCATGGCTGGCCGAATCGCCGTTATAAAATGAATAAAATAAAGAGCCCTTAAACGCGTTTGCTAGGCGGCAAAAAACCCGCGCCCGCTTTAGCTTGGCAGTACGTAGAGCACGGTTTCAAAACCGTTTTCACCGTGACTGCGCAGGTACATCTTTCCCGCGGGATATATTTCCCTTATATAAAGCGGCAGTTCCCATAAGTCGGCCGGTTTGTGGTAGACGCATACCGCCAGTTTCGGCGCGTGGCGCGATATGGTTTTTACTGCCCCTTCAAGCGCGGCTTTTTCCGCACCTTCAATGTCCAGTTTTATGTAGGTCGGTACGCAGTCAAGCAGGTCTATCGCCGTGCCGTGCACGACGGTTCCGCGAGTGTCCGTCACAACTTTCGCGTCCTCGCCGGCCGTCGCGGCAAAGTGCAGATCCTGCGCTTTGTCACAAAGCGCTTCCTCGTGCAGGACTATTTTTTCGCGCGGATTTTCGGGCAGGGTTTGCACATAGTCGTGCAAGGCGCTAAAGGTGCGGGGGTCGGGTTAGAAGGCCTCTATTTTCTTAAAGGATGCGCCCCGCCCAAGCAGCAGTTTTATGGTGTCGCCGTCGTAAGCTCCGCCGTCTATGAATATCTCGTCTGGTCCCATGCTTACCAGTCCGCGCGGCACATAGGCCTCTTCCGGCGCCGACGGCGGCAGGGCGTTTATGTCGCCCAGCAGACGGGCCTTTATATTGGCCAGAAAAAGTGTGCGGGAAAATTCGTCTTCAAACAGGCGGAAGGCTCGCTTTATATTTTCCTTGTGTTCTAAAAGCCGGTGCGGCAAATCAAGATGAAAAAACGGCAGGACGCAATTGTATTTCCAGGCCAGAAGCGGAAATGGTATTACGGTTTTACAGCCCAGCGCAGACAGGTTCCCCTCGATTGTTTCAAAGCGGCTGTGCTTTTCGCGGTTCCATACCGTCACCACGAAAGCCGCGCTGCCGCCATAGCGCGCGGCCGCCTCTTTCGGCGGCAGAACCTCAACGCCTTCCAGCAGGTGCGCCCTGTCAGCCTTGCCGTCGCAAAAAGCCAGCGGCTTTATGCCGTGCGCGCGCAGAAGCGCGAGGGCTTTTCGTCCGGTGGCTCCTGCTCCGTAAAGCACCAGCGGCCGGTCTGCGGCTGCTTTGTCAAATGCAGTTGTTTCCAATTCTTTAATCTGTCTGACGGTTCGTGCAAGCAGTCCGTCCAGTTCATTTTCCGTCGTCATAGTCTCTCTTAAAAAGGAAAATCGCGCAGTTTTGGCCCGCCGCGTCTTCAGCTGTCATAAAAGATTGTACCGACTTAATGGTTTTGCCGTCAATTTCGGGGGCCCGCGCGGCATGGTTTCAGGCTTTTTCCTATGCCTATTTTATGCAATATTTCTGTAACATTTCCCCATTAAACTATGGTAGCTCCCAGAGTTGGTATACCTTGTTTTTTCCGGAGGATATAATCACCTGATACAAGATAAATACTGAGACCCGCGCGGCTTGCCCGCAGGCAAAGACAGAAGGAGGACTTATGAGATTGCGCATCATGCTGGGTATTGTATTCCTCTCATTGCCGGTTGTACCGACCAATGCCGGAGAGCTTAAATTTGTCACTGTCTATCCGGCGCCGTATGCCTACTATTCGAGAGCCGTTACCTCCGGCCTTTCGCTGGTAAATGCCGACGGTACCAGTGTGATGACCATAACGCCCACCGCGGTGTCTGCGACGGTAAAGCCAATTCGTGTCACAGCGGATAAAACAGTTCTGGGCGGAACAAATATCTCCTATACCTCCGATGCCCTTGCCGTAACAGCCTCCGGCGCTGTCACCCTGACCGGTTCCGGCGCGGCTTCGGCCTCGGCTTCTTCTTCCGGCATCATCGCCGCTGATAATACCATTACAGTTTCCTCGCCGCTGTCTTTTAAAGACGCGGCAGGTTCGGCTGGCGCGCTTACCATAAACGGCGAGGTGAGCATGACCGGCGGCACGCTTGTGCGCCAGTGCCCGGGCGGAAAACTTATTCCCGACGGGGCCACCTGTCCTCCGGCCGCCTGCGGCGGCGGGTCTGTTACCTACACTTCCAAATCCTGTTCGACGACAAAGGACATAACCTCCTGGCTCAATGCAAAGGCAACATCGGGCGCCGAGTTTCCGGGCAGCGATTTCTGCGCCTTCGGCTGTCAGAACGTGGGCTGCTGCAGTATTTGCACGGCCAACGCTTATTACACCACGGTAAGCGGAACCAAATATATCTATCTGCACTTTGCCGGCGCCTCCTTTACCGTAAGTTTCGACGCCGCCAACCCCAGATGCGATACCGGCACCGGCTATTATGACTGCAACGGCCAGTGCACGCTTACCGCACCCGCCACATATACAGCTTCTTCAGTCTGTCTTTACAAGACCAATTCAACTTATTTCTCCGCCACGACCACTGCTGGCGGCGGCTCGTATCTGGACTGTTCAAACGCCTGCACCGCCACTACCGCGCCGACCTGCACAGGTGTCGCTGTCGGCAGGCTTATGCCTGGCAGTTAAAAAAACTACTTTCGGGCGGCAGTATTTTGCGGATTTCCGAATAAGGAGAATGTTATGAAATCTCTTTTTACGATTTGTCTTAACGGCTTGTTCTTCGTGTGTGCTGTGGCCCCGCTTTATGCCGACCAGCTCACATATAAAACATATTTACCCGTGCAGTACGGTTCTTATAAATCCATGTCCGCCACTGAGGGTATAGTAACGAATTACGGCAGCGGCGATACGGCATCCCTGCTAAACCGCTCTGCCTATGTCGAGATTGCCAATAACTCGTCTCTGCCTTATTACATCATCTCGCCGACGCTTGGCGTAAAGGCCAACGCTTCAATCTGGAACACCGGCGCAGCCAGCTTCAGCGCGCCTTCCATGACTTTCGCCGCACCGGCAATTAGCCTGTCGGCTTCAGCTGTTTCCATCGGAGGCAGCGGCACTACGGTCACATCAACTTCGTCCGGCGGTTCTGTTTTGACAGGACAGCTTAATGTGACCGGTGTTATAAAGGGTGACGGGCCCAGCTTCTATCAGTGCGGCAGTGACGCGGCTTTTGCAAAAAGCGGTTCCTGCACGGCCACGACTTCCTATACCACTTCCGCATGCAATACCACGGTTACATCCGGCACGGTAACGACCTGCGGTCTTTATCCGGATGTCGGCGAGACCGGAACCGGTCTTATCGCTATGGCCACCCAGTCCAAAATAAGAGTTTTCGTCGCCACCGTTATGGATGGCGGAACGCATATCAGCAATTTAGTCGAGTCTTCCTGGACGGGTTCCTGGTACGGCCGCTACGGCACCATGGCGTATAAAAGTCAGGACCGCAACTGGAAATACTACGAGTTTGTAATGTATCCGTTTGGCGGCAATTATTACAGCTCGGACGCCACCATAACATGGCTGGTGGGGGTATCCAAAGGCACTACGAAACTTTCCGGCGCCGCCAAGTCCTATGTTTCCACATATCCCAACGCCATGTTCTACGGCATGCTGACCGGCGCAAACATGTCCGGCACCGGCTACTGGTGCCCGACCATGTGCGGCGGCGGCAAATGCAAATGCCGTAATATGACGTTTGGCAGCGCCACGTTCGGTTCGGGCATAGACGCTTCCGCCTCGGCGCTCTCCATGCCGAATTTTATTAATGCGTCTCCGGCAAAAGTAATGTCGGGCGAGCAGGTTGGAAGCACCTGCTACGCCGCCCGTTCGCTGTCCTTTTCCGATTCGCTTTGGAGTTCCACCCCTACCGGCAGTTACAGCAAGGGCGAAACGGTCTATTACGCTTCCAAGGGAAAGGCCGCTCCCAAGCTGATAACGCCGGGCGCGACGTCAGTCACTTACTATTACGACTGTTCCGGCACTTCCGCCACGACCGGCGCGTGCACATCGGCCGTTACCGTGCCGCAGACCTGCACCAAAACGTCCTCCGGCGGCGGTACGCTGATTGGCAGAGGAATGAATCCATAACGGAGTGTACTCGACAGGAGAATTTTATGAAAACCATGCTCAATGCAGTGCTGTTTTTCTCGCTTGTTGTCTGCGCTCCGGCTGCCATGGCGCAGGATGTACAGCGCATTACGGAGTATCCCGCGCCTTATGGCTCATATAAAAGGATATCGGTTACGCGGCAGCTTGCCGTGTCCGACAGGGTCAATTCCGTTTCTTTTTTCAGCCGCACAAGCGGCGGCGGACACGGTATTGAAGGCTCCGCCGGTCTTACGGTAAACGCGGGCGAGGTGGATTTTTACAACTCGCAGGTAAGTGCGGTCGCCTCCTCGGCGCTGGGCGTTACCGGCAATGCGTCGCTTTCCCTGCGCGGCAGCACCCTTGTGATTACGCCGCAGACATTCACCTTTTCAGCTCCGCAGGCGAAGCTGTCCGCTCCGGCGATAAACGTTACCAATACCGTTACGGCCGGACAGGTGTATTCGACCAAGGGCATACCGGTATATCTTTGTTCCGACGGCTACATCCGCCTGTGCTGCGGTTCCATGACGGGCACGCCTTACGCGCGCCTTATAGGCGTGTCTTCTTCCGCGCCAGCCTGCTGGACTACGGTAGCCGATTCAACGGCCACCACAAACAAGAGCTGCACTTATAACGCCTGCACCGCAACCGGCGGCCATTCGGCCGGCGCATGCACGGCGGCACAGCAGGCAACCTGCAACAGCGGCGGCGCCTGTTACTATGAGTGCAACACCACGGCGGTCTGCGCGGCGGCTTCCAAGCTTTACTACGACGAGGACCGCGCGTGCACGGCTGCTTCTTCCCAGAAGATAACCGGCGGCATACAGGGCGATACCATCCATTGCGGTACGCTTCTTGGCGGGGAAGGTTATTACTATATACCGGCCTGCGCAAGAAGCAGCGGTTTCTCCATATGCGTGGGCGGCTCTTATACCAATCTGGCATGCTTCCCGTACAACTACGCATACACAGCGGAATGTTCAGATACCGCGGCCAAGTATTACGACTGCTCGGGTTCCTGCTCTTCTGCCTATCCCGTGAACTGCATTACGTCAAAATAAGTTTGTGAACTAAAAAGCCCTCCGCTTGGTCGGAGGGCTTTTTTATGCCGTTTGGCTATTTGATCGTGAATGCTTCGTCGAAATAGGTGAATTTTATGGGGGCGGTGAGTGTAAAGTTTTTGGCGTTTAACAGTTGTATCAGCGCTTCGGCGCGGGGTACCGTGTTGTATTCAGGCTTTTCAAAGCGCGTGCCGTCGGGCCTGAACGGATGCTGCAAAGTGTCCAGCCGCGACTGCATGTAGGCAGCAAGCCAGTCTTCCTCTTTGTCCGGCTTAGTCTTCATTCGTTCCACTATGCCGTCTATGCCCATGGGTTTGTCATAGCCGGTCTGCACGGCCGTGTCATAGAGCATGGCTATGCCAAGCGGCGAGTGAACGTTCAGTGCTTTTGCCTTTTCAAGCGCGGGTTTGAAAATTTCTTCCTCGACAAAATCATCCTGCGCTTTTTTTAAGGCCGGTTCGTCTGCGGCTTTTTTAAATGCCGCCGCGAAATCGAAATTCACAAGGTCCTTTGCCTTGAACTCGTGCGTCGCCAGTTTTTCGGCCGGAACCGACGGGAAAAGGCAGGCGTAATCAGCTGTGTCCTTTATCTTTTCAAGGCATGGAATATAGGCGGCAAGCGGATTTTCAGGACTGGCTTTTGTGTAGGTCTTTACAAGTTCAAGCAGGGCGCCGTGATAGGTGGTAAAGCCCACGCGTCCGCAGGTAATGCCCGCGCCGTCTTCGATATCTTCAATATAGGCGTACTGAAAATCGGTCGTGCTGTTTTCAAAAATGGTGGTTATCTGCTCAATGCGCAGATGCTGCTTTTCGGTAAGCGGCGGGTATGCCGGTGTCTGCGCAGAGGCCGCCACGCTTGCAAGCATTAGTATGGCAAGCAGTGCTTTCATCTGATTTTTTACCGGCCCAGAGAATCTATATAGAGCGCGGCCGCGCCCAGCACGGCAACGTGCTGTAGTTCCGAAACCTCAATGCGCAGATGTTCTGCCGAGCGTTTGTATGCGAATGCGGACAGCGATTTGCGCATCCCGCTCTCGAAAAACCGGAATGATTTACTGACCGAGCCGCCAAGCACTATTGCCTGCGGGTCGGTAGTATAGAGCACGGCCTTTATGCCTTCTCCGACGTGCTGGCCGAATTCCTCAAACAGTTTCAGCGCGGCGGCCTCGCCGCGCGAGGCCGCTTCGAAAGCCACCAGACCGGAGGTGTTTTTGCGCTTGAAAAACTGTCCGCAGCAGTAGTTTTCCAGTATGCCGTCGCGGTAGGGCAGCATGCCGAATTCGCCCGCGCCGCAGTTTGCGCCCGACATAAGCCTGCCGTTTGCTATTATGCCCGCGCCAAAGCCTGTGCCCATGATAAGGCCTACGGCAAAATCGTACGGTTTGGCCTTTCCGAAGGCTTTTTCTCCGGCGGCAAAGCAGTTGGCGTCGTTATTTATAAACACGGGCAGGCCGTAACGTTTGCGGAGCTTTTCCTTTAAGTGAATTTCCTTCCACGCGGGAATGTTCTGCACGTCGTAGACCACGCCGGTTACCGGGTCTAAAATGCTGGGCACGCCAATACCCATGCCCTGAACATCCGGCGTAAGTTCCTTGTCTATAAGCGCGCAGAGCTGGCCGAAAACCTCGTCGGCCGTGCCGGCCGCGTTTATGGCTACGGATGAAACGCTTTTTACAAGTCCGTCATGTACGCGGCCAACGCGGAAATTAGTGCCGCCAAGGTCGGCTCCGAGAAGCTGCATATAAATATTCTCCTAGAAAATATTCCAGCCGCGCACTTTTATTTCCGGCTTTTGGCCGCAGTGATAGTAGGCGCGCAGAGCGCGCTTTTCATGCGGCAGCAGGGTTACGAAGTTATCGTCCCAGAACACGGGCAGTATAAGGTCGGACGTTCCCGCTTTGTAAAGTTCCGGCTCGACTGAAAACGCTATCACGCCGGAGCGGTTTTCAAGCGCGGCGTCGGCAAAACAGCGGCTGCCGGAGGCCTTGCCGTAGGTCTTTTTAACGGCGACTTTGGCTTTTTCCATGGAGGCCAGCGCCGTCATGTCGGCGTGTTTTGTTACGTAGGTGGTAAACCACGTCGTTTCGCCGAGCGTGTCATTTACCTTAGGCAGGGCGTAGAAGTTCGAGGAAAGCATTTTGCCGTTTTTATCGTATACGCGCAGGTCGGCAAAATATACGTCGCCCGCCGGTTCGGCCTTGCCGAGACCGGAAAGCGTGACCGAGACATTTGGTGCAATATCGGTAGTAACCTTGCGTTCGGCAACCTGCTTTGAATTAATATCGAAAATGCGCAGCTGCGTAGTCACTTTTTTATATGGCTCAAGCGACAGGTTTACCAGCCGCACGGTTTTGTCGTCTGAATTTAAGACGGCGTGCAGGGGCTCGTTAGCCTTGCGCGCGCCGTAAAACGCGCCGGTCGGCGTAAGGTAGTAATCGAAAAACTGCCACCACAGTTTCGGCCAGGCCGAGTTGTACATCCACTGCACTATGCCCGTGCTTGTAAAGCGGTTTGCGCCAAAAGCCTCGAACATGGCGCGCATCCCGTCGTAGTTCATCCACTGCGCCTTGCGCTCGTAGTCGGCGAGGTTTTCCGGTTTTCCGTAACGCGCGTCCATGGCGGCGTTGTAGCGTTTGAGTCCGTGGAACTCGTTAAGCGAGGTGTGGAACATCCAAATATCGTCGATGGGCCACAGGTGGTTTTTTGAAAACATCTTTTCAAGGCTTTCCGCCAGAGGAACCTGCGGGCCGGGGCCGGTTTCGGTGTTGAAGCCGAAGGCTCCGCCGCTGGCGGTGTCGGCGTACCAGTAGAAGGGGGGAACGTAATCGTACGGACCGTTCATTTTAACGCCGCTGGGCCCGCTTATTTTACTTTCGCGTTTCGCGGCGGAAATAAGCACGGGGCGGGTGGGGTCTTCTGAAGCAAGAATATCGCGGTAGGTCTGTTCCTGTTCAGTCAGGGGCAGTTTGTCGCTGCCGATGAGCCAGACCAGCATGGACGGATGATTGCGCAGCCAGACCACCATGTCGCGCCAGTAGTTAGCGGCAAGGGTGCGGTCCTCCGGCGAGATGATGCCGCCGTAGACTTCATCGACGGGCTTTCCTATGGAGTTTTCCCATTCCCACTGACAGCTCCATCCCGCCATTAAAAGGATGCCGTACTGGTCGCAGAGGTCGAAGAGTTCGGAGTTTTCGCCCCAGAAGCCTTCCAGCCTTATGGTGTTTAAGCCCATGTGCTTTGCGTAGGCCACCTGCGCTTTAAGTTTGTCGGCATTCTGGCGCAGGAAAATATCGTCCGCCCAGCCGCCGCCGCGTATTAAAACAGGTTTGCCGTTTACTCTGTAGCCGCGCGCGCCTTCCTTTGTCATGTAGTCGGAAACCGTGCGTATGCCGAATTTCGTGGACAGCGAGTCGGAGACGGTTTTGCCGGTTTTAAATTCCAGCTTCAGCGTATAAAGTTCCGGCTTGCCGAGGTCGTGCGGCCACCACAGGCGGGGATTTTTGATATTTAGCGCGGCAAACTTCTCGGGGGAGAAAGTTACCCTTTCGGTTTTTCCGGCGGCAAGAGTGAGTTTCTTTTCAAAGCGTATGACGCCGATTGTGCCGTAAAGCGTGCCGCTGACAGGGGAAGCTGAGGCGTTTGCCACGTCGGCCGAAATGGTCAGTCTGGCGGCCTTTAGCGTATCGGTATCCACGTCGGTGCGGACAAAGGGCTTTGCCAGATACACGTCGCCGCTGCGCAGCAGGCGCACCTCGCGCCACAGGCCCATGTTCTTGTCGGGCGCGGCGGGGTTCCAGTCCACAAAGCCGATGGTCGGCTCGCCTTTCTGCGGGGGGAATACTTCGGCGGCCAGAATGTTTTCGCCGTCTTTCACCTTGCCGGTAATGTCCAGTTCAAAGCGGCGGAAGGAGCCGAAGATATCGTTTTTCGAGGCGATTTTAACGCCGTTCAGCCAGATGTCTGCGCGGTAGTTTATGCCGTCAAAGGCAAGGCGCGTGCGGGCGTGGTTTTGGTCCGGCGTTATATTAAAGGAAGTGCGGTACCACCAGCCGCCAGCGAAAGTGGCGGAGGAAACGCGGCTTAAATTATCAAGGGCCAGCACGTCGCCGTACACACCGTCGTCAGTCAGCGCGCCCATTACGGTGGCGGGTGCTTTTGCCGCGCGCCAGCCGGAGGCTTTAAAGCCAGCCGATGCTATGGCCGCGCCGTCTTCGCCCGTGTTTTGCGCGGACTCTATAAACCAGCTGCCGAGCTTTGCTTCATGTCCGGCGGTAACGCCTGCAAACGCGCCTGCGGGCAGCAGGCCGAAAACTACTGCTATAATGAAACTGATAGGAAATTTTCTCATAATATATGTATAGTCCTGTTGATATATAGAACGTAACATATCTGACGGAAACAGGCAAAAAGCCGTACGGAGAAATTTGTATATGCCAACCGATGAAAAGACAGCACCGCATCTCAAACGCTCGCTTACGCTGTGGAACCTTATTTTATACGGCGTCATAGTAATACAGCCCACCGCGCCGATGTCGGTCTTCGGCGTAATCAGCCAGAAGGGTAACGGTCATGTGGTGACGACCATTCTGCTTGCCATGGTGGCCATGCTCTTTACGGCCATAAGCTACGGGCGCATGGCGCGCGCTTACCCTAGCGCCGGTTCGGCCTTTACCTACGTCGGACAGGAGATAAACCCGACGCTGGGCTACATTACCGGCTGGAGCATGGTAATGGATTACATGCTAAACCCCATGATATGCATAATCTGGATAAGCCAGCAGGCGCACGTGTTCGCGCCCGCCGTGCCTTACGGCATATGGGCGGTGTTTTTCGCGGCGGTTTTTACAGTGCTAAATATTCAGGGCGTAAAGACGTCGGCCAAGGTAAACTCGGCTCTGGCGGCCGTGATGGGCGTGGTAATCGCGGTGTTTTTTACAGCCGCCGCGCGTTATATCGGCGGAACGGGCCATGAGGCCGGTTTCTTTACAAAACCCTTTTACGACCCCCAGCTTTTCAATCTTCACAACGTGCTGGGCGGCACTTCGGTGGCCGTACTGACATATATAGGTTTCGACGGTATTTCCACGCTGTCCGAGGAGGCCGAAAACCCGCGCCGCAATATTTTGCTTGCCACGGTTTGGACCTGTGTGATAATAGGTCTGCTGTCTGCCGTGGAAGTATACGCCGCGCAGCTTCTGTGGCCCGCGTCCACGCCGTTTCCCAATGTGGACACCGCGTTTGTCTTCGCGGCCGCAAAGGCCTGGGCTCCGCTTATGGGCATTGTTGGCCTTACGTTACTGATTGCCAATTTCGGCTCCGGCATGGGCGCGCAGCTTGGCGCGGCCCGTCTGCTTTACGGAATGGGCCGCAGCAAGGCTCTTCCTGAGTCCTTTTTCGGCGCGGTCGACCCCGTGCACCGCGTGCCCCGCAACAATGTTATTTTCGTCGGTGCGGTGGCGCTTGCCGGAGCTTTTATAATCAACTTCGGCCTCGGCGCGGAGATGCTGAATTTTGGCGCGCTCATCGCTTTCATGGGCGTGAACGCGGCCTCTTTCGTGCGCTACTACCTGCGCAGTGACGAAAAGAAACTTTCAAACCTCATCCCGCCCGTGCTGGGCTTTTCGATATGCCTGCTTTTGTGGCTTAACCTCAGCTCAAAAGCCATGATTGCCGGCTCCATATGGCTGGCGGTCGGCATAGCCTTTGGCGCGTGGAAGACCAACTGGTTCAGAAGCAAGCTGATCAACTTCGAGGTTCCGCCGGAAAACGAATAAGTTTTGTTGCGCAAAGTACCCGACGCCTGCCCGCAAGAAGCGGGCAGGCGTTATTTTATTTAACGGACAACCAGCGTCGGCTCTTAATAGCTTTGCCGATACCATGCTGTGCGTATAACTATGGTGGTTAACCGGTGTCTTAATCCGCTGAAAATTAGTAAAAACAGCCATGCTCAAAGTAGTGCCTGCCGCATAAAGTTGCACGATGCCTGTTCTGCCATGCCGCTAAAATGCGCCAAATAAATTTTGCCGGTCCTGCCGTGCAGTTTGCTCTCATTCCGGTTTTTAGGGGTTGTGGCTTAATAGCGTGCTAATGCCCGCGCTTGCTTAAAGCGGGTTAGGTGCAGAGTTCCGCGTGCGGTTTTACATTAAACTGCCAGTATCTGCGGGCTTGTTTGTTAACATCCAATTATTTTGGCGGTTGTTGGGGGGCTGTTATTGCTGCCCGCGCTTTTAATAAAGTGGGTGGGGCAACGTATCTGTCATCACTGCTTTGCAAATGAAATGCCGCTTTAGGCGGGGCTTGGTTTTTTTATCTGCTTGTCCTGTCCGGCGGCTTTGGCTGGCGGTGGTTTGTGCCCTCCTGTCCATGGGGAGGGCAGCGGGGGGACCGTATCATACTGACGCAAAAAAGCGCCGGACGAAAAAATCGTCCGGCGCTTTTTTGTTAAGCAAAACCTTTAAGGAAGCATGCAGCGTACCGGCCGTAAATGATGCGGGGAGCGCAGTGTGTAATGGTCGCCATAGACATCTATGGGAATGGGACCGTTGAAATCCATATTGCCGCTTTTGAAAATGCGCAGCATGACATCGGCCCGTTCCTGCGACTCGGCCCATCCGGCCTGCGTGTCGGGATTTGAAGCATGGGCCAGAACGGATTTTCGTATTTCAAGAAAGTGCAAAAGCCACGCGGACTCGCTTATGCCGCTTGCCGGAGTACCGCCGGCGGCCGTTGTCGCGCGGTGCGCCATGGCGGCCATGCCGTCGGGGTCGTCGCCGTAGCCGTGCTGTATGCCGGCCTCGTAAAGCGCCACTCTTGCAAGGGGCGAGCGCAGTCCCAGCTTTGCCGCCATCTGCAGGGCGGGGCGGTAATAAAGTCTGTCGGCCACAAAATCCTGCGCGGCGCGCATGGCTGGGTCCTGCGCGGCTTTGGGCCAGTCAGCCTTAAGCCCTTCAATACCGGCAGTGGACGGGTCCGCGTGCGAGGCCAGCTCGTGCAGGCGGGGCAGGTATTTGGCCAGAATGTTTGACGGTCTGTCCTGCGTGTAGCGTTCCACCACCATTAGCAGGTCGCCCGTCGCGGAGCAAAAGCCCACGCGTCCGGCGGTATAGCCCCTGCCGTCTTTTATATCCTCGATATAGCCGTACTGGAGGGTCATGGTGGAGTTTTCGAAAATGCTTATAAGCCTGTCGGCGCGCAGTTTCTGCTCGGGCGTAAGCGGCTGAACCTGCACGCGCTCGCTGTCGGCGGGCATATCATAGGTCCGCGCCATAAGCGGCGCGGTCGAAAGGCACATCAGACACAGCAGGAATTTGTATGTTCTGTTCATAGGCTTATAAGGTCTTTTAAACAATTTTGGCCGCCTTTGTCAAAAGGATAGGCCGCCCTCCGGTTTTTCGCAAGGGCCCTAACTGCCCAGCGTGGCAACCATTACGGCTTTTATGGTGTGCATGCGGTTTTCNGCCTGGTCGAAAACTATGCTTGCCGGCGACTCGAAAACGTCCTCCGTCACCTCTATGCCGTTTTTGAGGCCAAACTGCTCCGACACTTCCTTTCCGACCTTCGTATCGGCGTTGTGAAACGACGGCAGACAGTGCATGAATTTTACCCGCGGATTGCCGGATTTGTTCATCAGCGCGGCATTTACCTGATAGGGCATGAGCAGGTTTATGCGCTCCTGCCAGACCTGCTTTGGCTCGCCCATGGAAACCCATATATCGGTATATATGAAGTCGACACCCTTTACGGCCTCTGCGGCGTCTTCGGTGACCGTTACGCGCGCGCCGGATTTTTCCGCGATTTTTTTGCAGGTCTTTATAAGTTCCGCGTCCGGCTGAAGGCCCGCCGGCGCGCCTATGCGCACGTCCATGCCAAGAATCGCGCCCGTAACCAGCAGGGAACGGCCCACGTTAAAGCGCGCGTCGCCGACGTAGGCGTAGGAAATCTTTTCAAGCGGTTTTGCGCAGTGCTCGGTCATCGTCAGAATGTCGGCCAGCATCTGGGTGGGGTGCCATTCGTTTGTAAGTCCGTTCCAGACTGGCACGCCTGCGTACTTTGCCAGTTCCTCGACAACCTCCTGACCGAAGCCGCGGTATTCTATGCCGTCGTATATGCGGCCCAGCACGCGGGCGGTGTCACGGACTGTTTCCTTATGGCCCATCTGGCTGCCGGTGGGTTCCAGAAAGGTCACATGCGCGCCCTGATCGTAGGCGGCCACTTCAAAGGAACAGCGGGTGCGGGTGGAGGTCTTTTCGAAAATCAGCGCGATGTTTTTGCCCTTGAGGCTTTGCCGTTCCGTGCCGGAACGCTTGGCTTTTTTAAGCTCTTTTGCTAGGTCCAGCAGAAAAAGAAGTTCCTGTCTGGTGAAATCCAGTTCTTTTAAAAAATTGCGGTTTTTTAGGTTGACCGTCATAAAACTCCTTGCCGCGGGCTTGCCGCCGCGCATTTGCCTATATTATAGCCATAATGCGCGGCTAAAAAACAGCCGCGGAACAGCCGCCGTAAATTGGGGCTTGAAAAGCGCGTAAACAGGCCTTACATTAACATAGGTACGGAGTTTCTTATGAATTTACAGAAAAAACTGCTTTTGCTGCTGGGTATGCTGTCCGCCGCGTTTATTGGCGGACTCTTTTTGTATTACACCAAAAACTACAAAAGCTTTAACGCCATACTGCAGGCGCGCGCGCTTTCGCACGAACAGCTTATAGGCCGCATTATCGAACTGACCGCCCAGTCCCGCCAGCTTTTCGTGCGCGACTACGCAAACTGGGACGAAATGGTCTCCTACATAAAAAAGCCCACCCGCCGGTGGGAAAAGATAAATCTCGACGAAACATTCAGCACCTTCAAGACCGATTATCTCTGGGTATATGACAGCGATTTCAGACTTGTGTCTGCAAAGAGCGCCGTAAATCCGGACAAGGTCCCGGGGTTTCCCAAAGCGCTTTTGCGCAGGGCTTTCGCGGCTTCTTCCTCGGCGCATTTTTTTGTGAAGCTGCCGGAAAATCTCGTGGAGGTGCACGGCGCCACCGTTGTGCCGAGCGCGGATGTGGAGCACAGAACAGCCGCGCGCGGCTATTTTCTTACCGGCAAGGTGTGGAACGCCGAGCATCTTGCGCAGCTGGAACAGCATACCGGCGACAGGGTCACCCTTGTTTATGAACAGCTTTTGCGTCACCAGAGTTCCGTGCTCGGTGTTGACCGCGCCGTGGTCCTTTACCCGATAAGGAATCTGCGGGGCGATGTTATTGCGAATCTCCGGCTTGTCTCGGCTTTCCCAACGGTGACGATGACGCTGGGTTTTTACAAGAACAATTTCCGCTTTCTTGCGCTGTTTGCCCTTTCCGTGCTGGTACTTTTTGGTCTGCTGCTTTTTAAGTGGGTAACCATACCGCTTTCAAAAATAGCGCTTGCGCTGGAAACCGGCAATCCCGGCGAAATAGGCTATCTGCGCGGGGACAATTCCGAACTCGGGAAACTTACGCGGCTCATCTTTCTTTTTCTTGAGCAGAAGAACGCGCTTGAACGGGAAATTTTCAGTCACAGGCAGACCTCCGCCGCCAAGGAAAGGGCGGAATGGTCCAGCCGCGCCAAAACGACTTTTCTGACAAATATGTCGCACGAATTGCGCACGCCGCTTAACGCCATTATCGGTTTTGCCGACATGCTCAGGCAGTCGCATTTAAACGACATGCAGCGCAGTCACGTAGACACCATACGCGAAAGCGGAGCCATTTTAGTGGCGCTGATTAACGATATCCTGGATATTGCCAAAATTGAAAGCGGCAAGCTAATCCTGCACGAGACCGACTTTTCAGTCGGTCAGCAGGCCGCCGATATAGTAAAAATGCTTGAAGGCGGCATACGCCGCAAGGGGCTGAAATTCAAGTATTCCATAGCGCCCAACCTGCCGCCCGTGCTGCGGGGCGACCCTACCCGCGTAAGCCAGATAATGATAAATCTGCTGTCCAATTCCGTTAAGTTCACGCACAGCGGCGGCATTGTGTTTTCAGTCGAAAACGTTGTGCCGGCCCGCGCCGGTATGGCGCGCGTAAAAATAGTGGTGGCCGATACGGGCATAGGCATAAGTCCCGAAAAACAGCAGGTCATTTTCGAGGCGCTTACCCAGGCAGACGAATCCATTACCCGCGAGTTCGGCGGTTCCGGCCTCGGCCTTTCCATAGCAAGGGGACTGGCGCAAAAAATGGGCGGCACGATAGAACTGTCTTCCGAACTTGGCAGGGGCAGTACCTTCACCGCGTGGATTGAACTGCCGCTTGGCTCCGGCACTAAGCCCGAGCGCGGCCGCGCGCATGAGCAGAGCGTTGCGCGCGGCGACACCGAGGCCGCGCTCAAAGACCGCCGTCTGCTTATCGTGGAGGACAATGCCGTGAATCTTAAACTGCTCACCATAATGGTGCTCGGCATGGGCTGCGAGGTGGACTGCTGCCATAACGGGCCCGAAGCCATAGAAAAGCTGCGGGCCAACAAATACGATATTGTTTTAATGGATATTCAAATGCCCGGCATGAGCGGCATAGAGGCCGCTTCCGTAATAAGGCGCGACCTTAAATGCGGCGTGCCCATTATAGCCGTAACCGCGGCGGTAATGGCGGAGGACCGCCAGTTGGCCGCCGCGGCCGGCATGAACGCCTTCATAACAAAACCCATAAACCAGCGGGAGCTTTTGTCGGCAATCATTACTTGCCTGCAAACGGGGTAAGACTATTTGCCCTCGCCCAGTTCTATAAGCGCCTGCTTGTGGTCGCGGTCGTGCGAATGGTTTTCCAGCGGCGCGAACAGGCTGTAGGCGCACGGCACCACCAGCAGGGTAAGCAGTGTAGACACCAGCACGCCGCCGATTACCACCAGCGCCATCGGTATGCGCGTTTCGGCGCCGGGGCCCAGGCCCAGCGCGGGAGGAATTGCCGCCGCTATGGTTGCCACGGAAGTCATAAGAATCGGACGCATGCGTATGGGGCAGGCCTCCAGCAGGGCGTCGCGGACGGATTTGCCCTCGGCCCTGCGGTTATTTGTAAATTCCACAAGCAGAATGGAGTTCTTTTTTACTATGCCCATCAGAAGTATTATGCCTATCATGCTGTAGATGTTTAGCGTGCGCCCGCCCGCGTAAAGCGCTATAAACGCGCCCGTTACGCTGAAGGGCAGTGCCAGCAGAACCGTCACCGGATGTATGAAGCTGTTAAACTGCGACGCCAGCACCATATAGGCCACGAAAATTCCCAGTATCAGCGCGATAATCAGACTGCCGAAGGAATCCTGAAAGGTCTTTGAACTGCCCGAGAAAAGCAGCGTGTAGTTTTCGGGCAGTACTTCCTTTCCTATTTTTTCGGCTTCGGCCATGGCCTCGGCCTGCGAATAGCCGGGCTTGGGGTTTGCAAAAATGCCTATGGCGCGTTCGCGGTTTCTGCGCGAAATGGACAGCAGGGTGTTTTTCTTTACAATCTGCACCACCTCGGAAAGGCGTATGACCTCGCCGCGGTTGTTGCGCACCCAGATTTTCTTTATGTCCTCGGGGCTCGAGCTGTCCTGTTTTGTCAGCTTCAGGCGGATGTCGTAGCGTTTGCCGTTGCGCGTAAACTTGCCCACGCGCGTGCCGCCTACAAGGGCGTTTATGGCGTTTCCTATCGAAATTACGCTTACGCCGCGCGCGGCGGCTTTTTCCCGGTCGGGAATTACCTGAATTTCGGGCATGCCGGCCTGATAGTCGGTGTCTATATCGACCATTTTGCCGGAGTCGTTCATCCTTTTCATTATAAGAGCCGACAGCTCGCTTAGCTTATCCCAGTCGGGTCCGCGCAGGCTGAGTTCAATGGGGTAGCCGCGCTGGGCCGTAAAGCCGGAAAGAGACGGGTCCTGCACCGATACTCTCTGCACGCCGGGTATTGCGCCCAGTTTTTTGCGCGCCAGCTGCATATAATCCTGCTGGGTGGGTTTTCTGCCGCCCGGTTTAAGCGGCACGCGGTCGTCTTTGTCCTTGAGCGAGACAAAGGCCATTATGTTGTTTACCAGACCGCCTCCGCCTCCTCCGCCGACCGAGGTGAAATATGAATCGATGCTTGGCTGGGAGGCAAACCATTTTTCGGCCTCTTTTGCGGCCGCGTCGGTAAACTCCAGCGACGAGCCTATCGGCGTCTGCATTCTGACCATGAACATGCCCTGATCCTGCGAGGGGGCAAATTCCTTTTTAAGTTTGAAGGCTATCAAAAGCGACGCGCCGAACATGGCCATGGATATTATTATCACCGTCCAGCGGCGGTCAAGCGCGTAGGCAAGCAGTCTGCGGTATGCGCGGGCCAGCGTTTTAAGCCACCTGTCCACGGTCTGCCCGACCACGGAGCCCTTGCCCGCGTCCACGAACTGGGAACAGCGCATGGGCGTAAGCGTAAGCGCTTCCAGCAGTGAAAGCAGTACTGCCGCCGTCATGGTTACGCCGAACTGGTAGAAGAACTTGCCGATGATGCCTTTCATAAACACCACGGGCAGGAAGATTGCCAGAATGGCTATCGACGCCGCCATGGCGGGGAATGTTATTTCGCGCGCGCCAACGATGGCGGATTTCATGCGGCTCATGCCGTTTTCGTTGTGGCGGACTATGTTTTCCAGCACCATTATGGCGTCGTCGACGACTATGCCTATTGCCAGCGACAGGCCCAGCAGTGTGAAGGTATTTAACGTAAAGCCCATGAAATACAGGACTATGAAGGAACCCACAATGGACGTTGGTATGGCCAAAAGCACGTTGATTGTGGAGCCCCACGAACCCAGAAAGAACCAGCAGACGAAGGCCGTAAGCAGGGCCGAAAGCACCAGCGTGAAGTTTAGTTCGTGCGTGGACTCCTCAATAAATTTCGTCGCGTCCATGCGGATTTGTATGTCCATGCCCTTTGGAAGGATTTTACGGATTTCCGCTATTTTCGCCTTTACGGCGCGGGCCGTAGCCACGGCGTTCGCGCCGCGCTGTTTCTTTATGCCTATGCCTACCGCCGCCACGCCGTTAGAGCGGGCAATGCGGCGGATGTCGTCTAGGCCGTCTTCCACGGTGGCCACGTCGCCTATGCGGAAAGTGCGCCATATGGCCGCGCCGCCGCGGCCGGATATTACCAGCCGCGAAAAATTGTCCGGCGTCGAGGCCTCGCCCATAACGCGCACGTTGTATTCCTTGTCGCCGGTGTTTATGTAGCCGGAGGGCATTTCAACGTGCTGGTTCGCTATGGTCGAAATAAGGTCGTCAACTGCAAGCTGCTTGTCGTTTAGCTTGTCGATGTCCACCCATATGCGCAGATTGGGGTCTATGTAGCCGCCCATGTCCACGTCGCCCACGCCGCTTATGGTGGTGAACTTGTCCTTTAAGTGGTCGTTAGCGTAGGCCATGAGGTCTTTAAGGGGCTTATCGCTTGTAACGGCCACGCGGATTATGGGCTGGTCCTCGGGGTTTGTCTTTGTCACCACGGGCGGGTCAATTTCCTTGGGCAGATTTTTCTGCGCCTGCGAAATTTTTGTCTGCACTTCCTGAAGGGCGGTGTCGATGTTTCTGTCCAGCTCGAACTCAATGGTGACTGAGGTCTGCCCGCGGCGGGAAACCGATGACACTTCCTTTATGCCCTGTATGCCCATTACCGCGCCTTCCACTATGTCGGTCACCTGCGTTTCCATAACCTCGGGCGCGGCGTTTTCAAGGGTAAGGTTTACGTTTACAACGGGGTAATCCACGTCCGGCAGCTGGCTTATGCCCATGCGTGAAAAGCTTATTGCGCCGAAAACTATCAGGCCCGTCATAAGCATCCAGGCGAAAACGTGGTTTTTTATGGAAATGTCTGATAAGGTCATTTCTGCTCCTGCAAAATGTCGGCGGGTCCGCCGGCGGATACTGCAAGCGCGACGGCCTGAGTGCGGGCCGTAGTGTAGGCCTGCTCCTGCTGAAGGCGTATCTGAAGAACGCTTGAAAGCGCGGTCAGCACGTCGATGTTGGTGACAAGGCCGTAGCGGTAATCGGTTATCTGGGACTGGGCGTTTTTCTGCGCGAAATCGAGTGCCTTATCAAGCGCGGCGGCCGTGGCGAGTGAATATTTAAGGTCGTCATAGCTTTGGCTTATTTCGGTTCTTGCCTGCCGCAGGGCGTATTTAAGGGCGAGGTCCGCCGACGAGGCCTGCGCCGCGGCCTGCTCCACTTTCGCCTGTATCTGCCCGCCGGTATAAAGCGGAATGGCCACGGTGGCGGTAAAATCCCAGTTTATGCCGGAGTAGCTCGACGGCCGCTTGAAATAGTAATTGCCCGCAAGGTCCAGTGTGGGCAGGCGCAGTCCGCGCTGTATGTCTATAAGGTCGCGGGCGGCGTCGGCCTGTCTGCGCAGTGAGGCGACATCGGCGCGTGTGTCTGCCCTGGAAAGATAGTCGTTGTCTTTTTTCAGAACCGGCAGTGCGGCGGCGCGTGGCNCGAGGTCGGAATCAAGGCCGGTCAGAAACTGAAGGGTGTGCTGGGCGGAACGTTCCTCGCCTAGCGTGCTTTGCAGCGAGGCCTGATCCTGAGCAAGCTGGGCTTCGGCCGCAAGCACTTCGCTTTTTCTCGAGCGGCCTATGCGTTCCCTCTGGTTAAGTTCCTTTATGCGGTCGCGCGTTACGGTAAGCTGCTGGGCGCGCACGGCAATCTGTTCCTGCATGGAAAGAAGGGAGTAGTATGCGTCTGCCACGCTCTGATAAAAATTCTGTTTCGCCCGCAAAAGCGAAAGTTTTGCCGCCTCGGTCTGGCTTTTGGCGGAGCGGGCGGAAAGATAATCCCTCATGCCGGAAAAAGCGTTGTAGCTTACGGTCGCGGCGGCCTGCGTTTTGCTTGTCTGGGAATTGCTGACGGATGCATCGGCCTTGTCCTGCCATGTCTGGTAGCCGCCTAACGAGGCGTTTGGCCGGAAGGCGGAGCGGACTATTTTTTCGGCCGCCTCAAGCGACAGCACGCCCTGCTGCTGCTGGGCAAGCGTTTCGCTTGTTTTAAGGGAAAGGGCAAAGGCCTCTTTAAGGTCTATGGCGCGCATTGTGGCGGTTGAAAATTCCTGTGCGTGCGCGGCGGCGCAAAAAAGGGAAAGGAAGGAAAGCACCATCGGAAGTCTCATGTGCGGAACTCCTGTATCCATAAACGGTTACTATCAATATACCACACCCCGGCGGAAATGACACGTCACGCCATGTTAGTGATTAAAAATCCGTATATTTGCGGCTTCGCCTCTTTATTTGGACTGCCGAAAGTGGTTTTTTATTTCGTTTCATGTCGTTTTGTCAGGCAAGGAAAAGGGCGGTAACGTCGGCAACTTCCTCGGGGTCGAACCATACGCCGCGGCAGGCCGTGCAGCGGTCGGCAAAAATGTTGTCCTTTATAAATGCGCCCCGCTGCATTTTCTGCCCGCAGACGGGACAGCGTATGCTTGATACGCTCGGTTTTATAAGCTGCGCCGTTTCAAGCCCGTGCCGCGCGCACAGGCTTATGGCGGCCTTTGCCGGCAGCCATAGGCCGCCGCAGTCATAGCAGGTCAGCAGTTCGGTTTCCTTTATAAATACCTGCTCAAGCTCGGGACCGAAGCATTTGGGACAGTGCACTTTCAATGTTTTCTCCGGATTGTCATGGCTTTTGCGCCTGCCATGAACCGCGCGTATTGGTCCGCGCCGCGCTCTTTAAGCTGTCTGATGCAGGCCGCTCGGTCGGAGTTGAAAATAAAGCCGAATACTTTTGAAATCCAGTTGTTGAATTTTCCGCAGGCCGTGGGGTCTGAAAAGTCGGCGCAGTCGGCGCAGGAAAAGCGGTTGTTTTCAATACAGCATTTGCGGATTTTGCACCAGTCATGTTTTTTGTCAGTACGGCAGCCGGCGCATTTGCCGGCAATATAGGTGCGGCACGCACCGCAGTAAAGGCCGCAGAACGCTATAAGGTTTTTGTCCGTTTTTATATCCATGATTTTTCTCCGTCAGAAAATAGGTTTTGCCAGAAAGGAGTAGCCAAGCGACACGCCCACCACGGTGTTGGACGCCGGTCCCTGCATGAATTTTCCCAGCACCCTGTAATAGGTGAAATAGGGGCCGAAAGTAAGGTCGCGGTAAACGGCAACGGCCAGTTTGCCCTCGGCGGAAAATTCGGTCAGCAGGTCGGTCGATATGTCGGAGGGGGTGCGCAGCATGTTCCTGAAATAAGTCGTGCCGGAGGCCGTTACATTGGCGGCCACGGGATATTCCACCGACGCTCCTGTTTCCCAGCCGTACTTGGTGCGGTTCGAGCCGTAGGTAAAATCCTGTTCCGTTACGGCCGACATGTAAAAGTCCTTCAGTACCGAGCCCTCGAACAGCTTGTAGCCGCCCTTGCCGCGCACTATCTTGCGGCGCGGGTCGCCGGTAAACTCGGTGTCGTAGGCGAGGTTGAAAAAAGGGCCCAGCGTTATGCCGCTTAGAAAATTCTGCAGACGGTACTGCTTGTAGCGCACTTCGCTTTCGGTCACTATGCTGTCGGCGGTTTCGGTTTCAACGCTGTCGCCTGATGACGGGCGCAGGATGGTCTTTCCGTAGTCTATGGTAACGCCGGTGTCGTTTTGCAGCTTGTCCATGGACAGTTCGGAAAAGAGCTTTAATTTGCCGCGCACAAGCATTTGTCCGTCGGATACCAGCTTGGCGTTTGAAATGGACGAATATTCCTGCGTGCCGTAGGCCGAGGTGTTTGAATAGAGCAGGGACAGTTCCTTGAGGTTTATGCGCCACGCCGGTTTCTGGGGGCGTGTGCCGTCCAGTATTGCCCTGATTCCGGCGGCCTGCGTTTCAATGGCCTTTTTAAGGAAGTAGGCGTCGATTTGCGGCACTTTTTTATCGCGCGCGAAATTGTCCAGCATTGCTTCCTCGTCGGTAGTCGGCGGCAGGTTATTTTTTATGCGGTCGAGGCGGTGTTTCATGTAATCGGCGGAAAGGCTGGTCGCAAGATTTTGCGTGGCCCGCCTGCGGGCGCGCAGCCAGTCCAGCGTGACCGCCGTGGAGGAAAAAGGCAGGGGCCGCAGGTTTATGAAACTGCGCACCTGCGGAAAGCGGATGTCGGCGCGCAGCAGGTCTTCCGGCAGGGCAACCTTATAATACTCGCTGTCTCTTATGGCCACGCCGTTTATGCTGCCGTCGCGGTCCACGCCGGCCACGGCCAGCCTGTTTGTGGTGTCCTGCGCGGCGGAGGAGGANGGGAAAACCACGTAATTCATCAGGTTTTTTAGGTCCGAGCCTTTTATAAGGCCCACATGCGTGGGCGCGTCGGGCGCAAGCCAGTGGGTGATTATGCTTTCCGACGGTCGGCCCAGTCCGCCGAGATTATTGTAGCGCAGGCGGTAGAATGCCGCCTCCGCGTCGGCGGCGGAACGCAGGGCCTCGGCCGCCAGCGTAAAGTATTCCTCCGGCGTATAGGCGGGCGTGCCGTAAAGCCTGCGGTGGTCGGGCAGAAGATAATCCTTGGACGAAAAAGTGTTGTCCAGCAGTTTCCATAGGCGGCGGTAATAGTCGTTTGACAGGTCGCTTTCCGCAAGCAGGTCGTTGCTGTTTGCGTCGGTTACTTTAGAAAGCTGGGGGCCGTCTTCGGAGGCGTCGAAATCAAGCGTTATGTCTCCGAGGGAAAAGGCGTTTCGCTTTGCCACCAGCGCGGGCGCGCTGTGCAGTTCCGTGTTCCAGTCCCGCAGTTCCATTACGTTTTTTTTGGAGCTTGTCCTGTCGGCCGTTTTGTTTCGCAGTACCACGTCTATGCCGGGCACTGCGTCAAGAAGCATGCTAAGTCTGTCGTCGTTTAAGCGCGCAAGCAGTACGACCGCGTCCACTTTTTCCACGGCGCGCAGGGTGTGCACCAGCGCTGCGGCCGTGGGCACTATGTTATCCAGTGAGGCATCCTGCTGGGGAAAATCCGCGTGAAAACTGCCCGACGGCTCAAGCAGGGAGAATATGCCTACCTTCACCTTGCCGAACTGGCGCACCACGTATTTTTTGAAACAGGCCTCGTACTGCGGCGGTACGGTGAGGTTGCCGAAAACGAAATCCGGCAGACCGGCGGCGGGGCAGGAGGAGGGGAGCATTTTCCAGAATATCGGGAAATCGCTCGGCGGTGTGGTCACTATGTCGACGCCCGTTTCCCGCCAGTAAGCTGCTATGGTATCGGTCGACAGGACGTTTTCATACTGGTACAGATAGCCGAAATCTATGACGGCGGCATTAGGTGTTTTGCGTTTTTCCTGCCGCAGAATATCATAAAACGCGCCGAAGCCGCCGAAGTATTTTGAATACACTTTTACCGTGGTGGGTTTGCCGTCTATGGTAAGACTGTAGTTTACCACGGACACGGGCAGCCACTCGGTGCGTTTTGTACGGTCGTCAAGAACAACCGCGTCCATGGCGCGTCCGTCGGCAAGTTTATACTTGATGACGGAGCCTTTTCTCAGCAGAGGTTTTTTACCGGGATGACGGGCCAGCAGCGCGTCATAAAAACCGTTGTCGGCCACGGGATACTGCACCACAGCGGAATAAGGGGTTTCCAGTACGGCGGCGGTGTCGATTACTATAAAGGAAGTGGTTGCCTCGGGCAGCAGTTTGGGGTCGAAGCCGCGCGTGCCGGAAAGCATGAAGGCGTCCCGCCGCATGAAGGTGGCCTCGCGGTCTACGGCGTCAAGCTGGATATGGCTGGTGGAATCGGCTATAAGGCTGTCCACGTCGTGCGCCATGTCCAGTCGGTTATCGACGGAATCGTCGAAGTACAGCAGCCGCGCGGAATCCGCCGCGCACGCCATAAACGGTGCCAGCAGAAAAAAGACCGTCGCGGCAAGACGCTTGAAAATCATTACCAGCCTTTTTCTATCCTTTCTATAAGAAGGTCGGGAAAGTGCATCGCCTTCATCAGCTTCTGGGTTTTTGCCACGTCGTAGGACAGGCGGAAAAGCTCGAAGGTTTTTGTGTCGGAATCGTAAAGACCGCAGGAGGCGCGGTTATCGCCGTCGCGCGGCTGGCCGACCGAGCCGGGGTTTATCATCATCTTTTCTTCCCGCGCGATGGTGACGGGTTCGTTTTCCCGAAGCGGAAGCATAAGCGGGAAAGCCCGTCCCTTTCGGCGGAAGCAGACCGGCACATGGGTGTGGCCTATAAAGCAGATGTCCGTCTGCCAGCGGCCGGAGTTTTCCAGAAACTGCTCCACGGTAAGCAGATATTCGTCTATGGGCGAGCGCGGCGAACCGTGCACTATGGTTATGCCGTCGTCTGCCACAAGCTGGGGGCAGTGTGCAAGAAAATGAATGGACTCGGGGCTTAATGTGGGCTGTATTATTTCTATGGCCGAGGCGGCGTAGTGGTTAAACGCCTCAACCGGCATGCGGCCCAGCACGGCCATGTCGTGATTTCCGATTACGCAGTTAAGGTTCGGCAGTGCGGCGGTGGCTTTTATGCATTCCTCGGACTGCGGGCCGTAGCCCGTCAGGTCGCCGCAGCAGATATGCGCCTGCGTGTTTTGCGCGGTGAAAAAATCCAGCACCGCCAGCAGAGCCTCGTAGTTACCGTGGACGTCTGAAAAAACGCCGTATTTCATAAGCGCTCAGGAGGCGGAGGCCAGCAGTTTTTCCGTCTCTTTGTAATTGGGGTCCTTTTTATTTAGCGACACCGACATCACTTTCGACACGCCCGATTCCTGCATGGTAATGCCGTAAAGCATTGCGGCCGCTTCCATGCTGCGCTTGTTGTGGGTGATGACTATAAACTGCGTCATTGCCGCGAATTCCTTTAGCAGGCCCACGTAGCGTTCCACGTTTGCTTCGTCGAGCGGGGCGTCGGCCTCGTCCATGATGCAGAACGGCGAGGGGTTCACGCAGAAAAAGCTGAACAGCAGCGACAGCGCAGTAAGGGCCTTTTCTCCGCCGGACATGGACGATATCGACTGTACCTTTTTGCCGGGCGGCTGGGCTATAATTTCCACGCCGGTTTCCAGCAGGTTTTCGGGGTCGGTCAGCACAAGGTCGGCCTCGCCGCCCACAAACAGCGACTGGTATATGCGGCGGAAATGGTCGCGCACCATGTCGTAGGTGTGGCGGAAGTTCTCGCGCGTGGTGGCGTTTATTCTGGCTATGGCGGCCTTGAGGTCGTTTTTAGCGGTTTCGAGGTCGTTTATCTGGGTTTTAAGGAACTGGTGTCGCGAACTCAGCGCGTCGTATTCCTCCGGCGCGGTCATGTTTACCGCGCCCATGTTTTCCAGACGGCGGCGCATCATCTTGACCCTTTCAGGGTCTATTTCCACGCCGTCGCTCTTCATCTTGGCTTCCTCAAATGTCATGCGCCAGTCCTCGGCGAGGCGCAGAACGGTCTGCTCCTTCAGCGACTGGCTGGTCTTTATGCGCGTTTCAAGGTCGTGGACTCTCAGCTGTATTTCGGAAATCTCGGCCTGCCTGTCATGGGCGGCCTTGCTCTTTGTTTCAAACTCGCCGCGTATTACGGCCAGTTCTTCCCGCAGGCGGGTTTCGTTTACTTCCATTTCGGCCAGCTTGTCTCGGCCGGAGGAAAGGTTTGCCTGCGCGGTCAGCTTGTCCTGCGCGAGGGTGTCTATTCTCGCTTTAGCCTCGGCGCGGCGGGCGTTTCTGCGGTCGAAACCTTCCTTTATGGAGTTGAATTCCGACTGCACGGCCTTCATGTCGGCCTCGAAACTGCCTCTGCGCAGGCGCAGTTCGTAAAGCTGGGCGTTTAGTTTTTCCGCCTGCGATTTTACGCCGGCCATTGAAGTCTGCAGGGCGGCGCGGCGGGTTTTGCATTCCTCGTTTTCAAGGCGTATGCGTTCCTGTTCCTGCTTAAAGCCGGTCAGCTTTTCCTTAAGTGCGGCAAGGCTCTGCTGGCGGGTCTGAACTTCTGCAAACAGGCGGGCCTTCTCGTCTTCAATGCCCGTGCAGGATTCGTAAATGGTTTCCTTGGCCTGTTTTTTTGCCGACAGGTTGTTTTCAAGGGTGTTTAACGCCATCAGTTCCGAATTAAGGCGCGTGCGCGATTCGGAAAGCAGGGCTTCGGTCTGCGAAAGTTCGGATGCCGCGGCGTTTATTTCATGCGTCACCGTGTTTTCGTCCTGTCCGCTCTTTTCGAGATTTAGTTTTACCTCTTCCTGTCTGCCCCAGTAGGCTTCGGGCGATTCCACCTTCGGCGCGCCGCCCACAAGCCAGAAACCGGCGCTTAAAGTTCCGTTTTCCTCGGCACAGCCGGAAAGGATTACGTTCAAAAGATTGTCGAACTCGGGCGCGCATTTTACCGCCGCTTTAAGCGCGGCTGGCGCGTTTGCGGCGGCGGGAACCTTTTCAAGAACTATGAAGCGGCAGCGCGCGTTGCCCTTTGCCTTTACGGCGGCAAGGGCGGCTTCGGCGGCCTGTGCGGTTTCGCAGACCACGGAATCTAGGAAATGCCCTGCGGCTTCCTCGACGAGCATTGCCGAGTCCTGCTCTATCGTTACCAGACTGCGCAGCGTGCCGCGCACGCCCGCTATATTTGCGGCGGTTACGGCTTCGGTTCCTACCCAGTAGGGGTTTTTGCTGCCCTGCGCGCGCAGCATATCCATGGTCGCGTTTAACGCGGCGCGGCTGCTGCGGACGGAGGAAAGTTTTTCGTTAAGCTCGCGGTTTGAAGCCAGTAATTGCGTCCGGCGCTGTTCCAGCGACGCTATTTCCGCGCGCATTGCTTCCACTGCGGCGTGCTGGGTTTCAAGCTGTCCGGTTATGGCGGCAAGTTCTCCGTCGAGGCCTTCTTTCTGCTGATTTTTTGCCAGCAGTTCCTTTTCGGCGTTTACAAGATTTTCGTTTACATGGGCTATGGTCGTCTGCTCGAGCGCTATTTTGCCGCTGCATTCTATTTCGGCCTGCGCCGCGCGCATAAGCGAGGTGGCCGACATTTCAAGTTCGCGTTCCGTTTCGCTTAATTCGGCTTCCATGTCGCGCACTTTCTGAAGCTGGGCGTCATAGTCCTTCTGCACGGGGGCAAGCGTCGATTCCGACGAGGCTATCTGCACCCGCAGGCCTTCCAGCGCGGGTTCAACTTCGGCCCTGCGGCGGTTGGCTATTTCATCTTCCTGCGCAAACGATGCAATCTGCCGGTCCATTTCCTGCGCCATGTTGTCGCAGTTTGTAATGTTGCCTTCCAAAAGGCCTATCTGATATTTTACGGTGGCAATCTGCTCGCTGAATTTGGCCAGCTCGCTCTGCGTATGGGTAAGGTTGAGGTTTAGGGCCGCCACTTCGCCTTCCAGCTGGGAGACGAGGGCGCTCTTGTCGGAAAGCAGCTGCGATACGGGCGTAAGTTCCACGGTGTCGCGGTTGATGTCCTGTATGGCGCGCTCGATATTTTCAACGGCAACGGCCACTTCCGCCTGCTGGAGTTCCTCGCGGTACTTCTGGTAAAGTTTGGCCTTTCTGGCTTCGGAATCCAGTTTTTTAATCTGCTCTTCAATAAGGATTACGGAGTCCATCAGACGGGACAGGTCTATATCGACTTTCTCAAGTTTCTTCTGCGCTTCGTCGCGCTTTGCCTTGTATTTGGAGACGCCGGCCGCTTCCTCGAAAATCTCGCGCCGCTGTTCCGGCGTGGCCGACAGGACGAATTCAACGCCGCCCTGGTCGATGATGGCGTAGCCCTCGCCGCCGATGCCGGTGTCGAGGAACATGTCGCGGATGTCTTTAAGGCGGCACTGCACCTTATTAAGGAAATATTCGGATTCGCCCGAGCGGAAAATGCGGCGGGTAACGGTGACCTCGCTGAAATCCACGGCAAGGCGGCGGCTTTCGTTGTCGAAAACCATGTTTACTTCCGCCATGTTGGTGGGGGGACGCTTGGCCGTGCCGTTGAAGATTATGTCTATCATCGACGGCGAACGCAGCGACTTCCACGATTTTTCGCCTATGCACCAGCGTATGGAATCGACGACGTTTGACTTGCCGCAGCCGTTGGGGCCGACGACGCAGGTTATGCCCTGCTGGAAATTGAGGCGGACGCGGTCCGCAAACGATTTGAATCCTACTATTTCAAGTGCTTTTAAGTACATTGAGCGCTCCAATACAGACGATATTAAATCCTAGCAATTTAGAAGTGCGGCGGAAATATGCCCTTTTCTCCTCGGTTGACACCCCGCGCGGAGAATTTATCTAATTTATAACTGCTGATTTACAGGAGCCTATGCCACTATTTTTGTTTGTTCTGCTTTTGTGCCCTGCCGCGCTATACGCGCAGAGCGGCGGCATGACCCTTTCCGACGCGGTAAAAACCGCGCTGCGTCAGAATAATGAAATACGCTCGTCCCGCGAGGCCGTAAAAGGCGCGCAGTACGATGTCGATTCCAGCTACGGAAAATACATGCCGCAGGTCTCCGTTACCGGCAGCGCGACCCGCCTTGACGGTCCCATTCAAATCGACCTTACGCAAATCCGCACCGCCATAATAGGCGCAAGCGGCTACACGCTGGCCTACGCCGGCGGAACGCCCGCGCAGGTGGCGGCCCTTCAGTCCGCGTTAAATTCCGGCCTGCCTTCCTTTGTCGACACCGTGCAGGACGAGGCCTTTTATAACCTTACCCTCAAAGCCACCCAGCCCATTTATACCGGCGGCAAACTGACAGCCAACACAAAGGCAAAAAATGCCGCGCTGGCCATGGCCCAAAATAACAACGCTTCCGTGTCCGATACCGTCATAGCAAACGTTGTTGCGGGTTATTACCGCCTTCAGCTTATGGACCATGTGGTGCAGATACGGCAGGAAGTGGCCGACGGCATGAAGGAGCACGACACCAACGCCCAGCGGCTTTTTGACCAGGGCATGATTTCCAAGGCAAACCGCCTGCGCGCGGGTGTTGCTCTGGCCGAGGCGGAACGGGAACTTGCAAAGGCGCACCGCGATTCCGAACTTTCCGCCATTTTACTTGCCAATCTTTTAAGCGCCGATGCAAGCACGTTTACCCTGACCACTAATTTTTTCATGGCGCATTCCATGCCTTCGCAGGAAGAAATGGAAAACAAGGCACTGGCCGCCAACAAGGTGCTGATTACTTTGGACCGCGCGCATGACCAGCTGGACGCAAAATACGTTGCCGCGCGCGCCAACATGCTGCCTACTGTTTATGCCTTCGGTCAGTATGAACTTTACCGCAAGGATTTGACCATGCTGATGCCCAACTGGGCGGCGGGACTGGGCATGCAGCTTTCGCTTTTCAGCGGTCTGTCCGATTATAAGGATATGCGCTCGGCCGACGCCGAACGCGACAAGCTTTCCTATCTTCAGGCCAACGCGCGGGAACTGGTAAAAACCGAGGTGCGCAAGCACTATCACGACATGCTTACCGCGCGGGACCAGTACGAAAGTCTCGGAAAATCTGTGGAGCTTGCCGAAGAAAACCTGCGGCTCAACCGTCTGGCTTTCGATCAGGGCGTGGCCACCTCCCTTGAGGTTGTGGACGCCCAGCTTGCCTTGGGCAAGGTAAAAATTGACCGGTACAAGGCGCTGTTTGATTACGTCGACGCCCTTGCCAGCCTGTTAAGAGCCGGCGGCAGCGCCCCGGCCATTCTGGATTACGCGGAGAAAGGCGATGAAAAAATTTAGCGTTTTGCTGTGCGCCCTGCTGTTTATGGCGGCGGGCTGTAAAAAAGCCGAAACTGTAATTACCGGCGAGGTGGACTCCTCGGAAATCGACGTCGGCGTAAAAGTCGCGGGCAGACTTTCCAAAATACTTGCCCATGAAGGAGACAGCGTGCGCCGCGACCAGCGGATAGGCTATCTGGAAAGCAAGGAACTCGACGCCAAGCTAAAGACCGTGCAGGCCGCGCTTGCCGAGGCCAACCAGCAGTTTGATTTCGCCACCAAAAGCTACGAGCGCGTAAAGAATCTTTTTGAAACCGGCGTGGTTCCCAAACAGCAGTACGACGAGGCCAAGTACAAATACGAGGCCTCCCGTCAGAAAGTAAAAGCCACCGAAGGCCAGCTAAACGAGGTTCAGGCCTATTTCGACGAACTCTTTATCAAATCGCCCATCGACGGCGAAGTGGTGCAGAACGTCTCGCGCGAGGGTGAAATAGTCTCGCCGGGCTATCCTATATTTACCGTCCTCAACCTCTCCGACCAGTGGGTGGTTTTCAACCTGCGCGAGGACAAACTTCCCGCCATAAAAAAAGGCATGGAAGTGGAAGTAACCTTCCCCGCGCTTGGCAAGACCTACCCGATGACGATAAACTATATTTCCGCGCTGGGCCAGTTTGCCAAGTGGAAGTCCACGAACGAGCAGGGCTCCTTCGACCTCAAGACCTTCGAGGCCCACGCCCGCAGTAAAACGCCACTGCCCGACCTGCGGCCGGGCATGACCGCCCTAGTGAAAATTAAATGACCTTTCTTGCCACGGTCCGGCGGGAATTGCGGCGGCTTTTTTCCAGCCGTCCGCTTTTGTTCCTGCTTTTTGCGTGGCCCATACTTTACGGGCTTTTTCTGGCCGACATTTACAGCACGCGCGTCGTAAACAAAATGCCCGTCGCCGTGCTTGACTATGACAATTCCCGGCTTTCCCGTCTTCTTCTGCGCTACACAAATGCCGACCGCTCTTTTGACCTGCACTATTTCGTGGAAAGGCCGGACGATTTGCGCCGCCTGCTTCTCACGGAAAAAGTGTCGCTGGGAATTTATATCCCGCGCGGCTTCGAGCGCGACGTAAAGCGCGGCAAGTCCTCTGCCGTCACGGTTTTTGTAAACGGCTCGAACCCGATGATTGCCAACCTTACCCTTGCCGATTTCAAACTGACCGCCGGAACAATCGCAGCCGGAGCAAAGCTCAGGTTTTTGCAAAAAACCGGCAGTTCAAAGGAAAAGGCCCTTGCCAATTATTCGCCGATAAAAACCGAAACGCTGAAGTTTTATAACCCCGGCATAAATTACCTTAATTATCTCGTGCCCGGCCTGTGGGGGGCAATACTTCAGCAGATACTGCTTGTGTTTGCGAGCCTGCTTATAATATCGGAAAAAGAGGCGGGCACTTTATCCGGCGCTTTTGCCGTCGCCGGCAAAAGCCACTTCATTCTGGCGGCGGGAAAATCCCTGCCCTACTTCGTTTTCTTCTTCGCTATTTTCGAGTTTTTCCTGCGCATACTCTTTCCTTATTATGGTATTCCCATATCCGCGCCGGTGAGCCTGTCTGTGTTTCTGAGCCTGCTTTTTATCTACGCGGTGCTGGGCACGGGCTATTTCATAAGCGTAATAGTGCCTGAGAAAATCGACGCCATAAAAGGCGTGCTTATAGTGGGCGCGCCGGCTTTTATGATGTCGGGCTACGTCTGGCCGGTGGCGCAGATGCCGCTTTGGCTTCAGCCCGTGGCCGAGATTATTCCGCTTACCCATTACCTGCGCGGCTTTAAGAAACTGTTTCAGTACGGCGCGGGCTTTGGTTCGGTGTGGCTGGACTTTCTGATTCTTTTTGCCTTCGGTACGCTTACTTACATGGCGGGGGCGTTCATTCTTTCGCGCAGGGAGGCCATGGCATGAGCAGGTCCAAGGGGTTTCTGCGCATTTTCTGGCGCGAGACAAAGCGCATTTTTACAAACCGTCACCTGCGGCTTTTGTGCCTCATCGCGCCGTTTAGCTACGCCATAGTCCTTTCATCAATTTATTATCACAAGCGCATACACGGCGTGTCCGTTGGCGTGGTGGACCTTGATAACACCAAATTATCCCGCACCATAACGCGCTGGGCAGACGCCACGGAAAATATAACAATCACCGGCCGCTATCAGTCCTTTGCCGAAGCCCGCCGCGCGCTGGAAGACGACAGCATAGACGGCTTCATCTACATTCCGCGGCGCTTTGCCGCCGATATAAAAAGGGGCGGCGACGCAAAGGTTTTCATGGCGGTAAATTACGGAAACGTGGCGGTGGGTAATCCCGCCCTCACCTCCATGTCGGAAGTGGCGGGTACTCTGTCTGCGGGGCTGTTTTCAAATCTGCTAAAAAAACACGGTATCGTGCGCGACAGGGTGTGGCAGCTTAACCAGCTTGTGCGCGCCGATATAAACCCCGTCGCAAATCCCGAAATAAATTATTCCGATTTCATGCTGCCCGGGCTGGTGTTTATAATTCTCCAGCAGATAATACTGGTGGGTCTGGCCTTTACTGTGGCAGATGAGCGCGCCGCCGGTAACGGCCCTTTTCTGCACAGACTCTGCGGCGGACACTACGGCGCGATGGTGCTGGGAAAAGCCGCGCCGTATATGCTGCTTAATTACATAATAAGCGTGATGTTTGTGTACTGGCTGCTGCCGGTGTTTGATCTGCCAATGCGTTCATCCGTGCCGGTCACGCTGCTTTTTACGGGTCTTTTCGTTACCTGCGCTACGGCGTTCGGACTGCTGCTTTCGTCGCTTTTCAAGGATACGGTCACGGCCTTTGTCGTGCTGATGTTTTTTTCCATGCCGGCCTTTTTAATATCCGGCGTGTCATGGCCGTATTACAATCTGCCGCCGTTTGTGCGCGCGGTGGCGGCGTTTATTCCTTCAACGCACTTTATGACCACCTTCCGCTTCATGGTGGGAACGCCCATGGATTTTTCCCTCATAGCCGGTCCTTCGTGCGCGCTGGCGGTTATGGCCGTATGCTACTTCACGGCCGCCTGGCTTATTCTTAAAAGACTATACGCCCGCATCGGCTTTTGATGCCTTTTTGTTCATCGGAGCAACCAGCCAGCGTCTTGCAAGAATAAGACCCAGCGGAGACACGCACGCTATTATGCCGTATATAAGCCACAGCGTCGCGGGGTCCTGAAAACCCTGTTTCGGGATGAATTTCTCCAGCATCGTGCCGGAATAAAGACCCGTCGTGAACTTGGCCAGAAACCACGGCAGTCCCGCAAGGCCCATGTAGCCGCCCACCTTTCCGGCGGGGGCGATGTCGGCGACGTATTCAAGAAAGCGCGACGACCATATGGCCTCGCCCAGCGAAAACAAAATCACATACAGAATCAGCATGTGCAGGTTCGGCGCGCCCGCCAGCAGAAACGATGTGGCTGCCGAAAGCGCCGTGCCTATAATCATCATGGTGACCACGTTTACCTTGCGCGTCATCGCCGCTATAAGCGGCACGAAGATGACTATGATGAACGGGTTTAATCCGTTTATCCATTCGAACTTCGCGCTTACGGCTTCCGGAAAACAGCGGAAAACGTAGTCGGGAATCGTCAGGAACTGGTGCGCGAAAAGCGTTCTTACCGGCAGCAGTATGAAAATGAAGAACATGAAGCGCGGGTCGGTAAGCGGCAGCTCCTTCATGGACTGCCAGAACGAGGGCTTATGCTCCGGCGAGGGGGCTTCGCACTGGCGGCAGGCGTCGTCCACCTTTTTTGTAAAGCACAGCACATGGGTAAAGAACATTATCACGGTTATGGCGGTGCAGAGCCAGAACACTCCGTTTATGCCCCAGCCAAGGCCCATCACATGCACGCTGCCGGTGTTTATGAACGGCTCGCCCGAGCGCACGAAAGGCGAAATGAAGTTTTCGGCCACTATGCCCAGATTCATTATGGCGTATAAAATGCCGTAGCCGAGAGTCGCGGTGCGCTCGTCGGTATATTCCTTTATGCCGGCGTAAAGCGCGGGCTGAAGTATGCCCGAGCCGAGGGCCATGGCAAAAAGTCCCGCCCACGCAAACAGCGGCGCGGCCGCCGCGAAAGCGGGCGACAGCGTAAGCGCCAGACGGCCGCCCAGCAGGCAGGCCAGGGAAATTGTAATTGCTTTTCTTACGCCGCAGCGGTCGGACACGAAACCGCCGCCGAACATGAAAAGAGTGACGAGACCCGTGAAAAGCGAGACCGTCCAACCGACAAGATCGTCGGCCATGCCGAGCCCCTTTATACCCAGGAACAGCGTCATGAGATTGAGTATGCCGAAATAAGCTATGCCGTCGCCGAAATTGACCAGGTTTATCAACCAGAAGGCGCGCGACGCGCCAAACAGTATTTTTATAGTTTCCCAGAGTGACAGTTCCTGCTTTTCCTGCTTTGCTTCCATGTTTTGTTCCTCGCTGAAATTGCGGCTTTGTCCCATTATATTATTTGTGCGCGTTGCGTGCGGGAAAATATGGTATAAATTACCTATTCCGGGGGGATAATGAAAACCGCAAGACTGCTATGTCTGCTGCTTTTGCCGCTTGTTTCCGCCGACGCTTTCGGCGGCGCCTGGGCCAGAAAGGAAAAGGAACTGCTTCTGGTGCCGGTTTATTATTACAACCGTGCCGATTCCTACTTCGACCGTGACGGTCACGACAAGTCCGCTTCCACGGCCTTTGAAAAAAACGAACTTAACATTTATTCCGAATACGGCCTTGGCGGCGGCAACACGCTTGCCCTGCAAACCTCGTTCGCGCGGCTTTATCAGGGACAGGCCACCACCGGTCTGGCCGACGTTGAAGCCTCGTTTTTCCGCGAGCTGTTCCGCGGCGACCACCACGCCTGTTCGCTTAAAGCGCTTGTGGTAATCCCCACGGGCTATTCCTATAACAGAGTCCCGCGTCTTGGCTACGGCCATTTCGCCGCCGAGGCCGGCGGCGTCTGCGGCATAGGCTACGACGGCGGCTACGCCGAGCTTTCCGCCGCCTACCGCAAATACGACGGCTATCCGTCGGACCAGCTGCGTTTCGCGGCCTATTCGGGCCTGCGGCTGCGGGGGCCGCTTAAACTGCTTTTGTCTGCGGTGTCCAATCTGGGCATAGACGGCTATCAGGACGAATTTTCCGCGCCCCAGAACCTTTATAATGAAACCTGCTTCAAGGTATTTCAGGCCGGAGCCGGCCTTGAATACGCCTTAAGCGAAAGCATGGCGGCGCGCGCCATGTATGAAAAGGCGCTTGCCGGAGAAAACACCGGCAGCGGCTACCAGTTTTCCGCAGGCCTCCAGATGACTTTTCAGACCGGCGGCGCCAAATGATTACGCCCGCATCGCGCATTGTGCTTGTTGAGGACGATCACGATACCCGTCTGCTTCTGGAGAGGTATCTTGCCTTTCTGCCCGGCGAGCTTTGCGGCTCTTTTTCCGCCGGAGAGGATGCCGCGCTTAAGGCCGTATCCCTGCGGCCCGACATAGTGCTTATGGACATACGCCTTGGCGGCGTCATGTCCGGTCTTGAAGCCGGCGAGATACTCCACCGCAAGGGGCTGCCGATAATTTTTCTTACCGCGTCCGATGAGGAAACGGATATGGCGGCCGCCGCGACATACGCCTACGGCTATCTTGTAAAACCCGTGGACAAGCGCTCTTTTCTTTCGGCCCTGCGCTTTGCCCTGCACAGGCTGGAGGCCGAGCGGCGCATGCAGGCTTCCGAGGAAAAATTTCTGCTTGTCGCGGACGCCATACACGCCGCGGTCCTTCTTATTGAAAACGGAACCATAACCTATTCAAACCGCTTCGCAAACGAGTTTCTGGGCTTTGACGCGCGCGAACTTACGGGCCGCGCCTTCATGGATATCGTGCACGGCGACAGTCTGGCCGACGCCGCGCGTCTTGCCGTGGGAAGCGCCTCCGCCGAACTGCGCCTGCGCGCCGTGGCCGGAGACAAATACGTCTACGCCAATTCCGTCACCGGCGGGCGCATAGGCCGCACCCTTATAACCTATGTGGACGTGACCGATATACGGCTGGCCCGCACCCAGCTTGAGGCCTACGCCCATAATCTGGAAGGCGAGGTACGGCGCAAAAACTCCGAGATAATCGCCGCCGAACGCCGCGCTTCCGTCGGCGAGACCGCGCTTATGGTCGGCCACGACCTGCGCAATCCCCTGCAGGCCCTGCTAAATTCCGTTTTTCTGTTCCGTTCGGTAATGGAGCGCGCGCCTGAACAGGTGCTGGCTTTCATGCGGGAAAGCCGTCTGGACGAGGTGCTTAAAACCCTTGAAGAGCAGGTTTCCTACGTTGAAAAGGCCGTGGCGAATCTTCAGGATTTCGGCTTTTCCGGCAAGCCCAGTTTCCAGCGCGTGTCGGTGGCGGAGCTTGCCCTTTCGCTTGAAAAGGAACTGCGCCCTCCCGCCGCGATAAGTCTGCGCTGCGACGTGGACAACGATCTTTACGTCGAGGCCGACCCGCCGCTTTTAAAGCGCGCCCTGCTAAACGTTCTGCTTAACGCCGTGCAGAGCGTGGGCGCAAAGGGCAAAATATTTTTCGAGGCGCGCCGCAAAAAAAATATCTGCGTCATTACGGTTTCCGATTCCGGCCCCGGCCTTTCGCAGGAAACGGCCGACAGGATTTTCGACCCGCTGTTCACGACCAAAGCCAAGGGCATGGGGCTGGGCCTGTCGGTTGCAAAACGCATTGCCGAGCTGCACGGCGGCACTATCGAGGCCGTCGCCTCTCGCGGCGGCGGAATTTTCAGGATTACATTGAAGGCACTGGGGTAAACCATGGCAAAACACATACTGGCTGTTGACGATGACAAGTCGATACTGGACATGCTGGGCCGCATACTGGAGCTTAACGGCTATAGCGTTACCGCCGCCTACAGCGGGGCTGAGGCCCGCCGCGAACTTAAAAACGGCGTCTACGACCTGGTGCTGCTGGACATACGCCTCGGCGATGTGGAGGGCACGGAACTGATACCGGAAATACGCCGCCGCCAGCCGCAGTGCGTAATTATAATGCTTACCGGCTACGCCGACGTTAAAAACGCGGTTTCGTCCCTAAACCACGGGGCGGACGCCTATCTGGAAAAACCGGCCAAGCCCGGCGAGGTGCTTTCCGTCATAGCCGAAAAACTGCGCGAAAAGGAAAAGAGCGTGCTGAATTCCGACGACAACGTGGCCGATTATATTGAAAAGCGCTTTCAGCGGCTCGAGGCCGAGACCAGCGAGGAAATCGAACATATAAGAAAAATCGACGAGCGTGGCGGCGGAGATAAAAAATGAAGAACGCCGAAATCTGCACGCTTTCCGAACTGCTGGCCAAGCACGGAGTAAGCAGGGCCGATTTTTGCGTGGATGACTCGGCCGGCGCGGGGGCTCTGCTCTTTTATCATCTGCGCGACGGACGCGCATTTCCCGAGGCGTTTTTTCTGGAACTGGCATCCAGACTTGGCCTTCGTTACGTTACCGGCCAGCGTCTTCACGCCATGGAACGCGTGGCCCAGATAATGCCCTATCCGGTTTTGCGGCGCAATCTTTTTATTCTCACTTCCGTGCGGTCCGACGGTGTGACCGTAGTCACCGCAAATCCGTACAATCACCGTCTGTTTGCCGAGCTTGAAAGGATTTTCCGGCGGCCCGTGGAGGTAACGGTGGCCGCCCCTTCGTCCATAGCGCAGGCCATAGACGAGGGATTTAGTTCCGCCCATTCCTACCGCGCCTTAAACGAACTTATCGACCGTCTGCCCGAGGAATCGGCCTACGGCGTTTTAAGCCGTCAGCAAAAGTTTTTTCTCGGCGGCTGTCTGGCTCTTATTTTGATATGCGCCCTGTTTAGCCCGCGCGACACTCTGGTCTATTCCTTCGCCATAGTTAACATCGTTTATTTTCTGCTCAATCCCGTTAAGTTTTACATTTGTCTGCGCGGCCTTGCCCCGTCCAGAAAACAGATCAATATAACCGACGCTGAAGTCCGCGCCATAGACGAGGCCGAACTGCCGTCTTACAGTATTCTGGTTCCGCTTTACGGCGAGGCCGGCATACTGCCGCAGATTCTTAAAAACATCTGGTCGCTGGATTATCCAAAGGAAAAGCTGGACGTTAAAATTCTTATGGAGGAATCCGACGCCGAAACCCTGGCCGCAGCGCGCCGTCTCGGCATGATGGACGGCAAACCGCAGTATGTGCCGGAGGGTTTTGCCGGGGATGAACTGGAAAAAATGGTCAACCTCTGCCATACCGTCATAGTGCCCGACGCCGATATAAAGACCAAGCCGCGCGCCTGCAATTACGGCCTGCAGAGAAGCGTGGGCGAGTACTGCGTCATATACGACGCCGAGGACGCCCCCGCGCCGGACCAGCTTAAAAAGGCCGTGCTGGCCTTTAAAAAACTTGGGCCGGAATATGTGTGCCTTCAGTCGCATCTTAATTTCTACAACGTAAAGCAGAACACGCTTACGGCGTGGTTTTCCGTCGAGTACGGTTTCTGGTTCGACTTTTTCCTGCCGGGTCTCGATCAGGTGGGCGCGCCTCTTCCGCTTGGCGGAACCAGCAATCATTTCCGCAGTCTGGCCCTGCGCGAACTTGGCGGCTGGGACCCTTACAATGTAACCGAGGACGCCGATTTGGGCATACGCATAGGCGAACTGCAAAAGAAAACCGCCATGCTCAACTCGATAACCTACGAGGAGGCAAACAGCAAGTTCTGGAACTGGGTGCGCCAGCGCTCCCGCTGGATAAAGGGTTTTATCCAGACTTACTTCGTGCATATGCGCCACCCGCGCAGGCTTTTAAGCCGCATGGGCCTTAGGGAGTTTATGTTTTTTCAGCTTACATTCGCGGGCAACTTTCTTCTGCCGCTTATTAACCCGTTTCTGTGGCTTGTCACAATTTGCTACCTTGCCGGAATAAGGATGCCGCTGTATGCTTCGCCGTTTGTGGCGCAGGTCTGCATTTTTAACCTGATTGTCGGCAATCTTTTCTACATAGCCATTCATGTAATATCATGTATCAAACGGCGCGAGTACGCACTGCTTGCCGAGGCCCTGCTCATTCCGATTTACTGGACTTTTGTCAGTATCGGCGCGTGGAAGGGCGCGATACAGCTTATTACCAAACCGTTTTACTGGGAAAAAACCCATCACGGCCTTTCAAACGCAAACGGCACGGCCGCGGCGGCTTAGGAGAACCGATGCAGATTGGAAATATTTGCGGTACCAAGAATAACGACATGTTTGCCGTGCTTCTGGCCGGAGGTTCCGGCACGCGTCTTTGGCCGGTAAGCCGCCAGCTTTTGCCAAAGCAGTTTCTGCATCTTACCGGCGAAAAAAGCCTGCTTGAAAACACCATCGACCGCATACTGCCGCTGGTGCACAGCGAAAATATTTTAATCATCGCAAACCGCCTGCACGCCTACGGCGCGGGCTATAACATATTAAAGCCATACCAGATTATCGTCGAGCCCGTGGCGCGCGGAACCGCGCCCGCCATAGCGCTGGCGGCGGCTTACGCCCTGCGTCTGGGCTGCGACCCAGTGCTGGTGCTCATGCCGGCCGACCATGTTATTTTGGATAACGAGGGTTTTCTCGCCGTCATTTCCCGCGCCGCCGATGAGGCGCGCCGAGGACGCATAGTCTGTCTCGGCATAACGCCGGACCGGCCGGAAACCGGCTACGGCTATATCGAGTCGGGCGAGTCCGAAAACGGCGCGCCCGCGCCGGTAAAACGCTTTGTTGAAAAGCCCGACCATGTGCGGGCCGAGCAATACCTGCGCGCCGGAAATTATTTGTGGAACAGCGGCATTTACGTTACAAAGGCCTCCGTGATTCTCGACGAGATTAAAAAGTATCTGCCCGAAATCCCGCCCGTGATAGACGAAATTTCCGCCCGCTGCTTTACCGACCATAATATGAACGACGCGGCTTTGTCCGAGCTTTTTCCGAAAATGCCTAACATCTCCATAGATTACGGCGTAATGGAAAAATCTGACCGCGCCTCCGTCATCGCCTGCGACATAAAGTGGAGCGACATAGGAAGCTGGGCCTATTTTCACGAGATATCGGAAAAGGACTCCGCCAAAAACGCTTTTTACGGCGACGTGGTTGCCGAGGACTGCGCGGGCAGTCTTATTTATGCCTCAGACAGGCTTGTGACCGCCATCGGTCTGCGCGACATAGCCGTGCTTGAAACGGCCGACGCCGTGCTGGTCTGCCCGCTGTCGCGTTCGCAGGAAGTGCGCGTTATAACCGACAAGCTGAAGGCCCGTCACGGCCACCAGCTGACGGAACATGTCACCGTCGAGCGGCCGTGGGGTTCCTACACCGTTTTGGAAGAACGCCCGAATTATAAGGTAAAGCGTCTTAAAATAAATCCGGGCCAGAGAATCAGCCTGCAAATCCACCGCCACCGCGCCGAACACTGGACGGTTATAAGCGGCGTGGGCAGCGTCACAAAAAACGAAAAGGTGCATCTGCTAAACACCAACGAGTCCATAGACATTCCCAAAGGTACAAAGCACTCCCTTGAAAACCCCGGCAAAATCCCCGTGCAGGTAATTGAAGTGCAGTCGGGCGAGTATCTGGGCGAGGATGATATAATAAGATTCGAGGATATTTACGGCCGCTGACGCAGCTTAAACGTGTGTTGGCCGTATGTGTGTCCAAGTCTTATTATGCGCCAAAAGGGTTTTGCACAACGCAGTCTTTCCGCTTTCATTTATGACGGACTCTGCTGGGCGTTCATGTCCGGCAGTACCGAAGCCTTCATAGTTCCCGCCGCCCTGCTGATGAACGCATCAAGCGCGCAGGTGGGGCTTTTGCGCGCCTTCCCGCCGCTTCTTACCGCCATTGCCCAGCTTTTTACCGAACGCATTGTCTCCTTTTTTAACAGCAGGCTTAAAACCCTTTCCACAGGCTGCGGCGCGCAGGCGACTTTTCTGGTTCTTGCCGGAGCCTGCCTGCTGCTTCCCGAAAACATGCGGCTTTATCTTTTCATGGCGGCCATAGCGGGTTATTACATGTCCGGCAACATGAACGTTCCGGCGTGGACGAGCCTTGTGGGGGAATATCTGCCCGCGTCAAAGCGGGGGCGGTATCTGGGATTTAGAAACAGCCTCGTGGGCTGGTGCTACGCGGCGGCTGGTTTTGGCGCGGTCTGGCTGCTTTCTCATATAGGAGGGCACGGCCTTTACGGTTTTCTTGCGCTGTTTTTGCTGGCGGCGGGGTTTCGCTACGGCTCGGTTTTCTGCATGCGTTTCGTGCGCGACGTGCCGCTTTCGCGCGACACTCCCTCATCGACGGATTTTCGCGGGTTTATAAAGGGCTTTCGCACAAGCGGCGTTATCGCCTTCACGCTTTCCTGCGCGCTGATGAATTTCGCCGTCTATCTGGTCGCCCCGTTTTTTGCCATTTACATACTTAAAGGTCTGGGCTGCAACTACTGGCAGTATATTTTGCTTGTTACCGTCGGTCCGCTTACAACTTACACCATGATGCGGCGGTGGGGCGTGGTCGGCGACTCTGTCGGCAGTCTTACCGTTCTGCGCATTTCCATGGTGATGATGCCCTTTATAACGCTGTTCTGGGCCTCGACAAGAAACATATGGCTGCTGTCTCTGACCGAAACTTTTTCCGGTCTTTCATGGGCGGCCTATTACATAGGCACGAACAATTATCTGCTTGAGGCCGCGCCCGCCAGCATGCGCGTGCGCGCGGTTTCCTATTTCGGCATTCTCATCGGCGTGGCGCAGGCTTCGGGAACTTTGCTCGGCGGTTATTTGTACGACCGCGTTCCCGCGGTTAGCGGGCAAACCTTCATATTCATGCTGCTGGTGTCGGCCGCGCTTCGCGTGTTCGCGCTGGCGGTTTTCTTTTCAAAGGTAAAACCCGCGCGCGGCGGAAAACGCATGCGCCATATGGACATGCTGCTGGTCTTCTTCGGCCTGCGTCAGGCCTGATTTTAATTAAAATCTGCGGATGGTTTTTCGCCGGAAGCGAGGAATTACCGGCGCTGTATTTGCGCGGAACAAGACACCCGCGCGCGGATTTGCCAAGTCGGGTAAAAAGAAATCTGAAATTCTTACTGTGTTATTTGTCAGCGGGCCATTTGCCCAGCAGGGCCAGTATGCCGTGCAGTATTGTAAGCGGGTGGGGCGGACAGCCGGGAATATATAAATCCACGGGCAGCAGAGTGTCAGTGCCGGAGTTGGTTTCCTCATGCCCAGCGTAAATGCCGCCCGATACCGCGCATGTACCGACGGCTATGACGGCTTTGGGTTCCGGCACGGCCTTATAGGTATCAAGCAGTGCCTGCTTCATGTTGGCCGTGACGGGGCCGGTTACCAATATCGCGTCTGCGTGGCGCGGCGAGGCCACGAACTGCACGCCGAATCTTCCAAGGTCCCAGACGAGGGTATTTAACACGTTCGTGTCGGCTTCACATGCGCCGCATCCGCCCGCGCTTACCTGCCGTATTTTGAAGGAGTTCTTAAAAAGGTTCTGCCGCCTTTTGTCTAATGGCCGCACAAGCGGCACGTTGCCGCCAGCAAGCAGAAGGGAGTTGCGGTCGGAAGAGGCCAGCCGGAAATTTTTACCGAAATTTATCGCACCGCCAGCGGCGGCGCCAGCGCAGTTTTGGCAAAAAACGCATTTGCCCAAATCCAGTCCGTGTTCGCCGATTGCGCCGGTCGGGCAGCGCGTTACCAGCTCTTTCTGACAGGCCGAAAATCTTGCGCCGTCTATTTCCGGCACACCCTGAAAACCGGCGGGCAGGGCTGGCAGTTTGTCCGGCATGTTAACGGTCTGATGGCCCTGACGGAGCCGTTCTAAAAAAGTGCGTATCATAAGTCGTACCCGCAGTAGGAAAGATTGAAGCTTTTGTTGCAGAGCGGAAAGTCCGATATCTGCCCGCCGCGCAGTGCCATGGCAAGGCCTGACCAGTTAAAAAAGGACGGGTCAGTTATTTTATATGCCGAAAGTTTTCCGTCGGGACCGGTGATTGCCGTGTGGCATATGCGTCCGCGCCAGCCTTCGGTAAGCGACACCGCTATGCGGTTTGGAACCGGCGTCACGCTTTTATTGAGCGCGCCCTCGGCCAGCGATTTTAGCAGGCCTTTTATGTACTCGGCCGAATTTGCCATTTCAAGCCGCCGCACATAGGCGCGGGCAAAAACGTCGCCGCCGTTCCATGTCGCAACGGGTATCTGAAAGTAGCGGAAAATGCCGGAGGCAAAATCGTAGCGCGCGTCGGCCGCAATGCCGCAGGCCCGCTGGACTACGCCAGTAAGGCCCAGTTCCGAACAATGGTGTTTGGATACCACGCCTGTTTCCTCGAATCTCGCGCGCACCGTCGCGCTGTCCCAAAGTATATCCACCGCGCTTTCAACCAGCGCGAGAGTCTTTTCAAGTTTTTCCGAAAGTTCGCGCGCAAGCTGGGGCGTTATGTCTTTTAACACGCCGCCCGGCCGCACGATGTTCCGGCCAAAGCGGTTTCCGCAAATGGCGGCGGTCATGTTTAGAAAATCTCCGCGCAGCTTGCCGCAGTATGACGACGTGGGCAGAAAGCCGATGTCTCCCGCCAGCGCGCCCAGGTCGCCCGTGTGGTTAGCAAGGCGTTCAAGCTCAAGGGCTATGGCGCGTATCATCTGCGCGCGCGGCGTTACCGTGCACTCGCCCAGCGCCTCGATAGCGTGGGCGTAGGCGGTGGCGTGGCCTATGGTCGTGTCGCCCGCAATTGTTTCCATGTAATGCGGGGTCTTTATGTCCGGTCCGCCTATAAGATGTTTTTCTATGCCGCGATGCTGAAAGCCCAGCGCTATTTCAAGGTGAAACACTTCCTCGCCCGCGCACTGGAAACGGAAATGTCCCGGTTCGATTATACCCGCGTGCACGGGGCCGACGGCAACTTCATGCACGCTTTCGCCGTTTACGCGGAAGAAATCGCCGACGGCGGGGCGGTTTTCGGGTCTGTTAAAGCGCACGGGCTTGAGCCACGGATGCCCATCGGGTTTAACGCCGAAGTTTTCGTATATCTCGCGCTCGAAAAGATGAAACTGCGGACAGTCCGGCGTAAGCGAGGGCCAGCTTTCCTTAACATCGGTCGCGGCGGCGTGCAGGTCGCCGGTCTTTGCGTCGGCCAGAATCGCTGTAAGGCGTACCGCCGCGCTTTTTTGCTTTACGCCAAAAAACTGCACAAGGGTCATGCCCGAGCGTACCGCCGGAATTACCGTGTTGCGGAATGTTTTCATGTCCAGCACGGGCAGGGCGGAAACGGCTTCGCTCCGGCAGTTGGCCAGCACTAAAGTGTTTTTCATAACCGCGCCGCCTCCTCTAAAAGTGCCTGAATGCCGTCGGGCATATAGAGGCCCAGCGCAAGCGCGGCCGCCAATAAAATTGCCGCCGGTATTATAAAGCCTTTGGGCGAGCCTGTCGGTTTTACCTCCGGCGCGGGCGCTGAAAAAGTCATCGCTATAACGGTGTGCGACATGCCAAGAAACACCGCCGCTATAAAGAGCAGATAAAGCCCAGCCGTCACCCAGTGCCCGCCGGTAGCCAGCGTGGCAAGTATCAGGAATTTCGACACGAAAGTTGAGAATGGCGGAATTGCGCTTATGGCCAGAAAACCGCCAAACCACAGCACTGCCGTGGCGGGGGAAATTGCGGCAAGGCCTTTTGCCCATTCGCACGACTTGGTCTTGAAAATGCGCAGAATGTTTCCGGCCGTCATAAACAGCGCGCCCTTTATAAATGAATGGCCCGCCGCGTGCAGAAGGGCGGCGTAAGTGGCCCCGCCGCCGAGCCCGACGGCGATGATACCCATGTTTTCAATGCTTGAGTAAGCAAGCATCCGTTTATAATCCTTCTGCCTGATAATAAACACCGCCGCGACTAAAAGCGAGGCAAGGCCCAGCGCGATAAGCATGCCCGACGAGGTTTGCGCCAGTCCTGCTTTTGCGCAGAGCCCGTGCATGCGTATTATCGCCAGCATTGCGCAGTTAAGAAGCGCGCCGGAAAGCAGACTCGACACCACGGACGGCGACTGGCTGTGCGCGTCCGGAAGCCATGTGTGCATGGGGGCCAGACCGGCCTTTGTGCCGTAACCGACAAGCATGAAAATAAAGGCCGTTTTCATCCAGACGGGATTAAGCGATTTCGCATTTTCCGCCAGCATGGAAAACTGAAGGGAAAAGTGTTCGCCTCCGGCGGCCGCAAGGGCGAAATTTCCTATCAGGGCCAGCGCAATTCCGACGGAGCAGATAAGCAGATATTTCCACGTCGCTTCCAGCGAGTGGCGGCTGCGGTGAAAATAAATAAGCGGCGCGGTGCTTAAAGTGGTGGCTTCGACCGCCACCCACATAAGGCCGAAATTGCGGCTTAAAATCACCGCGCTCATCATGGAAAGGAACATGAGCAGACAGCCGCAGAACACGGCCTCGGGCGCGTTTTTCATGTCGAGGAGTCCTGCGGAAAAATCCTCCTCCTGCCTTTTTGTCTCCGTAGCCAGATACTGCACCGCGTAGATTGCCGCGCACATAAAAAGCGTGCTCATTATAAGCAGAAAGACGAGCGACAGGGCGTCGGCGCCAAGCCAGTCCTGCGGGCGCGGTACGGGCCGCGCCGCCCAAAGGGCCAGCGTGTTTATGAAATGCACGGCCGCCGCCGCTATGACGGTAAAACGCCGCGCCCTGTCATTTTTTAGCAGAAAGCAGATTACCGCCGCTGCCGCAGGAATGACTATAAGTGAGCTAATCATGCGGTGACCAGTCCTTTAGTTCGGCAAGGCGTTCCATGTCCATGTGGTCGAACTCGCGGTTTATGTGAAAAACTACTATCGCCATTATAAAAACGGCGGCGAAGATGTCGAGAAACAGACCAAGCTCGACGATGAACGGCGTTTCCTGCGCAAGCGACAGACCAAACAGGTAAATGCCGTTTTCCATAATCAGGTAGCCTATCACCTGCATTATCGCCGTGCGGCGCGCGGTAATAAGGAACAGCCCGCCCAGCACGGTGAAAAAGGCCGTCGGCGTAAAAAGCGCCTTGTTTGCCTGCGGCGCGGGCAGTTTCATAGAAATTAAAAGTGCCGCCGCGAAAAGTCCCACCGCCAGAAGCAGGGACAGGTTGTAGCCGACGTAGGGCTGTATTTCGCGGTTAGCCTTGGCGTTGCGCAGAATCTTGCGCAGTATCGCGGGAAACACCACCCCTTTTACCGTCAGCGTGGCGGCGGCAAGCAGCCAGCAGGCTGGGCCGGGCGCGCCGGTAAGCAGGGTTATAAGCGCCAGCAGAAAGCCCTGCAGGGCCATCATCTTGACGGCCGTGCCAAGGCGTCCTCCCCCGAGGAGCAGAAAATCGCTTGCAAGCAGTATTATAAGGGCTGTCTGTATCATAAAATCATGCCGCCATTATGAAGGCCACCGCCGCCATGGCGATTGCGCCTATCAGAAGCTGGGGTATGCGCGTAAGGCGCAGGCGCGCCATGCACGATTCCACCGTGCCCACCAAAATTGCCGTGGCCGCCATGGCGGCGGTAAAAACAGTGGCCGCCTCGAAAGGCGAGGTAAGCGCGGCGGCGGGAATCATAATCTGCACCAGAAACGCGCAGAAAATCCACAGTTTCAGCGACGCGCTGTAGGTGATTAGTCCCAAATCCGGCCCGCTGTTATCGAGCACCATGACCTCGTGCACCATGGTAAGTTCCAGATGAGTGTTCGGGTCGTCGAAAGGTATGCGCGCGTTTTCGGCCAGCAGTATTATAAACACCGCCGCAGCGGTCATAAATACGGACGGAGTATTTGTAAGCCAGTCCTCGACATGCAGACCCGAAAACACGCCGGTAAGCGACAGCGCGCCCGACATTTTAACCAGCGCGGCCGCCGCTATGAAAAACGCCGGTTCGGCCAGCGCGGAAATCCACGCTTCGCGGCTGGCGCCCATGCCCTCGAACGAGGAGCCGGTGTCCAGCGCGGCGGTCATCGTAAAAAAGCGCGCCGTGGCAAGCAGGTAGGCGAAAACTATAATGTCGCCGTCGAAAGTCAGCAGGGCGGGGGCGTCCGCAAAGGGCATAAGCATGGCGGCAAAAAGCATGCAGGCCGTTACGGCCGCCGGAGCTATGCGGAACACCTCTGTCGTCGTGACCGAGTAGACCGCGCTTTTTCGCAGCAGTTTGAAAATATCGCGGTACTGCTGGAAAACGCTCTGGCCAGTGCGTCCCGCGAAAAAGGCTTTTGTCCTGTTTATGAGGCCCGCCAGAAGCGGCGCGAAAAGCAATGCCGCGCCGAAATAATAAAAGGAAGCCGCCGTCATCTTAGCCCCCAGAAAAGCAGTGTCAGAAGCGCGACTATTATGTAGAGCACATAAAGATGCAGATTGCCGTGCTGGATTATCTTCAGTTTTTCAAGCGCCTTTGCCGCGCCCGCGAAAAACGGCATTACCGCGCCCTGCTCGGGCAGGTCGCGGTTTTCGGCGGAAAATGAGGCGTTTTTAGGAAACAAATCCTCCGGCATTTTGCGGTGTTTTTTTATGGTCAGGCCGGAGAAAATGTTTAGTATCGGAAGCGCAAATGAGAGCCCCGTATACTGCACGCGCGGCGTTGCCGCCGTGTAGCCGCAGCCCCAGGTTTCGGCCCGCGGCGCGCGGGAAAGTTTTAGCTGTTTTATGGTGTAAATCCACAGCGCGGTCACAAGCAGCATGGTCGCAATCACCGTGCTGAAAACAAGTGTTACCTGCGCTTTTGCAAGACCAAGCGCGAAAGGCACTGCGAAGGCGGAGGTAAAGGAACTTACGGCGGGCCATACGATATATGTCAGCACCAGCGGGGCTGAAAGCGCGCTTATAACGCACAGCGCCGCAAGTATGAAAAGCGGAATTTTAATGGCCCTGCTTTCGGGCCCGTGCACTTCAATTTTCGCGCGCGGCGCGCCAAGAAAAACCGCCGAGTACGCTTTTACGTAAGCCGCCGCCGCGACGGTTCCCGCAAGCGCAAGGCCGGTAAGAAGCAGCAGACAGGCCGACGAAACGGCCTTTGCTTTTGCCAGCAGTCCCGTCAGGGCCGAAAGGTAAAGGAGGAATTCTCCCGCAAAGCCGCTGAACGGCACCAGCGCGGAAATGCACAGACAGCCGATAAAAAACGCGAAGGCCGTAACCGGCAGTTTTTTTGCCAGTCCGCCCAGTCTTTCCATGTCGGCCGTGCCAGTTGCGTGCAGTACGGAGCCGGCGCCCATGAAAAGCAGACTTTTAAAAAGCGCGTGGTTAAATATGTGCAGGAAGGCCGCGCAGAAACCAAGCATTGCAAACATGCTGTTTCCGAGTGCGATGCCAAGCATTGCAAGGCCCGCGGCACAGCAGATTATGCCTATGTTTTCTATGCTTGAGTAGGCCAGCAGTTTCTTTAGTTCCTGCTGGGCAAGGGCCATTAGCGCGGCCAGCACGGCGGCGGCAAGACCGATATAAAGCAGTGTCCAGCCAAGCCACGCGGGCGCGGAACCGGTCGAAAGAATTATGCGCAGTATGCCGTAAATACCGGTCTTTATAAGGATGCCTGACATAAGCGCCGACACATGACTCGGCGCGGCCGGATGCGCTTTCGGAAGCCATATGTGAAACGGCATTATGCCCGCCTTTACGCCGAAGCCTATAAGCGCGCATACAAGCAGAAAGTTTTTAGACTGCGCAAACTTCATCGCGGCCAGCGCGGTCGAGCCCGTTTCCGCCCAGGAAAGCGCAAAGCCCGCCATCAGGAAAGCCGTGCCCAAAGTCGCCGCCGAAAAATACAGCCAGCCCGCCTGCCGCACCTGCGGCTTCTGCCCGTGGTGCATTACAAGCAGAAAGGACGACACCGTCATCAGTTCCCACGCTATAAGAAACGAAATGGCATCCTCGCACATAAACACCAGCGCAAGTGAAAGGGTTAAAAGGTTAAACAGTCCGGCGTGGAGGTTTCTCCGCGCGGGCGTGCCGCTCATGTAGCCGTGGCCGTAAACTGCCGCCAGCGGCGCGATTATAAAAAGCGCCAGCAGAAAAAAAGCCGACAGCGGGTCGGCCGAGAGGATTATTCCGTCGCCGGGCAGTGACCACGAATGAAAATAGGAAACGCTTTTGCCTGTAAAAAGTATCCGCAGTGTCGAAATTATGCCAAGCAGTGCCGCGAGTATGTTTATGCCCGCGCAGAGGGGAAAACAGTCCCGCTTCCTTATAAAGAGCGGCAGCGCGGAGGCAAAGGCCAGCAGGAGAAGTGCTATAAGCAGTTTAATCATGACGGATTATGCAGCCTGTCGGCGGCTTCGGCGGCGGCAAGTATGTCCCGCGCGGGAAGTTTTTTGCGCACGGCGGCGGCAAATTCGCTTTTTTGCAGGGCAAAGCTAAGCAGGGCCAGCATGCGCAGATGGTCGTGCGGCGTGGCGGCCAGCAGGGTGAAAAGCGTGTGCACGGGCTGGCGGTCGAGCGCGCCGAAATCTACCGCTTTTTGCAGGAACATCAGGTTTATGACTGGGCAGGGCAGGCGGAATATTATGGGCGCGCGCGGATGCGGAAAAGCTATGCCGTCGCCCACCGTGGTGGGGCAGAGGTTTTCGCGCGCTATTAAAACTTCCTCAAGCATTTTTTCGTCGGTGTCTATTACCGGCGCGCAGGTTTGCGCAATCCGGGCGATGACGGCGGCCTTGTCGCCCGCCTGCACGTTATAGAGTATGCCGCCCGCTTCCAGCGCCGCCTTAAGCGACAGGCCTCCCTCGCCGTGCAGCGACAAGGGCAGGGGGATATTGCGGCGGGTGGCCCACTCGATTATATCGAGCCGGTGTATGCGCGGCTGGCCTTCGATTATCTCGGACCTTAGCTGATGTTTTTCAAGCGCATCTTCGACTGCCGATTCGGGCATGTCCAGAAGCCGCGCCAGCTGTGCAAGGGAAAAGTACATTTTTTTATTGTGTTCCTGTAGCCTTATTATAGCGCGCCGCGGGCGCGGCGCGCCTTAACCTAAATCAATACCGCATCAGTCCCACTTGTGCTCGCGGCGTTCCACAAGGCGTCCGCGCACGTAGCGTTCCTCGTAGAGCGGCTTGCCTTCCTCGTTATAGAACACGCGGTCGCCCTGCAGTTTGCCGTCGCGGAAAAATTCCTTCATGCGCAGTTTTCCGCCCATGTAGTAGTCGTTTTTCGCGCCGTCGAGCCGGCCGTCGGTGTAGGTCTCGTCGGTCCAGAGCTCGCCGTTGTCGTAAAAACGCTTGCGCGGACCGGTAAGCTTGTCTTCCTTATAGGTTTCGTCGGTGTTTAGCTGGCCGTTCTCGTAATAGGATTTACGGCTGCCGGTCATACGGCCGTCAACGTAGTTTTCCTCTACGCTCACCTTCCCGTTGGGATAGAATGTACGCCTTACGCCGTGCAGTTTGTTTTCCTTGAAAGTGGCTTCTTCCTCGAACACCTTGTCGCGGAAATAATTGTGCACTTTTACCTGCCCCTCGAGCTTTCCGTCGACGTAGTTTTCCTCGGCCCAGATGCGGGCCGCGTCGTCGTATTTCTTGCGGGGGCCGTTAAGCTTGCCGTCCTTGTAGGTTTCCTCGAATTTTATCTGGCCGTTGCGGTAGTACTCGACCACCGGCCCGTCGGGGATTTTGCCGGTCGTGGAGGTTACTTCGCCGTTGCGTCCCAGAATTTCGCGGGCCACTTCGTCGTCGTTCAGAAAATAGATGCGCGCCATGTCCGAGCTTTTGCGTATGACGGTGTTTGGCGTAGGCAGGGGGGCGTCGGACAGTCTGCTTGGTTCGACGGGCGGCGCCACGCGCATGTCGTGATTCATAAGGTTCATTGCCCTTACCACGGCCTCGGGCAGGGGCTGGGCGTTAGTCTGCGCTTTTGCCTGCGGCTTAGGCTTGGCCTGCGGCTGGGGCTGAGCCTGAGGCTCCTGTGCCGGCGTTTGCTCCTGTGCCTGCACCACGGGGCGAATTTGCGGCTGAATCTGCGGGCGCTGCTGAGGAATTGGCGCGTCGGAATTTTTAGGGCGGACGATGTCCGATACCGTTTCCTCCTGCGCGAAGTCCCGCGTGGTTATTATGCGTCCGTCCATGTATTCGACTTCGGAGCGCAGTTCGCCGGAATGGAGGTATTCGCGCGAGAGGCCGTCCAGAATTCCGGCCTTGTAGGTTTCCTCAACGCGCAGTTTTCCGTCGGGGTAATATTCGGTGCGCGGACCGTCTAGCAGTCCTGCCGTGTAGCGGTCGCAGGCAAGCAGCATGCCGGTATCTGAATCGTAGGTGCGGGATATGCCGTGCAGTCTTCCGTTGCGGTAATCGGACACGGAGTGCCTTTTTGGCGTGTATTCCCGTATCTGCGCGTCGGGCAGCATGCCCTCGCGGCGCACCACGCGTNAAACGGCCATNTCAAGCACTTCCACGGCGGCGCGTATGGCGCTGTAATAAATTTTCTTCCGGCCCTGCACAATGCAGATAATCTCGCTTGAAACCATAACCCCTCCGTCACAAAGCTGGCCATATTCTACAAAAAATACCCTTGACAAGGTTTGGCAGTTCTGGTAGTTTATTGCAATAGCGGCAGCAACCGCGCCTTTCCCTGATAACTCACATACAAAATCCCATAAACAACTCTTAAGAAACACGTGGAGGCCACATGAGCGAAACTCAGCTTACAGACGCAAATTTCAGCGACGAAGTCCTCAAAAGCGCCATACCCGTTATAGTGGATTTCTGGGCGCCCTGGTGCGGACCCTGCCGTATGCTCGGTCCGGTGGTGGAAGAACTGGCGGCCGAATATCAGGGCAAAATAAAAGTCTGCAAAATGAACACGGACGACAATCCGGTTACGGCGTCCAATTACCGCATCTCCGCCATACCCACGATACTGTTTTTCAAGGGCGGCAATGTTACCGACCAGACCGTCGGGGTTCTGCCTAAGGCCGAACTCAAGAAGCATCTCGACGCTCTCCTCTAAACTCTTGTTTACAAAATCCCTTAAGAAAATTTTCGCGTTCTCCCTGCTTGCGCTGGCCTGTGCCTGCGCAAGGGGAGGCGCGGACTTAAATCCCGGCGCCAAAGCGCCCGATTTTACCCTTCCGTCCTACGGCGGAGCCGCCGTGCACATGGCCGCGCTGGACGGCAGGGTGCGGCTGCTTTGTTTCTGGAGCGTGCGCTGTCCCGCCTGTTCCTCCGTAGTGCCCATGCTTTCGCGGCTTGACAAGGATTTCGGCCCGCGCGGTCTTTCCGTGCTTGCCGTAAATATCGGCGACGACGCGGAAACGGTGGGGGAGTATGTAAACAAACGGCGGATAGGCTACACCGTAGTGCTTGATTCCGAAATTTCCGCCGCCGGCGATTACGGCGTGCGCGGCACCCCGCATCTTTTCCTTATAGACAGAAAGGGCGCGGTGAAAAAGCAGTGGCTGGGCTACGCTCCGTCCATGGACGGGGAAGTGGAAAACAGCATTCAGCAGCTCCTGCAGGAAAAATAATCCGACTGATGCAGAACAATACGGGCGAAAAAACTCTCTATATAATCGACGCGCACGGCCTGCTGCACAAGGCCTATCACGCNATGCCGCGCCTTACCGGCCCGCAGGGCGACGAGGTCGGCGCGCTTTACGGCTTTACGCGCATGGTGCTGAAGATTATAAAGGATAAGCGGCCCGACCTTATAGCCGTTTGTTTCGACTCGCCCGCCAAGACTTTCCGCCATTCCCTTTTTTCCGACTACAAGGCCAACCGCCCCAAGACCGACGACGCGCTTGTAACCCAGCTAAGCCTTGCGCGCGAGCTTACGCGCCAGCTGGGCCTGTCCGTTTTTGCCGAGGAAGGGTTCGAGGCCGACGACCTTATTGCCGCGCTCGCCTTCTGGGCACAGCGGCATGAAATTTCAACCGTACTTGTCACGTCCGACAAGGACGTTTACCAGCTTGTAAACGACCGCGTAAGCGTCTGGCCGGGCGGCAATGAACCTGTGCGAAAAAGCGATTTTGTAATGCGGAAATACGGCGTTACCCCCGCGCAGATGACGGATTATTTTTCGCTTGTGGGCGACGCTTCCGATAACGTTCCCGGCATAAAGGGTCTGGGCCCGAAGACGGCGCAGAAACTGCTGGAGCGTTTCGGCACGCTCGACAATATTTTTGCCGCCGCGCGAGGCGGCTCTGATTTCCCTTTTGCCGAAGGCGTGCGCCAGAAGATTTTATCCGGCGAGGGCGACGCCCTTCTTTCCCGCAGGCTTGTTACGCTCTGTGAAACCTGCCGGCTTGAGGTTGAGGAAGACAATCTGCGTCCCGCCGTCTGCGACGACAGGGCAATGTCCGAGCTTTTTTCGCGCTACGGCTTCCGCGATTTTCTTGTAAAACCGGCCGCTTCCGCCGCCGTGTCCTCGGCCGAAGTCAAGCCCGCCGAACTTGCCGCCGTCTGCGAGGAAGCGAAAAAGACGGGTAAAGTTTTTCTGGGCGGCGACGGCATATGGTGCTGTCTGGGCGCGCCTTCCGGCGCGGCCTTTTCTGCCGAATCACTGCTTCTTAAGCCGGAAGAAAAAAAACTTATTTCCGCTGTCCTGTCCGACGCCGCCATTTCCAAGTTCGGCCATAATATAAAGGATAGCCTGCATCAGTTTATGGCGGGCGGCGAAAAACTTGACGGTAAAATTTTCGACACCGCCGTTGCCGCCTACTGCCTGAACCCGACCCGCACCAATTTTGAGTTTCAGGCGGTCGCGGCCGACTATCTTAAAGAGATAATCGCTCCCTCTTTCCCGTCGCGCTATCTGCTTTTCCAGAATCTTTTTATCTGGCGCATGGCCGATATTCTCAGCGGCGAACTGGTAAAAAACGGTCTGGACAAACTGTATCAGACCATGGAAATGCCCCTTCTTCCCGTTCTGTTTGAAATGGAACGCACCGGCATAAAGACCGACCCCGCTTTTTTGCGCGCTTTTGCCGTGCGTCTTGAAAACGATACCGTAAAAATAAAGGCGGAAATCGAGAAGGAAGCGGGCATGGAATTAAACCTGAATTCACCCAAGCAGATAGCGTTTCTTCTGTTTGAAAAAATGGGTATGCCCGCCATACGAAAGACAAAGACGGGCTATTCCACCGACGAGGAAACCCTTACCGAACTGGCGCTTTCGCACCCGTTTGTGGGAAGGATACTCGACTACCGCGAGGCCGTAAAGCTCAAGTCCACCTATGTGGACAATCTGCTTGTAATGGCCGACGCAAACGGCCGCATACACACCACTTTCAGCCAGACCGCCACGGCTACGGGCAGACTTTCAAGCCTGCGCCCGAACCTGCAAAACATTCCGGTAAAAAGCGAGTACGGCAAACTTGTGCGCCGCGCTTTTATCGCGCCGGAAGGCAGTATATTCCTTTCGGCCGATTATTCGCAGATTGACCTGCGCGTGCTCGCGCACGAAACGGGCGATGCCGCGCTCTGCGACGCTTTCCGCGCCGGAGGCGACATTCACGCCCGCACGGCGGCCGAGGTTTTCGCCGTGCATGAAAATCTTGTTTCCTCCGACATGCGCCGCGCGGCAAAGGCCATAAATTTCGGCATTATTTACGGGCAGACGGCCATGGGCCTTGCTCAGGAACTTGGCATTTCAAGAAAAGAGGCCCAGCAGTACATCGACCACTATTTCCAGACTTACAGCGGCGTGAAGGAGTGGATTTCCCGCACCATAGAAAACGCCCGCGCGCAGGACAGCGTGCGCACCCTTTCGGGCCGCGTGCGTTACTTTCCGGAATTCAAATCCGGCAAGGGCGCGCTTGCGGCTTTTGCACAGCGCGCGGCTGTTAACACCGTCATACAGGGCGGCTCGGCCGACATTATAAAAATGGCCATGCTCGCGCTCGCGCCCAAAATGCATGAGTTCGGCGCGGCCATGCTTTTGCAGATTCACGACGAACTGCTTTTCGAGGTCCCCGCCGCGAACGCCGCCGCGCTTGCCGCGGCCGTTAAATCCGAAATGGAAAACTGCATAAAACTTTCCGTGCCTCTTGTCGCCACCTTAAAACAGGGCCGGAACTGGGGCGAAATGGAGAAGCTTAAATAATGCGCGAATACTTTGAAGCCCTGCGCCGTTCCTATGCCGATTTGCCGCCCGTCACGCGGTTTTGTTTCGACGCCAGCGTGGTCGGCTATCTGCTGGTGATGGCTTTTCCTATTTCGGCATTTTATCTGGGCATGGTTCCGCATCTGGTGTGGCACAGGTTCTGGATTTGGCAGTTGTTTACATATATGTTCCTGCACGGCAGTTTCTTCCACATTTTCTTTAACGGCTTCATGCTGTGGACGCTGGGCGGGGAAATGGAGCGGCGTTTCGGCAGTTCCAAATATCTGCGCTACGCGCTTTTTACGGGTATCGGCGCCGCGCTGTTTGATTCTTTTATTCTGCGCGGTTCCATAATTCCCGTAATCGGTATTTCGGGCGTTATATACGGTTTGCTTTTTGCCTACGCCTACACCTCCCCCAACGCCGTGCTGTACCTTTATTTCGCCGTGCCAATAAAGGCCAAGCATCTGGTGTGGCTGCTGGGTTTTGTGGAATTTTACGCCTCGCTTAAACCGCAGGGCGGCATAGCAAACCTCGCCCATCTGGGCGGACTGCTTGCCGGTGCGCTTTATTTGTGGCTGTGGCCGAAACTGACGGCCTTGCGCCTTGCCCGTAAAGAAGAACGACGGGAAGACGACGCAAAATACATGGACGAACTGCTGGCCAAAATAAGCAGGGACGGAATAAATTCCCTGACTGAGAGCGAAAAAAAGTTTCTGGACCGCCGCAGCGGCCGCTGATTATGAAAACCGCCGATACCCTGAATATTAAAAAGAAAAAGGGAACCCTTGTGCTGGGCCTTACCGGCACGGTGTCGTGCGGAAAATCGAGCGCGCTAAAGCGCTTTGCGCAAAACGGCGCGTTTACCCTAAGCGCGGACGACCTGGCAAAAGCCCGGCTTGAAAAGGGCACTGCCGTGTACCGCGCGGTCGTAAAAAAATTCGGTCCCGCCGCGCTCGGGCGCGGGGGGGAGATAGACAAAAAATTTCTGGCGGAGAAGATTTTCACCAGTGCGGTATACCGCCGCTGGCTTGAAAGTCTTGTGCATCCGGCCGCATTGTCCGCCGCTTCGCGCCTTATTGCCGGAAAGAAGGGAATAATAATTTTCGAAGTGCCGCTTCTTTTTGAACTCGGCCTCGAAAAAAGTTTTACCGCCGTCATAGCAGTCGACATAAGCCCAGCGGCCCGCCTTAAACTGGCCCGCCGCCGCGGCTGGACACCCGCCGAATTAAACCGGCGTCTGGCCGCCCAGCTGCCGTCCTCCGCCAAGCTAGAAAAAGCGGATTTCATACTAGATAACAGCACAACACTTTCCGCGCTCAACGCTCAGGCGGACAGGCTTTACCGTGCTTTGGCTAAAATAATCAAGGAGCAATAGCAATGCAGAATCGAAACAATCCGGTTGCCGCACGCAACTACCAAAACGGCCAGCAGGACCGCCGCAGGCCGGTCAATCACCGCTACCAGCAGCAGTCCCAGCAGTACGCCGCCCAGCAGCCGAATTCCCAGCCGGCGTCCCAGCAGCCGGCTCAGTCAGCCCCTCAGTCGCAGGCGCCGCAGTCGCCCGCCCAGCCGGCACAGCCCCCGCGCAAGCCGCTTGATGTAACCGAACTTTCCAAACTTACGGTTACCGGCCTTATTAAAATCGCGCAGGATTACAACATAGAAGGTTTCTCCGGTCTCAGAAAGCAGGAGCTTATAGGCAAGATTCTGGAAGCCCAGGCCAAAAGCAACGGCATAATATGCGGCGGCGGCGTGCTGGAAATTCTGCCCGACGGTTTCGGTTTCCTCCGCTCTCCCGAAAACAACTATCTTTCCGGCCCAGAGGACATTTACGTTTCTCCCTCGCAGATAAAGCGTTTCGGCCTGCGCAAGGGCGACACTATCGAAGGCCTCATCCGTCCCCCGAAGGAAGGCGAACGCTATTTTGCCATGCTGCAGGTTAAAAAGGTAAACGGCACGGAAATCGAGCAGATGCTCTCGCGCGTGCTCTTTGAAAACCTTACGCCCCTGCACCCCAATTCGCGCTTTCTGCTGGAAACCGCCCGCACCGAACTTATCGGCCGCGTTACCGACCTTATCTGTCCCATCGGCAAGGGCCAGCGCGCGCTTGTAGTCGCCGCGCCCAAGACCGGTAAGACCATGATTCTGCAGAAAATCGCAAACGCTCTTACCACCAACGACCCCGCCATTGAGCTTATGGTTCTGCTCATCGACGAGCGTCCCGAGGAAGTCACGGACATGAAGCGTTCCGTTCGCGGCGAAGTCATTGCCTCAACTTTCGACGAACCCGCCGACCGCCATGTGCAGGTGTCGGAAATGGTGCTGGAAAAGGCCAAGCGCCTTGTCGAGCAGAAAAAGGACGTTGTAATTTTACTGGACTCCATTACCCGTCTTGCCCGCGCCTATAACACCATTACGCCGTCCAGCGGCCGCGTGCTGTCGGGCGGTCTAGAAGCCACCTCGCTTCAGCGGCCCAAGCGCTTTTTTGGCGCGGCCCGCAATATTGAAGAAGGCGGCAGCCTTACCATCATTGCAACGGCCCTTATCGACACGGGCTCCCGCATGGACGAAGTTATTTTCGAGGAGTTCAAGGGTACGGGCAACTCGGAAATTTATCTGGAGCGCAAGCTTGCCGACCGCCGCATATTCCCAGCTATCGACCTCAACCGCACTTCCACCAGAAAAGAGGAGCTGCTGCTTACCGAGGACGAGCTTAACAAGGTGTGGATACTCAGAAAGGTTCTCGCGCCGCTTAATCCTGTCGACGCAATGGAACTGCTGCTGAGCAAGCTTTCGGCCACCAAGTCCAACAAGGATTTCCTGAAATCAATGGAAATCTCAAGTATATAACTGGTATAATCAGGCGTTGGACCAGTTTTATACGCGGCCGCTTTTTGCGGCCTATAATAAGGAAAGTGAATGCATAAGCTGCTTTTTGCCGCCGTTATGATGGTACATCAGGCCCTTGCAGGTCCGGGCCTGATGGCCGACGGCGCGTTCGCACGCGGCCTTGCGCGCTTTTCCCTTACCACCTCGGCCGGCCCCGCCGCGCCGCGGCCCGAAGCATTCCGTCTTGGAAAACTTGTAACAGGCAGATACCGTACTGACGGCCGCACCGGCATAGCCGGACTCGCGGCCGCTTACGGTACCAATGTAAAATCCATTCAAAGCACTAACCGCAATGAGTTTATAATCCTTCGCCCCGGCACCCTGCTGCGCATACACAATAAGGATGGTCAGCTCTACGAAATACGCCGCAACGGACAGACCTTAAACGGTCTGCTGCGTGCCTATAAGCCCGGCGACAGACAGTTCCGCCGCCTTGTGGTCGAACAAAACGGTTTTCCGCCTTCCGCCATAATTTCCGACATGTCCCTGCCCAAGGGCATGCGCATACTGCTTCCCGGCGTTTACGTCGATTTCGATACCTTCAACATCCCCTTTTTAGGCGGTCCTATACGCGTAAGTTCCTCTTTCGGTTCGCGCGTGCATCCGCTGTTTCACCAGCGGCGGCATCATAACGGCTGCGATATACCAAAGCCCCTCGGCACGCCGGTTTACGCCGCGCGCTCGGGCGTTGTAACTTTTGCCGGCTGGTCCGGCGGTTACGGCAATCTGGTGGAGATAAAGCACAAGGACGGGTATGTTACCCGTTACGGCCACCTCGGTTCCATAAACGTAAAAGTGGGCGAGGTCGTGGAAAAACGCAAATCGAAACTCGGCGCTGTCGGCATGACCGGCTGGACCACGGGTCCGCATCTGCATTTTGAAATACGCNCGCCCGCCGGCAAACCGATAAATCCCTTTTCCAAAATCGGCAGGGGATAGACTTTTCCCCGTCCGTTTTGTAAAATATAACTGTACCGCAATCACAGAGGTAAGAAAATGAAAAAAGGCATTCACCCTAACTATGGTTTAACCGAAGTCACCTGCGCGTGCGGAGCCACTTTCGTCACCCGCTCAACCAGACCGGTTGTAAAACTGGACATCTGCTCCTCCTGCCATCCGTTCTTCACCGGCCAGCAGAGACTGCTGGACATCGCGGGCCGCGTTGACAAGTTCAACAAGCGTTTTGCCGCAACCAACGGAAAGACTGTCATCCGCAAGCCGAAAACGGCCAAGCCCGCCGGCGCGGTAACGACAATCAGAAAAGTGCTTTCCACCACGCCCGCTAAGGCCGCTGCCGCAACCGCAAAAGCGGAAAAAGGCAAGAAGGCCGAGCATAAGGCCGAAAAGAAGGCCGACAGCAAAGCCGAGAAAAAGGCTTAGCGTTGTTTTAACCTGAAGCGGAGCCCCGGTAATGCGGGGTTCCGCTTCATTCATTTCTATGGATTCCTCTAAACTTGTAGCCGAATATTCCGAGCTGGAAGACAAACTTTCGCGCGGCGGTCTCGCCAACGACGAGATAAGCCGCGTTTCCAAACGGCACGCCTATCTGCGGCCCATCGTGGAGAAAATCCGCGAACTGGACTCCGTGGTAAAAGGCATAGCCGACGCCCATGCCATGATAGGCGAAGGCGACAAGGAACTGGCGAAGCTCGCGCAGGACGATCTTGAGTCCTTTGAAAAGCGCAAGCCGGTTCTGGAGGAGGAACTGCGCATCCTGCTTATTCCTCCCGATCCCAACGATTTCAAAAACATCTACATGGAACTGCGTCCCGGCGCGGGCGGCGAGGAATCCTCGCTGTTTGCCGCCGAGCTTATGCGCGCCTACATGCGTTTTGCCGAAACCAAAGGCTGGGCCGCCGAAGTAATGGAATTTACCCCGTCGTCGGGAAAAGGCTGCAAGTACGCCTCGATTTACATAAAGGGCGAGGGCGCATATTCCTGGCTGCGCGAGGAAGGCGGCGTTCACCGCGTTCAGCGCGTGCCGGCAACCGAAGCCTCCGGCCGCGTGCATACATCGACCTGCACGGTGGCCGTTTTGCCGGAAGCCGAGGAAGTGGAAATTACCATAAACCCCAAGGATTTGCAGGTTGAAACCTGCCGCGCCGGCGGCGCGGGCGGACAAAACGTCAACAAGGTTGAAACGGCGGTCCGCATAGTGCATATTCCGACTGGTGTTGTCGTGCAGTGCAGACAGGAGCGCTCTCAGGGCCAGAACAAGGAAAAAGCCATGAAGATGCTTCAGTCCAAGCTTGCGCACATGGCGGAGGAAAACTCCGGCAAGAGCATAGCGGACGACCGCCGCGGTCAGGTTGGCACGGGCGACAGATCGGAGAAAATCCGCACCTATAATTTCCCGCAAAACCGCGTTACCGACCACCGGCTTGAACAGTCGTGGCACAACATCGACGAGATAATGAACGGCGAGCTGGAACCCATGCTCGACGCCCTGCGCAAACAGCGCATGGCGCAGAAACTTAAAGATTATAAGTTATGACGACGGCCGCCGCGCTGCTTGCCAGCGGAACGAATGTACTTTCCGCCTGCGGCGCGGAAGCCGAAGCAAACTGCCAGTGGCTGTTATCCCACCTGACAGGGAAAAGCAGACTTGAACTTATCGCCCGTCCCGATTTCCAGATTTCACCGGAAACGGAACGGGCGTTTTTTTCGCTTATCGGGCGCAGAAAAAAAGGCGAACCGCTCGCCTACATAATAGGCAGTCAGCCCTTTATGGGACGCGATTTCGCCGTTACGCCCGCCGTGCTGATTCCGAGACCTGAAACCGAGGAACTTGTCGAACAGACCCTGCGCCTGCGCCCGCCGCAAAAACTTTCCCCGATACTCGATTTATGCACGGGCAGCGGCTGTATAGCCGTAACGCTCGCGGTCATGACGGAGGCGCGGGTTGCGGCCTGCGATATTTCGCCCGACGCCTTGGCTGTTGCCGCGCAAAATTCCCTCGCAAATAAAACGCTGGACAGGGTAACCTTTGTGCGCTCCGATTTGTTTGATAATATAAACGGTAAGTTTAGCCTTATAATAAGCAACCCGCCTTACGTTACCGACGGGGCAATGGCCACGCTTCAGACCGAGGTGCGTTTTGAACCCGCCCTTGCCCTGCGCGGCGGCGGCGACGGGCTGGACCTTGTGCGGCGCATACTGTCGCGCGCCCCGCATTTTCTTTTGCCGGACGGGCTTATCGCCATGGAAGTGGGCGCGCATCATAAGGACGAACTGGTGCGCCTTACGGAAAACGGTCCGTGGAAAAAAGTCTTTTTCGGACGGGATTTTAACGGTTTTGAACGCTTCTTTTTTGCGGAGATATAAATGGACAGATTTGAAATTGAAGGCGGAGTAAAACTTAAAGGCACGGTGGCGGCTGGCGGCTCTAAAAACGCGGCCCTGCCTATACTTATAGCCACGCTTCTTACCGACGAGACCTGCGTAATTTCCAATGCCCCCGCCCTGCGCGACATTCTCACTACCGTGCGTCTGCTTGAAAGTATTGGAAAGACGGTGAAGTTTTCAGCCGGAAATGTTACGGTGAGCGCAGGAAAAAAACTTTCCACCTCCGCACCCTATGAACTGGTAAAGCAGATGCGCGCCTCCGTTTTGGTGGCGGGGCCTTTGCTTGCCCGCTTTAAAAAAGCCAGCGTGCCGCTTCCGGGCGGCTGCGCCATTGGCCTGCGGCCCGTCGATATCCACATCCGCGGCTTTCAGTGCCTCGGCGCAAACGCGCAGACCGTGCGCGGCGATTTGGTGTTTACGGCAAAAAAACTTTCCGGCACGACAATGCGGCTTGGGTTTCCGAGCGTCGGAGCCACGCAGAATATTTTAATGTGCGCCTGTCTTGTTAAGGGTAAAACGCTTATTGAAAACGCCGCGCTTGAGCCGGAAATAGACGACCTTATAAATTTCCTAAACGCCTGCGGCGCGAAAGCCCGCCGCCTTGAAAGCGGCGCGGTCTCCGTCGAGGGAGTAGCCTCACTGCACGGCGCGACATATAGCGTAATGCCCGACCGCATAGAGGCCGGAACCTATCTTCTTGCAGGTGCGATAACCGGCGGCGCGGTCACCGTGACCGGCTGCGTGCCAGAGCATTTCAGGGCTCTTACCGAGGTGCTTGCTGCCTGCGGCTGCGGAGTAAAAATTTCAGGCGGCAGTGCAACAGTCAAAGCCGCAAAACACCTTTTGCCATGCGCGGTAGACACCGCGCCATATCCGGCGTTTCCGACGGATTTGCAGGCCCCGCTCATGGCCCTTGCCTGCGTGGCGGGGGGAACGTCGCGCATAAAAGAAAGCATTTTTGAAAACCGCTTCATGCACGCGCCAGAGCTGGCGCGCATGGGCGCGCTTATCGCCGTGGATAAAAACGTGGCGCTTGTGGAAGGCGTTAAAAAACTTTCCGGCGCCTGCGTCATGGCCTCCGACCTGCGCGGCGGCGCGGCCCTTGTGCTTGCCGCGCTGGCGGCAAAGGGCGCAAGCGTGGTGGACCGCGTCTATCACATAGACCGCGGCTACGAGCGCATGGAAAAACGTCTGTCTGATTTGGGCGCGAAAATTAAAAGGACCAACCCCTCAGCGCAGGGCTGAGTAAATGGCTTTCGTTTCCGCCGACGAGCTTTTATAGTCGGTAATAGGCGCGGGATAGCCCGCCGGTCTTTGCGCGGAAGGTTTTTGCAGAACAAATATTTCCGGATCGGAGAGTTTTGCGAGTTCTGGCAGCCAGCGTTTCACATACAGGCAGTCCGCGTCAAAACGCTTTAGCTGAAGCCACGGATTAAAAATGCGGAAGTACGGCTGGCTGTCACAGCCGGTGGACGCGCACCACTGCCAGTTGCCGTTATTTACCGCCGGGTCGTAATCGATAAGCGTCTGGGCAAAATACCTCTCGCCAAGCCGCCAGTCAACGTGCAGATTTTTTACCAGAAACGAGGCCGCTATCATGCGCGCGCGGTTGTGCATACGGCCCGTGCCCGCCAGTTCGCGCATTCCCGCGTCCACGGCGGGGTAGCCCGTCTTTCCTTCCTTCCATTTTTTGAAAACTTCCTCGCCGCCCGGCCATTTTATACCGTCGTATTTTTGCCGGAAAGCGTGGCCGAAGACATGCGGAAAATGAAAAGCCGCGTGCGTAAAGAAATCCCGCCAGTACAGCTGTTTTGCCGCAAGCGGCGATATGGGGGCAAGCGCGTGAAAAGCCTCCCGCACCGAGCAGGTTCCAAAGCGCAGATGCGGCGAAAGACCGCTGGTTTCATAGGTCAGAAAATCTCGGCCTTGCTCGTAGTCCTTCAGCCGCTCAATATTTTCAAGCAGCTTTTGCGCCGTCTTTCTGCCCGAGGCTATCTGCACCGTGGGCTTTGGCAGTACGGCGGTTTTTGTGTGTAAAGCTCCGGCGTAAAAGCGCGCGGCCGAAAGTTTTGCGGGAAGTTTTACCGGCAGTGCCGAGGCCGCGCGGTAAAATGGCGTAAACACGGAATATGGCGTGCCCGCGCCTGTGCGTATGGCTTCCGGCTCGTGCAAAAGAAGGTCGGGCGAAATTTCGCACGGCACGCCTTTTGCCGCGCATAGCGCGGCAATCTCTTTATCGCGCCGCAGGGCAAAGGGCGTATAGTCGCGGTTAAAAAACACCGCGCCGATGCCGTCTTTTTCAATTAAATTTTTTATGACCTCGGCGGGATTTCCGGCAAACACAAAAAGTCTGCCTCCCCGTCTTGCAAGGTCCTCCGCAAGGCCGGCAAGCGACTCAAGCATAAAGGAAAAGGAGTTATTTCCGAAGTACGGGTTTTGTTCCGGCGTGGTCTGGCGGGTGTCCAGAATAAAGCAGGGCACAATGGCCGCGCCGCGCGCGGCGGCTTTGGCCAGCGCGGTGTTATCTTCAAGGCGCAGGTCCCTGCGGAACACAAGCAGGGTTTTTGACGTTTTTTCAGCGGTCATGCGGCATTTATCCCCCGCTTTGATTATAGTATTATTAACCGTAAGGAAACTTATGACTTTTGCTCAGACTCTCGAATTTCTCCGCGCGCGGCAGGGCCTTTCAAAAAAGGACAGTCTGGCGCATGTTCTGGCCTGCCTGGAACGCCTTGGAAATCCACATAAAAAAATACGCGCGGTGCACGTTACCGGCACAAACGGCAAGGGCTCGGTCTGCGCGCTTATAGCTGGCGCGCTGGCGGAGTCGGGCTTTAAAACCGGCCTTTTCACCTCGCCGCACCTTTGCCGCATAACCGAACGCATAAAAATAAACGGCGTCGAAATTTCCGACGAGGATTTTACCCGCCATATTGCTTCCGCCGCCGCGCATGAAACCGAACCCCTTTCCTTTTTTGAACTGCTTACCGTTGCCTGCTTCCTTTATTTTGCCGAACGCGGCGTGGATGCCGTAGTGCTGGAAGTCGGCATAGGCGGACGCTTTGACACAACAAACGTAATAGAAAATCCGCTTGTCTGCGCAATAACCTCCGTGGGGCTTGACCATGTGCAGATTCTGGGCGGTACGCTTGAGCGGATTGCCGCCGAAAAAGGCGGCATCATAAAGCCTTCCTGCGACTGCGTGTGCGGCGCGCTTGAACTTGGCCCGCGCCGCGTTCTGCGCGATATCGCCGCCGCCCAGCACGCGCAAATCCGTTTTGTGGAGGAGGGGGAGATTTTCCGCGCAAACGGCTACGACTGGGAAACCGGTGCTTTAACCCTTTCCGGTCCCGGCGGCGGACTGTGGCCGCTTGGGCTTATTGGCAGCAGGCAGGCGCAGAATGCGGCCGTGGCCTTTGCCTGCATTGAAGTGCTTTCAAAGCGCGGCCTTGTCTGCGAACCTGCGGCCATACGGCGCGCGTTTTCGCAGGTGCGCTGGCCCGCGCGTTTTCAGATAATTGCGCGCGCAAACGGCGGGCGCGTAATTTTAGACGGAGCGCATAATCCGCAGGCCGCGCGCGCTTTTGCGGACACTTTTGCCATGTCGCCGTTTTCCGTACAGAAAAACGTGTTTATTCTGGGCGTTATGGCCGACAAGGATTACAAGGCCGTAATCGATTGTCTTGCGCCTTTTCTTAAAGCCGTAATCTGCGTCGCGGCTCCTTCGCCGCGCGCGCTTGCGCCCGAAAAGCTGGCCGCGCTTGTGGCGGCGCGCTGTCCGGCCGCGCGGGTAAGCGCGGAAAACGATTTTGAACAGGCCTTTTCAAAGGCCGCTTTAATATCCGATAATATTATTATTACGGGGTCTTTCTATCTAGCCGGCGCAACCCTTTCGCTTTTGGCGCGCGAACCGGCGGAAAAAGGGCGGGTGAGCCAGTATGCTTCCTAACGAAAACAATAACGGCGAAAACGAAAACGGACACGCAAACGGCGCGCAGACCGAAACCGAGGAACTGCGTCAGCGGCTTGAGGATATCCGCAAGCAGCTTGCCGACGAGCGCGAAAAGGTGCTCAAGGCCGAGCTGAAATCGAAAGAGGAAGAGGCGACCACCGCAAAAATGGAGGCCTCCCTTCAGGATTTGCAGCAGAAAATGCGCCGCGACCTGCGCGAAAAGGAAATGGAGCAGGACCGCAGCGAGCTTAAACAGCGTCTTCAGATGCTGGAAAACAAAATCGCCTCCGAGCGCGAAACCCTTATAGAAGTTCTAAAAATGGGCATGAACCAGACGCCCAAGCCGCAGACAGCCGCCAGCGGAGATATTCTGGCCAAGCTGGAGGAAGTAACCCTCCGTCTTGCCGCCGTAAAAACCCAGCCGTCGCAGGAACAGCAGGACAGGCTTGACCGGCTTGAACTGGAAATTTCCCGCGCCAACCAGCAGAAGGACCTGATAGTTTCCGAACTTTCCGTAATGAAGGATGCCCTTTTGCGGCTGGACAGACAGGGCGGCTACATAAATAACATCGGCTCGCTTATGGGCGCGGTAAGAAGCGCCGTGCCTCAGCCCGCGGCCCCTGCCGATCTGCCGCCTGCAACTAACGCAGACGACGCCGAAAAACTGCGCCGCAAGGATGCGGCGCTTGTGCAGGCCTCTGCCGACAAACTGCGCATAATGGCCGAACTTATAAAACTTAAAAAAGTGCTCATGCGCCTGCGCGCCGTTAACATGGCCATGGAGCGGGAATTTAAAAAAGCCGTCGGCGAAAAGAACGAGGCTCTTAAAAAATCCCTGCGGCAGGAAGGGGAAATTGAAAACCTTACAAACCTGTGGCGCGAAAAAAGCCAGCTGGCGGACAGAATTTCCGCCGAGCTTACCGAGCAGAAACAAAAATTCGCCGATCTGGAACATCTGCTTGGCGACCGCACGGCCGACTACACGGGCAAACTGAAAAATCTGGAAAGCCAGCACACCGTCCTTGTCAAAAAGGTTTCGGAACTGGAAACCGCAAAGACAAGCCTTGTCAGCCGCTACGAAGCCAAACTCGGCCAGCTTGAAGCCGAGAAAGGCCGCATACAGCAGGAAGTCGAGGAATTGCAGGCTCGCGGCGCGGAACTGGAAAATACCAACCAGCATCTTAAGGAACAGGGAACCGAGCTTGGCGAGCGCAACCGCAAGGCCGAGGCCGAGCGCGCCGTAATTACCGCCAGCATAAGAAAACTGCAGGCCGAAAAAGCCATGCTGGGCATGGAGTCCAAAAAACTCGCGGCGCAAAAGACCGCGCTGGAAACATCGCTGCAGACGCTCGATAAGAAAATAAAGGACAATGATTCCGTCGTCAACGACCTTAATGTCCGCATAACCATTCTGGAAGAAGAGGTGGCCAAGGCCGCCAAGCGCGAGGCCAAGTTAAAGGACCTGCTCAACAAGGAAAAGAACCAGTCGGCGGAACTGCTAAAGAAAGTCGAAAAGTACGAAAACGCCGCCGAGAGCATGCTCTCCCGCGCAAAGTTTTTCATAACCGGCAAACCGCCGGAGGAATAGGATAATGGCAAAAACAGTAATAGCCGTAATTTACGGCGGAAGATCCACCGAGCACGAAGTGTCGCTGCAATCGGCCGAAAATCTCGGCAACGCCGCCCTGGCGGCAATGCCGGAAAGCGAAATTGTGCCCGTTCTAATTACCAGAGAGGGGCGCTGGTTTGTAACCAAGGCCTGCGGCAGTGCCGCATCCGACGGACCGGAAGTTACGCTTGTATCCGGCGGCGTATTGCGCGCCTTAAACGGCGGCTACACCAAAAAAATCGATTTGGCAATTCCCGCCATTCACGGAGCGGGCGGCGAGGACGGCACTTTGCAGGGCCTGCTTGAAATGGCCGACGTGCCTTACACCGGCTGCGGCGTAATGGCTTCATCGGTTGGCATAGACAAGGTGCTGTGCAAGGAACTTGCCCGCCTTAACGGCCTGCCCGTACTTGACCAGATTCTGCTTGAACGCGGCGATAAAAATGCCGCCGCAAAGGCCAAGGCAAGTGCCGCGAAAATGGGCTATCCTGTTTTTGTAAAGCCAGTGTCGCTCGGCTCGTCCGTTGGCGTTACGCGCGTTTCATGCGACGCGGAACTTGAGCCCGCCATAGCGGCGGCTTTCCGTTTCGATACCCGCGTAATGGTTGAAAAGGGCGTTGACCACGCGCGCGAAGTGGTGTGCGGCGTGCTGGGCGCGGAAGAGACGGCCCGTCCGTCAATCTGCGGCGAGATACGTCCCAAGAAACACGAGTTTTACGACTACGAGGCCAAGTATAACGACCCCGACGGTTTCGACTTCGTTCTTCCGGCGGAAATGCCGGATTCCATGTCGGCCGATATGCGGGATATGTCGGTGCGTTTTTTCCGCGCCATAAAAGGCCGCGGTCTGGCGCGCATCGATTTCCTGCTTGATAAGGCCGGAAAGAACTTTTACTTCTGCGAAATAAACACCATGCCGGGTTTTACCTCGCACAGTCTGTACCCGAAACTGTGGGAGAATACAGGTCTTTCCGCGCCCGAGGTCGTGCGCGAGCTTATAGCGCTGGCGCTTGCCGCCGGAAAGACTAAGGATTCTCTGAAAATCGACCTGTAGTCCGTTTCAAAATTAAAGGCGGGGCCTTCTAATCGAAGGCCCCGCCTTTTTGTTATTTCATGCCGGTGTACGCGGACAGACGTATAATTAATTATTGTCTGTCAAAGGCAATTTCAAATGTGAGGGGGGGAAAATGTCCGGTCATATTAAACCGTTGCTGCCCGTGAAGCTAATATCAAGGTATGCTAAAGATGAGATAGAACCTGTTTACGAAACATATGACTTCGTTCTCAAAAATCTTGATTGTAGAAAACTTACCCATAAAAGTGCGCTGGAAGTACTGCATATCTTAGCCAGTATGGGTTCATGGAGTGGAAAAAATGCAAAACAAAGAGGCTCAAAAGTAATTAGTAATATAAAGACCATGCATGGAAAAGGGCTTCGGTTTAAGTCCGCTAGTATCAAAAAGTTAGAAGATGTAATCAATAACAATGGTTACGATGGCAAATTTTGTGGGTTTGCTTCAGGGGTTTATCGCGGGGTTTCGCATCCCGTGCAGTTTCTTAAATTTTTGCGCGATGCCAATGACTTGAAGTCTATTAACTCTAAAAATGCCGCAATGCTCAAACTGAAATATTCCGCGCTGGATTCTTTTAAACAATCCTCTTCCAAAATGAGTCAGTTCCTTCATTTGGCAAATCCCAATCTGTTTGTCATCGTCAACGCCCAGACCAGCAAGATTATTAACGGCGCGTTGCAGCGTAACCTTTGCAATATCGATACCTATATGGATAAGCTGTATTTACTGTTTTGCTGGGGTAGTAGTTTGGTAGGTTATCATCAGCGTTATAAAATGGCCGTGCTGGACGATATTATACGTAAGCACTCCAGTAAAAAAAACATGGAAATTTTTGCGTCCGCCGTAAATAAGTTATATGAAGATCCTGTATCCGCCATTGAAGGCGCTGAGAAAATGCGGATTCATCTGGCGCGGGAACGCAACAGCCGGATTGTTGCGGAGTTCAAAAAGCATCTACCAAATTTGAACTGTGAGGTATGCGGTTTCAATTTCCGTGATAAGTATGGCGACATTGGTGCGGGTTTTATTGAGGCACACCATACCCGACCGTTATCCGCAGGTAAAAGAAAAACTTCGGTGGATGATTTTGTAGCAGTATGTTCCAATTGTCATCGTATGCTGCACCACCCCGCTATTAGCTGTGACGTGGATACACTGCAAACTATTGTGAACAAGCATTCATAAGCCGTTAAAAGTATGTACTGCGGTACTGCAAATACAATAAAAAAGGCGGGGTCCGTTTCGGACCCCGCCTTTTTTGTATAAAACTTTACTCATCCATCGGCTGACTTATTTCCTCGCCCATGTCCGATGATTTGGCCGCTTTTTTCGCAGGTTTCTTGTCCTTGCCCTTCTTCTGCTTGGCGGACTTTGAGGGTTTCTGCGCCGCATCCTTTGCGTCGGCAAAAAGTTTCTTTGCGCTGAAATCGAAAGGCGTCAGCGTCTTTTCCTTGGCGTCGTAATCAAAGCGGTAGGACTGTCTGTCCCGCGCGTCCTGAGTAGAGAGCGGTATTTTCGCGGACACTGAATAAAGGTCCTCGCCCGTGGGCTGCACTTTCCATTCAAGGTTCTGCGCGTCCTCGGGCTTGAGGCTGGCCGCAAGCAGGGTCTCAAGCGTTATGCCGGGCGTAACCTCATAGGCTTTGACTTCGGCCAGAATCCCGTCTTCGTTCTGTTCCGTCCCGGAAGCCTTGACCGTGTCGGTCGAGGTGGTCTGCATGGGTTCTTCCGTCTGCGTTTTTTTTGACGAAAGCATTTTAAACGGGTCCAGACCCGCAGGCAGCATATGCTGTTTTTTAAGTGAAAACGCCAGTATGCCAAGCAGTACTATTACAACTATGGTCCACAGGAAAAAGCGGGTTATGGCCTGAATCATCCGGCCTATTCTCTGACCGAAGGACACTTTTTCCTCGTATACCGACGGCTCGCTTCCAAGCGCTATCGTGGCGGACTTGTCGGCGGGTGCGGTAAGTGAAATGGGTGCGGAGGCCATTTGCTGTACGGGCATCTGCATTTGGCTGTCGGATGACGGCGGCGGCCATGCCGAGGCCGGTGCAGCGGCTGGCATTGCGCCGGGGACGGCCATTTTTGCAAGCAGTTCCTGACTGACGTTAAGCTGCTGCATCAGTATGGAGCGGATGTCCTCAAGCAGTTTAAGCATTTCCGGCGAGGGAGCGGCAGGCTGTGCCGGCATCGTCTGCGTGTCGGAGGGGGGCTGCTGGTTTTTCGGTATGGTCTCAATAACCGTCACGAGATTGCGGATGGACTGCTCAAGCTTTTCAATATTGTGCTCAAGCACGGGGCCCACCGTTCCCATCTGCGACTGGGTTTGCGTTTGCTGCATTAAATTGTGTTCCTCCGCAAGCTGTTCCTGCGGCGTGGGAACGTTGACGGTTTGCGCTATCGATGAAAGGGAAATTGGGTCTATGGCGGAAACTGCGGGCATGGCCGCCTGCGGGGTTTCCTCCACGGCGACGGGCTCTATTTGCGAAAGGGGGTCTGCCGGAGTTTCCGCCGGCTGTTCGGCCTGCGGCTCGGCAAAGGAAAATGATTCCGGCGCGGCTTCCGGTGTCTGAGCCTGCGGCGTGAAACTTTCCACGGGAGGAAAGCTTTCCGCCTGCTGGGCGGTTTCCTGCTGCGGCATGGCAAATGCCGGTTCCTCCGCCTGCGGCGCGGGGGACGCTTCCGGCATTATTGGTTCTATTGAAATCGGTCCGGCGGACTGCGCCGGTTCAATAGCTGGGAAAGCGGACGCTTCGGCTGCGGGCTGGCCGCTTACCGAGGAAAGGGAAATTTCATTGGGGCTTGCGGCTTCGGGGGCCGCCGTCTGCTGCGGAGTTTCAGCGGCCGGCTGCGGCGTTTCGGCGGCGGGTGCGGATGTCTGACCGGCCTGCGAAAATTCCGGATATTCGGACGCGGGTTTCCATTCCTGATTTTCCGCGCCGGGACCGACTTCGGGAGTAAGCATCGTCTCCGTCGTGAAGCCTTCCATTTTCAGCACTTCGTTTTTATCGTATGGACCCAAAACGTTGTTGTTGAGATATACCCAGTATTTCATTTTTTACACCGCCGGTTTGTAGTATGTGCGCGGAAACCCTCTTTGCCGCGCACACCGAAATCCCCTTTTCAATGACGGGACAGCCTGTCCGTCCGCGCGGCATACCGGCCCGCTGGCCGGTACAGCCTATTAGGAAATTATATATAGACTTCGGACTGTTGGCAAATGATATAATAGGCGGCATGAGAAAGCTGGTTTCATTGGCCGGAAATTTGTGCCGCAGGCTTAACTGGAAAATCGCGCTCGGCGTGCTTTTGCTTGCCGCGTTGTTTTCATCGGCGCGCAATTTTTACAGGGCTTACCATGAGGAACCGAAGGTGAATCTGCGGCCGCTGTCCGTTGCCGGCGACGCCGTAAACGCCGCCGTCGCGGCAAAACAGCGCATGGAGGAACTTTCCGCCAGACAGCAGTATATGCCCCAGCNAGCCGACCTCCGGTCCCGATGAGGTTACGCGCAAGGGCGCTATAGTGGTCATGCACGAAAAGGGTTTTGCCGCCGCCAGTCTGCCGCCAAAACCGCTGGCCGAGGCTCTGGCCGAACTTACGGGTTCGGCGCGCAAAAAGCCCGCCGCCATGAATCTCGACGGCAAAGGGCTTGGAAAAAAGGTCATGCTGCTGGCAAAATCCGACGGGGCTGTCCGCAAAAAATCCGGCGGTCTTACCGGCGCATTCTTCAGCATGACGGCCGCCGTAAGCCACAAGGTTTTCCGCACACAGAAGGATTATGCCGCCTTTACCTCAACGCACAGGGGCGATTTCCCGAAGGCCGATTTCCGCAGTCAGATGGTCGTTATGCTGCTGTCCATGTCCGATTTTCCAAACCGTATTTTTGAAATTACCGACTGCGTTTACTCTTCCGGTAAAATAACGGTGAAATATAAAATCAATCCGCTGTCCGCCGCCGACCAGCAGGACGACGCCTATTCCGCCGCCGTCGTTAAAAAATCCGGCGCGAAAATTGTTCTTGAGCAGGTGCAGTAGCGTTTCAGGGGGGATTATGAAATTGGGGCTTTTCCATTTCCAGGTGCTTTATACCATTCTGGAAAACATTCACTATATTTACGACGAACATCAGCTGTCCGAGGTCGTGCTGGACAATATTTCGCACGCGCTCAACGCCGAGGGCGGCACTATTTTCAGGCTCTCAGATGACGGCAATGTCCTTGAGCCGCTGGCCGCCTACGGCGCCAGTACCGACGATTTGAAACGGCACTCTTTTCAGAAAGGCCGCGGCGTGGTTGGCTGGGTGGCGCAGTATAACCAGCCTGTCAAGGTGGATAATCCCCGCGGCGACCCGCGCTTCATGGGAAGCATCGACACCGCCACCGGTTTTAATACACGCAGTATCGTGGCCGCGCCCATAGTGGCCAAGGGCCGCTGCATAGGCGTGATAGAATTTCTCAACCGGCGCGACGGACCGTTTGCCATACCCGACGAGGAACTTATTTCGCTGGTCGGACATGAAATAGGCATAGCTTTTGAAAACGCCAGACTGGTAAGCGAACTTAAGTATGTGCGCGATATAGAGGAAGCGGTAAGCGTGGGCGTGCTAAACAGTCTTTCGGCGGGGCTGCTGGTCGTGGACCAGAACGGAAAGATTATAAAAATAAACACCAGCGCCGCCGACATTCTTAAACTTGGCCCCGCGGAAGCGCTGCTTAACAAACCCGTCGACAGCGTACTTAAAAAGTATCCGCGCCTGCTTGCCGCCGTTGCCGCGGTGGAGGCTTCGGCCGAGTGCATTTCACGCAAGGAAGCCTCGGTCGATATTGACGGCACCGCGCATGTGATAGGCTATTCGGGCTGTCCGTTTATGATACACGGCACGCGGCGCGGTTCGCTGATGTTTTTTCAGGACATAACGGCTTATGTAAACAAGTAAAATTCTTTTGCCGTCAGTGCTTTTTGAGGGACGCCTTTTCGGCGTCCCTCATTTTTTGAAGGTAAATGTCTGGTATGTCGCGGCCCAGTTTTTTTGCGCGGTCAAGAAAAAGTCTGGCGTTTTTTATGTCGCCGTCCTCGTAGAAAAGCGTGGACAGGTTGTATGAGGCATTGGCCGAAGACGGGTCGGCGTTTATTGCGGCTATGTAAAACTGCCGCGCCTGTGTCCTGTCGCCTTCGGAACGGGCGATGTTTCCCATATTCGACAGCGCGCCGGAATGGGCGGGATTTTGCTTTAGCAATTTCGTAAAGTAATTCCGCGCCGCGCCGGTATCGCCTTCGCCCATTTTCATATTGCCCATGGCAAAGAGCGCCTCTTCGTTGTAAGGGTCCATTGAAATGGCGCGTTTGAAAAATTCCGCCGCGCTTTTAGCGTCTCCCTCGCGCTGGCTTAAAACGCCCAGATTTACCGCCGCCGGAGCGTAATGGCGGTTGGCATCCAGCGCCTTGTTGAAATACTCGCGGGCCTTTGCGGTATTTGCCTGCCGCAGGTAAATGTCGCCTATGGAGATGAAGGCCTCGGCCAGCGTCGGATTTATACGGGTTGCCTGCGAAAGAAGTTCGATGCCTTTTTCGTCGTTGCCCTGCCGGGCGTAGACAAGACCGAGGTTATAATAGGCGTCAGCGTAGCGCGGGGCAAGTTTTATTACCTGATGATAATCGGCTATGCTGCGCTCGAAATCTCCTTTCGACTGATAGGCCCCTGCGCGGTTGTTCAGCAGGGCGGCGCTTTTCATATTTTCGTCAAGGGCTGAAGCGTACAGACCTATGGCCTTGTCGGTATAGCCGTCTGCAAGGCTTGCCTGCGCGCGGTTACTGAGCGCTATCTGCGATTTAGGGTACTGCCTTAGTACGTCATCCCACAGTGTGGTGCTGTTGCGCCAGACTTTCGCGCGTACCGCCGTGGTAAGGGACATGGAAATTACCAGAGCCGCGCCAAAAGCAGCCAGCAGTTTTTTTGTGACGGGCTTTTCCAGTTTTTCCCAAAACACGCGCAGGGCTTCGCACACAAGTAAAAACAGCCCGACGTATGGAAAATAAGTGTAGCGGTCCGATGTTATAGACTGACCGACCGGTATCCACTGAAGCACAGGCAGCACCGTGATGAGAAAAAGCAGGGCTCCGAAAACGACGGTGCGGTTGCGGCGCATTTTCCACAGTCCCCATAAAGCCGCCAGCACAAAAAGCACCGCCAGCCAGTAGGCCGGTGTTGTGCCGGCCGTGCCTGGTTCGGGGTAGGGATACAGGGTGGAAAGGTGTACAGGCACAAACAGCCTGAACATATAAAAGGCCAGACCGTAAAATGGAAACAGTACCTTATCCATTAATGTAAAGGTTGTGTCTATGCCATTCGCGCTTTTAAGAGTAATCATTGTGCCCAGTGTAAAAGCCAGGGCGATAAGGACGTGGGGAATTTTGTCTTTTATGACCATGGACGAGAAGGGACGGCGTTTTACATAATCGATAAGCAGCAGTGCGGCCGGCAGGGGCAGACCCATGGGTTTGGCCATAAGCGAAAGGGGGAAAAAGACCACCGACCAAATATAGGCCGTCTTGGATTTGGTGTTTAGGTAGCGCGTATAGGCAAGCATTGCGCCGATAAAAAAAAGACCGTATAGCATGTCTTTTCGTTCCGTCACCCACGCCACTGATTCCACGTGCATGGGGTGTATGCCGAAAAGCAGTGATACCCCGAAGGCCGTCCACGGCGGAAAGCCGAGTTCCAGTATCAGCAGAAATACGAGCAGGGTGTTTATCAGGTGCAGGGTAAGATTGGTTATATGATAAGGACGCGGATTAAGACCAAACATATGATACTCCGCCGCGAATGAGGCCAGCACCAGCGGTTTGTACAGACCGTAATGGGTAGACGTGAAAATGTGTTTGAGGCTGGCGGGGGAAAATTCCTTTATCTCGGAATTCTTTGTTACGTAGCGGTCGTCGTCCCAGTTTGTGAAGCTGTTGTTTACTACGGGGAAAAGGGAGAAAAGGGTTATTAAAAGCGCGGCTGCCGCAAGGGCGATTTTGTTGTTTAGCAGTTTGGTCATATTCTCATAAAAATGGGGCCGGCTTGGCCGGCCCCATTTCATTTTAGCGTAAGTTCTATTTCTTGTCTGTCTGGGTTATCTGAATCGAGGCTTTGTCTCTGAGGCCTTTTACCAGCGTAAGAAGTTCCTGCTGCATTTGCCGGCCGGCCAGATAGTTGGAAAGATCGCCTTTTATGTCGTCGTACATCACGGTCTGCGCTGCCTTCTTTTCCTCCACGCGGATTATGTGATAGCCAAACGGCGTTTCAACGGGACCGCCGATTGCGCCTACATCCATGCTGAAAGCCTTTTTCTCGAATTCCGGCGTCATCCAGCCGCGGATTATAAAGCCTATGTCTCCGCCGCGCACCGCGCTTTCGGGGTCCTGCGAATATTTTTTCGCGAGGTCCGCGAAGTCCGCTCCGCCGTCGAGCATTTTCTTTATGTTGTTGGCCTGCTCAAGCGCTTTGTTGCGGTCTACTATGGGAGCGTCCTTGGCGACGCGTATTAAAATGTGGCGCACGCGCACGCGCTCCGCCGTAAGTTCCTTAAGCCGCTGGGCCACGCTCATAAGGTCCTGCGCGTCTTCGGGGGCCATGCCCTTCAAGGTATCGGTGTCGCCCTTTATAAGTTCGCGCATGGTGTCGAACAGTTTATGTGTTTCCTCGTCGGAGGGCTGTTTGATTTTCGGGCGGATGGTCTCATCTATGTATTTGCGGACCATTAGCTGTTTTTTTATGCGGTTCTGAAACTGCGCAAAGGACAGTCCCTCTTTTTTAAGCTCGTCCTGAAAGGCCGCTTCGGCGGCTTCCTTGGAGAGGGCTTTGCCCGACTCGTCAGTGGCAAAGCGTTTTTTTACCTCGGCCACGCCGGCTTCCAGTTCGCGGTCCTTTACCTTGACGCCCGCTTTTTCGGCCTGCTGGGAAAGCAGCATGTCGTCAATCATCTGGTCGAGGACCTTTTTGCCTATCTGGGCCTTGCCGTCCTTCTGTTCTAGAAAGGCGGGCATGGATTTCTGATACTGCTCGATTACTGAAGCGAGATTTTTTTCGTATTCCGAGTTAAGAATCGGTTCGCCGTTTACGGTGGCGGCCGAACCGCCCACTATGGCGGCATAAAGTCCGCCCGCGCCAAGCGCCACGGCGGCAGCGGCCAGAGCCAGCTTACTTGTAACTGTATTTTTCATCCAGAACCTCCACCTTTGTTTTTTTCTCTACGGCAGCCAGATAGTCGTCCAGCTTTTTCTTTTCCAGCACCTGCACAATACGGTCCTGCACCTGCGCCAGCGATACTTTTTCCAGCGCGTTTTTCTTCAGTATGTGATAGCCGAATTTGGTCTTGAACACGCCCTGCACCTCGCCGGTCTTCATGTTGATGGCCGCGCTTTCAAGCTCTGGCAGGAACTCGCCCGCCAGAAAGGGGGGAATCTTGCCGCCTGCGGCGGACGTTTCCGGGTCCAGCGAGTACTTGCGCGCGTAGGCCTCGAAATTCCTGCCGGATTTTATTTCCCTGAGCAGGCTTTCCGCCGTCTTTTCGTTCGGCACGAGAATATGGCTTATGGAAATAAGGAACGGATACTGTTTGTAATAGGTTTTTACGTCGTCTTCAGTGGCGTTTAGCGTGCCGTCGTTGCGCATTTTTTCAAGCCACATCTTGGCCAGCAGATATTCGCTGAACTCGCGCATTTTAAGGTCCAGCTCATTGCGCATGGTCTTTATCTGCGTGGTGTATTCGGACGATTTGGCCACGCCGCTTTTTTCGGCGGCGGCCAGAATAAGTTTTTCGCGGATTAAAATATCGAGAAACTGCTTGCGTCCGTTTTCGGACGACAGATAACCGCGGTACTGGGAGGAGATGTCCTGCAGTTTGCGGTCATACTCTTCCTGAGTGATTGTTTCGTGCCCTACGCGGGCTATTACTCCGGCCTGTTTTCCCTTGCAGGCGGCCGTGCCCATTATTGCGGCGGCGGCCAGCAGACAGGAGGCTTTATATATATTGTTCATATCCGTCTAGAATTTAGCATTTTAGAAGTATGCCGCTCAAGAACGCGTAACACTCGCGCGCGAAGGCAAGCGGCGCGCTGCCGCTGTAGGCGATACTTATGCCGTCGCCGTGCGGGGAGTTTATAAAACGGGCCGACCCGCCGAAATGCCTGAGTATGCGCGGTGCGGCGTCGGCGCAGAGGCGGGCCTGCCTGGAAAAATATATTTCCAGCCCCTCCGGCGTGCGCTCTATGCGGCGTATGCCGGCCTTGCCGGCAGCCGCGCGCAGTTTAACAAGGCTTATAAGGGTTTTAAGCGGTTCCGGCGCGGGGCCGCTGAGGTTTTCCAGTTCGGCCAAAATGGCGTCGGCTTTTGCCTCGTCGGCGTCGAGCAGCTTTTTATAGTAGTTGAGCCGCTGCGTCTCGTCGGGCAGATAGTCGGGCCCTATATAGGCCTGAAGCGGCATTTCCACCACGGCGTGCGGCGGTTTTTCGGGCTGGCCGCCGCGCAGTTTTTTTATTTCGCGCTCCAGCAGTTCGCAGTAAAGCGTGAGGCCTATTTCGTTTAGAAAACCGTGCTGCTGAGTGCCCAGCAGTTCGCCCGCGCCGCGTATTTCAAGGTCGCGCATGGCAAGGCGGAAGCCCGAGCCCAGTTCGCTGAACTCGTTTAAGGCGGCAAGGCGCTGTCTGGCCTGCTCGCGGGTTTCGGGTTTTTTCGCGCGTCTGCGCCCGTCGTCCTCGTCCCAGTACTCGTCTTCCGGCGGCGGTTCCTTTACCGATTTCGCCAGCCACGGCGGGTAGAAAAAGTAGCCGTAGGCTTTTTTACTGCCTCGGCCTATACGGCCGCGCAGTTGGTAGAGCTGGGCCAGACCGAAGTCCTGCGCGTTTTCCACTATAAGAGTATTTACCGACGGGATGTCGAGGCCCGACTCGATGATTGTCGAGGCCAGCAGTATATCGTATTTGCGGTTGTAAAAATCCCAGAGCGTGCTTTCCAGATCCTCTGAATTCATCTGCCCGTGGCCCATGGCGATTTTGGCTTCCGGCACCAGTTTTTTAAGGAAAGCCAGCCGCGAGGGAAGGGTAGTCACCTTGTTGTGCACATAGAAAATCTGCCCGCCGCGCGCGAGCTCCTCGCGTATGGCCTCGGCGGCGATTTTTTCGTCCCACGCAAGCACGCGGGTCGAAACGGGCACGCGGCCTTCGGGCGGGGTTTCGATTATCGATATGCCGCGCAGTCCGCTTAAAGCCTGATTTAGCGTGCGCGGTATGGGCGTGGCCGAAAGCATCAGCGTATGCACGCCCGAGGCGAAAGTGCGTATGCGCTCTTTCTGCTTTACGCCGAAGCGGTGTTCCTCGTCTAGTATGCACAGGCCGAGGTGCTTAAAGCCGATGTCCTTTGAAAGCAGCCGGTGCGTGCCGACGACAATATCGTATATGCCGTCTTTAAGACCGGCGACAATTTCCTTCTGCTCTTTTTTTGTCTGGAAGCGCGACAGAAGGCCGATTTTTACAGGATAGCCAGCCATGCGTTCCGAAAATGTTTTGTAATGCTGTGCCGCCAAAATGGTGGTGGGCACGATGACAAGAGTCTGCTTGCCGGAAAGCGCGCAGCGCAGTGCGGCGCGTATGGCAACTTCGGTCTTTCCAAAGCCCACGTCGCCCGCCAGCACGCGGTCCATTGGGCGCTGCTGGCTCATGTCCTCAAGCACCTGCTCTATGGCTTCGCGCTGGTCCTTGGTTTCCTCATAAGGGAAGGAGTCCGCGAACTCGCGTTCGAGATGACCCGAGTCCGTAAGCGGTTCCGTTCTGGCCGCCTGCCGTTTGGCCTCGGCTTTAAGCAGTTCCTTTGCCACTTCCTCAGTGCCCTGCCGCACGCGTTCCTTTACATCGGCCCACGTTTTTCCGTCGAGGCTTGAAAGACGCGGCATGCGGCCTTCGGAACCGATGTATTTTTGTATTTTCTTGAAGTCGTAAAGCGGCACAAAAAGGCGGTGACCGTTTTTGTATTCGAGCAGCAGACATTCCACCATATCCTGCGGGGGCTTGTCTTCGTCGAAGGACGGGTTTACCGTGCGCAGGCCGCGGAAGCGGCCTATGCCGTAATCCTCGTGAACGACGAAATCGCCGGGGCGCAGGTCGCGGAAGCGTATGCGGGCCTTGGCCGAGGAATCGAATTTTTTCAGGGCGCGCGATGCCGCGTAACTGCGGCCAAGAATTTCGCAGGAGGTGATGATCGCGGTTTTCGTGGCGGTGTGGCGGAAGCCCTGCCTCAGCGGCGTTATGGCCATGCGGCAGAGTTTTGCCGCCGGTGTGCCGGATAAAAGTTCTTCCATGCGCTGCATTTCGCCGCGGTTTAAAAAGGAAAGCACCGGCCTGTAACCGGTGTCGTGCAGCCGCTGGGTTTCGCGGCCAAGCACTTCCATGCTGGCGTTAAAGGAAATGTTTGTCGCCGCGCCGTAGTCGGTGGTGGCTTCGGTGCCGGGGTCCAGCGGCAGTATGGCGGTAATGCGCTCGGGCGGGGCGTTAAGGTGGGCGGCCTCGTCGGCGTCGTCGAGCAGATAATGGGCCGACGGGTCCAGCCACGCGGAAATACGGCCTTTGCCCTCGGAAAGTTTCGCGGGTATTATTTCCGTTTCATCGAGCGACTTCGCGGCCGTCTGGGTTTCTATGTCGAAAGGGCTTATGGTCTCGACGCGGTTTCCCGCGAAATAAAGGCGTACCGGCCTTTGCATGGCGGGGGAGAAAACGTCCACCACGGAGCCGCGTACGGCGTACTCGCCCGCCTGCTCGACAAACTCGGTCCGCTCGTAGCCGGCTTCGGAAAGCGCGCCAAGAAAACCATGCCTGTCCAGCGTGTCGCGGCGTTTTACCCTGAGGTTTGCGCGCAGGTAAACGTTCGGGTCGGGAATTTCGGTTTTTATGCTGTCGTAAGTGGCGGTTATTATGCGCGGATAGGGACAGGGTTTTGAAAGGGCGCTAAGGGCAACGGAACGCGAACTTTCGGTTTCGCCGAAATGCACGGATTCATAGGGCGGGATGTCGGTAAAAAGCATGGCAAGGCCTTTAAGGCAGTCATGCAGGTCTTCCAGCTCCTCTTCGTCTTCCGCCAGAAAGACCGCGCTTTTGCCGGCGTTTACATATTCCCGCAGAATGAAGAAGGCCTTCGCCGCCGTATTCGGCAGGCCGGTTACGGTGCTGGAGGCCTTCTGTATGTCGTCCATGCTAGTGGTACAGATCGCAGAATGTTTTCGGTTCCGTTCCCTTTCTGAATGCTTCCATAAAACGCTTTTTGCAGGTCGGCAGGGCCAGCTTGCCGGACTCGGGGTCCACTATGACGAAGGTGATGCCTTCCGGTACCGGGAAATCGCGCACTGGCTGGTCCTTGAGCACTTCCTGCATGATTTCCGTCCACCACGGCACGACGGTTCCGCCGCCGGTCCAGTCGGTGCTTTCAATGGTCGAAAAATCGTCGTAGCCCATCCACGCACCGGCAACTATGTCCGGCGTGCCGCCGATAAACCACATGTCGCGGTGGTCCTGACTGGTTCCGGTCTTTCCGGCTATGGGTCGTTTGAGCGCGCGGGCGCGTCCGCCGGTTCCGCGTTCAACCACGCCGCGCATCATGTTGGTCATCAGGAAAGCGTTTTGCGGGGTGAATACCTCGGTTTCCACTGGCTCGTTCTGCTCCAGAACCTTGCCTGTGGAATCTTCCACCCGCATTACGGCAAACGGTTCCACCATGATGCCGTTATTAAAGAAGGTGGCGAAGGCGTTTGTCATTTCTATAAGCGGCACGGCCGACGTTCCCAGACCCAGCGAAAGCACTGGCTGGAGTTTCTTTTTTATGCCCGCCATTTTAGCCGTTTCGGCCACCTGCGTGGGACCGAGTTTGTCTATAAGATGCACCGATACGAGGTTGCGCGAAAGTTCCAGACCGCGCCGCAGGGTAATAAAGCCCATGGATTTTTTGTCGAAGTTTTCGGGCTCCCATATCTTGAAATCGGGATTGCCGATAAAGGGCTGGGTGGCAAGATCTATGGCTTCCTGATTTGTCGCGCCGTCAAGAAGACGCCAGTCCTTGCCGTCGAAGTAATAGGCCACCGGCATATCGCTTACAAGCGTTGCGGGAGTGTAGCCGTTCATAAGCGCGGTCATCCACACAAAGGGCTTGAAGGTCGAACCGGGCTGGCGCATGGCCTGCGTGGCGCGGTTAAACTTTGTTTCCTTGAAATCGCGGCCGCCTATCATTACGCGGATTGCTCCGGTCTTTACATCCATTGCAAGAAACGCGCCCTGCAGTTTAAGCGGGGCCGAGGAGGTGCTTACGTCGGCGACGCCCTTTTTGTCGGCGGCAAGCTGTTTTGCCACTTCGTCGTCCAGGCCCTTAAACCGCGCGTCCATTACCTTTTCCGCCGCCAGCTGGGAGTTGAGGTCCAGCGTGGTGTAGATTTTGAGACCGCCTTTCCACAGCATGTCTATACCGTACTTGGGCTCAAGGTACTGGCGGACGTATTCGACGAAATACGGCGCCTGCGCGCCCAGTGCAAAGGGTTTGTCCTCGGGCAGTTTTTCCTGCTCGGCGGCAATCATTTCCTCTTTGGTTATGTGGCCTTCCTTTAACATGCTTTGCAGCACCAGCGTGCGGCGCTGTCTGGCCTTTTCGGGATTAGCGAAGGGGGAATACGAACCCGGCGACGGTATTAGTCCGGCCAGCAGGGCGCATTCGCCGAGGGTCAGCTTGTCGACGTCTTTTGCGAAATAGCGCTTTGCCGCCGCCTGCACGCCGTAGGCGCCTTCGCCGAAGTAAATCTGGTTAAGGTACATCTGCAGAATTTCCTGCTTGCTGAAATTCTGTTCTATCTGCACGGCGAGAATCATTTCGCGCACCTTGCGCAGAATGGTCTTTTCGGGCTTTAGAAAAATGTTTTTTGAAAGCTGCTGCGTTATCGTGGAACCGCCCTGCGCGGCGCGTTTGTGGCGCAGGTCGCGGAACATTGCGCGCATTATGCCGCGCGGTGAAACGCCCCAGTGCTGGAAGAACTTGTCGTCTTCCATGGAGATGACGGCGTTTTGTATGTCCACGGGAATTTTGTTAAGCGGCAGAAGGGCGCGTCGCTCGACGGAAAATTCCGCTATCACCTGATTGTTTATATCGAACACGCGGCTTGAGACTGCCGGAGTGTATTCGTCCAGGTGGTCAATGGACGGCAGACCGGTAAAAATGGCGCGCAAAACGGCCGACCCCGCGACTATGACGAGCGCGGCCGAAGCTATGCATATAAAGAAAATTCTGCGCGCGCGGTTTTGCCAGATGTAGGGAAAAAAGTTTTTAATGTTCATGGGCATATATAAGGAATTATACAAAAAGCGGCCCGCGCGGGCGCGTTTGCTTTTTTTACCGCGAGGCCGGCGGCCGTTGCAGGTGTGCCAAGGCATGTGTTCCTTTATAAGCGGCGCAGGGGTCTTTGCTTTGAATGTTTTATGCTGTCAGCTGCGGATTAATAGCCGCCGGCTTGCCCGCGCATGTGCGCCGTTTGTGGCTTGTCTTAACTTCCGTTTTCCCGCAAACATATTCCGCACGGAGTGAAGGCAGCTCCGCCTGATATAAAAAACGTGCCGTGCAAAGCCGGTACGCAGGTCCTCTTTTCCTTATAATATATATTCAGTCAGCCTGCCGCTGCGTCAGTGCGCGGTTTCCAGGGGTGGTATCACTGCCCGCATAGGGCGCAATGGCATATGAACGCGGCGGTCAGCAAGGGGTGTCTGCGCCCTGTTGCATAAAGGCTAAAAAAGAGTAAAATCTACTATCCCGCGCAGGCGGGCATAAAATATAATTTACGAGGAACTAAAATGCTCGACGCAAAAGTGCTCAATGAAGCGGTAAGCAAGTACGAAAAAGACATGATCAAGTTCGCTCGCGATCTGGTATCCATACCCGGTTTTTCCACAACGGAAGAGAAGGTCGCAAAGCGTATAGCCGAGGAAATGAAAAAAGTCGGCTTCGACAAGGTCAGATTCGACGACATGGGCAACGTCATCGGCGTGCTCGGCACGGGCAAGACCAAAATCATGTACGACGCCCACATTGACACCGTCGGCGTAGGCGACCCCAAAGAGTGGAAATGGGACCCGTTCAAGGGAAAATTTGAAAAAGGCGTAATTTACGGACGCGGCGCAACGGACCAGAAACTGTCCATGGTCTCCATGGTCTATGCCGCGAAACTTATAAAGGAACTGCGCCTTACAGGCGATTTTACCTATATAGCCGTCGGCTCCTGCATGGAAGAGGACTGCGACGGTCTGCCCCTTCTGCACATCATCGGCAAGGAAAAAATAAAGCCGGATTACGTCGTTCTCACCGAACCCACCAACCTGCAGGTCTATCGCGGCCATCGCGGCCGCATGGAAATGAAGGTCGTGACCAAGGGCCGCTCCTGCCACGCCTCCGCGCCGGAGCGCGGTGACAATGCCGTGGCCAAGATGTCGCCCATCATTGACCAGATTACCGCACTTAACAAAAAACTTAAAAACGACAAGTTCCTCGGCAAAGGCACGGTCGCCGTCACCTGCATAGAATGCAAAACGCCGTCGCTTAACGCCGTGCCGGACGAATGCACCATTTATCTCGACCGCCGCATGACGGTCGGTGAAACGGTAAAGACCTCGGTCGCCGAAATAAAGGCCCTGCCCGCAGTTAAAAAAGCCAAGGCCGCCGTCGAGGTTCTGCAGTACGAGGCAACCGCGTGGACCGGCCTTAAAGTCGGTCAGGAAAAATTCTTCCCCACCTGGGTGCTGCCCGAAAAACACCAGCTGGTTGCCGCCGGTCTTAAGGCCGCCGCTCTTGTGCACCAGAAAAAGCAGACCGCGTCGAAATGGGTGTTTTCCACCAATGGCGTGGCTTCCGCCGGCCGTCTCAACATCCCGACGATAGGCTTTGGCCCGTCGAACGAAATTTACGCGCACAGCGTCAACGAGAACATGCCCGTTGAGCATCTTCTCAAAGCCGCAATCTTTTACGCCGCCCTGCCGCAGTATCTTGTGGTGGAAGCGGGCAAATAAACGGAGGATTCATAAATGCAGAGCATGCTAAGAGGTAAAGACTGGATTGAAACCGTTGACTGGACTAAAGAGGAACTGGAAACCGTCCTTGACGTCGCGGGAGACCTTAAAAAGAGGTTCGCCCTCGGCGAGCCGCACCGCCTTTTGCAGGACAAGACGCTGTTTATGATGTTCTTTGAGCAGTCCACCCGCACCCGCAATTCCACCGAAGCCGGCATGACCCAGCTCGGCGGACACGCTCACGACCTTACGCCCGACAAGATGCAGATTTCCCACGGCGAGACCCCGAAAGACACCGGCAAGGTGCTTTCCCGCTACGGCCACGGCATCGCCATCCGCAACTGCTTCTACGGCATCGGCAACAAGTACATACGCGAAGTCGCCAAATACTCCGATATTCCCGTCATCAACCTGCAGTGCGACGTGGACCATCCCTGCCAGAGCATTGCCGACCTTATGACCATCCGCGAAAAATTCGGAAAAAATCTCCGCGGCATGAAGTTTGTCATCTCCTGGACCTACGCTCCGGCTTACGCTCGGCCCCTTTCCGTGCCGCAGGGCCTCATCACCCTCATGCCCCGCTTCGGCATGGACGTGACGCTTGCCCACCCGAAGGAATTCAACCTTATGCCCCGCACCGTTGAATACGCCAAGCAGGCGGCCAAGGAAAACGGCACCAAGTTTGAAATCGTGCACGACATGGACGAGGCGTTCAAGGACGCGATAGTTCTTTACCCGAAATCGTGGGGCTGTCACCAGTACCTCGCCGATCAGGGCGTGCCCGAGGAAGACCGCAAACGCGTCGGTATGGACATCCTTAACAAGTACAAGGACTGGGTCTGCACCGAAAAGCGCATGAAGCTCGCCAAGAAAGAGGCCGTGTACATGCACCCGCTTCCCGCCGACAGAGGCGCCGAGGTCGAGGATGCCGTCATCGACGGGCCGCAGAGCATCGTGTTTGACCAGGCTGAAAACCGCCTGCACACGATAAAGGCCATTGAAGCCCTCACCATGGGCGGCCGCCCGTAATAAACGAAAGCATTTGAAAACGGCGCGGACTAAAATCCGCGCCGTTTTTTATGTGGTAATGCCATGGTCTGTTTTTTTATAGTTTTGCCGCGAGAGGTCCTGATTTAAATATTTTGCCTTTCTGAACCAACAGCGAAGTGTTTTGCGTGTCTTCTCTTGTTTGGGCACTAATACCGAAGTAAAAACTTACGCTTGAAAGCCGGTACAGCATTTCCGTTAACGCGTTTTGTTGCCATGTATTTATGGCTTTCCCCGCATGGTGAGTCTGCCGGCGGTTAAATTCTTCTCATAAAAATGGCCCGCGCCTTAAAAGGCGCGGGCCAAATTGTTTACGGACTTCGGGCTAGTTCTTTGCTTCAGCCGTAGCTGGTAAAGCGGATTTTCGTTTTGCGCGGAAGGTTTTCAAGTCTTCCGCAAACAGGCTGAAACCTAGGGTAAGGCCTATAAGCGGGGTAAGCACGGCCGAAACGGAAACCTCCGGCTCGTCGAAGTAGAAAAAGTGCTTTGGTATCATCAGCAGGGCAAAAAGCCAGCAGGTAAGTCTGGCTTTTGGCGCGGAGTCATCGGCCGCAAAAAGCAGGAGGGGGATAATAAAATATGTCAGCCGGTAATCGGCCGATATGAACGGGCAAAAGGTGGCCGCGCAAAGTACCAGCGTAAGCCTGCGCCAGAACACATCGGTCAAAAACACTCCGGCAAGCAGTACCAGCGCGACGGGCACTGCCGCCAGCGGATAAAGTTTAAGCAGGTACATATTCGGCGTTATCGGCTGTAAGCCGCGCAGAAAAGCCTGCGCCGCGTGCAGCGCGCCGTAGAGACTGTTGCCGAAAACAAGGCCGTAGCCCGTCAGCAGATAATCGTGATTGTACGCCGCAAGATTTGCCTTTGCCGCCGCAAGGTTGGCGGCAATGCCGCCGTGAAAAACGGCCAGTCCGCCAAAGCCGATTGCGGCGCTATGGCGTGGCGGTATTTTTTATCGGCGATAAAAAGCAGTATCAGCAGGGCGGGATATACTTTTGTCGCCGCCGCGCAGGCTATAAAAAACGCGGCCCAGCCGTAATGTTTTTTCATGTAGCAGGCGGCAAAAACCATTACAAATATAAGGGACACAAGCTCAAGATTGCCGCGCGTTATCAGATATATAAAGGGATAGGAAAACAGCGCGAGCGCGGAGTTTGCCGCAATTTGCGCAAAGGTTTTGCGGGGGGAAAACAGCGCGGCGGCCAAAACGGCCGCAAGCAAACTTAAAAGCAGAAACCAGTCAGTCGGGCGCAGCAGCATTGCGTTACCGAAGGCGTAGGCCGCCATGTTTGCCAGCGGAGGGTACGCGCTTTTAAGCACGGCCGGTTCCATGTAGGGATTTAAGTTGCGGTTTACCTGCACCGTTTCGTAAAAGTCGGAAAACAGCCAGTCCGAGTTAAACAGAAAGCTGTTTTGCGGGTAGCCTCGGTGAAGAATTCCGCCCATCAGCACCCAGTGATAGAGGACGGCAAACAGCAGTCCGCCGAAAACTATTTTGTATATAAGGGAAAGTTTGTGCCGTGTATCCATTGAATATAGATTCTACAAACCCTTGCCCGCGCGGACAACCGCTTGGCTTGCGGCATTTTACGCGGGGCTAAACTTTTGTATTATCTTGGGAACAAGAAAAGGCTCCTCCTTTTTGGCCGGAGCCGCTTCAGCCGTTTATAAATATATGGAGAATGTATGAAGAGGACGCTCAGAATTTTTGCCTTCGGCGGAAACGAGGTTTCCCCGACCGGCCTTAAAGACGCAAAGGGGCAGGCTATTGTGCCTGATATAGCCATGCAGTGGCAGCGCACCGCGCAGACCTGCAGGATGGTGGCCGACATCATCGAGCAGCACCCCAAGGAACAGTTCGTGCTTACGCACGGAAACGGCCCGCAGGTCGGAAACATTCTGCTGCGCTCCGAGCATTCGCGCGGCATACTGCACATGATTCCGCTTGATATCTGCGGCGCGGACACGCAGGGCGCCATGGCCTACATGATGGCCCAGCTAAATAACGAGCTCCAGAGCCGCGGCATAGCAAAACGCGTCGGCGGTCTGGTGACGCAGGTTGTCGTCGATAAGGACGACCCCGGTTTCAAGGACCCTACAAAGTACATCGGCTCCGCTTACTCGCGGGCCGAGGCCATGGGCTTTAAGGAACGCGAAGGCTGGCAGGTTAAACTTTATAAGAAAGATACCTTCGGCAACGAAATCTGGCGCAAGGTAGTAGCTTCTCCGGTCCCGAAGGATATTGTTGAAATAGACGCGGTTGAGGCCCTTCTTAACGCGGGCATAATCCCCATAACCGTGGGCGGCGGCGGTATTCCAGTCATCGAAGTCGCGCCGAAGGTGGAAGGCGATAAGGAAGTCTACGACTGCAATTACAGCGTCTCTTTCACCCGCCCGAGCAAGGCAGGACAAAAGCCCATGCCCGTATACACCGGCGTGGAAGCCGTTATCGACAAGGACCTTGCCTCCGCGCTTCTGGGCAACATGCTTTACAAGCGCGCCAAGGCGCGCGGCGAGGATATGGATGTAAGCCTCACCATTTTTACCGGCGAGGATGGAGCCAAGCTCAATTACCAGAAGCCCAATCAGGTCGACCTGCGCAGACTGACCGTTGCCGAGGCCGAAAAACTTTACGCCGAGGGGCATTTTCCCGCCGGCAGCATGGGACCGAAAATAAAGGCCGCCATGGAATTCGTGAAAAACGGCGGCACCGTCGCCTATATCACCAAAACCGAGCTTTTCGAGCAGACGCTTCAGGGAAAAGCCGGCACAACCATAGTACCGTAACCTTATGAAAAAAATCGAAGGCCTGCAGTGCATTCGCTGCGGCAGGGAACACAAGCTGAAGGAGTCCAAGTACAACTGCGTGTCCTGCGGCGGCAATCTCGATGTGGTGTACGATTATAATCTGGTCAAAAAGCGCTTCAGCCTCAAGTCGCTGGCCGCCAATATCGATTACAGCATCTGGCGGTACATGGACATTCTGCCGGTGGAAGATACCGACAGCATCCCTCCCGTAAGCGTGGGCTGGACCCCGCTTTATGACGCGCCGAAAATAGCCGAAATGGCGGGCGTGCACAAGGTCTATGTAAAGGATGACGGACGCAACCCGTCCTGCTCCTTTAAAGACCGCGCCAGCGCCGTTACCGTGGCGCGCGCCGTTGAACTGGAGGAGACGGTAATAACATCCGCCTCAACCGGCAACGCGGCGGCCTCTCTTGCCTGCATGACAGCCACCTCAAACATAGGCACGATAATTTTCGTGCCCAAGACCGCGCCCGCCGCAAAAGTGGCGCAGCTGCTTGTCTACGGCTCCAAGGTGGTCATGGTCGACGGCACTTACGATGACGCCTTCGAACTCTGCATCAAGGCTTCCGAGGAATACGGCTGGTACAACCGCAACACCGGCTACAATCCCTTTACCCGCGAAGGCAAGAAGACCTGCGCTTTCGAAATCTGCGAACAGCTTAAATGGGAAGTGCCCGACAAGTTGTTCGTTTCCGTCGGAGACGGAAATATAATAAGCGGTCTGTGGAAAGGCTTTTCCGACTTTAAGAAACTGGGCTTTATAGACAAACTGCCCCAGCTTGTGGCCGTGCAGGCCGAACACAGCAACGCCGTCACGCTGGCTTTTGAAGGCGACGGGGAAATCCGTCCCGTAAGCGGGCAGACCGTGGCCGACAGCATTTCCGTAAGCCTGCCGCGCGACGGCATGGCCGCCGTGCAGGCCCTGCGTGAATCGGGCGGCTTTGCCGTTACCGTGACCGACGCCGAAATTCTCTCCGCGATTCCCGAGCTCGCGCGCAGCGTGGCCGTGTTTGCGGAACCCGCGGGCGCCACCGCCTACGCGGGTCTTAAAAAGGCCGCCGCGCTGGGAAAACTCAGCGACAGCGACACCATCGCCATGGTAATTACCGGCAACGGCCTAAAGGACATAAACAGCGCCATGAAGTCGGTGGGCAAGCCCTACATGATCAAGCCCGACGTGGCCGATTTGAAGAAACTGGTGGAAACCGAAAAACTGGCGTAGGCTCACCCTCCGCCCAACAGGAAAATATATGCCGACAAAAATAAAAAGCAAAATGAAAATCAACGAAGAAGTTCTTAAAAAGACAGCCAAGCGCTGCCGCGAAAAAAACATCATCATCCCCACTTTCGCGCAGATGAAAAACCCCGACCTCATTCCCGCCAAGATAAAGGCGCGGCTTAATGGCGTCGGTCTTTGGGACATCGACCCCATAAACCTTTTCAGAATCACCTGGAAAAACGACGTTAAGACCGGCCAGTTCGGCGGCGTGAACTATCTGGAACTGCCCTCCAGCATTACCGGCGTAAAGGCGCGGGTAATCGGCCTCGTGGGCAAATATTTCCCGACGGGCGCGCATAAGGTCGGCGCGGCTTTCGGCTGTCTGGTCCCGCGGCTTGTGACCGGCGAATTCGACCCGACGACCCAGAAGGCCGTATGGCCCTCCACCGGCAACTACTGCCGCGGCGGCGCTTTTGACAGCGCCCTGCTCGGCTGCACCGCCGTCGCCATTCTGCCCGAGGGCATGAGCAAGGAACGGTTTGACTGGCTCCACTCCATCGGCGCGGAAGTCATTGCCACGCCGGGCACCGAGTCCAACGTAAAAGAAATTTACGACAAGTGCTGGGACATCAAGAAAAACCGCAAGGACTGCGTTATTTTCAACCAGTTCGAGGAATTCGGTAATCCAACCTGGCATTACAATATCACCGGTCCCGCAATGGAAGAGGTCTATAACAAAATAAAGACCCCCACTTCGCGCTTCGCGGCCTATACCTCGGCCACCGGCTCGGCCGGAACCATCGGCGCGGGCGATTATCTCAAGACCAAATTCCCGTCGCTTAAAATCGGCGCGTCCGAGGCCCTGCAGTGCCCCACCCTGCTTCTTAACGGCTTCGGCGAACACCGCATCGAAGGCATCGGCGACAAGCACGTTCCCTGGGTCCACAACGTCCGCAATACCGACATGGCCCTTGCTATCGACGACGAGAACTGCATGCGCATCCTGCGCCTGTTTAACGAACCCGACGGCCAGAGCCTGCTTGCAAGCCGCGGCGTGGACAAGGACACCCTTTCCAAACTGCCGCTCATGGGCATTTCCTCCGTTTCCAACATGCTTGGCGCAATAAAGATGGCCAAGTATTACGAAATGGATGAAAACGACGTGGTGTTTACCATTTTCACGGATTCCGTGGAAATGTACCGCTCGCGTCTTGCCGAACTTACACAGCAGCTTGGCAATTACAGTGAAAAGGCCGCCCTTGTCGATATGGAACGCTACCTGCTCGGCATTGGCATCGACCACCTGCGCGAATTAAATTATTACGACCGCAAGGCTCTTCACAACTTCAAGTACTTCACCTGGATTGAGCAGCAGGGCCGCACCTCCGACGAGCTGCGCCGCCTGTGGAATCCCTCCTTCTGGGAAGAGGAACTCAACCGCGCCGATGAGTTTGACTCGCTTATAAACGAGTTCAATTCCATGACCGGTCTCGTGTAGGCGTTTTCACAATAGGCCGCGCCCTTTTGGGCGCGGCCTTTTTTGTCATTGAAAAGCGCCCTAAAAAATGCCAGATTTTATGACAGGCACTATTGACGGAAAAATACTGAACTTATCCTGAGGTACTGAATGAAAAAAGACAACTGTATGTTCCTATCCGACGCGCAGCTTCGCGCCGAGATAAACAAGTGCGAATACTGCGCCGAAAAGCCGTGCAAGACGGCCTGCCCGGCGGACTGCTCGCCCGCGGATTTCATAATGGCCGCGAAAGTCGGCCTTAAACAGGATTTCAAACGCGCCGCCGCCCTTATCATGGGCAATAACCCGCTCGGCGGAATCTGCGGCGCGGTCTGCCCCGACAAGCACTGCATGAAGGCCTGCGTGCACAAGAAATTTGATAACCCCGTAAACATTCCCGCCGTGCAGGCTACAATAATCCAGAAAGCCAAGGAACTCGGCATCATGCCCGAGTTTGCCAAAGCCAAGGCTAACGGCAAGAAAGTCGCCGTAATGGGCGCGGGCCCCGCCGGTCTCGGCGCGGCCGCCGTGCTTGCACAGCGCGGCTACAAAGTCGATGTTTTTGAAAAGCGCGCAAAGGCCGCCGGCATGGCCGGAGTTATTCCCGGTTTCCGCCTCGACCCGAAAGTGCTTAAAAGCGACCTCGCTTTCCTTTCAACCCTCGGCGATATCAATTTCAAGTACGGCAGCACGGTTAAAAATGCCGCCGACCTCGCCAAAAAATACGATGCCGTAATCGTAGCCGCCGGTCAGGACACGCCGGTGCAGATGGGCATTGAAAACGAAAAGCTGGCTGTGTCGTGGGTGGACTACCTCGAAAACCCGAAAAAGGTTAACGTTAAGGGCAAGGCTGTCGCCATAGTCGGCGGCGGAGCCGTAGCCGCGGACTGCGCCGAAACGGCCGCCGCAAACGGCGCCGAAGCGGTCGAAATGTTCTGCCTTGAAACCCTCGGCGAAATGCCGCTTACCGCCAACGAACTCAACGGTCTCATGCAGGCCGGCGTTTCCGTTACGGGTCGCACCAAAATCGTTAAAATCAGCGCCGAAAAAGGCAAGGTCTCCGGCCTTGAAACCATGAAGGTCGCCCTGCCCAAGGGTGAAAAGTTCAGCGTGCGCGCCATAAAAGACGTGCAGGGCTCCGAACAGAACCGCGGCGGTTTTGCCGTCGTAATCATGGCAATCGGAAGCCGCGCTTCCCTGAAAGACGCAAAAGAAAAAGGCGTGTTTTTCGCCGGCGACGTCGCCAACGGCCCGACCACGGTCGTTGAAGCCGTAGCCTCCGGCAAGAACACCGCCGAAATTGCCGACGCTTTCGTAATGGGCAAAAAAGCCCCGAAAATCGAAAAGGCCGTAAAGGGCCGCACGACGCTTGCGGGCCGCAACATGCTTCCCGTGCCCGTAGAATCCGAATTCTTCGGCACGAAAATCATTTCCCCGTTCATTCTTTCCGCCGCGCCTCCCTCCGACGGCTACGAGCAGATGCGCAAGGCCTACGAAGCAGGCTGGGCCGGCGGCATAATGAAGACCTCCTTCGACGGCGTNCCCATACACATTCCCGCCGAATACATGTTCGCCTTCACGCAGAGCACCTACGCAAACTGCGATAACGTTTCCGGCCACCCGCTTTCCCGCGTATGCAGGGAAATAGGCAAGCTGCGCCGCGAATTTCCGGACCGGCTTACCATGGCTTCCACCGGCGGCCCCGTAACGGGCAACGACGAGGAAGACCGCAAGGGCTGGCAGTCCAACACAAAGAAGCTGGAAAACGCCGGCGCGATGGGCATTGAATACAGCCTGTCCTGCCCGCAGGGCGGCGACGGCACGAAAGGCGACATCGTGTCGCAGGATGCCGAACTTACCGCCAAGATTATCGGCTGGGTCATGGAAGTCAGCAACCCCGATATTCCCAAACTCTTCAAACTGACCGCCGCCGTAACGTCAATCTACCCGATTGCCGTGGCAATCAATGAAGTGCTTGCCAAGTATCCCAACAAGAAGGCCGGCGTAACCCTCGCCAACACCTTCCCGACGATGGCATTCCGCGCCGGAGCCAAGAAGGAGTGGGAGGAAGGCATTGTGGTCGGCATGAGCGGCGAAGGCGTCATACCCATAAGCAACCTGACGCTCGCAAACGTCGCCCGCCACAAAATGCACGTTTCCGGAAACGGCGGCCCCATGGACTACAAGTCCGCGGCGGATTTCCTCGCACTCGGCGCCGAGACCGTTCAGTTCTGCACCATTGCCATGAAATACGGCTACGGCATCGTCGACGAACTGCATTCCGGCCTCAGCTACCTTATGAAGGAACGCGGCATCAAGTCCGTAAAGGAACTTACCGGAATCGCCCTGCCGAAACCGATAACGGGCTTTATGGAACTTACGCCCAAAAAGAGAATTTCGGACTGCAACCTCGACCTCTGCGAGCATTGCGGCAACTGCACGCGCTGCTCGTATCAGGCGATTTCACTCGACGAGAACAAGAATCCCGTCGTTGACGCGTCGCGCTGCATAGGCTGCTCCATCTGCACGCAGAAGTGTTTTGCGGGCGCGCTTTTCATGCGCAAAAGAACGCCCAAAGAAGTATCAATGCTGAAGGAAGACTAGGAGGATTTTGTGGGTAAGACACTGCTTATAAAAAACGGCATAGTAGCAACTCTCGGCGATAATAACCGGGTGCTGTACGGACATTCCGTCCTCTGCGAGGACGGCAGGATAACCAAAATCGCGCCGGCGGCCGAATTTACCGGCGAGTACAACAAGGTCATCGACGCGCACGGCAAGGTTGTAATGCCGGGCTTCATCAACTGTCACATGCACTTTTACAGCACGTTCGTGCGCGGCCTCGGCAAGGCCGCTCCGTCGCATTCCTTTCAGGAAGTGCTGGAAAACCTGTGGTGGCGGCTTGATAAAAAACTTACGCTTGAAGACAGCTACTACAGCGCCATGCTGCCGCTTGTGGACGCCATAAAGCGCGGTACAACCACGCTTATCGACCACCACGCCAGCCCGTTTGCGGCGAAGGGGTCGCTTAAGGCGATAGCCAAGGCCGTCAAGAAATCCGGCCTGCGCGCAAGCCTGTGCTACGAGCTGTCCGACCGCGACGGCGAGAAAATCACGCAGGACGGAATAGACGAAAACGTCGATTTCATCAAGTTCTGCAACAAGAAAAAGGACCCCCAGCTGCGCGCCCTTTTCGGCATGCACGCGTCCTTTACGCTCAGCGACAAGACCATGGAAAAGGCCGCCCAGGCCGGCCATGACCTCGGCGCGGGTTTCCATATCCACACGGCGGAAGGCCAGTCCGATCAGGACTACAATATCCAGCATTTCGGCATGAGAGTCGTGGAACGCCTTAACAAGTACGGCATCCTCGGCCCCAAGACCATTGCCGCGCACTGCGTGCATATTGACGACCATGAAATGGACCTGCTCAAGGAAACCGGCACGGCCGTCGTGCACAATCCCCAGTCCAACATGAACAACGCCGTCGGCGTGGCCGATGTCATCAAGATGGCGGGCAAAGGCATTCTGGTCGGTCTCGGCACGGATGCCATGACCGTCAGCATGCTCGATGAAATCCGCGTCGGCATGTGGGCGCAGCATCTGTCGCACAAAGACCCCGGTTGCGGCTTCATGGAAATCATGTCCACTCTGCCGTTTAACAACGCCAAAATAGCCAACCGCTACTGGGACGATGTTAAGGTCGGCGTGCTGGCCGAAGGCTGCGCGGCGGATATCGTCCTCATCGACTACTATCCTCCGACGCCGATGGACGCCTCCAACTTCCTCGGTCATCTGGGTTTCGGTCTGGCGCAGTCCTTTGTCGATACCACCATAGTGGGCGGCAAGGTGCTGATGCAGAACAAGAAACTCAAGGTAAACATCGACGAAGAAGAGCTGGCGGCCAAATCACTGGAGCTTTCAAAAGCCCTGTGGGAGCGCTTCTAAGTCTTAACGCTTCAAATAAAAAACCCGCGGCCGAAAGCCGCGGGTTTTTTTATTTGCTGGAAAATCAGCTGTGTTTTCGTTTCATGTGTTCCGCGAGACGTTTTATTTCGTTCAGCAAAAACAGCCGGTCCTTGCCTGTCAGTCCCTCAAGCATATACTCCGGCATATCGCCTTCCGAAAACAGCTGTTCGGGTTTTATGTCCAGTCCGGCACAGATTTTTTCGATACTGTCCACCGTGCAGTTGCGCCTGCCGCGCTCAATGTCGCTTAAATAGCTGGGATGGGTATTGGTCGCAAAGGCCAAATCTTCAATAGAAAGGCGGCGCGCTTTCCGCAGAAAGCGGATTTTTTCGCCCAGCCTTGTCCTGAAAATCGTCGGTGTCGCCTTTGTCATAATCATATTGTCATAAAAACATGACAAGGCAGCCATTGCTTATAAGTAAGATTTAATATAATAATTACTTATGAGTAATAATATTCAAAAACTGCTGAACTTCCTTGACCGGCAGCCGCTGGTCCTCCCTGTTTCTGTTTATCTTTTGAGTTACCTGACGTCATCAGTCATGGGCATAAACAGTCCGCACAGTTTTTCTTTTGTTAAGTCAGAGCTGCTTAAGTTCGGCGCGCTGGTTTTGCTTTTACGCATGCTGCCGTCCGTGAACTGGCGGCAGCTTATGCCGCTGTATGCTGCTGGCGGCGTATTGTCTGCCGTGCTTGGCATAAAGGATGTGGCGGTGTTTTACTTGTCCAACGGGGTAATACCGCGTGCGGGTTTTGCCCATGCACCGAATGTCTATGCCCAGCTTTTGCTGTTTCCGTTTTTGCTGAGCGGCTGTCTGGCGCTTTGTGAAAAGGGACGCGCTGCCGTTTTGGATGCGGCGTCTGCCGGCGTAATGGCAATTGCTGTTATCCTTTCAGGCAGCAGAAGCGTTTTTCTGGCGACGGCATTTGCCGTCATTCTGCTTTTTATTTTAGTGCCGCATCTTAGAAAGAAACTATTGCTGGCGGCGGCAGGCGGTTTGGCCCTGCTGGTGTTGCTTCACTTTGCCGGGGTTGATTTTAGGCTTGGTTCCGCCGCGCGGCTATCAAAAATCGCCGCAGGTAAACTTGCTGACGGGCCGGACTTGGCCGTGTTTGACCGGCTGACCATGTGGAAAACGGCATTTCGGATTATACGTGACTATCCGCTTTTTGGCATAGGGCCGCATTGTCTGGGCGAGGTGTTTTATTTCTATCACAAGGTGGCTATAGACGGGGTAAGCGCCTTCGGTGATGTGCACAATCTGTTTTTACAGCAGAGTGTCGAGCGCGGTGTGTTCGGCCTGTTTGCGCTGGTTTATTTTCTTTTCAGTATTTTCCGGCTTCTTGTGCGCGCCTATGCCCGCACAAAGAATCCTTACACGTTATGGGCCATTGTTGCGGCGTCGGCTTATATGATTACGCAATGCTTCGATTCCACATTTTATCTTGTGCAGAATTTTTTAAATATGGCTTTCGCCGTCGCCGTGGCAGTTGCGGCTGATATGGAACGATATAAATCCGTTTATAACCTTAAATAGTTTTAAGGTATTGTAACTGTATCCGCGGGTTTTTATGCGCCGATATCCGCTCATGCAAAAAGGGCTTTCCCGTTTGGGAAAGCCCTTTGGCTTTGCAAAACAGCGGACTGGCCGTCAGTCGAAGTAGGAAAGCTCGTCGGGCTCGGCGGTTATTTCGTAGGCCGTGCCGCCCTTGGCTATGACGGTTTTATAGGGCTGTTTTCCCTTATGTATGCGCAGGGTGGTTTTGCTCGGGCGCGCGCCGAAAAGGGCAAAAAGCGCGTCCGCGCCTTCCGGCGGCAGGGTTGTTGAAATCATGTCCGGCAGAAAATTCTCCGTGCCCTTGCCTGTCAGCCGCACGAACTTGAATGCCGTCAGCGCCGCCAGCTCGGCCGCGCGCGATGGGCCTACTGCGTTTGCCGCCGTCCTGAGCATAATGTCGTAGACAAAGGAGTCTTTTGCCTGCGCGTACTTGCCGGAAAAATCCGGAGAGGAGGCGCAAGGCACGCAGTCTATGGCCGGACTGTATACTTTTATATCGGCCACGGGCGTGCCGTCTATGGCGTCGAGCTTATCGACGTAAAGCGTGGTGCCTTTGATTTTAAGCAGGCGCGCGCAGGTAAGGGCAAGCGGGTTCGGGCGGTCGGGCGAGCGCATGGCAAACACGCCGCGTTCCTTTATAGACGATGAAATCTTTTTGGGGCGGGCTTTGAGCACCGTGCGGTCGGCCTTGTGGAAAAAGCACAGCACCCATATGTGCGAAACCGCCTTCAGTCCGTCGAGGCAGGCTTTATACGCGGGGTCTATTTCTATTACGGCGGGCACGCCGCCGGGTTTAAGTCCTTTGCGTTCCTTTGCGGCGTTTCTTACATAACCTACGGGGTTTATAATGCAGTTCATAGTTTTATGTTCCTTATCTGAAAAAGTACGCTTATGCGCTCGGCGCACAGCGCGCTGTTGCGCACGGCGGCTCCGGCAAGGGCGGGCAGTTCCCTGAGCCTCTCGGCCGTTGTGTGCCTAGTGGCGGTGTAGGCCGACCACGTTTCCGAAAGCATGGCGCGCAGTATGCTCATGGCGCTTATGGCAAGGGCTATGCGCAGACCGACGGACGGAAGCCCCGCGCGGTCGGCCACGGCTGTTATTTCGCGCGAGGAGAAATTGCGCGACAGATACACTATTACCAGCGCGAAAATGTAGGCGTTAAAGATAAAGCCCAGTCCCTGAAAAAACTGCTCCGAACTGTAGCTTATGCCGCCCGGCAGAATAATGTCCTGCCGGCCCGCCAGAAACGGCGCGAGTAAAATAAACAAAACGGGAAAAAGCCAGAACCGCCACGAACCGCAGGATATGAGCGCGCGCGGGTCGGTAAACAAAAGCAGAATTATCGCCGCGCCGCCGCAGGCCGTGCGGAAGGGCTGCGGCGTAAAAAGCATCGCCGCGAAGCACGTCAGCAGACCGCCGAAAATAAAAACTTTTCTCATCGCGTCTTAAGATACTTAACTATATAAATTCCTCCGGCCGCGGCGGCAAGGCCCACTATAAGGTGCGCGCCCAGCCAGATGGAAATTATCTGTAGCCAGAAATCGCCGTGCAGGCCGAATATCTTCTGCACCTGTTTTACTATCTGAAGATACACGTCAAAAATGCCGGAGCCGTAGGTAAGCCAGTTGCCTATGAAAAAGTGCGGTATGACCTCAAGCGTTGCAAGCATGCAGGCAACGCCCGCAGTAATCAGGCTGAGACCAAAAACCGAAAACACCAGTTCGACAACCGCCGTTTCGATGAAAATGCCGAGCACGGGGCCCATTTTGAACGCGCCGATGGAAAGCAGTTTTATTATCAGCGCGGTAAGACCCGTGTAAAGCGTTGCGCCGCGCACCGGCGTGTACACGCGCTCGGCGCAGAGTATTATTGCGCCTATCGAGGCCATGACCGCGCCGCAAAAGGGCAGGTGCACCATGTGCAGATAGGTTCCCAGAAACATTTCTATAAGTCCCCACAAAACGCCGAAGAAAGTGGTGAAAACGAAAAGCCTTATTTTATTGGTTTTAGCCTGCATGGATTGTCTCCATCCTGATGATTTTTTCCGCGTTTCGCGGTATGAAGCGCGGCAGATGCGATATCACTATTACTGCCCTGTCCGCGCGCATGAACCGGCCGAAAACCCCCGCGAAGGCGTTGGCTCCTTCCAGATCGAGATTGGAAAAAATCTCGTCTGCTATAAGCATGGCGGGATTTGCCGCCAGCGCGCACGCAAGCAGTACGCGGTGCGCCTGACCAAAGCTCAGCGAGGATACGCTTCTTTTATGCAGGCCGCGCGTGCCGAGTACGTCCTCGTAAGCCGAAAGCGCGTCCGCCCTGCCGCTTTTTGCTATGTTTTCGCCCGCCGTGCGGTAGATAAGCTGGGCGTAGGGATTGGGCGAAAGGTAGCGCACGTTTTTTAGCAGGTCAGTCGTGCCGGCGGCCTTGCCGTTTAGCTTTATGCTTCCGGCGTTTGGCGCGGCGTGGCCGGCAAGCAGTCGGCCCGCCGAGCTTTTGCCCGTGCCGTTTTCGCCCGTTATGGCGTAAAGCCTGCCGCCTTCAGCGGTGAAGGAAAAGTTTTCAAGAATGTTTTGACCGCGCGCGTTTTGAAAAAGCAGGTTTTCGGCTTTAAGCGTAAAGGAGGTTTTTGCGGCCGGCGCGGTTTCAGGGGCAAAGGTAAAGGTTTCTTCCTGTGCTGTTCCTTCGCTTAAAATGCCGTTTTCTATGCGGTGAAAGGAATCGATAAGCCCCGTAAGTTTTTCAAAGCCGTGGCCAGCAAGCAAAATGGCCGCGCCGCGTTTTTTAAGGTCTGAAAGCAGGGCGGCTAGGGCTGTCTGCCCGTCGGCGTCAAGATAGGCGAAAGGTTCGTCGAGCAGAATTGTTTTTTTGTCCGCGCAGGCAAGCGCGCAGGTAAGCACGAGGCGCTGTTTTTCGCCGGAGGACAGTTCGCGCACGCGGTTTTTTTTGAGCTTGGCAAGACCCAGCGCGTCATGCGCCTTGGCGAAAATTTCAAGGTCCGGACGGTCGCAGTATTTAAGGAAAAACGCGGTTTCCTCTTCCACCGTATCGCTTAAAATCTGGGCTTCGGGGCTTTGCGCCATGTAAACTGGTCGGTCGCCGTCTGGCAGTTTTATTTCGCCAGCAAGCGTGTGTTCCGCAAAAGGCGCAACGCCCGCAACAAGAGAAAGAAGGGTGCTTTTTCCGCAGCCGTTTTTGCCCGTGAGCGCGGCGCATTCGCCGTCTTTTACGCGCAGGCATATATCGGAAAGCAGTCTGTCGCTTCCGGTAAAGGCGAAGGAAAGATTTTTTATTTCGATAGCCATGCAAGCGCCCTGTTTACGGTTTCCGGCGTAAAGCCGTTTTCGCCTAGTATAAGTTCTTCGTGCCGGGGCAGTTCAAGCATTGCGGCGGCTTCTTGCGCGATGTCGCCGCGTATTGTTATGACGGTGTGGCGGCAGCGGGCGCAGACTTTTTTTGCTTCCTTAAAGTAGCCTTCGCCCCGTATTTCCAGCCGGCCGAATTCGTCTATTAAAGCCACGTCTTTGGCGGCAAGACGCGCAAGCACATTGCGCGCAAAGGCAAAGCCCGCCTTGTCGGGCACGGGACCGTTTGCCGTGCGGTCTAAAAGTTTAAGGCGTTTTCCGGTTTTGAAACTTTCGACGTAATGCACGGCCTTTTCGCCGGGGGCGGGGGAAAATATTCCGCCGGTTTTTACGCCGGATTTTTTAAGCCCGTCTTGCACCGCCTGTATAAAAGGGGTTTTGCCAGCGCAGCGTTGGCCTATGACGAAAAGTACCATATAAATATAATATCAGAATTACGCGCGCTCATCAGGCGCGGCGTAAATTTGATAACATCAGTTGGCGGTATTGCCGCCCGTTCTGCCATGAAATTTTCCGCTTTCAAAAGTCTTTCGCGCGTTGTTCTTGCCGCCGGTTTTTTAACGGCGGCCGCGCTTGCTCACGCCGAACCAAACAGGCTTAGGAACGTGCCATCATGGGTATGGTTCATGCCGGGCGGCGGGCAGTATGCGCTTGGTCAGGACGCGAGGGCCGCCGCGTATCTTTCCTCCACGGCGGGTTTTGCGTGGTGGGGAGTAAACGCCGAAAAGCACCGCGCCTCGGGCCAGATGAACGCGCCGCTTGTTTACGCCCAGCAGGCGTACATTCTTTCGCTTTACGAGTCTTACCGCGACGTGCAGATGCTTTATGGCGCCGACAGATACAACAGGCGTTTCGACCCCGCGCCGCTTTCCAAAATGTTTGCCGCGCCCTTTGAGCGCAAACAGCTTACAAGCCCGTGGGTAATAGGCGCGGCCGTGGCGGGCGCGGGCATAAACTACGCAATCGCCAGAAGCGTAAGTCATCCAAGAACTTTTTCGGGCATGAGCAGTTTCAACTATCTTGGCGATACTTATAACCGCGACACCGGCGCGGCCGTTTACAGCGCTTACTGGATACCGCTTAGCATCGGCGCGGGCGTTTCGGAGGAGGCGCTGTTTCGCGGCATTATCCAGTCTGACTGGGAAAACCGCTGGGGCCAAAAAAACGGCCATATCGCCGCGTCCGCCGTGTTCGGTCTCGCGCATTTAAACGACCCGTCCGACCCCGCCGTCGTGGCCAACGCGCTTTTTGCCTTCGGCGCGGGTTACTATTTCGGCTGGCGTTACCAGCAAAACAATTATAAACTTGCCGAGAATATAGCGGCCCACGTCTGGTTTGATCTGGCGGCGGGCGCGGCTCTCATGCTTGCAAATCCTCAGGAGAACCCTCTGGGTGCTAAAATAGAGTATGCGTTCTGAACCGACCGACAAAAAAACATCCGCTTTTTCCTTCCGCGGCTATCTGGCATGGCTGTGGCTTCCGCTTGTCCTTTTCTTCGGCCTGCTGGAATATTTCCGCCCCTACTTTTTTCTGCAGGATGACGCCTTATCCGGCAATTTGCCGATGCTTGTTCATAATTTCCGCGCGCTGGCGGGCGGGGAACTGGCCTTTTTTAATTTTCATCAGTATCTGGGCGTGCCCCAGCTTGCCTCGGCGCAGTATGCCACTTTGTACCCGCCCGCCTACATTGCGGTCGGTCTGAGCAAACTGTTTTTCGGCCACTATTTTGCCGCCATGGATATTGTGATGTTTCTGCACCTTTTGTGCGGCGCTTACGGTTTTTACTTTTTGGCGCGCGACCTGTTTGGCGATGAACGCGGCGCGGCCTTCGGTTCGGCCGTATGGACTTTTTCGGCCTTTATGTTTTTTCTGGGCAGTTCGTGGTGGGTAGTCGGCCCGACGGCGGCTTTTCTGCCTTGGACGGTTTATCTGTCGGCGCGGCTTATGCGCGGGGAGGGGGGATTTTTCACCCTTTCAGCCGTCCGGCTTTTGTATCTTTCAAGCGGCAACGTGCAGTTTTACGCCTATTCCTGCATATTCGAGGTGCTTTATTTCGGCGTAAGGCATTTTGCGGTTCAGCGCTATAGTGTGCGCCGTATATGGCAGTATTTCGCCACCCATGGTTTTACCTTTCTTCTGGCCGCGCCCATGCTGGTGCCGATGTGGCATCAGACCCAGCTTTCGGCCGTGCGCTCCGGCGCGATAGACTATCAGCGTTTCGTGCTTGGCTCAAACAAAATACTGCTCTGGCTGTGGGGACTTGTGTGGCCCTTTTCCGTGCCGTTTGCGGACGTGGCCTCCGCGCGGACGTTCGGCGCGACCAGCTGGCTTGATTTGTTCATGCCCTATTTCGCGCATATAGGCTATATAGCGCTTTTTTTCTGCGGCTACGCTTTGTATAAGGCTGGGAAAACGCGCCGCATTGTAGGGCTGGTGTGCTTTGGCGTAGCTTTATGCTGGGCCATGGGCTGGCTTGACCAGCTTATTTACCGCCTGCCGGTATTAAACCGCTTCCGCTACCCGATAAAGATTACCGCCTACATGAATTTTTTCCTTGCGCTGGCGGCGGCCTTCGGCATGGCCGAATTTCTGAAAGGACGCAAAAAAGCCGCCGCAGTTTTCGCGGCGCTTTTAGGCCTTCAGCTTGTAAACATGTTCGGGCTTTTTGCCTTCAGCCCGCGCCGCAATTTTTTTATTCATCCCGACAAAATGCCGTTAAGCGAGCCGCTTTATGACAATCTTTCGCAGGGACGTATTTTCTCGCTTGGCGCGGTTCCGGAGCACGGTGTAAATTCCGTTTACCGCCTGCTGGGGTTTAACTTTTCAAGCCTGTTCGGCGTTCACCATTTTGCCGGTTACGACCCGCTTGTGCCGCAGGCAAACAGCGCGGCCGTGGCGTCGTTAAATTACAGCTCCATAGTAATGATTCCGCCGGAGGAACTGCCCGGAACCATAAAATATCTGCGCTCGTGGGGCGTGCGCTGGTATGTGATAAATCCGCCGCAGGCTGACACCTACATACCCGTTTTGCAGGCGCAGGGACTTAAGAATTTTTACTCCGGTCCCGACCGCGTTATTTTCGAGGACCCCGCCGCGCGGCCCATAGTTTACGCCGCCGGTGCTGACCTGGACTGGCATTACCGCACAAACAGCATTGAGGCCGACACCCGCTCGGCCATGCAGTCCGTGCTGTTTTTTGCGGTGCTGCACAATCCGTACTTCAAGGCGTATATCGACGGAAAGGAAACGCCGCTCATACTTCTGCCCGGTTCCCAGATGGCGGTTAAAGTGTCAGCGGGCGTGCATAAAGTTGCCCTTAAATACCGCGACCCGCTGTTTTTCCGCGCCCTCTGGGCCGCCCTTGCCGCGCTGGCGGTTTTCATACTGTTTTACAGGCGCGGTTGGCTGTCTTAAAAAAGCGAAAAAATTTGTGTAGACTGCCGTCCCTTTTGTTTATATTATTATCGTAATATTACAAGGGACGGTACTAATATGCCAGAACAGACTATTTTGATTAAAAACGCCCTCCGCGTCGCCGTCATGGACGACGCCCGCACCGAATACGAAAACGCGGACATTTTGATAGAAGGCAAGGCCGTAAAACAGGTCGGCAAAAACATAGCCGCCAAGGCCGATATTACCGTGGATGCCACCGGCTGCGTGGCTATCCCCGGCATGGTAAATACTCATCATCACCTTTACCAGACGCTTACCCGCAATCTGCCAGCCGTGCAAAACAGCAAACTTTTCGACTGGCTGCTTTATCTTTACGAGGTGTGGCGGCAGGTTACGCCCGAGGCCGTGCATATCAGCGCGCAGATCGGTCTCGGCGAGCTGATGCTTACCGGCTGCACTACCTCCTCCGACCATTTTTACGTGTTTCCGCACGCCCAGTCCAAAACGCTCATAGACGAGGAAATACGCGCGGCGGCCGAACTCGGCATACGCTTTAACCCGTGCAGGGGGTCGATGTCGCGCGGCAAGTCAAACGGCGGTCTTCCGCCGGACGACGTGGTGCAGACTGAAGACGAAATAATGAAGGACTGCGAGCGGCTTGTTAACACCTATCACGACCGCAGCAAATACTCCATGCTGCGCATAGCGCTTGCGCCGTGCTCGCCTTTTTCCGTGACCACCGAACTGCTTAAAGACACCGCCGTGGTGGCGAAAAAATGGGACGTGCGCATGCACACCCATCTGGCCGAAACGCTCGACGAGCAGGATTTCTGCCAGCACCTTTTCAAACTGCGCCCGCTGGCCTATATGGAATCCGTGGGCTGGCTTGAGGGCGGCCGCAGCTGGTTTGCCCACTGCGTGCACATGAACGAGGCCGAAGCAAAACTCATGGGCAAGACAAAAACGGGCGTTGCGCACTGCCCCGTTTCCAATCTGCGCCTCGGTTCGGGCATTGCGCCGATACGCCAATATCTCGATAACGGCGTGCCCGTAAGCATTGCCGTGGACGGTTCCGCCTCCAACGACGCGTCAGACATGCTGGGCGAGGCCCGCATGNCCATGATGGTGGCGCGCGTAAAAAGCGGCGTGGAATCCATGCCCGCGCGCGACGTGCTTTACATGGCCACACGCGGCGGCGCAGCCGTGCTGGGCCGCGACGACATTGGTTCGCTTGAGGCCGGCAAGGCCGCCGATATAGCGCTTTTCGACGTAAGCGGCATAGAGTTCGCGGGAAGTCAGAGCGACCCCGTGGCCGCCGTGATATTCTGCGGCTCCAATCACCGCGCAAAACACGTTTTTGTAAACGGCCGCCAGACGGTACGCGACTTCCGTCTTGCAAACGTCGACGAAACTAAGGTTGCCGCAAAGGCAAACGCCGTTGCAAAAAAAATGTTCGAGGCTTCCGGCAAATAATATGGCTAAAGTGCTGGTAAAGGTATACACTACGCTCAAGGAAAGGCTTGGCACGGGCAAACTGCTTCTGGAAGCCGACACCGCCGCCGATGTGATAGCGCAGGTGGTCAAGGCAAAAGAGCCGGAGATAGCGCCTGTTCTGCTGGATGAAAAAGGCATAGTGAAAAACCATTTCGTGCTGACGCTGAATTCCAAAATTCTCGACCACGCCGAAGTGGCGCGGGTCAAGATGTCCGACGGGGATATTTTCCATATTTTCCCGCCGGTATCCGGCGGATAAAAATGATTCATACCCTTATTCTGGCGGGCGGAAACTCGGCCCGCATGGGAACGCCGAAGGCGTTGCTTGACTATAACGGCAAGACCTTCGCCGAGGCGGTGTGCGACTCCGTAGAAAAGGCGGGCATAAACCGCATAACTTTGGTTGCGGGCGTGCACGCCGAGGAAATAACCGACACGCTGTCCGGCCGCGCCAACTGTCATATCGTGGTAAACCCAAATCCCGACGAGGGAATGATTTCGTCCGTGCGCACCGGCCTGCGCGCCGTGGGCGACGTGTCGGAGGCTGTAATAATAAGCCTTGTGGACCAGCCGTTCATTCCTTCCTGCATCTATCACGAACTGGTGCGGACATGGATGATGTCCAATGCCGACGTGGTGATACCGCGCTATAACGGCAAGCGCGGGCATCCGATTCTGCTGGCGAAAAAAGTGTGGCCGCTGTGCTTTACCGGTCCCGCCGATTTGGGCCTGCACTGGGTGACGCATCATCCCAGCGTAAAGGCGCTGGACGTGGACGTGGAATGTGAATTTGTCGTAAAGGACGTTGATACTCCTGCGGATTACCGCAGTCTTGTGGAGGCTTTCCGTGATTGAGGAAAAAAGATTTTTTCAGATGCTCGATGAAACCCTGCAGGCGGGCCGCGACGCGGTGCTTGTGACCGTCATCTATTCCGACGGCTCCACCCCGCGCGACGCGGGCTCCCGCATGATAGTGTTTGCCGACGGTTCCATTTTCGGCACCGTGGGCGGCGGCGAGCTTGAGGCCGTCTGCATAAAGGACGCGCTGGCCCTGCTGCCTAAGGGCGGCTATCTTAAAAAGTATTACGACCTTACCCTTGCGGGTCTCGGCATGGCCTGTTCGGGAAAGACCGAAGTCTATTTCGAGGTGTTTTCCGCAAACGCCCGCATACTGCTTCTTGGCGGCGGCCATGTGGCCGAAAAAATAGCCAAGGTGGCCTCCATAGCCGGCGTTTCCTATATGGTTGCCGACGACCGCGAGGAGTTTGCAAACCGCGACCGTTTTCCGACGGCAAGCCGCATTCTGGTCGAACCGCCGCACAAGGCAGTAAACGCCGCAAACGTGGATAAAAAAACCTACATCGTGATCGTAACGCGCGGCCACAGCCTCGATCAGGAATGTCTCGAGGCCGCCCTCGGCACCGAAGCGGCTTACATAGGCATGATAGGCTCGGCCAGCAAGATTCCGCATGTTTTCAAAAACATGAATGACAAAGGTTTTCATCCCGAAAAAGACCCGCGTATTTATACGCCGATAGGCCTTGAGCTCGGCGGCAAGGCGCCGGGCGAAATAGCGGTTTCGGTGATGGCGGAAATACTCAAGCTCAGCACCGGAAAGAGCGGCCGGCATAACGGCGACCTGCGCAGGGAACGGCAGGCCGCGCACAAGCCGGAAGCAAAAAAGCATTAAACGAATTTGGCCGGATTAGTATTGCAGTGCAGTCCGGCAGAGCCGCGGACCGAAGTTCGCGGAGATTGAGTTGAAAACTACAACGCAGCGAGGTGGCAATGAATAAAATATCGACCTACCATTTCCCGTCGCAGGTCAAGGAAGCGTCCGCGGTTCTGGCAAAACTTAAAAACCGCGCCGTGGTGCTTGCCGGCGGAACCATGCTTACAAAAAGTATTCCGGCCGAAGCGGAAGCCGTCGTCGACATCCGCAATCTCGGACTGGATTACATAAAGGCCGAAAAGGCTTTTCTGCGCATAGGCGCGGGCGTGACCTTTACAAAAATGCTCGGCTCCGACGTGCTGAAAAGCTGGGCCGGCGGCGTGCTTTACGACGCGGCCTTCAGAATTTCCAGCCACCTCGTGCGCAACATGGGCACGGTGGGCGGAAATATCGTGCGCGCCTTCCCGTTTAACCATCTGCCCCCGATACTGCTTGCGCTGGACGCGCAGGCCGTGGTAATGGAAAACGGCAAGAGCCGCACCTGCCCGTTTGCCGAACTCTACGACAAAAAACTTTCCGCCGCGCTGGGCCGCACAGCCCTGCTGGTGGAGATAAAAATTCCGGCGGCGTCTAAAAATCTCGCCGTGCATTTCGAGAAGTTCGCAAAAGCCGCATCGATGTGGGAATCCATTGCGCTGGTCTGCTGTGCCGTCGAAGTTAAAAACGGAAAATGCGCCCGCATAGCTGTGGCTGTCGGTTCGGCCGTGCCGCGAGCAAAGCGTCTGCCCACGGTTGAAAAACTTCTTCTCGGCAATGAACTTACCGCCGCTGCCGTGCATCACGCGGCGGCTTCAGCCGTAAAGGACGCCGGAACGTTTACGTCCGTTCAGGCTTCCGCCGCTTACAAAAGCGAAATTCTGCCGGTGCTTGTGGAGCGCGCGATACTCAGCGCCGCGCAGGGCAAATAGGAGAGACCGCCAATGAAAAAAACAATCACTTCCCTTACTGCCGAAAACGGCGTGTTTACCGTAAATTTCACCCTTAACGGCGAAAGCCGCACCATGCGCGTGCGCAATGATGAATACCTTATAGACGCCCTGCGGCGCGAAGGTTTTCGCGGCACAAAAAAAGGCTGCGACACCGGAGACTGCGGCTCCTGCACCGTGCTGGTTGACGGTCAGGCCGCGCTATCCTGCATTATGCTTGCCGTGCAGGCCAACGGCCGCAGCGTGACCACCATTGAAGGCGTGGGCACGCCCAACAAGCCGCATCCGATACAGAAAGCCTTCGTGGCCGCCGGCGCGGTGCAGTGCGGTTTCTGCATACCGGGNATGATNNTGNTNACAAAGGAACTGNTNGNGCANGAANCCCGACCCCGACGAAGCCGAAATACGCCACGCGCTCGACGGAAACCTGTGCCGCTGCACAGGGTACGTCAAGCAGGTCGAAGCGGTCAAAATAGCCGCCAAATCCATGAAAGGCCAGAACAAATAGCGAGGTTAGCATGACCGAAGAAACCAAGAATTTCAAGGTAGTAAACCAGAGAGTCGACAAAATCGACGCCCTCGGCCTTGCCTGCGGCACGGCGCAGTTTGCCGACGATATCGACATACCGGGCCTGCTGGTCGGCAAGTTCCTTTATAGCCCCCACGCCCACGCACTTATTACGGACATTGATATTTCCGCCGCTGAAAAAGTGCCCGGCGTAAAAGCCGTGCTCTGCCACAAAAACTGCAAGAGCAACCGCCACACCACTGCCGGTCAGGGCTACCCCGAACCCTCGCCGTACGACACGCTGGTGTTTGATAACCGCGTGCGCTACGTCGGCGACCGTGTTGCCGCCGTAGCGGCCGAAACGCTCGAGGCCGCAAATGAGGCCCTTTCCAAAATAAAGGTGACCTACAAGCCGCTTCCGGCGGTGTTTGACCCGCTTGAGGCCATGGAGGGGAAAATCCTCGTCCACGACGAGCCCGACTCCAAGAACATTCCCGATTACAAGAAAAACATCTGCGCCACTTTCGACCTTGAAGTAAAGGACGGAGAATGGTTTGCCGACGCCGACGTGGTAATCGACAAGACCTACAAAACCCAGTACGCCCAGCATTGCGCGCTGGAACCGCATACCGCGATAGTTTATTTCGACGCTAACGGAAGAATCGTAATCCGCACCTCCACACAGGTCCCGTTTCACGTGCGGCGCGTGGTGTCTAACGCGCTTGATATTCCCATACAGAAACTGCGCGTCATAAAGCCCAGAATCGGCGGAGGCTTCGGCTCCAAACAGGAGATTTTCCTTGAAACCGCCTGCGTGGCCCTTGCACTCGCGGCCAACAGACCCGTTAAAATCGAACTGACCAGAAAGGAGGTTTTTGTTTCCTCCCGCACTCGTCACCCGTCGGTGGTTCGCCTCAAGACCGGCTGCAAAAAAGACGGAACCATTACGGACGTGCATTTGGAAGGCTATTTCAATAACGGCGCATACGGCGCGCACGCCCTGACCGTTATGATGTGCTCGGGCTCGCACACCATTCCTATGTATCAGGCCAAGAACAGCCGCTTTATAGGCCGCACGCTGTACACGAACCTGCCGGTTGCCGGAGCTTACCGCGGCTACGGCGCGACGCAGACTTTCTTCGCCTTCGAGTCCCAGATGGACATGATGGCCGAAGCTATCGGCATGGACCCTATTGAGTTCCGCCTTAAAAACTACATCAAGGAAGGCGAGGGCTCGCCGGTGTTCAAAGCCATGGGCGAAGGCCGCGAGGGCGTGGAACAGGTAATCACCTCCTGCGGCATCGAAAAGTGCATTTCCGAGGGCGCGAAGCTCTTTAAGTGGAACGAAAAGCGCGCCAAGTACGCCCGCCAGTCCGGCGCGATACGCCGCGGCGTGGGCATGGCCTGCAGCATGCAGGGCTCGGGCATTCCCGAAGTGGATATGGCCTCCGCGACTATAAAGATGAACGACGACGGTTCCTTTAATCTGGCCATGGGCGCGACGGACCTTGGTACAGGTTCCGATACCGTACTGGCGCAGATTGCCGCCGAAGTGCTCGGCGTGAAAGCGGAAAACATCATCGTCTATTCATCCGACACCGACCTCACGCCCTTTGACGTGGGCGCTTACGCTTCCTCCACCACCTTCATTTCCGGCAACGCCGTAAGAAAGACCGCCGAGAAGGTGCGGGACATGATTCTGAAAGTCGGCGCGGGTATTCTGGATGAAAAACCGGAAAATCTGCATCTGGAAGGCGGAAAGGTCGTGGCCGAATCGGGCGCGTCCTGCCCGCTGTCTGAAGTGGCCAACACCTCGCTGTACTATCACGACCAGCACCAGATTATAGCCTCAGCCTCCAACACGGCGCAGTGCTCGCCCCCTCCGTTCGCGGCCAGCTTTGCCGAGGTGGAAGTGGACACCAAGACCGGCAAGGTGACCGTGCTGGACTATGTGGCGACAGTAGACTGCGGCACCGCCATAAACCCGACGCTGGCGGAAGGCCAGAACGACGGCGCGGTGATGAACGGTCTGTCCTACGCCATGACCGAGGAAATAGAGTTTAACGAACGCGGACAGGCGCTTAATCCCTCCTTCCGCAGCTACAAAATCTACACCTCGTACGACGCTCCCGAAATACACAGCGTCCTCATCCCGACCTACGAGCCCAACGGCCCCTTCGGTGCCAAGTCGGTCTCGGAAATCGGCATCAACGGCCCCATACCGGCCATAGCAAACGCCATTTACGCCGCGACGGGCGTGCGCCTGTACGCACCCCCCTACACGCCGGAAAAGGTGCTTGCCGCGATAATGGAAAAAGGGGAGAAGTACGATGCTTAAACGGGACGAGGCCAAAATCAGCGAGCTGATGAATACCGTCAAGGCCGACAGCATTCAGTTTGTAAAGCTGTGGTTTGTCGATATTTTAGGAAACCTCAAATCCTTCACCATCACAGCGCGTGAGTTCGAACACGCGCTGTGCGAAGGAATGGGTTTCGACGGCTCGTCGGTGGAAGGCTTTGCCCGCATATACGAGTCCGACCTGCTTGCCATGCCGGACTTAAACACCTTCCGCATAATGCCGTGGAAGTTTTCCGGCATGCCGGTGGCGCACATGTTCTGCGATATTCTGACGCCGGAAGGCGAGCCTTACGCGGGTGACACGCGCCACGTTCTGCGCCGCAATCTGGAAGAAATGCGCAGGCTGGGCTTTTCCGAATTCATGGTCGGGCCCGAGCTGGAGTATTTCTATTTCCGCGGCGACAGCAACCCGGAACCGCTCGATAACGGCGGCTATTTCGACAGCGTGCCTCTCGACGATTCCGCCGACCTGCGCCGCGAGACCATGGTAATGCTAGAGCAGCTTGGCATAGCCTCCGAGTACGCGCATCACGAAGTTGCGCCCAGCCAGCACGAAATAGACCTGCGTTACGACGAGGCGCTCAAAATGGCCGACAAGGTCATCACCTATCGCGCGGTCGTAAAGCAGGTGGCCTCTAACCACGGCTGTTACGCAACCTTCATGCCAAAGCCGCTAAACGGCGTAAACGGAAGCGGAATGCATGTGCACCAGTCGCTTTTTAAGGACGGGCGCAACACGTTTTTTAACGCCTCCGACCCCGACTATCTTTCCGACGACGCCAAGCATTTCATGGCGGGCATTCTGGCCCATGTGCGCGAAATATGCGCCGTCACGAATCAGTGGGTCAATTCCTACAAGCGCCTTATACCCGGTTTCGAGGCCCCCGTCTACATAGCGTGGGCAAAGCGCAACCGCTCGGCTTTGGTGCGCCTGCCGCAGTCGCGTCTTGGAAAGAGCGAATCAACCCGCGTGGAAAGCCGCTTTCCCGACCCCGGCTGCAACCCGTATCTGGCGTTTTCCGTTTTGCTGGCGGCCGGTCTTGACGGCATAAAGCGCAAACTGCCGCTGGCCGCGCCCGTCGAGGCCGACATCTATAGTATGGGCGAGATTGAACGCCGCGCCAACAAGATTGATACTTTGCCAGGCTCGCTTAAGGAAGCTATTGAGCTGGCATCCTCTTCCGCGCTTTTAAAAGAAACGCTGGGAGAGCATGTGTTTGAGAAATTCATCGAAAACAAGATAATAGAGTGGGATGAATACCGCACGCATGTAACCGACTTCGAGGTAAAAAAATACCTCTCCAGCCTATAACGATGAGAGTACTGCTTACTAATGACGACGGCATACACGCCGAGGGCCTGCATGCCCTGCGGCGGCAGTTTTCCGCATTCGCGGACGTGTGCGTTGTGGCGCCCATGCAGCAGCAGAGCGGCACGGCGCATTCCATAACGCTTTTCCACCCGCTGCGCGTTCGCCAGATGCGCGACGACGGCGGACTTTATGGCTATGCCGTGGACGGCTCGCCCGCCGACTGCGTTAAAATAGGCGTGCGCAACCTGCTTGAGCACAAGCCTGACCTTGTGATATCGGGTATAAATCCGGGCGGCAACATAGGTACGAACGTTCTTTATTCCGGCACGGTTTCCGCCGCAATGGAAGCGCTGATGCTGGGTATTCCCGCCATGGCGGTTTCCATAGACAGCTTTACGGTTAAGGATTATTCCTTTGCCGCGAAAACCGCCGAAAACCTTGCCCGCGCGCTGGAAAAAAACAAATACCCGCGCTGTCTTCTCAACGTCAATATGCCGGATATCGAGGCAAAAAAGATTAAGGGCCTCAAGCTGACGCATCAGGGCAATCTGCGTTTTGTGGAACGTTACGACAAACGCCTTGACCCCAGAAACGAAAGCTATTACTGGCTGGACGGCGAACTTATAGACGAGGCCGACGACCCCGATTCCGACAGCGGTGCGGTAAGCCGAGGTTATGTGTCGGTAACCCCGCTTGGTTTCAACCTGACCGATAACGCGGTGATGAAGACGGCCGCGGCAATGCTTGATGAAATTCGCTAAATATGTGCTTGGCGCGCTTGTGGCCGCGGCGGCTTTGGCCGCCGCGGCGCGCGTGCCGGGACTTTTGCCTAAACTTATTTATGAAGCCCTGCTTGCCTGCGGCCTTTGCGCGGTCTTCTTTCCGCTTGTCCTTACGGGCAGGCCGGCGGGCGGGATAAGCGGCGGGGGACTTTTCTGGCTTGTCGCCGTACCTGCGCTTTTGCAGATGTTTCTGTCGGTTTATTATCCGCTGTTTTTCTGGGTTCTGCCGCTTGCGCTTCTGGTCGTGCTTTTTAAGTACGTTTTGCCGTACGGCAAAAAGCACGCCGTGTCCTACAAGGCGGAGAAAAAGATTTATTTTATTATCGGTTATGTGCTGCTTCCCGTGGTGTTTTGGGACTGGAAACAGTATTTTTCGCCGGTCATGCTGTGGTGGTTCGCGGCATGGAGCTACAAGCGCGCGGCATGACGGCCGTTATTGCGGTTTTGCTTTCCATGCGGTTCCCGCTTTGGATTTGAAAAACAGCTTGTCGCTGTATTGCAGTACGGAGCGGGCGTAGTCGCCAAGCAGCTGCTTTTCCTTCGGGTTATTTTCTTCCTTCATTTCCGTGCCGAAGAGGCGCGGGTCGCCGCCCAGACTTTCCCTGTAAAAATATTTTGGCGTTATCACGCCGAAGTACGGGTCGTCGAGCACATAGGCCCAGCCGCCGGTTTTCCTTTCATATAACGATTTGCCCCAGAACGATGTGTCCTCGTCCTTTACCTTGCTTCCGGCAAGGTGCAGTATGGTAAGCGGCAGGTCCATCTGGCTGGCCGTGCGGTCATCGCGCAGGGGCTTTTTTAGCATGGGCGAATAGACCAGCAGGGGAATGTGAAAGCGCTGGCGGTCAAAGTCCGTCGAGTGCGAGGCGTGGTCGCCAGTTATCAGAAAAACCGTGTTTTTGTAGTAGGGCTGTTTGGAAACCTCGTCCATGAACCTGCCAAGCGCCCAGTCGGAATACTTGAAGGCGTTAAGCACTTTTGAAAGCGACGGGTCGGGCTTATAGGACGACGGCAGGGTGTACGGGCCGTGGTTTGTAAGCGTCATTATTGCGGCGAAAAACGGTTTTTGCATACCGTTAAACAGGACGGTGGCCTTGTCGAAAAGTTCGTGGTCGAAAAAGCCTATGGGGTTTTCAGTCGGGCCTTTCGCCAGTTCGCTTACGCCGTAGAAATGGCGGAAGCCGCTGTTAAGAAAAAAGCCGCTCATGTCCTCGAATTCCTTGTCGCCGGCGTAGAGAAAGACCGTTTCGTAGCCCTCTTTTTCAAGATAGTAGGCGACGGAGGGCACTCTTTGCTGGGCCGAAACTTTCTTTGTAAGGTTCACGCCCGGCTGAGGGGGGAAACTGCATAGTCCGGCGGTAAGTCCGCGCGAGGTTCGGGTGGCGTTTCCGTAAAACGAGGTAAATAGAACGCCGTCCTTGCTCAGACGGTCAAAATTCGGCGTAAGGCTTTCCTTCGCGCCCAGTGCGCCTACATATTTGCCCGAAAAACTCTCCATGAAAATTATCACGATATTGGGCCTGCCGGTTATGCCGGTAAACAGGCTTTCCTTGCTTTCCTGTTCAAAGCGGGAGAAGGAGAGAATGTTATTTCTTGCCTGCTCGTCGGAAAAATAGGAGCGGAGGGTGGTTTTTTTGCCGCGTTCTTCAAGGAAGGTCTGGAAGTGCATGAACAGATTGTACTGACCGTTTAGGGCGGTCTGGTTTAGTATGTTGCTGCCGCTGAAAAATGCGCTGCCCCAGTTTACTGGTCTGCGCTGAAAGCCGCCCCGTAGAAAAATTATGGCAAGCGCGGCTACAAGCACGAGGGAAATTATCCTGTCGGCAAGCCGCGTGGCGGGGAAAACAAACAGTTTGCGGTATAGGGCAAAGGAAAGTCTGGCCGTGGCGTAGAGGGCGGGAATGCCAAGCAGCATGGCAATCATGGCGGGGCGTATGCCGCTTAGGGTAACGAACATTTCCTTGGGCTGGTTCATGTACTCGAAAAACAGGTGGTTCAGCTTGCTTGAATAGGTCTGGTAAAACGGAAATTCCAGAATGATAAGGACTACAAATATTGAGGTAAGCGCGCTTAAAAGACCGGCGGCTATTACACGTACCGGCTCTTTTTTAGCCGTGAATCCTTCCACCGCGTAGGCAAGGAAAAAAGGCGCGCTTGCGAGCGTGGCCGAAAGGGACAGGTCAAGCCGCGCGCCTATAAAAAAGGCTTTTATAACATCGGCAAAGGGGAGGGAAAAACTGCCGAACACGCAAAAAAACGCCAGCCGCGACAGAAAGAACAAAACGAGGTACGACAGCATCAGCACCAGATAGCGCGTAAGTATGTGAAAGCGTGCGGTCATTTATCCTCCATAAGCGCGGCCAGTTTTTCCACCGCCGCCAGTACGGGCGCGGACGGTTTTGACGGAAAAGCCAGCGTGCGCGGCTGTATACCTATTATATGTATTTCTAGTGCGGGCAGGCTTTGCCGCAGATATTTTGCAAGAAAGGACAGCGGCATGGCGTGGGTTGAAAACGAGGCGTTCTGGGTGTCTTCCGGCGTAAGAAGGGCGGTTTTGCCCGCTTCGGCGGCCATATCGGCCGCGTCGGCTATAAACAGTATGTCGGGCGAGAGGGCGATTATTTTAGCGGACTGATTTTCGGGCAGTTCCCCGCCGTCAAGCAGTATGAATGAGGTCTTTCCGGCAAGGCGTTTTATAAGCAGGGGACCGGCGGCGTCATCGCCGCGCAGCTCGTTTCCCACGCCAAGCAGGACGGTTTTGCTTTTTTTAGCTTTCTCAAGCAGTTTTGTAAGGGCGGTCATTTTTTGTCAACCCGCCTTGCCGTGCCCGTTTAGCGCGGCTGGACAGCCAGCAGTTCCGCCGCTTTGGCGGCAAGCTGGTCCGGCTTGGCCGGTTTAAACAGCAGTTCGTCTATGGTCAGACGGTAGGCGTATTTCGAGGGATTCGGAAAGCCTTTGTGCGCGCGGGTGCGCAGGTCGGAAAGCATGAGAATACGGGTTTTAATGCCCGCGAAATCTTTCGAGCGGCGCAGTTTTCTGGCCGCCAGTATGCCTTCGGCCTTGCCCGCGAAAAACATGTCTATTATGACCAGCGCGGGTTTTGCCTCTTTTACGGCGGCAAGGCCTTCGGCGCAGGCCGCGCAGGTCGTGCAGTCGTAGCCCTTTGCGGCAAGGGCTTCTTTCGCCGCCGCGGAAAACGCGGGGTCGGAGTCTATGAGAATGATTTTTTCCGCCATGTTATTTGCCTTCCGTCTCCGGCATGTATTTGTGTTTGAGCGTGGAGCGGTCTGTCACCGCCAGCTCAAAATCCTGCGAGGAGTGCAGCGCCTTTTTGGGGCAGGTGTCAACGCACTGCGCGCAGTATATGCACCGGCCTACGTCCATAGTGCAGGAAAACAGTCTTTTGCCGAACTGCGCTATGGCTACCGGCGTGTTCTGTCCGGTCAGCGCGGATTTATATGCAAAATTGTATTTTTCCACTTCCACCGGCTCTATGGTGATTGCTTTTGCCGGACAGTCCCTCATGCACATTTTGCACCCTATGCACTTTGTCGGGTCAAATTTTATCTGTCCGCGAAAGGCGCGCTGCAGCTGGGCCTTCTGCGCCGGATACGGCCGCGTGGCGGGTTTCTTAAACAGGTTGCGGAAAACTTCCTTCAGGGCCCTTCCCGGTTTTGCCTTGGTCATATCAGCTCCAGGATTTCAAAAGAATGTTGACTAGTATCTGCGCCATGGCCACGGGAGCCAGTATCTTCCAGCAGAGGTTTATCATCTGCTCAAGCCGGATTCTGGCCATGAGGGCTTTCATAACTGAAAGCAGGAAAACTATGGACATGGTCTTTACGATGAACACCGCAAAGCCGCCCAGACCCGAAAGACCGAGTCCGCCGCCCAGGAACACCGCGCTTAAAAGCGACGCGCCGACGACCATTTCCATATCCGACGAAAGCAGCATGAAGCTCAGNAGTCTGCCGGAATATTCGGTAAACGAGCCGCCGACTATTTCGGTTTCGCCGTGCGGAATGTCGAACGGCACGCGCTCGAGCTTGCCCTGCAGCGCTATAAGGGCTATGACAAAGCCCGGCAGGTTTACAAGCATCATAAGCGGACGGGATGTGTAGTAGGCCGCAATCTGGTCAATCTGCCAGGTTCCGGCTAAAATCGCGGGACCGAGCACGGCCATCATAAGCGGAACTTCGTAGGCAAACAGCTGGGTGAGCACGCGCATGGAGCCTATGGCCGCGTACGGGCTTGTGGAACTCCAGCCGACCAGAAAGAACGTGGCCGTAGGTATGGTAAGCAGATAAACGGCGGCAACCAGGTCGCCCTGAAAGGCCACGGTCGAATTGCTGCCCCATATCGGCATAAGCATGGCGGTTGTAACGACGGCCGCCGCCGCGAAAGCCGGCAGAATGCGGAACATCGTGGAATCGCATGCCTTGGGTATGATGACTTCCTTTGTGGACAGCTTTATAAAGTCCGCCAGCGGCTGATACCACGGGGGACCCATGCGGTTTTGCATGAGCGCGTAGCATTTTCTGTCGACCCACTCCGACAGCATGCCGTAGACCGCCAGAAAGGCCAGTCCGGGAAACAGTATTATCTTAAGCAGGGGAACTATTATATCCATGTTCACAGTCCGGAGAAATCCACGCCTTTTTTCTTGTAGCTGGCTATGGAGTAATTGCGCAGGCTCTTCCAGTCCATGATTCCTTCGGGGCCGGATGTTTTCTGCGCTATGACCGCGCGGTCGGTGCACGAAAAGCAGGGGTCGATGGCCGCTATTACTATGGGCACGTCGGCCAGCTGGCCGCCCTCGAGCATATAGGCTACGGAGGCGAAATTGGCCATGGTCGGGGCGCGCACTTTTACGCGTTCCGGCATTTCCGTGCCGTTGGATTTTACGAAATGCACATCCTCGCCGCGCGGCGCTTCGTAGCGCACCACGGCTTCGCCGGCGGGAATTTTACGCGGGGCTTTAACAGCTATGTCGCCTTCGGGCAGGCCGTTAAGCACCTGCCGGATAATCTTGTAGGATTCCAGCAGTTCGAACACTCGGACGTAAAGACGGCCGAATACGTCGCAGGAATCGGAGGTGATTACCTTGAAATCCAGTTCGTTGTAAATGAGGTACGGGTCGTCCTTTCTGACGTCGCGCGCCACGTTGGAAGCGCGGGCAAAGGGACCGACGGCGCAGCGTTTTCTTGCCTCGGCCTCGGGCAGCATGCCCACCTTGGAGGCGCGCGCCAGCACGGTCGGTTCTTCCGTGGCCAGATGAATGTAATATTTTGTGCGCTCTTCAAGAATGTCTATTTTTTTGAGAATCTCGTTTTTCTGTTCCACGGATATATCGCGCCGCACTCCGCCGATGGTGTTCATCGAGTAATGCACGCGGTTTCCGCTTATCGATTCAAGGCAGTCCAGCACCATTTCGCGGTCGCGCCACGAGTACATGAACAGCGTGTCGAACCCTATTTCGTGCGCAGCAACGCCCAGCCACAGAAAATGGCTGTGCGCCCGCTCAAGTTCGCCGACCAGCACGCGCAGGGCTTGTGCCCGCTTGGGAATTTCAAGCTGGGCTATTTCCTCGACTGCCGAACAGAAGGCCGTAGTGTGCGAGTGCGAGCATATGCCGCAGACGCGCTCGATAAGGTAAATGTCCTGAATGTATGTTCTTTCCTCGCAGGCTTTTTCAATGCCGCGATGGTTGTAGCCTAGGCGCAGTGTCGCGCCCATTACCTGCTCGCCTTCAAGGCAGAGCATGAAATTGCCCGGCTCTTTTAACGCCGGATGCTGGGGACCGAGAGGAACGGTTATTTTTGACATTTGTTTTCCTCCTGCGGGTAAAGTGCGGACTGCTTCCAGCTTTTGCGCAGCGGGTACTGGCCCTGCGGCCAGTTATCCGGCAGAGGGTAGCGGTTTCCGGGGCGCAAGCCTTCAATCTTTATGCCGAACATGTCTTCCAGCTCGCGCTCGTAATCCTCGCCGCCGGGGTAAATGTCGGTCACGGTGGCGATAAGCGGCGCGGCCGCGGGAATCTGCGCGCGCAGGTTAAAAAGTATGCCGTCCGCGTCAAGGTGATACATGACGTCGAAGGTTTCGCCGGCGTCGAGGCCGGTTATCGTGGCAAGGTGCGAAAAGCCCAGTTCGTCGTGCATGCAGGCGATGATTTCCTTGGCGTTGGCGCCAAGGGTTTTCGCGAAAATGCGGCGTGCGCGGGTAACGCTTAAATCCGTTATTTTGCCGCCGAACTTTTTTTCCAGAGCGGCGACTATTTTATTTTCCTTTTCAAGTTCCGGCATCAGCCCCCCTTCTCTTCGCTTTTTTCAAGACTGCCAAGCAGTTTCACAACACCGTCTATGATTGCCTCCGGCCGCGGAGGGCAGCCGGGAATGTAGGCGGAAACGGGAATGACCTGATTGAGGCCGCCTTCCTTTACGTTGTAACAGCCGCTGAACACTCCGCCAGAGCAGGCGCAGGTTCCTATGGCCACGACGAACTTGGGTTCGGCCATCTGGCTGTAAATTCTCACAAGCCGGTCCTCGATCTGACGGGTTACGGGACCGCAGGCTATAAGCACGTCGGCGTGACGGGGCGTGCCTTTAAGCAGTACGCCGAAACGCTCCAGATCGTAGCGGGGCGTGAGGGCGTCGAGCACTTCGATATCGCAGCCGTTGCACGCGCCGGTGTTGAAATGGATTATCCACGGCGATTTGAGCCGCGACCAGGTGATGATTTTTTCTACCGTTTTCAGCATAAGCTATCCCACGAAAAGCAGGGCCAGCGTCAGCCCGACGCTTATAATATACGCCGAACCGAGCATTGCGCCCGGCGTGCCTACGGTCGCCCACGTGGCCACCATAAGGGCCGCCACGTGCATTACCGTGAAAAATATTGCGAAAGGAAAGAACCCGCCGTAATCCGGCGCGGCTTTTTCGGCCTTGACGTTTTCGCCGCAGGCATAGGGCTCGTCCTTGCCGGCTTCGGGCTTCGGCGGATGCGCGACCGAGGCCGCCACGCGCGCTAGAATGGCCATTACGGCCAGCAGTATGACAAAAGCGACGGGGGGGAGAAGTAAAAGGTTTTCCATAATCAGCCCTTGAGTTTGTCCAGACTCCACACGTCTATGGAGCCGGTCTGGTTATAGAGCCTGATTATCAGGCCCAGTCCGACCGCCACCACGACCACTTCGACCGCTATCATGGTGATGGCCAGCGCCTGCGCCAGATTCGGGTTCCCGAGCGCGTCGCCCGAGGCTATAAGCGCCAGTATGCAGGCCTTCGAGAATATTTCCACGCCTATAAGCAGGCGCAGTATGTTCCGCGAAGCCAGCATGCAGTAGAGGCCCGTAAAGGCCAGCAGAACCACGAAAAACCAGTTCAGCATCAGGTTATGCATCAGGGTTTCAGGCATTGCCATTGCCTCTCTTTTTGAAAAAAGCGTTCACGGTCAGCACGGCGGCAAGGAAAATCGCCAGCTGGCCTATAACGTCGAACCAGCGCACGCGCCAGAGCGTGTCGCCCACGCTGATTTCGGAGCCCGTAGGCAGGCCCGGCACGAGCGCCTGTGAAAGCGGCTCGCCGAACAGCCAGAAGGCCAGACCGAACAGCGCCAGAAAAAACGGCAGGGCGTAAAAGCGCACGCGGTCCTCGGTAAGGAACGCCTCGCTTTTGCGCACAAGGCTTACCGTGCTTACAAACAGCACGGTGATAAGGCCCGCGCAGACCGACAGCTCGAAAGCCGCCGCCCAAGGCGAGTGCATGGCGAACATTATAAGCGTAAGCGCCACGCTTGAAAGCGCCAGAAACATCGCCGACAAAAGCATGTTGCTCGCCATTACCGCGGCGATGCCGGACAAAAGCAGCAGGCACAGCAGGAACAGATGCATGCTCATATGGTTATCCTCGCGGCGGGCTCGACAAGGGTCGAGTAGATGAACGGGAAGTACAGGCCGATTACTATCATTATAAGCGCGAACACAAGCGCCGGCAGATAGAGTCCCGCGCTGACTTCCTTTACCTTCTGCATCTGCTGGGTGGTCCTGCCGAAGAAGACCTTCCGCTGCATGTGAATGAAATAGGCCAGTGTCAGCACGCTGGCGCCTATGGCGATTACGGCGTAGCCTTTCGCGCCCGCCTGCCAGAGTGCCAGTATGATGATGAACTTGCTCCAGAAGCCCGAAAGGGGCGGCATGCCCGCCGTGGAAAGCAGGGCTATGACCGAGCTCCACGACGTGACTTTCATGCGGCTTTCAAGACCGCCGAGCTTGTACATGTCCTCGGTTCCGGCGGCGCGTTCAACGGCCGCGCTGTTAAGAAAAAGCGTGGTCTTGAAGGTGGCGTGGTTAAACAGATGAAATATCGCGCCCGCTATTGCAAGCGGAGAGCCGACGCCGGCCGCGATGGCTATATAGCCCATCTGGCTGATGCTTGAGTAGGCCAGCATGCGCTTAAAGCTTCTCTGCGCAAGGGCCGCAAGCGCTCCGCCGACAATCGAGACCGCGCCGAAAAACATCACGGCCTTGCCGACCGCTCCGGCCGTGCCGTTATTGTAAACGGTTCCGAGCATTTGCGAAATCTTGATAAGCGCGTATATGCCGGAGGTCTTTGTCACTATGCCTGCCAGCAGGGCCGAGACCGGCGCGGGGGCCGACTGGTAAGCGTCGGGCGTCCACGCGTGGAAGGGTATGAGACCGGCCTTTATGAGGAAAGCTATCATCATCATGCCCAGCATGATTGTAAGCGCGGTTTCCGAACCGCCCTCCATGGCCATGCGCTGCACTCCGGCAAAAGATGTCGTGCCCGTATAAAGCATGATGAGCGCGACAGACAGTATCAGAAACAGCGAGGCCGGAGCCGACAGGAAAAAGTATTTAAGCGCGCCTTCCGTGCTTTCGGCGTTGTTTTCAAAGGCTATCAGCGCGAAGGAACACACCGCGACGATTTCCACGAAAACGTACAGGGTAAAGAAGTCCGTTGCCGCAACCACGCCGCTCATGCCCGCCACGCACAGCGAGATGAGTGCGAAGTACGTTCCCCGTCCCTTGTCGGGCGCCATGTAAAAGGCCGAAAAAACCGTTACCGCGAAGCCGACCATGTAGATGGCCAGCAGCATAAGGTCCGTAAAGGCGTTGCCGGGTATTGCCGGCGCCATGCCGATTCGCAGAGAACCGTAGGAGCGGGCAATCTGCATGATAATGGCAATAAGACCCGCCAGTAAAGCCGCCGAGGCGGCCAGTTCGGAAAAGCGCGTCCTTATTTTTGCCGCGAACGGAATAAGCGCGGCGGCAATAGCGGGAACGGCTACAAAGCTCAGGTATGATGTGTTCACGGCATTACTCCGCCATAATAAACTATAAGGGCGTATGCTATAAGCCCCAGCAGCGAATAGGCTATGTAGTGCGGATACATGCCGGTATGCGCGCGCGAGACCGCNCCCGCCGCAAAGCCGGTTATGGCCGCGGGCAGGGTGTCGGTCAGAAAATCCATTACACGGTCGACGACGAACAGACCGCGTCCGCCGGCAAACAGCGCGCGCAGACCCTGTTCATAGGGGTCGAACACGCGTTTTTCGGCCAGCGCGTAAACTGACCGGAAGCCGGGGGCTTTTTCGATATAGTCGGTTGCCGAGGCTGCCTTGCCGGTCTTTTTTAAGCCGAACCAGTAGGCCGCTGCGGCCGCCGCTATAATGCCAACGGCCAGCGCAAACAGAGCGTTGAAATGGAATCCGCCAAGGTTCTCCACGCCCTGCGACAGCGCGTCCGAAAGCGAGGGCTCAATGAAGAAGTGCAGGGGCAGTCTGCCGCCGAAACCGAAGGCCAGACAGGCCAGCGCCAGTATGCCGGCCGGAACCAGCATGAGGGCGGGGGCTTCTTTCGCGCCGGAAAGTTTCGCGTTTTCCTTGCCGAAGAAAATGGCATGCCCAACTTTTATGAAGGTGAGCAGGGTAATGAAAGAGCCGATTTCCGCGATAATGAAAAATACGTTGTTGCCGGACTGTTTGGCCGCTTCGTATACCAGTTCTTTCGAGAAGAACGCACCCGTCGGCGCTATGCCGCAGGCAGAGGCCGCGGCTATTATGAAAATAACGGCCGTAACTGGCATGCTTTTTGCAAGCCCGCCAAGAGCGGAAAGTTCGGTCGAGCCGGTGGCTTTTTCAACGTTGCCGCTTGTCATAAACAGGCAGGTTTTATAAGCCGCGTGGTTAAGCATGTGAAACAGCGCGCCCGCTATGCCAAGCGGCGTGCCCGTGCCTATGCCGATAAGCATGTAGCCGAGCTGGCTGACTGTCTGATAACCGAGCAGACGCTTGAAATCCTTCTGCACCAGCGCCATTGATGCCGTGATAAGCAGGGTAAGCGCGCCCAGCACCAGAAGGGTCATCTGCGCGGCGGGTGATGTGTTTATGGCAAAAAGTTCAACGCTCAGTTTGGTAAGCAGGTACACGCCCAGTATTTTTTCAATCGAGGAGGGCAGGAAAGCCATGAACGGAACCTGAGCGTCAGTGGCGGCGTCGGGTATCCAGGTATGAAACGGAAACGCTCCGGCCTTTGCGACCGCGCCTATCATAAGCAGTATATAGGAAGCAAGTCCCCAGCCCGCAAGCGGTATTTTGCCAAGGCTTATAAGGCTTATGTCCATTGTGCCGGTAAGATAGCCGGCAAGACCTACGCCGGAAAGCAGACAAAGGTCGCCCGCACCGTTTATTATAAAGGCTTTCATCGCGGTCATTTTGGACTGCGGGTCGTCCTTTGAAAGGGCCAGGAACAGATACAGCGACACGAGCAGTCCTTCCCAGAAAAACAGCAGCAGCACCAGATTGTCGGCCAGCACCGCGCCGTTTGCAAAACCCAGCGTTATAAGGCAGTTGAAATAGAACCAGCCGGTGTGCGGCTTGCCTTTCATAAACGCCCACGAATACAGCGTAACCAGCAGGGCAAACGCCGTAATGGCGCAGAGGGCGAAATTGGCCAGCGGATAAAGCTTCAGCGCAAAATCGAAGCCGAAACTTGCCCACGGAAGCGAGTAGACCGCGTCAATCTTGAACAGCGACGCGCTTACCACGAAAGTCGCCAGCATTACGGCCGTAACGGCGGCTTCGCGGAATTTCTCGGCCCTGCCGCGCAGCAGGAAAAGCGCGGGCGCGGCTATAATCGGCAGAAATATGGGAATCAGTATCGGGTTCATGGGAGCATTACCCCTATCTGTGAGCAGAGTACGTTAACATAGGACGCGGGATAGTAAATGAGCAGGCCCAGAATCAGGGAAAGGGCGCCCAGTATCGCCACGCTGACCAGCATGGTGGCCGGCGCTTCGTGCCCGTCGTCCTCGACGGGTTTTTCGGGGCCGAGGAATACGGCGTAGAACACCCGCAGAAGATAGACTATCGTCATTACCGCGCCCAGAACGTACATGGTCATTACAACAGGGTCGCCCAGAGCGGCCGCGCCCCTTATTACCATGAACTTGCTGAAGAATCCGCCAAACGGCGGTATGCCCATTACGGAGAGGGCGCAGAAAGCGAAGGAGATACCCGTTATGGGCATGGTGCGGAACAGACCGCCCATTTTGGTGATGTCCTTGGTGTGTGTTTTATGCTCGATGATGCCGGCGCACAGGAACAGTCCGCCTTTTGCCACGCCGTGCATCATGATATAAAGGAGAGCGCCGGCCACGCCGATTTTATTCTGCGTCGCCAGTCCCAGAAAGATAAAGCCTATCTGGCTGATTGTCGAATAGGCGATAATCCTTTTTATATTGGTTTCTATAAGCGCCGCGCCAGCCGAAATCAGCGTGCTTGCGCCCGCCACGAAGATGATTGCCGCAATCCAGGTGGGGTCAAGCTGTATGGTGGCGCAGAAAATTCTAGCGTAGGCGTAAACGCCGATTTTGACCAGCACCGCCGCGTGCAGCAGGGCGGTAACGGGCGAAGGGGCCACGCCGGCGTCGGGCAGCCAGGTCGAAAACGGCAGAGTGGCCGATTTCGAGAATATGCCCAGCAGTATAAGGAAAATAGCGGTGTTAGGTATTGTCGCGCCCTGCAGTTCAAGCAGGTTTACCGTGCCGTTATTTACATAAATGATTATAACACCCAAAAGCAGACACAGCGCGCCGAATACGGTGGTAAGGAAGGTTTTGTTTGCCTTTATAATGTCGGTTTCCGCGCGGAAGAAGCCGACCAGCCGCCAGCTGCAGATTGCCGTCATTTCCCAGAACACGAACAGCCAGACGAGATTTGACGAGAATACAAGGCCCATCATGGAACCCAGAAACAGGAGTACCATGTGATAGTATTCACCCTTATGGCGGTACGGCTCTATATAGCTTTGCGAATAGAGGATGATGACAAGGCTGACGGCCGACGAGGTTACGGCCATGAACGCCGCCAGAAGGTCGGCGTTGAGGTAAAGGCCAAGGCCAAGCGGCAGGTCCATGCTTAAAAGCGCGGTTTCGCCGGAATAGACAAGGCCGAGAAGCCAGGAAGCCGACAAAACAGTCACCGCGCCGAGAGCCAGTGCAAGATATTTTCCCTTGCCTTCAAAAATGGCTTCCACCGCGGGTATTAAGAAAGAACCGAATATAGGAACAGCTACAGTTGCTGCCAGTAAAATAAGCGTAATGTCCATAGGGGTATTTTGTTATCTTACATTATCCCGTAAAGTCTTTGCAAACAGCCGCTGAAATACGCCTTTGCCGCTCCGTCATAAACTCCCTAAGGCGGCCTGCTTCGCCTTTCCTTATAAACCCGCCGGACGCACTTTGCCGGCACGCCTTATTATCGTTATCCTTATAACAATGTTTTGGTCCGGCCTTGAGCGTTTGGCGCAATTACGCTAGAATTTAACTATGAAAGTCGTTTTCCTCGGCACCAACGGCTGGTACGATACCGCCGCCGGAAACACCGTCTGCGCCCTCGTCGAAACCTCCGCCGCTTACGTGGTGCTTGACGCGGGTAACGGCATTTACAAGCTCGATTCCTATATAAAGGATTCCCGCCCCGTTTACATTTTTCTTAGCCACCTGCATATCGACCATATAGCCGGTCTGCACGCGCTAAACAAATTCAATTTCCCGCAGGGAATTAAAATAATAACGGGCGCGGGGTTTAACGCGCCGCTTAAAACCATTTTGGACGCGCCTTACAGCAAGCCCTGGCATACCCTGCGCATGAAGGTGGAATTTACGGAAAGCGTTGAAGGTCTTGCCGTGCCGATGACGACTTTCCCGCTGACGCATTCCGTTCCCTGTCAGGGCGTGCGTATTAAAGACGGCGGTAAAACCCTTGCCTACGCGCCGGATACGGGCGACTGTCCGCCCCTGCGTAAACTGGCTGAAAACGCCGACCTTCTTATTACGGAATGTTCCTACCGCAGCGGCGAGGTGCGTCCCGAGTGGCCGCACTTAAATCCCGAAATCGCCGCCGCCGTGGCTGCGGAGTGCGGTGCGCAAAAACTTGCTCTTACGCATTTTGAAGCCGCGCGCTATCCCACTTTTGCTGAACGCGACTCCGCGCTTTGCGCCGCGCGTAAAATTTTTGCAAACGCTTTCGCGCCGCACGACGGCGACGAAATGACGGTTTAGGAGTCTTATATGTGTCTTGCCATACCCGGTAAAATAACCGCTATAAAGGAAGGAATAGCCGAAATCGACTACGGCGGCGCAAGCCGCGAGGCTTCCGTGGAACTGGTTCCGTCCGCAAAGGCGGGTGATTACGTGCTAGTGCACGCCGGTTTCGCCATACAGATTTTAAAGACCGAGGACGCTCTTGCCACTTTAGAGGAGTTCAGGAAAATAAATGCCGCAGTTTGATAAAGCCGCCGCGCTTGAAATGGCGGACGGCATAAAAAAACTGGTTCCGCCAGCCGGACTTTCGCTTATGGAAGTCTGCGGCACGCACACGTTTGCCATAGCAAAATCGGGTCTGCGCCAGCTGCTTGCGCCGCATATCCGCTTTCTGTCGGGGCCCGGCTGTCCCGTCTGCGTTACCGCGCAGGAAGACATTGACCGCGCGCTTTTGCTTGCGCGCGAACAAGACGTAATCATCACCACTTTCGGCGACATGGTGAGAGTGCCCGGCCGCACCGGCAGTCTTGAAAGCCTGCGCCGCGAAGGCGCGGACGTGCGCGTGGTGTACTCGCCGCTTGACGCCGTGACCCTTGCCGCCCATACGCCCGCGAAAAAAGTTATTTTTATCGGCGTTGGCTTTGAAACCACCGCCCCCGCCGTCGCCGTGGCGGTAATGCATGCCGCGCGGCGAAACCTCAAAAACTTTTTTGTTTTCAATCTTCTTAAAACCGTGCCCGCCGCCCTGCGGCAGCTGCTGGACGCTCAGGGGCTTAAGGTGGACGGATTCATTCTGCCGGGGCATGTATGCGCGGTCATAGGTACGAAACCTTTTAACTTTCTGGCTGAAAAATACAATATCCCCTGTGCGGTGTCTGGGTTTGAGCCGCAGGACATTCTGCTTGCCGTTACCATGATTGCCGCCATGAAAAAAAGCGGACGGGCGCAGGTGCAAAACGCCTATACCCGCGTCGTCGCCGAGGAAGGCAACGCCAAGGCCTGCGAAATGGTGGAACGCGTGTTTTTGCCCTGCCGCGCCAAATGGCGCGCGCTTGGTGAAATGGACGCTACCGGCCTTGCCCTGCGAAAGGAATTTTCCCGCTTTGACGCCGCCGTCAATTTTTCCCTGCCCGCCGTCCTGTCCTGCGAGCCGTCGGCCTGCCGCTGCGGCGAGGTGCTGCTGGGTAAAATAAATCCGGCCCAGTGCGGACTTTTCGGCAAACAGTGCACGCCGTCCGCGCCCGTGGGGCCGTGCATGGTTTCATCGGAGGGCGCCTGCGCGGCGGCTTATCATTATGGCGGATAACAAAGAAGTTGTGTGCATGGCGCACGGAAGCGGCGGCGCGCGAAGCCGCGCACTCGTGCAGGAACTTTTTCTGCGCTACTTCACAAGCCCCGCGCTTGCAAGGCTTGAGGATTCCACCGTCTGCAAAGTGAGCACGGGCCGCATTGCCATGACTACGGATTCGTATGTGGTGACACCGCTTGAGTTTCCCGGCGGAGACATCGGCCGCATAGCTGTCTGCGGCACGGTAAACGATTTGTCCGTAAAAGGCGCAGCGCCAAAATGGCTTACATGCGCTTTTATTATCGAGGAAGGATTTGAACTTTCTCGGCTTGAAAATATACTGCGCTCCATGAAAGCCGCCGCCGGGGAAGCCGGAGTCGAAATCGTCACCGGCGATACAAAGGTCGTTCAGCGCGGACAGGCCGACGGGCTTTTTATCACCACGGCCGGAGTGGGCGAGGTTGCCGACGGAGACGAACTTTCCTTTGACCTGATACACGAGGGCGACGCGATAATAATAAACGGTCCCGTGGGCGGGCACGCGCTGGCCGTAATGAACGCGCGCCACGGCTTTGGCCTTAAAGGCGATATAAAAAGCGACGTGGCCCCGCTCAATGCTTTATGCCGGAACATGGCGCGGGCCGGAGGCCTGCACTGCGTGCGCGATTTGACGCGCGGCGGACTTGCCGCCGCCCTTAATGAACTTGCCCAGAGCGCGAAACTGGATTTTACCGTCAGCGAGGAAAATATTCCCGTCGAGCCCGCCGTTGCATCGGGCTGTGCCCTGCTGGGTCTTGAGCCCGTCTATCTGGCAAACGAAGGCAAGATAATAGCTTTTGTTTCACCGGAAAAGGCCGAGGCCGCGCTTGCCGCCGCCAAAAATTCTCCTTACGCAAAAGACGCCCGCATAATAGGCCGCGTCGGCGCAAAAGGCGGCAGGGTGTTTTTAGACACCGCGCTTGGCGCAACGCGCGTACTGCGCACCGGCGAAACCGAACAGCTTCCGCGCATCTGCTGACATGACATCCGCAAAACTTATCACCATAACCGGAACCGTGCAGGGAGTCGGCTTTCGCCCGTTTGTTTACCGCGAGGCCGTGGCCCGCGCGCTGTGCGGCTGGGTGCTAAATAACCCGCAGGGCGTGGTGATTCACGCCGAGGGAAAACCGGAAGATATCGACGCTTTCATAGCCGCCTTGCGCGCCAAAGCACCGGCCGCCGCCATACTTTCATCCGTGCGCGCCGAAGACTGCTCGCCTGAAAATTTTATGCAATTTACCATAAGAAAAAGCGCGTACTCCGGCGCGTTTTCGGCCGCTATTCCCGTCGATATGGCGCTTTGCCCCGACTGCGCGCGCGAAATGCGCGACAAGGCCGACCGCCACTATCATTACCCTTTTACAAACTGCACCAACTGCGGCCCGCGCTACACCATAGTGCGCGCCCTGCCCTATGACAGACCGCAGACTTCCATGGTCGCTTTCGAAATGTGTTCCGACTGCCGGAAGGAGTATGAAAACCCTCTAAACCGCCGTTTTCACGCCCAGCCCGTTGCCTGCCCCAAATGCGGACCGCGCGTAACCTTTGAGATGAACGGGGAAAAGTGCGAGGGGCCGGAAGCAATTGCCCGCACCGCGCGTCTTATTGCGGACGGCGGCATTGCCGCCATTAAAAGCCTTGGCGGCTTTCATCTTGCCTGCCGCGCCGATTCGCAAAAAGCCGTAGCGCGTTTGCGCGCGGCAAAAAAACGGCCTCATAAACCCTTTGCCGTAATGGTGCGCGATATCGCTGCCGCCCGTCTGCTCTGCCATATTTCCGCCGACGAGGAAAAACTTCTCTGCGGCGTGCGCGCGCCGGTCGTGATGCTTGCAAAACGCCTCCCGGAACCCTGTCCGGCCGCCGCGCCCGCGCTTTCGCGTCTCGGCGTAATGCTTGCCTACACTCCGCTTCATCTTGCGCTTTTCGAGGAACTTGCCGCAAACGGTTTTGACGGCGCGCTTGTAATGACTTCCGCAAACCGCATAGACGAGCCTATCTGCACGGATAACGAGGAAGCCGCGCGCGTACTAAGCGGCATTGCCGACGCCTTTTTATTTCATAACCGCCCGATTGTAAACCGCTGTGACGATTCCGTGGCTTTTGTCTGCGGAGGGGAGCGCGTTTTGCGCCGCGCGCGCGGTTATGTGCCCGCACCCATAACCATAAAAAATCCTTCCGGCAAAAATGTTTTTGCCGCCGGAGCGGAACTTAAAAACACTTTCTGCCTTCTGCGCGGAAGCGAGGCCTTTTTATCGCCGCACATAGGCGATATGGACGATTTGAAATGCGAACGGTTTTACCGCGAGGCTTTCGCCAATATGAAAAGTCTTTTGGGCGCGGAGCCGGAAATTTTCGCATGCGACCTGCACCCAGCCTACGCCTCCTCCGCCGTGGCGCATGAACTGGGAAAACCAATCGAGGTGCAGCACCATTTCGCGCATATAGCAAGCGTCATTGCCGAGCATGGAATTGATGAGCCGGTAATCGGCGCGGCTTTTGACGGCACTGGCGCGGGAACAGACGGCACGGTGTGGGGCTGTGAATTCATGGTATGCGAGGGCGTAAAATGGCGGCGCGCCGCAAGTCTTTTGCAGGTTCCGCTTGCGGGCGGAGACCTTGCCGCGCGCGAGATTTGGCGCAACGGCCTTGCGTGGACTCTTAATATGTTCGGTAAAAACTGGCGCGAAAAATGCGGCGGGATTTTTGAAAATATCGACGAAGCCGCGCTTTCCGCCGCCGAAAGATTGTGCCTGACCGGTTTTAATTCTCCGCTTACAAGCAGCATGGGCAGGCTTTTTGACGCGGCCGCGTTTTTTGCCGGAGTGCGCGAAAGCGTTTCCTATGAGGCGCAGGCCGCAATGGAGTTTGAGGCCCTGTGCGCGGCTCCCGTTTTGCGCTGGCATTTTGCGCTTGAGCGCGAAAAAGATTTACTGCGTATAAACCCGAAACCGTTTTTTGAAAAACTTATAGCCGAACACCCATCGCCCGCCGAGGCTTCGGCCCTTTTTCACGGCGCGGTAATCGACATGACCGCCGCCGTTTTCCGTGAACTGCGCGCCGCTACGGGCATAAAAAAAGCCGCGCTTTCCGGCGGCGTGTTTCAGAACATGACTATTTTATCCGGCGCAACCGCCGCGCTTGAGGCCGACGGATTTACCGTTTATACAAACCGTCTCGTGCCCGCCAATGACGGAGGCGTAAGTCTCGGTCAGGCATGGGCCGCCGCCAATTCCCAAATATAGGTTTCATCTGCTTTTATCGGCTGCATCCGAGCTGCATTCATTCGGGCAAGACATCAGTGTGCCTGCGCGCCGTATCTCAATACCCGCGCCAAAATATGAGAGTTATTTTTTAATTTTGTGTTGGCCTTCCATTGATATCGGCGATGCTTGGCCCGTTCCGCGCCCGACGGCGAAAGCTATGCGCATGATTGGTTAAAATACTATTGAAATGGGTTTTTATCCTGAAACCCTATAAAGCACCAACGGGCTTTTATGACGCTGGAAGCGTTTATGTTTTTCCAACTTCATGGGCTGGCTTGCTGTGTGAATTCTTGCTTTTTTGCGCGGCTAAATTGTTTACTGTCCGGCAATAAATTGTGGTCTGCCGCTGCCTGAGTGCCCGCGCCATTTTTTAAGAAGCAAATAAAAAATTCAAGTAATTACTCCGCGCCGGGATTCCTGCGCCGCGGCAAATTCATTGCGCTCTGTCGTCGGGGAAAATTTGTCCGCTCCAAATTGCAGCTGTAAGCATGTACTTGGGGCTGGTATACACATTCCGCGCGAAACAGCGGATACTTGGCACAAAAAACTGTTCATTAACTCTTTAACTGGCGGTCCTCAGCGTTTTGAAAAATTTGCTGTAGAAAAATGTTTTGTGCGCCATGATGCAGTCGTGCGTCGGCGCAAATATCGGCGCTGAATCTTGCTTGGTTTGCAAGAGTGGTTATGGCATTACGGCCTTGGCGGCAAAGGCTGTTATCGGACGGGAAAGCATTTACGCTCACTCCTGCGAAGACTCAGTTTGCGTAAAAGCGCAATTTAGCCGTAAAGCACAGTATCCATTTCGTGCGAGAGCGGATACTTGGCACAAAAGAACGTTCGCAATCCCGCCTAAACAACAAGGGCTTCCCCGTCGGGGAAGCCCTTGTAAATTTGTCCGCGCATTATTGACTTGTCTGCTTCGTGCGTCTGCGCAGCTACCAGATGTCGCGCGCACTGCTTAGTACAGTTTGTTCATCCTCTATTATCCCGCCGCTGAGGCTGGTGGCGTCCACGACGCTTCGTATAAAAACCTTGCGCCCGCCAGCCGGTCCCACTATGCCCACTTCAAGGCCTGAGGGGAAAAGGCCGTTTGGCGTGGCGTAGAGCGGAACGGTTTTTCTTGCGTCTGCCCAGTTCAAGGTGTTTGGTGAAACGCCGTAGCGGTAGCTGAGGCCCATTATGCCGGTTACAACTTTTGTAAGCTGCTGACATCTGCCCTTTGCTATGGTCGGACTTGCAAGAGCCGTCAGCGTGCCGCCCGCCGTCACCGAGGAAAACGCCGCCGAATAGNTTGTGGCAGACGTATCCCAGCAGGCCTTTATGCCCGCATTTGCCAGCGCCTTGATGAGGCTCGAGCGTTTGGTCGCGTTTGACACGTTGCGTATTTCGTTGCAGTCGGCGTACTGTATGCTTTCCCATTCGGCCACCTTGTAGGTCTGGCGGTCCAGTATTACCGGCGAATCCTGCTTTGTCAGGTAATAATAAGCGAACTTATAAAGGTCCACGCGCAGGGGGCCTGTGGTGCTTCCGTCCGAAAGATTTTCAAGGTCCATGGCGGCGTCGTTATAGCCGAAAAACAGGCTGTTTCCAAAGCTTGCGGAATGAAAGTTTGTCGTGCCCTCGGCAAGCGTGCCGTTTTCTTCTATCGTCGGCAGGGCGGAGGGGGACATGGGAGCGGAACAGCCGCCCAGATCTGCGCCTGCGGCAAATTTGCCGTCGTCCGTAGTGTTCTGGAACAGCCGTTTGTTGCGGCCCAGCCGCAGATACATGCGGTTTACCGTATTCTGGTTGGCCTGCTTTAACGAATTCGCCGCCTCAAAGCCCGTAAAGCCGCGGTTTGCCGACGTAAACACCACCGCCAGTATGGGCATTATAAGCGCCAGAATGGTGACGGTCAGCATTACTTCCGGCAGGGTAAACCCGCGCCTATTTGTGCAGATAGAGCTGGAATTGGTCATAGCTGTAATGGAGGTTCGTGCCCGCACGGTAGGCCTCCACCCTCAGAATATAGGAGCCTTTAGGCAGCGCGCCCACACTCCAGTTATAACTGCTGAGCGTGGTAACGTAAAGCGGATTTTTTACGCCGGCTTCTGCCTTTGTGCCGTCCATGCAGTGCTTCCAGGTGCGGCCGTTATCGTTTGAATATTTAAGCTCGTATTCAATGGACGAGGAATCGCTGTAGGAGGACGAATAATCATCCGTGTATTTCTGCCCGTCCCAGCGCAGCCAGCTCGTATTCCACTGCACAGTTATTGAGACGGGATTGTTGAACTCGTCGGCCACGGTGGGTTTTGTTATTTCCACATAGGGCAGCTGGGTTATTTTGTCCTGTCCGGTGTAAAGGCCCGCGTCCATGAAGGCGCGCATCATAGAGATGATGACGTATTTGCCCATGGATGCCGTGCCGAAATCAGACTGGGTTGCCAGTCCAGACACAACGAAGTAGGCGGTACTTCCGGAGGTGGATACCTTCACCACGGAGCTGGCGTCGTAAGACGAGGAGTTATAGGACGAGTCGTAATACACGCGGCTCGTGCTGCCTACGCTTGGTATGGAAAGCGTGGTGCGCATACCTGAGTATGTGGAGTCGTTCCACTCCGACGGAAAGGCGCTTCCGTAGTTGAGCGTAAAGGGCCGCGGCGCGGTTATGGAGGTAAGCAGCGGGAAGTTAAACAGTGTGGCCATGTTAGAGCCCAGCAGTGTTATGGAGCCGGTGGCGCTGTCGCTGCCCACATGCTTGAACGGTCCGTTGCCCGACGAGGGTTTTCCGTTAAAGAAGGAACTGCACCCGTAGGTGTTTGTGCGCGAGCGGCGTTCCCTGGCTCCCCAGTCCGTTGTAAGCGAGGAGTTGTTGTAGGACGAGCGGTAGAACTGGCCCGAGCCAGTGGGGAGGTTGCCCGTGGCCGACCATGTCGAGTAATACACGTCGGGATAAAGCTCGCCTATCCACGGCTTTGCGTACCATGAATTGTCCGTTTTCGCGATTATGCGGGCGTTTCCGTAGGTGGCGCTTCCGTGCGCCTCGATTATTTCCTCCACGTTTATCGTGCCCGTTTCGCCCGTTCTGCTCCACGGAGTTTTTACAAACGGCAGGGCGTTTGGCAAAGGTTCCATGTCGCTGCCGAACTCTCCGCCCATGCCGAAATAGTAGTAGCTGAAACCGTTCATGGCCGACCATATTGCCTGCGAGTTAAGCAGTCCCTGCCGGTAAATCTGGTAGAAGCGCGGCACGTCAATGTCGTTATAGTCCGGTCCCCAGCCGGAGGCGGTTTTGCCGTAACCCTGAATTTCGCTTGACGGCACTGAGGTGAAATACCAGTTGTATCCGTTATCGGCCTTAACGTCCTTGTAAGGGTTATCGCGCGGGTCGCCCATGAACTGATATTTTTCCGTGACGGGCGGTTCCACGCCCACCCAGGTGTAGGTCTTGGACAGGTTGGCCGGTTCGTTTGTCAGCGTGCCGGTCGCGGTGTCGTTTCCTATGCGAGTGGAAAAGGTATGCATTCCCGTGGCCATGCTGTTTGCCGCAAGCGTTATAATCCAGCGCGCGGTGTTTTTGCGCTTGGTCTTGTTGTTCCAGGTAAGGTCGTAGGTAAAGTCCGGCGCGCCGGAAGGGTGAATGGGCGCGGGAATATACTCAAGACCGTAAAGCCGCTGGCTGGAATCCAGACCGGCGTTTCCGTTTGTGGGGTGGCGCATGGGCGTGCCGTAAAGCGTTATAAGCGTTGACTGCGCGGTGGGATGCGTCACGGCGTAATCCGTTGACGAGGCGGCCAGCGTCGTGCGCGTATAGGCCACGGAGCCGTTTCCCTCAATCTTGTCCACCGAGATATTTGCCGAGCCAACATAGCTGTCCATGAGAATGGTCATCGACGACAGCGTAAGCGTCGAGGCGTAGCTGTCGGGATTTATCATGTAGGGATAGACCATCAGTTTAACTTCGTCGCCGTAATCGTATTTAAGCTGCTGGGGGTGGGTGACCACGCGGTAATCGGGATGATTTTCGGGGTCTTTGGCCGCGTCGGAATAGTTGCGCATGGGCGGCAGGGGCAGCAGTTCGCCGTGCAGGTTGATGAGCAGAATATTTTTGTACGGGAGGTCGCCGCTGTTTAATTTTTCAAGCAGCATGCGCAGGCTTATTTCCGGCGGCGTGGTTCCGGCGGCTTCGGCGTCGGCCACCATGCTGTTATAAAGTTCCACTTCCTCGGGATAGCGCACTGCGTGGTTGAACTTGTCGGCCAGCGCGTAGGAGGAGGCGTTGGTCTGTTCTCCGTCGATATTCATTTTGGCCTGGAAAAGATCGGGGTCGTAAAAAAAGAAATCGTTGCCGTCGGATTTTTCCGTCCGGCCCGGATAGAAATATATCCACGGCATGGCCTGCGCGTTTGTCTTGGCGGCGCTGTTTATGTAGGGGCGGTAGAGCTTGTCGCGGCCAAAGGCCATGCGGGTTATCCAGTGCGCGCGTATTTCAAGACCGGGGTTGCGGGTTTGCAGGTCCTGCATGACGGAGTCGAAGATGGGGCGCATGGTGGACAGGGCCGACCACCAGCCAGGCACGTTTTCTATGGCTATTATATAAACGTCCATTACCTGCGTGGGCTCGTATTCCGACTTTATGGTTTTTAGCACGCTCATGGCTTCGGCGAGCTTGTCGGTTTCTCCGGCGCAGGTTTCGCGGTAAAGACGCACATAGACGCGGCGGGCATAAGGTTCTTCCGCCAGCTTTACGACGGATATCTGGCGTTTGTATTTCCAGCCGCCGCAGGCGGCGGTGTTGCCGCTTAAGGGCGCTTCGGGGCGCGATACAGTCTTGTCGGTCGTAAGAATATTGCTGTACTGCGAGCCGTCGTCGTAATCGTCCAGCACGCTTACGTCGGTCTTTTCCGCGCCGGCAACCAGCGAGCGCAGTTCCTCCATAAGCTGCATGGCCTTCTGGTTTGCGAAGGTTTTTTCTTTTATGGCGACGCTCTGCCTGCTCATAAAAGTCTGTATTTCGACCAGAGAAAAAGTGGCTATGGCCAGTATGAGAGTGGCTATGATTACTTCCACAAGGGTGAAACCGGAACGGTTTTTAAGTATTTTCATATGCCGCCTCTAATTCTCCAGTCCGGGTACGCCTATGAAAACGTGCAGGGCGGACTTGTTTTCCCTGTACTGGCAGATTTGCTGTCTTACGGAACTAAGTATAGTGGGGTCGTAATCGATTTCGGCTATATCGGTCGCGGCCGAGCGCGACAGGGTAAGCCCGCCGTAAGCTATGACCGTGCCGCTTATAAGCGCGGGGTCTGAAATGGTGACCGTGCCTGTTGCGTAGATAAGGCCGCTATAGACGGCGTTTGAATCGGCCGCTATGTTAAGATTGCCGTTTACAAAAAGTATGCCGCCGCCGCTTAAAGGCCGGCTGCTTGTAAAGCTGGCGTCCCCGTTAATGAAAATAAGGGCCATGTCCGGCATGTCGGAAGGAAGAAGCGAGGTGTCGGTGACGACGTAATCGGCCAGCATTTTAAGCTCGCTTGTGGAAACGCCAAGAACGTAGCTTACCGTAGGGTCGTCTATACCGCTTTTGTACTGAGTGGAGCCTGTTATGGAGCCGCCGCTGTTTACTTTAGGAGACGAACCGGAAACGTAACCCACGCCCGTATAATGGCCGGCCATTATGCGGCCGTTTTTATTTAGGGTTACCGTTCTTGAATAGGAGCTTCCGCCGGATTTTGTCAGTACCGCCGCTTCCAGCGGCAGGCTTAAGGCAAGACGGCGTATTTCCGTGGAGGAGCGGACATGCGCCACCACTTTGTTAGGCGCTTCGTTATAGGCTTTTGATGTATCGTTTTTCATGTATACATAGCCCGCGCTTTCTATGTACCAGACAAGTCCCTCGCCGTTATTTTTACCGTAAATGCGCAGGCCGCTTATGTCGTGCACGGAGTGGGAGTCGTAGGCGTTGGAGGCGGTGTCGGGCTGGCGGCGCACCTCGTAGCGGGCCCATTTTTTGCTGTCTTCGGAAAGCTGATATTCTTTTACAAGACCGATGCTTTCATCGATGGTGGCGTTTTTCGTGGTATCAGTGCTGACACGCGGATAGAATGCGCCGTCCGCGTAGGTGTAATAAGTGGGGGGATAACCGCTGCGGACGGGCTGCTGGCTCTGGCGCTTAAACCAGGCTATAGCGTCCACAAGGCCCGCGCGCGCAACGTTGTCGGCTTCGGTGAGAACTTTCTGCTGGGTATGGGATTCTGTGTTTGAGGTGGCTATAAGCTGTCCGCCCACCGTCATCAGAAAAGCGACGAGCAGGGCCAGCAGCACGGCTATAACAAGAGCCGAGCCCTTGACGTTTCCGCAAAGTCCCGTTCGTCCCATATTCATATTAATACCCTTAAGGTAAGTATAACGGGCAAAGGTGTTTCCGGCAATAGCTGTACGGTCACGGTCACTTGCCGGCGCTCATTATGTCGATTTCGCGCCACTTGCCGGAACGGAAGCGGGAGTAGAAAACAAGGGCAAGGACAAAAATGTACATAAGCGCCCACAGCCACAGCGTTTCCACCGAGGCCTGCAGACGGCTTATAAGAAAATAAGTGCCTGGCACGAACAGCAGCCACGCGCAGGTAAGGGAGGCGGTCATCTGGAATTTAGTGTCGCCCGCGCCTTTTATGGCGTCGCCGAAAATTATGCCCGTCGCGTCGAAAAGTATGTAAAAGGCCAGTATCTTCATCATCGGGAAGGCTTTGGCCTTTATGGCGGCGAAATCGCCCGCCGCGCCGGATACGAAAAGATTTACAAGCGGGCCCGGTGTAATGAAGAATATCGCGGCCAGAGTAAGCGCATAAACCGAGGCCATTTTCAGCGCGTTAAACACCACATGCTCCGCCACGTCGGGGCGTTTGCGGCCCATGTACTGACCGACCAGCGTCGTGGTGGCTATGCCTACGCCGAGTATGGGCATGAACGCCAGCGAGTTTATCGACATGATAATGTTATTTGCCGCCAGCGAGGCCTTGCCCGAGTTGCCGACCAGAAACACGAACACGGTAAAGGAGGCCACGTCCAGCAGAAAGCCCACGCCGTTTGGCAGGCCGAAACGCAGTATATTTTTGAAAAGCGCCGGATGAAACTGCATGAGCCTGCGCGTTTTGAAGCGGCGGTTGTTATCCCTGCCGAGAATAAGGGAAATCAGTATGGCGGTCATCAGCGCGTTTGAAATTATAAAGGCCCAGCCCGCGCCCGTTATGCCCATTTCGGGGAATGGGCCCTTGCCGAAAATTAGCAGATAAGAAAGCAGTATGCTGACCGCGTAGCCCGCGAGGTTTACGCAAAGGGTGACTTTGGTCTTGCCCCTGCCCGTGTAAAATGCCGAGAGGGCGGTGTTTATTACTGGTATGCCGCCGCCCAGCATGAGTATGGAGAAATAATCGCGCTCTAGTGGTTTTATGGCTGCGGGATGCGACGAGGCGTTTATAAAATAGAGGCCTATCGGAGTCAGAAATATTATCGCCACGGAGGCAAGCAGCGCCACCCATACGCCCTGCCAGAGGGAGGCGACCATCTGCGCCGGTTTTTTTGCGCCGTAATACTGCGCCACGAACACGTTTGTGTAGGTGGCCACGCCGACGAAAAAGCAGGTCATGGTAAAGCTAAGTATGCCGGCGGGCACGCAGGCGGCAAGGGAGTCCGTGGAATAATGCGCCAGAAAAATGCGGTTTATAAACTGTATGACCATGCCGGAGGCCGTAGTCAGGATAAGCGGGTAGGCAACGCGCCAGAGCTCGGGTATGCCGCCGGGCTTTGTGTGCGCGTTGGTCCACCACTTTCTGATGCGTGGCAGTATGCAGGTAAGGTCGGAAATATTCTGAAGCATAAACTTTAAGCCGCGGCCGCTGTTTGATGTTTTATGAGTCGCCGCAAGACAATATAAGGCCGTGCGGTATTTCCGCAGGCCTAATATATCTATTATACAAAGTTTAACTGGAGCCAGTCGCTTTCTGATTCAGTTATAGTGTCGGGTAGGTTACGGAACATTTGAACTGGGTATTTATGCGGCTTGCCTCGTTGGTTCCAGCGTGCCTGTGGACAGCGATTGTCCGGTGATAATTTCTGTAAGCGCAAGGATGTGTTCTGCCGCCGCTTCTGTATGCCGCGTTGCCGGAGGAAAACGGACTGGCTGTGGCGCAGGCTATGGCTTTTGCAATAAGGGTATCCGAACCAGGTCTGCTTATACATTGCCCGCCTGTATTGTCTGCGGTGGTGTACTGCAGGCATTTCAAGCATAATGGGATATAATCCCTGTCGTAGACGCAATGGGCGTCCAGACGCATGATAATAGAGTATTGTGCCGTTTTTATTCCCGTATTCATCGGCGCGGGTGTTATCTTTTTTTAATTTTCTATAACCCTTATGAACTGATAATCCCGTGCGTAACGCGCGGCAATGGAAGTTGTCGTGTCCGTGCTTTTTCAAGCTGCTGTTTGGAATAAGGCGAGGCTATAACGGAATCCAGACATGCGGCGAGGTATTTTTACTCGTTGCGGCACGGAATTATTATGGTGAGTTCAACGGGGGCAATCATATATTTTGATTATATCCCCTAGACATTTTGACATGCTGAATGCAGCTTCAGCCCGCTTTTTTGCGGCGGCGGAAAGTGTGTCGTAAAGTTCAGGATTTTTAACCAGTTCCTGTATTTTAGCGGCGTAAGCTTTTTCATCCCCGCTTATTACATAGCCGGTTTGGCTGTCGGCAACCACTTCGTCGTTGCCGTCAATGGCGGAACATAGCGACGGCAGGCCAGCGGCCGCCGCTTCTATTAGCGCCTGCGGCAGGACTTCGGGACTCTTGCTGGGAAAAATGAATATATCTGAGGCCAGAAAATAGGGAATTTTGTCTTCGGCAAACCCGGTGAAAATCACGCTGTCGGCTATGCCGATTTCTATGGCAAGTCGGCGCAGATTTGCAGCCTCCTCTCCTGTTCCCATGACTATGCCGCGCGCGTCGATTCCCATTGCACGCGTTTCTTTTATGACGCGCAGAAAAATATCCGCGCGCTTTGGCTTTGTCAGGCGTGCCGCCATTAAAAGCACCGGACTGCCTGCTGTCAGTCCCAGCTTTTTACGGAAGTCCGCGCGGTCAAAAGTTTCGGCGCGCTTGTGCCACATGTCGGTGTCGATAAATACCGGCACTGAAAACAGTTTTGTTTCTTTTACGCCAAGTGTCAGCAGTGACAGCCGGCGGTGTTTTGCAATGACCACTATTTTGTCTGCGATGAAATTAAACAGAGGACCGGAAAGAAAATTAGGAATGCGTCTTGTGCGTTTTGAATGATATGTAAGCACGATGAGCGGCCGGGTTTTGCTGAAAACATAAAACAGCCTGACCAGCAGACAGCAAGTAGCACCCTGACAGTGGATTACATCCGGTCGGAATTGTTCCGTTGTTGCTTTCAGCTCGCGCAGTATCATCGGTATGGCCAACGGCGAAAAGCGCGGCAGGCTGTAAAACGGTACAGCTTTCTCCAGAGTTTTAAGCAGCGGTCCTTTCTCCGCAGCAAGGGCGACTTCACGGCCCGCCTGGTGCAGGTTGTTTGTAAGGTTGACCGCAACAACTTCAGCCCCGCCAAGCCTTAATGTTTCCGTCACTATTAAAATACGTTTATTCATCGTTTTGTTTCTCGGCGCTGTTAATCAGGCTTGAATAGGCATTAAGCGTGTCTGAAAAATCGCGGAAATTTGCTTGTGCATGTTCAAAGGCCGCAAGTTTTAGTGTGTCGGCGAGCGCGGAGTTTTTTAAAAGTGTTGTTATTGCCTCGCTCATGGTCTGCGGGTCATTGCGCGGTACGGTAAGGCAGATGTTTTTGCCGCCGGTCATTTCGGCAAGGCCCGCGCCCCAGTTTGTAGTAACAACCGGTACTTTGCACAGCATGGCTTCGGCCAGCACAAGCGGACAGCCTTCAAATTCCGAGGGCAGCACGAAAACAGCCGCGCGCGCCATATATTGCCACGGATTTTCCTGAAAGGGCAAAATGGTTACTTCGTTTGCCACTCCCATGTCTTTCGCCCGAAGGCGCAAAGCTTCACGCATGGGGCCGTTACCCATTATAAGCAGCCTGCAATTTTGTTTTTTACGGGTCAGTGCAAAAGCCGAGAGCAGAAGGAGATGATTTTTTTCGGGTGTTAGTCTGCCTGCGGCCATTATAATCGGGGCCTGATTCGGTGCGGTCTGGCTGGATGGAACTTCCGCCGATTTGGCGATAATAAGTGCTTTGTCGATACCGTTTTCTATTACGGCTATTTTTTTTGCCGGTACGCGCACATTTATCTCCATGTCCGCTGCGGCTTCGCGTGATACAAGGATAACAGTGTCCGCCAATTGCGCGGACAGTTTCAGGAGTAACGAACGCATTGCCCTGCGTATTGGAGAAAGACCTGCCTGTTCCTTGCTCCATACGCTGTGCAGATTTATCAGCCAGCGGCAGGAAAGGCGGGGGGATAAAAGTTTTACAAAAAGCATGCGCAGTATGGCCGGTGATAAAACTGAAATCACGGTGTCAGGCCGCGCGGCGGCAAAATGCCTGCGCAGTGCGGCAATCTGTCTTACTGCCCCGCGCTCACGCAGAACGGTGACGGTTATTGCGGAAGGCAGGGAAAAAGCGCAGTCAGGGTACCAGGTCACTATCTCCACCTGACGTGTATTGGCAAATGCGCCGGTAAGGCGGGCAGTCATGTGTTCGGCCCCGCCTCCGCGCAGACTTTCTATAAGAAAAATTACCTTGCCATGACGCATTATCTGCCCCTGCTTCCAGCTGGAGTATCCTGTTGCGTCGCTATGCGGCACGCACCGCAGATTATGCCGAAAATCAGCCAGGTGTCACGCGATTCCAGCGTGCCCAGAAAAAACGACGAGACCAGCCATGCTGTTAGGATTGCCATGAACGGATACTTTCCGGGGATGTTCCTGAGCCGCCTGAAAAACGTTACTATTGCCGCCAGAAACAGCAGCAGTCCCGGCAGTCCGAATTCAACCAGTAACTGTATGTATACGTTGTGAGGCACTTGGTAACGGGTACAGCGGTTTGTCAGTACTGTCATGCTGCGCTCAAGGCCTACGCCTGTCACCACGTAGTCTTTCCAGTAGCGCAAATAATCCTGCCAGATAATAAGTCTGCCGGCCCCCTTATCATAGGTCAGCCGGTTTAAGTCGAAACGCAGATTAAGCGTCTGCAAATATTCATCCGGCAGTGAAAGCAGTGAGATGACCAGAATGCATGCAATAATCAATACCGTTTTCAGTTTTTGCCCTAGTTTGCTGACCGCGATAAGCAACAGCACTCCGCAAAATGTTCCTACCATGTTGCCTCGTGATGAACTTGCCAGCAATACCATGACTCCGGTGAGGGGCCCGAGTAACGAAAGCAGTTTCCAGCGCAGATTGTCTGCGTAATTGAAAGATATGATACCCAGAAAAACAGCAATCAGGCCGGAGAGTCCGAAAGAGTTTGGATCAAGATAGCCGCCGGCCTGTCGGGTTTCATATAGGTCGGTCATCACATATCCGCCCATCAGATATACGGCCAGCAGACCGCAGGCATAGAAAAAAGAAAATATAACTATCTGGTTCCGGTTTTTTATTTCCCGTGCCAGCGCATAAGCCATCGCAATAAAAGTAAAAACCCTTAATATTGTTATGTCTATACTTTCGCCGATCCTTTCGAAACCGGACTGGATGGTACTGATGCCTGTTTTGCCGAATGAAAATTCCTGCGGAATTAATGTGAAAACCACTATTGTATGCAGCAGCATGAAAAGGACAAACAGCGTCATCGCGCGCGGGAAAGCCAGCTTCGCGCGCATTACAAGCACCCAGTGCAACAGTAAAAGACCAGTCAGTACTACAAATATCTTTGATGCCTGAAAAGGGATTATCTGCTGCAGACCGTCGCCCCATGTGGCGAAAAAAGCCATGGCCGGCAGCAGCAGTTTTATAAATAGTGATTCCTGCCTTGTCGTGTCTGTGCCCGCCGTCTGCGGCATGTTAGATTTATCTGTATCCATTGCGGTGTGGGGGTCGGTAACCGTAAATTTGACGCCTACTTACTTTTTATCAAATAGCCGACGGCGGTAAAAGCATTTTCGGCGGCAGGGACGGCGGACGCTTGTTTCTGACGGCTGTCTCGCTTCGCGTTTCTGAAATGCTGTCAGCAAAATGATAGTATTGGACTGCGTAGTCTTGGGGGACTATGAAAAACCTGCTTAAAAACATCAAAATCAGTCCTGTGCGGCTTGCCCTGTATGTTATTGCGGCTTATATTCTTTTTCATCCGTTAGGCTTTTATTATGCTCTGACGCACAATGAGCTGCACAACCTTAGTATCCTGCATTTTTGTTTGCCTCTGTTGTTTTACTATTTGCTTTCACTGTGGGCAAACAACATCGGTGCCTCTGCAGGTGCCGGTCTCGTTCTGCTGACGCGCTGGTCTTTTGAAAAAATCTTTTTGGGAATGTCCGTTTTTAATCCAATATTTACTTCCTCCGCGACCATGATACTCAACCTTCTGCTGTTTGCGGAAGGTTCGCCGAGCACCGGCGTTTTGATGATTTTAGATGCTGTACTGATGTCTCTGGGTGCTTTCGCGGGCTGGTTGGTATGGCGGAAGGTAGGGCATATTCTTCCGGTCTCCGAGGAAGTTCGGCAGGTTGAGCCCCTCCCTGCGACTCATGGACCGGCGCGTTTGACTAAGAGGGTTATTCGCTGCGGTTTAGTTATTCCGCTCTTAATAGGTGTTGTGCTGGCTGGCATACCAGGCGGGCTGGTGTTGTGTGCTGCGTCAATAGTGCCTTTGGGTATATGCGGCATATTGAATCGACGTCTGGCAGACAAGTGGATTGGTCTGTTCGGGGCCTTGGCTGTGATACTGATGAATTTATATGTGCTGATAGCAATGCTTCTTTCCCATTCCTCTACGGCTGGATTGGAACTGCTGGTACTGCCGATATATCTTATGCTGGCATTGGTCGCCGGTCTGCTGCTGGGCTGGCTGGTAAGCATTATGATACGGCTAGTCAGGTTTCTGGACCCTTATGTTAAGCTGATTTTTTAGCGGTTGTACGCGCAGGTTGTTTTTGTCAGGCAAAAAGAAAGCCCCGCTTTTCAGCGGGGCTTTCTTTTTTATCTGGCGCCCCCTAGGAGAGTCGAACTCCTCTTTTCGGCTTGAAAAGCCGACGTCCTAACCAATAGACGAAGGGGGCAAAATCCGTAACACGAATATAATAGCAGTTTTCCGTTTGCTTTTCAAATTCTCAGACGGAAAAATACGGTTTGCGGCGCGGAAAAAAGTCCGCGCTCTTTAGCTTAAATCAGCTTAAAAACATCAGCGGCGCGGCGTTATGACAGTGCATGTCATGGCAGCCTGCAATGTCGGTTATGACCGCCGCGCTTTGTACCTTGCATCAGGCAAATGCCGGTTTCGGGGCATAGCCGCTTACATCAAAATACCGTGCGCGGTGTTGTGTGTCCAGCAGTAATTGTCATGCCGTGCATTTGGCCGTACTGCCTGCCTTACGCGCTGTCAGTCTTCCTGCCATTTGTAGCCGAGGCCGCCCACCGTTTCAATCTTGCGGCCCTGCTTGCCCAGAGCCTTGCGCAGTTGCTTTATATGCGTATCAATGGTGCGCGTGGCCACATCGGAGGAAATGCCCCATATATTTTCCAGCAGAAAGGCGCGTGTAAGTACCCTGCCGTTTTTTTTGACTAGGGTATAAAGCAGTTCAAATTCCTTTGGCGAAAGGCTTAGCGTCTTGCCTGCAAGGCGTACTTCGTGGCCTGCGTAATCAATGACCAGCGTGCCGCTTGTCACCGTTTCATGCTGGTCCTCCGGCGCGCTGCGGCGCAGCGTGGCCCTTATACGGGCCACCAGCTCTGCCGTGCTGAAAGGTTTTGTTATGTAATCGTCGCCGCCAAGTTCCAGCCCTAGCACCTTCTGCGTTTCGCTGGCAACCGTGGTAAGAAATATTATAGGTACAGTCCCCACGGGCGAGGGGAGCGTGCGCACTTTTTTACAGAAATCAAACCCGTTCATGCCGGGCAGGCGAACATCCACAAGCATTATGTCGGGCGTCTGTTTGGTCAGTTCTTCCAGCGCCTGTTCCGCGCTGGTGCAGCCGGTTACCGCAAACTGTTCCAGTTCCAGCCGTTCGGTCACGGCCTTCAAAATGCCAAGCTCATCATCTATCAGCAGTATGTTTCTCTTCATTATTTCCTTTTGCGGCGGGCAGGGTTATGGTGAAAGACGTGCCCTTTCCCTCTGCGCTGGAAAAGGTGATATGTCCGCCGTGCAGTTCCACAAGTTTTTTTGTTATGAACAGGCCCAGTCCCGTGCCGTGGCCCTGTTCCTTATTTTTGGTGAATTTGCCGAAAATACGCGGCTGTAAATCGGGCGCAATGCCCCGTCCCGTATCGGCCACGGTCAGGTACAAACTGCCGCGGTCGGCTTTTACCGTTACGGTTATGCTGCCTTTATCCGTAAATTTAATGGCGTTGACTATCAGATTTGAAAGGCACTGCTGTATTTTATCGTGGTCCAGCGGTATTACGGGTACGGTCGTTTCCACCACCAGATCCAGCGTCAGGTTTTTCTGTCTGGCGTAGTGACGGTAATTTTTTACTGCCTCGTCGGCGATATCTTCAAGATTTTCCGGCCGCAGGTCCATATGTTCTTCGCCGGATTCGATTTTAGCCACTTTAAGAAGAGTGTCTATAAGCTGGTTCAGCCGCTGTATATGGTCCTCTATTATGGCCAGCTGCTGAGGTATGTGGGAATACTGTTTGCGGTCCAGTTCAAAGGCTATGTTTTCAGTGCTGATTTTTATGGCGGTCACCGGCGAACGCAGGTCGTGGGTAACACCTGCGGTGAAATCCTTTTTAAGTTCGTCTAACTGGCGGAGCTTTGCCGTCATGGTGTTGAATTCATGCGCTATCATGCGCATTTCCGATTCCCTTGGCAGGGGAATTAGGTAGTTCATGTTGCCGTCGGTTATGTTTCGTATGCCGTCTNCTGAGAATCTTTACAGGGCGCGACATCAGGCCTGAAATAAGCAGTATGCCCACGCAGCCGATTGCCATTGCCAATGCGCCTATGGTATAGGTTCGCAGTGCGCTGGCATTGACCTGTTCGGTAAAATCGGCCTGTATCTGGCGGCGGGAAAAAAATATCTTCGCGGTTTCGTTGCCTATGGAATAGCTGTCAAGCGCTATATCGTCGTTCGGGGTTCCGTCGTCATAATAGAAAAGTTTGCGCGCGGCATTTGGATAGGTCAGTCCCGTAAGTTCCTGCCGGGTGGATGTATAAACGCGTCCGCTGTCATTTATGCAGAGGGCGGCCGCCATTGCCTGATTATCGAAAAATGTGCGGAAATATGAAAGTGCTGTCGCGCGTTTGCTGCTGTTTGTGCGCGTGCATACCTGCAGCCATGCCGCGCCGGCCTGCTGCTTGCGGGCTTTTTCCGCCTGCAGTATAAGGTTCTTTTCCGTTCTGTAGTTGTTGTACCAGAATGTGCCCACCACGGAAAACAGCAGGAGCAGCAGAAGACTTACAAGTTTTGTTCGCAGGCTCATATAAGTAATTATAAAAAAGAAACATCCTTGTTGTTGAGTCTTTTCCCGTACGGACAATAAAAAAGGGCAAATACCGGAAGGTATTTGCCCTTTTAAGAATCAAACGGATTTAACGAATGAGACCTTCGCAGTTGCCACCGGCGGGTTCGCAGGTAAAGTTACCCGTGTTCGCCTGGAAAAGCACGTTGTATGCGCCAATCTGGGACGAAGAGCGGACCGCGCGGAACTGGCCGTTGCTCCCATTTACGATGACGGGGGCGGCGAAATAGGTTCCCTTTGTCGCTGACACATCGAGATAGTTGATGTTGGTGGGGCCGGTGCTGTTCATTTCGTTATAGCGCTTCCAGGCCTGACCGAGCGCGCCCAGCATGGATTTAGCTTCGGCTACGCGGGATTTTTCAACGGCCTTGAAGTACTGGGGCACGCCGACAGACGCCAGAATGCCGATGATAAGAACGACGACAAGAAGTTCGACGAGGGTGAAACCTGCATTGGATTTCTTCATAAAGGTATCCTCCTGTGATACTTTCGTGATACAACTAGTATAGCTTTTATATGTGATGTTTCTGTGAAAATAGTGTGATTTGTTTATGAAATTTGCTTGTTGTGTTATATAAAGGAAAGAAAAACGTGCGCCCGGAGCGATTTGAACGCTCGACCCCTCGCTTAAAAGGCGAATGCTCTACCCCTGAGCTACGGGCGCGAATGCAACAGAACAATTATAGCACAAAACTCCGTCAATGTAAATTTTAACGCCCAAGGCCATGTGGTTTAAGGCATTTCCTGCCGTCGGGAAAATCGCTTTTCGGGCTGTGCGGTTTATATATTTTTCTCCGGCGGTTTTCGCGGCGTGTTCCGTTCATTATTTCGCTTAACCTGACAGAAACCATGACCCCGGCGGACCTTCTTTAGTGCGGCAGGTTTCAGCTTTGCGGAGGGGTCTGTAAGCCGCGTTTTTCCCGTCGTTAGTAGTAAAGTATTCGGGGCTATGCCGTAATTTGCTACAATTACCAACCGTATGCAGGCTCCGAAAGACCCCTTAATAGGTAAAGAGCTTGCCGGATGCCTCGTTTTGGAAAAAGTAGGCTCCGGCGGCATGGGCTCGGTATATAAAGCCCGTCATCTGATGCTGGACAAAATAGTCTGCATCAAGGTCCTTTCCTCCGCCCTTTCGCGCGACGAACGCTACATACAGTTTTTTTTGCGCGAAGCCCGCTCCGTCGCCAAACTCGATCATCCGAACATAGTTCAGGTTTTTAATGCCGGTATTGAAAAGCACCTGCATTTCCTGGTCATGTCCTATGTCGACGGCAAACCGTTTTCGGACGTAATCAAGCATGACGGTCCTCTTGCTCCCGCCGAGGCTTTGCGCATCATGCGCGGCGTGCTGGAGGGGCTTGCCTCCGCCCATGCGCAAGGCATAGTGCACCGCGACATAAAACCTTCCAATATCCTTATAGCATCCGACGGCACGCCTAAAATTCTGGACTTCGGTCTGGCCCGTACTGTTAACGAGGAGAAGCAGCTTACCGTTGCCGGTGAAATGGTAGGCACTGCCTATTTCATGGCGCCGGAACAGGGCCTTGGCGACAAAGTGGACAACCGCGCCGACCTCTATTCTCTTGGCGTTACATGGTTTTATGCCCTTACCGGCAAGTATCCCTACGAGGGCAAAAACGCGGTTGAGGTAATTCACCGGCATATTACCGTGCCGACGCCGTCTCTTTTGTCGGTCCGTCCCGATATTCCGCCCTGGATGGCTGCCGTGGTGCAGAAGCTCATGGCAAAAAAGCCGGACGACCGTTTCCAGTCCGCGCGCGACGTGCTCTCCGCCTGCTCGGACACCTCTGCCTCGCCTGCCTCAATCCATCTTCCCACTCTTGAAATAACAAACGGTTTTTCGCAGATAGCTCTTGGCGGGGCCGATGTCCTGCCCATAGGTCAGGGTGCGCCAAACCCCGCGTCTGGCAGTTTTCCCATGCCGTCCATGCGGTTTGAAATTCCGCCGCAGGCTCAGACGCCGGAGCAGGCTTCGGCGGCACAGGTTGCCGCGCCAATGGAGTGGGATACCATTGCGCACTCTCCGCAGATAACCACCCAGCCGGAAATTCCCATAACGACGGAAACTTCTTCCGCCGCAACGACCCAGACGAGCATCAGAATAAAGCTTAAAACTCCCGCGCCCGCCCCCGGACCGGCTTCCGCCGCGCCCTATGCCGCCCGTTCCGCCGGTACAATATGGAAACCCGTTCTTATCGCCATTTTGTATGCCGCCGTTATGGTGCTGTTGTCGGTGGTTGCTTCCATGCTGGGCGTTTTTGCCTCGGCGTCCTCGCCCAGTTATATTGATTATCTGTCGGTATGGCAGAAGATGCCCTATACCCAGCCTCAGCTTATGCTTGCGGCGGTGGGTGTGGTGGTTTTTCTGACGGCTCTTTTCTGGAATTTCATGCGTGTCGGTCTGACCGGCGTGGTGGCGGTTATGGCCATAGCGCTTTTTTCCTATCTGGCGGCTTTCGGCGCCGGCATACATTACCTGCCCAGCGTGGCAGGCAGCACTAATCTGCTCTGGGACAAGCTGACGCTTGCCGGCAAGCCGGCGAACTTTTTTGTGTTTATGGTTCCTCTGTATTTTTATGCCGCGTCCATGCTTTCAAGCCGGCGCAGCAGGCTTCTCAATTTCTTCGGTTTCATATTCGCCTGCGCGGGTTCGGTGCTGAATCTTGTGTTCGTTTCAAATTCCGTAGGCGTGCAGGCAGGTTCTGGCATGCCGGTTTTCGGCATGGCCGCGGTGGCCCTGCTTGCGCTTGCGGTGTTCTCCGGCTTTTTTAAGAACAGTATGATTTTTTCCCTGCTGCCTCCTTCCCTGCTGCTTTTTGCCTCGGGGCTGATGGTCTGGGCCTATCCGTGCAGTTTTGCAGTGGCGCGCGAGGTTTCGCGCCTTGATACGCGGCAGGAGGAAGTAATACAGCAGGCAACGGCGCGCAGGGCTGAGCAGGAAGCTCTTGCCGAGCGGATTAAGGCCCGCCAGCTTGAAGTTCTGGCAAAGACCGGCGACATGTCGCAGGCTCCCGTGGAGGAAATAAAGCCGGTTGAAATACCCCAGCGCGTGCCGCTGGACCAGCTGCGCAAGTACGCATGGAAAAACATGGTCATGCAGCCGCTGCACGTGTTTTTTGATTCCGCTTCGGCCAACGGTTCCTTTCTGCTTATTTCCCTTATAATGATTTTTGTTATGACCTTTTATTACTTCAACTGTCTGCGCGGGGTGTCCATACGATGACGGCACCGGCGGTTTTTTCCGATTTCGGCTGGGCCACCGACGCGGGGCTCGTGCGCGATAAAAACGAGGACAGTCTCGTTGTCTCCTCCGCGCTGGGTCTTGCCGCCGTGGCCGACGGCATGGGCGGGCATAACGCCGGCGAGCTTGCAAGCCGCACCGCCGTTGAAACGCTAAAAAGCGCGCTGGAAGACATAGAATCCGGCCACCGCGCCTATAAAAATATTTTCTCCCTTTCAGATACCGGCTGCCGCCTGATGTCTGCCATACGCGCGGCCAACAGCCGCATACTTCAGCTTGCCCAGACAAATCCGGATTTTAACGGCATGGGCACTACCATGAGCGCCTTTTTGCTGCGCGAAGGCCACGCCGCCATCGCCCACGTTGGCGATTCGCGCGTCTACACCATACACGATGGCAGGCTTGAGCAGCGCACGCAGGACCATTCCCTTGTAATGGATCAGGTGCGCCGCGGAGAAATGAGCGTTGCCGAGGCAAAATCCTCCAGCATGAGAAACGTCATTACCCGCGCCCTCGGGCTTGAGGAGAACATGCCCGTGGACGTGTTCGATATTTCCGTGGCCTCCGGCGACATGGTGCTCATCTGTTCCGACGGTCTTTTCCGCGTCGTCGAGGAGGGGGAGATTCTTTCCGCCGCACTCAAAACGGAAAACATGCAGACTCTCTGCGCCGGACTGGTCGCTTTGGCAAACAGGCGCGGCGGCCCCGACAACGTGTCGGTTTCGGCCATGAAAATCGGCGTATCGGCCGAACTCGGCGTGGCAGGTTCCCTCATTTCCGCATTAAAATCTTTCTTCTTTTTCCGTCGCAAAAACTGATAATTAGCACTCTGCGGCAAAGAGTGCTATTGACAGCCAAACTATATTTTTGCTAAATTAGCATTCAGATTTAGGGAGTGCCAAAAAAGCCAGCCGCACAGGCCGGCTTTCAGTAAAAACTTCAGGAGGAAAGCAATGTCAGACACGAAAATAAAAATACAGCCTCTTGGCGATCGCGTGCTTGTTAAAGCCGTCGAAGCCAAGGAAGTGCGCCGGGGCGGCATCATCATCCCCGACACCGCCAAGGAAAAGCCGATGGAAGGCAAAATCGTGGATAATGATTCCACCTCTTTTGACTTCCTGAGGAGCCCAAGGAAGTCAAAAGAGGTGGAATCATTATCCCCGATACAGCCAAGGAAAAGCCGATGGAAGGCGAAGTAATCGCCGCCGGTCCCGGCAAGGTATCCGATGACGGCAAGCGTATGGCCATGGACGTCAAGGCCGGCGACCGCGTGCTCTACGGAAAGTATTCCGGCACTGAAGTCAAAATCGACGACGTGGAATATCTCATCATGCATCAGGACGATATTCTCGGCGTTCTCAAATAATTTACAACCCACTAACAAACAGGAGGAATAACACAGATGGCTAAGCAGATTATATTTTCCGAAGAAGCTCGTGCCCGCCTCAAAGCCGGCATTGATAAGATGGCCAACGCCGTAAAAGTCACCCTCGGTCCCAAGGGCCGCAGCGTGGTGCTCGAAAAAAAGTTCGGCTCGCCCTCCATCATTGACGACGGCGTCAGCATTGCCAAGGACATAGAGCTTGAAGACCATTTTGAGAACATGGGCGCCCAGCTCATCCGCGAAGTGGCTTCCAAGACCAATGACGTCGCCGGCGACGGAACCACCACCGCCACCGTGCTTGCGCAGGCTCTCGTGGCCGAAGGCGTGAAAAACATCACCGCCGGCGCAAACCCCATGCACGTTCGCCGCGGCATTGAAAAGGCCGTCGAAGCGGTCGTCGCCCAGCTTAAAAAGATGCAGAAGCCGGTAAAGACCAAGGAAGAGAAGGCGCAGATTGCAACCATCTCCGCCAACGACCCCGAAATCGGCAACCTGATTGCGCAGGCCATGGAAAAGGTCGGCCATGAAGGCGTCATCACCATTGAGGAAGGCAAGTCGGCCGACACCAACCTCGAAGTCGTGGAAGGCATGCAGTTCGACCGCGGCTACATCTCCCCGTATTTCATCACCGACGCGGAGCGCATGGAAACCGTGCTTGAGGACTGCTACATCATCATCACCGACAAGAAAGTTTCATCGATGAACGACCTGCTGCCCGTGCTCGAGAAAATCGTGCAGAGCGGCCGCCCGTTCCTCGTAATAGCGGAAGACGTGGACGGCGAAGCGCTGGCCACCCTCGTGGTCAACAAACTGCGCGGAACCCTTAAGGGCTGCGCCGTAAAGGCCCCCGGCTTCGGCGACAGAAGAAAAGACCTCCTCGCCGACATCGCCACCCTCACCGGCGGCGAAGTCATCAGCGAAGAGCGCGGCATGAAGCTCGACAAGGCCACCATCGAAATGCTCGGCCGGGCCAAGAGAGTCGTTATCGACAAGGAAAACACGACCATCGTTGACGGAGCAGGCGACAAGGAAGAAATCAAGAAGCGCGCCGAACAGATCCGCCATCAGGTGAAGGATTCCACCTCCGAGTATGACAAGGAAAAACTCGAGGAAAGACTCGCCAAGCTCTCAGGCGGCGTAGCCGTCATCAGCGTCGGCGCTGCCACCGAGACCGAAATGAAGGCCCGCAAGGCCAAGGTCGAGGACGCCAAGAACGCGACCCGCGCGGGTGTCGAGGAAGGTCTCGTCGCCGGCGGCGGTACGGCTCTTGTGCGCTGCGAAGGCGTGCTTGCCGGACTTAAGGGAGCCAACGAGGACGAGCAGATTGGCATCAACATCGTGCACCGCGCCCTCAGCGCCCCGCTTCGCCAGCTGGCCGTCAACGCCGGACTGGAAGGCGCGGTCGTCGTCGACAAGGTCCGCAGTCTTAAGGACACCGAAGGCTTCAACGCCGAGACCAACGAGTATACCGACATGATCAAGGCCGGTATCGTCGATCCCGCTAAAGTTGTCCGCACCGGTCTGCAGAACGCGGCCTCCATCGCCGCAACCGTGCTGATGAGCGAAGCTCTCGTCGCCGACCTCCCCAAAAAGGAAGAGCCGGTTCCCGCCATGCCCCCAGGGGCTGGAATGTATTAATCTGAAAAGAGCAATGCGGCGCCCCGCGCGAAAGCGCGGGGCGCCTTTTTTATGACGTAAAAACTAACTTTTGCCTGCCTAATCAAATTTTGATATAATGTGTCAAGCTTAATCTGGTGGGTGCTATGGCGCAAACGCGGTTTGAAGAAATAAAAGGAAATACCGAACGCGTGCTGGCTAATATAGCGGCGGCGTGCGCCCGCGCGGGACGCAGTCCCGCCGACGTGCGGCTGCTGGCCGTTACAAAATATTCCAGTGCGCAGGACATCGCCCTTCTGCTTTCGACCGGTCTTATCGAACGTGTCGGCGAAAGCCGTGTGCAGGACGTGCAGGCCAAGTGGCAGTCGCCGCTTCTGGCCCCTCTGCGCGAAAAGGTGTCCCTGCATTTTATCGGCCATCTGCAGTTGAACAAGGCCGCGAAGGCCGCGGCTCTGTGCGACTGCATAGATTCGGTGGACAGCGTCAAAACTGCGCAGACGCTTGCCCGCAAGGCCGCGGAAGCCGGCAAAACCCTGCCGGTGCTCATTCAGGTAAAACTTACCGAAAGCTCTACGCAGTCCGGGGCGTCCTTAGACGAGGCCCCGCGCATTGTCTCGGCGGTTTCAGCTATGCAAAACATCACGGCCTGCGGCTACATGGCCATCGCGCCTGCTGCCGTCGACGCCGGACAATTGCGGTCCGTTTTCGGAAAAGTAAGGGAGCGTTTTCTGCGCGATTTTACGGGTTGTCCGGTAAAGCCGATTCTTTCGCTCGGCATGAGCGGCGACTACGAAATCGCGGTCGAGGAAGGCTCCACCCTGCCCCGCATTGGCAGCGCGCTTTTTGCCGCGGGACAGAAATAAGTCAGGCCAAGGAGGAAGCATGATCGTAAAAGTCAGAATCATTCCCAAATCCCCCGAAAATGAAGTGGTCAGCCGCATAGGCAGTGTGTTGCGCGTCAAGATTGTCTCGCCCAGCATGGACGAGGAGGCCAACGGCGACCTGCGCGATTTTTTAGCTGACTTTTTCGACGTTTCCTCCGGGCACGTCAACATCATACGCGGCGCCAAGGGCCGCGAAAAGACCATCGAAATCGGCGGCAAGTCCGAGGAAGACCTCAAGAAAGTGATGGACTCCATTCCGTGAGCCGCATGATACCCCGCATAATATGGAAGCAGGACCGGCTTGCAATTCTCGACCAGCGTCTGCTGCCGGGGCGCAAAAAATACATAACCGTCCGCACTCCCGCCGAAACCGCCAAAGCCATACGCGATATGGTTACGCGCGGCGCTCCGCTTATAGGCTGCACGGCCGCCTACGGCCTTGCGCTGGCGCTTAAAAAAGGCAGATTCGTATCTTGGGCGCAGGTTTCCTCCGCGCTTGATAAAGCCGCCGCCGTGCTTAAGGCCTCGCGCCCCACGGCCGTCGCGCTTCATTACGCGGTGGACCGGCTGTACGAAAAAACCTCCGCGTTTATAGCCGAAAATAAAAACAACCCCTTTTCTCCCGCTTTGCTGAAACGTCTTTCGGCCCTGACCGACAAAGAGGCCGACGCCGTTTTTAACGAGGACGTGGACGCAAATCAGAAACTTTCCGAACTCGGCGCAAAACTTATAAAACCCGGCAGCAATGTTATGACGCTCTGCAACGCCGGCGCGCTTGCCACCGCCGGAATAGGCACTGCTCTCGGCGTTTTGCAGGTGGCCCACGAACAGGGCCGCATAAAGCATGTCTACGCCTGCGAAACCCGCCCGTATCTTCAGGGCGCGCGCCTTACCATGTACGAACTGATGACCGGCAAAATTCCCGCAAGCCTTATAACCGACAACATGGCCGCGCATATAATGAAAACCTGCNNNATCNNNGCGNTTNTNGTCGGNGCGGACCGCATAGCCNCNAACGGCGACACGGCAAATAAAATAGGGACTTATATGCTGGGCGTGCTGGCAAAGTACCATAAAATTCCGCTTTACATAGCCGCGCCCGTGCCGACAATAGACCGCACGCTTAAATCCGGCGAAGATATCCCCATAGAGGAACGCAGTTCCGACGAGGTTTGTTTCTTTCGCGGCATCTGCATAACGCCAAAAGGGGCGCACGCGCGTCATCCGGCTTTCGATGTGACTCCGGCTTCGCTTATTTCGGCTATAATAACAGAGAAGGGTGTTATTTCACCCGTAAACGCGGCAAATGTGCGCCGCATTCTCGATTCATAGGAAGTGGCTATGCCCACCAATTACGAGCTTGTGCTTATAACCGTGCCGGACAAAAAGACCGGAACCGAACTGTCGGAAAAACTTCTGACCGCGCGGCTTGCGGCCTGCGTTACGGTAATGGACGGCGCATCCTCCGCCTACTGGTGGGAGGGGAAAATACAGCATGACGCGGAAGCCGTAATGATTGTAAAAACCCGCGCCGAGCTGGTTCCGGACCTTATATATCTTGTCCGTCATAATCACCCTTACACTTTGCCGGAAGTCATCTCGTTTAATATTAACCAGAGCTATCCCGAATTTCTGAACTGGCTTGGCGCGAACTGCCGCGCCGATTTGTCCGCCAAAAAGGAACACGCCGGCAAATGAAATCCATTTTTTACGCGGTTGTAATCATTCTGGTCGGCGCGCTGCTGGGAAATTTTCTCGGCAAGCTCGGCATGATATGGTTTCCGTCGGGCGACGTGCACAACCTGCTGGCCACCCAGCTTAATACCGGTCTGGAACCCGCGACGCTGGACCTTGTCGTTGTAAACCTTACGCTGGGCTGCATGTTCAAGTTCAACATTACCGGAGTGCTTGGCATACTGCTGGCCGCCATTGTCGCGCGAAAAGTGTTCAAGTGACAAAAATCATACTCGCTTCAGGCTCACCAAGAAGACAGAATTTTTTCCGCGAAATGCGTCTCGACTTTCTCGCCGTTCCAAGCGGCGCCGACGAGCGCACTTCGCTTACCCGCCCCAGCGCGCTGGTAAAAAACCTCGCATTAAAAAAAGCGCGCGACGTCGCGTCCCGCTATCCCGACAGTCCCGTGGTCGGCTCCGATACCATAGTGGTCTGCAAGGGCGAAATACTGGGCAAACCCAAAGACAGCGCCGATGCCATGCGCATACTGCGTCTTGAAAATGCCTCGTGGCAGAAGGTTTACACCGGCGTGGCCGTCGTCTGGAAAAGCAAAAACATGGAACTTGTCGATTACGAAGTGTCCGCCTGCAAGGCACGCCGCCTTACGGACGCGGAACTTGCGCGGCTTTCCGCCAAGCATCACGACAAGGCCGGCGCATACGCCGTGCAGGACAAGGACGATCCTTTTATTGAAAAGATTGTCGGAAATTTCGACAATGTAATGGGCCTTCCGTGCCGCCGGCTTGCCGGCATGCTTGAAAAAGCGGGGGCCGTCCGCAGGGGGGAGATATGCATAAAGTAACGCGCCGTTTCGATTTTTCCTACGGTCACAGACTTTTGGACCATAAGGGCAAATGCCGTTTTCTGCACGGGCATAACGCCGTTGTGGAACTTACGGTTAACGCGCCGCTTCTTGACGCGCAGTCCATGGTGGTTGATTTCGGCGATATTTCCGCCGTGGCAAAGCCGTGGCTAAATGACACTTTCGACCACCGCGTTATACTAAACGAAACCGACCCGCTCGCTGCCGTGCTGAAGGCGCAGGGCGAACCGGTTCTTACCCTCAGGGGCAATCCGACGGCTGAAAACCTGTCGCGCTTTATCTATGAAGGACTGCGCAAGGCCGGTCTGCATTTGTGCGAGGTGCGTTTCTGGGAAACGCCAAATTCGTTCGCTTCGTATATAGGAGAATCCAATGACTGAACACGATCTGATAATAATAGGCGCGGGCCCCGCCGGCGCAACCGCCGCCATATACGCGACGCGCGCGGGCTTAAAGCCCGTCATTTTCGGCGGCACTGCCCCCGGCGGGCAGCTGCTTCTTACGCACGAAATCGAGAATTTCCCCGGCTTTGAAAATCCCATAGCCGGTTTTGAACTGATGGAGCACATGCACAAGCAGGCCAAGCGTCTTGGCGCGGTGATTGTAAACGACGAAATAGTAAAAGCCGAGCTTGACCAGCGGCCCTTCCGCCTTCACGTTTCCGACGGCGGCGTGCATACTGCAAAGGCGCTTATCATCGCCACCGGCGCGCAGGCCCGCTGGCTGGGTACCGAGTCCGAAACCCGCCTGCGCGGCAAGGGCGTTTCCGCCTGCGCGGTATGTGACGGATTTTTTTATCGCGGCAAGGAAGTCTGCGTGGTCGGCGGCGGCGATACCGCCGTGGGCGACGCGCTGTTTCTTACGAAATTTGCAAGCAAGGTAAGGCTTATTCACCGCCGCGACCAGCTGCGCGCGTGTCCCGCTTTGGCGGGAGCCGCGAAGCGCAATCCGAAAATCGAGTTTGTATGGGACAGCGTTGTTGAGGAAGTGCTCGGAACCGATGCCGTGACCGGTATCAAGGTGCGCAATGTAAAGACCTCGGCCGTAAGCGAAATTTCCTGCTCGGGACTGTTCATGGCGATAGGTCACGTGCCCAGCACTGCGCTTTTTAAAGGCCAGCTTGAACTCGACGGCGAGGGCTATATAAAGACCAGCGGCGTGCGTACTTCGGTTGAGGGTGTTTTTGCCGCGGGCGACGTTATGGACCCGCACTACAAGCAGGCGGTGGCGGCGGCGGGGACGGGATGTCTTGCCGCGCTCGAAGCCGAAAAATACCTTAATCTGCTCTAAATTATTCCGCCGCGGCGATGACCGCCGTAAGGAATTTCTTCCAGCTTTTTATCCTCTCGTCCGTTTTGGAGTCGGGCGAGGGGATAAATTTTTTTGCGGGCCGCGCCGCCATTTTCGCGGTGTCTTGTCCCGCAAAGGCGGCTGATAGTTTTGCCGCGCCAAGCGCGGAAAGCTCCGCCTCTTCAAGCCTTACCACGGGCAGGCCCAGAATGTCGGCCTGAAACTGCAAAAGAAAATCGGATTTTGAAAGGCCGCCGCTTACAAGCACCTCTGCGGGCCGAAGGCCCGCCTGCTTCATGGGCTCGGCAATCTCGCGCACCAGCATGGCTATTCCTTCCACGCAGCCGCGCACAATATCGGCCTTGCCCGACGATGGCACAAGACCGTTGAAAGCGGTTTTCACTTTATAATTCCAGTAAGGCGCGCCAAGTCCGCCAAGGGCGGGAATGGCTGTCACTGGATGTTTAGAGGCGGCGCACAGCGCGTCCGTCTCGTCGTGACTGAAAGCAAAGCCCAGACTGTTTAGCCAGTCAAGCACCGATGACGCCGCGTTTACCGGCCCTTCCATTATAAACGTAGCGCCGCCAGCGTCCTGCTTTGCGACGGACACAAGCAGGCCGGGCACGCGCACGCGCAGGTCGGGCAGACCTACGGAGAAAAACGCTCCAGTGCCGTAGTTTGCCACGGCCGAAGACGCTCCGCCGCCCGCGCCGATAAAAGCGGCCTGCTGGTCGCCTATAATGCAGGTGACGGGCATATTGTATTTTTCAAAAACGCCGTAGTCCGCCGAGCATGGCAGTACCTGCGGCAGAATGTTTTGCGGTATGCCGAAAGCGGCAAGCAGTTCCGCGTCCCAACTGAAATTTGTGATGTTAAAAAGCAAAGTGCGCTGGGCGTGCGTGGGGTCTGCCGCAAAAACTTTTCCGCCCGTCATGTGCCAGAGAATGTATGAGGGGACCGGACCGGCAAGCAGGGTTCCGCGCTCAAGGGCCTGTTTCGCGCCGTCGAGATTTTGCAGACACCACGCTATTTTTGCCGCCGCGAAATAGGGGTTTTTGTACAGGCCGGTTTTCATGTGCACGGCTTCCTGCGAAAGCGCGCACTTTGTCATAAGCGGCGTGCCGCGCCCGTCCTGCCAGCTTATTACAGGCGAGAGCGTTTCTCCCGTCTTTTTGTCCCACAGCACGAATGAGGAACGCTGTGCGGTAATTGCGCAGGCAAGCGGATTGCAGTCGGCGGGCAGGGCAGCAAGGGCTTCATCCGCCGCGTCAAGCTGGGTTTTCAAAAGCTGTTCGGGGTCGTACTGAGCAAGACCCGCCGCCGGATAGTCCGGCCGCAGCGGCTTTTGCGACGAGGAAAGAATTGTTCCCTCCGCGCTTATCGTGAAAGCGCGGGAACTGGAACTGCCTTGGTCGCAAACCAGAAAACAGGGCTTCATGTCAGTCGGAAATCTCCTCGCAGTCAATGTCGGCTGAATCGTTTTTGCGGTAGCAGGCGCTAAGGTCTTTTGCTATGTCCGCGTCGGCGGCAAGCAGTTTTTCTATTTTGCTCTGCACGGGCGCTAGCGTCTTGTTTATAGCGCCGCTTTTCTTTAGCAGTTCCACCATTTTCTTTTTGTCCGTAAATTCATACTGCGCGACTTTTTTTAGCTGTACCTGATATTTTCCGCCAAAAGCCTTGGTGGCGTTTTGCTCGCGCAGAAGGACGATTATTTCGCGGCGCAGGGATTTAAGTTCCTCGGCGATTTTGCCGGAGTCCGCCGTAAGCTGGCCGAAACGCTCGATTTTTTGCGACAGCAAATCCTTCGGCTTTTCCTGTTTTGCTGGCGGCAGGGTGGCCTGCTGTTTGCCCGCAAAAACGGGACAGAGATTTTTGAAATCGCAGAAGCGGCACTGCCGTTCTCCGGGAGTGGGGGTAAACTTGTCGGAGCGGATGTCGTTTGCGGCTTTAAGAACACGGCTCCAGAACTCCTTTATTTCCTCCGGCTCGGCCGGGCCGAAATGATTTTCGTTAAGACCTTTTAACTGGTAAAAGGTAAGCTGGTCGACGGAGATTTTTTCCGGCGTGTCCTTTCCTCGGCGGGCAAAAAGTCCGCGCAGAAAATCCTGTTTGCTTTCCAGCACCAACTGGTACATGTGAAGCTGGTCGGGTTCTTTTACAAGAGTCTTGCCGGTTTTGTAATCGACAATGCCGACCTTGCCCTCGCCCAGATAGTCGATGCGGTCCACTACGATGATGACGGGCAGACCGTCTATTTCGTGCGTGGCGCGGCATTCCACCGAAAGCGGCACCTGCATGGTGGCGGCGTGTTTTGCGTAATAGGCCGCGAGGAGGTTGAGGCCGTCGGCAAAATCCTCTTTGGCTTTCAGCTCGGAGGTGTAGCCCTTTTCCTCGGGAGTGGTAGACTGCCAGTCCCGGCGGAAGGTTTCCTGCACCTGTTCAAGCGTCGGAAATGGCGGCGTGTCCACCTTATAAAGGTATTCGAGCGCGCCGTGTATGCTGTGGCCGAAGGCGAAATACGATTTCGGCTTTTCGGGGATTTTCTTTACATAGCGCCAGTAGTACCGCTGAGGGCACTCCTTGTACATGCTGAACTGCGAATAGGAAAAAAGTTTTATATTGGCCATTTGTCGTTTCCAGCCTTGTGTTTGTTCGTGCTTTGCTACAGTTTACCTTTTATTTGCGCGGGCCGTGAGATGAAAAGTTTCCGTAATTATTGTAAAATAACAGTGATAAGTCCCCATAGCTCAATGGATAGAGCACCTGCCTTCTAAGCAGGTGATATAGGTTCGATTCCTATTGGGGGCACGTTTTTTTAAGGACCGTTTCCGCATGGATGCGGTCCTTTTTTTATGCCTTAAAATAAAGCGGCCGCCGGTTTTTCTCCGACGGCCGTATGGAATTTTGTATAACTGAACCGGTCACTTTTCATCTTCCTCGAATGAAACGACGGTGTAGGTGTAAAGTTCCGCCGTCGGGTCGAGCCATGCGTCGCGGCTTAGTCCGGCTTTCTCCTCGCACAGCGAATTCATGAACTTTTCCTTTGTGTCGAAATGCGTCCATACCTGCGGCAGATAGGTCCCGCTGCGGTAATCCTTCTGTATGTACACGCCGTGCTTTCCCTCTATTATTTCATCGGGATGCTTTATGCGCTTTAACGGCGTAAGTATGGAAATTTCTATGCGTATGCCGTCGAGCTCATCCTTTGCAAGCGGAGGGAAACGCGGGTCCTCGAACGCGCTTGAAATGGCAAGCGCGGCCACCGCGTCCTGCAAAAGCGCGTGCGGCTCCATGTTGCCTATGCAGCCGCGCAGTTCGCCGTTTTTTGTCAGCGTAACGAAAATCGCGACTGGAATATTTAACAGCGGATTGTCGCTTAACGGGCGCAGGCAGGGCTTGCCGCCCAGTTTCGATTCCAGCGTTTTGCGGGCTATGGAAAGCAGGTCTTTCTTGTCCTTGTCACTGATTTTAAGATAGTCGGGCGGCACGGTTTCGCACAAAAAAGCGCCCGCCGCATAGCCTACCGCGTGGTGGCGGTCCGCGCCGGCCACGTCGGCCGAATTGGAGTATTTTATAAGCCTGAACTCGGTCGCGCCCGCGGCAAGAGCCGCAATCATACCGGCGGTAAGGGCGGCCTGTCCGCAGCAGACGGTGTCCACTCCTATTTCCCTGCGCTGCTCGAGCATGGCGGCCGCGAGGCTGAAATATTCTGGATTGTGCCATTTCACCGCAACCGCAAGCGCAAGCATAAGGGAATTGTCCATGCGGCGCGTTATTTCGACGGGGGGATAATGTGCAAGGTCGCTGGAAATGACCAACAGTGTTTTATCGTCTTTAAGCAGTTCGCCCAAAGCCTTGCCTAGTTCTGTCAAAACGGAATAATCCTCCGTGTTGAGAAGCAGCGGCACTATGCTTTTTACCGACGGCAGGGACTTAATGATAAAAGGAATCTGCACTTCCAGCGAATGTTCCTGTTCGTGCGCGGAGGGCATCATCTCGAAAAGCGGCGTGATGCCGTGCAGAAAGGCGTTCGCTTTCTGGTCCACCGCAATGGCGCCGAGCGGTGTTTCAAAGGAGGCCGCGTCGTGCATGGCCGCGCCGCTTACCGCCACGTGGTGCGCCGTGCCTATTAAAATTACGCGCGTATAAGCTTTTGGGTCAAGGGAGGCAAACCCCTCGCCAGCCGTCGCGCCGGAATAGATGTAGCCCGCGTGCGGCACGAGCAGGGCTTTTACATTTTGCTTTATGCGGCCGTCGGTCTGCAAAAGATTGGTGACCATCTCGCCGAGCTTGCCAGCGTCGGCCGGATAGAATATGCCCGCCACCGCGGGCTTGCGTACGGAAAAGTTGTCAGCGGATTTCATAGTTGTACCCCCGCCTCATCATAGCTAATTTTTCATGCAAACACAGTATAGTCTTGCCCGCAAAGCGCAAAAATAATAGAATAACCTAATCACGGTGGTTGTAGCTCAACGGTTAGAGCGCTCGGCTGTGGCCCGAGAGGTTGCGGGTTCAAATCCCGTCAGCCACCCGGATTTAAGGGACCGGAGCATTTTTGCTCCGGTCTTTTTTATTTTCTGCCGTCAGCTTGGTTCTTTGGTGTGTGGTTATCATTAAAGTCCTTCATAATATTCCGCCGATTACTGGTGCATTCAGTAACATGATTTCCGTGCGGCGGCGCGAAATAATTTGGGGCGCATAAAACTTTCCGGTCGCATTTTTAAGCACTAAAACATGTCATTGCAAACAGAACTTCGCGCTTTGCCCATATATTAAATTTTCGGGATGCCCGGTGCTGCTCCGCCATTAGAAAGGCATTGTTCCCATTATGGATTTTTTCTGTGCCGCAAGTTTTCCCCAAAGCCACTTAACGCAGCGCGGATATTTTCGCAGGGCAGAGCGTATGACTTCGAAGTGAAAGATATCCTGCGCGGGCAAATATATCACAGCGCAAACGGAATGTTCTCTACGCAAATTAAAACCCCGCCGGCGAAATTGCCGGCTGGGTTTTTGTTATTTGAAGCGTTTTGCTATTTCAGCTTTTCAAGACCGGCCGATGCGCATTCCTCGTCCTGCGCAGCGTGCGCGCCGCTTACGCCTATAGCGCCCACATGCACGCCGTTTATTATTATCGGCAGGCCGCCTTCAACGGCAACCACGTTTGCCATTGTCACAAGGCCGACACGGCCTTTCTTTACGTCTTCGGCGAAAACGCGCGTCGGTCTGCGGTGCGCGTTGGACGATTTTGCCTTGGCTATCGCGCCGTCTATGCTGCCCTGCTGGGCTTTGTCGGCGCGCTCGAAATAAACAAGACTGCCTTCGTTGTTTACCACCGCAATCGCTATGGTCCAGTGGTGTTTGTCGGCGTATTCCCGCGCGCCCGCTGCAATAAGTTTTGCCTGCGCAAGCGATACCATAGGCATGGTCTCCTGCGCCGAAAGCGCAGGCGCAAGTACGCCGCAGCACAAAAGCATAAAGGTCATTAAGGTTTTCATCAATGTGTCCCTATTTGACCAGTGTCATAAACTCGTCAAGCGTGCAGCTGTCCTTTGCACAGCCTTTGACATGCACGGGCTTGTCGTTGTAGCTGACTTTTACCGACAGCTTGTTGCCGTCGTTGGCAAACAGTTTGAAGTTGAGCCTAGAGGCATAGGGGGGCAGGCTGTCCTGCGGGTCTCCCATGGCGCAAAGCTCGGCCAGAATTGTGCTGTCGTGCGCCGAGAACAAAACGTATTTAAGTGCGGTGTTGCCGCCGCCCGCGCTGCTCAGATAGCCCGCCACCTGTTTAAGCAGGGCAATGCCGGTGGTGCGGCCCATTACTTCGGGTTTGAAGGCGTTTGCGAAAACCCACTGGCCGGTTTCAATAATGTCCTTTATATCCTTTTTGCTCAGCCCCGCCGGAGGGGGAACCTTGTAAAACTGTCTTACCAGCATGGTGTCGGCAAGGGCTTTGATGTCATAAAGTTCCTTTATCGGAAAGCCGGTGGCTTCGCTCCAGTGTTTGAACTTCGGCTCGGCCTTCGCGCTTTTTTTGCGCCATTCCTTAGTCGGCGTCAGATATTTTGCGCGCAGCTCGTCGAAACGGTAAATAGGACCGTCGGGATAAAGCAGCGTTTCCTCCCGTCCGGAAACCGTGTGCACCGGTATGGGCTGGAAGGCCGCCGGCAGAACGGATTGTCCGTCGAGCGCGGGACCGGTTCCCGGCGGATAAAGTCCAAGCAGAAAGGACTGCGCGCTCATCAGCGTGCGGTCGATATCGCTTGAGCGCACATACATAGTTCCGGCGGTGTAGTGTGCGGGCAGAAGGCCGTATCTTTCAACGTATTCGCCGCGTACTTTCGAGCCCAGCTCGAATTCCTGCTTCATGCCTTTGGGCGAAAGCTGGCCGAAAGGGTAGGGCCATTTATAATCGGAATTTGGAATGTCCGCGACCGGCATACGGTCGCCGTGTCGGATTATGTCGACGGCAAACATCAGCTTTTCGCCGGCAAAAGCGTTGCCCGCGAAAAGCATTAACAGCAGAAGAATTATTTTTTTCATTAAAAACCTCCGTGCTGTCTAGTTTAGCATGTGCCGCGAAATCATAAAATAATTTGCCATAATCGGGTCATAAAAATAAATAATTATAGAATCCGTTTTTTAACAAATAAAATAGTGAAAGGAGATTTTATGCTGGACGAACTTGCCATGCTTGAACGCTTAAATCACGGCTATTTCAGGGCTTTTGCGGCGGCGGCAAAAACGCTTAATTTTACGTCGGCGGCGCGGCAGGCCGCCATGACGCAGTCGGGCGTAAGCCAGCACATAGCCAAACTGGAAAAACAGCTTGGCACAAAACTTTTTACGCGTTCCAAAAAAGGCGTGGCCCTTACAAAGGCTGGCGAGCTGCTGCTGACTTTTATAGAGTCGCAGAAAAGCGAAACCTCCGCGCTTATAGACAAAATACAGGGCGCTATCGACTGCCGCAAGGGCAAAGTGCGCTACGCAATGCCCTACAGCTGTCTGCTTACGCCGCATTTTGCACTGCTTCTTGACCGGCGCGCGCGCTTTAGTGAAAACGATCTGGAAGTCGGACTGCATTCAAGCGCGGTTATTCTTCAGCAGCTTCTTGACCATAAAATAGATTTTGGTTTCGTCAGCGTCCGCCCCGACGACAAGCGTTTCAGCTTTACTCTGGCCTGCCGCGAGGAATATATTCTGGCCGGACGAGACGAGGCTTCATCCGTCGGCAAAAAATTTCTGCTGGAAAGCGATTTCGTTTCCTACCCGGGCATGGAAAATCTTTACGGCATCTGGAGCAGTCATCATTTCGGCGTTCGCGCATTACCTTATAGCAGTCTGCATATAAGCGGTTCCGTAAACAGCCTGCAGGGCGCGGTAATTATGGCGGAGGGGGGACTTGGGATATCCGTGTTTCCCCGCCACTGCGTAAAAAACCTGCTCGGCCATACGCTGTTTGAATATCCCGGCCCGCGTAAAAAGCCGATAGTAAACGATATTTACATAGCCACCCTGCGCGGGGAAAACGTTCCGCGCCGCGTGCGGACGGTTATGGATTTGATACTTGAAACCAAAAAGCTGTCGGGGCAGTATCCGGCGGCCAAATAACAGGGAGATAATATGACGGCACACAAACCGCTTGTTGTAATTTCAGGCGCAAGTTCGGGCATAGGCGAGGCAATGGCAAAACGTTTCAGCGCGGCCGGACACCCGCTTCTGCTGCTGGCCCGCAGACTTGAAAAAATGCAGGCTCTGGCCCTGCCCGACACCATGTGCGAAAAAGTCGACGTTACCGACCGAACGCAGTTTGAAGCCGCCGTCAAAAAGGCCGAGGCCAAATACGGTCCCGCCGACTGCCTTATAAACAATGCCGGAGTAATGCTTCTCGGTCAGATTGACACGCAGGACCCCGCCGAATGGAAGCGGATGTTCGACCTTAATGTGCTGGCCCTTATAAACGGCATGCAGATAGTGCTTTCCGCCATGAAGGCCCGCCGTGCCGGAACGATTATAAACATCAGCTCGGTTGCCGGCCGTAAAACCTTCAGCAATCACGCGGCTTACTGCGGCTCGAAGTTTGCCGTTCACGCCATAAGCGAAAACGTGCGCGGCGAGGTTTCCGACGAAAACGTGCGCGTTATTACCATAGCGCCGGGCGCGGTGGAGACCGAACTGCTGGGCCACACCACCTCCGACGGGATAAAAGCCGGTTACGAGGACTGGAAAAAATCGATGGGCGGAGCTCTTGCCGCCGACGATATAGCCCGTTCCGCGCTTTTTGTTTACCAGCAGCCGCAGAATGTTTGTATCCGCGAACTGGTGCTTACCGCCACAAGACAGCGCGACTAGGCAGTTTATTCTGTCGGTTTTTATGAAAATAGGCCCTTTATGTCACCAAAGGGCCTATGCTTTTAGCTGGCTTTTATCTTGTGCTTATATGTCTAATACGATATAATCCATAAAGATAGTTTGTTCTGATGACCCCTATAGCATCTGTGTGTTCATGTTTTTCCGACTAGGCAGGACCTGTTTTTTCTTTATATTTCCGGTATTGTAATACCAAGAATCCGGAAAAGGAGACTTATGAGACTCCCGTATCTGTCGCTTGCGGTTTTGTGCGCCTGCTGTGCCGGCGTCCGGGCGGAAACAATAAAGTTCATAGCCCGCTATCCTGCGCCTTACGCCAATTATTCGTTTATCAAGACACCGAGTCTGGAACTCACCGATAAGCTTGGCAACAGCGTGCTTTCCTTCGCATCCGGCTCGCTGATATCGTCAAAACCGCTTAATTTCAGCGGAGGGGACATTGTTCTTTCCGGCAAGGATATAAGCGTCAGCGGGGCGGATGTAAATGTTTCGGCCACGGGTGTCGCCGCTCTTTCGCCTGCAAATAGCCTGACAGTCAACCCTTCGGGCTCTGCCATGATAAACGGCACTTCCTCTGTCTCCATAACGCCCGGAACAGGCGCGCTGTCGGTTCCTTCCGCGGTGCGTGCCGGCATGGTTTACAACAGCAAGGGCGTGATAGTCCGCCAGTGTCCCGGCGGAACGCTTATTCCCGACGGAGCTACCTGCCCGTCCGTGGCATGTACTTCTGGTTCCTCGACAAACACTACTTACACTTCCAAAGGCTGTACCAAAAATATCGACATCAAAGCCTGGCTTAACGAAAAGGCCGTTACCGGAGTTAATTTTCCCGGCAGCGATTTCTGCGCTTTCGGCTGCGGCAATGTGGGCTGCTGCTCAATATGTACGGCCAATGCCTATTACATGACTATCTCCGGTAGCACATACATCTATCTGCACTTTGCCGGAGCATCCTTCACTGTAAGCTTTCTGGCAACCAATCCGGAATGCACCAGCACGGGCTACTTTTACGACTGTTCCGGTCAGTGTACGCTTACCTCGCCAAAGACCGTAACAACGGAAACCTGCGCCGCAAAAACCAATTCCTCCTATTTTACCGCCACCGGCGGCAGCAGCAGCGGCGGTTCCTATCTTGCGTGCGACAATAAGTGCACCGCGGCTTCCGCGCCCACCTGCACCGGCGTGGCCGTGGGCCGGCTTATGAACGGGACGGCTGTCGCGTCAACGCCGGTTACTACCAACAAGAGCTGTACCTATAACGCCTGCTCGGCCAACGGCAATCATTCCGCCGGAGCCTGCACCTCGGCCCAGCAGGCCGCCTGCAATGCCGGCGGCGCTTGCTATTATGAGTGCAATATGACGGCACAGTGTTCTTCCGGTTCCTCGTTGTTTTACACAAAGGAAGGTTATTGCTCGGCTTCTTCCGCGCAGAAGGTCACTGGCGCCATTGGCCCGAACGATACCATACATTGCGGTGGTTACGGCTCCAGCAGTTACTATATCCCCAGCTGTGCAAAGAGCAGCGGCAAGTCCATATGCGCCGGCGGAGCCGGCGCTATGCTGGCCTGCTTCCCCGTTAACTACGCGTGGACGACCGACTGCGGCGCATCTACTGACATGTATTATGACTGCTCGAAAAACTGCACCGAGATGGCTTCCATCGCCTGCATAACTTCCAAGTAAGGCCGGGGCCTGCGAATTTTATAGGAGATTTTATGAAAACCAATATTTTACGAGTATGCGCGGCACTTGGCCTGCTTGCGGCGGCCAGTACCGCCCTGCTTGCGGAAACGCTTACTTACAGTACCCGCCTGCCCGAGTCCTATGCCAGCCAGAAAGCGCTTAAAGCCACTGACAGCATAATAACCAATTATGGCACGTCCAACTGGTCGGCCATAGAAAACGCCGGAAGTTCGGTAAGGGTCGAGACGGTTTCCTCCGTGCCGTTTTACCTGTCTGCCGCAAATTCCAATACCCTGACAATTGCAAACGGAAGCAGCAACAACTGGAGTACGAAGACCACCACCCTGACTCCGGCTTATCTTACACTTTCCGGAAACAGCGTAAACCTTACCGGCGCGGCGGTAGCGCTGACGCCGACGGGTTCTGCCAGCATAACCGGTACAGGCGGGGTTAATTTCAGCTCAAATCTCACGGTTTCCGGCACCATTTCAGCTAGCGGTCCGAATTTCGCTACCTGCGGAACATCCAAAGTTCTTACAAACGGTTCCGGCTGCAGTTCCGCTTCCCAGACTTCCGCATGTACTTATACCACCACTACCTGCACAAAGGTCACCACCACGACCTATCAGAGCGACGTGTGCAAAACTTATGAGGGGTCAATAGACCCATATGATGCTGTAAAGGTCGGCACTCTTCCCCAGAGGCCCGACAGAGTTGTGTCGATAATAAGCACAACAACGCTGGCAAGATGCAATGACTGGGCGAGCAGGGGAAGTTACTTAAACAGCAATGCGGGACATCTTGAAACGCTGGCCTGGAGCGGTTCATCATCCGTGGACTGCAATCTTTATTATGCTAGTGTCCCGTTGGGAAAACATCCTGCCTGCGTGGCTACCCAGGTTTGGTCGGCAACAACTAATAAATCCCAGCCTTACTGTACCTGCATAGGCAAAATAACTAAGTACTATAACTGTGACAAAACCACCTGTGCCCTGGATAAAGCCGCAACCTGTACAAAGAGTACCTCTGTCCGCGGCTACTATTACGATTGCGACGGTACATGCGGCAAGAATTTTGCCCAGTCGTGTCCGCGTTATTACAACTGCAGCGGTACATGCGACAGCACTCTTACCTCGCCCGCGACCTGCACTTCCAGCGGCACGGGCGGCAATGTGATAGGCAAAGGGCTTATAGCCTACTAGCTTTTCGGAGGAATTTATGAAATGTAAACTTCCACTTCTGACGCTTGCGGTTATCGCGGCCGCATCCGCCGCAGGTGCCCAGACAGTCACCCGCTACAGCGATTATGCCGCACCCTACGGCGCCTATGAAAAAATTCTTACGACCCGCTATATAACGATAACTCCCGCGGGCGGCGGAACGTCGCTGACAATTCATTCGCCTTACATAGGCGGCGGGCATGGTATATCGTCCAGCGGCGCGCTGGCCGTAAACACCGCGGCCGTAAACATCGCGTCACCGGCCGGAGAACTAAAGGTCCCTTCCACGGTAAACAGCATGGACGTGCAGACTACCGGCTCCGTGTCGGTGGTCGGCACTACAAAGCTCAGTGCCGCGCCGGGCAGTATATCCATATCCGGCAGTCAGGTGACCTTCAATACCCCTACTGCGACAGTGACCGGCGATTTTAAGGCTTCCAGTCTCGGTTCCACCGGAAATATACCCATTTATCTGTGCTCGGACAATACCCTGCGGCTGTGCTGCACTGGCAGCAAGACGCTCTATGCCAGACTTGTGGCCGACGGTTCGCTCACCACCACCAGCACCTGCTGGACTGTAGCCTCAAGCACCGGCACATCCGGCGGTAGTTCTTCCGGCGGCAGTGGTTCGTCAGGCAATAATAACAACAATAATAACCCAAAGACACAATGCGTGGTTTCTCTGCCGGGCGGCTGCCGGGCCTATACCGTTCCCTGCACATCAATAAGCGTTACTTATACAGTTGTCGGACCGTCTCCGATGCTGCTGACCTCTTCTCCGGCTATGGCTTATACAATTGATGGCGGCTGTGTTCATGGTTGGGCAACGGTCACCAACGCTCCTAGTTATGCGGATTGTTCCATGGTAAAGAAAAATATGTATGAAACGGCCTGCACCATGCTTGGACAGGCACATACCATAGTGCAGTCTTACACGACAACACTGCCGTCTTCAAATTCACAATAGAAATTGCTTTTTGGCACGGTAAGCCCCGCCGCTTTTTCGCGGCGGGGCTTTTTTGTCCGGCGGCGGGGAAAGTTATATACTTGACCGGATGGTTTTTTAGGCAGGTATCAGCACGGGGGAAAAAAATGAAAAAGGTTTTTGCATATATTGCGGTGTGTTTTGCGGTGGTCTGTCTGTATCTTGGCGTATTTCACGGGCTTATCGCGCTGGGGCTGGGCTTTTCGCTGAAACAGCGTTTCCCCGAGGCGATAAAAGCCTATACCGCCGCCATATCCATGAACCCGTTTTCGGAAGACGTATGGAAGGCGCGCAACGCGCGGGCTTTTGCCTACTGCGCGGTCAGACGCTATGACGCCTGCCGCGACGAGGCCGAAGCGGTAATAAATCACGAGCCAAAAAATGCTCTGGCCTACGGCCTGCGCGGGGAGTCTTATCTGCATCTGTCCCAAACCGACCGCGCGCTTGCCGATTACAGCGCGGCCATTGCGCTTGACCCGAAAGACGCTGTTGCTCTTTTTTACCGTGCCAGAATATATACGGCCGGCGGCCGTTACGCCGACGCTCTGCGTGACCTTGACGCCGCCCTTGCTCTGAGACCAAACGAGCCGCGTTTTTATATGCTGCGCGGCGCGCTTTTTGCCAGACTGGGCGATACCGCCTCCGCCGCGGCCGACGCCGAACGGGTGCGGATGCTTTCCGGCAAATAGGATTTTGCCGCATGAAAAAGGGCCCCCGTTTCGCGGGGGCCCTTTTTAGTTATAGTCATGCGCGGGGCGCCGTTATTTTTCCGGCATTACTTCCAGCCAGTAGCCGTCGGGGTCCTCGATAAAATAAAGATTCATGGCCTTGTTTTCGTAGCAGATACAGCCCATTTTTTCGTGCAGGGCATGGGCTTTTGCAACGTCTTTTGTAGTGAAGGCGAGGTGGAATTCGTTGTCGCCCAGATTATATTTTTCCTTTCTGCCGCGCATCCAGGTAAGTTCCAGTTTGTGCTTGCTTGCGCCGTCTCCGAGATAGACTATTATGAAACTGCCGTCCGGCGGCGTTATGCGGCCCGTTTCCGTAAGGCCCAGAGCCTCTTTGTAAAACGCCATGCTTTTGTGCAAATCAAGAACGTTGAGGTTATTGTGCGCGAATCTGAATTCCATAATTCCTCCGTTTCCGGCTTTTTTAAATTAAAGCATTTTATGACGGCTCGCCTGCCTTGTAAAACGCGGCGGATTATGGGAACATTTTCATAGGCGGGCGCGCCCGCCGCTTATGCGTGAAAAAATAAAAAAAGGCATACCATTATTTTGCGGAGCAAATCCGCGCGTGCTTTTGCTGGGTTCTTTCCCCGGCGAGGAATCGCTGGCGCGCGGGCAGTATTACGCAAATCCGCGCAACCAGTTCTGGACGCTTCTTTTTGCCGTCCTTAACGAAACTTTGCCTGATACCTATCAGGCCCGTCTTGCCCGCCTTGCCGCGCGCGGCGTGGCGTTGTGCGACGTGCTGGAAACATGCCGCCGCAAAGGCAGTCTCGACTCCGCCATAAAAGACGCCCGCCCTAACCGCGAAGTTGCCGCTTTCCTTAAAGCCCATCCAGCTATAAAGGTGTACTGCACAAGCCGGAAAGCCCATGCACTTTTTCTGCGGCATTTCGGCACATTCGGCGGATTTTCTGCCGCGCTTGCATCGCCAAGTCCCGCTTACGCCTCTGTAAAATTTGCGCAAAAGGCGCGGCAGTGGCGCGCTCTCTTGTCGGGCGTGCTGGGGAATTGATATTATTTTGCAGTTGGTTAAATCAGGGGGAAAAATGAAAAAACTGCTGGTTTCGTATCTGTGTCTTTTCGCTGCCGTGACCGCGTATGCCGAACAGGGCAATTTGCAGCTCTCGCCTCCGCCCATACCCTATCCCGTTTTCAAGGAAGGCGCGACGGACGTTAAAATAACGGGCAGTTATGTTTCGTTCAAAAGCGACGATTTCAAATTAAGCGGCGCGGGCGGACAGTTTGTCGGACGAAAAGCCGTTTCCGACAATCTGGCCCTTAGCGGCAATTTCGACATGTTCGGCGCGGGCGGCAACTATACCATGCTCGGCAACGAAATAAACACCACCATGATAGCCATGAACATGGGCGGCCAGATGGAAGTCAAGGCGCTGGACCAGAACGGCCTGTCGATGATAGCTTTTCTGGGCCTTGGCCTTTCCTTTAACAACATGAGCTTCGATAAGTACTACACGATAGGCGGCAGGTCGGTTACTCCGACGAGCATGTCCACCGTGATGATGCAGATGCCAATAGGTTTTCAGTTCGGCATACCGCTGGGCGACAAGGTGAAGCTGCTGCCTTTTATGGTGCTTACAAATAATTTCGGCGGAACCACGACCATGCATTATGAAGGCACCGTTTCTGCCGGTACGCCCACATCGGCAGATGTGGACGGTTTTGTGTCCACCCAGCTTGGAACCGATATCGTGATAGTGCCGTGGGACCTGTCCATAGGTTCGCTGTGGCAGAAGTCGGCGTCATCGGGCGATAACAAGAAGGTCGATTCCTTCTCGTTTACCATGGCTTACCACTGGGGCGGTCAGAGCGCGGCGGCAAAAAAAGCCGTGCCCGCAACGCCAGTACCCGAGGCAGCGGTTAAAAACGCCGCTCCCGCAGCTGTAACGCCGGAGCCTGCGGCGCAGGGCAAAATGCCCGCCCCTGCGGTGCAAAATGTCTCACCGGAAACGGAACAAAACGCCGCGCCCAAGGCCGAAACCCAAAACACGGTTCCGGCTCCTGCGCAGGAAAGCAAATAAGTAGGATTTAGCTGTAAAGGTGACCGGCGGCTTCTTTTTCGGAAGGCAGCAGGAAGTCGCCGGAAATCACCAGAAGGGGAAATATCACAAGCAGGCAGGCTTTGGCTATAAGCAGTCCGGTCTGCATATCGCATAAAAGGGCGGACGCTATTTCGTGCAGTTCCAGCGTTATGACCGAAGCCATAAGTATTCTTGCCAGCCTTTTGGTTTCGTAGGGAATCGGATACATCTTCCGTCCTGCCATAAACAGCATGGCCGCCATTATAAAGTAGCTTGCAAAAGTAGCCCATGCCGCGCCGATTATTGAAAAACGCGGTACCAGCATCAGGTTTCCCGCCACGTTGACGGCCGCTCCGGCCGCCGTTATCCACACCAGCATTCCGGTATGTTTGCTTATTACCGGCGCCACCATGAAATTTATATAGAAGCCGTAGAACAGGTATCCCGTCAGCACTATGGGAATCACGCCCAGTCCCTGCCAGTAGGACGGGTGCAGCAGGTGGTAGCCGAAGAAGCTTGCGCGAATCATCGGTGCTATGAAAAACGACAGCGCGAAGGCCAGCCACACCCCGCCGAAAGTAAAGTAGGTAAACACCCGCGCGAAAATGTCCCGCGCGTCGGGCTGCTTCATGCGTTCCAGAAAAAAGGGCCGCCACGCCTGATCGAACATGCTTACCACCAGCATCATGAAAATGCCCATGCGGTAATTGGCCTGATAAATACCCACCGACGTTTTATCCGTCAGAAAAAGCAGTATGGGCCGGTCGATGACCTGCACGGCCATTGCCGCCAGACCCGACGGCACGAAGGGCCACGCGAATTTAAGCATGGCCGGCAGCAGGTTTTTAGGCACGCGCAGTTCAAGCGATTTTATTATTACCGGCAGCAGCAGCACAAAGGAGGTTGCCGAGGAAAGCAGCGCGGCCACGAACACTCCCTCCGGTCCGGCGTGGCATTTTGAAAGCAGTATGACGTTTGCCGCCACGTTTACCAGTATCGAGGCCGTGCGCACGCCCACGAAATACCATGCCCTGTGCTGAAGCCTCAGTTTTGCAAAAGGGACAATGCACAGCGCGTCCAGCGAAAGCACGGCTGCGGCGTAAACTATAAGGTTTTTATATTCCGCGCCCATGCCGGAAATGGCAGCGGCGGGGCCGCGCAGCAGTATCAGAAGGAAGGAAAAGACCACCGAAGTGGCGGCCACTGCCCAGAAGGGGGCGGAGAAAATATCCCGTTCCTCGGCGGGCTTTTCGGCCGCGAAGCGCAGATAGGCCTGATCCATGCCGTACTGGTAGATTACGTTAAAGAACGCTATATAGGAAAAGGCCGCCGCCACCACGCCGTAGTCCGCCGCGACCAGAAAATAGGTGTAAAACGGAACCAGCAGAAAGTTGAAAAGCCGCGCCACGACGGTGGATAATCCGTATATTATGGATTCGCGGCCCAGACGTTTTATATCCTTAAACATAAGGTAAAGTTTATCATATTGCGCCGCGCGGACGGCCCGAAACGGCAAAAAAGACGATTTCGGCGCGGGTCTTAGTCGGAAATTGCAGGCATGGCGCAAAGTTAATATAATTTAGCTGTCCGCGGCCGTTTCCAAACCATTTTTTTGCCGCCGCGCGGAGGCGGTTTTCGGGGTTTATCGCATGCCACCAAGACGCAGAAAACACAAAGTTGCTATTACCAGACAGGCACAGCAACGCAGAGTGGGTTTTTTTCTTTTTCTGTTCGTCTCGGGCGCGCTGATGTTTGCCTTCCGCAACCAGTTTCCGCCGAAAATAGATTTCAGCTTTTCCTTAAGCCGCCCGCACTGGACGCAGTGGCGTCTGCAGGGGCTTAAAATAAACGGCCTGCCGCCGGAACTTTCGGCATTGCTGGGCAAGTCGCTGGTAACAAAACCCGGCGCGCTTATGACTTCAAAAGAGTGCGACATCATCGAGCACCGCATAGCCGGAGCATTTCCCTATCTGCGCGACATAAAGGTGCGCCGCGACTGGTTTAAAAAGCGTCTTGTCGTGACCGCCGCGCCGCGCCGTCCCGTGGCCGCGCTGTCTTTTGGCGGAGCGTACAGCTATCTTGATGCCGACGGCACGATTTATCCGACCGACCCAGCCGTCAGACCCGAAACCCTTTTGTGCGTGACGGTTTCATCGCCGGTGGCTTCAGGCGTGCCGGTCAATTTCCTTTCGTTCGTTAAGGAATTTACCGTAGCGCAGAAGTCCATGCCGCACCGCGCGGTTTCGATACAGACAAACGACGATCTGTCGGACGCGCGCATTGAACTTGACGACGGTTCCGTGGTCGACTGGGGCGCTTTCACCTACACCACCCAGAAGGTTCTGCGTCTTGCGCAGGCTTTCGCCCGCGCGGGCGAGCGCTTTACCGGACCGTTTTCGGTGAACATGAGATTTTTCGAGGAAGGCAAAATACTGCTCAAGCCGTCGGACGCGTCCGCGCTTAAAAACGCCCTGTCCGAGAGAGGTGCCTTATGACGCAATCAAACACAATAGCCGGTCTTGATATAGGCGGCGGCCGCGTAACCTGCATAATAGCCGCGGAAGACCCCGAAACCGAAACCCTGCGCGTGCTTGCGGGCTCAAGCAAGCCCTGCCGCGGCCTAAAGGGCGGCGTGGTGGTGGACATCCGCGAAACCGCCAACAGCATCTCACAGGCCGTGGAAGAGGCCGAAAACATAGCCGAAGAGGAAATAGACAGCGTTTTTCTGGGCGTGCGCGGCGTGCATCTGCTTTCCCAGAACAGTCACGGCGCTTATAACATAGCCCGCGCCGACCGCGAAATTTCCGCCGACGACGTGCAGGCCACCATCGAAAACGCCAAGGCAATTCCCATAGCGGCCGACCGCGAAATAATTCAGGTGATTCCGCAGAGCTTTTCCATAGACCGCCAGCGCGGCGTGCCAAATCCCGAGGGCATGGAAGGCTCGCTGCTGGAAGTTGACGTGCATATAGTCACGGCCTCCAGCTCGCACTTAAACAATATTGTTAAATCCGTTGCCAAGGCCGGTCTGCGCGTAGAGGAAACCTATTACAGCCTGCTCACGCTCGGCGAATGCGTGCTTACCGCCGAGGAAAAGGAGCTGGGCACGATTTTGATGGACATGGGCGGGGAAAACCTCTCCGTCGGCATTTTCGTTGACGGCGGCATAAAGTTTTCGCGCGAGATTCCCTACGGCTGCGACCTTATAACGCGCGATATAGCCTACGCCCTGCACACTTCGCGCGACACCGCGCGGGAGTTAAAGGAAAAATACGGCGTTGCCATAAGTTCTCTTTTGGGCGAGGACGGCGAAATTCCCGTGCCGAGCCTTGACCGCAACACATCGCACAACATAAAGGCCAGCTTTCTGCTTGATATAATCCAGCCGCGCGCCGAGGAGCTGTTCGACAAGATGCGCGACGAGGTGCAGAAATCCCGCTACGCCGACGTCCCGGGCCTTGGCGTGCTTACCGGCGGCGGAGCCCTTTTGCGCGGCATGAACGAGCAGTGCGCCCGTTCCATGGGCCTGCGCGAGATACGTCAGGCGCAGATTCCGCGCGATGCCGTTATGAGCGACGACGAGTATTTTCACCCTACCTATACGACGGCAATGTCGCTGGTCATTTACCCGCATTTGCGGCTGGCCGGCGGTATTGATTCCGGCTCGCCAAAAAAGGCACCATTTATAGGAAAGGTTACCGATTTCTTCAAGAGCTTCGACCTCTTCGGCGGGGACTGACATGAATAACAAAAACCGGTCAAAATTCTACGGCAAACAGGCCGCCATAAAGGTCATCGGCGTGGGCGGTGGCGGCGGCAATGCCGTCAACCGCATGATAGAGGCCGGCATAAAGGGCGTGGACTTTATCGCCCTCAATACCGACGCGCAGGACCTGCGCCGCAACAAGGCGCCCTACCGCGCGCAGATTGGCGAAAACCTCACCAAGGGTCTCGGCGTGGGCGGCGACCCCGACAAGGGCCGCAAGGCCGCCGAGGAATCGCAGGAGCATATCCGCCAGATTGTTACCGGCGCGGACCTGATTTTCATCACTGCCGGCATGGGCGGCGGCACAGGCACGGGCGCGGCCCCAACGGTTGCGCGGCTTGCCCGCGAGGCCGGCGGCGACAATGTGCTTATAGTAGGCGTGGTAACGCGTCCGTTCAATTTCGAGGGCAGTCACCGCATGCGGCAGGCCGAGGAAGGCATAAAGGAACTGCGCACTTACGTCGATTCCCTGCTTGTAATTCCTAACGAAAGACTTTTTGAAATAATAGACCGCAACACCCCGACGCTGGAGGCTTTCCGCATGGCCGACGACGTGCTTCGTCAGGCCATACAGGGCATTTCCGACGTTATCACCACGGCGGGNGAGGTAAACGTTGATTTTAACGATGTAAAACGCGTCATGGCCAAGTCGGGCGACGCGCTTATCGGCATAGGCGAAATGGCGGGCGCAAACCGCCATATCGAAGCCGCGCGAACGGCCATAATGTCACCGCTTCTTGAGCGCCGCAATCTTAACGGCGCAAAGGGCCTTATAGTGCATTTTCTGGCGCGCCAGCATTTCATGCACGAACAGCGCGAAGCCGTCGATTTCATACGCGAAAACGCCAGCGGCGACGCCGTAATCATCTACGGTCTCGCCTACGACGAAAACATGGGCGACGCGCTGAAGGTGACTGTAATCGCCACGGGTTTTTCCGGCGAGGACGCGCCCGATATGCGCCTGACCCTTAAAAAGCGGCGTCTGCCGCTTGTATCCGATTTCGACTCGCTCGACAGGGCGGACGAACCTGCCGACGCGGCCGCCGATGAAATGATAATACCGGCCTATATGCGCCGGAAAAAGAACATGAAAAAGCAGGGCCGGGGGGAATAATGGCAGTGGATTTAACCGTACTTTTAAAGACAATGGTGCAGAACAAGGCCAGCGACCTGCACATACGCGGGGGCGGCAAGGCCTATGTGCGCCTCAACGGCGTGGTAAAGCCCATAGACGGCAGCGAGCTTACGCCCAAGGAATCCGAGGAGCTGGCCCTTGCCTGCATGAACCAGCGTCAGCGCGCGATGTTCGAGCAAAACAGCGAAGTGGACTTTTCCGTGGACGGCGGAGAATCGGGACGTTTCCGCTTCAATATTTTCCGCCAGCGTCAGCGCGTAAATCTGTCCATACGCCACATACCGCTTAAAATTCCCACCTTTGATGAACTCAATCTTCCGGCCGAGCCGCTTAAAAAACTGGCCGCCGAACAGCGCGGTCTGGTGCTTGTTACCGGTATAACCGGCTCCGGTAAATCCTCCACGCTCGCTTCGATGATTGACCACATAAACGAGACGCAGGAAGACCATATCATCACCATCGAAGACCCCATTGAGTTTACGCACCGCGACAAACATTCCATTGTCAGCCAGCGCGAAGTGGGCATAGACACCAACAATTTCCTCGCCGCCCTGCGCGGCGCCATGCGGCAGGACCCAGACGTTATACTGGTCGGCGAAATACGCGACCTCGAAACCACGCAGGCCGCCATAACCGCGGCCGAAACGGGACACCTTGTGTTTGCCACCGTGCACACCATTAACGCCGTGCAGACAATCACCCGCATAATAGACCTTTTCCCGCCGCATCAGCAGACGCAGATACGTCTGCAGCTTGCCGACACCTTGAAAGGCGTCGTCTCCCAGCGGCTGCTTCCGTGCGTAAAGGGCGGGCGCATTCCCGCCGTCGAGCTTCTTATCGCGACGCCGCATGTAAAGAAGCTTATAGAGGACAATCAGATTTCTGGAATTAACCAGGCCATTCAGAAGGGGGCCTACTACGGCATGCAGAGCTTTAACCAGGCGCTTGTGAAGCTTCACAAGGCCGGTCTGGTCAAGCTTGAGGACGTGCTTGCCGCGGCCTCCAATCCCGACGACGTGATGCTGTCCATCAGGGGCATCGAGCCGGAAATGGAAATCAAAAAGGGCTAAAAGGAGCTTATATATGTTCGCTGAAGGATACATCGGAATAGCAGGAACCATCGGAGTCGGGAAATCAACCCTTACCATGGAGCTGGCCAAGGCCCTTAATTTCGAGCCGATTCAGGAAGAGGTCAACGGCAACCCTTACCTCTCCGCTTTTTACGGCGACATGAAGCGCTACGGAACCATGATGCAGGTGTGGCTGCTCAACCACCGCTTCCGCCAGCACCGCGAGTTCGTGTCGCGCATAAGCCTCGGCAAAATACGCGGCGTGGTGCAGGACCGCACCATATGGGAAGACACCATTTTCGCGAGAATGGTGGTGCAGCACAGGACTATCTGGGAAGACACCATTTTCGCGAGAATGGTGGTGCAGCACAGGACTATCTGGGAAGACACCATTTTCGCGAGAATGGTGGTGCAGCACAGGACTATCTGGGAAGACACCATTTTCGCGCGCATGTTAAACAACTGTCCCGAAAAGATAATAAGCGACCTCGATTACAACACCTATCTGGACCTGTTCGACAACATGGTGCTGCGCGAGCTGGTGTTCCCGCAGCTGCTGATTTATCTCGACTGCCGCCCCGAAACCGCCATGAAGCGCATTGCCATGCGCGGCCGTCCCATGGAACGCGACATCACTATCGAGTACCTGCGCCACCTGCAGGACAACTACTATCAGTTTCTTGACGAAATGGAAGGCGCCGGCGTGCGCATACTGCGCGTAAACTGGGAGGAGTTCATGCCCGTTTCCGAAGTGGTGCGCCTTGTGCACGAGTATTCGCTTAAACCCTCCAGCTTTACCAAGTGGGTGCGCCCGCTGCGCAAAACGCCCGAGCAGAAGGAAGCCGAGGCAAAGGCCCGCGCCGCCGAGGCGCTGGCTTCCAGCACCAGAGTCTAGACAAGGAGTTTCAACGTGCCGGGTAAAAAAGGTCTTATAATAGCTATCGACGGGCCCGCCGGAGTGGGCAAATCCAGCGTGGGCAATTTTGTCGCCTCCGAACTGGGCTACGGCTTCATAAACACGGGCGAAATGTACCGCGCTCTCGCGTGGAAGGCTTTGCAGCACGGCGTAAATCTCGACGACGAAAAGGCCGTCTACAACGTGGCCCTTTCGACCAAGTGGGAGTTCCGCGCGCAGGGCACGCCCACCATACGCACTTTTATCGACGGCCGTCTCATGGGGCAGGAACTGCGCCTTGAGGAAGTAAGCCGCGCCTCCAGCCACATAGCCAAAAACGCCGAAGTGCGCGGGTTTATGAAACAGCTTCAGCGCGACCTCGGTCAGGGCGGGGCCATTTTAATGGAAGGCCGCGACATCGGCACGGTGGTCTTTCCCGACGCCGACCTGAAAATCTATCTCGATGCAACGCCCCAGAAGCGCGCCGACCGCCGCTATAAACAGCTTCTCGAGGCCAAACTGCCCGCGGATTATGACGAAATTTTAAAGGGCATAATTTCGCGCGACGCCAACGATTCCGGCCGCAGACTCGCACCGCTTAAAAAAGCGGCCGACAGCGTTGTCGTGGACACATCCGAGCTGACTTTGGAGGATGTTTCCCGACGGATACTCAAATTAGTTAAGGAAAAATGCTCTACGATTTAGTATTATTGTTAATGAAGATTTATCTTCGGCTCCGGTTTTGCCGGTTCCGGGTCGAGGGTATTGAAAATGTCCCCTTAAAGGGGCGTTTCATTTTTGTCTGCAATCACAGCTCCAATTTTGATCCGCCGATAGTAGGTCTTGCGCTGCTGCACCGAAGGCGCGTTCATTATCTGGCAAAAAAAGAACTCTTCGAAGTGCCCGTACTGGGCTGGATAATAAAAAATGTCGGAGCTATTTCTGTGGACAGGGGCCATGGTGATTTGTCGGCCTTAAAAACCACGCTTAAAGTGCTCGCCCGGGAAGACGCAATGGCAATGTTTCCCGAGGGCACGCGCGCCAAGGACGGCAAGTTGCCGCCGCCCAAGGCCGGCATAGGCCTGATAGCCGCCAAAAGCGGCGCGCCGGTCGTGTACGCAAGACTGTCCGGCACCGAAGNCGGACGCATCAGGTTCGGCTCCACCGTAAGCCTTATCATAGGCGGAGTCAAAACGTTCGAGTCATTTGAAGGAAGCGAAGGCAAAGAGAAATATCAGGAATTTTCAGCAGCACTGATGAAGGAAATATATTCGATAACGGAGGAAAACGCGTCGGAAGCCCGGGCAAGGTGAGACCGCGGAATTTCGGCGCAAGAGAGGATTATGACCATGTCAACTAACACAGACGAACAGCAGGTTACCGCAGCCGCTCCGGAAGCGGAGGAAATGTCCGAGAATATTACGATGGAAGGGCTTTTTGCCCAGCAGGACGATTTCCGCAAAAAGATTTTCAGCGGCGAGATTGTCAAGGTTAAGGTTATTCAGATAGCGAAGGAATACGTTCTGGTTGACATTGGCGAGAAGAAGGAAGGCCTCGTCCCCGTAGCCGATTTCGGCGGAGAAAAGAATCTGCCCGCGGTCGGCAGCGAAGTTTCCGTCGTCATGGACCGCCGCGGCAGTGATGAGCGTCATTCCATACTGTCCCACCGCAAGGCCGCCGAAATGGTAGGCTGGGATCTGGCAAAGACCGCGCTGGACCAGAAGACCCGCGTTAAAGGCTCCATACTTGAACACGTAAAGGGCGGCTACATCGTCGATGTTTTCGGCGTTCGCGGCTTCATGCCCCTTTCACTTTCCGAACTGCATCCCGCCTACAAGCACCACCTGCCCGTGGGCGCGAAAATCCGCTGTCAGATTATTGAAATAGTGCGCGAAAAGCGCCGCCTCATCGTTTCCAGAAAGCAGGTTCTTCTTGAAGATGAAAATGCCCGCCGCGATAAAGTGCTTGCCGATGTTAAGGTCGGCGACGTGCTGCGCGTTGTGGTGTCCAAGGTCGGCAAGGACTGCCTGTTCCTGCGCTTCCACGGAATTGAAGGCGTCGTTCGCCTTGAAAACGTGGCGTGGAGAAAGCCCGAGGAAGCCCTCAACACCTACCGCCGCGGTCAGCGCCTTCGCGCAAAGCTCGTGGCTCTCGATAAAGAAGCCCCGAAGATGGATTTCGGTCTCAAGCAGCTTTATTCCAACCCCGCCGATCTGCTCCGCAAGAAATATCAGGTGCGCAGCATGATAAAGGGCAAAGTCGTTTCCGTAGGCGATGCCGGCATTACGGTGTCCGTCGCCCCCGACGTGGACGGCATCATAGCGGTGACCGAGTACAGCCAGGACTTCAATCCCAATCCGGGCGACCCGATATCCGCCGTTGTAATCGGCGTGGATTCCCGCAATTACCGCCTCAATCTTTCGATGAAACGCTACGAAGATCTCCAGAACCGCAAGATCATGGCGCATTATCTCCGCGAAGCGCCTCCTCTTACGCTGGGTCAGCTGCTCCGGGGAAATGACGAAGACTAACCGGGGAGCGCTGGTCTCCGTACAGTTTCTCAAGGAGAGGTTTTCAGTCTCCGCAGCTTCTGTACTGTTTGTAATAATGGCCGCCGTTATCATAACGGCGGCCATTATGTTTGACAGGCATGTGCTGGGCGGCGACAAGGCGGAGCTCAAACAGGAAACACCGCTTTCCGCCGGCGATCTGGAAAAAGAACTCAAATCCGTAAATGCGGATATCGCGCAGGACGCCGAAAATCCCAAACTCTACCTCCACAAAGCCCTGCTTATTTACCAGACTGGGCCGTCCGGCTATATTGAATCGATAAAAAATTTCGAGAAGGCGCGCGACCTCGGTTCCCTCGACCCGCGCATTTTCTATTACCTTGGCACGCTTTACCAGTACGAGGGGCTTTACGATTACTCCGCGAAGGAGTATCTGCGTTTCCTGAACAATTATCCCAAGGATAAGGAAGTGCGGATGCTGCTTGGCAAACTCTATTTCAAAAATGGCGATGACGACATGGCCATGCGGCAGTTTGAAATTGTCAACGCCGCCGGTGAAGACGCTGTGGCGCTGGAAAATATTGCCCTTATCGAGGAAAAGCGCGGGCAGGACAGTTCCTCCACGCTTAAAAAACTCCGCTCGCTGGGCCCGCTTTCCGCCCGCCGCGCTCAGTTTGTCGAGGCCAAGTCGGCGCTTGCCGCCGCGCATTACGACGACGCGCTTGCCCTGCTTACCGATATAAACACCTCGCTTGAAAAAAATCCCGACCCGTCGTTCGACCAGATTGAACTGCTTAAACTTCTGGCTTCCGCCTACAAGGGAAAGGGCGACCGTGAAAATGCCCGTGCCCTTCTGCGCAAGGCACAGGAACTGGCTGGCGGCGGCGATGACGAAATAAAACAGTCCCTTGGCGATTTGTCCGCCCGTCCGCAAAAGGCGGTATCCGCAAAAAAGACCGCCGTTAAGAAAACCTCCGTAAAAAACAAGCCGGCAAAAAACAAGAAAGCCGCCAAAGCCTCACGCAAAAAGCACAAATAAGCGGTCGCGCATTTTATAAAGCAAAAGGGCCTTTTCCCGACGGGAAGGACCTTTTTGCTTTATGCCCCGTGACGCTATGCCCCGCGCTCATCAATAAGAGCAAATGTACATTTCAAATGTTAAGTAAACTTTCGTGTTGGTTTTTGTGACTGTTTCGCATTGCTGTGCTGGAGATGTTTTTGGCGGGCAGAACTAAATGACTTACTTAGCTGTATGCCTATTTTGGACCTTATTAGCCTATTAACAGTGTAATCCGACTCAATTTTCCGTCGGGAAAACTACTTAATTACCGACACGAAATGTTACTTCACTCTTATTTCATGTACGGCCAGCACGAGTTTTGCCGACGGCAAAGTTCACTTAAACATGCGGTTGTTTAATCCGTGCATAATGGCCGTGCCGTGAAGCCCTGTAATCGTACACATCCGCGCCGGAGTAATGTTTGCCTGACGTAAACCCACCATAAAATATCCGTTAACTTATAAATGTATATCCGGTATTTGAAGACCGGCGGTGTTCCACGCCAGACAAAAACTATGCGTGGGGAAAAATTACTTGCCTTAGGTTGCGCTTACGTACGGCTTGGATAAGCCGCAAGATAGAGAGGGAAAAAGTAAGGCAAAATAATCGTCTGCTTCTGCGATGCCTTGTTCCTTTCTGCTTAGTACTTCGGCGCGGCAGTGCGTGCGGAAGGCTTTTTCTGCCGGAAAATCGCACCTGCCGTGCGGCTTTCGGATAACTTAATCAACACTTTATGTCTTTGCTATGTATGTCCGGCCGGAAGTATTGGCAGGGCATCATTACCGTGTATCTTCCGCTATCAGTATGCCGGTAAAAATCCTGCGCCTTAACACTATTTCAAGGTCCCGGCCGGAGGGCGCGGACTATTAATAAATTCTTAAAACCAGCCGCGCATCTTTATAAATTAAAAGGCCGGATTCCCGTCGGGAATCCGGCCTTCGTTTTTCAGTGACTTGGTTATTTTTTAAGCGGTTCCAGCTTGGTGTTTGGGTAGTAGTGCTCTATGATTTCCTTGTAGTCCTGTCCCGCGGCCGCACGGCCGCTTGCGCCCGACTGGCAGAACCCCACGCCGTGGCCCCAGCCCGCGCCGTAGAACACAAAGTAATCGGGCTTTCCCAAACCCCACCAGCCGCCGTAATGCGTGTCGAAAATAAAGTCGGTGCTGCGCAGAAGGCCTAGGCCGAGAAACTTCCGTATTTCATATTCCTTTACTATATCGGCCGTGTCCTTTGTGCCGACCACGCGCAGGCTGTTTATGTGGCCCGAGCGTCCGCGCTTCAGTACGATGAGCTGTTTTATTTTGCCTATTTTATAGACATTGTTTATCCTGCGCGCCAGATCGTCTGCGTATACCACTCTGCTCCAGCGGTACGAGGCCTCTGACACGAATTTCGACGGCGCGCTGTAGGACTGCGGCCTGCCAAGCAGCAGTTCGCGGAAGGAGTACGGCTGTTCCGGCGGGGCTTTCATTTCGGGATAGTCCGACGCAACATGCCAGTAAGGCATATCGTTCCAGCCGGCGTTTTTGCCGTCCTGCGTAAAGCCGCCGGAGTTAGAGGAAAACACCGCCGACACCGGCCTGCCGTTATATTTAACGACCAGCGAACGGGTGGCGTCCACGGCGTCTCTCGCGCTTTTTGCCTCGGCCGTGACACCGCCGTAAACCTGACAGTGCTGGCCGTCGCACAGGTCGTAGCCGTATTTTGCGTGCTCGCCCAGATGATTCAGCGCGTAGGTGCGCGCCATAACGGCCTGAGCCTTCAGGGCCTCGGGCGGAAATGTCGCCGGCATTTCATACGGAACCACGCCGTAGAGGTACTCTTCCATGTTGACGTGGTTTATAAGATTTAGCGAGGCCGCCGCGCTGTCTGCTATAACTTCCAGCCTGCCGCGCAGTTCCTTGTCGGCCACGCCGGCCCATGCCGTGCCGTGTGCGGTAAGCAGCTTGCGCACTATTATTGTGGCGTTTGTTTTATCCGGCACGATAAAAGCCCCGCCTGCAAAGACGGCCGCCGTTTCCGAAGAGGGGGACATGGCGTAAGCCTGCCTGTCGGTGGTGGCAAGTGTTATGGTCCATGACTCGTTTTTATCGCCGGAGGCGATTGTCCGCATCCCCTGCTGTATGGTGAAAGGAGAGGAAACGGTAAATTCCACGCTACGTTTTTTTATCGGAGCGCCGCCTATGGTCGTGCCAATGCCTATGCGCAGCATTATGGATTTGTCGTCGTTTACGGTCTTTTTTACCCTGCGGTGCGAGCGTATTTTTTTAGGCGGAATTATTTCATCCGGCTTTTTGGTTATTAGCGCGGTCAGTTTCGTTACGTTTTGCTTAAGGCTTTTGTCGGACGGGTCGGCAAGCGAGGACTGCTTGAAGTATTTCCACGCGTCGTTTGTCTTGCCGGCGTCGGCATAAAGCTGTGCAGCGGATTTTTTTGCCTCAACAAACTGAAAATCCTGTTTAAGCACTTTTTCATATTCCCGCGCGGCCTCGGCGTGTTTGCCGCTGTCTTCAAGTGCGAGGGCCAGAAAATAACGGGCCGCCGTAAAATAGGGTTCCTTTTTTAACGCTTCGGAAAAAGCGTCGGCGGCCTTGTCGTCATGGCCTTTATGGTAATATGCGCGGCCGAGGGTGAAAAGGTCGTAGGCCGAAAGAGTGGAGGATGATTCCTCCAGCGTGTCCAGCACGTCCGATTTTTTATCGCGCGCAAGCAGTGCCGCCGCGTAGGCGGAACGCACTGCCGTGTTTTCGGGATAAAGTTTTGCGGCCTGTTTAAGCTCGCTTAATGCGGCCTTTGGGTCGGCGGTTTCATCAAAACAGAAGGCGGCGTTTAGAAAGGCCGCCGGAGTGGGCGAGGATTCCGCCACTTCGGCGTAGGCCTCGGCGGCCTTCTGGGTCTTGCCGGCAAAGTACAGGCCGGACGCATTGTCCTGGGCATAAAGTCCGCAGGCAAGCGGCAGCAGCAATAAGGAAAAAAGCGTGCGCATGACAGCTCCTTAAACAACCGGCCGGATTAAGTATGGCTCCGGCTGATTATATGATAGTAATATATGCGCCGCGCCTGCCAGAATTTGCCCGCGTTTTAGGTCCATTGGCCCTTGAGTATATGCCGTAAAACCGATAATATTTAGTAACTCTGAGTAAAAGGACTATGTGAATGTTTAGAAAACTTTTTATCGGACTGTTGCTTTTCCCGTCGCTGGCCACAGCCGCCGGCTACGGTTCCGCCGCTCCTGTTAAAGAATGGACCGTCATGCTTTTTGCAAACGGCAAAAACAATCTTGACCCCGCCCAGTTCAGCGAGATTAACGCCATGGAAAGCGTGGGTTCCAACAAGGACGTAAACCTTGTTGTGCAGTTCGGCCGTCTGGGCAATTCCTACAGCTCGGACAACTGGTCCGGCGCGCGCCGTTATCTTCTTGAAAAAGACAGTGACCCCAACCACATCACCTCGCCGGTGCTCTGGCAGGCCGACAAGGTTGATATGGGCGACTACCGCAGCGTAATCGATTTCGCTCAGTGGACCGCCGCAAAATTCCCCGCAAAACGCTATTTCTTCATCTGGACCAACCATGGCAGCGGCTGGTTTGACCCCAAGCCGGGCACCATGCGCGGAGCCACGCGCGGTTTTTCGTTCGACGATGAAACCAAGAACTACGTGCGCGTTTCGCAGATGAACCCCATGATGGACGGTGTTGCCCGCGCCCTGCACAAACGCGTTGACATAATGTTCAACGCCGGCTGTCTTATGCAGATGGTGGAAATCGCCTATGAAAACCGCAATCAGGCCGATGTCATAATGGGTTCCGAGGAAACGGCCATGACCGCCGGTGCCGGCGCCTATGAAATGCCGCTGGTGCTGGGCGCTATGATGCAGAGCCCCACCCTCGACACCGATACCGTCGCCCGCCTTATGGTTCAGTATTACGGCGAGTATCTCGGTTCGCATGGCCAGAACGTGACTCTTTCCGCCGTACGCGGCAAAACCCTCTGGGATTTGAAGCGCGCCCTTAACGACTGGGCCGCACTTGCCATGGATATAAACGATGTGGGCGCCGCCCGCTCGGGCAAGTACTTTTCTCTGCGCTTTGAGTATCCCGTCAACACGGACCTTGTGGATTTTATAACCCGCTACACTAACTCCATGACGGCGACCGGTCCCAAAGCCGACCAGCTGCGCCAGCTTTCCAACTGGATAATAAATTACGTAAAGAACCGCGTGGTCGTGGCCAATTCAGCCGTCGGCGAGGTTTCCGGCGCAACCGGTATTGCCATCACCATCCCGACCAAGGACAACAGCTGGACGACCTCCCTGCCGAAGCGGTTTGAACCTTACGGCCTCATGGCTTTCGCAAAGGATACGAACTGGAAGCAGTTCTGCGATTACATGGACGCCATAAAATAGTCTTTATTTCCGCAAAGAAAAGCTCCCCCGAAAGGGGGAGCTTTTTTGTTGCCTTCCTGCATCATTAATGCGGACGGGCCGCCGGAAAAAGGGAAAAGTCTGCCGCCGCAGACTGTCAGCCGATTGTTGTTGCGGGGGTGCTTGTGCCCGTGCGGCTGTGCCCGCGCCATAAACCATTTATAGCGGGGAATTTGCCCGCGCGCGGCCGTGTCCGCACGGCAAAAAGCTATAATGTAGCCATGACATTACCCGTTCCCCAGTGGCTTAAGGAAATGGTGCGCCAGAACAAGGCCGCCATGCGCGGCTGTGCCGCAGGCGAAACAGCCCGCCAGCTTGACGAAAAAGAACTGCATACCGTTTGTGTCGAGGCGCTGTGCCCCAACCGCGGGCGTTGTTTTACGGAAGGCGACGCGACTTTTATGATACTCGGCCGCATATGCACGCGCGGCTGCCGCTTCTGCGCGGTGGAGCGCGGAGCCGCCCAGCCGCCCGATGCCGACGAGCCCCGCCGTATAGCGGACACAGCCGCAAAGTGGAAACTTTCCTATGTGGTGCTCACCTCGCCCACGCGCGACGATTTGCCAGACGGCGGAGCCGCCCATTACGCCGCAGTAATCGGCGCGATAAAAAAACTGCCCGGCAATGTAAGGGTGGAGCCGCTTATTCCCGATTTCGCCGGAAATGAAAAATCCCTGCGCACCGTGCTTGCCGCCGGTCCGGCGGTGCTGGCGCATAACATCGAAACCGTTCCCAGACTGTATTCTTCCGTCCGGCGCGGGGCCGATTACCGCCGTTCCATGACCCTTCTTGAGCGTTCGGCAAAACTTTATCCGGCCATACCGGTAAAGTCCGGTCTTATGCTGGGCCTCGGTGAAAAAAAGGATGAAGTGCTTGCCGTGTTAAAGGACATGTCCGCCGCCGGAACGACTATGCTTACGCTTGGCCAGTATCTTGCCCCGTCGGGCGCGCATGTGCCAGTGGAGCGTTATCTGGAACCGGCCGAGTATGACGAGCTTGCCGCACGGGCCAAGGAAATAGGCTTTAAGGCCGTAATGTCCGCGCCGCTTGTGCGCAGTTCCTATCTGGCCGGCAGAATGTACGCCTCGCTTTCGGCAGGTAACTGAACCGCAGGTTTTTTGACGCATAGCCGCCCGCAAAAAGCGGGCGGCTTTTTTATGCGCCAGTTTATGATGCGCCCTGCATGTTTTTTTACGTTTACCGGTTTGTCTGCTCGGCTTGTATGCTTTGGCAGGCGCGACCTTGATGCTTTTGCCGTAGCTCAGTCGTTCCGATATGTCAGCGACCTGCGGAGGGGGAATTAATTGTTCGGATTGATTGCGGATTTCATGCGGTAAAGTCCCGTTCCGCTTATCGGCGTGTTGGCTGAACAAATAAACTTCATTTCGGCTATCTGGAAATTTGTAAATATCTGAAGAACTTCCAACGGGCGGTTGCCTATAAAATATTTTTTAGCGCAGCGGTAAAAAAATTTGTTCACTCCGGGATTATCCTGAGTCCTAATTAAACTGCGCCCAATCTGCTGGCCGCTGTCGGGTATGGGGCTGTGACTACGGTAAAAGCATTTCGGCTCGGCAGGTCCGGCATACAGCTTCAGCCTGATTACTGCCGATATCTGTTATTTAATAAAAAAGCCCCCGCCATAAAGGCGGGGGCTGCAAGCGGTTCATTTCTTTTTGTTCTTAACGGTTTTTTTAGCGGGTTTGTGCGCGGGTTTTTCTTCCTGCGCTTCAGGAATCGGCTCTTCCTGCTCCTCTTCCTGCTTTTTGCGGCGGCGCTTTAATTCCTCGAGCGGCGCTTCCTCTATGGAGGAAAGGCATACCTTGGCGCACAGGTCGTCGCCGTTATACTCCTCGTAAACATAGCCCACGCCGTTTGCGTAGTAGCGCACCGAGGAGGCCCCGTGTCTGCCGGAAGTGTTTGTAACCACCTTTATGCAGTCGGGAAATTCCATGCCGTTTGCAAGGCTCAGCTTTACGCCGGTTTCGGCTATTTCACTGCGGTCGGGAAGTTCTTCCCATTTAAGGCCTTTGCGTACCGGCCGTATGAATTCCGTGCGTCCGCCCATTACGATGCCGTCGCAGGACACCACGGCCTTGGCGCTTTTTGTCACGGCGAATTCCGTAAAGGTCTCATGGCCGCGCAGTTCAACGGTCATGCGCATGTCGGCCGTTTCGGTCTTGCCTTTTTTTTCAACGCTCAGCACTACGGTCGTCACTTTTGCCGTGCCGCCGAATTCGCTGCTTTCGTAGGCGTACTGGTACTTTGCGGCGGTGCGCAAAGGATAGTAATCCTTCATCAAATTCACTCCTTTGACTGCCTTGTCCTTTAATATGATAGCAATTTAAGCGGCAGGGCGGTTGTCCCGTCATTGTGGAGGGGGGCGGGAAATACTAAAATCTATAAAGTCCCGCAAATAGGACTGTAAAAGCATAATGATAAACATATTCGTGATAATGTTTGCAACGTTGTTTGTCCTGATCGGCAATGTAAGTGTATCCGCCGCAGGATTCCGGCTTCCGGACGCTTCGGTAGCCGCCATGAGCATGGCAAACGCCTTTACCGCACAGGCCGACGACGCGTCGGCCACCTGGTATAACCCCGCGGCCACCACGAAGCTGGATGGTACGCAGGTGCAGACTGGCGCCAATCTCATCACCCCGACTATGCGTCATACCCCTACTAACGGGCAGGTGGACGATTCCGCCAGCACGACGCATATTCAGCCGCATCTTTTCGCTACCCATAAAATAGGCGGGCGATGGTCGGCCAGTATCGGCGTAACGGCCCCTTTCGGGCTTGCGTCCGACTGGTCAGCGACTAATTCTCCTACAAAATATGTCGCCACATATTCACAGATTGTAGCTGTGAACACCAACGCTAATCTTGCCTATAAACTGACCGACGGCTTCTCGGTCGCGGGAGGTTTGGATATCGTCCAGCTGGACGCGGATTTGGCCAAAAGCATAAGTCCTTATCTGCCACAGTATGGCGAGCTCAGCCTAAAGGGCAGCGGTACAGGCGTAGGAGCCAATCTTGCGGCTTATTTCGCTCCGAATGACAAACTCAGTTTCGGAGCCAGCTGGCGCAGCGATGTGCGGGTGGATATCAACGGTACGGCCAAAACGACCGGGACCGCTGTTTTGGATAATTCCGCCAGCACCACGCTTACTCTGCCGGCCTCCCTCCAGTTCGGAACGTCCTGGAAGGCCACGGAAAAACTGATTGTCAACGCGGATCTGGAATACACGGCATGGTCATCTTACGATAAGCTGATTATCCAGTCGCAGACCATCAGTCAGATTCCCGGCAGTACCTCCGACACCAGTACCGATATTAAGGACTGGAAGGATGTATGGGCAGTGCGCCTCGGCATGCAGTATGCCATGCGCCAGTGGCTTAAGATTCGCGGCGGTCTGCTTTACGACAGCAACCCCGTTCCGGATGAGCGTTTTGAAACGCGCGTGCCGGATTCAGACCGTATCGGTTTTTCCACCGGTCTCGGTCTGAAGAAAGGCCCGTTTACCTGCGACATAGGCTACATGTTCCTGTACTTCAAACCACGGAACATCCTTAACAGCATAGGCGGAGGCAGCAGCGTAATCTCCAGCCTTAACGGTGAATATAACTCGCACGCGCATCTGGTCGGCGCGACGCTGGGTTACGCGTTCTAACACTCAAACCAAAATTGCGGGATGAAGCCCCCTCTTGCGAGGGGGCTTTTTCTTTGCTGCGGCGCGGGTTTTATTTGCTATACTCAGGCTGTAAGCAGTTCAAAACAGTGGGGGAAAAACTAAATGATAAACAGAAAGTCCGTTGTGTTTCTTATGGCTGCGGCCATGATGATGTCCGGCTCTTTTGCCTTTGCAGCGAAAAGCAAAAAAGCGGCGGGTGACGCAAACAAGGCCGAGTCCCAGCAGGCAGGCGACCAGCAGGCGGGCAAGCCTGATTTCGACCAGATTAAGCAGAACATGCTCAAGCGCCTTAACCAGCGCATGCAGGACCTGCAGAAGGAAATTGAATGCGTGAACGCCGCCACCGACGGAAAAGCGCTGCGCCAGTGCCGCAGGAACCACGCCCCTAAGGGCCGCCATCCCGGCGCCATGAGGAATAAGGGCGAAGGCCGTCCCTCTGAAATGGGCGAGCCGCCGCAGGGCGCACCGGAAGGTTCAGGCGAGGAAGGCGAGCATATGGCCCCTCCTTCCGACATGGAAGGCAACGATTCCAAATAAGCAGGGCGGTCACTTTGCCTCCGGCCAAATCCGGCGGCATGGCTGACCACCCCGTGTGTACGTTATAGGATGTAAATAGAACAGCCCGCCTTTTGGCGGGCTGTTTTTTCATACGGTTAAATTATCTAAAATATATATATGGAAACGGACGAGAGCAGACTTCTTGAGCGCGCGCGGGGCGGCGACGATGCCGCCTTTTCCGAGCTTGCGCTCAGATACAAGGACCGGCTTTTCGGCATAGCCGCCGGAGTCTGCGCCCGCATGCCCTCCGAAACTGACGACGTGGTGCAGGATACCCTTATTTCGGCGTTTCGCCATATAGGTTCGTTTCGGGCAAATGCGGCTTTCAGCACATGGCTTTACCGCATAGCCGCCAACAACTGCTGGCAGCGTAGGCGGCTATCCTGTACAGCCATGTCCCGAATGTCGAGTTGGCGATGAAACATATAGATTCGTTCAAGGCCAACTCGACATTCGGGACATGGCTGTACAGGATAGCCGCCAACAACTGCTGGCAGCGTAGGCGGCTATCCTGTACAGCCATGTCCCGAATGTCGAGTTGGCGATGAAACATATAGATTCGTTCAAGGCCAACTCGACATTCGGGACATGGCTGTACAGGATAGCCGCCAACAACTGCTGGCAGAGAATGCGCAAGGTTAAAAGCGAAAGACTTTCACCCCTGCCCGATGAAAATTCCTCCGACCATCCTTCGCGCTCCTGCGTAAATGAAAACGCGGTTAAAGACGAGCTTTCCGCCGCAGTCAGCCGCGCTTTATCTTCCCTGCCCGCGCCCTACCGCCTTGCCGTTACCCTGTGCGATATAGAGGGGCGCAAAAATTCCGAGGCCGCCGCTATGCTCGGCCTGTCGCTTCCGGCCCTTAAAGCCCGTCTGCATCGCGGGCGGCTCATGCTTCAGAAACAGCTTTCCTCCTTCCGCTAAAAAATAGTTTGCATCCTTTTGCGCCCTTACTGCATCTAATCAGTGAAGGCGCAAAAAAGAGAACCCAAAGAGTGCCTTCCACCGGAGGCCGCAAAATGCTGCGGCTAAAACAAGGAGGAAGTATGGAAAATCTTACAGCCGCAACATTCAAAAGCAAAGTGTTTGATTATTCAGCGCAGAAGGATTACGCTTTCGCGGGGGAAAGACCTTGCATTGTGGATTTTTACGCCGACTGGTGCGGCCCCTGCCGCATGCTGTCGCCGATTCTGGCAGAGGTGGCCGGAGAGTACGCCGGAAAGATTGACGTGTACAAGGTAAACACGGAAACGGAACCCGAACTTGCCGCCGCGTTCGGCGTAAACAGCATACCCAGCCTGCTTTTTGTGCCCAAGACCGGAAAACCGGCAATGGCGCAGGGGCTTGTGCCGAAGGAGTCGCTTAAAGAGGCGATATCGTCCGTGCTGGGGGTCAAATGAGCCGGAAAGCTTTTGTCGACGCCTCGCGCTGTGACGGCCTGCCGACCTGCATAGTGAAGTTTACCTGCCCTTTCGGGGCGGTCAAGCAGAAGATGGGTTTTCTGGGCGGCACGGCGGCAGTTATAGCCGAAAAATGCACCGGCTGCGGCAAGTGCGTGACGGTGTGCCCGCATCAGGCCATAACGCTTAAATGATTGCGCAGTGCAAAACCCCTAAAAAACCCCTTGGCCAAACAAAGCCAAGGGGTTTTTTATGAAATCTGGTGGACGTGAGGGGGATCGAACCCCTGACCTCCTGCATGCCATGCAGGCGCTCTCCCAGCTGAGCTACACGCCCGTCTGTCTGGTAACTATAGCATTTTAGGTCGTTATTCGGCAAATCCGCGCGGCGGCTACCGTCGGAGGGAGGGGAAAACAGCTGTCGTTTTTAAACTGCGGCGGGCCGCCTCAAAGCCGTCCGCTCCGGTCTTATTTTTTCAGGTAGGGTTTTATTTCGGCGTAAACCCTGTCGGCTATCATGGCGTAGCCTTTGGCGTTGGGGTGAATGGCGTCTGATTTGAGCGACGGGTCGGTCAGTATGCCTTTCATTATTGCGGGAATAAAAAGCGCCTTATGTTTTTTGCACAGCGTTTTGAACTCTTTTCCGTAGGCGCTGCTCATAAGCATGCCGCCTGTTTCGGCAACCACGGCTATGGCTCCGGCCTGCTGGGTGCGCGTTATCATGCTCTCTACCGCCGAGACGGTCTGCACAAGCGGAACCTGCTGCATATAGTCGTTTCCGCTAAACTCAATTATCACCATGTAGGGGTTACGGGAAAGAGCGTCTTCATCAATGCGCGCGAGGCCGTCTGCGGCAATATTTCCCGACACTCCCGCGTTTATAACGGACATCGGCACTTTTGCCGCCAGTTTTGACGGGTAGTCATCGCCCGCCTGCACGCCGTAGCCCGCGGTAAGGCTGTCGCCAAAGCAGACTATGGCCGTGCCTTTGGACTCACGGTTTTTTAGGTCCTGCGTACAGCCGCACAGCGCAAGCAGGCTTACTGCGGCTATAAGGTATTTTTTCATTGTCCGGCCTTTTTCTGTTTTGCTATGCGCAGTCTTGTCTGCACATGCTGGTTGAAAGTCTGCGTAAACTGGTGTCGGCCGGTTCCGTCGGCCACGAAAAATAGCGCGTCGGTTGCGGCCGGATTTAGCGCCGCAGATATGGAGGCCAGACCGGGATTTGCTATAGGCCCCGGCGGCAGGCCGTCTTTATAGTAGGTGTTGTAGGGCGAGGGAAATTTAAGGTCGGCATATGTCAGGCCCTTGCGCCACCAGCTGTTTTGGCCGGCGTCAAAACCCAGAGCGTACTGCACGGTCGGGTCGGCTTCAAGGCGCATGCCTTTTTTTATGCGGTTTAGGTAGACCGCCGCTATCATGGGGCGTTCGTCTTCCACCACGGCTTCGCGCTCAATTATCGAGGCCAGCGTAAGCACGTCGGTCTCGCTTAGACCGGCGGGCAGTATTGTCATAAGCGGTTTTACGCGGTGCGCGTATTCCTTCAAAAACGCGTCGGCCACCTGCTGGGGCGCGGTGTTCTTTTCAAAAAAATAAGTGGAGGGGAAAAGCCGTCCTTCAAGTTTGTCTTTTTTTACTATGGCAAGGAAGGCTTTGGCATTGGTTATTTTAAGTTCGCCTATGCGCTGGGCTATCTGTTCGGAGCGCCAGCCTTCGGGAATGCTGAGTTTTATATAGTATGAACCGTCGGTGTTAAGAAGGACCCAAACGGCCTCTTCCGATGACATGTTCTGCCGCATCATGTAGCGGCCGGGCTTTAGTTTTTTTGCCGCGCCCATGGCGCGGAAAACAAGGCGGAACCATGTAGTGCTTTTTATTATGCCGGAGGTTTTGAGCGTCTGCGCAACTTTCGCGCCCGACGAGCCTTCGTCTATTTCCACCTGAACGGAAGGACCCACGCCGAAGTAGTGTATACCGGCCAGCGTGGCGATTATGCTCAGGGCCACTATGGTTTTTGTTATCCTGCTCAAGCCTTTTCTCCGAGTTTTACTTCCAGCACGGCCGAGTACACCGGCCCGCTGTGGCTAAGTTTGCTTTCCATTAAAATTACGCTTTCCATGACGCTTTTTACCGGCGGGGTTTTACGGCTTAATTCCGCTATGGCCGCGCTTAAGGCGCGCGCGCCGCGCAGGCCGCGCGCACGGCCCAGCGTCATATGCGCGACAAAGGGACGTGTTTCGGTTTCAAAGCCGGCCGCGCGCAGTTTTGCGCCTATGGCGTCATAAATACGCTCAAGGCCGCGCGTCTTGTCTTCCGCTCCGGCCCAAAGAACCTGAGGGCGTTCGGCCGACGGAAATGCGCCCAGTCCAGTAAGATTTATTTCAAAAGGTTCGGCGGATGCGGCCGCCTGCACCGCTTCTTTTACAGCGGGAAGTTTTGCCGCGTCCACGTCGCCCAGAAAGTGCAGGGTGAAGTGAAGGTTTTCGGGCTCCACCCATTTTACGTCTGCGCCGGTGTCGGCCAGCTTGCGCTTCAGGCGCAGCACCTCGCGGTTGAAATCGTCGTTTGCTTTAACTGCTATGAAAAGTCTCATTGTACCTGTCTCCGGCGCTTTGCGCGGTTTTGGCGGGCAAGTTCGCGGCGTTTGCGCATCTGCTCGCGGCGGGCGGCTATTTTAGCGGCTCGAGCCGTTTTGACGGTGCTTTTATCCCGTCCGTTGGCGGTTTTGCCCTGAACGGCGGTTTGCTTTCGGCCCTTCAGACGCTTATCAATACTGTTTTCCAGCTTGCGCCCGTCCTGTTTTAATTTTTTTTCCTCGCCTCGTATTTTCTGCCAGCGGGTAAAGAAGGCTCGCCTTATTTTGTCCTTCTTTTCGGGCGGCATTTCCCGCCAGTTCTTTTTTATTTCAAACAGGCGCATGCGCAGAGCGGATACCATGTCGTTATGTCTGTTAAGGCGAACCATGCGCGATACCACAAGCGCGCGGTCCATGCCCCTGAAAGTGACTTCCTGCCGCTTTTTAAGCTGTATGCTGCGGGCGGTCGTCCTGTCGCTTTCGCTGGGGCCGACCTCTATTTCGCCCTCGTCGAAAACTCCGGCCGAGGTTTCGTCCGTTGCCGTGGCGTATTCCACCGCAAATTCCGTTCCGCGCACCGAGCAGACCGCCGAGGGCGTGTACATCCGCCAGCTGCGCGCTCTTTTGGCTATATCCTTTACGCGGGCAAGCAGGCCGCCCTGCTTGAGCCGGAATTTCGCATCTTTATGGGCCGTGGAGGTTATCTCGAAAACGGTGTCGGCATCAAGGCGCACCACGCTTTCGCCGTCAAAGGAAATTTCGGCCGAGGAATTTTCGCCCGTGCGTATTTTATCGTTGTCATCGAGCGGCATGTCCGCGTCAGCCTCGGCCCACTGGCCTTCGGTGTCTGCCGACATTATTTCGACAGTGCCTTCCTTTGCGCTTAGTATGGCTGTCCACTGACCTGACGATGTGTCGTCCGCGTGCAATGCGCAGACCGCAGTTAAAAAAATGGCGCACAGGCACAATAAATATTTACGCATCCTACCCCCGTTTAAGACGGCAGAAATGCCGCCGTCCAACCTGCAGAACGCCTTCTTTTGAAAGCGGGCCGTCCTGCGTAAGCTTCTCGCCGTCAAGGCGCACCGCGCCCTGGTCGACCAGTCGGCGCGCCTCGCGCTTGCTGGGTGCAAAACCGGACTCGAAGATTATCGTGCACAGGGTAACGCCGTCTTTAAGTGTCACTTCCGGCATGTCGTCGGGAAGCTGTTTTTTTGAAAAAACTTTTTCAAATTCCGCGCGCGCCGCAATGGCGGCTTCCGCGCCGTGGAACCGCTCCACCATAAGCGCGGCAAGGCGCTTTTTTGCTTCCATGGGGTGCATGGCCTTTACGGCGGCAAGGTCTTCCGACGTAAGCAGTTCGTAGTAGTTGAGCATCAGGCTGTCGGAGACCGACATCATTTTGCCGAACATGTCGCCAGCCGCGTCTGAAAGTCCCACATAGTTGCCGTAGGACTTGGACATTTTTTTAACGCCGTCCGTGCCTAGGATAAGCGGCACGGTAAGTACTACCTGCGGCTTCTGCCCGTAGTCTTTCTGAAGGTCGCGGCCCATGAGCAGGTTGAAAATCTGGTCCGCGCCGCCGAGTTCCACGTCGGCTTCCAGCGCCACGGAGTCGTAGCCCTGAAACACTGGGTATAAAACTTCCAGCATGCTTATGGGACTGCCGGCGGCCATGCGTTTTTTAAAATCGTCGCGCTCAAGAAGGCGGGAAACCGTGACCTTTGCAAGTGCGGAAAGCATCGGCGAGGCCGTGCCTCCGCTGAAATGGCCGTCGGTCATTTCGGAGCCGGCGAACTTAACAAGCCACTCGCTGTTATAGCGTATTTCTGTCTTTTTCGGGTCGAGAATTTTGAATGCCTGCTTGGCGTAGGTCTCGGCGTTTTCGCGGATTTTTTCTATCGAAAGGACGGGTCGGGTCTTGTCGCGGCCAGAAGGGTCGCCTATGCTGGCCGTAAAATCGCCTATAACGAGCACGCCGATGTGGCCGAGGTCCTGAAAAGCGCGCATTTTGTTAAGCACGACGCTGTGGCCCAGATGCAGGTCCGCGCTGGTGGGGTCGGCACCAAGTTTTACGCGCAGGGTCTTGCCGGATTCCAGCTTCTGCTTTAGTTCGGCTTCGTTTACGAGGTCAACACAGCCTCTTTTAATATGGGCAATCTGTTCGTCGATGGTCATAAGTCCCCTTGCGCAATATAAGTATTAATAAAAATGTATAAATACCGCGTTTAACGCGGAACGCCTTTAAGATTCTATTTTTTTGAGACGGTGCAATACAAGCCGTTAATGAAAATCATACGGGTCGGCCACCGCGCGGAAAATTACGGGTCGGCGCACTTTTATGCCAGCGTCGCAGGCGCGCAGGGCAAGGGTGATAAGTTCGTCGCTCCGCGTTTTCATAATCAGATGGGCGCGCGCAGTCGTTTTGCCGCCGCATTTGGCGGGGCCTAAAAGTTCAAAATCGCGGTTTTCCGCAAAGCCCGCACCTTCCGTTGCGGCCAGAATAAGGTCTGCGGCTTTATTGCAGAGTTCGGCGGCCGCGTCGTCGTTTTTTGCCTCGGCCTCAAACCGCACAAGGCGGCAGTAGGGGGGGTAATTAAGTTCCTTGCGGAACTGCAGTTCCTTTAGCGCGAACTCCATGTACCCGCCGCTGGCGGCCGCGGCCATGCATTCGTCATCCTTGCGGTTGGTCTGGATTATGAACACGCCGCCGTCGGTAAGGCGGCCTTTTGTCTGCATTAGCATCTGGCAGGTTTTTTCGCCAGCGCGGAAATCGGGGGTGGAAAATTCTGTGTCGGCGTCTATTACTGCGGCTATGCCGAGGTTTGGCAGGGCAGTGCCGCGCGACAGAAGCCTTGTGCCGACGGCAAAACGGGCCATGCCTTCGGTAAATGCCGAGGTTACGGTACGTCCCTCGCCGGACTTGTTTTTTACGGTTTCCGCGTCAAAGCGGATTATGCCCGCGTCGGGGAAAAATTTATCCAGCTCGCTTACCGCCTTCTGCGTGCCGCCGCCGGACTGTCTGAAAATGCTGTTTTTGCAGTGCGGGCAGACAAAGGGTTTTATTGCTTCGGTTCCGCAGCGCAGGCAGAAGTAGCCTTCCTGTTTGCCTTTGTGCAGGGCCACGGGGCCGCCGCATTTTTTGCAGAGGTACGGGCGCAGGCAGTTAAGGCATACGCAGGCCGAGGCGTAGCCGGTGCGGTTGATGATGAAAAGGGCGTTTTTACCGGCCATTACGGCGCGGTCGGTTTCGTCGAGCAGTCTGTCGCTTAAAATCTTCGATTTCTCGCCGTGCTTGTCGCACAGCATGGTTTGCGGGCGGACGGCGTTTTGCGGCGTTTTAAGGCGCAGCATTTCGTACTGGCCGTCTACCGCGAGGCGCAGGGACTCAAGCGACGGAACCGCGCTTGAAAGGACAAGCGGAAAATGTTCCGTTTCGGCGCGGCGCAGTAAAATGTCGCGCGCGTGGTAAAAGGGGCGGCTGTCTTCCTGTTTGTAGCTTTCGTCCTGTTCTTCCTCAATGGCGACGAAAGCCGCGTTTGAAAGCGGCAGCAGACAGGCCGAACGCGTGCCGACAAAAATGCGCGGCGCGCCGCGCAGGGCGGAGGCCCATACTTTTTTCCGGCGGGACGTGGTGATTTTGCTGTGCCACAAAAGGGGTTCGGACTGCGAGTAGGCGGCCAGCTCGGCGGCCAGTTTTTCGGCCATGAAAATGTCGGGCGCAAGCACAAGCACCTGCCGTCCGGCCGTCGTGGCGGAGGCGGCAAGGCGTTTTAATATCTCGGTCTTTCCCGTCGAGCAGTCGCCGAAAAGCAGAAAAACCGAAGGCCGCTTTTCGCACACGGCGTCGGTGATTTTCGCGCTGGCCTCGGCCTGTTCGGGGCTGAGGGCAAAAAGCGGAGTCTTGGCCTGTTTGGGCTCGTCTTTTGCCTGAACGTCGGTCTCCGCGACAAACTGCGGAACCACCAGCTCCAGCGCCATGCCGAGGCTTGAGCCCCAGCGTTTTTTTATGAAATTGCCCAGCTCCAGAAGCGGGGGGAAAAGCACTCCCGTATCGGGCAGGGACATGATTTTTTTTAGGACCACGCCTTCCGGCAGTACGGGCCTTTCGGAGGACACTGCGGTTATTACGCCGATTTTTGGTATGGGGCCGAAAAAGGTGCGTACCCGCATACCCGCGCAGGGGCGCTGGGAATCGTCGATTTCATAATCGAATTCCTTGTCCAGCGGCACGGGAAAGGCCACTTTGCAGAACATGGGGTTAATCTTTTACCGCGGTGAAAACGAATTGCGGCGGGAGGTTGCGTATCTCAAACTCCATGTCCACCTTGCGGAAACGCTGGCGGACAAGCGGTATGAGATGCGTCGTGCACTGGCAGGCCACAAAGCGGCCGCCGGGGCGCAGAAGGGCGTAAATATCGTCGAGCAGGGTACAGCGTTCGTCAAGCGAAAGAAGCGCGAAGGGCACGGAGCAGATTACGCAGTCGGCGTTTTCCACCGCGTGATTGTAGGCTATGGCGGAAAGTTTGCGCGCGTCTCCGTTATAGGCGGTAAGACGGCGGTTTTTCATGCGGCGGAACGCCTTGAAAAATTCCTTGTCCTTTTCCACCGCAAGCAGGCGCGATTCCTTCGGCATGGCTTTTAAAAGTTTTCTTGTCAGTATGCCTTCGCCCGCGCCAAGCTCTATAATAACCGAGCATTTTTTTGGGTTTACTGCCTTGAGCACCCGCTCAATCAGATATTTTCCGCCGGGGTTCGGCGCGCCCACCGTCGGGTCGGAACAGATTTTTTTTATGTAGGCAATGGACTTTTTAGCCGAATCGCTTTTGCGGTTTACGGCCTTTATAAGCCGGTCGATAAAGCCTTCGTCGCGGCTTTTGCGCGCTGTTTCGGTCCTTCTCATTGCAGTTTTTCCGGCATTTTAAGACCGGCCTCATGCATGAGCATCTGCAAATCCTGCCACGCGTCGCGCTTCCAGTTGGGGTTGCGCAGAAGGGCGGCGGGGTGATAGGTGGCTATCACCTTTATGTCGCGGCCGTCGGGACTTTTGTAGTCGTGCAGTTTGCCGCGCAGGGCGCCAAGCGTCTTGTTTGGCGAGGCTGTAAGCCATTTTGCGGCAACCGAACCCAGCGCCACTATGTATTTGGGCTTAATAAGGGCAATCTGTCTTTGCAGGTAGCCGGTGCAGGCCGCCATCTCTTTTTCCGTGGGCGGGCGGTCGTTGCCGCGCTTATCGGGATTTGAGGGGTCGGTCATCGGGTGGCACTTGGCGATATTGGCTATGTAAACGGTCTGTCTGGAAAGCGACATGGCCGCCATCATCTTGTCGAGCAGCTGGCCCGCGCGGCCCACGAAAGGCTCGCCTTTGCGGTCTTCCTCGTAGCCGGGGCCTTCGCCCACGAACATTATTTCCGCGTGCGGATTGCCCACGCCGAAGACGGCTTTTATGCGGCTTGCGCCCAGCGGGCATTTTGCGCAGACTTCCACCTCGGCGCGGATGGCGTCAAGGTCCTTGTCCTGCGGAAGGTCGGTATTTGCTGAAAGCGGTGTGTTCTTCATAGGTTCTTGTCTGACGTCGGTTTCCGGGGTCTGCGGCATGTCCGGCTGAACGGTTTCCTGTCCGGCGGAAGCGTTGTCCCGTGCCGTCTGGTAATAGGTAGTTTCCTTTTCCTGCGCCTGCGGCGTTTGCGCGGCCGGCTGAGGTGCGGGCGCGGATTCCTGCTGCTGTACATGCGCGGGTGCGGCCTCCTGCTTTTTATGGGGCGGGCAGGGGGGCAGGTCGTCTGCGTCTGCGCGGCGCAGATATTGACGCAGGTCGCGCGTAAGAGCGCGCAGTTCTTCGCTTGGTTCGGACATGGATGTTATAAGGGGTAAAATGAAAAGCGGCTCCGGCGGTGCATACTGCCGGAGCCGCATGAAAAGACTACTCGGCTATTTCGAGCTCGACGTCCTTGAGTTTGGCCGCTTCTTTTTTCTTTCTGGCCTCTTCCTCAAGTTCCATCTTGGCGCGGGCTTCCTTCTCTTCCGCCCACACCTTCATGATTTCCTCGTTGCTGACTTCGTTGTTGAGTATCTGGGCAAGCGCCGCCTTGATGACACTGGCGTGCGGCTTGTTCTTGAATTCGTCATTGCGGCTGAGATGCTTGGCCCACATGGCGCTGATTACCACGAGGTCGTATTTGTCCTTGCTGTAATTCATTATCATTGCTTCGAGTTCCGACGGAATTATATTGCTCTGGTTGGGCATTTGCCGCCTCCTTGCTTAGATAAATCTGTAACCGTCCGCGCTTTTGCGGAAACGGGCCAGCTGGCGCGCGGCGCGGCATTTTTCGGCCGCGACCACGGCTTTTACATCGGCGACGGCCTGCTTAAGGTCATCGTTTATAACGATGTAGCCGTATTTTTTCATCAGGGCTATTTCCCTGCGGGCGGTTTTAAGCCGGCCCGCTATGTTTACCGTGTTGTCCTTTCTGTTTTCAAGACGGGCCCGCAAAGTCTTCCAGTCCGGCGGAATCAGAAACACCAGCGCCGACTGGGGATATTGCCGCGCCACGGTTTTTGCGCCCTGCACGTCGATGATAAGCACGGGGCACTTGCCCCGCTTCATCGTCTGTTCAAATTGTTTGCGCGGCACGCCGTAGTAGTTGTCGAAGACCTTGGCCCATTCCACCATCATATTTTCTTTTATGGCTTTTTCAAAGCGGGCCTTGGTCCAAAAATGGTAATCCGTGCCGTTTTTTTCGCCGAGCCTGGGTTTGCGGGTCGTCGCGGTGACGACCCGCTCCAGTGTTAAATCCTCCTTCAGGAGGAGGGCGCAGACCGTGGTCTTGCCTCCCCCTGAAGGTGATGAAATGACAACCGGAAACCCGGGCTTGGTCATTGGTTATTTTTTAGCGTTGCGCACGACAGCCTGAGCGGCCGCAAGGCGCGCTATGGGCACGCGGAACGGCGAGCAGGACACGTAGTTGAAGCCCGCTCTGTAGCACAGGTCAATGCTGGCGGGGTCGCCGCCGTGCTCGCCGCAGATGCCGACTTTCAGGTCCTTGCGGACGCTGCGGCCGCGGTTGATGCCTATCTTGATGAGTTCGCCCACCGCGCTCTGGTCGATGGTCTGGAACGGATCGGCGTCGAGGATGCCCTTGTGCAGATAGGACGGCAGGAAGCTGCCTATGTCGTCTCTGGAGAAGCCGAAGGTCATCTGGGTCAGGTCGTTGGTGCCGAAGGAGAAGAACTGGGCGACACCGGCGATCTTGTCGGCGATGAGAGCCGCGCGCGGTATTTCAATCATGGTTCCGACCATGTGCGGGATTGATTTCATGCCGGTCTTTTCAAGGGTTTCCTTGTAGACGCGCTTGATGATTTCAATCTGGTCCGCGATTTCGCGTTCCGAGCAGGTCACGGGGATCATGATTTCAGGCGAGACTTTAACTTTCTTCGCAAGCAGTTCGGCCGTGGCCTCGAAAATGGCGCGTACCTGGGTCTCGGTGATTTCCGGATAGGTCACGCCGAGGCGGACGCCGCGGTGGCCCATCATGGGGTTGCTTTCGCGCAGATCAACGGCGCGTTTCTCAAGCTCATCGAAGGAGATGTTGAGGGACTTCGCCAGTTCCTGCAGTTTGGCCTGATTGTGCGGCACGAACTCGTGCAGGGGGGGATCCATGAGACGGATGGTTACGGGCAGTCCCTGCATGGCTTCCAGCGTCTGGCGGATGCTTTCCTTCATGTGCGGGAACAGCTCGGCCAGCGCGGCGCGGCGTTCCTCGACGGTCTTGGAAACGATCATCTTGCGCAGTTTGAAAAGCGGTTCATCCGCGCCTTTTCCATAGAACATGTGCTCGATTCTGAACAGACCGATGCCTTCCGCTCCGAACTTGCGGGCGCGGGCGGCGTCTTCCGGCGTGTCGGCGTTGGTGCGGACCTTGAGGGTACGTATCGAATCGCAGACTTTCAGGAAGTCGATGAACAGGCTGTTGTTCTCGGCGGCGTTAAGCATGTCGAGCTTGCCGTTATAGACAAGACCCTTCGAGCCGTTGAGCGTAATCCACTCGCCTTCCTTGATGGTGATGCCGTCGACCTTGATGGTCTTGGACTTGGCGTCGATTTCAAGCGTGCCTGCGCCGACTACGCAGCATTTGCCCCAGCCGCGTGCCACGAGGGCCGCGTGCGAGGTCATGCCGCCTCTGGCGGTAAGAATTGCGGAAGCGGCGCGCATGCCTTCGACATCTTCGGGATTGGTTTCTTCGCGGGCGATGATGACCTGCTTGCCCTGCTTTGCGGCTTCAACGGCGTCGGCGGCCGTGAACACGACCGTGCCGGTTGCGCCGCCGGGACCCGCGGGAAGACCCTTTGCAATGGCCTTGCTCTTGGCTTCGGCCTTGGGGTCTACGATGGGGTGGAGGAGCTCGTCGAACTGCGCCGGTGAAACGCGCATGACGGCGGTTTCGCGGTTGATGAGTCTTTCCTTAAGCATGTCGAGGGCGATCTTGACGGCGGCAAGGCCGTTTCTCTTGCCAACGCGGCACTGGAGAATCCAGAGAACGCCGTTTTGAATGGTGAACTCGATATCGAGCATGTCGCGATAATGTTTCTCGAGGCGGCGCTCGACGGAGTAGAGTTCCTTGTAAACTTTCGGCATGGCCTTTTCAAGGCTGACGAGACCGACCGACTGGTCGGAGGCGGATTCCTTGTTTATCGGGGCCGGGGTGCGGATGCCGGCGACGACGTCCTCGCCCTGCGCGTTAATGAGGTATTCGCCGTAAAAATATGCGCCGCCCGTTCCGGGGTTGCGGGTGAAAGCAACGCCGGTGGCGCTGTCTTCGCCCATATTGCCGAACACCATGCTCTGCACGTTGACGGCCGTGCCCCAGTTGTGGGGGATGTTTTCAATGTTTCTGTAAGCGATTGCGCGCTTGCCGTTCCACGACGCGAAAACCGCGCCGATTGCGCCCCACAGCTGTGCCATGGGTTCGTCCGGGAAGGGCTTGCCGAGAACTTCGCTGACCTTGACTTTGAAGGCTTCGCAGAGGCTCTTGAGATCTTCGGTGTTGAGGTCGGTGTCGAACTTCGCGCCTTTGGCTTTCTTGACATCGCCCATCAGTCTGTCGAGGATTTTGCGGATGCCCATGTCGTCTTCGGGCTCGATGCCTTCGGCCTTTTCCATGACGACGTCGGCATACATCATAATAAGACGTCTGTAAGAATCGTAAACGAACCGCTCATTTTTGGTGGCGGCAATCATTCCCGGAATGGTCTTGGAGGTAAGACCGACGTTGAGAATGGTTTCCATCATGCCGGGCATGGAGCTTCTTGCGCCGGAGCGGACGGAGACGAGCAGCGGGTTTTTGGCGTCGCCGAACTTGCGGCCCGTAATCTTTTCAATCTTGGCGAGGTTGGTTTCAACATCGGCCTTGAGGGATTTCGGGTAGGAACGCTTGTTGTTCCAGTAGTAGGTGCAGACTTCGGTGGTAATGGTAAAGCCCGGGGGGACGGGCAGGCGGAGATTGGGGTGTCCGGCCATTTCGGCCAGATTGGCGCCCTTTCCGCCGAGGAGGTCCTTCATAGAGCCGTTACCGTCGGCCTTTCCTCCTCCGAAAAAATAAACGTTCTTGGCAGAGCGCTTTGCTGAGGCAGCTGTCGATTTCTTGCTTCTTACCGAACTTGTCGCCATGTGACTCTCCTTATGTTATGGGGTGCAACTATGGCCCTGTACGGGCTTTTACGCCAAAATGCATTCTACGATATTGCCGCCCGCGCTTGCAAATGCACGTTCCCATTTGCTAAATAATCGTAACCATGAAAACAAGACACCCGCGGGCCCGCTTCGTTTTTGCGGGCTCGGAACTGCTGCAGGGAAAACTGAACACTTATACGCCGGAGCTGGCCGCCCGTCTGGGCGCGTTCGGCTTTACGGCCGAGGGGGAACAGACCGTTCCCGATTCCCTCGAGGAAATAAAAACCGCCGCCGAACGCGCGCTGGCTTCGGCCGACCTTGTAATCATCGTCGGCGGGCTGGGACCCACTTTCGACGATTTGTCGCGCGAGGCCTCCGCCGCCGCGCTGGGCCGCACGCTTGCGGCCTCGCCCGCGCTTGAAACCGCGCTTAGGGCGCGCTTTAAAAAAATAGGCCGCGCCATGCCGGAGAACAATCTGCGGCAGACCATGCTGATAAAAGGCGCAAAGCCTCTGCCGAATCATTTCGGCACAGCGCCGGGCCAGTACATTATCGTCGGCAAAAAAATGCTCATGCTGCTTCCGGGGCCGCTTAAGGAATGGGCGCCCATGTACGAGCGCTACGGCGCCGCCGTCATAAAAAAGCATTTCGGGCGCGGCGTGCGGACGCTTTACCGCCGCATAAACATAACGGACATGGCGGAATCCGCCGCCGATGAAAAACTTCAGCCCGTAATGGCAAAATACCCGCAGGCGCGCTTTACAATTCTTGCCAAGGCGGGTGATTTGAGTTTTCATATTTATCTGGACTGCAAAACTCCAGCCGCGGGACGCAATGGCCTTGCCGCCATTGAAAAGGACTGCCGCGCCGTGCTGGGCGACAGTGTTTACTCGCGCGGCGAGGACACCCTTGAACAGGCCCTAGGCGCGGTTCTTTCCGCAAAAGGCTGGAAGGCCGCCACGGCCGAATCATGCACAGGCGGGCTTATTGCCAGCCGCATGACGGCAACGGGCGGAAGCTCCCAATATTATCAGGGAGGCGTTGTCGCCTACTCAAACGAGGTCAAGATGCGCCAGCTTGGCGTAAGCAAGGCCACGCTTGAGCGTTTCGGCGCGGTGTCGGAGGAATGCGCGCGGGAAATGGCTCGGGGGGCAATGAAAAATCTCGGCGCGGACTGCGCGGTGGCGACAACCGGCATTGCCGGACCCACCGGCGCGACCCCCGGAAAACCCGTGGGCCTTGTATACATAGCGGCCTGCGACAAAACGGGCAGGACGGCCTGCCGCGAGTACCGCTTCAAATGGGACCGCAATACCATTCAGGCATATACGGCAACCAAGGCCGTCAACATGCTGCGCAAGCTGGTGTGCGGGGCGGCCGGCTAGGTTGACAACGGCCGTCTTCAAAAGCTATACTTTAGCAGGAATAGGAAAAAACTTAATAAGAGGAATGCATCAATGCCTATAAACAACACGAAAGAAACCATTACCAAATTTCAGGAACACCCCACTGACACCGGCAGCACCGCGGTTCAGGTCGCGCTTCTGACTGAAAGAATCAAATACATTTCCGCCCATCTCAAGGACAATCCCAAGGATTACTCCGGCGAGAGAGGCCTGCTCAAGCTCGTCGGCCAGCGCCGCCGTCTTCTCAGCTACGTCAAGAAAAACGATCTGAATGAGTATCAGCAGCTCATCAAAAAGCTCGAAGTGAGGAAATAACACTAATGACAAATTCCAACATAACCCGCCTGGAAGAACAGGTGGGCGGTAAGTCCATTGCCATCGAAACGGGTCTCATCGCCAAGCAGGCAGACGGCGCTGTGACCGTTCGGTGCGGTGAGACCATCATTCTCGCGGCCGCTGTCACCTCCAAGGAACAGAAACCCGGTCCCGCGGATTTCGTACCCCTTACCGTCAATTATAAAGAAAGAACCTACGCCGCCGGCAAAATTCCCGGAGGCTTTTTTAAGCGTGAAGGCCGCCCTTCCACCAAGGAAGTGCTTTCTTCCCGTCTTACCGACCGCTGCGTCCGCCCGCTGATAGCCGAAGGCTACAACGCGGAAATCAACGTCACCACGATGGTGCTTTCCTTTGACGGCGAAAATGACGCCGACATTCTCAGCATCACCGCCGCATCCGCCGCGCTCGCAATTTCCTGCGTGCCGTTCAACGGCCCCGTGGCCGCCGTGCGCATTGGCATGAAAGACGGCAACCTTATAATCAACCCGACCGTAGCGGAACGCGAAAACGCCCCGCTCGACCTCGTGGTCGCCGGAACCCTTGAGGGTATCCTCATGGTGGAAGGCGGCGGCAACGAACTCGAAGACGCCGTCGTCCTCAAGGCCCTCGAAACGGCCAAGGTCGAAATCGACAAGCTGTGCAGACTCCAGCTCGCCCTGCGCGAGAAAGTCGGCCAGCCCAAGCTCGAAATCGCCAAGTGCGAAATTCCCGCCGATATCGCCAAGGCCGGTGAAGACACCGTCCGCCCGCAGGTCATCAAGGTTCTTGAAGGCTTCCTCGACAAGCAGTCCCGCGACAAGGCCATCAAGGAAATCAAGAAGGCCCTCGAAGCCCAGTTCATCACGGCCATGCCGGACTGCGGTCCCTACGTCTCGGTGGTCGTTGAAAACATCGTTTACGAAGAAAGCCGCAAACTCGTCATCGGAAAGAGAGTCCGCGTCGACGGCAGAAAGCCGGACCAGATTCGGCCCCTTTCCTCCATCGTCGGCCTGCTGCCCCGCGCCCACGGTTCCGCGCTGTTTACCCGCGGTCAGACGCAGGGTCTTGTGACCACCACCCTCGGCACCCCCGAGGACATGCAGATGGTCGAAGGCCTCGGCGAAACCTACCACGAGCGGTTCATGCTGCACTACAACTTCCCCGGTTTCGCGACCGGCGAGTGCAAACGCGATATGAGCCCCGGCAGACGTGAAATCGGCCACGGCAACCTCGCAAGACGCGCGCTTATGCCGCTGCTTCCGCCGGAAGAAGATTTCGGCTACACCATCCGTGTCGTTTCCGATATTACCGAATCCAACGGCTCCAGCTCCATGGCCTCCGTCTGCGGCGGCTCGCTGAGCCTGTTCGACGCCGGCGTGCCCATGAAGGCAGCCTGCGCCGGTATCGCCATGGGCCTTATTAAGGAAGGCAGCGATTATGTGGTCCTGTCCGACATCATGGGCATGGAAGACCACCTCGGCGACATGGACTTCAAGGTTACCGGTACCCGCAAGGGCATCACGGCTTTCCAGATGGACGTGAAACTTAAGGACGGCATCGCCCTCGACATCCTCGCAAAGGCCATCGAGCAGGCGCATCGCGGCCGCCTTCACATCCTCGAGCATATGGAACAGACCATCTCCGCTCCCCGGGCGCAGATGTCGGTCCATGCTCCCAGACTTTTCAGAATGACCATCCCGCAGGACAAGATCGGCGCGCTCATCGGCCCCGGCGGCAAGAACATCCGCCGCATCACCGACGAAACCGGCGCGAAGATTGAAGTCAACGACGACGGTGTGGTAATCATCTCCGGCGTGGAATCCGAGAAGGTTGAACATGCCCGCCAGATGGTTCACGACCTTACGGCCGAAGTGGAAGTAGGTCAGATCTACAACGGCAAAGTCGTGTCGATCAAAGACTTCGGTGCCTTCATCGAACTGCTGCCCGGCAAGGAAGGCCTGCTGCATATCTCCGAAATCGCGCATCACCGTATTCCGAAAGTGGAAGACGTGCTGCACATGGGAGACGAAGTGCAGGTCAAGGTAGTGGAAATCGACAATTCCGGCAAGGTCAGGCTGTCGCGGAAGATTCTGCTTCCGCCGCCGGCAAAGGCCGCCCGGTAAAAAGCCGAGAGGTTTATGTTTAAAAAAGCCAAGAATCAGGAAGGCGATGCGATTCTGCATGAACTCAGGAAGGTCTATGAGTTCATGCAGGAGCATCAGCTCGAAACGGTCGAATATCAGCAGAAGGGAACCCAGATGCGTCTGGTAAGAAAGCGCAGCCCGCAGGTTCCGGTGCCCGTCATGCAGTATGCGGCGGCTCCGGCAGGCGGCGCGGCGCCCGCGGCGGCCAGAGCGGCCGCCCCGCAGTTTACCGGCGACAGCATCAAGAGCCCGCTTATGGGCATATTCTACCGCGGCTCCACCCCGTCGAGCCCTCCCTTTATCAAGGAAGGCGAAACGGTCAAGGCCGGACAGGTCCTGTGCCTCATTGAAGCCATGAAGGTTTTCAACGAGATCAAGGCCGAGTTCGACTGCGAGGTGACCAAGGTTCTTGTGGACAACGGCAAGCCTGTTAAAGTCGGACAGGATATATTCGCCGTCAAGAAACTGTAAAACTATGACAGGAACCGTCTTGTTCAATGAAAGCGTAAAGACGGCGGCGGAACGCATTCTGCACAGCGTGCCCGCCGGCGGAGAGATTTCGTCTTGGGAGGTGAAGGTAAAACTTCACCTCTCAAGCTCGATGCTCCATCTTGCGCTCGGTTATCTTCTGCATCAGGGGAGCATTGAGCTGATTCCCGATCAGCTCAACTACCGCATACTGCCGGTTGCCCGCCAAAACCCCGATGCCTCGTAAGTACGCCGTCAAAAAGAAAACAAAAAAATCCTCCCCGTCTAAACCCTGGTTCTCGGCCGTCGTGACGGGGTTTCTTCTGCTTGGCAGTATATGGCTTGTCGTGCTTCAGTGGTCGCCGGCTTCCTCCAAAGGAACATTCGGCACCATGTTTTCCGCCCTCGTGGCCGATTTCTTCGGTCAGGCATCCTATCTGATACCGCTGGCGCTCATCTACGGTTTTATATCGCTTCTGCGCAGTGAAAAAAAGAATTCCGGCCTAATAACCCTTTTCTCCGGCATGGTCATGGCCATAGCCGCCATTGCAAGCGAGCTGTCCCTTCTTCATTACATCTTCGACAAATCCCTTATAAGCGGCGGACGGCTGGGCGAGTTCGTTTTTACCATCCTAAACGGTGTTTTCGGCACGGCGGGCGCGGGTCTTTTCGCGGCCGGTCTGCTGTTTGCCGGTCTTAACATTCTCTTTGACATTTCGTGGGTGCAGGCGGGCAAATGGTTCTGGTCGACAATCACCGAGGACTACCGCAGCTGGATGGCCTCCCGCGCCGAACTGCGCGCCGGTATAGAGGAAGCTAAAAAGACCGTCACCGTGCGCCGCGCCGCCGCAAAGGAAGCCGAGCCTGCCGCCGAACCCTCCGTGCAGGGTGAACTTTTCCCCGAAGTTGAAAAGGCAAAGCCCGCGCCGACCATAGTGCGCGCCGAGCGCAAAACCAAAAAGGAAGCCGCCTCAAAGACCGCCGAACCCGCCGCTTCCGCCGGACAAAACAACAATTTCGTTCTGCCTTCAACTGACCTGCTTACCCCGCCGCCTTCGGAGCGCGCAATAGGCCCTACCGACGATGAAATACACGAGGCTACGGCCAAACTCGAAAGCACTTTGCAGAGTTTTGATATCAAGGCAACCGTTTCCGGCGCACTGGCCGGTCCCGTCATTACGCGTTACGAAATAAAGCCAGACCCCGGCGTTAAAGTAAGTTCAATAGTATCCCTTTCAAACGATATCGCCTTGGCCATGAAGGCCAAGGGTATACGCGTTGAAGCGCCCATACCCGGCAAGGACGCCATAGGTTTTGAAATACCTAACGAAAAGCCCGCCATGGTTTACCTGCGCGAAATTATCGAGGACGATTCCTTCCGCCGCATTAAATCCGTTCTCGGCGTCGCACTCGGCCGCCACGCCGACGGCGCGCCCGCGACCGCCAGCCTTGAAAAAATGCCGCACCTTCTTGTGGCCGGCGCGACAAACAGCGGAAAGAGCATCTGCCTGCAGACCATAATAATGTCAATTCTCTACCGCGCAAAGCCCGATCAGGTCAAGTTCATGATGATTGACCCCAAGCGGCTTGAACTTACTTTTTACGAGAATATTCCTCACCTCTACGACCCCAAGGTTCCCTGCGAGGAAGCCACCGTCATAACCAATCCTTCCGGCGCGGTCGATTCCCTTAAGGCCCTTGTGAAGGTCATGGAACTGCGCTATAAGATTTTCGAGGCGGCCAAGGTAAAGAACATCGAATCCTATAACCGCTGGGCCGCCGCGCACGACAGCAAACCCTGCTTTTACATCGTCGTAATAATCGACGAAATGGCCGACCTCATGCTGCAGACCAAGGCGGCAGTGGAAGATTCCATACAGCGCCTCGCCCAAATGGCCCGCGCCGTGGGCATACATCTTATACTGTCCACGCAAAGACCGTCGGTAAACGTTATTACCGGCGTCATAAAGGCTAACCTGCCCTCGCGCATCGCTTTGCAGGTCGCGTCGAAGACGGATTCCCGCGTCATTCTGGACTCGCCGGGCGCGGACGCCCTGCTTGGAAAGGGCGACATGCTTTTCCTTGCCATAGACGCGCAAAAGCCGTCACGCATACAGGGCGCTTACGTCAGCGAGGAGGAAATAACCCGCGTGGCCGATTTCCTGCGCGCGCAGGGCCGGCCCGAATACCCGATTCAGCTGCCGGAGGACAAACCCACCGGCATGCCCGAAGGAATAAATATCAGCGTGGAGGATTTCCGCGCCGCGCTAAAGCTCATACTGGAACGCCGCCGCGTGTCGCAGGACCTGCTGAAGGCCCATTTCGGCTCGTCTGCGCGCGCCACCAACATACTGAGCGTTCTGGAAATACAGGGCTTTATACACAAGCCCGAAGGTTCCAATAAGTGGGAAATATTCTTCGATAAGATTGAGCACCAGCTAAGCCTCCTTGATTCGCAGAATATGCTTCAGTCCCCCGAGGAATCTCAGCCGCAGGAGGAGGATGAACCGTGAAGAAACTTACAGCCGCCATACTTGTAGCCGCTTTTGCCGTACCGTCTTTTGCCGCGGGACAGGCCGCGCAGTCCGCCGCGCCAGCCGATAAAAAAACGCAGACCGAAACCGCCGCTCCGGCCAAAAAAGAGCCGCTTACCGCCGCGGCCGTGGCCGACAAGCTAAAGGAACTGGACGCCTCTCTCCAGACCCTTCAGTGCTCTTTTTCCCAGACCATTACTTTCGGCGATTCCGGCATTGCCAGCAAAATCACCGGCCGCCTGAGCTACGAAAAGCCCTCCAAACTGCGCATTGAGCATATCACCCCGCAGAAGCAGGTTGTCTACACCGACAAAAGCACCATTACCATTTACAAGCCCGAGGACTCGCAGGTGGTTAAAATGCGCTGGGAAGACTGGAAACGCCAGCAGATGGCCATGTTTTCCGGCATATCCGATTTCGGCTCTTACTCCTCCATAATTGAAAAGCACCGCGCAACGGTAACCGAAACCCCTAAGGCCATAAAACTGACCCTTACGCCAAAGGAAAATCCGAAACTCTACACACTGATTCTGACACTTTCCCCGAAGGATTACTTCATCGAGGAAATAACCCTCCGCGCCGGAACCACCAAAGCCGTTACCAAGCTGGAAAACGTGGAGCGCAACGGCAAAATACCGCCAGAACTTTTCGAGTTCAAGGCTCCCGCCGGAGCCGAAGTGCTGGAGTTTTAATTCCGCCATGCCGGACCAGAGCGATATCGGTGCGAATCTGCGGCAGACCCGCCTGCTAAAGCGCCTTACAATAGAGCGCGTGCACCGCTATACCCGCATACCCATTCATGCGCTGGACGCGCTGGAGGAAAACCGTTTTTCGGACTTTCCCGCCGTCTATATGCAGAGCTATCTGCGCCAGTACTGCGAGTTTCTGGAAATTCCCGTCGCCATTTTACCAAAGCCCGCCGCTGCCGGACGGCAGGGCGAGCGGGCCTCTTCGCAGGCTCCGGCTTTTTTATCGGCGGGGGGAAACGGCCTGTTTGCCGCGCTAAACGGCAACTTCATGCGCCTGACCCTTGCCTGCGTCGTTTTGATGCTTGTGGCAACGACCTGGCTGTGGCGCAGTTATGACGGTGTTGCCGCGCAGGACGAGCCGGGACGGCCGCCCGCTTTCGGCAGTTACATTTACGACGCGGCTTTTGTTTCGCGGCTTAAAACCTCCGCCCGCGCCCGCGTGTGGCTGCGGCTGGAGGCGGACGACAAGACCGTTTTCGAGGGGTATCTGCCCGCGTCGGCCTCCAAGGAATGGAAGGCGTCGCGGCGGTTTACTCTCTGGCTCAGACGTCCAGAAAATGTTACAGTAACACTGGACAATAAAACGTTCGGACCGTCGGTGCTTAAAACGGGCCGCAACGTTATACCGGTAACTTTTTCAGGCTTTAATTAAATGACACTGGCAAATAAGATAACCCTGCTGCGCGCCGTGCTGGCCATGATTATGTTCATCTGCCTTATGGTGGATAACATATGGTTCCGTCTTGCGGCGGCCGTGCTTTTCGGCCTGGCCGCGCTTACGGACTGGCTCGACGGCAAAATAGCCCGTCAGACCGGCACTATGACCCCGTTCGGAGCCATAGCGGACCCCTTTGTGGATAAAATTCTGGTCGGCGCGGTCTACATTGGTTTTGCCTCGCTGCCGATGCTGAACGTCCCGCTGTGGGCGGTTTTTCTTATAATCGCGCGCGAACTCATGGTTTCAAGCATGCGCGTGCTGGCGGCTTTGAGCGGCGAGGTTCTTGCCGCCGAGCGGGCGGGAAAGTTCAAGACCGCTTTCCAGCTTATCGCCGCCGCCGTGATAATGCTTGTGCTGCTTGCAAATACCGCCGCTTCCGGCGCTGGAGAGTTTGCCCGCGCCATGGCCGTGGTATCGCGCGTTACCGCCGGCCTGCCGTATTTCCTTACGGTTACGGCCATGCTGATAACATGGGCAAGCGGTATCTCATACCTTAACAATCACTGGACATTGCTTAAAAACTCATGGAGCGCTCAGGGACAGGACAAGAAATAAATCCGTGCCGCGCTTTTTTGCTGCGCATGTGCGCGACAGGCTTTTTCATAAGCTACATTCCCGCGTGTCTTATCAAGCACGAAAAGTTTACCGGCGCGGGGCTGCTTGGCAGTGTGCTGGCGCTTGCCCTTGTGCCGTTTCTGCCTGAAGGGGCCCTGCCCTACGGCGCTTTTCTTGTGCTGTTTACCGTTTTTGCCGTATGGGTGTCCGACCGCGTGCGTTTTCCCGGCACGCACCGTCACGACGACCCGCGCATTGTCATAGACGAAATAGCCGGTTACTGGACGGCCTGCGCTTTTCTGCCGCGCTCGCCGGTTTTTCTGATTACGGCTTTTATTCTGTTTAGGGTATTCGACACCATAAAGCCTTTCGGCATAAAGAAAATCGACGCCATGCCGGGCGGTGTTGGCGTGGTGCTTGATGACACAGCGTCGGGCATAATCGCAAATTTACTTACAAGGCCGCTGGCCGTGATACTATGTTCCGTGGGAATATTCTAAGCGTCGTTTTAGCCCTGCTTCTCGCCGTGCCCGCGGCTTTCGCCGAGGACGCGGCTGTCGCGTCCGTGGCCGAGGCCGGTCCTAACGCCGCTTTGGTAACGCCGCCTGCCGCCCCGGCGGACAGGCCCGCGCCCATTTCCCCGCAGGCGCGCGAGGCTCTTTCAAAATCACCGCTTTCAAAGCCCGTAACCACTTCGACATCGCCTGTCGCCGCGCTTGAGGCGGCGGCCGCGCCCACATTCGATAATCCCGCCGTGCCGCTTAGCGGCGTGGTGCTGATGCCGACGGCATATCGCGGGCGCGGAGTAAATAAAATAGGCCCGAATCTCGATATAAACGGCGCGTATTTCATCGGTCGCCTGTACGGCAAAAACTCGCTTAGCTGGACTACTTCAAAGAAAAATTATCTCGACCGTATAGGTCTTTGGATGCTCAGTCTTGACGCCAAAATGATGGTTCAGACCGAAACCACATGGCGGCCGGCAATGGCCGTGGGCGCGCTTGGCAGTTTTGCCTTCCGCGATTCCGGCAACGCCAAACTTAACACTACCGGCAATACCACCGTAAGCGTAAACTCCGCTTCGGGTCTGGCGTCTGCCTATGTCGCTTTCAGCAAACGGCCGCATAAGCGGCTTATTACCACGGTCGGCTACATGGAAGGCAGTATGGCCGACCAGCTGCCTATGCTGTCTGAGTATCTGTCTAAAGAGGCGCTGGAGCTTGACGGTGACACCGGCGAGGCCACTTCCCGCTATATGGCTTTTGCAAACGTTCTGTGGCTGCTTAAACCCGATTTTCCGATAGGCGCGGAAATAATGATTCCGCAGGGAGCGGCGCGCAGTCCGAAACTCATCAACCTGCATCTGGGCAATCTGCTCAAAATGAATTTCGAACTTTCGTACCTTACATATACCGGCGGCTGGGACCTGCTGGGTATGTTCCAGTTCCGCTACAACTACTTTCCGCGCTGACGGCCGCCGTTGCCGAGGCTGTGTTTGCGCGTGCTCATTCTTGGGGGAATGATGAAAAGAACTTTTCCGCTGACGCTTCTTTGTCTTCTGTCTTTTACCATAATACCGTGTATTCTGCTGCTGCTTGTCGGCTCGACTTTCTATACCGACATGCCGCACAGCAGCCAGTCCGTTTTCTATTTGACCGCGGCCTTTGCCTATCTTGCCGTGACCATAGCCTACTGGCGCATGCAGCGGTGGGGCGTCATAGCCCTGATTTGTATTATCGCTGGCCTGCTTGCCTATCATCCGCACGACAGGGTTTTCATGGACTATTCCTATGCCTTCCTGATAGCCTTTATCGCGGCGGGAATAGTTTACTATAAGCGCATGACTGGCTGGCCGAACGCTGGCGGTGACGAAGAAGAACAGTCTGCCGCCGAGCCCGCGCCTTTGGAAATGATTCAGAATCCTGTGCCAGCCGGTTTCTGGGTGCGCGGCGGCGCGTATTTTATCGACATTGCGTTTTATACCGCGGCGGGTTTTCTGTTTTTAGTGCCCGTGGCCCAGGGTAAACACACGACCACATCGTCATTGTTTTCAGCATTGTTTGCCGTGGTATTAAATATTGCGCTTACGGCAAGCGGCGGGCAGACGCTGGGCAAATTTCTGGCCGGTATAGAAGTGCGTACGGCCGACGGTCGGGATGTAGGCGTCGTGCGCTCCGCCGTGCGGTATTTTTCTACCTGGCTTGACTATATAACGCTTTTGGTTGGCTTTATAATAGCGGCGTTTACCGGCAGAAAACGCTCCCTTCACGATTATATTGCAGGCACCGTGGTTGTTTACAGAGGCAGACCAAGTATTATGCGCCAGCTGTGCATGTGCGTGATTTCAGTGGCCTGCATAATTATGCCTTTTGCCATAGGGGGCAGTCTGGTATCTTTTGTCCGCGCCCGCGCGGCCGCACAGCGTGCCGCATCACAGCCCGCGCATGGGCTGGGTCTTAATCCTCAGCTTATACCGGTGGGGCAGACGCAGACGCAAACGCAAACGCAAAATCAGTCAGGCGTCCTGCCGAATTCTTCCGGTACTGTCCCGCCAAAGCCATCCGGCGCGCTTCCGCAGAATTAGGTTTTATTTCTCATGCCATGCAAAAGGGCTTCCCCGACGGGGAAGCCCTTTTTGATTATATTTCCGTCAGCCTGCTCCTCTTTCAGTCAGGCTAGTCTTTTGCGGCTGAAAAATACCGGACAGGATAATGCGGTGCGGCACGGGCGGCAGCGCAAAAATCAACTATTTAGAATTTATCCCCGTATGCAAAAGTATCCGGCTTGGCAGTATCGTGTGTTTAGTCCGGCAGTTTGAAAAGTTGTCCGCAAGTGCTTTAACGTGTTATGAATCAATAACACTGTTGCGGTACAAAAAATCGACGCAGGACTACGGCTCCTGCAAGCCAGAACTTGCTAATCCAATTAGCCCTGCGTTCCTATTTTTGCGGTGAACAATCTTAATTAACTTTTTAATTATGCCTGACCGTCAACGCGGCACGGCACAGCCAGCAGCAAAAAAATTATTTAACTCTGTTTTCATCCCGCATGGCGAAAAGAAAACAGTTAAGTAAATTAGGTGTTGGTTTTTTAGTGGGCTTTTCCTACGATAAAGTTTCCTTCGTTCAGATTTTTGACATATGAAATAGCCATAGCTCTATGCATAATGCGGAGTTTTTCCGTTTATCTCACTACACCATTGCGGGCAGGCACGAAAGACCGACACGAAATGTTGCTTAACTTTAACTTAAAGGGGTTCCTCGTCGAGAAACCCCTTTTAAAGCCCACACGGAATGTTACGTAACTCAAAATTTAAGTAACTCAAAAAATGCGCGGGTATTTTAAGCGGCCAGTGCAAACATGTACTCCTGCATTGCATGGAAAGGCGCGGGCAGTAAGGCGCAGGCAGGCAATCGATATTGCTGTTTTCCACGGCTGGTTACGGTCTGTGAATAGAAACCAAAATGGCAGGAATAATAAATCCCATGGCGCACCGCCTGTTTGCTCGCGGGTATCTGCTGTCGGCGGTTTTAAATTGCAAACTTATAAAGCCATGCTCGGGTATATGGGCGGTCAAAACATAGCGGCGGCACTAAGCGCGGCTTAAAACAGTCCGTGGCGGCGGCGCCACACCCATTCGGCGCAGAAGGCGGCAAGTACAAACAGGGCCAGCGCGTTAAGCGCCCATTGCGGCAGGGGCAGGCGCGTTTCCTCCTGCCTTGCGGCGGGGGCTGCCCATGCGCTTGCGCTGAAGGATTCCGGCGTGTAATAATTGCCCCCGCTTTTTTGCGCCAGCAGGCGCACGAAACCGGATGTGTCTGACGCGCCGTCGCCGTTAAACGAAACCGCGGCGCGGCCTATAAGCCGTCCGCCGGATTCGGCTGAAACCTCCGCTTTAAGCGCTCCGGCCGGAAGGCCGGAAACCTCTGCTATGAACACTCCGGCCGAGCGCATGAAGAAATCCGCCTCCTTTGAAAAACCGTTGGGCCCCGTTACGCGGGCCGTTATTTTGGCGTTTGGGTCTTCAAGCGGGCGGCGGGTTTCATCGACGGCCAGCAGGCGCAGTTTTGCGCAGCCCGCGTAGTTCTCGGCCACGGAAAGAGTCAGCGGCGACATGTCTATATCGCCGGACAGATAATCGAGTGCGCGGTTCCAGAACAGACCGTACAGTCCCGCCGCGTCGGGTGACGCGGCCGCCCCAAGCCGCCATTTCCACGAAGATACCGCACCCAGCGCCAGCACTCTGCCTTTTCCGAAAGGAAAGGCCGCCGCGAGGGGGAAAACACCGCTTCCGTTTTTTATGCCAAGTACCGGCACCGCGCCTTTTTTCAGCGCGGAAAATTCCATGAACTCCTGCGGCGGCAGGGATGCCCAGCGGCGGGAAGAGTCATCACCGTAAAGCTCCGCCACCGGATGACGGTAAGGCTGTATGCGGCCTTTTCTTTGGCTGTAGGCCGCGTTGGGGGCAAACGGGATGTACGGCGCGTCGCGCTGGTAGGCTTTCTCCGTGCCCATATAAAGCAGGCCGCCTCCGGCGGCGGTAAAGCTCGTCACCATGGTCTCATATGAGCGGTCGCCGCCAGCGTCGTCGTAGGAGAAGTTTTCCAGAATCACTATGTCGAACAGTTTAAGGTCCTTTCTGAACAGCTGTTCCGCCGGAAAGGGGATAAGGGAAAGTTCGTTTTCCGCCACGGTGTTGGCGCTGTCGAAACTGCGCAGTATTACAAAGGTGACAAGTTCGTTGGCGGGATTTCCTTTAAGGAAATCCCGCAGGCTGGCGTACTCGGCCGACGGGGTTCCGCAAAGATAAAGTATACGGCGTTTTTCGTGAATGACCGTGAGGGCATACTCGGTTTCGGCCGAAATTTTTCCGGCCTGTGCCGTAACCTTCACGCGCAGAGGACCGGCCGCCTGCGGGGTGAAGGTGAAAGTGCCCTCGGCTGTCTGTGTGTCCGCCGCGCAGACAATTGTCGCGCTTGCAAGCACAACGCCGTTTGCCGTTGCTTTAAGAGTTATGTTTTTTCCGCGCAGGCCCGTCGCGGTAAGGCGGTATGAAAGAGGATAGGCCACATGGCGGAAGGCAAAATCCGCGCCGCGCAGGTCGTCAAAATTTATGCCCGCGCTTTTTTTCTCGGCTGAAAAATCCACGAAATCAACCGGCGCGGGCAGAGCGGAAAGCCACGCGGTGTCGCTCTGGCGCGCGGCGGAAACGCCGTCGGTAAGCACTATTGCGCGCTCGGGCCGCGCGCCGCCAAAGACAGTTGAAAGCGCCTGTCTTAAATCCGAAAATCCGCCGCCCGCGCGGTATGACTCCGCCGACGTAAGCTCACTGGTCGCGGTGTCGTAAGTCCATGCGGAAACCTGTCCGTATTTTTTAAGTTCCGGAAGATTGGTTTTAAGCCACGTCTGCGCGCGCGGCTGCCGGTCCGCGTTTTTCATGGAAGCCGCCGCGTCGGCCAGCACTGCAATGTGCGGCGGCGTTTTGCGCGCAAGGCGCAGAGCGGGGGAGACGGCGGCAAAAAGGCCGAGCAGAATAAGCGCGGCGCATTTTACCGCTTTAAGGCATGACGGCAGGGCTCGGTCTTTTGCCGCGAAGTATAGCGCGGCCGCGCAGAAGGCCAGCACGGCAAAAGCAAAAGGCGCGGAGACTGATGTCTGTATCATTGCGCCTGCCTCTGCCTGAACTTTTCCAGCAGAAAAGGCTGGTGCACGGCATCAAGCTTATAAGTGCCGGTCAGGCTGTACATAAGGATATTTACGGTCAGCATTTTGCTTTTCATGCGGCGGCCTTCCCCGCCGAAAGAGGGGGCATACACATACTGCTCCGCGCCGTCTTTAAGCCATAGGCCAAGCAGGTCGTTGCGCGAAAAAATAAGTGCGGTGCGGCGGTCGGCATCCGCGCCTTCAAGCGCTGATGCCGCAAAGGTGCGGCCCTGCGCGCCGTCGACCAGAAAGAAACTGCGGTATACGGCGTGGTCCTTGCCGAGCGGTTTTAATCCGCCGTCGGGGAAAATGTTTTCCGCCAGATTCTTTACCCACCTGCCAAACGGCGACGAGGCCAGACCCGATACGTCATCTGCCCAGATAAATCCGCCGGACATAAGGTAGAGGCGCAGGCGGCGCAAGGTTGTTTCATCCGGCGAGGGCGGGGCCTTGCGGCAGGCAAGAAACAGAAAGGGATAGTCGAAAATCTCGTCGGAATCCGGCCGCACAAGCCGCCTTTGCGGCTCCGTCTTTACCGAGGTTATGGAGGACAGGTAAGAAAGTATCTCGTCCTGTGCGCCGGCGTAGGGGTCGCAGTCCGCGCCCATATCAAGCTGTGCCCAGACAAAACGGTCCTCCCGCGCGTAAAGCGCGGATGGGGTGCATAACGCGGCCGCGAGGCACAGCGTCAGAAAAATTTCAGCGCAAGCATTTCGCATAATAAAAACACCATTGCCGCAAACCAGAAAAGCGGCGATAAATCGGCCAGCCCAAGCAGGCGCGCAAAGGCTTTGCCCGCGCCGTAAAGCGGCAGACTTTTCCATGTGGCTTTGCCAGCCAAAAGTTCATTCTCCCCGCCGCGCAGTTCGGGATTAACGGCCACGCGCACGGTCTTGCCCGACGGAATAAGGCGCAGTTCATAAAGGCCGGGCACGGCGGCTGAAAATGTTATTTCGCCGTTTTTTGCCGCGGCTTTATAAGGCGGAGTGTCGGGCCCGCTTACCGTCGCGCCGGAGGCGTTTTGCGCCTTCACGGCAAACGGCTCGCCGACCGTGGTTTCAAAACTTTCCGGCGCGTTTTTGTTTCCGGTAAGTTCTGCGGTCTTGTCGGCCAGCCAGACTGGAAAAAGCGGCTTTAACGGGAAGTTTCCGTTTTCGGCCTCCAGTCCCGCAAGCCATAAAAACACTTTGCCCTTGCCGTAGCGTTTTTCAGTCATGGCCGGGTATTGCCTGCCGCCCGAGGCAAAGCGCGCGGACACCTCCGCGCCGGTTACAGTCTCGGCGGAATAAAAGGAGTGAAAGCGGATTTTCGCGGTATCGAAATCTTCGCCGTAGCGGGTGTCGCGAAACGCGAGCCCCGCTTCCGCTTCAACGCGGCTGAAGTTGTTTGCCGGAAGCAGGCCGGAAAGATTTGCATAGGCAACCGGCGAAGCCGGAGGAACGAGGATGAACAGGCCTCCGCCTTCGGCCGCGAACTGGCGCAGGGCGCGCGCAAGCGTTTCGGGCACGCCGGAGGGGGAATACAAAAGCACGCCGTCGTAGCCGGAAAGTTTTCCGGCGGCGGAGGCGGCGATATCGGCAAAATCGCAGGAGGGGGCGGCACCGCGCCCGTGACCAAGCGCCTCGGCTATGAAACTGCCGGGCCTGCCCGCGCGCTGAAAATCGGGATTTGCGTACAGGCACAATAGTTTAGGCGCGCGAGCTGGCTCGAAGGAAAAATATCTTACATCGTCCGCCGCAAGCGCGTCCGGCTGTTTTGCCGCCCTGCCGTATATGGGTGTATTTGCGCTTGCCGCCATTACGGCCTTGCCGTCGTGGGCGTCAATGCGCAGTGTGCGTGTGCCCGCCGCCGTTACCACGCGCAGGGCTGTCGCGCCTGTCGCTTCGGCCACTATGGCGGGCGGAACTTTCCAGCCGTTCTGCTCAATATTTACCGCCGTGACCGCGCCGTTTGCGCGGTTTCCTTCAATAATGGTTCCTGCTATAAGGGTATCGGACGGCAGTGTTACCGGCGCGCCGAACCCATGGCGCGCACCGTCGGTGAAAATGAAAACGGCTTTTCTTTTTGCCTTCGATTTTGAAAGCGCGGAGGCCGCCGCGTTTAACGCATTGGCGTAATTCGTGCCGCCGTAGGTTGGACGCAGGGCGGAAACCTCGCGCCGAAGTGCGCTCATATCGTCGGTAAAAACAAGATGCGACACCGTATCGGAAAAACCGGCAAGCGCGACGCGGTCGCCCGCCTTAAGCTGGGAAACAAGCGACAGAATTTCTCCGCGCGCGCTTTCAAAAATCTGCGCGCCGGAATCCATGGCACGCATGGACATGGACGTGTCCGCCAAAATCACGATGTCGGCTGAGGAGCTTCTGCCGTAGGAAGCCAGAAAACCGTTTGCTATGTTTGCCGCCGGTTTTGCCAGCGCGATGACCGCGCAGGCCACGGCGAGCGTGCGAAGTATCAGCGCGGCGGCGGTTTTTGCCGTCGTGGTTTTTTTTGTTTTTTCGTAGGCGCGTTTTATAAGGAACAGCGAGCCGACTTTTACCTTTGCAGGTTTTGCGGCAAAGAAAAAGTAAACGGCCGCCGGAAGAAGCGCCAGCCAGATGTATGTAAGAGCGGAGGCGTGTAAAAATTCCATATCACCGCCACAGCGCGGCGGCTATTTTTTCAAAAGCCTGCGCCGTCGTCATATCGGTATAAAGCGGCACATAATGCACGCCCCGCGCGCGTACCGCCGCCGCGCACTGCTTAAGCCAAAGGGCAAATTCCCGCTCGTAGCCTGCCGTAATATCAGCGCCGCCGCAGGCAAGTTCCTCTCCGGTTTCCATATCGCTGAAAACCGCGCGGCCGTTCCACGGGCAGCTGCGTTCCTCGGCGGCAATTATGTGTATTACTGCCCCGCCGCCGACGAAAGGCCACTGAAAATTCTCCTGCTGCATGTCGGTGAAAATAAGGTGCGGAGTGTCTTTTGAAGGGGGAAAAACCGGCGCGGCAAAAGGCGAGTTTGCGCCCGCGCATTTGGCGGTATAAAGCGTTTCGTCGAAACGCTCTAGCGCAGACTGCTCGCCCGGCTGTATTTTGACAACGCTTTCGCCAGCTATGAAAAAGCCGCACCGCGCGCCGCTTTGCGCAAGCAGCAGGGCCGTGGCGCAGGCAAGCGTCCGTGCGAAATCCCATTTTGACGCGAAGGCCATGGAGGCCGAGGCATCCATGCCTATTACACAGCGCAGGCTTGTTTCGGTGTGATATTTTTTAAGGTACAGGCGGTCGCGGCGGGCGTAAACCTTCCAGTCGATATGGCGCAGGTCGCCGCCGGGACTGTAAATGTTGTGCTGCAGAAATTCGTGGCCGAAGGCCGCCTTGTCCGACAGTATGGCCCCGCCGCCCGCGCCCGGCACGGCAAAGACCGGCGTAAGGGCGGCGTATTTCTTTACCTGCGCGTAAAGCGCGCCGTCGATAAAATGCACGTTATTTCCGGCCCCCCGCTTTTTTTGCCGCCGCCAGCTCGGCCAGCGCGCGCGTTTTTATATCTTTAAGCGGCGCGGCATCGGGCGCGAATTTAAGCGCCGTGTCGGCCGCGATTATGCTTTTTGCAAAAAGGCGCGCCTCGTAAAACATCCGCGCTATTTCAGCCGTGGCGGGCACGGCGTAACGCTCGCCGTAAGGCAGATTGTTTATGTAACCGTAGTAGGCGCGCGCCGCCGCTTCCAGACGGCCGCCGTCTTCAAGCGCGCCCGCCATTTCGCGGTAAATGCCGTAGTCCTTCGGCACCTGCGCAGAGGCCCGCCCGTAATAGGCGGCGGCTTTTGTAAACTCGCGCTGTATGTGGCATACACGCGCCGCCAGAACAAGTGCCTGCGGGTCCATGGAAAGAGCGGCGGTTTCGGCCGCTTTCTGGGCTCCGGCAAGGTCGCCGGCACGCAGAAGTATGCGCGCTTTAAGCGCATGCATATAAGTGTCATTTCCGTGTATGGCTATGGCTTTTGAAATATTTTTAAGAGCGTTTTGATAATCGCCGAAATGATACTGCGCCTCGGCAAGCGCGGCCATGGCATCGGGCATCAGCGGTTCGGTATCAAGCGCCTTTTGTGCGTAGAGCGCCTGCTCGTCCCAGCGGCCGCCCCTCCTGCCCAAAAGCAGGGCGCGCACGAGGTTTGACTGCGCTGGAGAATAGCCTTTTGCTATGGCTGAGTCCACGTCCGCCATTGCGGAGTCGAACTGTCCGAACTCGGCGTAAAAGGCCGCGCGGCGAAGCAGCAGTTCCCCGTCGGTCGGCGCGGCCGCCACAAGCCGGTCGTAAAGGGTTTTTGCCTTGTGATACTGCCCGCGCGCGGAAAGTTCGTCCGCGCGGTTTGCAAGCGCGGAGTCGCGCTCAAGCGGTCGTGCCCGCGCGCGCAAAAGCGAGTGAAAGCCCCAGCCGCAAAGACACAGCAGTATAAGCGCAAGCGCGGCCACAGCTATTTTTTTCATAGGTAAATTCCGCCGTATTTCATGGGCTAGAAAACCTCGCCGCAGAGGCGGCTTATTATCGCGTCCGGCGTTACGCCGTCGGCCTCGGCCTGAAAATTGGTGATAACGCGGTGGCGCATCACGGCCGGCGCGCAGGCGGCTATGTCCTGTTCGGACACGGCACAGCGGCCGTCTAAAAGCGCGGCGGCCTTGCCCGCAAGCACGAGCGACTGCGAGGCTCTCGGCCCCGCGCCCCATGACACATATTTTTTAACGAAATCCGGCGCGCCGTCTTCCGGCCGAGAAAGGCGGGCAAGCCTTACAGCCGCCTCGACAACGCTTTCGGTGACCGGCACAAGGCGGGTCATCTCCTGCAGGGAAAGCACCTCTGCGGCGGAAAGCACCTTGCTCATATCGCGCGCGCCCGCGTCGGGCTGGACGGCTATAAGCTCCTCCTCGTCCTGCGAGGGGTAGCCTATGTTTATCTGCATCAAAAAGCGGTCCAGCTGGGCTTCCGGCAGGGGATATGTGCCTTCCTGCTCGATGGGATTTTGCGTGGCCAGCACGAAAAACGGGCGCGGCAGGGCACGTGTCTGGCCAGCGGCCGTTACATGATATTCCTGCATGGCCTGCAAAAGCGCGGACTGCGTTTTGGGCGGCGTGCGGTTTATCTCGTCTGCAAGCAGCATGTTGGCAAACACGGGTCCCTGCACAAAGCGCATGTGGCGGCGGCCGGTGGCGGGGTCCTCCTCCATTATCTCGAAGCCGGTAACGTCGGAGGGCATAAGGTCGGGCGTAAACTGTATGCGCTGGAATTCAAGGTCCAGAGCGCGGCTGAGGCTTGAAACCATAAGCGTTTTCGCCAGTCCCGGCACGCCCACTATAAGCGCGTGGCCGCGCGCGAAAAGACATATTAAAAGCTGGTCTATTATCTCTTTCTGCCCTATTATCGCTTTGCCCAGCTGGGAATGAATGGAATTTCGGGCGGCGGAGAGCCGTCCGGCGTCGAAAACAGCGGCTGAATCTGTCATGCGATGTCCCCCGAAAACCCGCCCGTGACGGGCTTGAATACTGTTAGGAATATTCCTAAATGGAATATTTCCGACGGAGCGTCTATATAAAAAAAGGCAGGGCTGCCTTTTTTGGGGGGTAGGTGAGGGAGGCAGCCCTGATGCAGTAAGTGTAGCACAGAATTATTTCTTTGTAAACAGGTCAAAAGCCGTTTCAGACGGTAAAAACGCGGCCGGAAGGCTATTGACAGCATGTCCGCCGTTTTGTGTGCCGTGCCGAAATCTTCCATAATCATCCCCCGATTTTCTGGAATATATTCCAGACCGTCATTTGCCTTGCCGTGCCTTTGCGGCTTACGCCTGAACGCGTACGCGCCGAGGCATCTGCCTTACGCCTGCAAGAATGGTATAATTATTTATAACGATTTCCAACGGAGGTTTCAATGAATTTCAAAGAGTATCTTGCCGCGGGCGGTCCTATCCTTATAGTGCTGGCGGCGATATCGGTATATTCCATCGCCATTATTTTCGAGCGGTGGAACTATTATCGTATGAAGCTTTCAGGCTCTTCCGAGCTGGGCCGCGAAGTGCGCCGTGCCGTGGCCGCCGGCGATGTGCGCCACGCGCTTGAACTGGCGCGCAAGTCGCGCTGCATGTCGGCGCCAGTGCTCGTGCGCGTGCTGACGGCCAAAACCTCGGCCGACGGAAAACGCAATCTGGCCTCCGGCGCGATAGCCTTTCAGGTGTCGGCTCTGCAAAAGAAGCTGGCCGTGCTGGCCACCGTAGGCAGCACGACGCCGTTTATCGGTCTTTTCGGTACGGTGCTGGGCGTAATGCGCGCCTTCAAGGACCTGTCGGCCCTTTCAGGCGCAGGCCCCAGCGTGGTGGCGACGGGTATTGCCGAGGCGCTGGTTAACACGGCGGCCGGTCTGTTCGTGGCCATACCTGCTATTTTCGCCTACAACTACTTTGTTTCCAAAGCGGGAGCCTTTACCGCCGAAATGGAATGGCTGTGTGAAGACCTTATAGCCCATCTCGACGAGACCCGCCATGTTCCGCCCGCGCCGCGCGCGCCCAGAGCGCAGACCGCCGCGCAGGAGAGCTGATAATGGCGGCTGTACACGGTCCACGCAACGGCCTTATGGCGGAAATGAACATGATTCCGCTTATCGACGTTTCACTTATCCTGCTCATCATCTTCATGGTGATGACGCCTTTTCTGGTGCAGTCGCAGATAAGCGTGAAACTGCCTAAATCCTCGCAGACGGCCAAGCCCTCGCAGGACAACGTAATCCGCATAGAAGTGGCGTCGGAAAGCAATATCCTCGTCGAGGGAAAGCGCACGTCGCTTGCCGGACTCGAGCAGGAACTAATACTGCGCCTTGCCAAATCAAGCGGCAAGATAGTGCTTGTGCAGGCCGACCGCAACGTGCCCATACAGACCGTGGTCTCGGTTTTCGACACGGCCAAAAAACTTGGCGCGGGCGGACTTGGCATAGGCGTCACGCAGGAGTCAGGCAAATAATGCGTCAATACCTGCTATATTCGGGCATAATGCACACGGTGGTGCTTGCGGCATGTTTTCTGCTGCTGCGCCCCATGCTGACCCATCCGCCCGAAAACAGCATGTATAATATTGATTTTATCGGCGCGCCTACGGCCGAACCCATAGCCACGCCGACGCCGGATCAGGCCGCCGCCGCGCCCGCCGCCGAAGAACCAAAGGAAGAACCTCAGCCCGACGAGCCGGTGCTTACCCGCCGCGGTAAAAAAATAGTTCTGGCAAAGCCGAGCATTCTTGCGCATCTTAAAACGCCAAAGCCTGCGGCGGCGCAGACCGCTCCTTCCGCTAAACCGACACTCGCGCCAGCCGACCAGCCTTCCGGCGTGGCCTTTGCGTCGGAATTTCCCAATTTCCCTTATCCGTGGTATATAACGCAGGTGCGCGCCGCGCTGTGGAACGCGTGGTCTTCGCGCATGCCGCGCGACAGCACTTTATCCTGCGTGGTGGGCTTCCGCATACAGAAAAACGGCACGGTGCGCGCTCTTTCGGCCGAGAAAAGCTCCGGCAACCGGCTGTTTGATTACGCGGCGGTTTCCAGCGTCGAGCAGGCTTTGCCGTTTCCGCCCCTGCCGCGCGACTATAAGGACAGGGAACTGACCGTTCATGTCGAATTCAAGGTGGCGCAATAAATGGTTACACTGTTTCGCATTCTGCTGGTTCTTGCCGTGCACGGCGCGTTCTGGTTTTATTTTCCCGAAACCGGCCCCGGCGCGGCCAAATTTTTTGCCCTGTCGGCGGCGGTATGGTGCGTTATCGCCGCACTGCTGGGCATTGGCGGCATTTTCCGCTCGACGGGGTTTCTGTCCCGCATAATCTCCTTTGCTTTCGCTCTTATTGTAATCGTCGGTCTTACCATGCCGCAGAAAGACGACGTATCCCCGCTTGAAAAAATCCGCCGCCATTACCTGCCGCGCACGGCCGCGCAGACTGCGGCCGATACCGTTTTGCAGAAAGCCTCCGTTACGCTTAAACATGCCGAGACCGATTTGAAAAAGGCGGTGAAAAAATGAAGACCGCGCTTATTACCGGCGGAACCGGTTTTATAGGAAAGGCGCTTGCCCGCAGGCTGAAAGCCGAGGGCTGGAACGTGCGCATACTTTCGCGCCGCGCGGTAAAGGACGATGAATTTGAAGTCGTGCGCGGGGATTATGACGATGTGTCCTCGCTTGAGCGCGCGACCTGCGGCTGTGACGCGGTGTTTCACCTTGCGGCGGCGATATTTGCCTCGTCGGAAGAAGAATTCCGCCGCGCAAATACCCGGAACACGGCAAACATGGTTACGGCCTGCTGCGCCACAAAGCCGGATGCGTTTATTTATGTTTCCAGTCTGGCGGCCGGAGGGCCCAGCGAGGACCCTAAAAATCCGCGCAATGAAGACTGGCCCGAGGCTCCCGCCTCGGCCTACGGCCGCACGAAGCTCGGGGGGGAAAGGGAACTGCTGCGCCTGCCGGTAAAGACTAAGCGCGTTGTCCTTCGCCCGCCGATAGTTTATGGAAAGAACGATTCCGGCGTTTCCAAAATCGCCAAGTGGGTGCGTCGCGGCCTGATGATCAACATGTGCGCCGGAGAAACCTATTTCAGCTTTATCTACCGCGATAATCTGGTCGACTGCCTTGTGCTGGCGCTGACTTCGCCAAACACGGCGGGCAAAACTTATTTCGTGGGCGAGACCCGTTCTTATACATGGACCTATTTCATTAACGAAATGGCGGCCGCCATGGGCGTAAAGAAACCTTTTATGCCTACACTGCCGCCAAGGCTGATGCTTGTGGCCGGATATATTTACGCCGCGCTTGCGCGGCTTGCGGGCGTTGCGCCGGAATTTAACCCCGACAAGGCGCGCGAGGCCAGCGCGGGCCACTGGATTTCCTCGCCGGAAAAGTGGATGCGCGACACGGGCTACAGCGGCTGGACGCCGCTGCCTGAGGGCCTGCGCAAAACTTTTGCCGAGGCCGACGGCTCTGAAAAACATGGGTTGCCGAAGGCGCGCAAATAGTATAAAATTATGTATCTGTGAAGCATATTTGGAGAGGTGGCCGAGAGGCTGAAGGCGCCGGTTTGCTAAACCGGTATACGGGGTAAACTCGTATCGAGGGTTCGAATCCCTCCTTCTCCGTAGATTTAAAAAGTCCCGTCTTGTAGGTTAAGGCGGGACTTTTTTTATCTACGGAAATATCGGAAAAGATTCGAAGCCGACGGCCCCGCGCCCTGTGGGCGAAAAGCGGAACCCTGAGCCGGGGCGAAGGGTGCAGCGGCAGGGGACGCGGCCGGCGACGGAGGAGGTTTTTGCCAGCCCGCATGGCGCGGCATAAAACCGGGGGAGGAGGAATCCCTCCGCTTTAACCTTTTGAAAAGAACCCCGCGAAAGCGGGGTGCTTGCATTTCAAAGCTGTCTACGGAGAAGAGGCCGGTTTACCAAACAGCCCTAAAGGTTCCGGCATTCCCTCCATTTAAGGTCGGTCAGCCGCCAACTGCTTGGCTCGCGGGAGGGATTCGAAAGGCGGAGCTATGGTGAGGCAGCAGCCGAACCAGCGAGCCGGGGTCGCGACCGAGTGGCCGCGAGAGTTGTGACCGGACTCTGTAGTTTTGCTAACTTCACCAACAGGTGGCGGAAGTTTGATAGAAAACAGCGGAAAGGAACTCTTATAAAAGGTCCTGCCCGTTGTTTTTTATGTTACGATGAGGGTATATCTGCAAGGTGTAGGAGGTTGTTTATGTTTCAGATTGATAGTTATCGAGAAACTAGGAAAATGGTCATTGACATGATTAAGGCGACATGCAAATGGGAAACTACAGAGGGATTTATTGCGGATGGACTCACCTGTCCAGAATCGTATCAAAAATCTGATTTTAAGATTGCAGTCCTGCTTGGTGAATCGTATGGATACGATGAATGTAAAGTAACTGATATAGAAGATAAGCCATCTGAAATATTGGGGCTTAAAGATGTTCGGCGAAAAACCTCAAGGAAAATACCAGCTCTGGTTTCATCGGTACTTGCTGCATTTGAAAAAAAGGAATTACTGATAAGACTTCCGAGAGTCTTCGCAGGCAATTCAGAGAATCTAAAGTGTTTAGAAGAAGCCCTCAAAAAAATTGCATGGATTAATGTCAAAAAAGTATCTCATCATTCACCACGGAAAGGACAAGGAGTTAGACAAAGTTACAGTGACATTTATAAACATGCCCAACTAAATAAGGAAATTCTCAAATTGCAGCTTCAATCAATTGATCCCGATCTTATGATTGTTTGCAGTGCTCCGGTCTTTAATTCGCTATTTGACATGAATTTGTTGGGTGAGAATATCCAACGGGGGAAAAAATACAAGCTCCAAAAAAACAAATCGGGTAAATTCGTTATTGAAGTTGCGCATCCAAGTTATTACAGAGATTGGAGCTATGGAGGCTTATACCGTATATATCACGAAATTGTAACAGGCGTTAGACCGGAACTAGGATAGCAACGGGGTATATGGGGCGATTTACCAAGTAAATCCGACCTGAAAAGTTCTTGATATCATCTTACCCGTCCTGTATTCTTGAAAAGAACCCCGCGAAAGCGGGGTTCTTGCATTTCACAGCTGTTTACGGAGAATAGACTCAAATTGTTATCAATCAGATTCTTGAAAATAGTTCCATGGTTGTTTTGACGTTAAAGTTATTTTGAGGTATTACTTAGTATGAATATTATCCCAAATTTTCTATACCGAGCCTTTGATACGGAAAGTTATGCTGTTGATTTTTTACATGGCATATTTCAGCTGGGTGAATTAAAAAAATATCGAGAAATTGAAAATGCCATTAGAAAAGATGACACTGAAGGTGAAGCAAACCTGAAGATTGAAATCAATAATGTTGCTGGTATCTATTATGAGGAGTCTCTGAATTTAGCTTATATAATGTCTACAGCTGGTCCTGAGGTAAACCCTGAGCATCTTAAAAAGTTTGGTAAATTCATTGTAAAAATTAATAAACCGCTGCAACTTTTAGCAGATATCCAGAATGTCCGTCCTGCTTTAATAATCAGTTATGACCTTGTGCCAGTTCTATATACGAAAGGGTTAAAAAGTAATTTCAAGCCGCATGAAAGAACTCCTGGATCATTAGTTTCAATATGTCAAAAATATCCGAGATTCTCACAGGATTGTGAATATCGGTATATTTTGCAGCAATCACCTGAATTTATAACAGGTTGCCGGTATCAAGATAATTTGACGGTTGATTTGAATCGTGAATTAAATTATTTGGAAAAATATTGGTAACAGGTTGTGCTTTTTTATTAATGGCGTGCGCTTGCATCTTTCCGCTTTCATTTATATAGAATGAACTTGCGTGGCTGTCACGCAAAAAGGGGGGCCATTTATGAAAAAATTGCCGCTGCAAAAAGCTTTTACTTTAATCGAACCGGGACCCGTGGTACTCGTTACCACCGCAAGCAAAGGCAGGGCCAATATTATGACAATATCATGGACCATGGTCATGGATTTCACCCCGCGCTTTGCTCTTGTAACCGGCCAGTGGAACTATTCCTATGAAGCCCTGCTCAAAACCAAGGAATGTGTAATTTCCATCCCTGCGGCGGACCTCTTAAAAAAGGTCGTTCAGATAGGCGATTGTTCCGGCCGCGATACCGATAAATTCAAAAAATTCGCCCTGACTCCGCTTAAAGCCAGTCAGGTGCAGGCCCCGCTTATAAAGGAATGTTTTGCAAATATTGAATGCCGCGTCGTCGACCATATAGCCAAGCACGATATTTTTGTGCTCGACGGGCTGTGCGCGTGGATTTCCGGCAGTCTAAAGGACAAGCGTTTTATTCACGCAATCGGCGACGGTTCCTTTACCGTTGACGGGTGCAGAATAAACCACAGAAAACTGATGCTTGATAAGCTGCCCTCCGGTGTGTAACCGCGCGGTCCGCCGCTCTGTTTAGCGGGTGTAACTGAAACTGGTTTTACATACTAATAGCGTTGCCGCCCACGGATAGGCATGCATGCGGTTTGTAAACTAAGTAAAAGTTTTTAATGCTCTCCTGTTGAGGCGGTAAAACTGCTAAGTTATAGCCTTACCGGTTTAAGTTGCCGTAAGCGGTTTTTAGCGCGTATGGGGGCGGAACAATTTTAGAAGGCAGGAGGCTTGCCATGTTTTCCCAGCTATTAGGCAGTGTTATAACGTTCATAATAATTGTGGGATTTTGTTTCTTGTTTTACGTAGCTGCGGACAGGAAATCTTCCGGCTTTCTGCGCTATATCGGCGCGTACCATGCCAATGCCCGCGCGGTATCGGCGGCGGTACTGCTGGCTGTCCCGCTTGCGGCAGCGGCGCTGTTCATCTTTTACCATGCGGGTCTGCAAAATCTGCTGTTAAACGTTAATACTCCCGCCTGGGGGCTGCGCGCCAATGGTTTTGGCCCGCATGAGGTCGGCCGTGTGCTTATTTATGCCTGGCTGGGGACGGCCTTGTGGGAGGAGATATTCTTTCGCGGTTTTCTTGCAAAACGTCTTATTCTGATTCTCGGCTTTACAGGCGGAAACCTCGCGCAGTCCGTCGTGTTCGGACTTGTGCATGTACTTTTGTGTCTTGCGGTCAAAGTACCCGTGCCGCCGGCGGCTTATTTTGCCGTTTTTCTTATTCCGGCATTACTGGCGTATCTTATGGTTTATCTGAATGAAAAAATGGCCGGCGGAAGCATATTGCCCGGCTATGTTTTGCATGCGCTGGTAAATACAATCACGCCCCTGGCCGCAGCCGTATTTTTTTAGGCCTCGGCGGCATGTCCGGCATGAAAGTTTTGCTGTGCCGCTGCCTGCCGGTAAGGTGCTTGTCAGGCAGCTTTTCCGTAAACTATTTCGGTCTTTGTGCCGGTGCAGGCGGCGTATTTCTGCGCCGCTTCCGAGGCCTGCCTCTTTGTGTTTTTATCAGGTGCAGTAAAAAAGTTCAGGGTTATCTGCGTTTTGTCTTTTTGCATCATTCTGCCCCATGTGCCTATTACCTGACCGTTCTGAAATATCGTCGGGCTGAATGTCCCGTTTGATGAAATGACTTTTTTGTAATTGGCCTTGCTGAGCGACGGACCGCGGTCCCGGTAGGACACCAGCATTTCATCAAAAGCAGGCAGCAGTATAAGCGTTTTTTCGCCGCTTATATCGGGCGTTTTCGGCCCCATGAAATAAGTGTTTTCGCCTGACTCAATGCGGACAATCCGCTCGCCCGCAAGCTCTATGCCTTTGCGCACCTCGGATATTTTAAGACTGGCCCACCATGCCATATCCTCCGCCTTTGCCGGTCCGTGGCTTGTAAAATATCGCTCCGCCAGCAGGGCAAGCGCTTTTTCGCGTGTAATGTGCGGCGCGGGTTTTACGGTTTCAGCAAGCAGGACGTAGGTATGCTCGTTGCCGCGCGGCGCACCGCTGCAGATTACTCCGTCCGCCTCCGCATTCATAAGCAGGTGGGAAAATTTGAAGTCCAGACCTTTTGCCCGCAGAACGTCTTTTATTTCATCGCGCGACATGCCGTGTCCGCCCCCAAGGGCGGCGCGCAGGGCATCCTCGCATTTTTTTACAACTTCGGGTGTAATGCCCAGCGTTTTGTCCGGCGCTCTAAGCGCGGCTTTTATAGACGGTCCTGTAAGGGCCGTCAGCCAGCGGATGTCCTGTGCCGGCACTAAATGCCATGTCGGGCGCATTATGTGCGTGCGCAAAATCTCATGCCTGCATATTGCCGACTGCACGGCGGCGTCAGTGCCGCCGCGCATGCGCATGCTTACGGCAAGGCGGGACATCGGAAAATCCTGCGCCTGAATGGCTGTCATGTGCGTAACGGCTTTTGCGGCGGCGGGCGCGGTTTCCGTCAAAAGGCCCTGCGCGGCCATACGGTAAAGAGATATGTCTTCCTGTTTTATGCGCATAAGGTTCTCCGGTAAGATTTATTCAATGATAGTAAAAGTTGACGGTGACATGCAGTCATGCCTTTTGTCTTAGTTGGTTGTGCGGGCTTTATTTCAGAAGTAAAATATAAACAGCGCAGTTGTTGTGAAAAATATTTACAAAGGGGATAAATGATGAAGAGAATAATGGTTGCCGCCGCCGTGCTGGCTTTTGCCGCGCAGGGGGCATTTGCATATTTCGGCGCTGGCGTTACGGCCGGTTCCGTTCAGACGGACAAGAGCGATCTTGATAATGAAATGAGTTATTTTTCCAGCGTGTCGCCTTCTTATTCAGGCAGCATCGAAGATAATAATTCCGTATTCGGCGCGGAAGCGTTTTATGAAACCTCAGGTATCAACAGGTTCGGCGTGTCGCTGGGCTACAAGGGCATTGCCGCGAACAAACTTAACCAGACTATTATCGGACAGGTTGCCGATATCAAGGCCAACGCGAAAAGCGTTCCCATAAACCTGTACTGGAAGTATCAGCCGGAAGACAGCAAATTCGCCTTCAGACTGGGCGGCGGTGCCGATATCATGACCGCCAAGACCACAATTAATGACGTCGGGACCGAAACAGAATATACCCAGACCAAACTGGTTCCCCATATTGATGCCGGTGCGGAATGGTACTTTCTGAAGAACGTTTCGCTGGGTCTTAACATCGGCTGTCTTATCGGCGGTAAATTCGACGAACTCGAAAATGGCAGCAACAAAATTTACACCACGCCGCAGTCGACGGGTCGTATGATTGTTGTCGATACTTCAATGCCTGACGGCGGTTCCAAGTATGTGCAGGATTACAGCGGCGTTCGGGCCGATATCGCCCTCCGCGTGTATTTCGGCAACTAATCCGTTCATAAATTGCATAATCAAAGGGCTTTCCTTTTTGGAAAGCCCTTTTTTTGTGCCCGTCGGGGCATACGGCTAATTTGATAAAATATAGGCATGATTAAAGCCCTGATATTTGATTTGGACGGAACCCTGCTAGACACCATAGACGATATAACCGATTCGCTTAACATAGCACTTTCGGCCAATGGTTTCAGGACTTATGTCTCCTCGGAAGCCAAGGCTTTTGTCGGCAGCGGCGTAAAGGTTATGGTGGAACGCGCGCTGGCCTATACCCACTATACCCAGCCGCAGTTTGACGCCGTGCGCGCTCTCTATATGAAGGAATACGCCGTGCGTCAGGCGGTAAAGACCCGCGCATATAATGGCCTTGCCTCCGCCATAGACAGTCTGCGCGCCAGCGGCATAAAAACCGCGGTGCTAAGCAACAAGCCGCAAAAAGACACAAACAGCACGGTTGACCACTATTTCGGGCTTTCTCGTTTCGATATGGTGGTTGGCCAGCGCGAAGGCGTGCCCACCAAGCCGGACCCCGCCGCGCTTTACCAGATTATTAAAGATTTGGGCGTGGAAATTAAGGACTGCCTTTTTGTCGGCGATTCCGACGTGGATATGAAGACCGCCTGCAATGCCGGTATGAAAAAAATCGGCGTACTGTGGGGCTTTCGCGACCGTGCCGTTTTAGAACAAAACCACGCCGATTACATTATTGCAGACGCCGCGAAAATCGTCGAAATAGCCAAAACCGCCTGCTAGACTAGGTTTTCCCGCCGCGCTGCCTTTCTGCGCCGGAAAAACTGTTAGCTGCAATGCTTTTTACAAAGCCCCGCCAAACCGGCGGGGCTTTGTTTTGCCCTGCGTGCCTGCGCGGCGCGGAAGCGTTTGCCGGCAGCCGGATTTGACAGCGTGAGCAAATGTCAGTAAAATCAGATTAATCAGTTATATCAGCACAAGGCGGAAAACTATGCCAAGGCAAAAAAAGACGTCGGGCTGCTGCCCTCCGGTAAGGCGCGGCTGCAAGGTTGAATCAATCATAAATATAGACGAGCGCGGACAAATGGTGCTTTCAAAGGAACTGCGCGTTAAGGCTGGTATAAACGCGGGGGACAAGCTGGCCGTCGTCTCGTGGGAAAAGGACGGAAAAATCTGCTGCATAACCCTTATAAAAGCCGACGAACTTGTTGGCATGGTAAAGGACGCCATCGGCCCCGTAGTCTCGGAGATATTCGACGGACAGGAGAAACGCCCATGAGCACCTGCTGCGGAGGACCGTCCAAGCGCGTTGGCAATTGCTGCGGCGGCAGCGGAAGTGATTCCAGGCCCGATACCGATTGCTGCGGGCAGTCCAAGCCCGAAGCAAATGGACAGACGGAAAGCAATCACAAGGCGGAGAATTCCTGCTGCGGCGGGAAAGCCGCTCCTGCCATCAGCGAACAGACAGCAGACAATCTGAAGTCCGGTTTTTCCTGCTGCGGCGGTCAGTCCAAGACTGAGACAAGCTGCTGCGGTGATACGCAAAGTAACCATAAGCCGGAAACTTCCGGCTGCTGCGGACAGACGCCCGCTCCGGCCCAAAAATCCTGCTGCGGCGGCAAGGCCAAGCAGTACAGACAAATTGCCGTTACCGGCAGTATCGAAACTCCCGCCGGTAAAATTCCTGTCGTCGGTACGGACTGGCGGTTTTGCGATTACGTCGGCGCGCTTATGGTGCGTTCCGATATCAGGCGCATGGACTACGCCATAGCCCCCGGCTTGTACGCCGTTGGCGTGCCGGACAAAAACTCGCCGGTGCTGGTGTCGGCCAATTACAAACTTTCTTTCGATGTTCTGCGCTCCGCCATAGCCGGACTGAACGCATGGCTTCTGATTCTGGATACAAAAGGCATAAACGTGTGGTGCGCCGCCGGAAAAGGCACGTTCGGTACGGGCGAACTTATAAACCGCGTAAGGCTTACCCGTCTGGCCGAGGTCGTGGACGGACACAATCTTATATTGCCCCAGCTTGGCGCGCCCGGTGTATCGGCGCACAGGGTGGAGGCGGCCTGCGGCTTTCGTGTACACTACGCTCCGGTTCGCGCGTCTGACGTGAAAGCCTATATCGCCGCCGGTATGAAGGCCGAACCCGCCATGCGCCGAGTAAATTTCGGCGCGGCCGACAGGCTTATTGTCGCATGGCTTGAATTTGTCGCGGCATTTGGCAAGGCGGTACTGCTCTCAATCGGCATAGTGGCTGTAAATGCCGTGTTTACCAGTCATCCCGCGCTTGCGTGGCAGCGTTCAATGCTGCCGGTTCTTCTTGTATGGAGCGCGCTGGTTTCCGGCACTTTGCTTACCGGACTGCTTTTGCCGGTTTTGCCGGGCAGGGCATTTTCAATAAAGGGTGCGGTGATGGGCGCGCTTGCCGCAGTAGCCGTAACCCTGGCGGCGGGTGCTTCGGTAATGGCGCTTAGCTCCGTCGGCATGATAGTCTGCTCGACCGCGATATCTGCCTATCTGGCCTTGAATTACACCGGAGCGTCGACGTTTACTTCGCTTTCCGGCGTAAAAAAAGAACTGCGCTATGCGCTGCCCTGCATAGGTGCGCTTTTTGGCGCGGGCGCGCTTTTGTGGGCGATTTCGGGGGTGCTTAAATGAAGTATCTTTCCGGCGTTGTGACTTTGCAGTATGATGAACAGAAATGCCGTGGCTGCGGCCGCTGTATCGAGGTATGCCCTCACGCGGTTTTCCGCATGGAAAACGGCCGGGCCGCACTGGCCGACAAAGACGCCTGCATAGAATGCGGCGCGTGCAAAAAGAACTGTCCGTTTTCGGCCATAACGGTTGAAACCGGCGTCGGCTGCGCGGCCGCGATTATTCAGTCAATGGGTACGGGCAAGGCACCCTGCTGCGGCGGGGATGACGGTGCCTGCTGCGGATAAAAGGAGAAAATATGTCAGATAAAAAAGCGTGGTATATTGGCGAGTCGCCGCTGGGCGCGGGTTACGCGCATTTTTCAAATACGGCCAAGCAGAAAACCGTGCTGGATAACAAGACAAAGGAACTTATCCGCCTTGCCGTGGCTTCGGTTTTTCGCTGCCGCCACTGCACGGAGCATCATGTAAAGGACGCGCTGGCCGCGGGCGCAAGTAAAGAGGAAATAAAAGAGGCTCTTTTGCTTTCCGCCCTGCAGGCGGCGGGCACCCAGCTTAACTGGAACAAGGAATTTTTCGACGGGGAACTAAACTCCTAGGAGGCAGTGTGGAAGGGCATAAACAGCTTTCTGTTCTGGACCGTTATCTTACCGCCATGATTTTCGGCGCCATGGCGCTGGGCGTGGCGATAGGTTATTTTTTTCCTGCCGTGACCGGGGTGATATCGGGCATGAGCGTGGGTACTACTTCAGTGCCTATCGCAATAGGACTGATACTTATGATGTATCCGCCGCTTGCCAAGGTCAGATATGAAAAACTGCACGAGGTGTTTCGCGACAAAAAGGTACTGAGCCTTTCACTGGTGCAGAACTGGCTTGTGGGACCGGTGCTTATGTTTGCGCTTGCCGCGCTGTTTCTGCACGACAAGCCGCACCTGATGTTCGGCGTAATACTTATAGGTCTGGCGCGCTGCATAGCCATGGTAATAGTGTGGAACGAACTGGCCGACGGCGACAGCGAATACTGCGCCGCGCTTGTGGGGCTTAACTCGCTGTTTCAGGTTTTTCTTTATTCGTTCTATGCGTGGATATTCATTACCATACTGCCGGGTGCGCTTGGCATAGGCAAGGGCGTTGCCGTCAACGTTACGATGGGCGAGATTGCAAAGAGCGTGTTCATCTATCTGGGCATACCGTTTCTGGCGGGCATGCTTACCCGCTACGCCGCTGTAAAAGCCAAGGGAGAAGAGTGGTACAAACAGGAGATTTTAAGCCGCATAAGTCCTCTTACGCTTATCGCCCTGCTGTTTACCATAGTGGTGATGTTTTCGCTNAAGGGCGAGTACATTGTGCAGCTTCCCATGGACGTGGTGCGCGTGGCCGTGCCGCTTGCGATATATTTTCTGCTGATGTTTTTTGTCAGCTTCTGGATGTCGCGCAAAATGGGCGTGGATTATAAAAAGACCACGACGCTTTCCTTTACCGCCGCCAGCAATAATTTTGAGCTGGCTATAGCCGTGGCGGTTGCGGTGTTCGGGCTTAATTCACAGGAGGCGTTTGCGGCGGTTATCGGTCCGCTGCTTGAAGTGCCTATGCTCATAATGCTTGTAAACGTCGCGCTTAAATTCCGCGCAAAATATTTCGTCAATCAAACGCCGGTTATGGAAAATGCTGGTAAAAGCGCAGATTGATAAGGTTAAATACCGCGAAGGTTTAGCACACAAAAAGCCCCGCTTTCGCGGGGCTGTTTAGTTTGCCAGTTGCATTTACACCAGAGCTATTTTCTAGAATCAGTATAAAGGATGTCAGTTATATTTTAAAGGGGGATGTATGATTACACCTGTAAGTAAGTCAGGCCCAGTATCGGCATGGTGGATGACCATTATAAATGCGTTACCAAAGCACACAGGTGATTATAAAACGTGTGGCTTTCAGAATCGAGAATGCAGCATTTTTTATGCTTCATATAATGGAAAAGAAATTGACATAAGGACTCAAAGCAAAAGTAGAGGACACTTTGGTCAGGCAGACTTTGATTTTGTTGCGAATAAATATAATAGTTATGTGGCACGGCAGACGAAGAGAAAAGATATGAAGAAATCATGGAATACCTCCTACATTATTTCGCTGATTCATCATCTGGTTTAGTTTAAAGGTAATGTGCACGGCCCCGCTTTGTATGTTAAGGCGGGGCCTTTTTTTGTAAAGCCGTGGACGGCCATGTAAATTTGTATAATATAGCCCCGCAGCAGACAGGCCGCGCCTGACGCACATCCCGTCGGCAACGCTTAAATTACGCCTTTGAAGTTTCCTTCAAAGTACGAATAAATCTCCCCGTCCTGTACAAATCCGCCCGCGTATTTACGGGCCGAAAACTGAATAAAAGTCAGTCCTGCGGAACCGGCCGGTTTGCTGTTGCTGACCGACCCTGTGTACTATGAGGAGAATTCTTATGCAAAATTTCGATATTGAAAAATGGCTTGAGGCCATCATCTCCGGCCTGCGCTCCGCTTTTGGCGGGCGTCTTCTTTACGCCGCCCATGCCGGAAGCTGGGTGCGCGGCGAAGCCGGACCCAACAGCGATATAGACATCAACGTGGTGCTTGATGAAGTGCGGCCGGAAGATATTGCCGCCTACCGCGCCATACTCTCCGCCATGCCGTATCGCGAAAAGGCCTGCGGGTTTATCTGCGGCCGCGCCGAAATGAAAGCATGGCCCAGACACGAGCTGTTTCATTTCATGAACGGCTGCCGCATTCTGCACGGAACGCTTGAAGGTATTGTAAATCCTCCGACGAAGGGGGAAGTGGCTGAGTATCTGCGCCTCAACGCCTCGGGCGTGCTGCATTTTGCGCGGCACACGCTTATCTATTCGCCCGACCTGCCGGCAATGGCGGAGGCTTTAGCCGGTGTGTACAAGGCCTCGTTTTTCATGCTTCAGGCCAAGCTGTTTCTGGAAACCGGCGAATATGTGCCGTCAAAAAAAGCTGTGTCCGCCCGTCTTACTGACACGCGGGACAGGGAAGTTTTTGATGTTCTGCTGAAGTGGAACAGCCTTGCCGCCGACCGTGCCGCCCGTCCCGAGCATTATTTCAGCCAGCTTGCCGACTGGTCATCGGCACTTATGCTGTTTGCCGACGCAAAAGCCGGACGCTGAACCAGGCGGGTTTTAGCAAAAAGAAAAGGCGGCGCGTAAAACGCGCCGCCTTTTTTGTTTCGCTATAAAGAACTATTTTTCGTCCTGCTCCACCTGCCGCATAAGCGGCATGGTGCTGCATCTTATCGAGCCGCCGAGCTTTGTGTGCGACTCGAAGAAAACCTTGTAGACCTTTATGCCGTTGGCCTTGAGTTCCTTGCTGATGCGCTTGTCGTTGAAGTGACCGTTTACGCCCATAATGTAATTTTTCTGGTCCAGCGGCAGGCCGTTGGTGGCCAGATAGCGGGTCTCGTCTTTAGTTACCTCAATGCGTTTCCAGTCCTTGAAGTAGGAGGGAATACCGTCCACAAAAGCCTCGGGGCAAACTATTATCAGACCGGGCTTTGGCACGGAAAGCGCCACGTCAAGGTGCAGAATATCTTCCGGCAGGCGCACGCGCTCCACGTCGTAGCCCTGCGGTTCCAGATAATTTTTAAGCCACAGGTAGCCGCGTTCGCTGGAACCGGTCGTGGAGTTCGCCGATGTCCCGACGAATATCTTTTTGCCCAGTACGATTACGTCGCCGCCCTCAAGCACGGGAAAACCCGTTTTGTCGAACTTTCCGTCCTTTACCATTAGCGAATAATCCAGAAGCGGCATCGATACCCAGCGCGTGGTAGTTCCGCTTAATCTGTCGCGCAGAAGGCGCACAATGCCCAGAATGTCGCTTCTGCGGTAGAGCGAGCCCATGGTGTTTTCTATAACGTTATTGCCGACGACGGTTGCCGGATCGCGGCTGTACTGCTGGGACACTCCGCCAAAACGGACGTAATCGTCGCCGAAGTTCTGGGCCACGCGCTCGCGGTTTAGCACGTCGGGTCGCAGTACCTTTACGCCGTGTTTTGTCAGAATTTTTATAAGGTTTTTGTTCTCTTTTTCCAGTTCCTTGTAAAGGCCGGTTTCGATTGAATCCTTGCCTGACATCGCCAGCAGTTTTTTGCCTTCGGCCTCGGGCAGGATTTTAAGGGTTTCCTGTGCCCACTTGGCCACGGTGACATCCGGCGTTATCGTAAAGGGTACGCCGACTACAACCTCTTTGAGCGTGCCGTATTCATAGTCCACGTTTACGGGTTCGGCATTCTGGGCCGATGCCACGCCGCCGCACAGCAGGGCCGCGCACGCGCACATTGAAAATTTTGATGACTTTTTCATCTTTCCTCCCGGGTAAAATGTCCGTCTGTTAAACATTACAAAAAGGCCCGCGCCGCGCACAAATAAAAAGGGGCGGAACTTTTCAGTTCCGCCCCTTTGTGCAAGTGCGTCAGGCTATTTCAAGAATTCTGGCCCAGTTGCCGTCAACATTCACGGTCATTTTACCCGAAGTGACGGGCTGGCTCCAGCCGGGGTTTAGCAGGTCGCGCAGGGTTTTGCCGGCAAAGCCGCCAAGGTCGCATTCCACGCCGCAGGGCTTGTCCGACGCATTTATAAATACCGCCGCACTTTGTTCCGGTGTCGTGCGCAGAAAGGCAAGCTGTTTTGCGCTTACCGCCAGTTGTGTGTAGTCGCCAGTGCGCAGTGCGGGGGCGGCGGCGCGTACCGCCGAAAGGCGCGCTATGGTGGAGGCCACGTCCTGTCCCTGCCCCTGCGCGGCAAGCATGCGCGGGTCAAGAGGGGGACGCAGTGCGGCGTCGGAGCCGTTTTGCTTTTTACCGTCTATGCCGAACTCGCTTCCGTAATACACAGACGGTATGCCCGGCATGGCAAATAGCAGACAGTAAAGCGGATGCAGATGCCTTATGTCTTCTTTTCTGCATGCCCGGTATTCCCTCCGTAATATACGGAGGGAATACCGGGCATGCAGAAAAGAAGACAGTAAAGCGGATGCAGATGCCGGCGGTCTTTTAACGTGCTGGCAATGCGGTCCACGTCGTGATTATCGGCAAAGCTGTAGAGATTCGTTCCTGCGCAGATACCGTTTCGCCCGAAAAGGCGGCGCAGAGTCCATGCAATTTCAAAAAAATTCGCGTCATTGAAACTTGAGTACAGACCTTTATAAGCCTCGTAGTTGGTAACGCTGTCTATGCAGTCGGGGTTTGCCCAGTCGCGGTAGTTGCCGTGCACCACCTCGCCCATAAGCCAGAAGTCCGGCTTTAGAGCGCGGCAGCGGGCGGCGAGGTCGGAAAGGAATTTTTTGTCCATGCAGTCGGCCGCGTCCAGGCGCAGACCATCGATGTCGTAAGTCTGTATCCAGTTTTCCGCCGCCGCGAACAGGTGATTTCGCACCTCATTGTCGGAGAGATTGAGCTTTACAAGATTTTCATGCCCCTGCCAGGTGTCGTAGGCAAAAGGGTCGCCCATGCCGTTGCGGCGCGAAAAATCCAGTCCGGCAAACCAGCTGCGGAAGGGGGACTCGGTCTTCTGCTCGCGCACGTCGCGGAAGGCCCAGAAATCGCGGCCCACGTGATTAAACACCGCGTCGAACACAAGTTTCATGCCGGAGTTTTTAAGGTCCGCGCAGGTTTCGGCAAGGTCTGCGTTTGTGCCGAGTCTGCGGTCGGTGTTGAAGTAATCGGCAGTGTCGTAGCCGTGGGTTGTGGACTCGAAAACGGGACCAAGGTACACCGCGTTAAAGCCCGCGTTTTTAAGATATCCGCCAAGGCCGCACAGTCTGCGTATGCGGTTTTGCGGCGGGGCCGAAAAATCGTTTCCCTGCGGCGCGCTGCAAAAGCCCAGCGGATAAATGTGGTAAAAAACCGACTGCTCGCTCCAGTTATTCATAATTCTCCTTTATATACCTACCGGTATGTACACAGATAGGGCAAAAAAAATTCAGGACATAATGCCGTGCATATAATGCTTGGCGGCCAGATAGACGCTTTCTTCCGAAAGGGTTATAAGGCCGTAATGACAGGCCGTAATATACGCGTTGATGTGACCGATGAACGTTATGGCGTAACGCTTGCTGCGGCCGCGCATGTTGCCGTGGGCTTTTTCGGCGGAGCGGAACATAGCCTCGATTATGGCGTAATGCCGCTCGACGACAGGCATGAAGATTTTGGAACCGTCCGATTCCCTCGGCGCGGTCATAAGACCAAGGTACATGTTGTAGAGTTCCGGCTTTTCCGAGGCAAAGGCGAAGTGTTCCTTCACGGCGCTTTCAAGGGTGTTTGTAAGGTCGCCGTTAAATACGGCGGCTTTTTCCAGCCGTTCCATAAACGGCGTAAAATGCTGGCGGGCCAGCTCCTCCAAAATACCCTGCTTGCTGCCAAAGTAGTGGTAGAGCGTCGGCTTCTGCACACCGCATGCGTCAACTATGCGCTGTATGCCCACACCCTCGTAGCCCTCTCTGGCAAACAAATCCGCCGCGGCGGCAAGCATTGCTTCCTTTGTGCTCATGCTGTTAATGTACCAAACGGTATACAAATTGTCAAGCGGATATTTTGGCTCATTATATAAGGAACCGCGCCCGCGCGGCGGCCGCCGGAGTTTTTTGAATGTAAGGTAAATGCTTGCGGCATATATGCGTGAGGATATCGTATTTGAAAAGTCCGTGCCGTCGGAGTCTTTTCTCCGTGTTGACAGATTTTGCCTGCGGGGGTAAAATAGTTATTAGCATACGCCAATAACTAATTATGCCCAGACCGTTTAAATGCCGCAGAGTATGTCTTACCCCGGGCTCCGCCTGCTTTACGCCGGCGGAAGCGCCCGCGCCGCGGACCGAGACCGTCGTGCTTACGCTTGACGAGTTCGAGGCCCTGCGGCTTGCCGACCTTCTTGGCCGTCAGCAGGAGGAGGCCGCGGCCGAAATGAAAATTTCCCGCCAGACCTTCGGAAACATCCTGCGCTCGGCAAGAAGAAAAATGGCGGACTTCATAACCGGCGGCAAGACCCTGCAGATAGCCGGGGGGGAAGTGCGCGTCGCAAAAAAGCACTTTCACTGCAGGCACTGCGGTGAAAGCGGCGAACAGCCGCTTGCCGCGCCGCGCGGCCTCTGCCCGCGCTGCGGCCATATGGCGGGTCACGCTAAGCGGTGCTGTAAACACGGTCATAAATCATGCAAGGAGAACAATAATGAAGATATGCATTCCCACTGAAACCAAAGACGGTCTTAACGCCAAGGTGTACGGTCATTTCGGCAGCGCGCCGTATTTTACCCTTTGCGACAGCGAAACCGGCAAGTGCGAAATAATCGATAACGGCGACCTCAACCACGTCCACGGCATGTGCAATCCCGTAAGGGCGGTAGGCGGCGCGAAACCCGATGCCGTCATAGTCGGCGGAATCGGCATGGGCGCGATAAACGGCCTTTCTGCCGCAGGAATAAAAGTGTACATCGGCACGGAAGAAACCGTGGATGCGGCTGTTAAGGCCCTCAATGCCGGAAAACTTAAACAGGCGGACGCGGCCTCGGCCTGCGCTCATCACGGCGAACACGGATGCCACTAAACGGCAGGCCCGCCACGCGCGAAACACAGCTGCGCATGCGCGGCCGTCTGCATGATACCTGTCTTCTCTGCGGCGACAAAAATCCTGTCGGCCTGAAACTGGATTTTGCCGTCGCGGAAGACGGCGGGGTGTCGGTAACCTTCATGTGCCATTTCCGCTTTGAAGGCTACAAGGGCTGTCTGCACGGCGGCATGGCCGCCGCGCTGCTGGACAGCGCCATGTCCAACTGCCTTTTCGCGCACGGTATTGCCGCCTTTACGGCCGAGATGACCATAAAGTATAAAAAGCCCGTCCGCTGCGGCAGAAAGGCGCTTGTTACCGCGCATATAGAAAAGGACCTTGCGCCGCTTTATATCGTAAAAGGCGAGATTTCGCAGGAAGGGCAGACTCTGGTTTTAGCCGAAGCAAAATTCATGGAAAGCGACAGCCTGAATCCCGCCCCGTAAAATATATAGAATGTAACTGTCATGTTCCGCAAAATCCTTTCCGGTGCCGCAATATTTCTTGCGCTGCTTTTCGCGGTTGTTTTTACCGCGCATCCTTTCGTGCACCATGATTTTGCGGAAAATGACTGTCCCGTCTGCGCGGTGCTTCATGGCGGAGGGGGATTTTCTCCCGCTCCGGTTGTAAGCGCCCCGCAGGTTGTAATATGTCCGGTAACGGTGAGAAAGGCTGAAATCATCGCCTTGGTCGCCGTAACGGGACCGTTGTATCCCCGCGCGCCTCCCGCGCTCTGATTCTCCTTACAATTTATAGTCCTCATTGTAAAACGTCCTGCGGCGTTTTATTTCCGCGTGCCCGCGCGGAACTATCCGCATTTACGGAGAATTCATGTTCAGAAAAATTTTATGCGCCCTTATACTGGCGGCTGCCGCGCCTGCCTGTGCGGAGCAGAACGATCTGCTCTACCAGAAGGCGGCAATACGTCTGCCCGACATCAGCATAATAGGCAATATGTACGGTCATCTTTCCGATGACGGAAGCGACGCCGCGCGCGGCCAGTTTGCCGTGCGCGAACTGGAACTTGCGCTTGCTGGCTATATCTATCCCCAGATAAAGGCCGACGCGATTTTTTCGGCCGAAAAGGAAGGCGCAGAGTACAGCACCGGCGTTGACGAAGGCAAGCTTACTTTCGAGCATCTGGCCGACGGCCTTTCAGCCGAGGCCGGAAAGGTCAGGGTGAATTTTGGCAAGAACAACCGCCTGCACCCGCATTCCATGCCTACGGTGGACCGCCCCGCCGCGCTGACCGCGTTTTTCGGCGAGGAAGGTCTTGTCGGACAGGGCGCGGCGGTTTCCTATATACTGCCGCTGCCGTTTTTTGCTCAGGCAGAATTCGGCGGCTGGAAAAACGACGCGCCCGAAGCTGAAATGCTTGAGGCCGAGGTGAACGATACTGACGGAAATCCCGTTACGGTCAAGACCACCGCGCCGGATGAAAATTCCGTTTTCGGTCTGTCGGATTCAGTTGTGACCGGCAGGCTGAACTCGTCGTTCGCGCCTTCCGCCAAAAGCGAACTGGAACTTGGCGCAAGCGCCGCAAAAGGGCGCGGACCCTTTTACGGCCTGCACACCGACAACGCCACCGTTTTGGGCGGCGACCTGACATTCCGTTTCTGGCCGGGGGCCTATTCACGCCTTACTTTCCAGAACGAGTATTTTTACCTCAAACGCGAACTCGCGTCCGACACTCTGTACCGGCGCGGTATGTACAGTTATCTGGCCTGGCGTTTTAACAAGGAATGGGAGGCAGGCTCGCGTTTTGATTACGCCGAAAGCCCTTACGCGCAAAACAGTATCGAGCGCGCGGTTTCCGGCATAGTGTCTTATAACTTCAACGAAATGTTTACCGGCCGCGTGCAGTACAAGTACCGCAATCTCGACGGAAAGCCCGTAAACGAATGCTGGCTGCAGCTTATTTTCGGCATCGGCCCGCATACACATCAGATGAGCTAGAGGAGAAATATCCATGCTTAAAAAATTATTTTTTGCGGCGGTCTGTCTTTTGCTCGGCACGGCGTCTTTTGCCGCGCTCAATGTCGTGGCCAGCAGTCAGGACCTTGCATACATAGCGGGCAGGGTGGGCGGCAGTCATGTAAAGGCGCAGAGCCTTACCGCCGGTGACGAGGACCAGCATTACGTGGAGGCGCGGCCAAGCATGGTCATGGCGCTAAAAAAAGCCGACGCGTTCGTGCGCATCGGCATGGAACTGGACATGTGGGCCGACAGCCTTGTAATCGCGTCCAGAAACGGCAGGATAGTGCGCGGCAAGGACGGCAATATTGACGCGTCCGTCGATATAGAAAAACTGGAAGTGCCCAAGGGCAAAATAGATCTGGCCATGGGCGATATCCACGCCTTCGGAAATCCCCACTACTGGCTGGACCCGCATAATGCCGTTGTCGTCGCCGGTACTTTGGCGGAGCGTTTTTCACTGCTGGACCCCGCGAATGCCTCGGCCTATAAAAGCAACGCCGCCGCTTTTTCCGCTGAAATAGCGGCCCGTCTTAAAGAGTGGCAAAAGCGTATGGCTCCTTTTGCCGGACGCAAGGTGGCTGTCTATCACGATTCATGGCCTTACTTCGCCAAACGCTTCGGCCTTTCCGTTGCCGCCGAAATAGAGCTTAAACCCGGTATTCCTCCAACGCCTTCGCACATAGCCGAACTGGTTTCGCTTATGAAGCGCGAGCAGGTGGGAGTAATACTCTGTGAGACTTACTACGACGGCCGGACCGTGCGTTCCCTGGCTGAAAAAACCGGAGCGAAGGTTGCCGCCGTCGCGGTCAGCGTCGGGGGGAAAAAAGGTATCAAAACATACGAGGAACTTATGGATTCGATAATAAGTTCTCTGGAAACCGCGTTTAAGTAAACAGCTTGCGCCGCGCCGGAAACCCCGGCGCGGCGCGTATGTAAAATCAAGGAGGTCTTCATGGTATCTCTTATGCTGGCGCCTTTTGCGGCTTGTCTCATTTTGGTGGGAATACATGCCTATCTGGGCATACATGTGCTGCAGCGCGGAATTATTTTTCTGGACCTCGCGCTTGCCCAGCTCGCCGCGCTCGGAAGCATTGCCGCCGTGCTTGCGGGTTATCCGCTGCACACGGCGCAGGCCTACATTTTTTCGCTGGCGTTTACGCTTGCAGGCGCCGTTATCTTTTCGCTTGTGCGCATGCGCCGCAGCGGAATGTCTCAGGAGGCGGTAATCGGAATAGTTTATGTCGTTTGCGCGGCGGCCGCAGTTCTCATGCTTGAAAAAATACCCGGCGAGTCACAGCACATAAAGGAAATGCTGGTCGGAAATATTTTGTTCGTCGACTGGGCGCAGGTGCTTAAAACGCTTGTCCTCTACGGGTTAATCGGCCTGTTTCACTGGTTTTTCCGCAAGCGGTTCATGCTTATATCCTCGGACCCGCATGAGGCGGAAAAACAAGGAATTTCCGTGCGGTGGTGGGATTTTCTGTTTTACGCCGCCTTCGGCGTGGTCGTAACAAGTTCTGTGGAAATAGCAGGAGTACTGCTGGTGTTTTCGTTTCTGGTCATTCCGGCGTTCTGCTCCATGCTGTTCTGGTCCGGCTTTGCGCGGCGGCTTGCCGCCGGCTGGATTTTGGGCGCGCTTACAAGCCTTGCCGGCATTTACGCCTCGGCGCGGTTTGACTTGCCTACGGGCGCGGCCGTGGTATGCGCCTTTGGTCTGCTGGCGGCGGTCTGCGGCGCGGTCCGCGCTTTTTTGCCGGAGCGGGCGCGCTGATTTTTCCCCCGCGCAATAAAAAAGCCCCGCCTTTTGGCGGGGCTTTTTTGCGGTGCTGCTATTTATCGTTTGTAAGCGGAAGAACCTTGAAAGGTTCCGCCGGCACGAACTTGGCGGTCATGTCGCCGCCGAGGTCCTTGTCGCCGCTCATGTCGAGCTTCATCGGGGTTTTCATCTTCGGGTTGAAGCCGCTGAAGTCCGCCCACACTATGAACGGGCTGGTGGCCGAGGCAAAGTAGTAAGTGCCGTTATCAAGGTCGGCAAGCGAAGTCCACTGCGTGGCCGAGCTGTTGGGATGCTTGGGGTCCTTTACCGTGCTGAAAGGCTGGGCCATGTTGCGCATGATGCTGAAGAGATTCGCGCCCGCCTGCCGGTAGTTCGCCGGTTTAGGCAGTTTGGACAGGTAGTAGGAACCTCTCACAAAGCGGTCTGCCGCGTCGGTAGTGCCGGGCAGGGGCTTTTTCCCGCCAAGACCATCGTAGTTGTTGAGGTTTGCAATCTGCTGGTCAAGGATGGGGTCGTTTGTCATAACCGTGTATTTGCGGTCGTGGTGCACTATGGGCTTTCCGTCGGCGTATTCCACTATGGCCGTATCGCCTGTCTTGTCGGCAATGGCCAGATGCAGGTTTGCCTTTAGCGTTTCGCCGTTGGCGACTATGGTGCGGGTGTCAATCTGGTATTTGGGATTTGCCAGCGCTTTCGCGGCTTCTTCCACGGTGGCGTAATTATCAAGCACGTATTGCGTCCAGAGCGCGATTGAAAGTCCGCGCTTTTTCGGGTTGCGCGTGCCGTAGTCGCTGTTTTCCAGCCACAGCAGATTGGCCACGAGGCCCTTTTCGTTCATGCCGTCGGCAACCGCGCCCTGTCCGGGTATCAGATAAGTTACCGCCGATATGCTGGCGTATTTGGCTTTCCATGAAAAAGTCTTGCCGGTGGCTTCGCTGTTGCGCTTCATGCCGCGGGGCAGATACCACATGTCGGTTCCGTGAAACGCGTCGGGCCAGTCCATGTTGCGGCCGTTAAGCGTGGCCTGTCCGTTATTGGTGTAGAGCACGCGCGAGCAGGCGTCCGCGTTTTGCGCCGCGACGGCAAACAGCATTGCGGCCGTCGTGACGGCAGTTATTTTTGCACTAAATTTCATTCTCCCTCCCTGTTATTTGTACGGCTGTATCTGGTCAATTCTATCATTCAAAACAGCCGTCTTCAATTCTCAAACTTATATAATAAGGAAAGGAGGCGGCAATGATTATAAGACAGGAAACCAAACAGGACTTCGCGGTACTGCGCTCTTTCGTGACCACGGCATTTTTAACTGCCAAGGTCGCATCCGGCGGGGAAGCCGCTTTCATGGACAGCCTGCGCGCCGAAGGCTTTTACATACCGGAGCTTGCGCTTGTCGCCGAGGACGGCGGCAAAATAGTCGGACAGGTAATGCTTACCCATGCGCATGTCGGCGCGTCCGACATACTGCTGCTTGGGCCGGTGGCCGTGTTCCTTCCCCTGCGCAACAGGGGCATAGGCTCCCTGCTTATACGCACCGCTTTGCAAAAGGCCAAAGCCATGGGCCATAAGGCCGTGTGTCTTGTTGGCGACCCCGCCTATTACCGCCGGTTCGGTTTTAAGCAGGCTTCGCTTTACGGCATGGGTTATAAGGGAATTCCCGACCAGTTCGTACTGGCGCTTGAGCTGGTGCCCGCCGGGCTTAAAGGAATGAAAGGCAATATTGTTCATGTTTGCTGAGGCCGCTTTGCGTGTTATTACACTGCATGGCACAGACGGTTAAATGCTAGAATTTGCTCCTTAAAACGTATGAAAAATATAAAACTTATCGGTTTTGACGCAGACGACACTCTTTGGCAGAACGAAACTTTTTACCGCGGTACGGAAAAGGAATTCTGCGCTCTGCTTGCCGCTTACATGCCCTCCGCCGAACTTGAAAAGGAACTGTTTGCGACCGAGATGCGCAATCTTTCGGCCTACGGTTTCGGCGCGAAAAGTTTTGTCCTTTCGATGATAGAAACCGCCGTGCGGGTAAGCGGCGGAAAGGTTTCCGGCGACACGGTGCAGGCTATTGTGGAGCTTGGAAAAAAACTGCTCGATTCCCCGCTTGAACTGCTTGACGGCGTGGAACCAGTGCTTGCCGAACTTGGCCGGAATTACCGTCTTGCCGTGGTGACGAAGGGGGACCTTCTTGACCAGCAGAGGAAACTGCACAAGTCCGGCGTGGCAAAGTATTTCGACCACGTGGAAATACTAAGCGACAAGACCGAGCTGGATTACAAAAATCTTTTTGCGCGGCTTGGCGTGCGCCCGCAGGAATTTCTTATGGTAGGCAACTCGCTCAAGTCCGATATTCTGCCCGTGCTCGGCATGGGTTCTTTCGGAGTGCATATACCTTTCGACGTGGTGTGGCAGCACGAGCGCGTGGAATCGGACGATATACGGCACGAAAATTTCCGCCGCATCGCGCGCATTTCCGAACTGCCCGCCCTGCTGCGCTAGACGGCCCGCTTTTATGACTTTTCTTCTGTTTGTCGCCCTCGGTTTTGCCGTAGGAATTATTGGCTCGGCCTTCGGGCTTGGCGGCGGCATTTTCGTCGTGCCGGTGCTGGTGCTTTACGCCCATGTNCCAATCCATAACGCCATAGCCGCGTCCCTGCTTACAATCATAGCCACCTCAAGCGCGGTGGCGTCGGTCAACGTCGAACGCGGCCTTGCAAACGTGCGGCTGGGGCTTTCGCTGGAGGTTTCCACCGCCGTAGGCGCGGTCTGCGGCGCGTTTGCGGCCGGATATCTGCCGCAGAATATTCTCAAACTTCTTTTTGCCTTTCTGCTTGCCTTTGCGGGTCTTACCATGCTGCGCAAAAGTTTTGTTAAAAAGCCCGCGCAGTCTGACGCCGATGCCGTGCCCGCGCATCCGCTTGGTTCGGAGTTTACCGACCCCGCCACCGGAAAAGTCCACCGCTACGGGGTAAAGCATATGCCTGCCGCCTCGGGCATATCGGTTTTTGCGGGCGCGCTTTCTGGCCTGCTGGGCGTGGGCGGGGGAATAGTGCAGGTTCCGCTTATGAACCTTATATGCGGCGTGCCCATGAAGGCCGCCGCCGCTACCAGCAATTTCATGCTTGGCGTTACCGCCGCCGCCAGCGCGGCCATTTATTTCCGGCAGGGTTATGTGCTGCCGGAAATGACTTTGCTTCTGGTGCTTGGCGTATTGGCCGGTTCCGTGCTGGGAATGAAACTTCTTGCCGGAGTGCGGTCGAAATATCTTGAGGCGGTCTTCGGCGTGATAGCACTGCTTATGGCCGTGCAGATACTGCGCACCGCGGGGTATTTATGACGGAAAAAGATTTGCAGAAGGCTATTTCACGGGTGCTTTTTTACGGCGTGTGGCTGTGCGCCGCGCTGGGACTTGCGGGCTTTGCGCTGGGCTTTTTTAGCGGTGTCTCCGGCCGCCGCGTAATGCTTGCCGGTCTGCTCGTTCTGCTTCTTACGCCGGTGCTTCGCATGGCGCTTTTGGCGGCGGGCTACGCCCGTCTTGGCAAAACCCGTTTTGCCGTTTACGCCGTGTTTGTACTGCTTGTGATGCTGGGCGGTTTTCTGGCGGCGTAAGGCCGTTTTCCGAAAAGCCTTGAAATTAAGGCAAAAGTACTATAATCTAATACCAATATTGCTACGACACTGACTTTGTCCAGGGGGGAACAATGGCGCAGTCTGACAGCGGTAAAATCATCATACATCCTGATCCGGAACTGGCGGACCTCATACCCGGCTATCTCGAAAGCCGTACCAGAGATATAACGGAAATGCGCGGCTGTCTGGCTACCGGCGATTTCGAGCGCATACGCATACTCGGCCACAGCATGAAAGGTTCGGGCGGCGGTTACGGCTTCGACGGCATAACCGAAATAGGCAAGAGCATTGAGCTTGCCGCCAAGGCAAGCGACTCCGCCGCAATAAGCGCCGCGCTTGACGCGCTGGCCGACTACATGTCCCGTCTGGAACTTGTGTATGACTGAAAAAATCAGGTCCCGCGTCATCGTCATAGACGATGATCTGGATATACTCAAGATATCCAAAAAATTTCTTGAGGATTCCGGCTACGAAGCCGCCGTTGTGTCCGACGCGTCGAAGGCCGTGGCCGAAATCAAAACTTTCCGGCCGGACCTTATTCTGCTTGACGCGATGATGCCGGACTTGAGCGGCTACGATATCTGCACCGAGCTTCAGCGCGGCGCGGATACTGCCGTCATACCCATAATTTTCGTTACCGCTCTCGAGCAGGAGGAAGACCGCGCCACCGCCTTTGCCTGCGGTGCGGTGGACTATCTTGTAAAACCTGTAAACAAAAGCCAGCTTATAGAGAAGGTTGCGCTTTACATCAACAAAAAACGCTCCTGGGACGATTTGCAGGACGCAAAGCGCAAAAAAACCTCCGGCAAGGCTTATTACGATTTCGAGCGGTTCAAACCTTTTCTGGCGGCGTCGCTTAACATGACGCCGGCCGAAGCCGCGAAACTGGACGGCCTTTCTGCGCAGGCGCTTTTCAGCGACCCCATTAAAGCCGGCGTGCAGAGCCGCGCTCTGGCGCGCCTGAGCGCGGATTTTACGGGCCTTGAATATTTTCCGCTCATAAATCCCGACGAGATAAACATGGGCGTTCTGCCCGTGTCCTTCTGCCGGAAAAATTATGTAATCATTCTTGGTCAGGCCGGAGGCGGCGCCACGGCCGTGCTGAGCAATCCGTTTAACATGGAACTTGTGGACATTCTGCGCTCAAGCGTGGACCCGTCCATAAAAACGGCCGTTACCGAAGCCGAGAACATCGATTCACTGCTGAATATCGACGCCGACGACGGGGCCCGCGTTACCGTCGAGTCCGTGTACGGTCCGTCGCATGTCGTGGAAAAAGGCTCGGAGGCGGATATAACAAAACGTCCCGTGCTTTATATCACCGACCGTATTCTGGAGTCCTCCATAACCGAACGCGCCAGCGACATACACATGGAACCCAAGGAAACCCACACGACGGTGCGTTTCCGCATAAACGGCGACCTGCAGGATTTTTTTACGCTCAAACTAAATACCGGCAACATGGTGATATCGCGCCTTAAGGCGCTGGCCGGCATGGATATTTCCGACCACCGCCGCCCGCAGGACGGCGCGTTTTCGGCGATAGTGGGAACGCGCAGTTTCATACTGCGTCTGGCAACCACGTCGACTCCCTACGGCGAAAGTCTTGTAATGAGAATCGTGGAGCCGGGCGCAAAACCTAAAAAACTTCAGGAACTGGGCATGGAACAGCACCAGTCCGACATAATGATGGATTTTGCCGCACGCAATAACGGTCTTGTCCTTATAGTCGGCCCGACGGGCTCCGGCAAGACCACCACCATATTCAGCCTGCTTTCGCATATAGACTGCAGCAAGCGCAGTCTGATATCCGTCGAGGACCCCGTCGAGTACCGCATACCGCTTGCTAACCAGCAGCAGGTAAACGAAAGGGCGGGCATCACGTTCGAGTCACTGCTTAAATCCTCCGTCCGGCAGGACCCCGATATACTTTTTATAGGCGAGGTGCGCGACCAGATATCGGCAAGAATCGCAATCGATTTTGCCAGCACCGCCCATCTGGCGGTATCGACAGTGCACACGCCAAACGCCACGTCGGCGATTTTCCGGCTTGAGCGTCTCGGTATTTCGCGCGAGGTGCTGGCCGATACGCTAATAGGCATTGTGGCCCAGCGGCTTATAAAGCAGCTGTGTCCCTACTGCAAGCAGATTGCTGATATTACCGACGAAGAAAAGGCCATGCTTGCGCAGTTTACCGACGAAAAAATCACAAAGGTGGCGCATCCCGTCGGCTGTCACAAATGCAACAAGACCGGCTATATAGGGCGGGAAGGCGTGTACGAAATAATAAATTTCGACATCGAAACCGCCGCACTCGTGCGTTCCGGTAAACCCATAGCGGAAATCCGCCAGCGCATGATTAAGCGCGGCGATTACCTTATAGGCAACCACGCGCTTGATAAGGTGAAACGTTTTATCTGCACGGTCTCCGATGTTTACCAGAAGGTGCTGGTGGAGGAGATTGCCGCCAAACGCGGAGATGCTTCCTACGTCGATAAAAATGACGAGCCAGCAACCGCGCGGGTCTCAGAAACGAAAGCTGCGCGACCGCCTGAACCGGCCTTATCGGAACCGGAACCGGCGCGGCAGAACGTGGAACCTGCCGTCGTAAAGCCGGAACCTAAAGTGCCAAAAGCTGAAGGCAGACAGTCTGTTCTGGTTATAGACGATGACGAGCCGTTTCTTGCGCTTACCGGAAAGATTCTTGAGCAGGCAGGGTATCGCGTCGCTTTGGCGAAGGACGGCATTGACGGTCTTATGCAGATGGCGGCCAGTGACTTTGACCTTGCCATTGTCGATATAAGAATGCCTAATCTCGACGGTTTCAAGCTGGCGGAGGTGATGCGGCAGAAGGGGATTTCAGTCCCGCTCATTTTTCTGACGGCTGGCGATAATCCCGAGCAGGAACTTCAGGCGCTTGGCCTTGGCGCGCAGGATTACATAACAAAGCCCGTCAACAAGGATGTGCTTTGCCTGCGTGTGCGCAATGCAATTTTAAGGGCCTCGCGCTGAAAAAATATTGTGTGAAACGGGCGGGGCGCATAACGCGCCCCACCCGTTTTTTGTTTATTTCCTTTCTCTAATTTCCATCGTAAGGGGGCATGGCCAAGGGCCTTGCAAGTGTCTCCCGCGGTGTCGCTTTGCGTGAGAGCATTACATGCTAATAGCTCAAGTCTCAAGGCTTAATTAAGTCCGTGTACCAACGAGAAATCGTCGTGGCATATTTGTCTGCGCGGGTATTTAATTAATACGGCTTAATTTGTTTACATGTTTCCGCTTTTGAGAATGTTTTTTACCTGCGGATATCTTGCCGTTTTATACAGCGCGGCCATGCCTGCCAAGGCGCAATGTTCAGCCTTGCCGTGTGCTGTACGTCGGCAAATTACAACGGTAATTACCGCTGAATTGCCATGCAAATGTATGAACTCTCCCTCCGCTTTGTGCGGTGCGGCGGTGTGGAAAAATGCCAAATTCCGCAGTGCCGCTGACGGGTGGTATGCTAAGGCGCGGTCTGTGTGTACAGGTAAGATTTTGCCGTTTTCTTTTATGTGAAGTTGCTACCATGACTGTAGACGGGCGCGCGGGCAGTCACATATCAGGCCGGTTGTAAAAACCAGAGGACATATCTGACGGTATTTATAGCGGTAATTCCGGCGCGGCATGGCCGTTCCGGTTAGCCGACAAATTTGCCTGCGGAAGTTGCATGTCCGGCAAATGCGCCGGCCGGTGGGGGGACCGAGAAAAGTCCGGCTGAAAAAATTTTTCCTCTATAAAGCACGAGATTTATTGTGCTTTAACCCTGAATTTTTGCAATAAAAAAGCCCCGCCTAGGCGGGGCTTTTTGTTTTGCGTTTAACGGTTTCCGAAGAATGTTTCAAGCATTCTTATCGCGCGGTCTGCGGAGCGGAACACCGCCAGCCCGTGCTTTTGCGCCACGGCGCGGTAGGTTTCGTAAAGCCGTCCTGCGGCCACGCAGAAGACTATGGGCTTTCCGTATTTGCGCGACATTTCGGCCAGCTTTACCGGCAGGCTGTTTTCAAGACCTTCCGCCTCGGTCGTTTTCATGGCGGGCGTAAGCGGCACCATGGAGATGAGTGCGCAATCGTATATCGGGTCTTTGAGCGCCAGCTCGGCAACGCCCATAATGGCGGCGTCGGGGCCCATGGGCGTTATGTCAAACGGGTTTCTAACGTCCACTATTCCGTCAAGCCTGTGCGCCTTTATCACTTCCGCCATTGCGTGCGCCGTTTCCTTGGAGGGCGGTTCGGGGCGGATAGGGCTTTGCGGCGTAATATTGTCGGCCATGCCGGAGGTTTCAAATCCGGCGTTGCTCATTATGAAGGCGCGCGTGCCGGTAAGCTTAAACTGCGCGTAACCGGCGCACATCTGGGCGTAGTCCTCGAAATCCTCGAGCGTTTCGGCCACTATCGCGCCAGCCTGCGAAAGCAGAGTGCGCGCCACGACAAAGCTGCCCGCTATGGAAGCGGTGTGGCCCATTACGGCCTTCTGTCCGGCGGGCGTGCGGCCAGCCTTGTAGATGACCACGCGCTTTCCGGCGGCCACGGCTTTTTTTACCGCGCTTACAAGGCGCAGGCCGTCGCCTTCCTTAAGGCCTTCGATGTAGACGAGCAGGGCTTTTATTTCGTCGTCCTGCGTGGCCACGCGCACATAATCGACAACGGTTACGTCCATCTGGTTTCCGACGGATACGCTGTAGACCGGCTTTAATTCCGGCAGTTTGCTGATGACGTTTACAATGAACGCGCCGCTCTGGCTTAAAAGGGCGGTTTTCGCGCCAGCGCCTTCGCCGAGGGGCGGTTCCATTTTCGGCTTTGGTATGAAAAGCGTGTTTACTTTCGACGGGTTGGAAACTATGCCGAGCGAGTTTCCGCCGCTAAGTGAAAAGTCGGGGTTTATGCGCTTTCCTTCCCTGATTACTTCAAGCACATCGTCCTTTACCTGCTCGCTGCCTTCCTTTTCGCCCATGCCGCCGCTTATAAGCACAATGCCGCGCACCTTGCCGGATTGTGCCGCGTCCTTAAGCACGCTGGGCACGTCGGGCGAGGGAACGGAGACAACGTACATGTCCACCGGCTCGGGAAAATTCTTGGCCGAGGGATAGCATTTCACGCCGTCTATTTCGGTGTCGCCGTCTTTTAGTATGGCGATTTTTTCTTTGGGAAAACCGGCCGAAAAGACGTTGTTTAAAATGATGCGGCCCATGTTCATTTTCTTGCCGCTTACGCCAGCGACCGCCACGGTCTGCGGGCGCAGAAGGGCCTTTACGCCGCGGTCGGTGGGAATTGAGCGGGCGTATCTCTGGGCCTTGCGGAAACGCAGTACACCGTCGAGCGCGACCATGCGGCCATTGGAAACGGCCAGCGGGTTTACTTCCACTTCCTCAATNGTCCATTCGCTTTCCGTGTTATCGGTAAAGTGCGTTACCAGTTTTTTGAAGGCTTCCAGCCATTTGAGCATTTCGGCGTCCGGCGCAAGGCGTTTGCCGCCGCGCACGTTGCCCGAAACGTATTTCCATATCCACGCGCCGCTTAGAAAATTTTCAAGGCTGTCTTCACCGTCCGCCGCGAAAATTGCGGGCGAGGTGCCTGGCTTAAGTGCCGAGGTGAAGGCTTCCGCGTCGGTTCCGCCCACGCCTAAAGTAATCAGGGGGCCGAATGCCTTGTCCATGCGCGCGCCGAGCATAAGTTCCTGCCCGAGCGAAAACACCGCGTGCTCAACAAACTCGCAGACCATTATGGCTTCCGCGTCGGCAAATTTCGCGCTTAACTGTTCAAAGGCTTCCCCCGCTTCAGTCTTGGCGCAGACTTTTACGCCGCCCGCTTCCGTCTTGTGCAGGGTATGGGCCGAAACCACTTTAAGCACCACGCGCGCGCCTGGAAATTCATTCGCCCGCTTTTCGGCTTCCGCTTTCGGAAGTTTCGGGTCAAGCAGAACGCGCTTTGGCGTGGAAAGGCCAAGCAGGTCGAAAATGTCGTAGACTTCGGTCTCGGACAGGGATTTGCGTCCCTGTGCCGCCGCCGTCGCTATAATCCGGTTTATTTTTTCCATGTCAGTTCATGTCCTTGGCGTGTTTCGCGCCCAGTTCAAGGGCCTTTAAGTTGAGCTCAACCACGGCGGGGCCTTTGCGTGCAAACATGTCGCCTATGGCCTCTTTGACCAGTTCAGGCTTAAGACCCAGATAAGGCAGGGCCGCGCCCAGAAGCGCGACGTTTTGCGAGCGCGGATTTCCGGCTTCCTTTCCGGCGGCTCCCGCGTCGATAAGAAGAATTTTGCGGCCGCTGTTTTTTAGCTGTTCCATTATCTTGGCCGTCGGCGGATAGTCGGGAATATTTTTGACTTCCGTGATGTTGGTAATTACAGTCGCGTCTTTTGCCAGACTGTTTATCTGGCGCAGGGCCTCAAGCGGTTCCACCGATATAAGCAGGTCGGCGCAGCCGGAGGGCACGAGGTCGCCTGAAATATGACCGTCGGCAATGCGCACGTGCGATTCCACCGCTCCGCCGCGCTGGCTCATGCCGTGCACTTCGGACTGGCGGAAATTAAGACCCTGCTTAATGGCCGCCTCAACTATAAGAATGGCTATGGTCAGTATGCCCTGTCCGCCAACGCCTGCAAGCACTATGTCCTTTTTCATAGATTCTCCGAAATTTACTTTTTGCCGAGTATCTGTATGCACTCGCGCTGGGCGATGATAACCGACACGCCGCGGTACTCGAGCTCTTCGCCGATGACGGCGGTATTTGCCTCGTGGTTCCGGGGCAGGGGCTTTATGATGCGGATATGCTCCTTTTCAACGCCGATGCCGGCGATAAGCGCTATAAGCCGGTCGCCGTTTGCCAGACTGTCCTGCGCGCCCGTCATGGCCGTGGTGCTGTTGTCGAGAATAAGCAGGGTCATAGGCGTTTTATGCGTAACCGCGCCCAGAAGCGAGGTAAGGCCGGAGTGTTCGAAGGTCGAATCGCCTATTACGGCGGCGCTGTATTTGAGTCCGCCCATGGCCGCGCCTTTTGCCATGCCGACGCTCGCGCCCATTTCCACGCAGGCGTGTATGGCCTCGTAGGGCTTTAGCGCGCCGAGCGTGTAGCAGCCGATGTCGGCAAAAACCGAGCCGGGCTGGCGCGACGCCATGGCGGCGTTGAGCGCGCGGAAGGTGTCGCCGTGCGGACAGCCGTTGCAGAGCATCGGGGGCCGCTGGGGAATATCGGTCTTGTACGTTTCCGTTTTAAGCGCGCGGCCCGTGAATTTTGAAAGCGCGGCGATTGCGTTGTCGGGATTCATTTCGCCGGTTTCGTTTGCCGTGCCGTCCGTGCGGCCGCGCANGACGGGGCCGACGCCGCAGAGGCCCAGTATGCGTTCCTCTATATACGGGTAGCCGTCTTCCAGCACCAATATTTCTTTTTTACCGGCGATGAAGTGTTCAATCATCTCTCCGGCGGCGGGGTAAAAGCCGAGCTTCAGGCAGTCAAGCTCCACGCCCAGACGGGCGCAGGCTTCCTGAAAATAGTTGTAGGCCGTGCCGCAGCAGATTACGCCTTTTTTCTCGTCTGTGCTGCGGTTTGCGCGCACCGCGAAATTCCATTTGCAGTTTGCCGAGCGTTTTTTTAGTTCCTCGCGCTTTTTAAGGAGGAGGGGAAACTGCCGTCTTGCTATGGCGGGCAGCAAAATCCAGTTATGCGTGTCTGCCTGCAGGTGCAGTGCGCCGTCGGTTTTGACGGGTTCGGCCGTCATTACGGGCGCGCGGCTGTGGGATATGCGCGTTACAAGGCGCATGAGAACGGGCGTGCGGTATTTTTCGCTGACCTCAAAGGCCTCGCGCGTCATGTCGTAGCATTCCTGCTGGTCGCAGGGTTCGTAGCAGGGCATGCGGGCGAAATCGGCCATGTAGCGGGCGTCCTGCTCGTTTTGCGAGGAGTGCATGCCGGGGTCGTCGGCCACCAGCACGATAAGCCCGCCGTTTACGCCTGTTATGGCGCTGCACATGAAGGGGTCGGCCGCCACGTTTATGCCCACGCTTTTCATGGTCACTATGGCTTTTTTGCCGACGAAGGACATGCCGAGGGCTTCCTCGAGCGCGACCTTTTCGTTTCCGGCCCAGCGGGCGGGAAAGCTCTGCGTTTTTTCCGAATATTTCTGCAGATATTCAAACACTTCCGTTGACGGCGTGCCCGGGTAGCCGAACGCGCCGCCCAGACCGGCGTCAATGGCGGCCTGAGCGACTGCCTCGTCTCCGAGCAAAAGCATTTTTTTCATGGCGGACTCCTTTTGGTATGATGCGAAAATCAGCGGTCCCAGCGGCAGGCCTCGAAGGAGGCGAGCTTTTCCAGTCTGACCGTTTTTGCGTAATGCATGCACTGCTTTTTATCGACTATGCCCGCGCCTACGGACAGACAGTCCGAAACCGACGCTCCCGCTCCCAGCCGCACGCAGTCCTGCCGCGAGAGGTGCTTTGCAAAGCCGCACACCACTCCGGCCATGAACGAGTCGCCCGCGCCCACAGGCGTGACTACTTTTATTGCGGGCGGCGTGCAGCGCCAGAGGCTTTCCGGCGTTATAGCCAGCGCGGGGCGCGGACCGTCGGTGATTATGATATAGCGCGTGCCGCGCGGATACTGCTTTTTGTACCAGTTCATCAGCGCGGTCTGCGACAGTTTTTTGCCGCAGGCAAAGCGGAATTCCTCGCTGTTTATCTTTATAAGGGTGGGACCGGCGGCAAGGGATTTTTTAAGCGGTTCGCCGCTTGTGTCCAAGGCGGTAAGTTTGCCCGCCGTTTTTACGCGGGCTATAAGACCGGCGAAGAAATCGGGTTTTAGTCCGGCGCACAGCCTGCCGGAAAAAATTACGCAGTCGCAGTCCCTGAGGTTCTTTTCAAAGACGCGGCAGAATTTGTTTGCCGTAGCGGCGGAAATTATGGGGCCTTCCTCGTTAAAATCGGTTGATACGCCGTTTTTGTCCACGGCCGAAAAACACAGGCGGCTTTCGCCAGGCGAAAAGGGCACGCAGACCGAGCGCAGACCTTCACGCGCCAGCGCTTCGGTTATCCAGCGGCCGTTGTGGCCTGCGACAAGGCCGGTAAGCACGGCGTTGCAGTCGAGCGTCTGCAGGGCGCGCGCCACGTTGACGCCTTTTCCGCCCGGCAGGGTCACCACTTTCGCCACGCGGTGTATGCCGCCGGGGCAAAGGCGGCCCACTACCGCCGTCTTGTCTATAGCCAGATTGAGGTTTACCACCAGTATTCTGTTCATTGCAACGGGTAATCTACCATTTTTTTATCCGCGCACAAACCGCGGATATCAATAGTTTACGCGCGCGCAAATGTTATAATTACCGGAATATGCGCAGGCTTATAATACGCATTCTTGTGATAGTTTCGGCATCCGCGGTCCTTCTTACGGCGGCGCTTGCCGCGTTTGTGCGCTTTTATTTCCCGCCGGAAAAAATAACCCCGCTGGTGCTTTCCTTTCTTATTAAGCAGTCCGGCCGGCAGATACGTTTTGCCCGCGCCGAAATGGGACTGCGCGGCATAAGCGTGGAGCGGCTGGAAGTGTCGCATGTACCGGATTTTTCAAAAGGCGTTTTCCTGCGCGCCGATTCAATGATTTTGAAGGTGGAGCCGCTTAAGCTTCTGCGCGGAGAGGTGAGCATTGAGTCCCTGTCGGCCGATTCGCCCGACATCAACTACACCCGCCGCAGACCCGCGCCCGCAAAGCGCCGCTTCGGTTCTTTTGCCTCAAAGCCGCCCCAGCGCGAGGCGCAGAAAATACCTGTGCTTTTAAAGGCCATGCATCTGCGCAACGCAAGCCTGCATATTTACGACGAGACCACCGGCGCCGTGCTTGATGTTTCCCGGCTGCGCCTTGACGCCGACGAACTGCGGCCCGACGGGCTTAACGAATTTTCCGCCGCCTTTACCGCCCGCCTGCGCCGTTCCGGCACGGAAGTGACCATGCCGGTCAAAACACTTTTTTCCATGGATATCAGCCGTCCCATGCAGACGGTAAGGTTTCTTTCGCTTGAAACAAACAATGCCTCGGCCCAGTTTTCCGGCGGGGGCAGGTCGGTTCGCATAGATTCGTTTTCCGCGCGGGCTGCGGGTACGCTTACCGGTCACGTGGCGGGCCGCGCCATAGTGCGCGCGCGTCTTGGAAATAATTCGGTCCCGGCCTATATGAACGGCGATTTTTCCCTGCTTAATTTCGCTTCCGCGCCAATACTTCATGTCGGCCGCGCCGATTTTACGCTCGGCAGTCTTGCTGGCAATGCGGGGGGAAACGTGGTGTTTTCCTCTCAGACGGTGGCGGATGTAAAACTGCGCGTAAATCCCTTCAGCTCCAATCTCGCAAGAAGATACTTTGCCCGCATGCCGGCAAACCTTACATTGCCCATGTCCGAACTTTACGCCGGAGTGGTGTTTTCAAGCGGTACCGTAACTGTCCGCGACCTGCGCTTTACGGCCGGTCCGCTGCATCTTACGGGCGGCGGCGTTTTCAAAAACGCGCTTTCCTACCGCTTTACAGCCTCGGCCGACATGAAACTGCCGGAGCTGAATACCTCCGGCATACGGCCCCTTAAAAGGATACTGAAGACCAATTACCGCATACCGGAGTCCGACCTTGGCGCTTTTGTGGTGTTTACGCCGTCGGCCGTGCATCTGGCCTCATCAGCGTTTACCTCGGAGGGGATGTCCGTCCGCGCCTCGGCTTTGCTTACAAAGACCCCGCAGGGCTGGGAAAAAACGTTTTTCCGCATTACCCATGCCGCGGGCCGGCTGGAGGATTTGTCCACCATAATTCCGTCCTTGCGGCAGTACAATATGACGGGCGATTTTTCGGGCGCGCTCTCTCTCTGGCCCTCGGTGATGGGTTCTTTCAGCGTAAGCAACCTTGCCGCCGAGGCTTTTGAAAATGAGATTTCCAGCGGGTCCGTGTCCTTTTTGGTGTCGGGCAATACTCTTACAACGACCTCTTTTGCCGGAATGTTGAACGACAGTCCGTTTACAGCCGACCTGAAGGTGACTCGTGCCAGAAAGACCTCGGTTGACGTGGCCATGCGGGTAAAGAAACTTCAGCTTGCCCGTCTTAACGCGCTGATGGACTTTCTGCTGGCTCCCTCGGACGGGCCGGTAAAGCCCTTTGACCTTGATATGGACGCCGCGGCCGATACGCTGGAACATGCAAGGGTGGTGGCAAAAAATGCCGTAATAAGCTGCGACCTTAAAAATATAACCGACCATGCCCAGACCATAAGCGGAACTCTGCAGATACAGGCCGCCGAGGCCTTCCCCGTCAAAGCGGCGGCGGCCGGAAAGCGCGAAAATTCAACGGTCGCCCGCGTGCTGCTGCTTCCCGTGAGCGTTGTGTCGCAGACGACCAAAACGCTAGGCAAGATACTGCTGCCGGCCAAGGTGGAAAAGTTCACCGACATTTTCGGCGAGTACGCTTTCGATAACGGCATACTGCGCATACGCAGTACGCGCATACTCTCAAACGTTTCCGATATGTCCATGAGCGGCTATTACGACATCGTAAACGACCGGCTGGACGTTAAACTTTCCACCCGTCTGCGCGGCATTGTGGGTGCGGTGTCAAGCTCAATTATCGCGAACATCAGCGGCAGTTTCTCCTCGCCTGACGTGCAGGTGTCTAAGATATCCATGCTTAATCCCATCGACAACAATACCCTGTACAGGGGCATGGAAAGCATAAACGGCATTTTCAAAAAGGGGGATAAATGAGGAAACACGCTCTTTTACTGTGCGCCGCGCTGCTGCCGCTTTTGTGCGCCTGCGGCCACAGGCAGGTCAGAAAACTTGAACTTACAAAAGGCGATTACAGCCTGCGCCAGCATTTCGACCCGTCTTTGGAGCGCGGACTGCTGGCTTCGCGGCGCAGTCCTGCCGCTGCGGCGCTGGTGGATTTTCTTAACTCCAACAGTGTTGAAATGCGCTACGCGCCGGCGGCTTCGGCCGCGCCTGAATATGTGCTTAACGAAAGGCGGCTGTTCATTCCGCAGGAGGCAAAAAGCGGAACCGATATTTTCGTGGGCGTGGAGGCGCTGCGCGGGCTGGAGGTTTTCAGGGCTTATGAAACTTCCGGTCTTGAAACGCGCGTGGTGGAATTTGAGGAGCTTGGCGCCATGCTTGAGGTAAAGGCCGCCATACAGCTTGGCGTGCGCGACACCGACATTCCCAATAATCCCGCCGGCGAGGAATTCAAGGACATGATGTGCACCTACCTTTCCGACGGGTTGCCCGCCCTGCGCGATATGGCGCGCCAGCGCGCGCAGGCCCGTAATTCCCGCGCGGAAAACTTCAGCCGTCTTGCCATGTGGGTTGCACGCGAGGATAAGGCTCTCTCAGACGGAACCGTCAGCCGTATGCTTAACGAGCGCGACTGGGCCCGCGTCCAGCAGCGGCAGCTTTCCGAATATGACGCCCGCCGCATGGAATTGCAGCGCAGCCTTATGTCGCCCGAGGAACTCGACGATATTTTTGAAAAGCAGTATGACGGCGACCGCAAGCAGTTCAAGGCGGCCGAAAGGATTTATAACGAAACCGTGGCTTCCATGGAAACATGGGGACAGGACAGCGTGGCCCTGATATCGGGCCAGTTTGAGCTTATGCCTTACTGCAGCACCTACGTCCCGTCACTGATGAAATAACGCCGGTCTGTTTCCTTAAAACCGCATGATTTAATGACAATAAAAAACCCGCCGCTTTGGTAAGCGGCGGGTTCTTTTTTTATAGAGATTATTGCGCTTCGGCCGGCATTACTTCGGCCATCTTGTTGAGGAACTTTATGATGTCCTCGACATGCTCGTACGGCAGGCGGATGCCGCGCTTTGTCCAGCCCTTGTAGGAAACGTCTTCCTGCCATTCGCGCAGGTCAAGGCCGGTGGAATCACGGTAAATGGTTATGCGGGCCACGACCGACAGGCCGGGGCGTTTTGCAAAGCGGCCCAGTTCCTGCTCGGTGAGAGCCTGCGGTTCTTTCGGCAGTTTGGTCAGCGCGTCGGCTATGCCCTTTACTATATCCGTGCTCATGGTGATGCCCGAGCGCGTGGGACCGGTGTAGGAATCGCGCTTTAAATATTTGCGGATGGACGCGTAACGGTGGCCGCGGTACTCATCGATTGAAAATCTAATCTCAGAACCTTCTGTCGACGGGATTACTCCGACTTCCTGCAGAACCTTGAAACCGCCTGAAAGCATATAAATGCCCCCGAAATCGTTATATTTAACTGCTTATAAATATTATATACATGCGGCCGCCGCGCTGTCAAACGCGATTTTCCGGCGTTTTTTTTGCCGTCTGAACGCGCGGGCGGACGCCTCTGCTTTGGTATAATATATACAGGAATATCATGAACGACAACGCCGCCCGCAGTGTTTCAGGAAAGAATTTTTACGCCGCTCTTGCCCTGCCCGAAATCCGTCTTTTCATACTAAATCTCGGCTTTTTTACGCTGGCCAGCAAAGCCATCGCCGTGGTCATAGGCTTTCAGGTTTACCAGCTTACGCACAGTGTCGCCATGCTGGGCGTGCTGGGCCTTGTGGAGGCCCTGCCGCTTATCACAATGGCGCCTTTTGGCGGCTACATAGCCGACCGCTTTAACCGGCGCACCATACTTTTGGTGGCGCGCTTCGTGTCGTGCCTGTGCGCACTGGCGATGGCGTTTTTATCGCGCGGAACCGGCGCGTCCATGACGGGCCTTTACGCGCTGGTTTTCATGGCCGGTTTCGCGCGCGCTTTCGCCGAACCCGCGTCATCGGCATTCGAAGCGCAGGTTGTGCCGAAGCATTTAACCTTAAACGCCTCCTCGTGGTTTTCAAGCGCGTGGATTTCCTGCGCCATAGCGGGACCCGCCGCGATAGGTTTCGTCTTTGACTGGCTGGGCGCGGCGGGTTCCTATTTGGTGCTGGCGGTCTGCTATCTGCTGTCGTGGTTTTTTACTTTGCTTATCGCGCCAAAACCACAGCCCGCCGTCACTAAACAGCCGCAGGTTTGGGAAAGCATAAAGACGGGGTGGGGGTTCCTTTTCGGCAACCAGCCGCTTTTTGCCGCAATGCTGCTGGACCTGTTTGCCGTGTTTTTCGGCGGGGCCATAGCCCTGCTTCCCGTGTACGCAAGCGACATTTTGCATACGGGCGCAAAGGGTCTTGGCCTGCTTAACGCCGCGCCGTCTGTAGGCGCGCTGATAACGACCCTGCTTGCCACAAAATATCCGCCTGCGCGCTCGGCAGGTAAAAAACTGCTTTTGGCCGTGTCCGGCTTTGGCGTGAGCATAATGGTTTTTGCGCTGTCTAAAAACTTTTTCCTGTCGCTTGGCGCGCTGTTTTTAAGCGGTGCGTTCGACGGCGTGAGCATGATAATACGCCGCTCGATGCTGCGCATCCTCTCGCCCGAGCACCTGCGCGGGCGCATAGCGTCGGCCAACTCGGTTTTCATCTGCGCGTCCAACGAGCTGGGCGCTTTTGAAAGCGGCATGGGCGCGGCAATGCTTGGCACCGTGCCATGCGTGTTTGCCGGCGGAGCGATGACAATCGTCATCGTGCTTTTGTGCGCGCGCTACGCCCCGCTTTTGCGTGATTTGTCCTTTTCGCCAAACGCCGAACCCGTGCGGGCCTGACCTTTTCTTTTAGTATTTTGTATTATGGAAAGTAGTACCGGAGACTATTTTGAAAATGACTAAAGCCGCTGCGGTTTTTACTGTGCTGGGCTCGGGCAGTTTCTCGCCCGAGGCTGGCGCGCCCGTGCGCAATCCCGCAGGTTATATGCTGCGCGGCGGCGGGGAAATTCTGCTTGCCGATATCGGTTTCGGCAACCTGCGCAGGCTTGCGCAGGCGGGTGTTTCTCCGGCCGACGCAGACACCGTTTTTTTAACCCATTTTCACCCCGACCACTGGGGCGATTTGCCAGCCCTTCTTTTTTCCCTGCGCTATACCGCCGCTCCAAAATCTGCGCTTACAATTTACGGTCCCGTAGGCACAAAGAAACTTGTCTCCGACATTCACTCGGCTTTTCGCGGCTACACAAAGCCTGACGCCGGAAAGCTGACCGTAAAGGAAATAGGGCCGGATGAACTAATCAAAACCAAGGCTTTCATAGTCCGCACGGCAAAAACAAAACACACGCCCGAATCGCTGGCCCTGCGTTTTGAAACGGACGGCGGCGCGGTTGCATACACTGGCGACGCGCTTTATACGCCTGAACTGGCCGCGTTTTGCTCCGGCGCTACCCTGCTTGTGGCCGATGCTGGTCTTGTTTCCGCAAAAGCCGGCCGCGCGCACATGACGGCGGCCGAAGCCGTAAAACTTGCCCGCGCAAGCTGCGCGCAGTTTGCCGTTTTGTCGCACCTTACCTCAGCCTCGGCCAAGGCCGCGCAAAAACTTGTGCGCGGCGATAAAAACATAGTGCTGGCGCAGGACCTCCTGACCGTCAATCTGGCTCCCTTCTAGCGTTTTACGACGGTAGTTCTTCCGTTATTCCCGATTGTCAAAATTTGATAGAATAATAAAATCAGGAGTTTCTTATGCCATTTAGTAAGAAAAATGTGCCGGATTGCGACAAATGCACCGCACACAGCAATTGTTTATGTTCGTACTTCGACGCGAAGGCCCGCAAGGCCTGGAAAGACCTGCGCGTATCGCATAACTTCATGGACGGTGAGTTTCTGTTTAACGACGGAGACACTCCGGCCGGTCTCTACATTGTATGCAGCGGCCGCGTGAAGATGTGCAAGACCAGCCCCAGCGGTCAGCAGCTTATATCGCGCATAGAGGAATCCGGCGATTTGGCCGGACATATCACCCTGCTTGCCGGCGGCAATTTCCAGACCTCCGGCGAAATAATGGGCGACAGCGTAATATCGCTCATCGACAAGAATCTTTTCATGCGCTTTCTGCAGAACTATCCGCACGCCGCCATTGCCCTTATGCAGGCGCTGGCGCGCGACGTGGAGCAGGGCGATTCTAAGGCGCACGACATAGCCTACAAATCCGCCAAGAGCCGCATGGCTGATATTCTGCTTAAAACCTCCGACCGTACCATGGCAAAGCCGCTTGTAAAAGACGTCAAGCGCCGCGAGCTGGCCGAGATGGCCGGTCTTACCGTGGAAACGGCGGTGCGCATACTTGCCGAGTTTGAGAAGAAGAACATTCTTCGGCGCAAGGGCAAGGAAATTGTCATAACCAATCTGCGCACGCTGGAAAAAATAGCGACGGCGGAAGGTTAAGCAAGGTTTTTGCAAAACAAAAGGCGGCCTGAAAAGGCCGCCTTTTTTATTGCCTCTTTTCGGGAGTTCCATTGCTTATCTGCCAAGAATCCTGCCGTCATACGGCGAAGCGGGCGTTATAAGCACAAAAAATATGAACATTGCGGCATACTGGGCCCGTAGTTTTGTCGCGGCGGCAATGGAAGCGTACATTATGATATTGGTGTGTGGGCACTTATGAATTTCGTGCCTGTTGCGGTATGTCCGCCTTGTTTGTTTCGTGTGCAGGCTGAGTACTAGGCAGGCGGGGGAAAAAGAACTTTACCTTTCTTAAAAAATCCACGGGGAGACGTAATATTCCTGCCGCAAAAAATCCCGCATCTTTTGCCGCCGAAATGGGTCGCCGTATGTGTGTTGTTTCCAAAACACTTGCTTGTCTTAAAAAAATCCGCAGGGTTTCTATGCGTATGAATTGCCCGCGCCTCGGCTTGCCATGCCAGAAGTTTCCTAGGCGGTTTAGTTGTGCATGGGTATTCTGGACTGTCGGACGAAAAGACTGATGTACTTGTTGGTTCCTTTCCGCGTAAAACACAAAGCCCCCGCCGGTTGGCGGGGGCTTTGTGTTTAGTATGGCTTTAGAACGCTATTGTGTACTGACCTGAAACCAGAGTGCCGTAGGTGTTTGTAAGCGTCTGCCTGCGAACGCTCAGGCCCGCGCCTATGCGCTGGTCTTTTGCAAGTTCGTAGGACGCGCCAACGTTTGCAAACGGTCTTGTCCAGTTCATATGTGGACGAGCAAGATTGAACGAGCCCAGCGTGTCCATGGTTCCGGTATAGCCGTCCACGCTGTTGTTTATGTCCTGCTCAACACCGATGCCGCCGTTAAGGCCAAAACCAGCCGCAATCATTTTGTCGGTCTTAATGCCAGCCAGTGCGGTGAACTGCCGCTGACCTATGGCATTGTAAACCACGGGGAAGGTTGCGCCGGAGGTTTCGCCGTAGGCGTTGCGCGAAACATTCGTCCACTGTACACCGAGGTATGGCAGGGTGCGCCAGCCCGCGAACGTTTTGCCGTAACCGGCTTCGGCTTTTGCGCCAAAGCTGTTGAACGTGCTCTCTCCCTGTCCGGCTTCGGTGTTTGCAAGGACGGTGCGGGTTATAGTTGCATCGGCTTCGTTATACGCCGCCGCAAGACGTAACTGTACGCCGTTGCCTGTTTCGTTATCGCCATATGCGGCGAAGCCTCCAAAGAGGGGGGCTTTGCTTATTACGTTGAAGTTATCGGGATTAGTCTGCGAAAAGGCAAGGTCCATAAGCGCGCCGGCGCGGAAGTTCTTGCTGAAGCGGTAGGACGCTTTAAGCGTTGTCGCGCTCTGCGCGGCAAGTGTCGATTCCTGTCCCGAATAATGCCAGCCGGTAATGGCAAGACAGATGTCTTTGTCGCTGTACATGGAGCAGTCAGCATCAAGCGCGTTTACAAGCAGGGAGCTTTTGAGGTTCAACAGTGAGTTCATTTGCCCCGCGTTGTTTGCAATGGCATGCACGGTGTTTTCGGCATCCACCATAACACTGCGGTATATGAATGCGTGGGTTGACAAATCGGCGGTATCTGAATAGCCAACAATTATGCTTCCGTCAGCGGATACACCATAAGCGTAGGAATTTGAGCCGCCGAGCGTGCCTATGTCGGTCATTCCAGCAGTGGTGGTATATTTGAAGGCATGGGTTGCCGAATTGGTAGCTGAATAGCCAACAATTACGCTTCCGTCAGCCGATACGCCATAAGCGTAGGAATTGGAACCGCCGAGAGTGCCCAGGTCTGTCATCCCGTCAGTGGTATATTTGAAGGCATGGGTTGCCGAACCGGTGGTATCTGAATAGCCAACAATTACGCTGCCGTCAGCCGATACGCCTCGAGCGTAGGAATTTGAGCCGCCGGTGAGCGTGCCTATTGCGGTCATTGTTCCATTAGTATATTTGAAAGCATGGTTTGCCGAACCGGTGGCATCTGAAACGCCAACAATTACGCTGCCGTCAGCCGATACGCCATAAGCGTAGGAATATGAGTCGCCGGTGAGAGTGCCTATGTCGGTCATTCCATCAGCGGTGGTATATTTGAAGGCATGGCCTGCCGAACCAGTCTCTGCAGTGCCAACAATTACGCTTCCGTCAGTCGATGCGCCTAGAGCGTAGGAATTTAAGCCGCCGAGAGTGCCCAGGTTGGTCATTGTTCCATTGGTATATTTGAAGGCATGGGTTATCGAACCAGTAGATGAAGCACCAACAATTACGCTTCCGTCAGCCGATACGCCATAAGCGACGGAATAGGAGCCGCCGAGAGTGCCCAGGTTGGTCATGGTGTCGTTGGTATATTTGAAGGCATAGATTGCCGAACCGGTGGTATCTGAAACGCCCACAATTACGCTGCCGTCAGCCGATACGCCATAAGCTTGTGAATTTCTGCCGCCGAGCGTGCCAAGGTCGGTCATATCGGCTGCCAACAGCGGCGCGGCCAGACACAGAAACGCCGGCAGCATTGCCGCCGATTTACTGCATTTAACTGACATTGTTTTCTCCTGTATACTATTTGGAAAGTATTACTTATACTATACAACTATATTTTCAATCAGGCTTGCCGGCAGAAAATATGTGGTTTGTATATTTTTGCCGAAAAGTTATTGGTTGCATTTGTTCGGATATAAAAAAGCCCCCGCCTGTTGGCGGGGGCTTTGTTTTTAGTATGGCTTTAGAACGCTATTGTGTACTGACCTGAAACCAGAGTGCCGTAGGTGTTTGTAAGTGTCTGTCTGCGAACACTGAGGCCCGCGCCTATGCGCTGGTTTTTTGCAAGTTCGTAGGACGCGCCAACGTTTGCAAACGGTCTTGTCCAGTTCATGTGGGGACGGGCAAGGTTGAACGAACCCAGCGTGTCCATTGTTCCGGTGTAGCCGTCGACGCTGTTGTTAATGTCCTGCTCAACGCCGATGCCGCCGTTAAGACCAAAGCCAGCCGCAATCATTTTGTCGGTCTTAATGCCAGCCAGCGCGGTGAACTGCCGCTGGCCTATGGCGTTATAAACGACGGGGAATGTTGCGCCCGATATTTCGCCGTAGGCGTTGCGCGAAACATTCGTCCACTGTACACCGAGGTAGGGCAGGGTGCGCCAGCCCGCGAGCGTTTTACCGTAACCGGCTTCGGCTTTTGCGCCAAAGCTGTTGAAGGTGCTTTCTCCCTGTCCGGCTTCGGTGTTTGCAAGGACGGTGCGGGTTATGGTCGCGTCGGCTTCATTATAAGCCGCCGCAATGCGTACCTGAATGCCGTTGCCGGTTGCGTTATCGCCGTATGCAGCGAAACCGCCAAAAAGCGGGGCTTTGCTTACGTTGAAGTTATCGGGATTTGTCTGCGCAAAGGCAAGGTCCATAAGCGCGCCCGCGCGGAAGTTTTTGCTGAAGCGGTAGGACGCTTTAAGCGTGGTCGCGCTCTGCGCGGCAAGTGCAGATTCCTGTCCCGAGTAATGCCAGCCGGTAAGCGCAAGGCAAATGCCTTTGTCACTGTACATGGCACAGTCGGAATCAAGAGCGTTTACAAGCAGGGAGCTTTTGAGGTTTAACAGCGAGTTCATCTGCCCCGCGTTGTTTGCAATGGCCTGCACGGTGTTGTTTGCGTCAACTATAATACTGCGGTATATGAAGGCATGTTGTTCCGTATCGCCGGCCAAAAAGCTTGTGCCTATAATAGTACCGCCGTCGCTGGATACAGCCTCCGCCATGGATTCATCGCCCCCCAGAGTGCCGATGTCGATCATTCTTCCGCCGGTATATTTGAAGGCGTGTGTTTTTGCGGTGTTATCAAATCTGCTTTCGCCGACAATTACGCTGCCGTCATCTGACACTCCGTAAGCATAGGACCAAGTTCCGCCAAGCGTACCAAGGTCGGTCATTCCATCAGCGGCAGTATATTTGAATGCATGGCCGCCCGCATTGCCGGTTGTCTGGCTCTCTCCTACAATAATACTGCCGTTGCTGTTTACTCCCAGAGCCATGGAGGAAGTGCCGCCCAGCGTGCCGATGTCGGTCATCCCGTCAGCAGCGGTATATTTAAAGGCATGGCTTGCTGCATTGCCTGTTATTTCGCTGTCGCCTACTATAACGCTGCCGTCGCTTGATATGGCGCCGGCCGATGAGTTGCTCCCGCCTAGACTTCCCAGGTCAATCATGCCGCCGCCGGTGGTATATTTGAAGGCATGCGTATCAAGACCGCCGGTCGTGCCGCTGTAGCCTACGAGTATGCTGCCGTCGCCTGATATGCCCACAGCGTAGGAGTTCGTGCCGCCGAGCGTGCCAAGATCGGTCATCGTTCCGTTTGCATATTTTATGGCATGCCCCTCGCCTCCGGCGAGCAGGCTGTAACCAGCGGCAATGCTGCCGTCGGAAGATAAGCCCATGAGTGATGATTGTGTGCCGCCGAGCGTGCCGATATCGGTCATCGTGCCGTTGGCATATATGAAGCCATGTATGTCGCCGGAGGCAAGATATCTTGCACCTGCGATTACGCTGCCATCTCCTGATACGCCATAACTGTCGGACTGCGTTCCGTCGAGCGTGTCAATGGCGGTCATGCCTGCAAAAAGCGGCGCGGCCAGACACAGAAACGCCGGCAGCATTGCCGTCGATTTACTGCATTTAACTGACATTGTTTTCTCCTTGATGCGATTAATATTGCGATAAATATATTTACCGTCCGCTTGCCTGGGAAACTTAATTTAGGCGGATACCGGCAATCCGGCCGGATGCGGTAAAGCCCCCGCCGGTTGGCGGGGGCTTTGTGTTGTATGGCTTTAGAACGCTATTGTGTACTGACCGGACACCAGAGTTCCGTAGGTGTTGGTAAGCGTCTGTCTGCGAACGCTGAGACTCGCGCCGATGCGCTGGTCTTTTGCAAGTTCGTAGGACGCGCCAACGTTGGCAAACGGTCTTGTCCAGTTCATATGGGGACGGGCAAGATTGAACGAGCCCAGCGTATCCATTGTGCCGGTGTAGGCGTCCACGCTGTTGTTAATGTCCTGCTCAACGCCGATGCCGCCGTTAAGGCCAAAACCAGCCGCAATCGTTTTGTCGGTCTTAATGCCAGCCAGCGCGGTAAACTGCCGCTGGCCTATGGCATTGTAAACCACGGGGAAGGTTGCGCCCGATATTTCGCCGTAGGCGTTGCGTGAAACGTTCGTCCACTGCACACCGAGGTAAGGCAGGGTTTTCCAGCCCGCGAAAGTTTTGCCGTAACCGGCTTCGGCTTTTGCGCCAAAGCTGTTGAACGTACTTTCGCCCTGTCCGGCTTCGGTGTTGGCAAGGACGGTGCGGGTGATTGTCGCGTCAGCTTCGTTATAAGCCGCCGCAAGACGTAACTGTACGCCGTTGCCTGTTTCGTTATCGCCGTATGCGGCGAAGCCTCCGAAGAGGGGGGCTTTGCTTATTACGTTGAAGTTATCGGGATTAGTCTGCGCAAACGCAAGGTCCATAAGTGCGCCGGCACGGAAGTTCCTGCTGAAGCGGTAGGACGCTTTAAGCGTGGTCGCGCTCTGCGCGGCTAAGGCGCTTTCATGACCCGAATAATGCCAGCCGGTAAGCGCAAGGCATACGCCTTTGTCGCTGTACATGGCACAGTCGGAATCAAGCGCGTTTACAAGCAGGGAGCTTTTGAGGTTTAACAGCGAGTTCATCTGCCCCGCGTTGTTTGCAATTGCCTGTACGGTGTTGTTTGCGTCAACTATAATACTGCGGTATATAAAGGCATGCTCGTCCGAATAGCCGGACACATAGCTTGTGCCTGTAATGGTAGTGCCGTCGCTGGATACAGCCATTGCCATTGAGAAGGCACCGCCAAGTGTGCCGAGGTCGGTCATTGTTCCGCCGGTATATTTGAACGCATGGGTGGTTGAGGCGGCGGTCTGGCTCTGGCCGACAATAACGCTGCCGTCGCCGCTTACGGCATTGGCGTAGGAGTTCGTGCCGCCAAGCGTGCCGAGATCGGTCATTCCGCCAGCGGTGGTATATTTAAAGGCATGGTCGGCTGCGTCGCCGGTTGTCGCGCTCTCTCCTACAATAACATTGCCGTTGCTGCTTATCGCATAGGCTGAGGAGGATGTGCCGCCCAGTGTGCCGATGTCGACCATTCCGCCTGCGGTGGTATATGTGAAGGCATGGTCGTCCATACCGGAGGTGTAGCTGTCGCCTACTATAATGCTGCCGTCGCCGGATATTCCATTGGCTGCTGAGGTGAAGCCGCCCAGAGTTCCGAGGTCAGTCATTCCGCCAGCGGTGGTATATTTGAATGCGTGCGTAGCCGAATTGCCTGTGATTACGCTGTTGCCTACGACGATGCTGCCGTCGCCTGATACGGCATTGGCGTAGGCGTTCGTGCCGCCGAGCGTGCCGATGTCGGTTGTCGTTCCGTTTGAATATTTTATGGCATGTTCATCACCGCTCGCGAGCTGGCTGTACCCCACGGCTGTGCTGCCGTCAGAAGATACGCTCCTGAGAGTTGAGTTTGTGCCGCCCAGCGTGCCTATATCCGTCACTATGCCGTTTATGGATATAAAGCCATGCATGTCGCCGGAGGCAAGATATTTTGAACCTGTTATAACGCTGCCGTCTCCCGATATGCCATAACCTTCGGATTCGGTTCCGTAAAACGTGTCAATGGCGGTCATTGCCGCCCGTGCCGCGCCGATATAGCCAAAAAAAATCGCCAATGCGAGCGCATAAGCGAGCTGTCTGCTGCGAAGGGACTTCATTAATATTCACCTGGAATGATAATTCCGCGTGGATGTCGTGTTGTTGTGCCTGGTGTCGGCATTAATGGAAGGAGAGCGCGAAAAACGCGGCGGTTTCATTTTATCCGGCAGGCTGGCGGGTGTCCGGGAAAAACACGGATTGCGGCCGTTTTTTTGTTTCGGCCGTATTATTGGGAAAAATACACCCACGACGCCGTTTTTAGCGGCGGTTTTTTGAATAACTTAAAAAAGCCCCGCCTTTGAAAGCGGGGTTTTGAGATTATATTGTACCGAACATGCGGTCGCCAGCGTCGCCGAGGCCGGGCACGATATAGCCCTTGTCGTTAAGCTCCTCGTCGATCATGCCCGCGACTATGGACACGTCGGGATGCGCCTGCATCACTTTCTTTATGCCGCCGCGCGCCGCAAGCATGCACACGAAGGAAATGTGCTTGGCGCCCTGAGCTTTTAATATGCTCAGCGACTCGACGGCCGAACCGCCCGTTGCCAGCATGGGGTCCGCCAGCACGACGTAGTGTTCGCCGATGTTCTTTGGAAAGCGCGCGTAGTAACGCACTGGTTCCAGTGTCGATTCATTGCGGTATATGCCGATGTGCGCCAGATTGGCGGTCGGCTCCAGCTTCATCAGGCCGTCGGTCATGCCGAGGCCCGCGCGCAGTATCGTCACGAAGGTTATGGGCCGAGCAAGCATCTGGCACTGACAGCTGGCCAGCGGCGTTTTCACGGTCTCGGTCTTCATGTCGATATTGGCCAGCACCTCGTAACCGAGCAGGAGGGCCACTTCTCCGACTATGCGCCGGAATTCCGGCGTGGTGGTACGTTTGTCGCGCAGTCGCGCTATCTTATCAAGCACCAGCGGATGCCGGGACTGATAGAATTTTCCTGTCATTTTATGATTTCCTTTATCAACGGACTTGCTTTAACTTTGCTGCCAGAAATCTTTACGGCTTCAATAAACTTGGCCTTGCCCGCTTCAAGGCGGGCTGCGTCGGAGGCGTAAATCCTCGCTATTACATCGCCCTTGGCCACTTTGTCGCCGACCTTCTTTTCCAGATAGATGCCGGCGCCGAAATCGATTACGTCTTCCATGCGGCTTCTGCCGCCGCCGAGCATTACGCAGGCGTCGCCGGCCTTGCGCGCGTCGATGCGGGCGACAAAGCCTTTTTTCTCGGCCTTGAACTCGTACACCAGCTTGGCGTTTGGCAGGAAGGTTTCGGGACGGTCCACAAGGCGCGGGTCGCCGCCCTGCCACTTAATCATCTGGCGCATGCGTTCGGCGGCTTCGCCGGAGTCTATGGCCTTTTGCAGTTTGGCGCGGGCGTCTTTTACTGTCTTGGCTTTCTTGGCCATGACAACCATCCACGCGCCGAGTTCAAGAAGAAGTTCCGTGAAATCGGGCGCGCTCTTGTCGCCTTTTAAAACCTTTACCGACTGCACCATTTCGTTGGCGTTGCCAATTGCGCGGCCCAGCGGCTGGTCCATGGCGGTGATAAGCGCCACGCAGTTAAGGCCCATGAGCTTGGCCGTTTTAACGAGCGATTCGGCCAGCAGTTTGCTGTCCTTGTACTCCACCATGAAAGCGCCGGAGCCGTATTTAACGTCCATGACGAGGGCGTCCACTCCCTCGGCGTATTTCTTGGAAAGAATGCTTGCCACGATAAGCGGGCGGGACTCGACCGTGCCGGTTGCGTCGCGCAGGGCGTAAAGTTTTTTATCGGCGGGAGCGAGGTCCTTTGTCTGGCCGAACATACAGACGTTTATGGCCTTCATCTGCCGCTTTATATGGTCGCCGGGCAGGCCGACCTTGAAGCCTCTCATGGCCTCAAGCTTGTCAAGCGTGCCGCCCGTGTGGCCCAGACCGCGGCCCGACATCATGGGAACCGCAACGCCCGCGCAGGCTACAAGCGGGGCCAGCGCCAGCGATATGCCGTCGCCCACGCCGCCGGTGGAGTGTTTGTCCACCTTGGGCAGTTTTACTTCGCCGTAGTCCATGCGCTTGCCGGAGAAGGCCATCGCCTTTGTAAAGGCCGCCGTCTCGGCGTTTGAAAGGGGATTAAAGTAGCAGGCCATCAGCCAGGCGGAAAGCTGGTAATCGGGAATGGTTGCCTTGGCCGCGCCGTTTGCCACGAATTCCAGTTCGGCGGGCGTAAGGGTCTGGCCCGCGCGTTTCTTGAGGATTATGTCGAGTATTCTCATTAAAATTCTCCTTAAAGCTGATTTTTCAGCAGTTCGGCCAGCAGGGTCTTGAAATTTCCGGCCACCTTTTTGCCCTGCTCAAGCACTTCCTGATGGCTGAGGGGNTAATCGGATACTCCGCTTGCGAGATTTGTTATCCAGCTAAGGCCAAGCACCTTTATGCCCATCTGCCGCGCGACTATTACTTCCGGCACGGTGGACATGCCTACCACGTCGGCGCCCCACTGGCGGAACGCGCGGATTTCGGCCGGCGTTTCATAAGACGGGCCAAAGCCCGCCAGATAGACGCCTTCCGTCGCGCTGATGCCGACCTTTTTGCAGATGTCGAGGGCGAGGCGGCGGTATTTTTTATCGTAGGCTTCGGTCATGTCCGGAAACATGGGGCCGAACTCTTCGCTGTAAACGCCGCGCAGGGGATTGCAGCCCATTAAATTGATGTGGTCGCTGATGACCACGAGGTCGCCCGGCTTTATGTGCTTGTGCACGGAGCCGACGGCGGCCGTGACGATGAGGGTTTTAACGCCCAGCTTTCCGAGCGCGCGTATGGGAATTGCTATGTCGCTCATCGGGTGGCCTTCGTAGTAGTGGAAGCGGCCCTGCATGAAGGCTACCGTTTTGCCGCTTGTCTTTCCGACGAGCAGTTTACCGGCGTGGCCGGAAACTGTGGATTTGAGAAAACCGGGAATGTCGCCGTAAGGTATGGCGACGCTTTCTTCAAGGGGGGGCACTGATTCCGAAAGGCCGCTGCCCATGATTACGGCCACTTCGGGTTTAAGTCCGCCGAGCTTTTTTTCAAGCCATGCGGTAATCTGGCTGATGCGTTCGAAATGATTGTCTGACATTTTGACCTCGTATATGTAAATATAGTAACGATGTCATTTTAGGTTAACAAAATACTGCACATGCTTCAATGACTCGGCGCTTAAAACTTTCCGTCGGCGGGCGCGTGCTGCGCTTTTTACCGGCTTGTTTTGCCGCTTTACGCCCGCCGCTAAAGGTGCGTTTGCGGGTTTCTTAGCGGGCGGTATGCCGCCGCTGCGCGGGCTTTTTTCAGGCCCAGCTTTGCGGGCGGAAAGCGTCGGGTATATGCTCGGGCGGTTTTCCGGCGAGCAGGGCGATCACGTCGAAGCGGATAGAGTCGGGCCGCAGGTTCTTTTCCTTGAGGTAATAAAGCGCGGCCACGGTTATTTTTTTCTGCTTTGCGGGCGTTACCGCCGCAAGCGGTCCGCCAAAGGCAAAGGACGTGCGGGCTTTTACCTCGGCAAAAACGAGCAGGTCTTTTTTGCGGGCCACGATGTCTATTTCGCCAAAGCGGGTGCGGTAGTTGCGGTCGAGAATTTCAAAGCCCTGTGACAGGAGAAGCGCGCAGGCGGCGTCCTCGCCGTCGCGGCCGGTTTTGGCGGCTGCTATTTTGCGCGGAATGTCCATAACGGTAAAAAGGAATGGCGGTGCTGGGGGCAGGGCCCCAGTTCGGTTATGGCTTTCATGTGTGCGGCGGTGCCGTAGCCCTTGTGTTTTGCAAAGCCGTAACCGGGGTGGATTTTGTCGAAGCGTTCCATGCAGTGGTCGCGCGTTACTTTGGCGATTATGCTGGCCGCGCCGATGGAAAGCGATTTGCCGTCGCCCTGCACTATGGCAAGCTGGCGGTGCGCAAGTTCCGGCACGGTGTGGTTTCCGTCGACGAGAATAAGAGGGTTTTTAAGCGGCCCCAGTTTTGCCACGGCCATGCGCATGGCAAGAAAAGTGGCCTGAAGTATGTTTATGGAATCTATGGTTTTTGGGGGGACAAAACCGGTGGCGTAACGTACGCCGCCGTCTATAAGCAGGCGCGCTAGGCGTTCCCTCTTTTTAGGGGTGAGCTTTTTGCTGTCGGTAACTTCGGCAAGACTTGGTATCAGTTCAAATGGAACAACACAGGCGCAGGCGACAACGGGACCCGCTAAAGGGCCGCGTCCTACCTCGTCGATTCCGACAAGGTCGCCTGCGCCGTGTTTTTCGGCCAGATTTTTGTCAAACTCCGCCGGAGTCGTTATGCCTTCTTTTCGGCGGGCTGCTCTGCTGCTGCCGGTGCTGCGGCGGCGGGTGCTGCTTCATTTGTCGCTGCGGCGGCTTCGTCGGCTTTGTGCTCCTGCAGTCTCGCGGCTTTGCCGGCGAGGTCGCGGAGGTAGAACAGCTTGGCGCGTCTTACCTTACCGTTCTTGATTACTTCCATCTTCTCGATTTTGGGGGAGTGGATCGGGAAAATCCGTTCCACGCCGACACCGAAGGAAATCTTTCTGATGGTGAAGGTTTCGGCGATGCCGTGTCCGCGGCGGGCAATGACCACGCCGTCGAACAGCTGGATTCTTTCGCTGTCGCCTTCGGTAACGCGCAGGGAAAGCCTGAGCGTGTCTCCGGGTTTGAAATTGGGGATGTTCGTCTTAAGACCTTCGTGCACTATTTCCATTGTACTCCTCCGTTTCATCTTTCAACAAATCCGGCCTGCGCTCTTTTGTAAGAGCCAATGCCTGCTGTTTGCGCCACGCGGCTATTGTCTTGTGATTGCCGCCCATTAGCACTTCCGGCACCTTCATCCTGCGCCACACCGCCGGCCTTGTGTACTGCGGGGCTTCCAAAAGCCCTTCGCAAAACGATTCCTGATACGGCACTTCCGCCTTCCTGAAAACTCCGGGCTGAAGCCTCGTTACGCAGTCTACTACCACGGCCGCGGCCAGTTCTCCGCCGGTAAGTATGAAGTCGCCGACCGAGAGTTCCATGTCCGCCTTGTTGCATATTCTGGCGTCCACTCCTTCGTAGTGTCCGCACACAAGCACCAGGTGCTTTTTCGCGGCCAGCTGCTGGGCGACCTTCTGGTCGAACTTTACGCCCTGCGGCGCCAGCATTACCACAAAGGAACTTCTTTTTTTCACTTTTTTGATGGCCTGATAAAGCGGTTCGGCCATCATCACCATTCCGGGGCCGCCGCCGTAAGGCCGGTCGTCGACCGATCTGTGCTTGTCCTCCGCGAAATCGCGCGGATTTGAAAAACCCAGTTCCAGAATGCCCTCGCCCCGCGCCCTGCCTATGATGCTGCAGGAAAGCACTGCGTCCACCTGCTCGGGAAAAAGGGTGACTACGTCTACTTTCATCGGTCAGTCCAGATCAAGAAAAATTTTCTTGTTCTGCTTGGCCGCGCCCGCGGACAGGACGGTGCGGACGGCCTTTATTACGCGGCCTTCCTTGCCGATTACCTTGCCCTTGTCCTCTTCCGCTACCGTGGCCTTGAGCCGCACCACGTCACCTTCTGCCGTTTCGGCGACGGAGACGCTTTCGGGCTTGTCGACCAGGGATTTAAGGAGAAAACATGCCAGTTCTTTCATAAACCGTTCCTACGCGCGACTACGGTTAGGCTTTCTTCTCGTTCTTGGCGCGCTTGATGAGGGATGCGGCGGTCTCGCTCGGGAGTGCGCCGTTCTTAAGCCAATGCTCGACTCTTTCCATATTCACGAAAAGAACCTCTTTTTCCTTGCGCTGGCGCGGATGATAATGTCCGACCACTTCAAGGGCTCTGCCGCCGGAAGCTCTGACCTTTTCAATGGCCACGATCCGGTAGTGGGCGTCCTTGGGTTTGCCTGTTCTCTGAAGTCTGATAGCTACTGCCATCTTGCTCCTCCTATTTGATGCTTCTGCGTATATGTTCCAAAGCTTCCGCGGGACTGGCCGCGCCGAAAACGGAATTGCCTGCCACGAGTGAATCGGCGCCGGAGGCAACGGCTTCCGCCGCGGTTTCCGCGTCTATTCCTCCGTCCACCTGCAGCCAGACGGGGCGTCCGCTTTCCGTAATCATTGTACGGGCCTGCCGCACTTTTACGAGGCATTCCCGCATGAATTTCTGCCCCCCGAAACCGGGGTGCACAGTCATAACAAGTAATAAGTCTATCAAATTAATGAAAGGTTTGGCAGTGGAAACTTCAGTTTCGGGACTTACGGCCAGTCCCGCCTTAAGGCCCAGAGCCTTTATTTTCTCAATAGCGCCGGCAGGATTGTCGGCTTCGGCATGTACGGTTATAAGGTCCGCGCCTGCTTCGGCGAAAGCGTCGATATATTTAAGCGGGCGCGTTATCATAAGATGCGCGTCCAGCGCGAAAGCAGTGTTTTTGCGCAGTGTTTTTACAAGCGCGGGACCGAAGCTGATGTTGGGAACAAAAATGCCGTCCATAACGTCAATCTGCAGCCAGTCGGCGTTTTGCACCTGCTGCACATGCGCGCCCATGGCCCACAAGTTTGCCGACAGCACCGACGGCACTATGGCCGGTTTGCCGTTTGGCATGGGCAGGCGGCTGTGATATTTTGCTCCGCAGCAGGGGCAGCTCATGGCATTTCCCTTTCGTCCACCTGCACGCCGTTTACGAATATGCGCACTTTGGCGGGACCGCCGTAGGGAACCTTCAGGTCGATTTTCGAACCGGGGTTTCTCAGGCCGTTGAAAACTTCTCGTTCTCCGAGCTTGTCGATTATGACGATACGCAGTTTAGCCTGCGCGCCGCCCTGCGAAAGTTCGTAGTGAATGTTGTGGAAACGGTCAGCGCCGCCGTCTTTTCTCTTGCTGATTGTAATGGCGACATTCGTGCCCTTATTGACGGTCGAATCGGGCGGAAGTTCCTGCGCTATTATCGTGTCGGACGGGAAAAGCGATGTGGAGTCTTCCGACACGGTAAGCGATACGCCCGCGTCAGTCGCCCACTTCTGCGCCTCGGCCAGTTTTTTCTGGCGGAAGTCCGGCATCAGGATTATTTCGGAGGGAGGCTGCCCCGCCGATACGACTAAATTTATCATCGCGTTTTTGCTGACGGGCGAATCGGCCTTCGGGTCCTGCGACATGACCGTGCCCTTTTCAACGCTGAGGGAGTACGACTCGCTTTCCTCGCCGAGCAGAAGCTGGTTCTGCCTAAGCAGCAGTTCGGCGTTTCTAACCTGAAGTCCGACGAGCGCGGGAGCCAGCACGCTTTCGCCGCCCTGACTGAACCACACGCGTATTACTTTTCCCTCGCGAACGATCGTGCCGGCGGGGGGAACCTGCCGCAGTATGGAGCCGACGGGAACGGAGGCGTCGAATTCCGAGCCCTGCTTGTTCAGGGCAAGGCCGCTTTGCGCCAGCACATCCAGCGCGGCCATGGCCGATTTGCCGGAAAGGTCGGGCACTGCTTTTTCGGCGTGGCTGTGCACCAGCGCGGAAAAAGCCCACGTAAGGGAAAAATACGCGACCACGGCCAGCGCTATTACGCCGCCGATTATTTCCGCCAGTTTAAGTCCTGCCGCGGTCAGCGCCGCGCGTCCTTCGTCTTTTTCTATAGGCATAAATTATTTTGTGGGGGAAAGCTGCTTTAGCGCCGCGAAAGTGTCGCCCGGCTTTATTCTGAAACCGTTGACGAAATCCCAGCAGCCGATGGCCTTTTTGCCCTCCGGCTTTACTTCCAGAAGCAGCAGTCCGCCTTCTCCGCATTTTACTATAAAGCCCGCGCCCCTTTCAACGCGCACCACCGTACCGGGGGGTACGTTTTCGGGCGCGGCAGTCACCGCGGTTTTAAGAATGTGCATGCCGATATTTCCCGCCGCGCACTTTAGCACGCCGCGCGGAGCGGGGGCAAGGCCGCCGGTCATGCCGCGCACTTTGCTGTGCACCTGCGCGGCCGGTTTTGAAAAATCGAGTATGGAATCTGCCGTCTTGAAAAGCGGCGCGTACGAAGGTTCGCCCTGCTGGGGCAGACGCTGTACTTTGCCCTCGCCCGCAAGGCGCACGGCCTGTTCCATTACGCCTATGCCCGTGTCACAGAGACGCTGCATGAGCCCCGCCGCGTTTTCATCCGGCAGGACGGGAAGTTTTTCCTGAAGAAATATCGGACCGGTGTCCATGCCCGCGTCTATCCAGAAAGCGGTTACGCCGGTAAGCGTTTCGCCGCGTATAAGACTCCACTGCACGGGGGCCGCGCCGCGGTAGGCGGGCAGCAGTGAAAAATGCAGGTTCAGCGTGCCTATGGAGGGAACGGACAGAATATCGTTTTTTAGTATGCGGCCGTAGGCCACCACTATTACAAGTTCGGGCCGCAGCGCCGCAAGGTCGGCCGCCGCGCCCGACGGGCGTTCCGGCGAAAGCACTTTAAGGCCCAGCTTCTGCGCCTCTTCCTTTACGGGACTGGGGCAGAGTTTAAGACCCCGTCCGCTCGGGCGGTCGGGCTGGGTCAGCACAAGGCCGACTTCGGTTATTTCACTTAGTCTTTTTAGAAAGGGAACCGCCACTTTTGGCGTTCCCATGAACGCGGTTTTCATCAAGCGCCATCTTGGCCTCGTCTATCGAAGCCCACTTTTTTTTCATGGTTTTGATTTTTGCCTTCACCTGATTCTTCTGCATCGGTTCCACATGGTCTATAAAAAGTTTTCCGTCGAGGTGGTCTATCTCGTGCTGGAGCGCCTTGGCCATGAAGCCCTGCGCCGATATTTCAATCGGCAGGCCGCGGTCGTTAAGCGCCTCCACCTTCACATGGGCGTAACGCCGCGTGTCGGCAAAAAGTCCCGGCAGGGAAAGACAGCCTTCCTCCTCGCGCATTTCACCGAGCTTTTCCGTAAAGCGCGGATTTATGAGGGTAAGCATTTTAACCGGTTTTTTCTTTTCCGATATTATAATTATCGCCAGGCGCAAAGGCAGGCCAATCTGGTTGGCCGAAAGTCCCGCGCCGTTTGCAAACAGACAAGTTTCCCACATGTCCTGCAAAAGTTCGGGAAGCATGTCCTTTATTTTTTCGTACTCGACCGGTTTCATTTTTTCGGTCAGCAGAGGTTCACCGTATTTCAAAATTTTCCGTACAGCCATAATTGCACTCCAGTTAAGAGCTTATCCGCAAATAATCCTTCGGCTGCAAACGCCGCTTTTGGTCTGCGCCTTTGCGCCGCTCTATTTGTATCCTCCAATGAAGATACGCATTTCGCGGCTCTGCGGCTCGCTTCAAAATCCGCGTTTCCGCCGTAATGGCCTATTTGCGGATAAGCTCTATGTCAGTTCGCAGGACATTTCCCTGCCCTGCCAAAGCACTGCCGCGGTTATTGGTTTTTCCGTGTTGGCTTTGATGGCGCCCCACGCCATGGCAAGACGCTCAAGCTGCGCGTCCGCCCCGTGCACGCCCGAAACGCCCATTACAATCCTGGACGCTTTGGCCGCGTAGGCCAGCTGGGACATGGCGTAGAACGGGTCGTTTGACGAAAGCAGTATCGGAAACACCGTGCGGCCGTGTTTTTCCGCCGTCAGAATGACCCTTGTAAACACGTTGCGCTCATCCGGCAAAAGGCCGCCCTGCATATCTGAAAAACTCATCGGCGAGGGCACGCGGCAGTACATAACTATTATATCCGTTGTGTCGGCGTCGGTCATAGCCATGATTTTTTCGAAATGATACAGTCCGTCGGGATTTCTCACCGCCACAAGCACGCGTTCCGGCTTGTCGAGCTCGGTCAGCGCGTGGAACAGGTCGTCGTCCCGCTTGGAATTAAGCTTTTCCTCGGGCTCGGCGTCGTCTTCGCGGTTGCGCTCGTTGATTTTTTCCGATATGTAGAATATCACGAAAAACACTCCCGTGAATATTACGCCGGAAATCGTCGCTATGCGCTTGGTTATAAGGTTGGACACCGCCACCGCAACCAGCACCAGCGCCACCAGTATTATGCCTATGGGCACATAGGTGTTGCCTATCTTTATATTAAAGGGAACCATCCACTCGCGTTTAGAGTGGTCCTTGAAGCGCAGTATTATTACCGAGGCCGTGGTGAAAACAAAACTCCATATAAGGCCGAAAGCGTAAGCCTCGCCCAGCAGATATACGTTGCCGCCGCACAGCAGGATGATGCCAAGCTGTATCATCACTACCATGTTGATGATGCGGTGCGTCGTGCCGTATTTGGGGTGCAGGTGGCGGAACCAGTCAGCCAGCACGCCGTCTTCCGCCACGCGGTTCAACACGCCGTTTGAACCTATTATAGCGGTGTTTATCGCGCCCGAAAGTATTACCACGCCGCCTATTACCACCAGAGCCTGCAGGGTCATCCTGAGCCAGAAGGGCGCGTAAAGTTCCATGGTAAGACCGGCGATGAGATTGTCCTGATAAACGGCTATTTTATCCGGCGGTATTACGGCCGCCGCCAGAAAGGTGAGAAAGCCCGTTATCGCCAGCGCGAATATGAAAACCGTAATGGCGGCCTTTTTGAGGTTTTCCATTTTCGGCGCTTCTATTTCGCGGTATACCTGCGCCATGGTTTCCAGTCCGCTCAAGGACAGTATGGAGTGGCCGAACGCCATTATAACGCCTATCGCGCCGATAGGCGCAAGCCAGCTTACGCCTTTTGCCCAGCCCAGCGCCTCTGGCCGGAACTCCAGCTTTGTGGGGGGGATGTGGAACCCCTCGGTAAGCATGGTAAGTATGGCGCCTATGGCTGTAATTGCCGATATGGCTATTACGTAGTAAATGATTTTTGAGCTGGTGCTGCTTGATTCCTCTATGCCGCGTATGTTCTGCCGCCAGAAAAACAGCGTGGCCAGAGCGGCAAACACCACGGCAAATATATTGGCGTTAAGATGCCAGCCTATATGCATTAAAGGAAAAAGGGAGGACAGCAGACCCGACAGGTAATGACCGGCGGAAACCGCGCTTATGGGACCGGTAAGCACGAAGTCGAAAATAAGGGCCGAAACGGCTACCTTGGCCATGGAATCGCCCATGCCTTCCTTTACAACGCGGTACACGCCGCCGCGCACGAACATGGCGCAGGATTCCAGATAAACCGCAAGCATCGCGCCGCAGTAAATCATAACGGCCAGCACGTACCACGGGAAAGCCGGACCGAAGGACTGGAAGGCAATGCCGCCCGCGTAGAAAACGCTGGAGCCGAGGTCGCACAGCACCACGGCGGCGGCCTGCCAGAAGGGTATAAAGGTAAGCATGGCGGTCGTAAGAACTACGACCTGCCGGACCCGCATGGAGCCGGAACCTGAAACCGGTTTGGCCAAACCGCCCGTCATCAGCGCGCGGCGGCTATTTCGGCCGCCACCTGCGCGGGGCTCGTGCAGGCAAGAAGTTTATCGATGAATTCCGGCTGGAAAAGAGCGGACAGGCCGGAGAGGAGCTGCAGATGTTTCTGGAAAAATCTGGAATCGGCCGGCGACAGGAAAAGGAACATTGCCTTTATTGCCGTGCCTGGCTGGGTTTTGTCGATAAGGCCCTGCGGTATGAGGGCCATGGCCACGAGGAAATTTTCTATGCCCTCTATGCGGGCGTGGGGAATGCTCAGGCCGGTATCGAGCGTTGTGCTTATGCCGTTTTCGCGGGCTATGACCTTGGTAAGAACATCGGCCGTATCCATGGACGGACATTCGCGCGCTATAAGGCCCACAAGACGGCCCAAAAGCTGGTTTTTGTCAGCCGAAGCGTCTGCGATGATGATTCTTTCCGGGTGTATCAGTTCTGCAATTTTTACTGCGGGTACGGACTTTCTGAGTATCATAGTCATTTGGCGGGAGGCTATAAGCCGTCCGCCTTATATGCTATCATATGGAAATTGTAGAGTCAACTAAGCATGGATGCCAATCAGATAGAAGAACTGTTTAACCGATTTAGCGCCGGCCGCGGCCCCGATGAAAAGCAGGACCTGCGTTCCTCGCGCATATTTGCCGTCACCGAAAGTCCGTTTTCCGTATGGTGCGACTATCATGCCCCCCGTTCCGAGGCTCTGCGCGAGCAGAACCGCTACGATCAGGCAAAAAGCCTTATGGACAAGATGTCGCGGGACAAGATAATAAAGTCCCGCTTTCCCGAAGTCTCCCGCGCGCCGGACGACAATAAGCCCGAATCCTTCCGTAAAACGCTGGAACTCATGGCTTCGGGCGCTCCCGCGATAGAACACCCCTGCCTGTGGGATTTCAACGAACATATTTACGGCCGGCCCAGCCTGATATATAAGGTTGAGGGCGACTCCGTTTTCGGCAATTATCATTACCGCATAATACAGTTTAAGCAGGCGGTGGAACTTAAAGAGCATTACGCCATTCAGGCCGCGTTGCTAAACCGCGCCCTTGGCGCAATACAGGGCCGCGAGCCGGAATATACCACCATCACCCTGCGTTATAAGGAAGTCGAAGTGGCGCAGGCGGCGTGGAATGACCGGCTTGATAAAACCATGGCCGCATGGCGCGATTTGCGCGATGACAAAGTAAAGCCCGAACCGCAGCGTCCGCCAAAAGCCGCGCTTACTCCCTGGCGGGTATATGCAAACCGTTACGCCGCCGAAACCAAGGACCTGGTGATGCTTGGCGGTTTCGCCAATGATGTTCGCGGACTGCTCAAAGCCGCCCATATTAACAATACGGACGAAGTGGCTCTTGCCGGAATGGAGCATATGCAGGCGCTTTTTGGTCCCGGACTGGGACGCGACGTTTACGCCTCCGCCTTGGCTTATTACCTGAACAAGCCCATACTTAAAAGGGAAGGGCTGTTTCCGCCGCAGGCAAAGGAGCGCAACCTTTATTTCGATTTCGAGGACGCTGACCAGAACGGTTCCGAGCCTTCGCACACCTATTTAATCGGCGTGTGGGACAAGGAACAGTCCAAATACGTCGCATTCACCGCGCATGGCGCGGCCGAGGAACAAAAGATTTTCGCCGATTTTCTGGACTATATAGGCGACGCTTCAAAAGCCGTGCTTTATCACTGGACCGAACACGAAACCAAGGCCATGAAGAACATGGGCAAGAAGCATCCCGAACTTGCCGAGCGCATGAAAGCGGCCGTAGCCGCCTGCCATGACCTTAAAATATCGGTGCAGAAATCGTTTTACCTGCCTTCGCCGAGCCTGTCGCTGAAGGCCGTTGCTCCCGCGCTGGGCTTTTACTGGCGGCAGAGCGACTGCGGAGCCATGGACTCGATGATTTATTACTGGGACTGGCTTTCCGGCACGCAGAACGTGTTTCAGAAGGTGCTTATGTATAACGAGGANTGCATGTGCAGCAGTATCTTGAAACGGCCGATGTTCAACGCTTATGAAACCCATATATTTCATTGGCATAGACCGCGGCGGAACCAATATCCGTTTCGCGGGGCTTTCGGAAGACGGAAAAGTGCAGGCGGTGGAAAAAACGCCTTCCTGCAAAATCGAGGAATTTCCCGAACTCATACTTAAAATTCTTGACGGCTGGAACGTGCCGCGTCAGGCGCGGGCCGTAATAGCCACAAAAGGCTTTTGGGCAAATCCGTGGAAGGGACCTTTTTTGCAGGAAAAACTGCACGGGCGGCTTAAATCCGTCCACGTGGTTTCGGACATGGAAGCCGCGCATCTGGCCTCTTTTGCCGGAGAACCCGGCGTAGTCGTGCTGGCCGGTACGGGCTCGGTTGTATTCGGCATAAACCGCGCCGGAAAAAAGGAAAAGGAAGGCGGCCTCGGCCCGTTAAAGGGCGACGAAGGCTCTGCCTACTGGATTGCCAAAACCTACCTCTCTGCCACGGGCGGCAAAATACCTGCAACGGTAAAAGACACCGCCGCGCTTGCAAAGGACATAATTTTCCGCGCAGAAAAAGGCGAACCCCTTCCGCTTTCCGTCATTACGCTGGGCCAGCTTCAGCTTGCCATGCAGGCCGCCGCTCTGTCCGACCGCCTTGCCCTGCGCGGGCAGGTGCGCCTTAGCTGGACGGGCAGTGTGATGAACAATCCGTTTTTCAGAAAAGGTTTTCTTTCCAAACTTAAACTGCTGCGGCCCGCGCTTGTCTTCAAGCCAATGGCCCCGACCGAGGAGCCCGTTGTCGCCGCAGCAAAATACGCCATGAGGAAACACTGATGGGTAAGGAAATAGCCGTTATTAAAAAGTGCCTTACGGACTCCGGCGCAATACTGCGCAAATATTTCAGGAAGGTTGATTATAAGCTAAAGGGCCGCGCCAATCTGCTTACCAAGGCAGATCTGGCCTCACAAAAGGCCGTGCTTAAAACCATAACCTCGGCTTTCCCCGACCATGACTATCTGGCCGAGGAAGACAGCCGCAAACTTACCGGTTCCCGCTGGCTGTGGATTGTGGACCCGCTAGACGGTACTACGAACTACGCGCACGGCTATCCCGCAAGCTGTATTTCAATTGGACTGGTAAAAGACGGCAAACCCTTTGCCGGCGGTGTGTACGACCCGTTCCGCGATGAACTTTTTCTGGTGCAGAAGGGCAGGGGCGCGACGTTAAACGGCAAAAAGATTTCTGTTTCCGGCACGAAAAAACTTTCCGAAAGCCTGCTTTACACTGGCTTTGGCTATGACCGCGCGGAAAGGGCGGAGTTTTACTGCTCCTTCTATATCGATTTCATAAAAATCTGCCACGACGTGCGGCGCAGCGGTTCGGCCGCGCTTGACATGGCTTGGGTTGCCTGTGGCCGCGTTGACGGCATGTGGGAATTCAAGTTAAACCCGTGGGATGTTACGGCAGGCCTTCTGCTGGTGTCCGAGGCGGGGGGAAAGGTGTCGGATTTTTCCGGCAAGCCGTGGGACGACCCGCTCAAATTCGGTTTTGAAACCCTTGCCGCCAACGGCAAAATAGACAGGGAAATGCTTCGCGTAATCGGCAAACGCGTTGCCGCCTGGAAACAGGCCGCCTAGCCCTCCATTGTCCAAAGCGGTTGCTGACCTTTGGTCTGTCTGCTTTGTATCAGGCTTTCCGCCAAAAAATCCGGTAAACCTTCTGCCCTTTTCAAGTCAAAAAAATAGCGCGGGCCATGCCCGCGCCATCATTAAAAAATCGCTGTCCTAAAACATCCACGAAAGGGTGAATTTGTGCGTACTGCCAAGGTCGCCCATAGGAACCCATGCGTAATCGAAAACCAGCCTTTCAAAACCAAGTCCCGCTCCGGCCGAAAGGGCGGAGGCAAAATCGAAATTGTTGTTTCGCTGTGAGTTAAACCCCAGCCGCAGTATGGGGTCAAAGCCGCCGCGCTGGTCATAAAATACCGCCCATTCCGCGCCAAGGCAGAAGTAGGGGGAATTGTCGACCGGCATTTTAAGGTCGGCAAGCACGCGCGCGCCGTAAAACTCGCGGCTTCGTAAGCCCGCCGCAAGTTCAAGGGGCAGGGGTTCGCTGGCCGTGCCAATTTTCATGGGCGTGCCCAGATTGCGGAAGTAAATGCCGAAATCCTCTATGCGGCTTGTACTGCCTTGTTCCTGCCGCAGTATCATACCGCCGTCTGCCGCCATGGCAGCCGCGCTTTCCTCGGCAATTGTTGAGCGGATGTATTTTAACGCCGCGCCTATATCGACTGTCCTGCCGTTTATCGTAAAGCGGCGGGCATACGCGCCCGACAGCGCCATATCGTGCGCGCCGAAAGTTCCGGTATAGTCGCCTGTTGTGTTGTAGCCTTCCTGATCGCCCTGTGAAAAATAAAGCAGTCCGGCCGAAAAGTAACCGCCTTTAAGCGGCATGGTGTAGGCCAGCGCGGTTTTTTTAAGTGTTTCGTACATCGTGCCATAGCTGAATGAAACGCTGTGGCCTGCCGTGGTTATGGTGCTTGCCGAGGTGGTAAGACCGGCCGGATTATAAAATACAGCGTCCGTGGCGTCTAAAGCCGCTCCGGCCGAGCCCAGCGCCTGATAGCGCGCCGAGGGGGCATTTTTCAAAAACGCGGCGGACGTAGTGCCTGCGGCATTATCGGTAAAGGGATTGTCCGGCAAAAGGTCCGCGAAAGAGCGGACGGGCATCAGTAAAACCAGCAGGGCAAGATGCCGCGCTTTCATGCGGCGGGGTGTGATGTACCGTCTTCCTGCATATTGCGCAGGCTTTCAAGTTCGGTCATCAGGGCGTTTATCGATGGCTGTATCTGCTGCATCTGTTTGGGGTCAAGTTTTTCGACGGCGGCGAGCGTTTCGTTTATCTCGTTTATCAGACCGTCTATGCGGGTGTCCTGCGCGCCGGTTTTCTGCTCAACTATATTCTGCATTTCAAGCACGCTTTCGGCCACGTCGCCCATGCCGGGCTGTGAAGGCTCGGCGGCGGGCAGGGGTTCTATTTCGGCTATCGGCGAGTATTCCGGCTCCTGCGGTTTTTCCTCCGGCTGAACTTCGTCGTCGCCTCTGTACTTCGAAATGAAATAAAACAGCATAATGAAGCAGAAAAGAAAACCGGCAAGAGAAGGGTAAAACAAAGTGTGCATAAGCATATTATAACTCCAACGCGGTGTCCGGTGAAACCGCAAAAACGTCAACCCTGCCCGCGGCGGTTTTGCGGCAGTCCGCTACTATGGCGTCCAGCGCGTCATCCGACCTGTCCTGATTGTGGTGGAAAAGCCCCAGTTTTTTCACTCCGGCCTTAAGCGCCAGTTCAAGTGCCATGTCGGTTGTGGAATGACCCCAGCCGCGCACCGCGGGGTACTCGGCGGCGGTAAATTCCGCGTCGTGCACAAGCAGGTCGGCGTTTGTGCAGAAGCGTATGTAATCGGCCGAGTCCAGCCCCGCCTCGTGGCGGTAGCCCAGTTCGTTATCGGTCAGAAAGACGAAGACTTTGCCGTTCTGCGTAAAGCGGTAGCCCATGCCGCCGTTTGGGTGGCTGAGGGTTATGCTGTCGATTGCCACGTCGTCCACGCTGGTTTTTCCGCCGCAGATTGGCTGAAAATTGAAACCGGCCGCTATGTGGCCGAAGCTGACTGGAAAATGCGGCGGCTGCATTATGCGGCCAATGAGGTCGCCAAGATTTCCGTTTGCAAACGGACAGCCCAGAAAATCGATTTTGAAGTTTTTGCCGTAAATGGGGGAGAAAAACGGAAAGCCCATCACATGGTCCCAGTGCAGGTGGGTAAAGAGCATGTGGCAGGAGGTTTTGCCCTCTTTGCGGAGTTCCTTTCCAAGCCTGCGTATGCCGGTTCCCGCGTCTATAACTATGACGCTGTCCCTGCCCGTGCGCACTTCCGCGCAGGCGGTGTCGCCGCCGTATTTTACATACTGCGCGCCGCTTACCGGTATGCTGCCGCGTGCTCCCCAAAAGCGTATCCTCATGCGCCGCTCCTGTATAAAATTAGATAAATGTTAATAAATATATATACTTTATTCAATATAATACATAGGGACTTGCCCGTAAGGGGGTTTTTTACTAGAATTTACCTATGAATATTATCACCCTTCCAACCAAGAATCCTCCGTTTTTCTCTCCGGCCGTTCCTAATTGATATCGTAGCGCGCTGTCTCATAACCGCTGTCTAAAAATTTGCTTTGCAAGAAGGAGAATCCTTAATGAAAGATTCAGTGATGGAACCTATAGCGATAGTAGGCATCGGCGCCGTCATGCCCGGCGCATCCGACAAAGACATTTTCTGGAAGAACATTCTCGACTGCAAATCCGCCATACGCGAAGTCCCCGCCGATTACTGGGACTGGAAACTCTATTACGACCCCGACCCGAAGGCCCTCGACAAGACCTATTCCAAAATAGGCGGCTTCATAGGCAATTTCAAATTCGATTCCATAAAGCACCGCATACCTCCGCAGGTCGCCCTGCAGATGGACGCCACCCAGCATCTGGCCGTCGAAACGGCCTCCATGGCTCTGGAAGACGCGGGCTACAAAACCAAACCCTTTGACCGCACCCGCTGCGCCGTCATCATCGGCAACGCCATGGGCGGCATGAAAAAAGAAAAGACGGACGCCCGCATACTCCGGCAGGAATATTACAGGCTTTTGAAGGAAACCAAAGCCTACGCCGCTATGTCCAAAGAGGCCGCCGCCGCTTTCATGGCGGAACTGGAAGCTAAAATTGTCGCTTCCTCAAGTCCCATTACCGAAGACACCATGCCCGGCGAACTTTCAAACGTAATAGCCGGACGCGTGGCTAACGTGCTTAACGTAAACGGAACCAATTTTACCGTCGACGCCGCTTGCGCCACCTCGATAGCCGCCATAGCTCAGGCCATGAACGGTCTGCGCCTCGGCAATTTCGATATGGCCGTCTGCGGCGGCGTGGACAAGATGATGTCTGCCGCGGCCTATGTCAAGTTCTGCAAAATAGGCGCGCTCTCTCCGGACGGTTCCTACGTTTTCGACGCCCGCGCAAACGGCTTTGTAATGGCCGAAGGCGCGGGCATGTTCATACTAAAGCGTCTTTCCGACGCGGTAAAAGACGGCGACAAGATTTACGCCCTCGTCCGCGCAATCGGCGCCTCCAGCGACGGCCGGGGCAAGGGCATTACCGCCCCCAATCCCAAGGGCCAGAAGCTTGCCGTCGAGCACGCGTTTTCCCAGCTTGATTACACGCCCGCCGACGTTTCGTTTATTGAGGCGCACGGCACGGCCACCAGGGTCGGCGATATTACCGAGTTCGGCGCGTTAAACGAGGTGTTCGCCCCGTTTGCCGCCGCCGGAAGCATAGGCATTTCCTCCGTTAAATCGAACATGGGTCACGCCAAGGCGGCCGCAGGCATAGCCTCGGCCATAAAAGCGGCCATGGCACTGCACGCCAAAGTACTGCCGCCCTCCATAAATTTCCAGACACCAAACCCGAACATCAACTGGTCGGGTTCGCCCTTCCGCGTCATAACCTCGGCGGAAGAGTGGAAGTCCTCAAAACTGCGCCGCGCCAATGTCTCTTCCTTCGGCTTTGGCGGAACCAATTTCCATATGGCGCTGGAGGAGTATAATCCCTCCCTCACACGACTACCGGAGCCTAAAGCGATGAAAGAACAGACTGGACTGCACCACAACGCCGCCGCGCCCCTGCGCGTGGCCATCGAAAAGCTGGCCGGCGAATCCGTAACTTTCTCGGCGGAAACCAAGAACGAGCTGTTTGAGAAACTGCGCGCTTTCGCCCGCGAACTTAAAGACGATGCCTCCGCGCCCGCGATTCTTGCAACCTACGCGCTAAACTGCCGCGCGCGCAGCGGTTTCGGCGTGTCGCTGTCCGGCGAAAATCCCGCCAAGTTCCGCGAGAAAATAGAGATTTTCATAAAAATGGCCTCCGCTCAGGACGTCTGGGCTGCCCAGCCCCTTCAGCTTAAAATGAAGGGCATTTATCCTTACATCGTAAAGGACAACCGCTCCAAAGTGGCCCTGATGTTTCCCGGACAGGGCTCGCAGTACGTCGACATGATGAAGGACCTCGCGTCCAAATATCAGGTCGTGCAGGATACCTTCGACGAAGGCGACAGAATCCTTTACGGCATGATAAACACGACCATCACCGATGTAATCTGGTCCAAGCCCGGCGAAACCCCCGAACAGCTTGCAAAGCGCGAGGACGCCATAAAGCAGACCCAGATGACCCAGCCCGCCGTGCTTACAGCCGACATCGCCATGCTGCGCCTGCTTAAGAGCTTCGGCATTAAGCCCGACATGGTTTTCGGCCACAGCCTTGGCGAATACGCGGCCGCGGTAGCAAGCGGCGTGTTCACCTTTCAGGGCGGTCTTAAGGCCGTTACCACGCGCGCCAAGGAAATGGCGAGCATCGATGTTGCCGACCCCGGCAAGATGGCTTCCGTCGCGGCGCATTTCTCCAAAGTGGACCCCGAGCTTAAAAAAATCAGCGGCTACGTGGCCTGCGCAAATAAAAACTGCCCGACCCAGACCGTCATCGCCGGCGACAAGAAAGCCATTGCCGACGCCATAGCCATGTTTACGGCCATGGGCATACAGGCGGCGGAAATTCCCGTCTCCCACGCTTTCCATTCCGAAATCATCCGCCCGGCGGCGGGCCCGTACAAGGAATTTCTTAAAACAATTCCCGTCAGCGCGCCGCAGATTCCGCTGCTTTCAAACGTCACGGCGGACTTTTATCCCAACGACCCCGACACCATACGCAACATGATGGTGGAGCAGGTGTGCCACTCTGTCGAGTGGATTCGCCAGCTTGAAAAGGCCTACAGCCTAGGCGTGCGCGTGTTCATAGAGTGCGGACCAAAGCGCGTTCTGAGCGCGTTCGCAACCAGTACCCTTCAGGATAAAAAGGACACCTTCATTCTTTCGTCCAATCATCCCAAGCGCGGCGGCATAATAGAGTTTAACGACCTCATGTCCAACCTCATGTGCGCCGGCGTGCCCGTTAACTGGACGGACAAGCACCCGCTCAAGAGCTCCGGCATTTACACGCCGGCTTTCACCGCCGAAGCGGCAAAACACGCTGGCGTGCAAAGCGATGTTTCCTCTACCGCAAGCGTTTCCGCGCCGGTCACAGCCGACGCTAACGCCTACGGCTTCAACACAAACCCCATCTGCGTAAGCGGCATAGCCGCCGGCACTCCCGGCAGCTGGGACAAGGTGTTCCGCGAGGGCAACCTCGACGAAATACTGCGCGGCCAGAACATGATCGAGCCTATCTCCGCCGAGCAGCAGCAGAAGCAGATAGACAAGCACGTTACCTTTGTAATCAAGTCCAGCACCGGCGAAAGCCGCATGGAAAAACTCACATCCATAGCGCAGGCAATAAAACTCGTCGGCAAGGCGGGACAGTTTGACGTGGTAAAGGAATTCGGCCTGCCGGAAAACTGGGTGCGTTCCATGGACCGCACGTTTCATCTGGCCATAGCGGCCGGCATGCTGGCGCTAAAAGACGCGGGCATACCGCTGGTCCTGCATTATAAAAAGACTTCCACCGGTTCCTATCTGCCGGACCGCTGGGCCCTGCCGCCGTCGATGAGCGACGACACCGGCGTTATTTTCGGCTCCGCCTTCCCGACGATGAACAACATCGTGGATGAAGTTTCCCGCTGTCTTAAATCCCTCTACTCGACAAAAACGACCGAGGAGATGTACGCCCTCTACGACCGGATGATTCAGAAAATCACCGACCCCGAGGACCGCAGGGAACTGACCATGTGGTTTACGGAAAATTTCAACAAGTTCCATTCCGGCACGGCCGCTAATCCGTATGCCTTCAGTCAGGCTTTCCTGCTGAAAATCATACCTATAGGCCACTCGCAGTTCTGCCAGTGGATTAAGGCGCGCGGACCCGCAACCCATATAAGCGCCGCCTGCTCGACGACGACGCAGGCCGTCGGCATTGCCGAGGACTGGATACGCACCGGCCGCGCAAAGCGCGTAATAGTTATTGCCGCCGACGATATCGCCAGCGAAATAACTCAGGAATGGGTGCTGGCGGGCTTTCTGGCCAGCGGCGCGGCTTCCACAAGCGCGTCGGTAAGCGAAGCCGCCATTCCGTTTGACCGCCGCAGAAACGGGCTTATCGTGGGCATGGGCGCGGTGTCGCTCGTCATTGAAGACGAGACCGAAGTGCGCAAGCGCGGCATGAAGCCGCTTGCCCGCGTGCTCGGCACCACCATTACAAACAGCGCGTTCCACCCGACCCGTCTTGATATAAACCACGTCGCCGACACCATGGACAGGCTTATGAAAAAGGTGGAGAAAATCCACGGCCTTGACCGTCATCAGATGGCGGCCAACACTCTGTTCATGTCGCACGAAACCTACACTCCCGCGCGCGGCGGCAGCGCCTCGGCCGAAGTGTACGCCCTGCGCAAGACTTTTGGCGACGACGCCATGAAGGTCATTGTCAGCAACGTAAAAGGCTTTACCGGTCATACCATGGGCGCAAGCCTTGAAGACGCCGTGGCGGTGCGCGCCTTAAATACCGGCATGGTTCCGCCGATTGCCAATTATAAAGTACCGGACCCCGAACTTGCGGGCATCAACCTGAGCAAGGGCGGCAAGTACGACTTCAAATACTGCCTGCGTCTTGCGGCGGGTTTTGGTTCACAGCTTGCCATGTCCGTTATAGAAAAGACTTATTCCGCAGGCGAGCCGCGCATTGAAAACGAGGCTCTGCACACACAGTGGCTCAAGGAAGTTTCCGGCCAGAACAGCCCCGTGCTTGAAGTGGTGAAAAACACCCTGCGCGTTAAAGACACCGACGAAGTGCGCAAGGGCGGAGTTCCGCCTATAGCAATGGCGGCCACGCAGTCCT